>VFQP010000096.1_pt1 | contig 257403 bp, 243 predicted proteins | sample 3512351 | NCBI WGS metagenome assembly VFQP01 (sample SAMN10412372, study PRJNA504923) | tailings metagenome | isolation source: Relicate 1 Philex TSF1 revegetated site | place: Philippines: Tuba, Benguet | collected 2017-08-29 | reverse complement strand
GGCGCGCACCCGTCGCCCGCCGCTACGAGCGCATCACCTTCGACGCCGCCACCATAGACGTTCAGGGCACGCCCCGCGCCGAACTGCTCGCGCCCGGCCATCCGCTGCACGACGCGGCGCTGCAGCTCGTGATCGACCAGTACGGCCCGGTGCTCGACCGCGGCACCGTGCTCACCTCCGACGCGGTGACCGAGCCGACCCTGCTCGTCGGCGTGCTCAACGAGGTGCGCGACTCCACCGGGCAGACCGTCAGCAAGCGGTTCGGCTACTCGGTCGTCGGCGCCGACGGGATCGTGCGCGAGGCCGGCCCCGCGCCGTACCTCGACTACGCGCCCGCAGACGAGCCGCAGCGCGCGACGGGCACGAGCCTGCCGTGGCTCACGCAGCGCGAGAAGGACGCCGTCTCCTGGGTGATCGCCGAGCAGCTCCCGGTGTTCGCCACTGACGTGACGACCCGCCGCACGCAGGAGTACGAGCGCGTCCGCGAGCGCGTCGCCACCCGCCTGACCCGCGAGGTCAACCGCCTCTACACCGAGGCATTGAAGACCGACGCGGATGCGGCCGCAGGCAAGAAGGTCCGCTACTCCGCCGAGACCCTGCGCCGCCGCGCCGAGGAACTCGAGCAGCGCCGCGAGTCCCGGCTGGCGCTCATCGACCGCCAGCTCGCCATGTCGCCCGTGACCCCGCGTATCACCGCCATCGCGCTCGTCATGCCCGCGGCCACCGAGACAGGCGCGCCCGGCGACGTGGCCGCGAGTGCCCTCGCCCGTGCCGAGGTCGAGCGCCGCGGCGTCGACGCCGTGCTCGTCGCCGAGCGAACTCTCGACCGCACGCCTGAGGAGCAGGCGCACAACAACCCCGGCTTCGACGTGCTCTCCCGGCCCGCCGAGGGCGCGGGCATCCGCATCGAGGTCAAGGCCCGCATCGAGGGCTCGGACACCTTCACGATCACCCGTACCGAGGTGCTCACCGCGCTCAACGCCGCACCCGACCACCGGCTCGCGCTCGTGCGGGTCAGCGTCGACGGGCCGCAGCACGACGAGGTGCACTACATCGGCAACGCCTTCGAGGGCGTCGAACCCGCCTGGCTCACCGACTTCGATGTCGTCTCCCAGAACCTCTCCTGGGACGACTGGTGGGCACGCGGCACCACGCCGTTTTGAGTCAGAGATTCCACGCGCCTCGATCCGAGGCGAAGATTCTTTCGAACGCCCGCGTGTCGTGCTGCCCGTTGTCGGGGGCCGGTCATACGTTGATCTACTACCCAAAACGCCGCCGGGGGCAAACCGGCGGCGTTCTCGGGCCTCGTGGATGAGGGCGGAACCTGGAAAGTTCAACCGACTCTAGCGAGACAAGCGGCAAAGTGCCCCAACGGACACGCCGAATGTCGAGCAGCGAGGCCCCCGACCGCCGGACCCGAATCCGGCAGGAAGGAGCCGACAATGACGCTCTTGGACATCCCGACCCGCACCGGCACCGTGGAGCACGCGCTCAACCAGGCGCGCTCGCGCATCCAGGTCACCCCTGAAGAACTCGACGAGGCGCGTCGACGGCGCGACGCGATCGCCGCCGCGCTCAAGCGCGAGTTCGGCGGGCGCACCTACGTCAACGGCAGCATCGCTCACGGTGACGCGCTCAACCCGCTGACCGACGTCGACCTCGGCATCGTGATCCCGGACCCGGACGGGCTATACGGGCCGGGCTTGCGCGGTCCCGGCGCACTCCAGGAGCGCGCGGCCGACGCGATCCGGCGCGAGCTGAAGGACGAGTACCCGAAGCTGCGGGTCGAGCACCTCAACCGTCGTCGCTCCATCCTCGTGCGGTTCGTTGACCCCGTGACGCCCGGCCAGGCCGACTTCACCGCCGATGTCATCACGGCCATCGACAACCGCACGGGCGCGGGACTCTACATCCCGAACTACCGCACCTGGGATCGCAGCCACCCCGAGCGCCACACCGAGCTGGTGAAGGAGGCGAACGCCGTCACCCGTTCGACGTTCGCGCGCGGTACCCGCCTCATGAAGCACTGGAACCGCAAGCACGACCGGCCGATCTGCTCCTGGAATATCAAGGCGCTCGCGCTCGGCTGCATCACCACGCCGGTGACCATGACGGGCTACATCAGCACCTGGCTGGACTACGCCGTCGAGCAGCTCAGCATCGGCGAAACGCCCGATCCTGCGGGCGTCGCCGGGCCGATCAAGATCAACGAGAAGTTCACCCGGCTCCAGGTCGTCGCCGCGTTCCGGCAGGCGAAGGCCGACTTCGATCTCGCACTCCAACATGAGCGGGAGGGCTACCCGATCCTCGCGCTCAACCAGCTCGCCATCTTCTTCGGCGACGAGACCGTGATGCCCAAGCCCGACCAGGATGAGGTGAAGCGCGTCGCGCGGGAACGGTGGCGCGAGAAGAACCCGTCGCTCGTGTCCACGCCCGCAGCCACCTCGTCCACGTCCGCCTACGGGGATCGCCTCCCCGTGCGCTCGTGGGCGTGCTGATGCCCGACACTGAGTGGTACGGCGCGGACGCCGCCTGGTTCGTTCCGCTCGAACGCGATGCGTTCCGACTGTTCGGTCACCGACTCCGGGTGGAGTACGCCTGGTCGATACTGCGCCATGCGAACCCCTGCGCGGTCGAGCTGAGCTGCGGAACGTGGATCGGCGTCGGCTTCGGGTCTCCCCGCACCGAAGCGGTGCCGAGACGGCGATACCACCTTGATGGGGTCGATGTCGTGGGACGATCGGAACGAGTTCCCGTCGTCATCGAGTTCCGGCCGCAGCGGTACTTCCCCGGAGGAGGCGTGCGCGACGGCCGCGACTTCCCCGTCGTGTACGCCGGAGAGATGCAGGACTCTCCGCATCGCTACGAGGACGGCGCGCTGTGCCTCTACTACCCGGACGACCCCGCCGAGCAGCGATGGACAGCTGACAAGAACCTCGCCGAACTGATCGTCCTCGTGCAGGACCACCTGTTCTTGGAAGACACCTACGCCGAGACCGGCGAGTGGCTCGCACCCCAGGCGGAGCACGGCTTCACCGAGGAAGCAAAGCGTGCCGCATGAGCTGGCTACTCTCGCTCTTCCCGCCCGCGCCGATCACCTGGGACGGGATCGCCACCGTCGCAGCGGCGATCCTTGCCGCCGCCATCGTCGCGCTCGGATTCCTCCACGAGCGTCGCCAGCACGCACGCTCGCGCCGCGCCGAGGCATACGCGGGTGCGCTCCAAGCCGTCAGCGACTACCTCGAAGCGCCGTACCGTGTCCGCCGACGCTCGGGCACCGCCTCAGATCGGTTCGCGCTCGCGGCGCACGTCAGCGAAATCCAGTCGCGCCTCGACTTCTGCACTGCGCACCTCGCGCTCATCGCTCCCGAGGTGCTTGACGCCTACGTCGAGCTGGTGGCCATAGCGAAGGCGGAGGCAGGCCCGCAGATGAGCGCGGCATGGAAGACGCGAGCCACGCGGCGGGACCGTGACGTACCGCTCGTCGTGGCGTACTCGCATCCCCGTGCCGACGCCGCGCGCGCGGTGGTACTCGCGGCGATGAAGTCTCACCCGTGAGCACACGCCACGCACCGGGCTCTCCCGGCACCGTCTGAGCCCGCCGGTAGGCTCAAGTCGCAGCAAGTATCAGGCGCGTGAGCGCATCCGAGAGGAATCAAGTGGCAGTCAAGCGCAAGCTGATCGAGGTCTCGATCCCGCTCGATGAAATCAACAAGCAGTCGGCGCGCGAGAAGTCGATCCGTCACGGACACCCGAGCACGCTGCACCTGTGGTGGGCTCGGCGCCCCCTGGCGACGGCGCGGGCGGTGCTGTTCGCGCAGCTCGTGGATGACCCCTCGGTGCGCGAACAAGAGTTCCTCGCAGAGGCCCGCGCGAAGGGCTACGAAGACCCCGAGAGCTGGGCCGGCCATCGCATCAAGCAGGAGCGCGAGCGCCTGTTCGACCTCATCACCCGCATGGTCAACTGGGACAACCTAGGTGACGAGGCCCTGTTCGACGCCGTGCGCGCTGAGATTCTGAAGTCCACGAACGGCAACCCGCCCGCGATCCTCGACCCCTTCGCCGGGGGCGGCACCATCCCGCTGGAGGCGCAGCGCCTCGGCCTGGAAGCGCACGCGAGCGACCTCAACCCCGTCGCCGTGCTCATCAACAAGGCCCTCATCGAAATCCCGCCGAAGTTCGCTGGGTGCGAGCCGGTGTTCCCGGGCGCGGCAGGCACTCGTACCGAATGGCCGAAGGCGACGGGCCTAGCCGAGGACGTGCGACGATACGGCGAATGGATGCGCGAAGAGGCGCAAAAGCGCATCGGCCACCTATACCCGAAGGCGAAGCTCCCCGGTGGCGGTGAAGCGACCGTCATCGCCTGGATTTGGGCGCGTACCGTCATCTGTCCGAACCCGGCCTGCGGCATCGATATGCCGCTCGTTCGTTCGTGGTGGCTCAGCAAAAAGAAGGGCAAGGAGGCGTTCGTCGTCCCGGAGGTGGTTGGCGGCCAAGTCAAGTACGAGATTGGACGCGACTCTACTAAGGCAAAAGACGCGGACGTCGCGACGATTTCGGGCCGAACGGGCGCGACATGTATCGCTTGTGGCGGCGCGGTTCCGATCAAGTACGTGCGCTCTGAAGGTCTGGCGAAGCGCTTGGGGGCGCACCTCATCGCAACGGTCGCGGAAGGCAATCGGTCCCGAATCTACCTAGCACCGACGGCTGACCAGATTGCGGCAGCCGCGGTGAGCAGGCCGAGTGACGTGCCAGTCGGGACGCTCGCGGATAACCCGAGGTGGTTCTCGCCCCCGGTGTACGGCCTCACAGAGTTCAGCGATCTATTCACGAACCGCCAGCTGGCCGCTTTGACCACCCTTAGCGACCTTGTGCTTGAGGCTCGCGAGCGCGTGTTCAACGATGCCCGCAGGGCCGGACTGGGTGGCGACGCCAGCCTCGAAAGTGGCGGTTCGGGCGCTACGGCTTACGGCGATGCCGTAGGCACATATCTTGGGCTTTGGATCGGTCGGATTGTGAACCGCTCGGCCACCCTGAGTGTTTGGAATGCGCCAGCCGAGAAGATCGAGCAGGTCTTTGCTCGACAGGCAATTCCGATGGTGTGGCATTATCCCGAGGCCAACCTCCTCTCACGATCATCTGGCGGCGCGATTGGACAGCTTGGTTACTTAGCCGACGCGTTGGAGTATGTGCCGACCGGAACGACGCCAATTGTCTCGCAGGCCGATGCCGCGACGCGGTCTCTAGCAGGGGTCCTAATCTCCACAGACCCGCCGTATTACGACAACATTGGCTATTCCGACCTGAGTGACTACTTCTATGTATGGCTGCGGCGTTCCTTGCAACGAATCCATCCTGACTTGCTCGGCACGATGCTCGTACCCAAGGCCGAGGAACTTGTTGCAAATCCCTATCGCCATGGAGGCGCGGCCGGAGCGAAGAAATTCTTTGAGCAGGGCTTCGAGGAAGTCTTCCTGCATGCACGAAACTCGGCCTCAGGCGAGTTCCCCATCGCCGTCTATTATGCGTTCAAACAGTCTGAGTCAGATATCGATGGCACGTCGTCGACGGGCTGGGAGACCATCCTCGGGTCAATGGTGCACTCGGGGTGGCAAGTGACCGCGACCTGGCCAGTCCGATCGGAACGCGAAGGAAGAATGATCGGCAACGGCACGAATGCCCTTGCATCGTCGGTTGTGCTCGCGCTTCGTCCGCGCCCAGACTCGGCACCAACTACAGACCGCCGAGGCTTTATTGCCGCGATGAAGCGAGAACTTGGGCCGGCGCTGCGGGAGTTGCAGCAGGGCGGGATCGCGCCGGTCGACCTTCCGCAGTCGGCCATCGGGCCTGGGATGGCAGTGTTCTCGCGGTACGCGAAGGTCATCGAGTCGGACGGCTCGGAGATGACGGTGCGTTCGGCGCTCGCGCGCATCAACGAGGTGCTGGACGAGTTGCTGACTGAGCAGGAGGGTGACTTCGATCCGACCACCCGTTTCGCCATCGCCTGGTATCGCAGCAACGGCTATGACGCGGGAGCATTCGGCGACGCTGAGAACCTGGCACGAGCGCGCGCAACGGCGGTCTCGGCGATGGAGCGTGGCGGCATCCTGAGCGCCCGCGCGGGCAAGGTGCAGCTCTACCGTCCGACCGATCTGCCGGACGACTACGACGTGACTTCCGACCAGCACACGTCCGCGTGGGAGGCGCTCCAGCACACGATACGCATCCAGGAGTCGAAGGGGATCCCGGCTGCGGGAGTGTTCCTGTACGACGCGACCCGCCGATCCGACGGCGCGGTCGACCTCGACCTCGTGAAGGAGCTTGCCTACCTGTTGTTCCAGGTGGCCGAGAAGAACGGCTGGACGAAGGACGCCATCTCGTTCAACGGCATCGCCACGTCCTGGTCGGAGCTGCTCGACTCTGGGCGAAGGGCTGCGCCCGTCAGCACGGCCGCGACGCTCGACTTTGACGAGCTCGACGGATAGCGGCACACGATGCCGGAGGTCAAGTTCCCCGCCTACCGTGACTACGAGGCAGCCCGCATCGTCGTCAATGACGCTATGAACGCGTTGCTCGTCGGGTCTCGTCTTGGCGCACACCTCCTAACCACGGTTGGGCAGTCGAATGAGTTGCTCTCAACGAAGTTTCCCTCCATCGAGCACATCGGTCGCTTCGACGTTCGGGTGCCCACCGCTCGTGACATGCTCTCGGGTGCCGACCACCACTTCGCTGCCGTCGCAATTCCGTACACCATGTCCGCGCACGAGGACTTCGTCAACGGCTGCCTGGCAAGGCTCCGTGCGGAGGGCGTTTCTGTAGTGAGCGGTGGGCAGTTGCTGGCGGCTGACAAGGTGAACGCGTCCAACATGCACGGTGCCCTGTTCGAGTCGACTGGCGGCGCTGTGGCCGCGCGTGACCTTGAGATCTTTCAGATCGTCCGGCTCGTCAGAAACTGCATCGTTCATCGAGGTGGTCGGATCAGCTCGCCGCTCCAATCTGAGATCGCAGGACTTGGCGCAAGCGCGGTCACCGATTGGAAGGAGGTCACGGGGGAAGAGCCCGGCGACTTGCTTGCGCACGACCCGCTTCGGCTGTCCGCGGGTCACGCGTTCATGGCCTTCGCGGTGACCAAGCGACTTGGGCGTGCTGCCAACGATGCAATGCAAAGCGGGTATCCGAGACTGGCCTGGGCCAAGCTCGTCGTCGATGACTTCGCGGATGGTGCTCGCCAACCGCGCAACTCCGACCAGTGGCGACGTGCGCTTCTCGGCTTCGCAGCGCGGCAGTACGGTCCAATCGGGCTGCTTGCTGCCGAGCTGGAAACGGCTGCTCGCTCGACCGGAGCTTGGACGCGCAGCGAATCGTTCTCAAGCTAAACGAAGGCGATACGGGGGCTCTTCCTATTGAGCTACACCGGCATGGGCCGGTGCCGGGACTCGAACCCGGGTCGCCTCTCGCTCTGTGGAACTCTTGGTCGTGAGCCTTCGGGAGCCGTACTCCGAAGTTCCTGCTCGTCATGCTACCAGCCGGAGTAAGGCGGAGAGGTTCCGCGCGCGTAGGCCGGTTACGTCCGATGGCCCCGGTAGCCTGGGAATCCAGGAGGCTTTCTAGTGGCGACATCAAACCGTGACCGCATCGGGCGCATGTTCGAGATCCTTGCGGAGGCGCTCGACCCGTTCATCGCGGAGGTGCTGGAGCCTCAGATCGGGGACACCGATTGGGCGCTGGTGGTCAAGCTTGCCGACGAGGAGAAGGGCATTGCCGGCAAGGCATACAGTCGGGAAGACCCTGCCGTTCAGCTGCGAATGCTGACCGACGGGCTAACTGGCCGGGTGAAGAAGGGCTGGTATCCCTTCAAGGGTGTCGTCACCCGCGAGCACGAGGCGTATGCCAGCCTGCTGCGCGAGACGCGGAACCAGTGGGCGCACAACGCCACCTTCGACGACGACGCGGCGCTGCGGGCGCTCGACTACGCGCGGCTGCTGCTGGCGGCAGTGGGGCAGGTGTATGCAGCCGACAAGGTGGACGTGATCCGGCTCGACCTGCGGCGGATCGCCACGGGCAAGCAGGACACGCGGGCGCTGAAGTCCTCGACCGTGGTGCCTGGCGCATCGGGGTTGGCCCCGTGGCGGGAGGTGCTGAAGCCGCGCGATGAGGTGGCGACAGGCAACTTCCAGTCCAGCGAGTTCGCCGCCGACCTCTACAAGGTCGCGCGCGATCCCGCGGCGACGAGTGGGGAGTATTCCGACCCGGCGCAGTTCTTCGCCCGCACCTACCTCACCGAGGGTCTGCGCGACCTCATCGGCCGTGCGGTGAAGCGCCTGGCGGGAGATGCGAACGCGTCGCCCGTGGTGAACCTCCAGACCAACTTCGGTGGCGGCAAGTCGCACTCGATGCTCGCGCTGTGGCACCTGGCCGGCGGTCTGCCGCTCGCCAAGTTCCCGCAGGAGGCGCAGGAGTTGCTGACGGTCAACGGCTACCCGGCGGAGGGCGTCACCGCGAGCCGGGTCGCGCTGGTCGGCAATCACTTCGCGCCGCAGGGCGAGACGAAGGACGACGGCACCCGCGTGAACACGCTGTGGGGCGAGCTGGCGTGGCAGCTCGGTGGGCGCGAGGCGTATGAGATCGTGCGCGAGCACGACGAGAAGCGCACCAACCCCGGTGGCGACCTGCATGTGCTGCTGGCGAAGTACGCGCCTGCGGTGATCCTGATCGACGAGTGGGTGGCCTACGCCCGGCAGCTCTATGGCCGCGAGGATCTCGCGGGCGGCACGTTTGACACGCAGTTCACGTTCGCGCAGTCGCTGACCGAGGCGGCGAAATCGATCCCCGGCGTGCTGCTGGCTATCTCGATCCCCGCATCGCACGACGGCGACGACAGCGGCGAGGTTGCAGGCGCGGCCGAAGAGGTCGGAGGGTCGAACGGCATGGAGGCGCTCAAGCGGCTCCAGAACGTCGTGCGCCGGGTGGCCGACCAGTGGCGCCCGGCGTCGAGCGACGAGGCGTACCGGATTGTCAAGCAGCGCCTGTTCGAGTCGGAGGACGCGCAGGCGCTCGCGCAGATTGCGGCGACCGCGAAGGCGTTCAGCGACTTCTATCAGGCCAATGCGGGGGAGTTCCCGAAGGAGGCCCGCGACCCGCAATACGGGCAGCGCATCCAGCAGACCTACCCGCTGCATCCCGAGCTGTTCGACCGGCTCTACGAGGACTGGTCCTCGCTGGAGCGGTTCCAGCGCACCCGCGGCGTGCTTCGGCTGATGAACGCCGTCATCCACGCGCTGTGGGTCGGCGAAGACCAGGGGCCGCTCATCCTGCCCGGCTCGATTCCGCTGTCGGTCGCGTCGGTGAATGCCGAGCTGACGCAGTATCTCCAGGACTCGTGGAAGGCTGTGATCGACGCCGACGTGGACGGGACGAACTCCGAGCCTGCCCGCATCGACAGCGACAAGCCCGTACTCGGGCAGCGGTCGGTGACCAAGCGCCTGGCCCGCACCGTGTTCTTCGGCGCGGCTCCGACCATCGGCACCGCGCACAAGGGCATCGACACGCAGCGGGTGTTCATCGGCACCGCGGTGCCCGGCGATGTCGTCGGCAACTTCCACTCCGCGCTTACCCAGCTAGGCGACCGCACGACCTATTACTACTCGTCGGCGGGCAAGCACTGGTATGACACCCAAGCGAACATCACCCGCCGTGCGAAGGACGCCGCCGACGCACTGCACCCCGAGGACGTGTGGGCCGAGATCGTGAAGCGGCTGCGCGGCGAGGAACGCGCGCGCTCGGACTTCGCGGGCGTCCACATCGGCCCGGCCGACTCCGGCGACATCCCCGACACCGACCAGGCAAGACTCGTTATCCTGCACCCGAAGTATCGGCACCGCCGCAAGAAGGGCGATTCGCCAGCGCACGACTTCGCGCGGGCCGCGACCGAGCGGCGCGGCACCGCGAACCGCGCCAATCGCAATATGATCGTTTTCCTCGCGCCCGACGAGGAGCGGCTGGCCGAACTCGAGCAGGCCGCGCGCTCCTTCTTGGCGTGGAAGGAGATCGCCGAGAAGGCGAACGAGCTGAACCTCACGCCGCAGCAGCTCGCGCAGGCCACCGACAAACGCGACCAGTTCGGCCGCACCGTCGACGACCGGCTCGCGTTGACCTACCAGTGGGTGCTCAACCCCGTCGCGCCCGACCCCGGCTTGCCGTTCGAGCTCGAGGAGGTCAAGGCCGACGGGCAGGCGGGTTCGCTCTCCGAGCGCGTCGCCAAGAAGCTCGGCAGCGCGGGCGCGTACTCCACTCAGCACGCGGCACGGTCGATCCGCCTCGCGCTCGACACGAAGGTGCCAGCCGCATGGTCGGCCGGGCACATCGCCGTCGGGGACCTCTGGAGCCTGTACGCGCAGTACCCGTACATGCCGCGGCTCCGCTCCCGCGAGGTGCTGATTGACGCCATCGACAACCAGCCGCTGCTCTGGCAGAGCGAGAGCTTCGCCCTCGCCGACGGCTACGACGAGGCGACCGACCGCTACAGCGGACTCTGGCTGCCCGGCGACACCGGGCGTGCGCCCGTCACCGACGCCACCCTGATCGTCAAGCCAGCACCGGCCGAAGCACAGCGCGCCGCAGACCTGGCAGCGACCGCGGCCAGCAGCACGCCCGCGCCGGAGGGGGACTCCCCGGCGACTGCGGCGGCAGCAGCCGCGGGCACGACGGGAGGCACTACGACCTCCGCTCCCGCATCAGCGCCCGCGAAGACGACCGCGGCGACGCGGTACGTCGGCAGCGCGCCGATCAGCGCCGAACGCTACTCCGCGGACTTCGCCAAGATTGCCACCGAGGTGCTGACCAACCTCGCCGCATCCGGCGCGAAGCTCACCATCTCGCTCTCCATCGACGCCATCCACCCCGACGGCTTCACCGAGCAGCAGCTCCGTACCATCCGCGAGAACGCCACCACGCTGAAGTTCACTACCAACGAGTTCGAGGCGGAGTAGCGACAGTGTCCGGTTTGGTGTTTTCAGGTCTGGGAGACCTTGCGACGTGGGTCTCGGTCGCGTTTACCTTGGTTGCAGGCGCCGCCGCCGCCGGCGCGTTCGTCCATCTTCGCCGTCGCGAGCGACGCCAGGCGCTTACAGACCTCCATGTCTCTCTCACGACAGCAGAGACAGCCCGCGCCAGAAACACAATCGGGGCTCTTCTCTACGGAGATCAGTCGAGCTCGCCGTCGAAGGCCGAATCGATCGAGGCGTACTTTGCGCTGATATGGGCGCTCCAGCGCGCCAGAAACGTCTTTCGCACCTACGGGTTTCACTGGCGGGAGCTAAATCAGCCCCAGCGGCGACTTAGCGCGCTGATCAGTCCGCGCAAACGAGACGCTAGTCTCGCCCTTACCTGGAACCTAACCGAGATCGCCGAGAATGTAGTTCGATTCCGAGATCTCTATCAGCGGGCCTGGGCGATCGAGGATGCAGACGCGTGGGCCGACGTTGGTACCTACATCAGTGCCGAGCAAGTGCGCAGATTGGTGGGTCAGTAGTTCTTTCGACTCCGCACCGTTAGGCCTCGTGCGCAAACATGCGGTGACTATCCCGCACGATAAGTCGGACCCCCAAGCCGCTGATCAGCCCCACCAGATCCTCCGACGGCCGCCCCGGCAACAACACCACCGGAACCGCCTCGATCCCCGCCTTCCGCGCGACGTGAACGTAGTCGAGCACCTGCCCGATGGCTGTGCGCACATACTCGCGCCCGGTCGACTTCTTGGCCTCGACGATCCATCCGAGTGACTCCACGTAGAGGTCCGGCTCGATGAGCGTGCCATCCGAGTAGAGCTGCAGGCGCCGGATGGTTTCGCCGCGCTCGCGCAGCCAGTTGCCGAAGTCGAGTTGAAGTTGGAACTCGATCCGCGACACCCGCCGTTCGCCGGGTACCGGCGCTTCGGGTTCCTCGATGACGACGTCGGACGGATCCGGGGGAGTCCACTCCACGATCCGCGCGGCGGGCGGCGCGGGCTCGCGGCGGTCGACGAGCAGGTCGGGGCGCGCATCCACCGGCACGAGGTTGAAGATGATGCCGGTGCGCGGGTTGCCGTCGATGTCGGGGATGGTGAGCAGGCGGTAGGTCGGCTCGCCGGTCGTGTACTCGCCGACGTAGGTTGCGCGGGTGCCTTTAACGTTGAAGAGGCGGATCGGCCGGCCCTTGGCGGCGGAGTCGCGGATTGCGAGGTTTCCTCGCTTGAAGACCTGGTCGCCTCTCTGCCCGGCACCGGTGTAGGAAAACGACCCGTCTTCCTGGGCGCCTTCGTGCTTGTCATACCCGTAGCGAGCGCCTTTTGCGGGGTCTGAGAAGGCGATGATGTCGGGTCGCCGTGAACCGAGCGTCACGATTCCCGATTGTTCGCTGCCGCCTAGCAAATCGTGCACTTCGCTGCGCAGCGGAGAGTCACCGGGACGATACGGCCATTCGGGCTGGCCTGCGGATGCCATGCCTCAGTTTACGAGCGTGTCTCAGGTCGTTGCTAGGGTGCGGGCATGAGTGAAGCTACGTGCGCTGTCTTGGCTGCTGTCTTCCCGCTGTACATGGTCACGGCCATTCTTGAACGGCGCGCTACGAACATGGGCATCCGACGACGGAAGTTCTATCGCTGGATCAGCTTCCTCTCGGTGTCCTTCGCAGCGATTGGCACGGTCTACGCAGTGATCGGTGTCGGGGCAGGCGGCTTCTCCGTGGGCCATGCCTTCGTGCTCTGGCTCCTCTTCTACGTCTCATCCCTAGGAGTCGTCCTTGCGGTGGTCGGTTCCCTCGCGACCGCGGAGCTCGAAGAGGACTGATTCCGCCCGGCCAGGAGCCAGATCCGCCCCAGTGCCGCGGGCCGCAGTCGGCGTAGCGGGCGCCGTCGTGGGGTCCGAACAGGAATGAAGGGCAGACCGGGGGTCTCTTGATGACCCTCACCCCCACCTTCGGCTTCTCCTTCGTCGGCCTCGCGTTCCTGCTGGCGCTCGTTACCTGCTGTGGTGGCGGTTCGGCATCCCGCAGGGGTACAGCACGGCGGGGGAGTCGCGAGTGCTTGGCATCGTGGAGCGCGCCGGGCAGGTGCTGGTCACGGGCACGGCGCTCGCGTTCGACAGCACGAACCTGCACCCGTGGACGCCGTGGTCGTGGTGGCTGGTCGGCGCGGTCGCGCTCATGGTCGCGTATGAGGCGGCGTGGGTGCGCTACTTCCTGAGTCCGCGCACCATGCACGACTTCTACCGCCCGCTGCTCGGGTTGCCGGTGCCACTCGCGGTGCTGCCGTGCGCGGCGTTCCTGCTGCTCGGCGTCTACGGGATGCTGTGGCCGCTCATGCTCGCCGCCGTCGTGCTCGCGGTCGGGCACGTGGGCATCCACGTGCAGCACTGGCGGGCGTTGCGCGCGGGGTGACCGCGCAGCCCTACCCGCTCGCCGCCAACTCCACATCCGCCGGCACAACTCCCGGCCACTCGGTGGACCCGCCGAGGAACCACTCGCCGAGCACCCGCGCCGTGTGGAACGTGTTGCCAGGGATGCGGAACTGCACCGCCTGATCGCCGAGCACGTCCGGCCCGATGAGGTGCACCTCCGCGGTGCCGTCGTCGAGGTGCAGCGTCAGCTCCAGCGGGTCGCCCGCGTAGTAGTGGTACAGCTGCTCGTTGCGGATGCGGTGCCGACGCACCGGAGCATCCGGCGTCACCAAGAAGATGAGCGCCGTGCCGAGCGGCCGGGAACCGTCCAGCGGGGCGGACAGCGCGTCCTCGAGCGCAAGCGGACTCGTGTAGGTGACGCGCACGAACCCGCACGTCTGGTTCGGGGCGAGGTCGAGCTTCGTGATGAGCTCGGCGGCGGTGGGGCGGTGCGGCGTGGGCATGGGTGAAGGGTAGCGGGCTGTGGCTGTCTCGGCTCCCGCTCAGGCGGAGGTCGGGCGCCCGCTCAGAGGGGGCTCAAACGTCGTCCCAGACCGATATCGTGGCCCCCAGGAGGAAAAGTGGGAGCAATCTTCAGGTCCGCGCCGTGGCAGATCGATCAATTGGTGGCGGGGGTGTCGTCGGGGTCGATCAGTTTGCCCGACCTTCAACGCCCCTTCGTCTGGCCGTCGGCGAAGGTGCGCGACCTCTTCGACTCGCTGTATCGCGGCTACCCGGTCGGTGAGCTCATGTTCTGGGATGTGGAGGGCACGGGGGAGAGTCGTTCCATCGCCGGCGCCGCCACTCAGCGGGCCGCCCACCAGATCGTGGATGGACAACAACGGCTCACGAGTCTCTATGCGGTGATCAAGGGTCTTGCCGTTCGGGATGAAGGGTACCGCGAGAAGCGCATCCGCATTTCCTTCAACCCGTTCACAGAGAAGTTCGAGGTGTGGACGCCCGCGACCGCGCGATCGGCGCACTGGGTGGAAGACATCGCCACCGTGTTCGTTCCGGGAGCGGAGGCCTACTTCGCCTTCCTCGACCGCTACAAGGCCGCCGTCGGTGAACTCGGGCAAGAGGAAGAGCGGCGACTGCTCGGCATCTTCAACCGCCTCGCCAACCTACTCAGCTACCAGTTCCAGGTCGTGCACATCCTCAAGGAGGTGCCCAAGCGGGTGGTAGCGGACATCTTCGTGCGCATCAACTCCGAGGGAGTGAACCTGAAGGCATACGACTTCATCCTCACCTGGCTGAGCGTGTTCTGGCCAGAGGGCCGCGAGCAGATCGAGGTCTTCGCCCGCGACTCCCGCGTGTATCGCGCCGACGGCGCGTGGACGCCGAAGAACCCGTTCCTCGCGGTCGAGACCGGGCACCTTGTTCGTGCTGCCGTCGCTGTGGGAATGGGCCGCGCCAAGCTCAGCGATGCGTACAGTGCCCTTCAAGCGAAGGACCGCACAACGGGGGAGGTGGACGCGGCCCGTCAGGAGCGCGAACTCGATCTCCTCAAGGGAGCGCTTCCCATTGTCACCGACCCGACGAACTGGACGGAGTTCATCCGCTCCGTGCAGACCGCTGGCTTCCGGTCCGGCAAGAACATCACGTCCGCGACCAACCTGATCGCAAGCTATGTGGTCTTCCTCCTCGGGCGCGAACGCTATCGGGTCGAACTCAGCAAGCTCCGCCCGCTGATCGGCCGTTGGTTGTTCATGTCGCAACTGACCTGGCGTTACACCGGCTCTGCAGAGTCACAACTCCAGAAGGACATCGACCTCTTCCTCGGCGTTGGTGACGCGACTGGATTCGAACGCGCCGTCAACGACACGATCTCAACCACCCTCACCTCCGACTTCTGGGCCTTCCAGGTGCCGCAGGCACTCATCACGTCGTCTCCTGCCCTCTCGCCGCACTATCAGTGCTACTTGGCTGCCCTCAACGCGCTGGACGCCTCGACCTTCATGGACGAAACCCGAATGCGGGAGTGGATGGATCCCACCCTTGCCGCCCGCCGGGGCCTCGAAGGTCACCACCTGTTCCCCCAGAACTACCAGCGCACGGTGCTCGGCATCACCGACGTCAAGCGCATCAACCAGGCAGCGAACTTCGCGCCCGCGTCCTGGGACACGAACGGTTGGATCGCCGATCGCGCTCCTAGCGACTACTGGCCGGAGCTGGTTCGGGAACGAGGCGGAAACCCGGAGTGGCTGGCGAAGCAGCGCTACTGGCACGCACTCCCCGATGGCTGGGAGACGATGGAGTACGACGAGTTCCTCGATGCTCGGCGACGGCTCATCGCAGGTGTCATCCGTGATGGCTTCCTCCGGCTGACTTCGGGCGGCGCCGTGCCGGAGGCGCCCGTCGCGATGCCCGACGTTACCGCTGAGGAGTGGGAGCTGGCGGATCTGGTGGAGCGCGGCATACTGCAACCAGGCAACCAGTTGGATCCGCTCGAGGCGGACTGGTCTGTGGACGCGGTCGTCACTGAGGACGGCACGATCCGCATCGTCGATACGGCGGGTGTTCACGAGTTCGATACCCTTCGTGAAGCGGCTAGGCACGTCGGTGTGGACAATCTCAGCGGCTTCGAGTTTTGGGGCCTCGAGAGGGATGGCGGCGTCGCCGCTCTCGCCGAGCTGCTCACGCTAGTGGAGTAGCGAGCCGCCCACTCTCACGCGCAGCGCACCTCGATGCGCGGGACCTTCGCTCCTCCCGCCGTCCCCCCTGCACCGTAGTTCACGGCGCCTCGCCCAGATCGCCCTCGTGGTGGCGCTCCTCGGCGTAATGCCGGGACTCGTGCGGATGCCGCGCGGCTAGAGCAGGGCGGCGAGGCGCTTCTTGCGGGAGTTCTCGCGCACGATCCACGCGACGTCCGGATCGCTCGTGTCGAGCGCGCGGAACTCGGGCAGCCCGGCGGTCGGGTCGGCTGCCACCGCGACGCTCCAGCAGTAGCCGAGTGCCTGGCGGAGGGTGCGGACGTCGGGGCTTCGCCGCTCGTCGGCGGGCAGCGCGACGAGCGCACGGGTCGCCTCCGCGCACGTGTCGAGCGCGACGCGCGCCATCGCGGGGGTGCGCAGCAGCCGCGGCTCGCAGATCGCGGCGATCGCAGCCCGCTGGACGAGCGGGCTGGGGTCGCGCACCCAATCGCGCACGATCCCGGCGACTGCATCCGGGTTCCCGTCGCCGAGCAGCTGCAGCCCGATAGCGACCCCCTCCCGCACCCGCCACCGCGCATCCGCGGCGAGAGCACGGGCTCGCGGCTCGGTCGCGGGGTCATACGCGCGCCGGCCGAGCGCTGCGGCCGCGCACGCCGCGGTGTATTCGTCGTCGCGGGCCAGCAAGGCGTCGATCGTCGCGGCGTCCGCGAGGCGCGCGACCGCGTCGAGCAGTTCCAGGTTGGCGCGCGGTCCCGGCAGGCCAGAGTGGCGGATGAGGTGGTCGGCCCACGCGTCGCGCGGCAGTGCCGCGAGTTCGGCCTGCCACCGGGATGAATCCATGGGGGAGACAGTACGCGGCCCGCCTACAGCCCGCGACCGGCACGTTCAGGCGGTACGCGTACGCTGAGGCGCATGGCGGCCATCGGGCAGGACGATCTTGAACGAGTGGCACAGCTGGTGCATGAGCGCAATGAGATCGATCGGCGCATCCACGCGATCGTGCGGCGCGCGGTCGTGCACGGTCACCTCGGCGAATACATCGCGGGGGGCGTGTTCGACCTGGCCATCAACGACAACGCATCCACGCCGGGGGTGGATGGCGTGTTCATGTCGGGTGCGCTCGCCGGGGCCACCGTGAACGTCAAGTGGTACGGGCGCCGCGAGGGAATCCTCGACCTGTCGGAGGTTCACACGCCCCAGTACTACCTGGTGATGACGGGCCCCACCGGGGTGGGCGCGCGGGGCGGGTTGCGGCCGCTCGTGATCGACGCGGTTCACCTGTTCAACGCGAAGCAGTTGCTCGACCAGCAGCGCTCGCGGGGCGCGAAGATCGGTGTGGCCTCGAGCGTGCCGAAAGGACTGTGGGATGCAGCGCAGGTCTTTCCGGTCAACCACACGGGGCTCGACATCCTCTCCCCGGAGGGTGAGCGGATGCTCAGCCTGTTCGCGTCGACCGACGATGAGAACGCGGAGCGGGGCTGACACCGCAGACCCGGCCTGGTAGGAATGCCGCATGAGCGCTGACCCCACCCAGACCACCACCTCCCGCCTTGCGGACAGCGTCTCGCGCCGCGGCGTGGGACTCGCCTACGGCGACACGTGCACCATCGACGGCGTCGAACTCGTTCCGGTCGCTTTCGTGACCTACGGGTTCGGCGCCTCCGACGAACCGACCGACGATCAGGCCGCATTCGGGGGAGGCGGCGGCATGGCGGTGCCGTTCGGCGCCTACGTCGGCGGTCCGAACGGTCTGCGGTTCCGCCCCAACACGATCGTCGTACTGACCATGTCGGTGCTCGTGATCAGTGCGGTCGGTTCGGCGATCGCCCGCATCGTGAAGGCGGCGCGGTAGCGCACTCAGGCAGGCGGGTTCTGCGACGAACACCCTATCCGCGCGACTGGCGGCCGTCGTGGATGCGCTGCCCCTCCGACCGGGAATGCGCGTGCTGGAGATTGGCGGCGCTCCTGGCGCCGCCGCACGGGAGGTGGCCCGACGGATCGGCGGCGGGCACATCCTCGTGATCGACCGGTCCGCCGTCGGCGTCGCGCAGATCGAGCGCAACGCATCGGAGGAGATCGCGCGGGGAATCCTCAGTACGCGTCAGGTGGCCGCCGAGGAGTTCGCGCTCGCCCCCGGCGAGGCGCCGTTCGACCTCGCGTTCGCGATCCGTGTTGGTGCGCTCGATGGGCGCCACCCGCGTGCGGGTGTCGCCGCGCGAGTCTGCATCGCCCGTGCCCTGACCCCGTCGGGCCGCCTACTGATTGACGGCGGTGACCCACTTCGCGAGCTCGACTTGCGCGACGTTCGCCCCTAGCTGCGGCGCTGCACGGTCCACGCCAGGGCTGGCGCGGCGTCGGCGGGGGAGGCGACACTGGAGTCGCCGACACGGGCGCCACGAAGGAGTGCACCATGACGAAGTACTTGATCTCGTTCCCGAGCGCCGCAATGGTGGTGCCGCCCGAAGAGCTGCATGCGGTCGGGGAGGCGGCCCGCCAGGTGATTCGGGATGCGAAAGCGGCCGGAGTGTACGTATTCGGCGGGGGCATCAACGACGAAGCGCCACCGGTGCTCGTCACCGCAGACGGCACGGTGCGGCCCGGCACCTACCCTCAGACGGCCACCATCGAGGGCGGCTACACAGTGCTCGAGCTGCCGAGTCGCGAAGCCGCCGTCGAGTGGGCGGCGAAGATCGCCGCGGCCTGCCGGTGCCCGCAGGAGTTGCGGGAGTTCGGGTACGACCCGGAGTCGTAGCGGGCGCGGATGTTGGGGTGGGATGGTCTCGATTCGCCGTTTGCGGTAGCAACTCGACCCGCGAGGTTGGGGTGGGGCGGTCTCGATACGCCGCCTGCGGCGGCTACTCGACCGGCGAGGAGGAGGGCGGCTACTCGACCGGCGAGGTGAGGGCAGGGGAGGTGACGCGCAGGTCGGCGGCGGCGATCGCCTCGAGCAGGCGGATCTCGCGGCGCAACGGCCAGCGCTCGAACAGGAGCATGTCGACGGGATGCCACAGCACGATCCAGCCGACGATCACCAGGCCTTCGGCGACCACGAATCCCAACCACTCGGGTCCGGCGGGAACAGCCACCGCGGCGCTGCTCAGCAGCAGGCATGCTGCGAGGAACACGAGCCCGAGCGCGAGTTCCGTGTAGCCGCGCCGCTCGATGCGTCGCTTCGCCGCGCGCAGGTCGGCCACCCGATGGGCGACGTACCCGGCGATGGCCGGTTGAAGCCGCGACCGCAGGTGTGCATCCGCCCCAGGCACCTCCACCACAACGGTGAACGGTGCCCGTGTCGCCGCCGGAGTGAGGTGATCCAGCAGACGGTCCATGCCGGAGTGGGTCTCGAAGCGCCCCGCCAGCGGTTCGGCTTCGGGCGCGGTGAACAGCTCCTCGGCACTCTCCAGTGTGATCGTGACCTCGATCACCGCGCACTCCCTTCCATGACGGCCGAACCTACCGTGGCACCGTCCGGGTCGGGAAGGAACGACCCCGCCACGACCGACAACAGCAGAGCCAACGCGCCGATGAGGAGTGCGCGCAAGACGGTGCGCGCAACGCTCGACCGACCGAGGCGCGCGGATGCGGTCGCCGTCAACGCGAGCGAGACAAGGACGGCGATCACCGTTGCGGTGGCCCGCCACTCGGGCGGACTGAGCAGCACGATCGCGATCGGCAGGGCGCCCCCGAGCATGAACGCGAGCGCGCCGCCGAACGCGGCGGTGTACGGCGCGGATGCCGGGGTGCGTTCGCGGATGCCGTGCTCGATCTCGAGCTGCGCGCCCAGGGCATCGTGCGCGCTTACCTGACGGGCGACCTCCGCAGCGAGCGACGGCTCGACGCCCTGCTCCTCGTACAATGCGGCCAGCTCGGCGACCTCGGCTTCGGGCGCGCGCGCGAGGTCGCGCTGCTCCTGCTCGATGAGGGCCCTCTCGGCATCCCGTTCTGCGGCCGCTTCGCTGAACTTCACGCCACCGAGCGATCCGGCCCCCGCGATCGTCGCGGCGATGGACGCCGCGAGCAGTGCGTTCGTGCCGGCACCCGCCGCAAGAAACCCTTCGATGACGCCCGCGGTCGCGATGATCCCGTCGTTCATGTCAGGGATGCGGGCCCGCAGGTCCGCGGCGGTGGGGAGGCGCATGAGGATCATTCTGGCGGTCGAGCGGCGGTGTGGGGTGGCGGTGGTCTCGATACGCGGCCTGCGGCCGCTACTCGACCGGCGGGGTGGGCGGGCCCTCGTCGGTCGAGTAGCGGGCATCGCCCGCGTATCGAGACCATCCGTGCCGGATCGGGCGGGGGTGGTCTCGATCCGCCGCTCACGCGGCTACTCGACCGGCGGGTTGGGCGTGCGACCGCTCGAGCAGTCCCTCGTCGGTCGAGTAGCGGGCATCGCCCGCGTATCGAGACCATCCGTGCCGGATCGGGCGGGGGTGGTCTCGATCCGCCGCTCACGCGGCTACTCGACCGGCGGGTTGGGCGTGCGACCGCTCGAGCAGTCCCTCGTCGGTCGAGTAGCGGGCATCGCCCGCGTATCGAGACCATCCGTGCCGGATTGGGCCTGCAACGGCTACTCGACCGGCGGGTTGGGCACTCCCGCTGAGACCGCTCGACGCTACGCGGTGGCGGGCGGTGCCGGCGGAGCGGGCGCGACCGGTGCCCCGTACTGGCTCGGCTTGGTCAGGTAGATGATGAGCACGATGAGGCCTGCGATCGGCAGCAGGATCCAGAAGATGTTCGCCCAGCTGTAGCCCGCATCCCGCAAGCGCCGCACGGTGACGGCCAGACCCGGCAGCAGCACGGCGATACCCCACAGGCCAGTGAGCACCGAACCGACCGAGGCGACCGTGCCGTACTCGGTGGGTGCGCCGAGGGGAATCACGTTGAAGACGCTCAGCGCGCTCGAGACGAGGAACGAGAACAGCGTCCACCACCAGAACTCGGGGCGGCCGGCGCGACCTTCGAACTCCGCGTACTTGCGGAACACCGTGCGAATTGCTGCACCGAACGACATGATGCCGACCATCCTTCTCCGGCGCTCGGGCGCCGCGTCTCATCGTGGCGGAAACCCCCGCCGGAGGGAAGGGACCTTCGGTCCCACATCGCCGTGGCGGGCGGAGGTGGTGAAATGTCACCCGGCGTCAGGTAACCGGCACCCACGCCCACGCGATCCAGCCGATGAGCGCGTTGATCCCGAGACTGACCACGATGAGCAGGTTGTCGTAGAAGCCTTTGTAGGGCAGGCCCGCGATGTTGAAGATGATCAGGGCGACCGAGAGCACGATCGTGATCCAGCGCAGCGGTTCGGCCGGGATGAGCAGGGAACCGAGGATCATCACGATCGGGATGATCATGATGACGGCGACGAGGGTCCACATCCACTCCGCGGCGGGCTTGCCTGCGATGCGGCCCGGTTCGGCGTGACCGGCGAAGATGCGCAGCACGTCGCCGAGCAGGTAGATGAGCATGAGGCTCGCCCACGCGCCCGCGAGTACGACACGGGTCCAGTCGAGCGTGGTCACCACTGGGCTGATCATGCGCCCGGCTCGATCACGAGAGCGCCGACCTTGTGTCCGCCGTCGATGAGTCGGTACGCCTCAGGGAGCGCATCGAGGCCGCCGACGACGGTGGCGAGCGGGTCGAGTCGACCGGCGGCGACGAGCCCGAGCAGGGTCGCGACATCCTCGCCGCGCTCGGACGACGTGCCGACGAGCACGGGACCCCGCGCACGGATCATGTCGCCGAGGCTCGCCGCGACGAGGGCGAGCCGACCGCCGGGGCCGAGCAGCCGCAGGCCGGTCGCGCGGTCGACGGTGCCCGTGGTGTCGATCACCAGGTCGAACCGTTCGCGGATCGACGAGACGCGCGTGGCCGCGTAGTCGATGTGGTGGGCTGCGCCGAGACGGCGGGCGAGATCGGCGTTGCGTGCGCTGCCCACGGCAGTGACTTCTGCGCCGGTGAGGGCGGCGAGCTGCACGGCGACTGAGCCGACGGCGCCGGTTGCGCCCACCACGAGCACGGTCTCGCCGGCCCGAAGCTTCGCGCGGTCGCGGAGGAACCACTGGGCGGTCGCGCCCCCGAACGTGATCGCCGCCGCGTCGGTGTCGGAGACTGAATCGGGGATGCGCGCGAGGGAACTCACAGGGGCGATCGCATACTCGGCGTGGGCGCCCATCCGCATGCCCGTGAAGCCGGCGACCCGGTCGCCGACCGCGAACTCCGTGACGCCCTCGCCGATCGCCGTCACGGTCCCCGCGAGCGTGACGCCGAGAACGTGCCGCCGGGGACCGCGCAGACCAATGCCGAACCGCGCGAGGAGGCCGAAACCGGCGGGGAACCGTCCGCCGCGAATGCGCGCGTCGCCGGAGTTCACCCCGGCGGCGGCCACCCGCACGAGCACGGTGCCGCGCCTCGGCTGGGGGTGGGGCAGATCGGTGATCCGCACGATGTCGGGTGGACCGTACCGGTCGACGACGGCTGCTCTCATGACTCTTCCTTACACTTGTAAGCTTGTGGCATCAGAGTAACCTTATGGGTGTAAGGATGCAAGTGCATCCCGATCGAGGAGGGTCCATGTCCGCGCGCGAACCGCTCAGCCCCGCGCGCATCATCGATGCCGCCGTCCGCGTCGCGGACGCGAATGACCTCGGGGGAGTGAGCATGCGCAGCGTGGGCGCCGAGCTCGGGGTCGAGGCGATGTCGCTCTACCACCACGTCGCCAACAAGCAGGCCCTGCTCGACGGCCTCACCGAGTGGGTCTTCGCTCAGATGGGCGTGCCTCCGCAGGGCGAGCCCTGGCGGGAGGCGATGATCGCGCACGCGCGTTCGATGCGCGGTGTGCTCGTCGCCCATCCGTGGGCGCTGACCCTCATGAACTCTCAGACCGACCCCGCCGTCGGGGAACTTCGCCAGTACGACGCGGTGCTCGGAGTGCTCCGCGCGGCAGGCTTCCCGACGCGGCTTGCGGCTCACACGGTGTCGGTGCTCGACGCCTACGTGTACGGGTTCGCCTTGACCGAGCGCAACCTTCCCGTCGATCCGGGTGCGGATGTGACCGACCTGGCGCGGGAGATCGCGCCGCCGGCGGACGAGTACCCGCACCTCGCGGAACTCGTCGCATACATGGTGCAGGCCGACGGCTACGTCTACGCGGACGAGTTCGAGTACGGCCTGGGTGTGATGCTCGACGGAATCGAACGCCGGCTGCGCGACGCGCGGGAGTGAGCGCGATCCGGCGCCACGGACCGGTCCTCATGCAGTCTCAGTGCACGTTTTGCCGGGATTCGTGAACTGATACTTCACGTTGGGTCTTGCTTTTGGTCTACGGATGTAGAAACATCGCCGTAACAACGACGCAATCAATCGTCTACATCTGTAGGAGATAGTGGTCAACGTGGACCCGATTAGGCAAGAGCTAGCGCGAAAGTCGCCTCAGCGATGAACGGCGTGTTCTTTCTGCAGCAGCTACTCAACGGCTTGAGCTTCGGCGCTCTGCTGTTCCTCATCGCGAGCGGATTCACGCTCGTCTTCGGCCTCATGCGCATCTCCAACCTCGCGCACGGCGCCTTCTACCTCGTCGGCGCCTACGTCGCCGTCGTCACCGTCGCCGCCACCCAGAACTTCTGGGTCGGCATCCTCACCGGCGCCCTCGCGGCCGCGGTGCTCGGACTCGGCATCGAACGCGGGCTGCTTCGCCGCGTGCGCGGGCAGGAGATGCCCGAGGTGCTGCTGACCGTCGGCGTCTCCTTCGTCATCGCCGACCTCGTGCTGTGGATCTTCGGCGGAGACCCGAAGTCGATCACCTCCGGCGCCGGCGCTCCCGGCGGAGCGCTCGTCGTCGGCGACTTCGCCTACCCGCAGTACCGGCTCTTCATCATCGGTGTCACCGTCGTCATCGGCACCGCGCTGTTCCTCGCCCAGAAGTACTCGACCTTCGGCGCGGTCGTGCGCGCCGGCGTCGACAACCGCGAAGCGGCATCCGCCCTCGGCATCAACATCGACCGCGTCTTCACCTGGGTGTTCGTCATCGGAGCCGCCCTCGCCGGCATCGCCGGGGCGATCGGTTCCGGCCTGCTCAGCCTGCGACCGACGTCCGGCACCGAGATGCTGCTCTACGCGATGGTCGTCGTCATCGTCGGAGGCCTCGGCAGCATCACCGGAGCCGCCGTCGGCGCCGTACTCATCGGCCTCATCGACGCGTTCACGAAGGTGCTGCTGCCCGAGTTCGCCTACTTCACCATCTTCGCGCCCATGGCGCTCATCCTCGTCTTCCGCCCGCGCGGCCTCTTCGGGAGGGCGGCATGATCCGCCGGCTCGGTGCGGTACGCGTCGTCAGGTACTCCGCGATCGCCGTGGCCCTCGTCGCCGCCGTCATCTTTCCCTACGTGCTCGGCAGCTACTACATCTCGCTGCTGTCTCTCGCCCTGGTCGCAGCGATCCTCGCGAGCAGCATCAACGTGCTCGCCGGCAACGCCGGGCTCGTCTCGCTCGGTCACGCGGGAATCGCCGCCGCCGCCGGCTATGGACTCGCGTGGGCCTACCGTCAGGGCTGGGAGTTGTGGGCGCAGCTGGCGATGGCCCTGCTGCTCACCGCGATCGCGAGCGTCATCTACGGACTCATCTCGATGCGCACGCGCGGCATCTCCTTCCTCATGGTCACCCTCGCGGCCGGGATGGTCGTCTACGGCATGGCCTACCGCTGGTCGTCCGTGACGGGCGGCACCAACGGCCTGCCGGGCATCCGGCGGCCCGCGGGAGTCGCCGAGTACTGGCAGTTCTACTTCCTCGTGCTCCTGACGTTCCTCATCGTCACCGTCGCCCTCATCGTCGTCGGCCGGTCGCCGTTCGGGCTCACCCTCAAAGGCATCCGCGACAGCGAATCGCGCATGGTCGCCCTCGGCTACAACGTGCCGCTCTACAAGTTCGGGGCGATGCTTGTCTCCGGCGCCGTCGCAGGCATCGCCGGTGTGCTCGCCGTGTGGCACAGCGAGTTCATCTCGCCCGTCGTCGCGGGATTCCAGGAGTCGGCGATCAGCATGATCATGGTCGCTCTCGGCGGCATCGGCACGGTGCTCGGGCCGCTCGTCGGCGCGCTGCTCGTCACCGGCTTCCAACACGTGCTCTCGAGCGTGTTCGAGCGGTGGTCGACCCTGCTCGGCATTCTCTTCATCCTCTCCGTGATCTTCGCGCCGCAAGGCATCGTCGGCGGGGTCTCCGACCTCGCGCGCCGACTGCGGCGTCGAAGCGCCCGTCTCGACCCGAGGCGGCAGCCGTTGAACAACAGCACCCCGAAGAACCCGCCAACCAAGACACGAGTCGAAAGGACAAGTGACATGTTCCGCAAGGTTCCATTCGCGGCAGGAGCGACGCTCGCCGTCGCTGCGCTCGCACTCACGGCATGTGCGCCGTCGTCCGACCTCTCGGGGGGCTCCACGAGCGCTCCGAGCGGGGAGGACGTCTTCACCGTCGGTGTCCTCGCACCGATGACCTCCTGGGCAGGCGCCATCGGCGTCGACATGCAGCAGGGCTGGGAGATGTTCTGGGACGAGTACGGCGACACCGCCGGAAAGTACACGATCGAGACGGTGTGGGAGGACACCGCGAGCGACCCCGACACCGCGCTCACCAAGGCGAGCAAGCTCGTCGAAGAGGACGGCGTGGATGCGGTCGTCGGCCCGGTGCTCGCCAGCGAAGGTCTCGTCGTCGGCGACTACCTCACGCAGGCCGGCGTGGCCAACCTCGCCCAGACGGCGGCCGATGACCTGACCCAGCGTCTGGCCTCGCCGCTCGTCGTGCGCACCGGCGCCCAGACGAGCAGCCAGTCCACGTTCGTCGCCGGCGACTACGCCGCCAAGCAGGGCTACAAGACGGCGGCCACGCTGTGCGTCGACTACGCCTTCGGCTGGGAGAGCTGCGGCGGCTTCGTCTCCGCGTTCACCGCGGCGGGCGGCACCGTCACTACGCAGCTGTGGTACCCGGGTGACGCATCCGACCTGTCCAGCTACGTGAGCCAGCTCGGCAGCCTCGACGTCGACGTCATCTTCGTCGGCTCCGCTGGCGGCACGGACAGCTCCAACTTCCTGCGCACCGCCAACGACTTCGGCCTGCTGACGAAGACGCCCATCATCAACAACTGCTGCACCACCGACCAGGCGATCATCGCCGACGTCGGCGACATCGCGCTCGGCCAGATCTCCGTCTCCTACTTCGCCGAAGGCAACGAAGACCCGGCGGTCGCCGAGTTCGTGGGCAAGTACGAGGAGAAGTTCGGGGCGCTGCCCTCCGCCTACGCGTGGGGCATGTACGCGAGCGGTCAGATGCTCGCGCAGGTGCTGGAGAACGCGGACGAGAAGCCGACCGGCGAAGCCCTCGTCGAGGCGATCAAGGGGCTGGACCTCAGCTCCACGATCATCGGCGGCGGTGGACTCGACGAGTTCGGAAGCCCCGTCGGACCCGTCTTCGTGCGTGAGGTGGTCGCGCGCGAGGATGGCACGCTCTGGAATGCCGTCATCGAAACCTACGATGACGTCAGCCAGTTCTGGACGTTCGATCCCGAGGTCTACCTCGAGAACCCGCCGTTCAGCCAGGAGTTCCAGCAGCAATGAGTTCGACACAGGTCGTTCCCTCGTCGTCGGCTCCGGCCGACGGCGAGGGGGCGGCCCTCGTGCTCGACGGGGTCACCCGTCGGTTCGGGGGACTCATGGCGCTCTCGGGGGTCAGCGTCATCCTCCCGCAGGGCGGTCGACTGGCCGTCATCGGCCCGAACGGCGCCGGCAAGACCACCCTCTTCCGGCTCATCTCGGGCGAGATGCGCGCAAGCGACGGCACCATCAAGCTGTTCGGCGAGGATGTCTCCCGCGTCAGCGAGCGGCGCCGAGCGTTGCGCGGCATCGCCCGCACCTTCCAGGTCTCGAACCTCTTCACGGGGCTGTCGGTGCTCGACAACGTGCGCATCGCCGCCCAGGCGCGCAGCCCCCGGCCGCGACGCTTCTGGTGGCCGGTGGGGGAGTCCGACCCATACACCTCGCGCGCGACTCATGCTCGAGCGCGTCGGGCTGTCGTCGCGCGGCGATGACCGGGTCGCCGATCTCTCGCACGGGGAGCAGCGTCAGCTCGAGATCGCGATGGCGCTCGTTGTGCAGCCACGACTGCTGCTGCTCGACGAGCCGGCGGCAGGTCTGTCCGCCGCCGAACGCAAAGTGCTGCGGGGTCTGCTCGAGAACCTGCCCGACGGGCTCAGCCTCATCCTCATCGAACACGACATGACTCTCGCGCTCGAACTCGTCGACCACGTGCTCTGCCTCGACAACGGCGTGCCGCTCGCGTACGGCACTCCCGACGAGATCCGCGCCAACCCTGCCGTGCAGGCCGTCTACCTGGGAAGGAGGGACTGATGGAGATCGATGACGCCCCGCGACCGTTGCTCGAAGTCCGCGGTCTCGACGTGGGTTATGCGACGTCGCACGTGCTCGGCGGGGTCAGTCTGACGGTCGGCGTGGGGGAGTCCCTCGGCATCCTCGGGCGAAACGGCATGGGCAAGACCACGCTCGTGCGGGCCATCATGGGCCTCAAGCCGCCGACCGTCACCGCGGGCACGGTCGTCTTCGACGGCACGAGCCTCACCGGGATGCCGCCGCACCGGGTCGCCGCCCTCGGACTCGGACTCGTGCCGCAGGGACGCCAGGTGTGGGGCAGCCTCACGGTGCGCGAGACGTTGCGCATCATTCCCGCGCGCCGCGTCGGCGACGGCGAAGAACCCTGGACGGTCGACCGGGTCTTCGATTTCTTCCCCCGACTCGCCGAACGGGAGCGGTCGTTCGCCCGCACCCTGTCCGGCGGCGAGCAGCAGATGCTCGCGATCGGCCGCGCGCTCATGACCAACCCGCGTCTGCTCGTCATGGATGAGCCCTCTGAGGGTCTCGCGCCCGCGGTGCTGCGCGTCATCCGCGACCGCCTCCAAGAACTGCGAGCGCTCGGTCTGTCGGTGCTCGTCGCCGAGCAGAACGTCGACCTCGCGCTGTCGCTGTCCGACCGCGTCGCCATCCTGGGCGAGCACGGCACCATCGTGTGGGAGGGGCCGTCGCGCTCCCTCGTCGCGGATGCTGCGCCCATCCACACCCACCTCGGCCTCTGACCCTGAACCGAAAGGACCCATCCGTCGTGCCCACATTCGAGCGTCTCGAACCGGAACCCGCGAAGGCCTCCTGGCTGCCCTATGCGCCCGCGGTCGTCGTGCCCGCCGGATCGGAGTACTACTTTCTCTCGGGCACGTCCGCGCTCCCGCTGTATCACGCGCACCCGCACCAACCGGAGGAGACGCGGCTTCCTGACGATGCGGCCGAGCAGACGCGCCTGATGATGGCGGGCATCACCGACCTGCTCGCGTGGCTCGGGCTGGACTGGTCCCATGTCATCCACATCTACGAGTTCCTCACCGACATGCGCGACACCGACGACATCCACCGCGCGATGTACCAGTACCTGGTCGACCGGCCGGATGCGGAAGAGAACTGGACTCCGGCCTCCACCCTCATCGGAGTCAACTCGCTGAGCGCGCCGGGTGCTCGTGTCGAGTTCGACATCATCGCCGCCAAACCGCCGACCGGCCCCGTCTCGGCCCGACCTGCGGGCGGGCGCCTGCGCGTTCCGGGGCACGGCACGATCGCGTCAGTGGCCAGCGACGAAGAACTGCTGTGGATGTCGGGGTCGACCGCGATCGACTTCTATCACCACCACCCCCACATCGAAGACGAGGAAGACGTTCCCTACCGCGCGAGCGGGCAGGTGCAGAAGGTGTTCGACATGTTCGACCCCGTGCTCGACTTCATGGGAATCGGCTGGGGCGACACGGTCAAGTTCTACGTCTGGGGCACGGACTCGCGTGACCTCGCCGCGTTTGGTGAGGGCATCGACGCGGCGTTCGCGGAGCTTGCCGCGCATCCGCCGACAATGACGGTCGACATCGACGCGCTCTCCGGCCCGCCCGCGCGCATCGAGCTCGAGATGATTTCGACGCGCGGCCCCAAGCCGGATTCGGGCGCCCCCGCGAGCAATCCGGCCCCCGTCATCGAGGTGCTGCATCCGGAACCGCAGAAGGCCCACCTGCTCTCCTCGGCGCCCGTCGTGCATGTGGCCGATGCGCCCCTGCACTTCCTGCCTGGGGTGGGGCCGCTTCCGGCGGAGGAGGAGGGGTCGGTGCCCGACGACATCGTCGCCCAGACCCGCATGCTCATGGACAACCTCGACGCGCAGCTGTCGGCCCTCGGCCTCGGCTGGCGCAACGTGGTCAAACTGCTTCAGCAGGTCACCGACATCCGCGAAGCCGACGCCGTGCGAACGGCGCTGGCCGAACGGTACGGCACCTCATGGACGCCGGCCGGCACGCTCACCCACGTCGATGCTCTCCCCGTGAGGGGTGCTCGGGTGCAGCTCGACGTGATCGTCGCCGGCTGAGGCGCGGGCGCGGTGCCGGCTTTCAGCTCGCCGGCACCGCGGCCGGTCGCCACTCCAGGTCACGGATGCGGTCGAGCACCGTGTCGACAATGCGCACCTGGTGGATCGGGGGAGTCGTCTTGGGGTCGAGCAGCGGCACGACCTGCAGGCCCGTGGTCAGCCACAGGAGCTCGTCGATGACGAGCGCGGTGGCGACCTCGTCGCGGATCTCGCCCGACGAGCGGGCGATGTCGAGGTGCTGCTCGAAGAAGTGCCGCCAGATGGCGTGCGAGTCCGCGTGCACCTTCATGAGCACGGGGTTGGAAGCAGCCCGGTCCCAGAAGGCGACCGCGACGCGCGATTCGATCTGGCGTTCGTGGTCGAGGGGGAGCATCTCGAGGCACAGGATGCGGATCGCAGCCAGGCCCGTCTTGTCGCCGGTGGCGAGGGCTGCGCGCTCGTTGATGCGGTAGAACGTGCGCTGGAAGGCGGCGACGAGAAGCTCGTCCTTGTTGGCGAAGTAGTGCTTGAGGCCACCGTTGGCGAAACCGGCCTCGGCGGCGATCTCCCGCATCGTGGCCGCGGCGAACCCACCGCGCGCGATGATGCGCCACGTCGCCTCGACGATCTCGATGCGACGCTGCTCGTGGTCAACCTGCTTGGGCACTGTCCCCTCCCCGCCTCAGCCTATAGTCTCCGGCCGGAGAACTACGGGTGGATCTCAGGAGATCGTCAGCCGCACGAACCCGACCGGTGCTGCGGCCGGGAACGCGGCCTGCACCCGCTCGGCCGTACCGTCCTGCGCAAGCAGGTTGAGCATGCCTCCCGGTGAGTCCACGTCGTCGACCCGAACGAAGGCGGTGACCCCGGCGGGCGCCGGCCGCCGGATGAAGCCTTCGACGTAGCACATCTCACTCGCCCCGAATGTGGCCTCGACCAGGCGTACCTCGACCGTGATGTCGAGCGGTTCCACCCGCTCGACGGGCGCCTCGATCGTGTCATATCGGCTCGGCATCACACCGCCGAGGCGCAGGGTCCACCCATCGCCGCGCTTCGGCAGCCGGTAGGGCTCGTCATCGATCGGCACCACGAGCAACTGGAGTGCGCGACCAGGGGTGAACAGCGACGCGAGAGTCATCGTGTCAAGCGTAGCGATCGCGTCGCGCCGGGCTGCGGGCGCGTCGCAGGGCGCACGTCCACTGCGCCAGGATGGTCGCATGCCGTCAACGAGCGCCAACCCGATCGCGCTCATGCTGGAGCGGGCCGCTGCCCATCCCGATGCCGACGCGATCGTCTCGGTCGCGCTCACGATGACCTACGGTCAGCTCGCCGATGGCGTGCGCCGGGCGGCGGCACGGCTTCGTGCGCTCGGCGTGCGGCCGGGCCACGTCGTCGGCGTTCGTGCCCGACCGGAGTGGGAGGCTCTGCTCACGCTCGCCGTGCTCCACGAGGGCGCCGCGACGCTTCACGCGAGCGAGGCGGTCGTCGCCTCATACGGCGCTCACCTCGACGTTCTCCTCAGCGATCAGCCGGTCGGGTCGGGCGGGGCAGTGCGCGTCATCCCGGTCGACCCGGCGTTCATCGAGTCCCTCGGGTCGGTCAACGCCCGGATTGATCCGATGCCGATTCAGCCCGGGTCCCTGTGTCGCGTCGTGTTCTCCAGCGGCACGACCGGCGCCCCCAAAGGGGTCGCTTTCACGGTCGCGCGTCTCCTCGAGCGCACGGAGTCGGCGCACGCCAACTGGATGCCCGCGGACCCCTTCTTCTGCCTGCTCGGCATCGACACCGTGTCCGGGTTTCAGACCTTCGCGTGGAGCATGTTCCACGGTCGACCGTGGATCGTGCCGCACGACGGGCCCGGCAATCTCGCCCTGATCGAACGCACCGGCGCGCGATCGCTGAAGACCTCACCGGCCCGACTCGCGGATGTGGTCGCCGCAGCGGAGGCCCGGTCGGAGCCGCCCGCCTTGGCGCTCGAGCACGTCCAGGTCGCGGGGGCTCTGCTCACCGCGCCGCTCGCGACTCGCGCGCAACGCACGCTCGGAGTCGTGCCCACCTACCTCTATGGCTCCACCGAGGCGGGCACGATCACCCGCGGACAGGTCGATGCCACCCGGCCGACCCGCGTGGGCGCTCGTGTTGCGGGCGCCGAACTGGAGATCGTGGACGAGACGGGCGCGGTGATCCGGAAACCCGGTGTCATCGGCGCCGTGCGCTATCGCACGGCATCCACACCGGACCGCTACTGGAATGGGGATGCCACCGCGAACGCGGCGTTCCGGGACGGCTGGTTTTGGCCAGGCGATCGCGGCAGCCTTACCGCGGACGGACAGCTCGACCTGCAGGGGCGCGCCGACGATGTCGTCAACGCGAGTGGGGCGAAGGTGAGCCTCGCCGAACTCGACCTGTGGCTCGCTGAACTCGATCTGCTCGCCGACCTCGCGACCTTCCCGTATCGCACGGCGGACGGCGCCCTCGCGATCGGGCTCGTCTACGTTCCGCGGCACGATGTTGCGCCCGAGACGGTGCGTGAGGCGGTGCGTCGACGGGCCCCGCACGTGGAGATCACGGCGTTCGTTTGCGTCGACGCCGTGCCGCGAAATGACCGTGGTAAGGTGACGCGACCTTCACTTTCTCGACTCCTGGGGGATTCGTGACCGCACTGCTGCGACCCGTTGCCATTGGCGCTGGATCGATCGGCCTCGCACTCATCGGGAGCGCTTCCGCGAGCGCCCTGCCGCCCGTCGAAGGATGCGGCGACGTGCCCGCCGGAGCCACGCTCACGCGCGCCGGCGACGTGTGCCAGGTCGACTTCGCCGCGGCCGGTGACTTTTCTTGGACGGTGCCGTCCGGGCTCACCGGCATCTACGCGATGCTCGCGGGCGGCGGTGGTGGTGCCTGGGCTGGCGGACAGGATGGGTACGCGGGAAGCGGCGGCGATGTCGTCTACGTGACGTTGACCGGCACACCGGCGGGGACCGCGGTTTCGGTGACGGTTGGGGCGGGCGGAGCCTCCGGCGACGGTGATCAGGAACCCGGCGAGGACACCTCGATCGACCCCGGATCGCCGGTCGTCGCGTCGGGCGGCAATGAGGGCAACAACCCGTTCAGCTACTGCTTCGCGGGCAGCTTCTCGGTGTACACCGGAAACGGCCAAGGCGCCGGCGGGCCGGCCGGCCCGGACGGCGATCCCTGTGCCACCAGCACCGCGCCGGGCGTCATACCGTCGACAGACGACGACAGCGACGGGAGCGACCCGCTGCCGATCTTCGGCGATCTGACGACGGAGTTCGGTGCGGGCGGCGTCGTTCTCGTCGCTCCCGACCCAGTTCCGAGCGTTCTCGACTCGAACGGCGTCGGTGCGAGCGTGTCGATGGACATCGAGGAGTCCGAGGTGGCCGTCTTCAACGAGTTCGGCGCGGACGGCCGCGTCATCATCCGTTTCGATGCCGCCAAGACGGCACTGGCGGCGACCGGGTTCGACGCGTCCGGGTTGCTCGCGGGTGCGGGTGTGCTCGGTCTCGCGGGCGCTGCCGCGCTGGTCGCGAGCCGACGCCGTACTCGCGAGAGCTGAGTCGGATCAGCCCCGCGGCGGCCTCCGGTGCTTCTCCGTTCCGTCGCGGCCTCGATCGCTGCAGTCGCCGTGGGGCTGATGGTGGTTGGCGCCCCGACGGACGATGACTCGGCGAGCGCCGCGTTCTCGTGCGGTGGGCCTCCTCCCGGCGCTGTGCTCGGCTCGAGCAGCGAATGGTGCGAGTTCGACTTCACCGACCCCGGAACCTCGGCGTGGATCCTGCCCGCGGGTGTCACCGAGTTCTCGGCGATCATCACCGGCGGCGGGGGTGGGGCTCGGGGCCAGTTCGAGGATCGCAGCGGATTCGCCGGCAGCGGCGGCTCGGTCGTCTACACGACGTTCACCGGGCTCACGGCGGGCGACGTGGCAACGATCGTGGTCGGTGCCGGCGGATCGAGCGATGGCGAGGCTCCGGAGCCCGGCGAGGCGAGTTCCGTGAACGCCAGGGTGCTTCGTTCGGCGCCGGGCGGGGCCGCGGGCGATTCCGCCGTGCAGTCGTGCCCGATGGGGGACCACGGTGAGTTCGTCGTCGGCAACGGGGCGGGGGCGGGCGGTCCCGCCTGGATCTCGGGGCCGGACTGCCTCGCGGGGCCGGGCCTCATCCCGTCGCTCGACGACGACAGCGACGGCAACCCGCCGCTGCCGATCTTCGGCGATGTCACCGATGAATTCGGGCCCGGAGGCGTCATCAACACGAATGCCTTGTCTGCGGCGCTCTCCGGCGGTTTCGGAGCGGGGGCCAGCGTGCTGGTCGACTTGGAAACTCACCGGGTCGTGAATCCGGATGTTGCCGGGGGTGCAGGGATGGTGATCGTCCGCTTCGCCCCGCCGACGCCTGCGCCACCCGGCCCGTCGGCGCTCGCGTCGACCGGGGTCGATCTCGTGGCCCTCGTCGGCGCAGCGGCGGCGGCGGGCATCCTCGGCGCGGTCGCGGTGCTCGCCTCTCGGCGTCGCGAACCTCGCTCGCGCTGATCGCGCTCGACCGGGCGCACGATCCTGCTGCCCTGCGCGGAGGGCGCGGTATATCGTGGCGACGTGACCGCAGCCACCCGTGCCGGTAAGGCCTACACCGTCGCCGACTATCTGCTCGACCGTCTTTCCGAGTGCGGTGTCGATCGCATCTTCGGGGTGCCGGGCGACTTCACGCTGCAGTTCCTCGATCACGTGGATGCGCATCCGGCGATCGCGTGGACGGGCAGCGCGAACGAGCTCGGCGCCGGGTACGCGGCCGACGGGTACGCGCGCGTTCGGGGACTCGGGGTCGTCTCGACGACGTTCGGCGTGGGGGAGTTGAGCGCGATCAATGCGATCGCCGGTGCCTATGCCGAACACGTTCCCGTGCTGAGCCTCGTGGGCGCACCGACGACTGCCGTGCAGGCAGCCGCGCGACCCACCCACCACTCGCTCGGGGATGGCGACTTTGCGCACACCACGCGCATCTTCGCCGAGGTGACCGTCGCGTGCGAGCAGCTCGCCGCCGACACGGCGCTCGAGCAGATCGACCGGGTGCTGGCGACGATCCTCGCCCACAGCCGCCCCGGCTACCTGTCGGTGCCGGCCGACATCGGCGAGCTGCCGTGCGAACCCCCGGTCGCGCCACTCCCGCTCCTCGAGGAGACCACCGACCCCGCCGCGCTCGATGCCTTCGCCGCCGCGGCGCGCGCGTTCCTCGGCGAGGTGCGACCCGTGGTGCTCGCCGACATCCTCGTGCACCGGGCCCGCGCGGAAGAGTCACTGGAGACCCTGTTGCGGCGGGGTCGGCTGCGCTACGCGAGCATGCTGTGGGGTCGCCGCGTGATCGATGAGAGCCACGACGACTACATCGGCATCTACACGGGTGCCGCGTCGGCGCCCGAGGTCGCGACCGAGATCGAGTCGGCGGAGCGCCTCATCACCGCGGGAGTCGTGTTCACCGACCTGACGAGCGGCTTCTTCAGCCAGCAGTTGAGTGACGACCGTCGCATCGACCTGCACTCGCACGCGGCGATCGTCGGTTCGGTGCGCTTCGAGGGGGTGCGGATGCGCGACGCGCTCGACGCGCTCGCCGACATCCTCGCGGTCGCCGACACGCAGCCGCGTCTGGTGCGCGACCTGATGCCCGCGTCGCCGCCCGAAGCGAACGACGACCCGCTCACCCAGCAGACGCTGTGGCAGGCGGTCGCCTCGGCGCTTCGCGAAGACGATGTGCTGCTCGCCGATCAGGGCACCTCCTTCTATGGCATTGCCGTGCACGACATGCCCGAGGATGTGCTCTTTCTCGGCCAGCCCCTGTGGGCGTCGATCGGCTGGGCCCTCGGTGCCACCGTCGGCGCGGCGGCCGGCGCGCGGGGCCGCCGCACGGTGCTCCTCACAGGAGACGGTGCCGCGCAGCTGTCCGTCGCGGAACTGTCGACGATGTTGCGCTTGCGCCTGCCGGTGCTCATGGTCGTCGTCGACAACGACGGCTACACGGTCGAGCGCGCCATCCACGGGCCGGACCGCGCCTACAACGACATCGCCTTGTGGGACTGGACGCAGTTGCCTGCCGCGTTCGGTGCCTCCGCCGGATCGGTGCAGACGTTCCGTGCCGGGACGACGCGGGAGCTGCTCGCCGCCCTGCGAGCTGCGGCCGACCGCCCGACCGCGACCACGGTCATCCAGGCGATGGTGGGCCCGATGGACATCCCGCCGCTGTTGGATGCGATCGCGAAGGCCGCGGCATCGGCGAACCGGCGCTCGGCCGGCCCGTCGACGTGACCGCGGACCCGCTTCACGTCGTCGCGGCGGTCATCGTCGAGGATGGACTCGTGCTCGCCTGCCGCCGCGCACGCCACAAGGCCGCTCCGGGCCGATGGGAGTTCCCCGGCGGCAAGGTCGAGCCGGGGGAGTCCCCGGTCGAGGCGCTCGTGCGCGAGATCCGCGAAGAACTCGGGGTCGACATTGTCGTGCTCGGCGAGCTGACCACGGACGACACGGTCGTCGACGGTCGCACCGTTCGCCTCACCTGCCTCCGCGCCCGCCTTGACGGTCCGCGCCCCACCACGAGCACGGATCACGACGAGCTCCGCTGGGTCGAACCGGCCGGCCTGCCGGGCCTCGACTGGGCGGCCCCGGACTGGCCCGCCGTGTGGATGCTCGCGGCCGAAGGAACGGGCCACGGTGCCGCGGGCCACTACATGGTCGCGGCAATGCTTTCCCCGCTGCTCGCGGGGTCGCGCGTCGACCGCGCCGCGTGGCCCGCGCATGTGACGGTGGTCGGCAATTTCCGCACCACGGCGGGCCCCGCCGAAGTCGTTGAGCGGGTCACGGTCGCACGTGCGACGGAGCGTCCCGTCGAGTTCACGCTCGGTGATCGGGCATTGTTCGGACCGAAGGCGGACATCCCCGTGCTGCTCGTCGAGTCGGATCAGCTCGCGACGCTGCACGATCGCCTCGCCTCAGCCGTGCGCGCCCTTCCCGACTTCGCCCCCGACGTGCCGGCGCACTGGGGTGAGGGCTACCGCCCGCATCTCACACTCGCGCCGGGCGTGACAGCCGAGACCGGCGAGCGCCACGCGGTGACGTCGCTCGTCGTCATGAGTCTGTCGCCGACCACGGCGACCGTCATCGCTAGCGTCGAGGTTCCACGCCGCTAGCCGCGCCGCTCAGTCGAGCGCGGGCAGCACGTCGCGCACGATCGACTCAAGGATGCGCGCGTTGAAGTCGACGCCCAGCTGGTTGGGCACGGTGACGAGCACCGTGTCGGCGGCGGCGACCGCCGCATCCTGCGCCAGTTCGGCAGCGATCTGGTCCGGTTCGCCGATGTAGCTGCGGCCGAACCGGGAGAGGGCGCCGTCGAGCATCCCGACCTGATCGTGGGCGTCCGCCTGCGCGCGCAAACCGAAGTAGTGGCGGGTCTCGTCGTCGATGATCGGCAGGATGCTGCGGCTGACCGAGACGCGCGGCTCGCGGTCCCAGCCCGCCTGAGCCCATGCCGCGCGGAAACGCTCGATCTGCTCCGCCTGCAGCTCGTCGAAAGGTACACCCGTGTCTTCGGTGAGCAGAGTTGAGCTCATGAGGTTCATGCCCTGCTGTCCGGTCCACTCTGCTGTCGCCCGCGTGCCCGACCCCCACCAGATGCGCTCCGGCAGCGTGGGGGACTGCGGTTGGATCGCGAGCCGGCCGCTCACTCCTGTCATGCGGGCGTTCGCCTCCGCGACCGTCGCGCCGGCGATCGCCTCCCGGAACTCGCGCGTGTGGCGACGCGCAAGGTCGGCGTCGTCCTCCCCGTCCGCGGGCGTGTAGCCGAAGGACTCATAGCCGCGCAGCGCCGTTTCGGGTGAGCCGCGGCTGAGCCCCAGCTGCAGCCGGCCGTCGCTGATCAGGTCGGCGGCTGCCGCATCCTCGGCCATCGCGAGCGGATTCACGTAGCGCATGTCGATCACCGCGGTGCCGATCTCAATGCGGGAGGTGCGTGCGGCGATCGCGGCGAGCAGCGGCAGCGGTGAGGCAAGCTGGCGGGCGAAGTGGTGCACGCGCACGAAGGCGCCGTGGGCGCCGACCTCTTCGGCCGCCACTGCCAACTCGATCGTCTGGATGAGCGCGTCGCGTGCGGTGCGCACGGTTGAACCGGGAACCGACTGGTAGTGCCCGAAGGTGAGAAACCCGATCCGTTTGCCCATGACGGGTGCAGCGTATCGCGTCGACATTCCATTCCCCGAGCGGGCGTCCGGCGCCACTTGACCTTGCCCCTGAGGGCAGGGTTTACCGTGGCGTCATGAGGATCAGCGAGCTCGCTCAGCGTGCCGGCGTCACCCCGAAAGCCGTGCGCTACTACGAATCAGTCGGACTGCTCGACGCGCCCCGATCACCGAACGGCTATCGCGAGTTCGCCGAGCGCGACGTGGAGGTGGTGGCCCAGATCCGCGACCTGGTCGCGTTGGGCGTTCGCGCGGAGGACGCGCGGCCGTTCGTCGACTGTCTGCTGGCGGGTAACCCTCACGGTGACGACTGCCCGGAGTCGCTCGGCGCCTATGTGCTCGCGCTCGCGACGCTCGATGAGCGCATCGCGGAACTGAACCGCCGACGCGAGACGATCGCCGCGCGGCTCGATCGGGCGCGGGGTTGCACGACGTGCGGGGCGCCCTGATGCTCACCGAAGTGACCGACGCCGACTTCGCCGATCGTGTGCTCGGCGCGGCCGGTCCCGTGATCGTCGACTTCTGGGCCGAGTGGTGCCCACCCTGCCGCCAACTCGAACCCGTGCTCGAAGCCTTCGCTGCCGACCACCCCGAGGTGACTGTGCTGCGCCTGGATGCCGACGCGAACCCGGCCCGAACCCTCGAGTACGGTGCGCTATCGCTGCCAACCCTCAAGGTCTTCGTCGACGGGGAACTGGTGCGCACCCTCGTGGGCGCCAAACCGCGCGCCGCCCTCGAACACGAACTGGGCCCGTTCGTCGTCGCTCCCGAGTAACGCGGGACCAAAGCCTCTGTGCGCAGAGTGTGACGGGGCGCACGATGAACCTGACTCTCCACGATGTGAGAAAGGCAGGTCACCATGTCCCGCACCTATGTCGTCACCGGTGCCGCAAGCGGTATCGGCAAGGCCACGAAGGAACTGCTCGAAGAGCGTGGCCACCGGGTGATCGGGGTGGACATCGCTGGCACGGAGGTGACCGCCGACCTGTCCACGGATGAGGGGCGCCAGGCGCTCATCGCCCAGGTCACCGAACTCTCCGGGGGCACGATCGACGCGATCGTCGCCAACGCGGGCCTGGCCACCCCCACTCCCGCCACCGTGGCGGTCAACTTCTTCGGCGCCGTCGCGACGCTCGAGGGGCTCCGGCCTCTGCTCGCCGGGTCTCCCGCACCACGAGCGGTCGCGACGGCGTCGATGGCATCCCTCTTCCCGCCGGACGAGGAACTGCTTGCGGCGCTTCTCGCCCACGACGAACCGGCCGCGTTGCACCGCGCCGGCGAACTCGCGGCGAACGAGCAGACCGGCGGCCAGATCTACGGCACCACCAAGCAAGCGCTCGCCAAGTGGATCCGACGCAACGCGGCGACCGAGGAGTGGGCGGGTGCGGGCATCCCGCTCAACGCGATCGCACCGGGGGTCGTCGTCACGCCGATGACGGCCGCGTTCACCGGCAGCCAGGAGGCGCGCGATGCGATCCTCCAGATGGTGCCCATGCCGCTCAACGGCATCTTCGAACCGCGCGACGTGGCCTACCTGCTCGCCTGGTTGACGAGCGAGGAGAACGCCCACCTGTGTGGCCAGGTGATCTTCATCGACGGCGGCTCCGACGTGATCATCCGGGGCGACTCGACCTGGTGAATCAACTGCCGGGGCTTCGAACCGGGCGGGTCCGGAGCCCCGGCGCCAGTACCCTGGAAGGATGAACGCGCCGACCGGCAATGACCGGCCCCAGGTGCGTCCCGCCGCGGAAGGCTGGACGCAGAAGCTCGGGCCCGACGGTCGACCGACCCTCCAGTTCGCTTCCCCGAAGCGCGGCAAACCGCCCGTCCACCTTGCGGACCTCGGCATCGCCGAGCGCCGCGAACGGATGACGGAGCTCGGCCTTCCGCCGTTCCGCGCCGCGCAGCTGTCCAACCACTACTTCACGCGGTACACGAGTGACGCCGCCGACATGACCGATCTGCCGGCCGCAAGCCGGGATGAGTTGGTCGCGGGCATGCTGCCCTCGCTGCTTACCGAGGTGCGGCGGCTGACCACCGACAAGGGCGACACGATCAAGGTCTTGTGGCGCCTGCACGACGGCGCGCTCGTCGAGTCGGTGCTCATGCGCTACCCGGGTCGCATCACCCTGTGCGTGTCGTCGCAGGCCGGCTGCGGCATGAACTGCCCGTTCTGCGCGACCGGGCAGGCGGGACTGACGCGCAACATGTCGACCGCGGAGATCATCGACCAGGTGGTGCGCGCCAACCGGGCGATCCGGGCCGGCGAACTCGGCGAGCCCGAGCATCCTGACGAGCGCGTCACCAACATCGTGTTCATGGGCATGGGCGAACCGCTGGCCAACTATGCGCGCGTGATGGATGCGGTACGCATCATGACGACACCGCAGCCCGACGGGCTCGGCATGTCGGCTCGGCACATCACCGTGTCGACGGTCGGGTTGGTGCCGGCGATTCGCAAACTCTCCGACGAGAAGATCCCGGTGACCTTCGCCCTGTCGCTGCACGCGCCCGACGACGAGCTGCGCGACGAACTCATTCCGGTGAACTCGCGCTGGAAGGTCGATGAGGCGCTGGATGCGGCGCGCGAGTACTTCGAGAAGACGGGCCGGCGGGTCTCCATCGAGTACGCCCTCATCAAAGACATGAACGACCACGCGTGGCGCGCGGATCTGCTCGCGGAGAAGCTCAACGCCCGCGGCCGGGGCTGGGTGCACGTCAACCCCATCCCGCTCAACCCGACGCCCGGCTCGATCTGGACCTCGTCGGAACCGGCGGTCATGCGCGAGTTCGTGCGTCGCCTTGAGGATGCGGGCATTCCGACGACCTTGAGGGACACGCGCGGCAAAGAGATCGACGGCGCGTGCGGCCAACTCGCGGCCGCAGACGCCTAGCCGCGTAGCACCCGTCCCGTCGGTCGAGGATCCGCGTGCCCGCCCCCTCCGTCGGTCGAGGATCCGCGTGCGCGCCCCCTCCGTCGGTCGAGCATCCGCGTGCGCGCCCCCTCCGTCGGTCGAGCATCCGCGCCAGCGGCGTATCGAGACCCACCACCGCACACGCACGGTGGTCTCGATACGCGCGCGCTGGAGCTGAGAGCGAAGGCGATTTCTCGCCTTCGCCGCGACGCCAGCGCCGACGCCCGTCCCGGGCGGCGGATCACGACACCCGCTACTCGACCGACGAAGGAGGCCAAGACGCACCTCCTCAATAGGATCGCTCCATGGCGACCACCGATCTCTCCGGCCTGACCTCCGCCGAAGTCGCCGACCGTCGGGCCCGCGGTCTCACCAACGACTACACGCCGCCGACGAGCCGCAGCGTCCGAGCGATCATCCGGGCCAACGTCCTCACCCTGTTCAATGCGATCATCGCCGGATGCTTCCTCGTGCTGCTCGCGCTCGGCCGCTGGCAGGACGCCCTGTTCGGGTTGAGCGCTCTCGCGAACGCCATCATCGGCACCGTGCAGGAGTACCGGGCCAAGCGGTCGCTCGATCGTCTCGCCCTGCTCCACACACCGCTTGCTCGTGTTCGGCGAGATGGCGACGAGATCCAGATCGCGGTCCACGAGGTCGTGCTCGACGATCTGCTCGAGTTGCGCGCGGGTGACCAGATTCCCGCGGATGCGGTCGTCGTCGTGGCGACCCGGTTGCAGGTGGATGAGTCGATGCTCACGGGCGAATCCGACCCGGTGGAGAAGGTGACGGGGGATGCGCTCCTGTCCGGATCGGTCGTCGTCGCAGGGGAGGGCGCCGCGCGTGTCGACCAGGTGGGGGCCGATTCCTACGCCAACCAGCTCGCGAGTGAGGCTCGCCGTTTCTCGCTCGTCGCCAGCGAGCTGCGGTCGTCCATCGATCGCATCCTTGCCGTGCTCGCGTGGGCAGTCGGACCGATCGCCCTGCTCGTGCTCAACTCGCAGATGACGGTTCACGGCGGCTGGGGTGCTGCGATCGAGTCCGGTGAGTGGCGGCAAGCGGCGGTGGACACCGTTGCGGCCGTGGTGGCGATGATTCCCCTCGGCCTCGTGCTCATGACAAGCATCGCGTTCGCGGTTGGGGCGGTGCGGTTGTCGCAGCGCAAGGTGCTCGTGCAGGAGCTTCCCGCCGTCGAAGGGCTCGCGCGCGTCGACGTGATCTGCCTCGACAAGACCGGCACCTTGACGGCGGGCGATATCGTCTTCGACGCCGTGCACTCGGTCAGCGATGCGCCGCGCCACCAGCAGTGGCGTCATGTGCTCGCGTGGAACGCCGCCGATCCGGATGCCAACGCGACCGCGCGGGGTCTGGCACCCGAGTTCCCCGTCTCCGAGCCGCTCATCCCCAGCCGTCGGATTCCTTTCTCGTCGGCGCGCAAGTGGTCGGCGGTGTCGTTCACGACGGGTCCGTCGGGGGCATGGGTGCTGGGCGGACCCGAGATGGTCTTCGCCGACGACCCCGAGCACAGTGACCTGCTGCGCCGCACTGCCGAATTGGCAGGGTCAGGCAAACGAACCCTCGTCCTCGCCCACGCGCCGGCGGCGATCACCGCGGCCGAGGAGCAGTCGGAAACCAAACCACTGGGCCTGGTCCCGGTGGCGCTGCTGACGTTCCGCGAGTCGGTGCGGCCGGATGCCCGAGAGACGCTCGACTACTTCGCGAGACAGGGCGTCAAGGTGCGCATCATCTCGGGCGACAACCCGCACACGGTCGCCGCGATCGCCCGAGAGGTGGGGCTCGAAGGTGCAACGGGCTTCGATGCGCGCGAGCTTCCGGAGGACGAGAAGCAGCTCGCGGCGGTGCTGGAGCGGTATCAGGTCTTCGGCCGGGTGACTCCTGAGCAGAAGAAGGCGATGGTGCTCGCGCTCAAAGCGGCGGGGCACACGGTCGCCATGACCGGTGATGGCGTCAATGACGCGTTGGCGATCAAGGATGCCGACATCGGCATCGCCATGGAGTCCGGTTCGCCGGCGACGAAGGCGGTCGCGCGTCTCATCCTGCTCGACGGCAAGTTCTCGCACCTGCCCGGCGTCGTCGACGAGGGCCGCCAGGTGATGGCGAACATCGAACGCGTCTCAATGCTCTTCCTCTCCAAGACGGCGTACGCGGTGTCGCTCGCGCTCGTGTTCGGCGTGCTCATGATCGAGTTCCCGTTCCTTCCGCGCCAGCTCTCGGCGACCGACGGACTGACGATCGGCATCCCGGCGTTCTTTCTCGCGCTCCTCCCGAATGCTCGTCGCTACGAACCCGGCTTTCTCAGGCGGTCACTGACGTTCGCCATTCCGGCGGGGCTCGTCGTTGCTGCGCTGATCACCGCGGTGGCTCTGATCTCCCGGTCGATGGGGGTCAGCATCGAAGAGGAGCGCACGGCGGCGACGATCGCTCTCGCTCTCGCGGGGCTGACCATCCTCGTTTCGCGCGCGACGCCGTTCAGTTGGATCAAGGCGGCGATCGTCGCCGCGATGGTCGCGGGGCTCATCCTGCTGTTGACGGTGCCGTTCGCGTCGTGGTTCTTCCAGCTGGTCGCCCTGCCCGCGCCGTTCCTGGGAGCCGTGCTGGGCGCGGTCGCCGTCGCGATCGCGGCGCTCTCGATCGTGCATGTCGTGCACGGCCGCGTGCTCCGGCGTCGCGAGGCGCCCGACCACTAACATGTGGTCAGCCGTCCGCCCGCACGAAAGGCTGTCATGAGAATCGGATTCGGTCTTGCTCGCCTCGTCGTTGCCGCCGCCGGCATCGCCGCCATCGTCGGTCAGCTCGATACGAGCCTCCATTTCTGGGCCAGCAAGGGCGTTCAGAACATCCCGCTCGCACTGGTGAACTTCTTCAGCTTCTTCACGATCCTGTCCAACGTCGGTGCGGTGGTCGTGATGCTGATCGGAGCGTGGTTCCTGTTCACTCGCAAGGGCGACGATCCGCGCTGGTACAACCTGTTCCGCGCCTCCGTCGCCACCTACATGATCATCACGGGCATCGTCTACAACCTGCTGCTGCGCGGCATCGTGCTCGACCAGGGCTCCACGTTGGAGTGGTCGAACGAGATCCTGCACGTCGCCGTTCCGATCCTCATGCTCCTCGACTGGATCTTCACGCCGGGGCGCAGTGCCATCGAGTGGCGCGACCTCTGGAAGATCCTCGTCTTCCCGATCGTGTGGGTGGTGTACACGATGGTGCGCGGACCCTTCACGCCGGGTGAGCTGGCGGGCACGCCCTACTGGTACCCGTACCCGTTCCTGAACCCCTACACCTCGCACAACGGCTACTTCTCGGTCGCGTTCTACATCATCCTCATCGCGGCATCGATCGGGCTGGTTGCCGCCGGAGTCATCTGGGTGTCGCGGCGCAAGCCGATCCTGCGCTGACGACGTCTCTGCGCCCTGTCGCCCGGCCGTCCGGCGCCGATAGGGTTTGAGGCATGTTCTCGTTCCTGTTCGACCCGATCATCACGGCTGCCCTCTGGGGGCTGGCGATCCTGGTCGTCATCATCGTTCTCATCGTCTTGCTGCGCAGCATCAAGGTCGCCAAGCCCGATGAGGCGATCATCGTCACGTCGCGCCAGAAGCCGGTCAAGACGGCGGTCGCGACGGAGCAGATGGAGAACGCCGGTCAGCGGGTCGTGTTCGGCTCGCGCGTGTTCGTCAAGCCGATCGTCGAGGCCTACTTCAAGCTCAGCCTGCGCAGCCGCCAGCTCAACGTGCAGGCCACCGCGCAGACGAAGGATGCCATCACGATCCGGGTGAACGCGGTCGCCGTCGTCAAGGTCGGCGGTTCGGAGTCGATGGTGCGAGCCGCGGCTCAGCGGTTCCTCAACCAGCAGGACCAGATCGAGACGTCGACCGAGGAGGTGCTGAGCGGTTCTGTCCGCTCGATCGTCGGCCAGCTCACGGTGATGGAGATCATCACCAACCGCAGCGCGCTGCAAGGACAGGTGCTCGAGGCGGTGCGCGAGTCGCTCGAGGTTCAGGGCCTCACGATCGACACCCTCCAGATCAAGGAGATCGACGACGACAACGGCTACATCCGCGACCTCGGTCGTGCGGAGGCCGCCCGCGTCAAGCAGGTCGCCGAGGTCGCGGAGGCGGCCGCGCGTCAGGCCTCGGAGGAGGCGCGCATCACCGCCGACCAGGCCGTCGCCGAAGCGCAGCGCAAGCTCGACCTGCGCAACGCCGAGATCCAGAAGGAGACCGACAAGGCGCGCGCCGAAGCCGCCGCCGCCGCCCCGCTCGCCGAGGCGATCGCCCAGCAGGAGGTTGTCGCCCAGCAGGAACTGACCGCCGGCAAGCGTGTCGGTCTCCGCAAGCAGGAACTCGACGCGGAGATCCGCGCGGTCGCCGACGCCGAGGCGTATGCGATCGAGAAGAAAGCCCAGGCGGATGCGGCGGCGGCGGTCGCCAACGCGAACGCGGATCGTGACGCCCGCCGGTCGGCCGCGGAGGCGATCGAGGCCGAAGGTATCGCCGAGCGCAACCGTCGTCGCAGCGCCGCAGAGGCGGTCGAAGCGGAAGGTGTGGCGGAGAAGAACCGCCGTATCGCGGCCGCGGAAGCGCTCCAGGCGGAAGGCGAGGCGGAGGCCGTCGCGATTCGAGTCCGGGGTAACGCGGAGGCCGAGGCGACCAAGCTCAAGGCGGAGGCGCTGGCCGAGCGCGCAGCGGATCTGCTGCGCCAGCAGATCATCGACCAGTTGCCGGCGATCGTCTCGGCGGCCTCGGAGCCGCTGTCGGCGATCGGCACGATGACGGTCATTTCGACCGATGGTCAGGGCACGGAGCAGGTCGGGCGGAATGTGGCGACGCAGCTCACGACCGTCACCCAGATCCTCAAGGACCTGGTCGGCATCGATCTCGGAGACATCGTCACCGGCCGGGTGACCGGCCAGGCGATCGGTGAGGGACTGGCTCAGGCTCAGACACAGGCTGCGGCCGCGCCGTCGCGGCGGGCGCCGAAGAAGGACGCCGAGCCGACCGCCTAGCCCGCACGACCTACGGTTCGCGTCCGCGCAGCCGTTCGAGGTCGCGGCGCTCGCGCTTGGTCGGACGCCCGGCACCGCGATCCCGCTGCGGCACGAAGGCGACTTCAGTGGGCTCGGGACGCGGCGGAGAGGTATCGAGGAACGCGGCCGCGGCGAGCGGCGCAGAGACGCGCTTGGCGATGGGCTGCACGACCGTCAGCACGCGGTCGAAGCCCGCGATCCGCACGCGCACCTCGTCGCCCGGCCGCACGATCTGAGCCGCCTTGGCTCGGTCGCCGCCGACGCGCACGTGGCCCGCCCGGCACGCGGCGGTCGCGGCGGATCGCGTCTTGTACACGCGCACCGCCCACAACCAACTGTCGATGCGCACGGTGCCCTCACTCATCAGTACCAGCCCGTCGCCTCGGAGTGCGCCCACGCGGCGCACGGCGAACCGTAGCGACCGGAGATGTAGATGAGGCCCCACATCACCTGGGTCTGATAGTTGGTGCGCCAGTCGGCCGCATAGTTGGCCATCTTGCTGCCCGGAAGAGCTTGGGGGATTCCGTACGCCCCGCTCGAGGCGTTGTACGCGTTCGTGCGCCAGCCCGATTCCCGGTTCCACAGCCAGATCAGGCAGTTGCCGTCGCTGGATCCGAAGCCCATCGATGCCAGTTGGACCATCGCGAAGTACTGCGCCGCGGCGACATCGTTGACTTCGTTGCCCGGTACGACGAAGCCGCCGCCACCCGAACCGCCGCCGCCCGATCCGCCGCCCGATCCGCCCCCGGCTCCGGGCCCCGAGTTGCCCTGCCCGATGCGGTACTGCTGCTCCAGCCAGACGGTCGTGCCCTTGAGGCTTGCGAGCTGCTCGTAGAGCAGCGTGAGACGGGCCTGCTGGTCGGCGACGGCGGCATCCGCCGAATCCGCAGCGGCGCGCGCCCGGTCCGCGGCCTCCTGGGCCTCGGTGGCGAGCCGATCCCGTTCGTCACGAGCGACGGCGGCCTGATCCGACAGCGACTGCGCGGTGTTGCGGTCGAGTTCGGCGCGTTCGAGGGCGAGAGCGGCCTGCTCGCCCACGCGGCCGAGCGCCCCCAGGCGATAGAGCAGGTCGTCTGACTCCTCGGCCCCGGACACGAGCAGCGTCGTGGTCACGTCTGACCCACCGGAGCGGTAGAGGGCGGCTGCGAACTGCGCGGCGACCTCAGCGGATCGGCGTGCGTCCTGCGCGGCGTCGCGCGCCTCGCGCGCGAGCCTCTCCGCTGTCGCCTCGGCGGCGTCGGCCGCGGCCGAGGCGGTGGCGGATTCGGCCGCACGCGCAACCGCCTCGTCACCCAGACGCGCCGCCTCGGCCTGAAGGCCATCGAGCAAGGCGTCGAGCTGCGCAATCGTCGCGGCGGTTGCCGCCTCGTCCGCCCGAGCCGCCTCGATGTCGTCCCACGTCGGGTAGTCGGCGCCGTGCGCCGCCGTCAGCCCGGTCGTCGCGAGCAGCACGACGACCGCTCCCGAGAGCATGCCGAAGCGCCAGCTGCGCGAACCCATGCCCTCAAGGGTAGATAACGGAGTGACGAATGTGAATGGTGTGACTGATGTGGGATCGCGGCTACGCCGTGGCGAGTTCTGCCTTCCACCGCACGAGATCACGCACGACCGGGCTTCGATCCTCCGCCAACCGCTCCATCGCGTCCTGAGGAACGAAGAAGTTCACCGCGAGAAACCCCCGTACCCGCTCCGACGGATCGTCAACGAGTCTGCGGAGCACGTCGCACGGGGTTGCTTCATTGCGGGCGACGCACGCGCGCACCTCCACCTCGGGATCGCGAGCGAGAACCTCGAACACGTCCGCCGGCAGGTGGGGGTCGAGCGCCGCGCGCTCGCGGATCTTGGGGTGCGGATCGGCCGCGAGCAGTCGCAGTCGCGCGATCTTCGACTCCGTCATGACGGGGGCCGGATGAAGCGCCGCAGCCTGCTCCGGCGTCAGCATGACGGGGGCGAGGCGCTGCATCTGCGCTCGCTGCGCGGGAGTGTTGAAGCGGATGCACGACATGCGGGCTAGGTTAGCCCGCCGGTCGTGCGAGGCACCGAGGACTCGCGGTCAGGCGGTGACGCGGTCGGCTTGACGCTTCGGCGGCCACGGAATGATCGCCGAGGTCGTCGCCTGGTAGTCCGCGTACTCCGGGTACTTCGACTTGGTGATCGACTCGGTGAAGATCGTCGACCCGATGAAGAGACCGGTCAGCAGGACCGCTCCGAGCGCCGTCCACTGCAGCAGCGAACCCGCGGCGATCGCGCCGAAAAGGAACAGTGCCCACCACTGTGCCTGCTCGAAGAAGAAGTTGGGATGACGAGAGAACCGCCACAGTCCCGTGGTGAGGAACCGGGGCCGGAAGTCGGCTCCGCCGGCCTTCTTGGCCTGGTGGAAGTTCCACTGCTGCTGATCGGCGATGGTCTCTCCGGCCAGGAGCAGCAGGAAGAGTGCCGTCACTGCCGCGTCGAGCAGCCCGAACGGGGTCTGCCGGTTCTCGTACGCGGTCAAGGCCGGGAGGGTGATGAGCACGAGGATCGCGTTCTGGTAGAGCACGATGAACAGCAGGTTGAACACCTCGAACTGCGCGCGCGACATCCGCGCCCGCAGGATCGGCCAGCGGTAGTCCTCGGTGCCCGAGTAGCCGCCCTTCCGCGCGAAGTTGAAGGTCAACCGCGCGCCCCACAGGGTGACGAGCACGGCCATGACCGTCAGGCGCACGTCGGTGAACCCGGCGAATCCGGCGAAGATCCACACGTAGACGACGGGAACGATGGACCAGAGCCGATCGACCCAGGAGTGTTCCTTGGTGATGAGCGAGGTGATCCAGGTGAACGCGCATACGGCGCCCGCGACGATGAGGACGACGATGAGAGGAGTCATGTCCGGCATCCTACTGCGCGGGCTGCCCAGCCTCGGGGACCATCGCTAGACTCGTCGCTCGTGGGAGCGGTTCGAGCGGGCGAGGTGAGTACACGAGTTCTGACGATCCCGAACCTGCTCAGCTTCCTGCGTCTGGCGCTCGTGCCGGTCTTCCTGTCGCTCATCGTTCAGGGCCAGGACGGGCTCGCTCTGCTCGTGCTCGTCATCTCGAGCGTCACCGACTTTCTTGACGGCTTGATCGCGCGCACCTTCGGTCAGATCTCGCGCCTCGGCCAGCTGCTGGATCCAGCGGCGGATCGGCTCTTCATCTTCGCGGCCCTCATCGGGCTCGCGGTTCGCGAAGTCATTCCGTGGTGGCTGTTCGTGGTCATCGTCGCGCGGGATGCGATGCTCATCGTGCTGGGGATCGTGCTCGCCAATCACGGCTACGGCCCGCTACCGGTGCATCACCTCGGCAAGGTTGCCACGCTGTGTCTGTTCTACGCGTTGCCCATCCTCATGCTCGGTCAAGCGTTCCCGGAACTCGATCCGGTCGCTGCTCCCGTGGGCTGGGCGTTCGCGCTGTGGGGTGCATTCCTGTACTGGTGGGCCGGCGTCATCTACGTCGCTGAGACGGTACGGGTGTGCCGGATTCCGGCGGTCGCCGCACCCGCCAAATCGGATACGCTGGACGACTAAAGCAAGGAGGGATACGGATGGTCGATTCCGCTGATCAGGATCACACCGCCGGTCGCACGCCTCCGAGCGACGACACGACGGTGCACTTCGGCGACGAGTTCGCGGCACAGCTTGCTGCGCTCGACGGCGATGTCTCGGGTGAAGAAGTCGAGGCCATCAACGCGCTCCCGTCCGGGTCCGCGTTGCTCGTCGTGCGTCGCGGACCGAACATCGGCGCGCGATTCCTGCTCGATGCCGACGTCACAACGGTCGGCCGCCACCCCGAGGCGGACATCTTCCTCGACGACGTCACCGTGTCGCGTCGTCACGCCGAGTTCTTGCGGCACGGCACCGCCTTCCAAGTGAAGGATCTGGGCTCGCTCAACGGCACCTACTACGACGGCGTTCGCATCGACACCGCGTTGCTGAGCGATGGCGCCGAAGTGCAGGTCGGCAAGTACCGACTGACGTTCTACGCGTCGCGTCTCGATCTCGCGCATCTGGCTGGCCGGTAGTGGCCCGCGCCGCAGCCCAGGCCTCGTCGCCTGGGGGATCCCACCTACTCAGCATCGGCCAGGTCCTCGCGAAGCTGAACCCGGAGTTCCCCGATCTGACGCCGTCGAAGCTGCGGTTCCTCGAGGAGCGTCAACTCATCTCGCCCGCGCGCACGGAGTCCGGCTACCGCAAGTTCTCTCCTGCCGATCTTGAGCGGCTGCGGTTCGTGCTGACCCTGCAGCGTGACCACTACATCCCGCTCAAGGTGATCCGGGGCTATCTTGCCGACCTGGACGCGGGACGAACCCCGGAGCTTCCCGGGGGCACGGCGGCGGCCCCCTCGATCCTGGCGAGCGAGCGTCGACTGACACGTGACGAGCTCGTGCGGGAAGCCGGCGCGAACGCCATGCTGCTGACCGACGCGATCTCGGCATCGCTGATCGTCGCGGGCGATGTCTACGGGGAGGATTCGCTCGCGGTACTGCGCGCCCTCGTCGAGTTGCGTCGCTCGGGCATCGAGCCTCGGCACTTGCGGGGTTTCCGTGCGGCCGCCGAGCGCGAGCTGGGTCTTATCGAGAACGCTCTCATGCCCGTTTCGCGACGCAAGGACGCGGCCAGTCGCGCTCGCGCGGCCGAGATGGCGCGGGAGATCGCCGGTCAGCTCGAAGTCGTGCGCAGCAGTCTCATCCGATCCGCCCTCTCGCGACTCGATTCGTAGTACCGTCGAAGGAGCCGACACGCCCGGCGGTTGCCGGGCTTCGTGCGGGACGGTGGCTACCGTGGGGATGCACGAAACGCTAAGTGTCAACCTCAACATGAGGGTTTGGCCAGGAGAAGGGGCCGTCATGACTGAACTCCGCCGTAACGAGGAGACTCGCTACGACCAGGGTCTGCTCTTCACCGACGGCATGCCTGATCTGGATGACTCTGCCGGGTACCGCGGCGCGGTCGCGGCTCGCGCCGCAGGCATCAGCTACCGCCAGCTCGACTACTGGGCGCGTACTCAGCTCGTCGAGCCCACCATTCGCGGTGCGGCCGGCTCGGGTTCGCAGCGTCTCTACGGGTTCCGCGACATCCTCGTGCTCAAACTCGTCAAGCGTCTCCTCGACACGGGCATCTCGCTGCAGCAGATCCGCGTCGCCGTCAACCAGCTCCGCGAGTCGGGAATCAACGACTTGGCTCAGACCACGCTCATGAGCGACGGTGCGAGCGTCTACCTCTGCACCTCGAGCGACGAGGTCATCGACCTGGTCAGCCGCGGCCAGGGCGTTTTCGGTATCGCGGTCGGCAAGGTGCTTCGTGAGGTCGAGCACGACCTCGTCGAACTCGACACCGTGCCCTCGGAAGACCCCATGGACGAGCTCGCGAAGCGTCGGGCCGCGCGCGCGGCGTCCTAGTCGCCGTTTCTCGGCAGTTCGTCTTTCGGCAGTTCCTTTTCGGCACTTCGACCCGTCGAACCCTCGAGCCGACTCGCCGCCGCGCGCGGAGAGGGCTACTGGTCGCCGAAGCCGCCGATGCGCGCCGTGCGCATCACGCGCTCGAGCAGTTGATCGAAGTTTCGCGCCATCTCCTGAGCGCTTTCACCCGGCCACACATGCAGGGGCTTCGCGGCGCCTTGAGCCTGCTGGAGCGACGTGCGCTCGGGAAGCTGAGGGCTGAGCACGAGGGGACCGAACATGTCGCGCAGTTCCTTGATGCGGAACTGGTGCTCGAGCGACTGGGAACGCAGGCGGTTGACGATGATGCCGAGCGGCTGCAGCCGCGGTGAGAGGCCGCGCCGGATCTCCTCGATCGCGCGCAGCGCGCGATCGGCCGCGGCGACCGAGAACAGGCCGGGCTCGGTGACGATCGTCACACGATCGCTCGCGGCCCAGGCGGTGCGGGTGAGAGCGTTGAGCGACGGGGCGCAGTCGATGAGTACGAGGTCGTAGTCTGCCTCGACATTGGCCAGCGCCTCCTCGAGCTTCCAGATGTCGCGGATGCTCGGGTGCGGGCCGTCGAAGTTGATCGCCGACGGCGACCCGATGAGCACATCGACCTTGCCGGGCCGCCCCTTCGTCCACCCGCTCGGTGCGATCGCCGCGCGCACGATCTTCTCTTTCGGGGAAGCCAGCACATCGGCGACGTTGAGGTGACCGGAGACATCGATGTCCATTCCGGTCGAGACGTCCGATTGCGGGTCGAGGTCGACGACGAGGGTGCGCAGGCCTCGGGCGAACGCCGCGGAGGCCAGTCCGAGCGTCACGGTGGTCTTGCCGACACCCCCTTTGAGGGAGCTGACGCTGAGTACGTGCACGAGCATCCACGATACCTTCACTACTGTTAAAGAACGGACATCCTCCCTGTTTCCGCCCTCCCGTTCGGTCAATTGACAGCGTTCTCCCGCCCTAGGCTTGGGGCGGAGGAAAGGACCTGATGTTCACGAAGATCCTCGTCGCCAACCGTGGTGAGATCGCGATCCGCGCATTCCGTGCGGCGTACGAGCTGGGGGCCAAGACGGTTGCCGTCTTCCCGTACGAAGACCGCAACTCGATGCACCGTCTCAAGGCCGACGAGGCCTACCAGATCGGCGAGCCGGGTCACCCGGTGCGCGCCTATCTCGACGTCGCCGAGATCATCCGCGTCGCCAAGGAGTCCGGTGCCGACGCGATCTATCCCGGCTACGGCTTCCTTTCGGAGAACCCCGACCTCGCCCAGGCCGCCGCCGATGCGGGCATCACCTTCATCGGACCGCCGTCGCGCGTGCTCGAGATGGCGGGCAACAAGGTCACCGCCAAGGAGCATGCGATCGCGGCGGGCGTTCCCGTGCTCGCGTCCACCCCGGCGTCCAAAGACATCGAAGAGCTGCTCCGCGGCGCCGATGAGATCGGCTTCCCCGTCTTCGCCAAGGCGGTGGCCGGCGGCGGTGGCCGTGGCATGCGCCGCGTCAACACGCGCGAGGAGCTGCGTCCCGCCCTCGAAGAGGCGATGCGCGAGGCCGACAGCGCCTTCGGCGACCCGACCATGTTCCTCGAGCAGGCGGTCGTCCGCCCGCGTCATATCGAGGTGCAGATCCTCGCCGACGCCAGCGGGGAGACCATGCACCTCTTCGAACGGGACTGCTCGGTGCAGCGACGTCACCAGAAGGTGATCGAGATCGCGCCCGCGCCGAACCTCGACGAGGCCACCCGGCAGGCCATGTACCGGGATGCGATCGCCTTCGCCAAGTCGATCGGCTACGTCAACGCGGGTACGGTCGAGTTCCTGCTCGACACCGCGGGGGAGCGGGCCGGCCAGCACGTGTTCATCGAGATGAACCCGCGCATCCAGGTCGAGCACACGGTCACCGAGGAGGTCACCGACGTCGACCTCGTGCAGTCGCAGATGCGCATCGCCTACGGTCAGACTCTCGCGGAGCTGGGTCTGTCGCAGGACAGCGTGCAGTTGCGCGGTGCCGCACTGCAGTGCCGCATCACGACCGAGGACCCGGCGGCGGGCTTCCGTCCCGACACCGGCAAGATCACGACCTACCGTTCACCGGGCGGTGCGGGCATCCGACTCGACGGCGGAACGGTCGCCGCAGGCGCCCAGGTGTCGCCTCACTTCGACTCGATGCTCGTGAAGATGACGTGCCGCGGGCGCGACTTCCGGGCCGCGGTGTTGCGAGCACGACGGGGTCTTGCCGAGTTCCGCTTGCGTGGCGTCGCGACGAACATCCCCTTCCTGCAGGCCGTGCTCGACGATCCCGACTTCGTCGCGGGCGACCTCAGCACGTCCTTCATCGAGGAACGTCCCTGGCTCGTGGCCGGGCGCCCCTCGAAGGACCGCGGCACGAAGGTGCTCAACTGGCTCGCCGAGGTCACCGTCAATCAGCCCCATGGCGACGGGGCCGGCCGGATCAACCCGGCGATCAAGCTGCCTGCCGTCGACCTTGATGCGCCCGTGCCGTCGGGGTCGCGGCAGCGTCTGCTCGAGCTGGGGCCTGTCGGCTTCGCCACGGCTCTGCGCGAGCAGACCCCGCTCGCCGTCACGGACACGACGTTCCGTGATGCCCACCAGTCGCTTCTGGCGACCCGCGTGCGCACGAAGGATCTCGTTGCCGTGCTGCCGCACGTCGCGAGGCTGACACCCGGTCTGCTGTCCGTCGAGCCCTGGGGCGGCGCGACCTACGATGTCGCGCTGCGCTTCCTCGGAGAAGACCCGTGGGAGCGTCTGGTCGCCATGCGCGACGCGCTGCCCAATGTGGCGATCCAGATGCTGTTGCGCGGCCGTAACACGGTCGGATACACGCCGTACCCGACCGAGGTGACGACCGCGTTCGTGCGGGAGGCGGCCGCGAGCGGTGTCGACATCTTCCGCATCTTCGATGCGCTCAACGACGTGTCGCAGATGCGTCCTGCGATCGACGCGGTGCTCGAGACCGGCACGACCCTCGCCGAGGTGGCTGTGTGCTACACGGGCGACCTGCTCGACCCGGCCGAGAAGCTCTACACCCTCGACTACTATCTGCGACTGGCTGAGCAGATCGTCGAGTCCGGGGCGCACGTGCTGGCCATCAAGGACATGGCCGGGCTTCTGCGCGCCGAAGCCGCCTTCGAACTGGTCTCTGCGTTGCGTTCGCGCTTCGATCTGCCCGTCCACGTGCACACCCACGACACCGCGGGCGGTCAGCTGGCGACGCTCCTGGCGGCATCGCGCGCCGGAGCCGACGCGGTCGACGCAGCGAGCGCGCCGATGGCCGGCACCACGAGTCAGCCGTCGCTCTCGGCGCTGGTGGCCGCACTCGCCCACACCCAGCGCGACACGGGGCTCTCGCTCCAGTCGGTGTCCGACCTCGAGCCCTACTGGGAGGCCGTGCGCCAGGTCTACAAGCCGTTCGAGTCGGGACTTCCCGGCCCGACCGGACGCGTCTACAAGCACGAGATTCCCGGTGGCCAGCTCTCCAACCTGCGCCAGCAGGCGATCGCGCTCGGACTCGGCGATCAGTTCGAGAAGGTCGAGGACTGGTACGCCGCGGCCAACCGCATCCTCGGTCGCCCGCCCAAGGTGACTCCGTCGTCGAAGGTGGTGGGCGACCTGGCCTTGGCCCTCGCCGCGGCAAACGCCGACCCGGACGACTTCGAGAAGAACCCCGACAAGTACGACATTCCCGACTCGGTGGTCGGCTTCATGGCAGGCGAGCTCGGCGAGCTTCCCGGCGGTTGGCCTGAGCCGTTCCGGGAGAAGGTGCTCGCCGGTCGCACGGTCAAAATCGGTGTCGAGCCGATCAGCGCCGACGACGCTGCGGCCCTCGCGGGGGAGCCCGGCGAGCGTCGCGCCGCCCTCAACCGGCTGCTGTTCGCTGGGCCCACGAAGGCCTTCGAGCAGGTGCGCGACGCGTACGGCGACCTCTCGGTGCTCGACACCCCCGACTACCTCTACGGACTCAAGGTGGGCACGGAGCACGTCGTCGAGATCGAGAAGGGCGTAAGCCTGTACGTAGGACTCGAGGCGATCGGCGAAGCGGACGACAAGGGCATGCGCACCGTCATGGCGACGCTCAACGGTCAGCTCCGACCCGTGTTCGTGCGCGACCTGTCGATTGCCGTCGACACCAAGTCTGCGGAGAAGGCCGACCCCGCCAAGCCCGGTCACGTGCCGGCGCCGTTCTCGGGCGTGGTGACGCTTCAGGTGGGCGAGGGTGAAGCAGTCGTCGCGGGCCAGAGTGTCGCCTCGATCGAAGCGATGAAGATGGAGGCCGCGATCACCGCGAACATCACCGGCATTGTGCGCCGCCTCGCCGTCCCGCAGACCCAGCAGGTGGATGCCGGGGATCTGCTCATCGAGATCGAGCCGTCCGCATCCTGACCCGAACGGGCGGGCGGGCACCCACAGGCTAGACTGGGGTGTTTGCACGAAGGAGATTCGACTGTGGCTGCGCGAGGAAAGAAGCTCGAAGCCGACGTCGCGACCCCGGCGGAGGCTCCCGCCGTGGCGACCGAAGACGTCACGTTCACCGTGTCACTTCCCGTGGTGACCCACGAGCCGCCCGAGGACGAGGTCGCGGTTGCGATCGACGATGTGCCGGTGAGCCCCGACTTTCTCGACAGTGCTGCGCCGGCGACCACGACCGTGACCATCGTCGCGGATCAGGTGCTCACCGTTCCCGAGGAACCCGCCGACGAGGTTCCGGTCATTCCTGCTCTTCCCGAGCCGGATGTCGTGTACACCCGGCGCGGTCGGCAGCGCAGCGACGTCGCGCCGGCGCCGGAGCCGGCAGCCATGCTGACGGCCGAACGTCTGGTCAACACTCCCCGGTGGGGCCGCAAGCCCGCTCCGGAGGGCTTCTTCCAGTCGGTCCTGTACCACGCGACCTTCCGTCTCGTGAACGTGGGGGACTCCTATCGCGTGCGGGTGCGCAAGGCGCTCGACGCCCGCATCAGCAAGCCTTTCGAGGGGGGCACGCGCTTCGTGGCCGTGCTCACTCGCAAGGGGGGTGTCGGCAAGACCACGATCAGCACGCTGCTCGGAATGGCTCTTGCCGATGTGCGGGAGGATCGCGTCATCGCCATCGATGCCAACCCGGACCGGGGCACGCTCGCGGAACGAGTGCCGAAGCAGACGCGCGCGACCGTGCGCGACGTCGTGACGCGCGCGCCCTCGATTCAGGCGTTCAGCGAGTTCCAGACCCTCATCACGCGCGACCACACTCGCTTGGATGTGCTCGCCTCCGACTCCGATCCGCTTGTCGCGGAGGCGTTCGATGAGGACGACTACAACATCGTCGCCGACGTTGCCGAGCGGTTCTATTCGGTCGCCGTCACCGACTGCGGGACCGGCATCGTCCACTCCGTCATGCGCGCGACCCTGCAGCGTGCCGACGGAATCGTCGTCGTCTCGGGCGGCAGTGTCGACGAGGCTCGGCTGGCTTCGGAGACCCTCACGTGGCTCGAGTCCAACGGTTACGGCGATCTTGCCGCGAACGCGATCGTCGCGATCAACACGGCGACGCAGGGCACGAACCTCGTCAAGCTCGAGGAGATCGAGGCGCATTTCCAGTCCCGCGTGCGTGACATCGTGCGGATTCCGTACGACCCGACGCTCGCGACAGGATCGGTCATTCGCTACGACGAGTTGAAGCCCATGACGCGCGACGCCGCGCGGGAGCTCGCCGCGCTCGTCGTCGACGGTCTGCCCGAGCACCGGGCCATCTAGTCGTGGCGGAGCGTGCCATCCGCCTGTTCGGCGACCCCGTGCTGCGATCGGTGTGCGACCCCGTTCGTACGGGGGATCCCGGAGCGGCGGCGCTCGTGACCGACCTGCTGGACACCGTGCGGGTGCCGGGCCGCGCCGGTCTCGCCGCGAACCAGATCGGCGTCTCGCTGCGTGCGTTCAGCTACAACGTGGATGGCGAGGTCGGGTACATCATCAACCCGGAACTCGTCGAAGTCTCGGGGGAGCCTGAGCTGGTCGACGAAGGCTGTCTGTCGGTGCCCGGATTCTTCTTTCCCCGCCGGCGCTATCCGTTCGCGCGAGTGCGAGGGGTGGACCTCGACGGCGAACCTGTCGAGCTGAGCGGCACCGGTCTGATGGCTCAGGCTCTCCAGCACGAAGTGGACCACCTCGACGGTCATCTCTACATTGAGGGTCTCGAGGCGCACACGAAGCGTGACGCCATGCGGGCCATCCGGCAAGCGCCCTGGTACTAGACCAGAACGCCCGCCGAATGGCCCGGCACGGCGTCGCCCGCTACTGCGGGATCGAAATGCCCTCGGTGGGCGCTCCTGCGTAGAGGTCCTCGATCACGTCGGCGAAGTCGGTGAGGATCACGTTGCGCTTGATCGACAGCTTCGGCGTGAGGTGACCGCTCGCCTCCGTGAGCTCGGCCTCGAGCACGTGGAACTTGCGGATCGATTCGGCACGCGAGACGGTGCCGTTGGCTGCATCGATCGCCGACTGGATCTCGGCGAGAACCGCCGGGTGCTTGGCGGCATCCGCGACGCTCATGTCCTTGTCGAGGCCGTTGTTGGCCAGCCACACGGGCAGCATCTCCTCGTCGAGAGTGACGAGCGCCGAGACGAACGGCTTCTGGTCACCGACGACGATGACCTGGCCGATGATCGGGTTCGCCCGGATGGGATCTTCGAGCGCCGCGGGGGCGACGTTCTTGCCACCCGCGGTCACGATGATCTCCTTCTTGCGGCCCGTGATCTGCAGGTAGCCGTCCTCGTCGATCTCGCCCAGGTCGCCGGTCTTGAACCAGCCTTCCTTGTCGAAGACTTCCTGCGTGGCCGCCTCGTTGTTCCAGTACCCCTCGAAGACGCACACGCCCTTGACGAGGATCTCTCCGTCGTCGGCGATGCGCACTGAGTTGCCGGGAAGCGGCGGGCCGACCTTGCCGATCTTGAAGTTCGACGGCACGTTGACCGACACCGGAGCGGTCGTCTCGGTGAGGCCGTAGCCTTCGAGAATCGTCAGTCCCAGGCTCCGGTAGAAGTGGCCGAGGCGCAGACCGAGCGGTGCCGAACCGGAGACCGCGTAGGCGGCGCGGCCGCCGAGCGCGGCCCGGATCTTGCTGAGCACGAGACGGTCGAAGAGTGCGAACTGCAGTTTGAGTCCGAGCGGCACGTGGCCGGCGTCGAGCGCCTTCGAGTGCGCGATCGCGACATCGGCCGCCTTCCGGAAGATCCGGCCCTTGCCGCCGGCCTCCGCCTTCTGCTCCGACGAGTTGTAGACCTTCTCGAACACGCGCGGCACCGCGAGAAGGAACGTCGGCTTGAAGGAGCCCATCGACGGCACGAGCTGCTTGGTGTCCGCCTGGTGGCCGACCTTCACCCCGCCGTGAATGGCCAGAACGGAGATGAAGCGAGCGAAGATGTGCGCGAGCGTGATGAACAGCAGCGTGCTCGAGTCGGGGTTGATGACTTCGGGGATCCGCTTCTGCGCGTTGCGGCTGAGCTCCACGAAGTTGGAGTGGGTCAGGATGCAGCCCTTCGGCTTGCCGGTCGTGCCCGACGTGTAGATGAGCGTGGCGAGATCGGATCCCTTGGCAATCTTGCGGCGGCGCTCGATCTCGTCATCGGAGACGCCGGTGCCGCCGGCGACGAGCTTGTCGAGGTCGCCGAGGTCGATCTGCCACGCGCTGCGGATGCCGGGCGCATCGGCACGGATCTCGTCGAACCGTGCGAAGTGGTCCGCGGTCTCGGTGATGATGGCGACCGCACCCGAGTCGGTGAGGTTCCACAGGATCTGGCTCGGCGCGGAGGTCTCGTAGATCGGGACGAGCACCGCTCCCGCGAACCACGCCGCGAAGTCGATGAGCGTCCACTCATAGCGCGTCTTGGCCATGAGGCCGATCTTGTCTCCGGGTTCGATGCCTGCGGCGACGAAGCCCTTGGCGAGCGCCTTCACCTGGGCGAGGAACTCGGCACTGGTCACATCGCTCCAGCCACCATCGGCGGTGGGCAAGGAGAACAGCGCGCGGTCCGGGGTGGCGGCCACTCGGTCGACGAGCAGGTCGGTGACGTTGGCCTCGGGGTCCGGCTCGGCCAGGGGCGGTACGGCGAACTCTTTCACGGCAACTCCTTTGGTACCGGTCGGGGTCATGGCTTACTACTCTAACTGGCGCTCCTGCGCGGAAACCATGAGTTTCCGTCCGCGCTAAGCTCGTCTCCCGTGCATGCGATTGGGATCGACATCGGCGGAACCAAGATCGCGGGGGCGGTCGTCAGCGAATCGGGCGAGATCATTGCCGAGCGCCGGGTCGCCACCGAGGCGGGTGATTCGGGTGCCATCGTCGATGCCGTCGTCGAGATGGTGCAGTCGCTGTCAGTGGGGCAGACGATCGTTGCGGCCGGTGTCGCCGCGCCCGGATTCATCGACAGCGCCCAGTCCACTGTCTACTACACGCCCAATATTGCGTGGCGCAACGAGCCGTTGCGCGACCGGTTGACGGAGCGGCTGGGCATCGACGTCACCATCGACAACGACGCCAACGCGGCCGGTTGGGCCGAGTACCGTTTCGGCATCGGGCGGGGCGTGCACGACATGACGATGCTGACGATCGGCACGGGTGTCGGCGGTGCGATCGTGTCGGACGGGCGGCTCTTTCGCGGCGGCTTCGGCGCGGGGGGTGAACTCGGACACATGCGGCTCGTGCCGGACGGGTTGCCGTGCGGCTGTGGTGCCCGCGGGTGTATCGAGCAGTACGGTTCGGGCCGCGCCTTGCTGCGTTTCGCCGGAGAGATCGCGGATGCGGGCGGAGTCGGCCTCGCCCTCGCCGAGGCCCGACGTGAGCACGGCACGCTCGATGGCAGTTCGGTCGGTTCGCTCATCGCGGCCGGGGATCCGGGCGCTCGTCTCGCTCTCGAGCAGTTGGGACACTATCTCGGCCAGGCCTGCGCGAGCCTCAGTGCGATCCTCGACCCGGAACTGTTCGTCTTCGGCGGCGGTGTCGCGATCGCCGGCGATCTGCTTCTGGACCCGGTGCGTGAGGCCTATCGTCAGCACCTGCCGGCGCGCGGCTACCATCCGGAGCCCCGTTTTGCGATCGCCGAGCTGGTCAACGATGCGGGGGTCGTCGGCGCCGCCGACCTCGCTCGGCTCCATTCGCGCGCGCGGTAGAGTGATCCTTTCGTGGTGAGGCAGGGAGTGCCATGTTCTACTGGTTCATGAAGAACCTCGTCGCCGGGCCCATCCTCAAGACCGTGTTCCGGCCGTGGGTGTCGGGGGCGGAGAACGTGCCCAAGACCGGTGGTGTGATCATCGCGAGCAATCACTTGTCGGTGATCGATTCGATTTTCCTCCCGCTGGTCATGGATCGTCGCATCTACTTTCTGGCCAAGAGCGACTACTTCGTGGGCAAGACGTTGCGCGGCTGGGCGATCAAGCACTTCCTGCTCGGCACCGGAATGCTCCCCATCGATCGGTCCGGCGGCAAGGCATCAGAGGCGTCACTGAACACCGGCCTGCAGGTGCTCGCCAAAGGCGACGTTCTGGGCATCTACCCCGAAGGCACTCGCAGTCCCGACGCGCGGCTCTACCGCGGCCGCACGGGTGTCGCGCGAATGATCCTCGAGGCGCACGTTCCCGTGGTCCCCGTCGCCATGATCGACACCGAGAAGGTCATGCCGATCGGCAGCAAGCTCCCCAAGGTGCGGCGCATCGGTATCGTCTTCGGCGAGCCGCTCGACTTCTCCCGGTTCGAAGGCCTCGAGGGGGACCGCTTCATCCTGCGCTCCATCACCGACGAGATCATGTACGAACTGGATCGTCTGAGCGGCCAGGAGTACGTCGACGTCTACGCCTCGTCCGTGCGCGAGCGGATGTCGTCCCCCCGCCGCTGACCGAGGGGGCCCGTCACGGCCCGGTAAGCTCGATCGTTGGGCCCTCACGCGCCCGATCTTCCGACGAGTGCAAGGAATCCCGTGGTAGACCCGACCGAACCCGTCGTTCAGGCCGATCCTTCCGTCATCGCCGGTCTGGACCACTGGCGTACGTTGCCGATCAAGCAGCAGCCCGAGTGGCCGGACCCGGAGGCCGTCGGGGATGCGTCGGCGCGACTGGCGACGATGCCGCCGCTCGTCTTTGCGGGTGAAGTCGACATCCTGCGCGAGCGGCTCGCGAAGGCCGCAGCCGGGGAGGCGTTCCTGCTGCAGGGTGGCGATTGCGCCGAGACGTTCGCGGGCGCCACGGCCCAGCAGATTCGCGATCGCGTCAAGACGATCCTGCAGATGGCCGTGGTCCTGACCTACGGTGCATCCAAGCCGATCGTCAAGATGGGCCGCATGGCCGGGCAGTTCGCCAAGCCGCGTTCGAGCGACACCGAGACCCGCGGCGACGTTACGCTCCCGGCCTACCGGGGCGATATCGTCAACGGCTACGACTTCACCCCCGAGTCGCGACGGGCGGATCCCGCCCGCATGGTCGAGGGCTACCACATGGCCGCGGCGACGCTCAATCTTGTCCGCGCGTTCACGCAGGGTGGGTTCGCGGACCTCCGGCAGGTGCATTCGTGGAACAAGGGGTTCGCCTCGAACCCCGCCAACCGGCGCTACGAGCAGGTCGCGAGCGAGATCGACCGGGCGATCAAGTTCATGGAGGCTGCGGGCGCGGACTTCGACGAGCTCAAGCGGGTCGAGTTCTACACGGGCCACGAAGGCTTGTTGATGGACTACGAGCGCCCCATGACGCGCATCGACTCGCGCACGGGCACGCCGTACAACACGAGCGCCCACTTCCTGTGGATCGGGGAACGCACGCGCGATCTGGACAGTGCTCACGTCGACTTCTTCTCGCGAGTGCGCAACCCGATCGGGGTGAAGCTCGGACCGACGACCTCCATCGATGACATGGAGCGGCTCATCGACGTGCTCGACCCGAACCGTGAGCCGGGGCGGCTCACCTTCATCACGCGCATGGGTGCCGGGCGCATCCGCGACGCGTTGCCCCCGCTGCTCGAGGCGATCGGCCGCTTCGACGCGACCCCGCTGTGGGTGACCGACCCGATGCACGGCAACGGGCTGACGACGCCGACCGGGTACAAGACCCGGCGCTTCGATGACGTCGTGGATGAGGTCACCGGCTTCTTCGAGGCTCACAAGGCGGCGGGCACCTACCCGGGCGGCATCCACGTGGAGCTGACGGGCGACGACGTGACGGAGTGCCTCGGCGGGTCGGAGCAGATCGACGAGGCGACGCTCGCGACGCGCTACGAGTCGCTGTGCGACCCGCGACTGAATCACATGCAGTCGCTCGAACTCGCCTTCCTCGTCGCGGAGGAGCTGAAGGCCTTCTAGGCTGCGCCGGCGAGCATCCGGCGGCGTTACCTCGAATCGCCGACGTCACAGTTCGCCGACGATGCGGACCTCCGAGTTGCGCTTGGCGAGTTCACCGGGACCCGGCGACGTGGATGCGACGACGGCGAGACTGTTGTCCCAGGACTGTTCGGGGATGCGGCTGTCCACGGTGACGACGAAGCCGAGCGCCTCCAGTTCGGCCTTCGCGGCCGCGATGTTGTCGCCGATCACATCGGGAATCTGAACGAGATCCGGGCCGCGCGAGGCGATGAGACTCACCGTGTCTCCCACGCGGAACAGCCGGTTGACGCCCTCCGCATTCGGCTCGAGGTCGATGCGCGAGATCGTGCCGGCGGGAAAGTCGCTGAACTCCTCCGCTTGGACGGCGGCGGTCAGACCGACCCCGGCCAGAACTTGGATCGCCTCGTCGGGGCTGAGCCCGCCGACCTCGGGGAGAGGTCCGGCGGACACGACGAGTCGAACCTTTTGCAGCTCGCCATAGTTGGGCAGCGCGAGGATCGACGTATCGTCGGCACCGAGCACGTCGATCACCAGTCCCTGGGGAACCGTGCCATCGAACTGACGGATGATCGGCTCGACGAGGGTGAACGGGGCGGCCTCGATCGCGGCGAGCGCGTCGGCCTCGGTCATGCCGGCGAAGGCCGGAACGGCGACGGGGCGGGGCCCCGTCGACACGAGGATCTTCACGGTCGAGCCGGGGGCTACGCCCACGCCCAGCTCCGGATCGGTTTGGGCGACCAGTCCTGCCTCGACCGTGGGGGAGTCGATCTCGCCCGTCGTGGGGTCGACGACGAGTCCGAGCTCCGTGAGGCGCGCCGTGGCATCCTCGACACTCAAGCCGGCGAGGGACTCCGGGATCGTGATGCGGGAACCGGGGCCGGCGCCGAAGTACCACCCGAGGGTTCCGGCGATCGCCACGAGCAGCACGATGGCTCCCAGGATCCACCACCCGCGCTTCCGGCGTGCGGCAGCGCTCGTAGCCAGCGCCGTCGTCGCGGGCGCTGCGCCGCTCGGGGTGCGCAGACGGGAGCCGAGCACTTGGGTCTCCGCAGTGGCATGAACGGCCGGTGTTCCCGTTGTCAACACGGTCGTGCGTTGGGTCGGCGTCTGGGGCGAACTCGTCATCAGTTCGCTGTGGGTCTCGAACAGCCGGTCGAGCAGGGTGCGGGCGTCCTTGGGGCGATCCTCGGGGTTGCGCTCGGTCGCCCACAACACGAGCTCATCGAGTTCGGGGGGCACGCGCGGATTACGGGCGCTCGGGGGCGGCACCGAGTCGTTCGCATGCTGGTAAGCGATCTGCATGGGCTGGTCGCCCTTGAACGGCTGCTCGCCCGCGAGCATCTCGTACATCATGATGCCGACGGCGTAGATGTCGCTGCGGGTGTCGGCGACGCCGCGCGTGACGAGCTCGGGGGAGAGATAGGCGATCGTTCCGAGCAGTGCCGCTCCGGTTGCGGTCGCGGCGGTCGCCGCACGCGCGAGTCCGAAGTCACCGATCTTGATGCGGCCGTCGTCGGCCAGCAGCACGTTCTCCGGCTTGAGGTCGCGGTGCACGATCCCGGCCTTGTGTGCGGCCGCGAGCCCCGCGAGCACCGCCTCCATGATGTCAAGCGTCTGCTCGGTGGTGAGAATGCGGTGCTCCTGCAGCAGTTCGCGCAGAGTGATGCCGGGCAGGTACTCCATGACGAGGTAGGCCATGTCGCTGTCCTGGCCCTGATCGAACACGTTGACCACGTTCGGATGGGCCAGCCGCGCGGCGGATCGCGCCTCCTGGATGAAGCGTTCCTTGAACTGGCTGTCGTCCGAGAGATGGCCGTGCATGATCTTGATGGCGACTCGGCGCTCGAGCCGGAGGTCGTTGGCGAGGTACACGGTCGCCATGCCGCCGCGCGCGATTCGTGAGCGGACCTGATATCGGCCGTCGAGAAGACGACCAATCATCGGGTCGGTGCTGTTGACGCTCACCGGCCAAGTCTAAAGTTGAGGCCCTGGGGAGGAGCCGTCAGACACGACGGAACGCGCGTTACAGCCCGAGCTCGGCCAGCCAGGTCCACGCGGACGCCTCCCATTTCGCGTAGGCGTCCGGGAATGCGGAGATCTGCACGGCCTGGGCGGCCACCGTGAGAGGCATCGACTCCCATCCGGCGATGTCGAGGAGCCCCCGCGTGTAGCCCGCGTTGGGGTTGCTCGGACCTCCGTAGAACAGTCGCGCGGCGTGCGAGGGGGTCGTCAGCTGCTCGACCGAACCCCAGCCGGAACTCGGACGCTGTTGGAAGAGTCCGACGGAATCCCGGTCGCCCCAGTCCAGGTTGCGCAGGGTGGATTCCTGCATGGCGGTCGCCAGGGCGATCACGATTCCGTAGTCGGAGACGCCCAGTTCGCGGCCGACCTGCACGATCACGGCCGCGTTGGCGCGCATCTCCTCGGTCAGTCCGGTCACGCTTCCCCCGGCGCTCGCCGGCACGGCGGCGCTCGCGCCGGGCACGAAGATCACGTCGCCGCTGAAGATGAGGCTGTCCCAGCCGAGGCCATTGGCATCCAGCAGCGCTTGGGTGCTGATTCCGTGACGCTCGGCGATGCCCGAGAGGGTGTCGCCCGCGACTACGGTGTACTGCACGCCCGCGGGGGCGGCCGGAGCTTCGGCAGCGGGCGGCTCCGGTGCCGCCGGCGGTTCGGGCGCCTCCGCGGCGACCTCGTCGGCGATCGCGCGGGCCTCGACGGGAGCGGCGTTCGGATCGACGACACCGGGGATCGCGATGGTCTGGCCCGGATAGATGATGCTCGACCAGCCGAGCCCGTTGGCGGTGAGGATCGACAAGGTGGAGACCCCGAAGCGCTCAGCGATGGCACTGATGGTGTCGCCGGAGACGATCGTGTAGCGTCCGGGCGCCGCCGGTTCGGGCGCGGGAGGCTCGGGAAGCGGTGCGCCGTTGGTGAGCGTCAGAACCTGGCCGGGAAAGATCAGTGACGACCAGCTGAGCCCATTGAGCGCGAGCACCGATGCGGTGGGAAGGCCGAATCGGGTGGCGATATCGCTGACCGTGTCGCCTTCCTGAACCGTGTAGCTCGGCGGTGCGGCGGCAGCGGTGGCGGCGCGGACCGTCGCGGACGCCGTGCGGATCGCAGAACCGGCTGCAGCGACCGCGGTGCGCACGGTCTTGCCGAACGCCGAGGCGGGACGTTCTCCGCTCGGCTCCTTCGCGTTGACTGGCTCGATCTGACCGGTGAGCGTGAAGGTCATCGCGGCCATCGATCCGGCCAAGAGGATGGGAACGGTGCGCATGGCGACCGCGCGCGCGGCGCGCTCACGTTCGTTGACCGTTGGTTCGACGCGCACGGGGGCCAACCCTGCGAAGACGGATCGTGCCGTCTCGCTGATGTCCTGCGTCACGCGCTCGGTCATGCTCGCCCCTTCTCCCGGCCGAGGAGATGTGCCGGATCCCAACCGGCATCAGCACCAACGTGTCACAAATGCTAATCACTGTCAATTACTGGGGCGCATGTGATTTGAATTTACCTGCTCGAAACAATTGAGGCGCCCCGGTGCGACGGGATGCGCCCGCCGGGCCTGGCAGTCTGGTGGTGTGGCGGATACACCCGAAGTCACGTGGCTGACCATTCCCGACCTGACCGAACTGCTGGGTCTCAAGGTGAGCCAGGTGCGGCGGCTCATCGAAGATCGAGCGCTTCTCGCGTCGCGCGTGGACGGCGTCTGGAAGGTTCCGGCGGCGTTCATCGTGGACGGCGAGCCGATGCACGAACTCCGTGGCACTCTCGTGGTGCTCGCGGATGCGGGATTCTCAGACGACGAAGCGATGCGCTGGCTCCTCACGCCGGAGGACAGCCTCGGATCCACGCCGGTCGAGGCGCTCTTGGCCGGTCGAAAAGCCGAAGTGCGTCGAGTCGCTCAAGCCCTCGGGTTCTAGCCCCGTCTCGCGCGCAGGCTCAGAAGTCGCGCCGCGTGACCGTCGTGGCGAGGTCGACGAGTCGATCGCGCGCGCTGCGGGAGATCGGCGCCGCCGTGATCGCCTCGACCGCCCGCCGAACCTCGGCTTGAATGATCTGCTCGACCTCGTCGACGGCCCCGCAATCGCGGAGCGTCCCGCGGATCACGGCAATCTGGTCGTCGTCGAGCGCGGGGTCGCCCAGGAGTTCGTCGACCACCGCGCGGGCGGGCGCGGGCAGTCGCTGACGAGCCAGCGCGATCAGCACGGTCCGCTTGCCTTCGCGCACGTCGTCGCCGGCAGGCTTGCCGGTCACGGCAGGGTCGCCGAACACGCCGAGCAGATCGTCGCGCAACTGATACGCCACTCCCAGGGGCAGACCGAAGTCGCGCAGGGCCGCGAGTTGCGCGGCGGAGCCACCGCCGAGCGCGGCACCGAGGGCCAGGGGAGCCTCCGCCGTGTACTTCGCGGACTTGTAGACGATGACGCGGTGGGCGCGCGACAGGGCTGAACTGTCCGGATAGGCGACCCACGCGTTCTCTTCGAGGATGTCGAGGTATTGCCCGGCGGTCACCTCCGTGCGCATCCGAGCGAACTCGTCCCGGCCTGCGCGGGCCTGGTCGGGTGGCAGGAGGGCCCCGCCGCGGTCGAGGAGTTCGTCGCTCCAGCCCAGGAGCAAATCGCCGAGCAGAAGGGCGGACGACCGACCGAACAGCTCCGCGGAACCGGCCCACCCGCTGTCGCGATGCAGGGACTCGAGCAGGCGGTGGGCGGACGGGGCTCCGCGACGCGTGTCGGAGTTGTCCATGATGTCGTCGTGGACGAGTGCGGCTGCGTGGAACACCTCGAGGGCCGCCGCGGAGAGCACGACTCCAGGCAACTCGGCACCCGCCTCATCGACATCGAGGAGGTCGTCGCCCGCGTGCCCTGCTACCGCCTGCCATCCCCAGTAGCAGAACAGACCGCGGAATCGCTTGCCGCCGGAGAGGTAGCGCGACGCGAGGTCGACGATCTCGGCGAGCTCGGGGGCGACCGCCACGAGGTGGTCGCGGCGTTCCGCGAGGAACTCATCGATTCTCAGTTGAATGAGGTCAACTAGCCGCGTACTCTCAGGCACCCGTCTAGCCTAGCCAGCCGCGTCGGGCGTACTATGGAGACCTGCCAGACTCCCTTTATTTGGGAAGGGATCACGATGCCACTCTCGGAGCAAGAGCAGCGCCTCCTCGAGGAGATGGAGCGCAGCCTCTATCAGAACGATGCTGACTTCGTCGCGCCTGCACGGCGGGGCCGCACGAACTACACGTTCGTGGCGGTCGGCGTGCTCGTCGCCGTGGTGGGCATTGCTGTTCTCGTGACCGGTGTGGTCGTTCGTCAACCGTTGGTCGGCATCCTCGGATTCGTGGTGATGTTCGGCGGCGTACTGCTGGCGGCTACCCCGCGCAAGTCGGGTGCAGCATCGAGTTCGGGCGAGGCTCGTCGTACGCGCAGCGCGGGCTCCCGTTCTTTCATGGAGAACCTCGAGGATCGCTGGGATCGGCGCCAGGACGGCCGCGACTGAGTTCGCCGCTTACTCTCTGACTTCCGCGGGGTCGGCCATCGGGCCGGCCCCGCTTTCGTGTCCCTGGCGGGTCGATTCTGGTCGCTTTGCTCCCTCCGTGCCCTGAGAGCGCCCCCATACGCTCAAATTCCTCCATTTCCCTCCACTGTCAGTGCCCAGTGATTTACTGGGCGCTTTTGTGCTTTCTGCCACAATGAGCTGCATTTCCGTAGATTTGTGGAGCAAAGTGGAGTAAAGTGGAGCACACCTGACCAGGCCGGGAGTGAGGGGGAGTGGTGGCATGTTCCTTGGCACCTACGCCCCGAAGCTCGACGACAAGGGCCGCATCATCCTTCCGGCCAAGTTCCGGGACGAGTTGGCCTCCGGTGTCGTCATCACCCGCGGTCAAGAACGGTGTCTCTACGTCTTCAGCCAGCGCGAGTTCGAGGTGCTGCACGAGAAGATCCGGCAGGCGCCCGTGACGAGCAAGCAGGCCCGCGACTTCCTCCGGCTCTTCCTTTCCGGTGCCAGCCAGGAGACCCCGGACAAGCAGCATCGCGTCACCGTTCCGCAGAACCTCCGCGACTACGCGGGACTCGACCGCGAACTCACCGTCATCGGTGCCGGCAACCGCGCAGAGATCTGGGACACGGACGCCTGGAACGAGTACTACGAGAGCGCGGAATCCGACTTCGTCAACACCACGGAGGAGGTGATCCCGGGCCTCTTCTAGGCCCGTCACCGCTGACTCCCAGCCGGAAGGCCCTGACCTCACTTCCCCGATGTCAGGTTCGCGCCGGATGGGGATCCGCGGCGGCGGTCCCGCCCGATGACCATGGTCCAGACTCCACTTCACACTCCCGTCCTCCTCGAGCGCACGCTCGAACTGCTGTCACCGGCGCTTGGGGGCCCGGATGCCGTGGTGGTCGACGCGACGCTCGGGATGGGGGGACATGCCGAGGCGATCCTCGAGGCTCTTCCCGGTGTCACCCTCGTCGGCGTCGATCGCGACACCGAGGCTCTGCGCATCGCGGGCGAACGTCTGGCCCGGTTCGGCTCGCGGGCTCGCCTCGTGCACGCCGTCTACGACCGGTTGCCCCGCGCGCTTGCGGACCTCGGGATCGAAAGCGTCCAGGGCGTACTGATGGACCTCGGCGTCTCCTCCTTGCAGCTCGATCGTGCCGACCGCGGGTTCGCCTACGCACAGGATGCCCCGCTCGACATGCGGATGGATCAAACCTCCGGTCGGACGGCCGCCGACATCCTCGCGACGGCAAGCGAGGACGAACTGCGCCGCATGTTCTACGAGTACGGCGACGAAAAGCTCGCGCCGCGCTATGCGAGCCGCATCGTCGCGCGTCGTGCCGACAAGCCGCTGCTCACCTCCGCGGAGCTCGTCGAGGTCATCGTGGCTGCGACGCCCGCCGCCGCCCAGCGCGCCGGGCATCCGGCTAAGCGGGTGTTCCAGGCCCTGCGCATCGCCGTCAATGAGGAACTCGCTGTCCTGGCACGGGCCGTCCCTGCCGCCCTGGACTCTCTCGCGGTGGGTGGGCGCATCGTGGTGCTCGCGTACCAGTCGCTGGAGGATCGCATCGTCAAACGCGAGTTGCAGGCGCGCTCGCGATCGACCGCACCCGCCGGCCTGCCGGTCGAGCTGCCGCAGCACCGGCCGGAGTTCCGCCTCCTCGTCCGCGGCGCGGAACTCGCCGACGACGACGAGAAGGCACGTAATCCGCGCTCGGCGCCCGTGCGCCTGCGTGCGGCAGAGCGGCTGAGGGAGGCTGCATGAGCAACCTCGCCCACGCGACTCGGCCGGCTCCTCAGACGGCGCCCCGCCCGCGTCACGTCGAGATCGTCACGACCAGGCAGCAGCGGCGGGCGCGTCCCGCCGTCTCGTACGCGATCGTGACCGTGGTCAGCCTCGCCGTCATCTTTGCGGCACAGCTGCTGCTGAGCATCGTCGTCTCCGACGGCGCCTACGAGATCGCGGCCCTCCAGGCGCAGCAGAAGGAGCTCCTGCGCGAGCAGCAGGCGCTCACGGAGGAGCTCGACGTGCTGGGTTCAACGCAATACCTCGCCGCGAACGCCGCGAACCTCGGCATGGTGCCGGGCGCTTCTCCCTTGTTCATCGACGTGAGCACGGGCGGCATCGCCCCGGCGCCGGGCACCGTCGACCGGGTCGGCTGTGGGGGAGCCTGCAATCTGGTGGGCAACTCGATGCTCACCGGACGCCCTCTGGTTTCCCCAACCCCCCCTGCGACGACGAACGCGAACTCGACCACCACGGGTGCCGGGTCCACGGGTACAGCACCGACGACCCCGACCACGCCGACCGAACCCAACGCTCCCGTCGATGAGCTTCCCGCTCCCGTGACCCACTGAGCTGACCATGATGAGAACGCGCCGCAGCCGGATCCGCATCACGTTCGCCGTGATGACGGTCTTCGCCGTCGTCGCGCTGTTCATCGTGCGTCTCGTCGACATCCAGATCGTGCGAGCCGACGAGCTCAACGCACAAGCGCTCGAGAAGCGCGCGCAAGAGCTGGACCTGTATGGAGTGCGAGGCGACATCGTCGACACCAACGGTGCGGCCCTGGCTACCAGCGTCGAGCGCTATGACATCACCGCCTCACCGAAGAGTGCGCTGGGTCGGCAGAACGCCGCCACGCTGCTCAACGACGAACTCACGCGCATCGCGGCGATCACCCACCAGGACCCCGCGGCCCTCCTCGCCGCGCTGTCCGCCGATCCGGAGTCCGACTTCGCCTATCTCACCCAGGGCGTCACCCTCGACGTGTTCCAAGCGGTGCGCGACCTCGAGATTCCGTGGGTCTACTTCGAACTCCGGCCGAGCCGCGTCTACCCGAACGGCGAACTCGCCGGCAACCTCGTCGGGTTCATCGGTACCGAGGGCCCCCAAGCGGGTCTCGAGCTCGGCGAGGATGAGTGCCTGGCGGCCACCAATGGCACCGCGACCTACGAGAAGGGCGAGGACGGCACCAGACTGCCCGGCTCGTTCGTCACGGTGGAGGAGCCGAAAGACGGTGGAACCCTCCAGCTGACGATCGATCGGGACCTGCAGTTCTATGTGCAGCAGCGGATGGCCCAGACCTACAACGAACTCGGCGCCGAGTGGACGACGGCGGTCGTCATGCGCGTCAGCGACGGACACCTCATGGCGGTCGTCGACTACCCGACGGTGGACCCGAACGACCCGAGCACGGCACGTCGCGATGCCCTCGGCTCACGCGCCTTCAGCTGGCCGTACGAGCCGGGATCGACGATGAAGGCACTCACGGCTGCGATGCTCATCGACTCCGGTACCGCGGACCCCTACAGCCAGGTCGTCGCTCCGGGCCGCATCTACCTCTCCGACGGCGGATACATCAAGGATGCGTGGCCCCACGACGACATCCGTTTCACCCTCACCGGTGCGCTCGTGAACTCGTCGAACACGGCGTTCTCGATCCTCTCGAGCGGACTCGACGCCGAGACGAGGCATGAGTACATGCTCAAGTTCGGCTTGAACGCCGCGACCGACGTCGGCTTCCAGTGGGAGTCGGATGGTCTCGTGCACCCCGCCGACGAGTGGGATGAGCGCACGAACCTCGCCGTGACGTTCGGTCAGGGTCTCACCCTGACCACCGTGCAACTCGCGAGCGCCTATCAGGCGCTCGGCAACGGGGGAGTGCGGTTGCCGGTTCGTCTCGTCGAAGGCTGCGAGCACCCTGACGGCACGGTCACCGTTCCGAGCAATGGCGAACCGGTGCGCGTCGTTTCCGAGCAGGCCGCCCGCCAGACCCTCGACATGATGGAGAACGTCGTCTCGGTGGGCAGCAACCACCCCCTCCTTGCGATCGGCGGGTACCGGATCGCGGCCAAGAGTGGTACTGCCGAGGTGGCGGAGAACGGCGTCTACGGCGACAAGACCGTCATCTCCTTCGCGGGGCTCGCGCCCGCCGAGAACCCGCAGTACGTGGTTGTCGTCACAGCGGGCATCCCGACTAGCATGTATAACTCGGCGGCCATCGCGACGACGTTCCACGACGTTATGGCGCAGACCCTGACTCAGTTCCGGGTCGTGCCGTCGGGACAGCCCTCGCCCTCGCTTCCCTTGAACTGGTGAGGGGCGTGAGACGACAGGAGGACACCCGTGCCCGACGGCGACAGGTCGATTCTCCGGCCGGAGCACCCCCTTGCGCGGCCGCTGTCGACCCTCGTCGATGAGTTCGGGCTCGACAGCCGCGGAGCCCTCGATGGCGTCGAGATCACGGGAATAACCCTCGACAGCCGCGCGGTGCTTCCCGGTGACCTGTTTGTCGGGCTCCGGGGCGCCCACCGCCACGGAGCGAGCCTCGCGCGTGATGCCGCGGAACGTGGTGCGGTAGCGATTCTGACCGACGAGGCGGGCGCCGAGATCGCGGCCGAGGCGGGCCTGCCCATGGTGATCGTCGAGTCCCCGCGTGAAGCGCTCGGTGACGTGGCGGCGTGGGTGTATCGCACCGGGGAGTCTGCGCCGCTCATGTTCGGAGTCACCGGCACCAACGGCAAGACGAGCGTGAGCTACTTCCTTCACGGGGTTCTCGGCCAACTCGGGCTCGTCGCGGGCCTGTCGACGACGGCGGAGAGGGTCATCGGCGACACGGCGATCGTGAGCGATCTCACGACGCCGGAAGCGACCGAGATCCACGGGTTCCTTGCCCGGTTGCGAGAGAACAACGTGCGAGCGGTCGCGCTCGAGGTGAGCGCCCAGGCGCTCAGTCGACACCGCGTCGACGGTCTCGTCTTCGACGTGGTCGGGTTCCTCAATCTCAGCCGCGATCACCTCGACGACTACGACGACTCGATGGAGACCTACTTCCAGGCCAAGCTCCCTCTGTTCTCGCCGGACCGCGCGCGACGGGCCGTCGTCTCGCTCGACACACCGTGGGGGCAGCGCGTCGTCGACGAGTGCCACATCCCGGTGGCGACGATCACGTCGCGTCTCGACACCGACGCAGACTGGCGCGTGACCGTTCTGGAGGAGTCGCTCGCGGGGACGTCATTGGAGCTGACCGGACCGTCAGGACGCTCGATCGTGACGCGCACCGGAGTGATCGGCGCCCACATGGCCGCCAACGCTGCGTTCGCGATCGTCATGCTGACCGAGGCCGGTTTCGAACTGGAGGCGATCGGCCACGCGCTGGATCGCGACGGCGGGATCACCGCGACGATCCCCGGGCGACTCGAACGGGTCTCGCCCGACGGTGCGCCCGCGCTCATCGTCGACTACGGACATACCCCCGACGCATTCGCGGTGACGCTCGAGGCGATCCGTCGCGTGGTGCCCGGTCGGCTCATCATGGTCTTCGGCGCCGACGGCGACCGAGACGCGGGCAAGCGCGCCGAGATGGGCCGCATCGCCGCCGACGGCTCAGACGTTCTCGTGATCACCGACTACAACCCCAGGCACGAGGATCCCGATGCGATCCGCGCCGCCCTCCTCGACGGTGCTGCGACGGCGGCGACGCCGTGCGATGTGCATGAGGTCCCGTCCCCCCGCGAAGCGATCAGACTGGCCGTCTCGGTCGCTGAACCGGGTGACGCGATCCTGTGGGCCGGACCCGGTCATGAGGACTACATCGACGTCAAAGGCACCAAGCTGCCGTTCAGCGCGCGCGACGAGGCACGGCTGGCGCTCCGAGAAGCGGGGTGGGGATGATCGCGCTCACCGTGCAGGAGATCGCGGACGCGGTCGGAGGCCAGCTCATCCTCGGCGGCGCAGCGTCGGCCGACCAGATCGTTTCGGGCGCTGTACAGACGGACTCCCGCAAGGTCAGCGACGGGGCGATCTTCTTCGCCCTGCCGGGCGACGTGACCGACGGGCACCTGTTCGCCGGCTCGGCCGTCGACAACGGTGCGGCCCTGCTCATCGTCGAGCGAGCCCTTGAGGTCGACGTCCCGCAGATCGTGGTGCACGACGGTGTCGCCGCGCTGGCTGCGCTCGCGCGGGAGGTCGTCGCGCGAGTGCGAGCTCGGGGACGGCTCCAGGTCGTTGCCGTCACCGGCTCCAACGGCAAGACGACGACGAAGAACATGCTTCGGGCGATCCTTGAAGCCGAGGGCCCCACGGTTGCCCCCTTCGGCTCGTTCAACAACCATGTCGGCGCACCCGTCTCGATGCTCGGCATCGACGACGACACCCGATACCTGGTCGTCGAGATGGGGGCGAGCGCGATCGGCGAGATCAGCTCGCTCATCCGGATCGTCACGCCCGATGTCGGCATCGTGCTCAAGGTCGGACTCGCGCACGTCGGCGAGTTCGGCGGCCCGGATGCGGTCGAGATCGCCAAGTCCGAAATGGTCACCGACCTGCCGGCTTCGGCGACCGCGGTGCTCAACGTCGACGACCCGCGAGTGGCGCGCATGGCCGACAAGACCCGGGCATCCGTGGTGTGGTTCGGTCAGGATGCCCGCGCCGACGTGCGCGCGAGTGACATCGACGGCACGGCCGCGGGCACGGCGTTCACCGTGCACGTCGACGGCGCGGAGCATCGCGTGCAGTTGCGCATTCTCGGTGAGCACCACGTCATGAACGCCCTCGCCGCGATCGCTGCGACGCGCGCGCTCGGCGTACCCGTCGAGCGCGCAGTCACCGCGCTGGGCGGGTTGGCGCGCGCCGCGCGCTGGCGCATGGAGGTTCAGCCTCGGGACGACGGCGTGATCGTGCTCAACGACGCCTACAACGCGAGCCCTGACTCGATGGCCGCCGCACTGCGTACGCTCGCCCAGATCGTCGCCCCCGACCAGCGATCGGTCGCCGTGCTCGGAGAGATGGCCGAACTGGGCGAGTACGCCGTCGACGAGCACGATCGCATCGGTCGGCTGGCGGTGCGGCTCAACATCCGCAAGCTCATCGTCGTCGGTCATGCAGCTCGCCACATCCACCTCGCCGCCGGGCTGGAGGGCTCGTGGGACGGAGAGTCGGTGCTCGTCGCCGATGCCGACGAGGCATACGATGTGCTCCGTGACGAACTGCGCGCTGGGGATGTCGTGCTCGTGAAGTCGTCGGGGTCGGCGGGCCTGCGCTTCCTCGGTGATCGCATCGCAGGAGTCACCGAGTGATCGCCCTCCTCGTCGCCGGCGCATTCGCCCTCGCGTTCTCGCTGTTCCTCACGCCCGTCTTCGTGCGCCTCTTCACCCGATTGAAGTGGGGCCAGTTCATCCGCGACGACGGCCCGCAGTCGCACCACACCAAACGGGGCACGCCCACCATGGGCGGAATCGTCTTCATTCTCGGCGCCACCCTCGGCTACTTCGTTGGGCACTGGGTTCTCAACGAGCCGCCGGGTCTGTCCGGGCTCCTCGTGCTCTACCTCATGGTCGGGCTGGGGATCATCGGCTTCATCGACGACTTCTTGAAGACCCGCAAGCAGCGCAGTCTCGGGCTCGGCGGATGGTCGAAGATCCTCGGCCAGGTCGTCGTCGCGGGCGGTTTCGCGGCGCTCGCCCTCAACTTCCCGGACGAGAACGGCCTCACTCCGGCATCGATGATGATCTCGGCGGTGCGCGACATCCAGTGGCTGAATCTCGCCGTGTTCGGCACGCTCATCGGCGGGATCCTGTTCGCGCTGTGGTCGACTCTCATCATCGTGAGCGCGTCCAACGGAGTGAACGTCGCCGACGGCCTTGACGGCCTCGCCTCCGGGGCGGCGATCTTCGCGATCTCGTCGTACATCTTCATCGGCTTCTGGCAGTTCAATCAGTCGTGCACCAACCCGGCGATCGACCCGGATGTGCTCTACAAGTGCTACGAGGTGCGTGACCCGCTCGATCTGGCCACCGTCGCCGCCGCAATCGTCGGGGGGCTCGTCGGCTTCCTGTGGTGGAACACGTCGCCCGCGCAGATCTTCATGGGCGACACCGGCTCGCTCGGCCTCGGTGGCGCACTCGCGGCGCTCGCCATCCTCAGCCGTACCGAGCTGCTCCTGGTGCTCATCGGCGGCCTGTTCCTCATCGTGACCGGATCGGTCATCGTGCAGCGCGCATACTTCAAGATCACCGGAGGCAAACGCATCTTCCTCATGAGTCCGCTGCACCATCATTTCGAGCTCAAGGGCTGGGCTGAGATCACGGTGGTGGTTCGGTTCTGGCTCATCTCGGCCATGTTCGTCGCCGTCGGTGTGGGACTCTTCTATCTCGAATGGGTCAACCAGTAGGCGTGCGCGACCTCGACCTTCTCGACAGCTGGCACGCCGACTGGTCGGGCCTGCGCGTCGCCGTCCTCGGTATCGGGGTCACGGGTTTCTCCGTGGCCGATACCCTCGCCGAGCTCGGGGCGAGGGTGCTCGTCGTCGCATCATCCGGCGAGGGCCAACGCGCTGAACTGCTGTCGGTGATCGGCGCCGAACTGACGGTGGAGTCGGATGCCGACCGCGTTCCCGATCGGCTCGTCGCCTTCGATCCTGAGCTCGTGATCGTCTCGCCCGGATTCCGGCCCGATCACGCGCTTCTGCAGTGGGCTCGCACCCAGGGCGTGACGGTGTGGGGCGACATCGAGTTGGCCTGGCGCGTGCGCGACAAGGTGTCGCCGCCCGCCGAGTGGCTGCTCGTGACGGGAACCAACGGCAAGACCACGACGACTCAGCTGGCCGCGCACCTGCTCGCCGCGTCCGGTCGGCGCACCGCCGCGGTGGGCAACATCGGTATCCCCGTGCTCGATGCGGTTCGCCATCCGGACGGCTTCGACGTGCTCGTCGTCGAGTTGTCGAGCTTCCAGCTGCACTGGATGCCGCGTACCGGACCCGGCGCGGTGCACCCGCTCGCCACCGTGTGCCTCAACGTCGCCGACGACCACCTCGATTGGCACGGGTCGCGCGAGGCATACGCGGCCGCCAAGGGCACCGTCTACGCGAACACCCGAGTCGCGTGCATCTACAACCTCGCCGACGAGGTCACCATGCACCTGGTGGAGGACGCGGATGTCGAAGAGGGCTGTCGTGCGATCGGCTTCGGACTCGGGTCGCCCGGACCGAGCGACCTCGGCATCGTCGACGGCATCCTCGTCGACCGTGCCTTCCACGACGACCGACACCGTGCCGCCGTCGAGCTCACGACGATCTCGGAGCTGAAACCTCGCGGCCTGGCTTCGCCCCACATGGCCGCCAATGTGCTCGCCGCCGCTGCGCTCGTGCGCGCCGTCGGCCTGACTCCGGAACAGGTTCACGACGGCCTGGACACGTTCGCCGTGGATCATCACCGCACCGAGATCGTCGCCACCGGGGGCGGCATCACCTGGGTCGATGACTCGAAGGCCACCAACCCCCATGCCGCGGCAGCATCCCTTTCATCGTTCCCGTCGGTGATCTGGATCGTCGGCGGCCTGCTCAAGGGCGTCGATCTGAGCCCTCTCGTGGCCGCGCATGCGGGTCGGCTGCGGGCGGCGGTCGTCATCGGCGCTGACCGCTCGGCGGTGCTCGCCGCGTTCGCGCGACACGCGCCCGACGTGCCGGTTTCCGAGGTCGAAGCGGCAGACACTGGTGAGGTGATGCCGCACGCGGTGCGGTTGGCTGCTGCGTCGGCGCATCCCGGCGACGTCGTGCTGCTGGCTCCCGCCGCGGCATCCATGGATCAGTTCACCGATTACGCGGACCGTGGGCGGCGTTTCGCCGCCGCGGTGGGCGACTACCTGACGGGAGGCGGAGATGACGACCACCCGACCCCCGGCACGGGGGCGAGCGCCGGAGCCTGAGCGCCGCGTTCCCGTCGCGATTCGGGTACCCCTCGCGCGCCTGTTCACCCCCGAGAACCGCACCTATGTGCTTCTGCTGGGTACCACGCTCTTCTTGGTGTTCTTCGGGCTGGTCATGGTGCTGTCGTCGTCGTTCGTCGCCGAGATCTCCGCCGATGGGTCACCCTTCGGTGTCTTCCTGCGCCAATCGCTGTACGCGATCATCGGTATCCCGCTCATGCTCATCGCGTCACGGATGCCCCCGCGGTTCTGGAAGCGCTGGGCCTGGCCCGCGCTGCTCATCGGGGGCGCGTTGCAGCTGCTCGTCTTCATCCCCGGCATCGGCTGGGGCTACGGCGGCAACCAGAACTGGATCTCGATCGGCGGTGTCAACGCGCAGCCGTCCGAGTTCGTCAAGGTGGCGCTCATCGTGTGGATCGCGTGGGTGCTGTCGACCAAGCAGGAGCTTCTCGGCGACTGGAAGCACGTCGTGCTGCCGATTGCACCGGTGGCGGGTATCGCGATCCTGTTCGTGCTGCTCGGCAACGATCTGGGTACGGCGATGATCATGGTGCTCATCGTGCTCGGCACGATGTTCTTCGCCGGTATCCGCCTGCGGTTCCTTGCCGTCGGTGTGCTCGGCATCGCGCTGCTCGGCGCCTTGTTCGCTGTCGCGAGTTCGTCGCGCAGTTCCCGCATCGGCACTTGGTTGAACGGCTGCAGCGAGAACGACTACTCGGGTGCATGCTGGCAGTTCCTTCACGGCACGTGGGCTCTCGCGAACGGGCGGTTGACGGGCGTGGGACTCGGTAACTCGAAGGCCGCCTGGAACTGGCTGCCGCATGCGGAGAGCGACTTCATCTTTGCGATCATCGGCGAGGAACTCGGGCTGCTCGGCGCGATCATCGTGCTCGCCCTGTTCGTGCTGCTCGCCGTCTTGTTCGTGCGGGTGATCCGCGGAACCACCGACCCGTTCGTGCGCATCACGACCGCGGGCGTGATGGTGTGGGTCATCGGGCAGGCATTCGTGAACATCGCCGTGGTGCTCGGTCTCCTCCCGGTGCTCGGTGTTCCGCTTCCGCTCATCTCGGCGGGCGGCTCGGCTCTCATCGCCAATCTGCTCGGAATCGGCATTGTGCTGTCGTTCGCGCGACGCTCCGGTCGCGATCGAGATGGCGAGTATGTCGCGCCGGCGTTCGGGGGGCGCTTCCTGCCCGGGGACGGCCTGACCCGGTGACGACCTACCTTCTTGCCGGCGGGGGAACCGCTGGTCATGTCAACCCCCTGCTGGCCGTCGCGGATCGTCTGCGTGAGCGCGAGCCGGACGCGACGGTGCTCGTGCTCGGCACGCAGGAAGGGCTCGAGGCGCGACTGGTGCCCGCTCGCGGGTACGAACTCCTGACGATCGAGCGCTTGCCGTTCCCGCGCAGGCCGGGTCGGGCGGCGTTGCGTTTTCCCGGTGGCTTACGTCGCGCTGTCGCGACGGTGCGAACGATCCTGCGGGACCGGCATGTGGATGTGGTCGTCGGCTTCGGCGGCTACGCGGCGGCCCCGGCGTATCTGGCCGCGCGCGCCGAGCGCATTCCGCTGGCGATTCACGAGGCCAACGCGCGTCCCGGTATCGCCAATCGACTCGGTGCGCTGTTCGCCGATGGGGTCGGCGTGGCCTTCCGGGGCACCCCGCTGAGGCACGGCACGTGGGTGGCGATGCCGCTGCGTCCCGAGATCGAGCGCCTCGACCGCTTCGCTGCGCGGGCCGAGGGACAGCGGCTCTGGGGCCTCGATCCCGCGCGTCCGACCCTGCTGGTGACGGGCGGCTCCTCGGGCGCCCTGCGCATCAACGAGACGATCGCGGCGTCGGCACCCCTGATTCTCGGTGCAGGGTGGCAGATCGTCCATGTGACGGGAGAACTGCGCGACGAGCTCTCGGATCGTGGCTTGGCGGGCTACCACGTGCTCAAGTACGCCGATCGAATGGACCTGGTGCTCGCGGCGTCAGACCTCGCGGTCTCCCGCGCCGGAACCTCGACGGTGGCCGAGCTCACGGCGCTCGGCATCCCGGCGGTGTTCGTTCCTTACGCGTCGGGTAACGGTGAGCAGCGGCTGAACGCGCGGGAATCGGTCGAGGCAGGTGGAGCGATGCTGGTGGCCGACGTCGATTTCACTCCCGAGTGGGTGGACCGTTCCTTGCTGCCGCTCCTGGCCAACCGGGCGCGCATCGCCGACATGGCGGCGCGAATGGCGACCGTCGGCGCCCTCGACGGCACCGACCGGATGGTTGCCCTCATCGACGAGGCCCGCGCTCGGGGTGCCCGTCGGCACGACGGGTAGCATCGAGACGATGATCAAGCCCGACCTCTCGATGCCGCTCCCGGGCGAACTCGGCGCCGTCCACTTCGTCGGCATCGGCGGTTCCGGAATGAGCGGCATCGCGCGTCTGTTCCTCGCGTCGGGGCACCGCGTCACCGGGTCGGATCGCAGCGAGAACCACAACACGGAGGAACTGCGTCGTGCCGGCGCGACGATCACGATCGGACACTCGGCATCGAACGCGGGACTCGCGGATGCGGACGCGCTCGTCTACACCGGCGCCTTGTGGCCCGACAATCCGGAGTACCTCGCCGCCGTCAGGCGCGGCATCCCTGTGCTGCACCGGTCGCAAGCCCTCGCGTGGCTTGTCGCCCGCTCTCGTCTCGTCGCCGTCGCGGGCGCCCACGGCAAGACGACTTCCACGGGCATGATCATCACCGCGCTGCGCGAGCTGGGCGCCGACCCGAGCTTCGTCAACGGGGGCGTGATCCAATCCCTCGGCGTGAGCTCCGCGTTCGGGGCGGGGGAGCTGTTCGTCGTCGAAGCGGACGAGTCTGACGGCTCGTTCCTGCTCTACGACACCGCGGTGGCGCTCATCACCAACGTTGATGCGGATCACCTCGACCACTACGGCACCCATGAGGCGTTCGATGACGCATTTGTCGCGTTCGCGGATGCCGCGAGCGAATTCGTCGTCATCTCCTCGGATGACGCGGGCGCACAGCGGGTTCGTGCGCGACTGACCCACGGCCAGGTCGTCAGTTTCGGTGAGCATGAGATGGCCGATATCCGAGTGACCGACATCGTCGCCGACGGGCCTGTGGCCTTCACGCTGCGCTGGCGTGGGCAATCGTTCGATGCACGGTTGCGCGTGCCGGGGCGGCACAACGCCATCAACGCGGCAGGCGCGTTCGCCGTGCTGGTCGGACTCGGCTTCGAACCGGCCGCCTCGCTCGCGGCGATCTCGACCTTCGGCGGCACGGAACGTCGGTTCGAACTGCACGGCGTCGTGCGTGAGGTGTCCGTGTACGACGATTACGCACACCATCCCACCGAGGTTGAGGCGGCACTGTCGGCCGCGCGATCGGTCGTCGGCGCTGGCCGCGTCATCGCGATTCATCAGCCGCATCTCTACAGCAGGACGCAGGCGATGGCGCCCGAGTTCGCCGAGGTGTACGAGCGGCTTGCCGACCACACGATCGTGCTCGACGTCTACGGCGCACGGGAGGACCCGGTTCCCGGCGTCACCGGTGCGCTCGTTGCTGAGCGCTTCGCCGACCCGTCGCACGTCGACTTCCTGCCGGATTGGTCCGAGGCGGCCGCGCGTGCCGCCGAGCTCGCTCGACCGGGCGACATCGTCATGACGCTGTCCTGTGGCGACGTGTACCGCATCATCCCGGATGTCTTGAAGGCGCTCGAGGCGCCGGTTCCGGTCTGACATGAAGCGCCCGGAAGGGTTCGATCCCGCGCCGCCACCGCCCGGCAACCCACGAGCGGGTCGGCCGGCGGCGCGGTCCGACCGTGCGCCGCGAGCGCCGAAGCCTGCGAAGCCTTCGCGGGCGCAGGAACGACAGGCCCGTCCCGTGTCCGCATCCCCGCAGCGCCCGCCCGCCGCTCGTCCGGCCTCGCAGGGTTCGCCGTCGCCGCAGGCTCGCGAGACACGGCCCGAGAAGGGCGCGCGCCCCGGGGATCCGCGTCGTGACGCGCGCGCCCGACGCAAGGCCGAGCGCGCCGAGATCCGGCGGTTCACGAGACGTGCCCGCAACCGTCGGGTCATGATCGCGGCGATCCTCGGGACTGTCGTCACCCTTGCCGGACTCGTGCTCGCCGCCGTCTACTCGCCGATTCTCGCCCTGCGCGAGGTGCGCGTCGAGGGCGCGTCGCGTGTGGATCCGGCCCAATTGGTCGACGCGATCGACGACCAGCTGGGCACTCCGCTGGCGCTGCTGGATGTGGGCCGGATCGAGGCGGCGCTCGGCGGGTTCCCGCTCATCCGCAGCTACAGCACCCAGATCGTGCCGCCGGACACCCTGGTCGTCCAGGTCGTGGAACGGCAGCCGGTCGGATCGATCGCCACGCCGACCGGTTTCGATGTCGTCGATCCCGCCGGCATCGTTCTCCAGCAGGCGACCGCGCGCGTTCCGGGAGTGCCGCTCATCGACCTGGCGGGTGCGGACGCGTCGTCTCCGGCGTTCGACGCGGCCGTGGCCGTTCTTCTCTCCCTTCCGCCCGCGTTGCTGGCCCAGGTGGACACCGTCACCGCGCACACGCAGGACGATGTGAGCCTCGTGCTTACGGGCGTCGGACAGCGCGTCGTGTGGGGGAGTGCGGACGACTCGGCGCGCAAGGCGGCTCTCCTCAACGCGCTGATCGCGGTGACGAATCCGGCCACCCCGGGAGAGTTCGATGTCTCGGCGCCGAGCAACGGAGTCTTCCGGCCCGCCTAGGGGGTCGCATTCGCGACACGCGGCGCCGCGTGCGGGCACGCTGACGCCCGCCGACCTAACCTCGACTCACGACAGCATAGTGAGCAAAACTTTAATCTTCAAGTACAGGTTGAAGGTTTGACTGCGACGAACAGCGCAAGCGGAGGCCGGAAGTGACGTCCAACCAGAACTACCTCGCCGTCATCAAGGTGGTCGGGATCGGTGGCGGCGGCGTCAACGCCGTCAACCGGATGATCGAGCTCGGCCTGCGCGGGGTGGAGTTCATCGCCATCAACACCGACGCGCAAGCGCTGCTCATGAGTGACGCCGACGTCAAGCTCGATGTCGGTCGCGAGCTCACCCGCGGCCTCGGTGCGGGTGCGGATCCCGAGGTCGGCCGCCGCGCGGCCGAAGACCACGCCGAAGAGATCGAGGAAGCCCTCGCGGGTGCCGACATGGTCTTCGTCACCGCGGGCGAGGGCGGCGGGACCGGCACGGGCGGTGCTCCGGTCGTCGCGCGAATCGCCAAGTCGATCGGCGCGCTGACGATCGGTGTCGTCACCAAGCCCTTCGGCTTCGAAGGAAAGCGTCGCGCCGCGCAGGCGGAGCTCGGCGTCTCCAACCTCAAGAACGAGGTGGACACCCTCATCGTCGTGCCCAACGACCGCCTGCTCGAGATCAGCGACCGCGGCATCAGCATGCTCGAGGCGTTCTCGACCGCAGACCAGGTGCTCCTCGCCGGCGTGCAGGGCATCACCGACCTCATCACGACTCCCGGCCTGATCAATCTCGACTTCGCCGACGTCAAGTCGGTCATGCAGGGGGCAGGCTCGGCTCTCATGGGGATCGGGTCCGCACGGGGCGCCGACCGCGCGATCAAGGCGGCTGAACTCGCCGTCGCCTCGCCCCTGCTGGAGGCTTCGATCGACGGGGCGCACGGGGTGCTGCTGTCGGTGCAGGGTGGCTCCAACCTCGGCATCTTCGAGATCAACGATGCAGCACGCCTCGTTCAGGAGGCCGTGCATCCGGAGGCGAACATCATCTTCGGTGCCGTCATCGACGACACCCTCGGCGACGAGGTCCGCGTGACCGTGATCGCCGCAGGCTTCGACGGCGGCGAGCCCACGCCGCGGCCGCGCGAGAACCGGCGAAGCAACTACGTGGTTCCGGAGGAGTCCGCTGCGCGGCCGGAGCCGGCCGTCGACGCCGCCGACCCGACGCTCATCCCCACGGCGCCCATGGATCGCAGCGCCTTCGACGACGATGATGCGGACCTCGACGTGCCTGACTTCCTCAAGTAGCGGTGATCGCCGTGTCCGACGACTCCGAGGGGACGGCATGAGCGCCCCGGACGACATTCGCGAGCGTCTCGAGTCGGTCACAAGCCGCATCGCCTCCGCTGCACGGGAGGCGGGCCGCGACGAGAACGAGATCACGACCATCGTGGTGACCAAGTTCCACCCGGCCTCTCTCGTGCGCGACCTCGCCGCACTGGGCGTTCGTGATGTCGGCGAGAGTCGGCATCAGGAGGCGGCTGCGAAGGCTGCCGAGGTCGCGGATCTCGATCTCGTGTGGCACTTCATCGGCCAGTTGCAGACCAACAAGGCCCGACGCGTGCGCGAGTACGCCGACGTCATCCACGCCGTGGATCGTGAAGCGCTCGTCGCTGCTCTCGGTGGGGTCGGGCGACCGGTCGACGTGTTCCTCCAGGTCGCCCTCCGCCCCGAACCCGACCGGGGCGGTGCCGCGCCCGAGGAGATTCCCGCTCTGGCCAATCGCATCGTCTCGACGCCCGGGCTTCACCTTCGCGGTCTCATGACCGTTGCTCCTCTGGATGCGGAGCCGCGGGCCGCGTTCGCCGCGGTTCGCGAACTCTCCGAGTCGCTGCGACGGGAGCATCCGACCGCGACCGCGCTCTCGATGGGAATGTCCGGGGACTTCGAGGATGCCATCCGGGAAGGCGCGACACACCTGCGCATCGGCACGGCAATCACGGGAAACCGGCCGCCGCGCGGTTAATCTCGAAACGACACTCGAGTCGATCGGCATTTCGGAGGATCACCATGGCCAACCCGCTGCGCAAGACGATGGTCTACCTGGGCCTCGCCGATGACGACTACGAATACGAGCAGGCCGGTCCGGCTGCCCCCGCGTCCCCCGCTCCGGTGGTGGCGGCGCCGTCCCGTGCCCACGTGACGCCGTTGCGACGCAACACCCGCACCGCGGCTCCCGAGATGAACGAGATCCTCACGGTGCGTCCGCGGCAGTATAAGGACGCGCAGTTCATCGCCGAGAACTATCGCGAGGGCATCCCCGTGATCATGGATCTCACCAACATGAGTGAGGCCGACGCCCGACGTCTCATCGACTTCGCGAGCGGGCTCTCGCAGGGTCTCTACGGCAAGATCGAGCGTGTCACGAGCAAGGTGTTCCTGCTCTCTCCCGCCTACGTAGAGGTGCGCGGAGACCACGCCGAGGTCGAGACGGACGTCGACGCCTCGTTCTTCCCTCAGGGCTAGTCGGGTTCGCCCCGATAGGCTTGCGGGGTGCCTTCGATCGTCTCGGTGATCGCGACCGTTCTCTACGTCGTCCTCATCGTGTTCTTCGTGCTCATGTGGGCACGGTTCGTTCTTGACCTGGTGCGGATGGTCGCTCGTCAGTGGCGTCCTCGGGGGATCGTCCTGGTGTTCGCCGAGGCGGTGTACGCCGTGACCGACCCGCCCGTGAAGCTCGTGCGTCGCGTCATTCCGCCGCTGCGCGTCGGCGGGGCGGCGCTCGACTTCGCCTGGAGCATCGTCATGCTCGTGGTCATCATCCTCATCTCGGTGACGCTGGGGTTCATGAACTGAAGCCCGCGCGGTATCGTGGATGAACGGCTCGGGGCGGCAGACCTGTTCACCCCGCTACAATCGTCCGTTAGCGAAACGTTATTCGTGGCGCGCACAACGAAAGTCTTGAGGTGACGACATGGCCCTGACTCCAGAAGACGTGGTCAACAAGCGGTTCCAGTCCACGAAGTTCCGTGAGGGCTACGACCAGGACGAGGTGGATGACTTCCTCGACGAGGTGGTCGTCGAGCTCCGCCGGTTGAACCAGGAGAACGAGGAGCTGCGCCAGCGCCTCATCGCCAGCGATGCTCGGGTCAACGAGCTCCAGCGTCAGGCCTCTGCGCAGCCCGCGCCGACCTTCGCCCAGCCCGAGCCCGCCGCGCCTGTGGTCGCTCCAGTCGCCGCCGCCCCCGCGGGTTACCCGCAGCCGGATGCCGCGGCCATGGATCCGGGGAACACGAACAACCTCCTGCAGCTCGCCCGCCGACTGCACGAGGAGCACGTACGTGAGGGCGTCGAGAAGCGCGACGCGCTCATCGCCGAGGGCCACGCGACCGCGGCCCGTGTCGTTGCCGAGGCCGAGGCGCGCCAGCGCGCCGAGCTGAGCGCACTGGACCAGGAGCGCACGCAGCTCGAGCACCGCATCGAGGAACTGCGCACCTTTGAGCGCGAGTACCGCAAGAAGCTCCGGAGCTACATCGAGGGACAGCTGCGCGATCTCGAGTCGGCCAACGAGTTGGCGGCCGCGCCCGCTCAGCCCGCCGCGGCTCAGCAGTACACGGCCACGCCTGCGAGCCAGTTCTCCGCTCCGGCGGCGCCGGCTCCCCAGTACCAGGCGGCGCCCGCCCCGCAGCCGACCGACTTCACCGGCGGCTTTGGCGGCAACTAGCAGCCAGTCCCGCAGCCTTCCCGTCCCTGACGGCCTTGCGGGCGAGCGCGTCGATTCGGCGCTCGCCCGCTTGCTGGGTTTCTCGCGCACGTTCGCGGCCGAGGTCGTCGAGCGCGGGGGAGCTTCTCTGGACGGTCGGGTGCTGAGCAAGTCGGACCGCCTGGTCGCGGGCGGGTGGCTCGAGATCCAGTGGCAGGATCGCGCCGAGCCGGAGATCGTCCCCGTGGTCGTGGCCGACCTCGGCATCGTCTATGACGACGACGACATCGTGGTCGTTGACAAGCCCCCGGGAGTTGCGGCCCACCCCAGCATCGGCTGGGACGGCCCGACGGTGCTCGGCGCACTGGCGGGCGCAGGCTTCCGCATCGCCACGTCGGGTGCGGCGGAGCGCGCGGGCATCGTTCACCGGCTCGACGTCGGTACGAGCGGTCTCATGGTGGTCGCCAAGTCGGAGCGCGCCTATTCAGCGCTCAAGCGCGCTTTTCACGACCGGGAGGTCGACAAGATCTATCACGCCGTCGTCCAGGGCCACCCCGATCCGTTCGCCGGCACGATCGACGCGCCGATCGGACGCCACCCGGGGGCGAGTTGGCGCTTTGCCGTCACGGCGGATGGCAAGCCGAGCGTGACCCATTACGAGACGCTCGAGGCGTTTCGTGCTGCTTCCCTCCTCGAGATCGTGCTCGAAACCGGACGTACCCATCAGATCCGCGTTCACATGGCGGCTCAGCGCCACCCCTGCGTAGGCGACACGATGTACGGCGCCGACCCGACGATCGCTGAGCGGCTCGGTCTCACGCGGCAGTGGCTGCACGCTCATCGCCTGGGCTTCGTGCACCCCTCGACGGGGCGTCGTGTCGACTTCGAATCGCCTTACGCGCCCGACCTTCAAGCAGCGCTTGAGGTGCTCCGGGCGGAGTAGGCGCGTGTCGTCTGTGCCTGTCGTCCGCCGGTCGTAGGCTGGATGTCCGCCCACGATCGAAGAGACGACGCCGTGCCCGGATCCAGCGATTCCTTCGTGCACTTGCACGTGCACACCGAGTACTCGATGCTCGACGGTGCCGCGCGCGTGGGACCCCTCCTCGACGCCGCCGTGCAGATGGAGATGCCGGCGATCGCCGTCACCGACCACGGCAACATGTTCGGTGCGTACGACTTCTGGAAGCAGGCGAAAGAGCGCGGGATCAAGCCGATCATCGGCACCGAGGCGTATGTGACGCCGGGCACGCATCGCGGCGACAAGACGCGTGTGCGCTGGGGCACGTCCGACCAGTCCGACGACGACGTGTCGGGTTCCGGCGCGTACACGCACATGACCCTCATGGCAGAGAACAACGAGGGCATGTACAACCTGTTCCGGTTGTCTTCGCTCGCGTCGATCGAGGGCTACTACTTCAAGCCGCGCATGGACCGTGAGCTGTTGTCGCGGTATTCGAAGGGCGTCATCGCCACCACCGGGTGCGTCGGCGGCGAGGTGCAGACCCGCCTCCGCCTGGGGCAGTATGCCGAGGCGCGGGCCGCGGCGGCCGAGTTCCAGGACATCTTCGGCAAAGAGAACTTCTTTGCGGAGATCGCCGACCACGGCATCGAGATCGAACGCCGCACGATGGGGGAGCTCATCCGGCTCGCGAAAGAGCTCGGCATGCCCCTCGTGGGCACCAATGACCTCCACTTCGTGCACCGGGAAGACACCCATGCCCAGCAGGTGCTGCTGTGCGTGGGAACCGGGTCGACGATGGACGACCCGAACCGGTTCCGTCTCGAAGGCGACGAGTACTACCTGAAGTCGCCCGCCGAGATGCGCGCGATCTTCCGGGACTACCCAGAGGCGTCGGACAACACGCTGCTCATCGCCGAGCGGTGCGGGATCGACTTCGTCAAGCGTGACCTCATGCCCCGGTTCCCGGTTCCCGACGGCGAGACCGAGGCTTCGTGGTTCGCCAAAGAGGTGGCGCGCGGAATGGACCGCCGCTTCCCGAACGGCGTCGACGACGCCCACCGCGCCCAAGCCGAGTACGAGGTCTCCGTCATCACGCAGATGGGCTTCCCCGGCTACTTCCTCGTCGTCGCGGACTTCATCTCGTGGGCCAAGAGTCAGGGCATCCGCGTCGGTCCCGGTCGCGGCTCGGCGGCCGGTTCCATGGCGTCCTACGCCATGGGGATCACCGAGCTCGACCCGCTCGCCCACGGCCTGATCTTCGAGCGCTTCCTCAACCCAGAGCGAGTGTCGATGCCCGACGTCGACGTCGACTTCGATGACCGCCGCCGCCCCGAGGTCATCCGCTACGTCACCGAGAAGTACGGCGAAGACCGTGTCGCCCAGATCGTCACCTACGGCACGATCAAGGCGAAGCAGGCGCTCAAGGACTCCGCACGCGTGCTGGGGATGCCGTATTCGGTGGGGGAGAAGCTCACCAAGGCGATGCCGCCCTCGGTGATGGGCAAAGACATCTCGCTCTCGGACGTGCACGACAAGAACGCCGAGCGCTACAAGGAGGCCGGCGACCTACGGGCGCTCGTCGAGTCCGACCCGGAGGCGGCCCGCGTCTTCGAGACCGCCCGCGGCATCGAGAACCTCAAGCGGCAGTGGGGCGTGCACGCCGCCGGCGTGCTCATGTCTGCGGAGCCGCTCATCGACGTGCTGCCGATCATGAAGCGCGAGGATGACGGCGCGATCATCACGCAGTTCGACCAGCCGCCGCTGGAGGAGCTCGGCCTCCTCAAGATGGACTTCCTGGGGCTGCGCAACCTCACGGTCATCAGCGACGCGCTGCGGATGATCGAGGAGAACACCGGCACACCGCTGCGGATCGAAGAACTCGACCTCGACGCGGACGAGAAGACCTACGCCCTGTTGTCCCGCGGGGAGACCTTGGGCGTCTTCCAGCTCGACGGCGGTCCCATGCGGGCCTTGCTCAAGCAACTCAAGCCGACGAACTTCGAAGACATCTCGGCCGTGATCGCGCTGTACCGTCCGGGCCCCATGGGCATGAACTCGCACACCAACTACGCCCTCCGCAAGAACGGGCTGCAGCAGGTCGAGTCCATCCATCCCGAACTGGAGGAACCGCTCAAGGACATCCTCGACACGACCTTCGGTCTCATCGTCTACCAGGAGCAGGTGATGAGCGTGGCGCAGCGCGTCGCCGGCTTCACTCTCGGCCAGGCCGACGTGCTGCGGCGCGCGATGGGCAAGAAGAAGAAGGCAGAGCTCGACAAGCAGTTCGAGTCGTTCGAGGCGGGCATGCTCGCCAACGGCTACAGCAAGGGCGCGGTCAAGGTGCTCTGGGACACCCTGATGCCGTTCGCCGACTACGCCTTCAACAAGGCGCACAGCGCCGGATACGGCGTGCTGAGCTACTGGACGGCCTACCTCAAGGCCAATCATCCCGCCGAGTACATGGCGGCCCTGCTGACGAGTGTCGGCGACTCCAAGGACAAGCTCGGCATGTACTTGAGCGAGTGCCGCCGCATGGGCATCACGGTGCTCCCGCCTGACGTGAACGAGTCGCGCGTCGACTTCTGCGCCGTGGGAGCCGACGTGCGGTTCGGTCTCGCAGCGGTCCGCAACGTCGGAGCGGCGGTCGTCGAGCAGATCATCGCGGCGCGACGGGAGAAGGGACGTTTCGTCTCGTTCCACGACTTCCTTCGCAAAGTGCCGATCCCGGTCGCCAACAAGCGCACGATCGAATCCCTCATCAAGGCAGGCGCGTTCGATTCGCTCGGGGCCACGCGTCGGGCGCTGCTGGAGATTCACGAGGACGCCGTCGACGCGGCCGTCGCCGTCAAGCGCAACGAGGCGCACGGCCAAGTCGGTTTCGACTTCGACAGTCTGTGGGACGAGCCCGAAGCGATCGACTCGATCCCCGAACGTCCCGAGTGGTCGAAGCGCGACAAGCTCGCGTTCGAGCGCGAGATGCTCGGGCTGTATGTCTCCGACCATCCGCTGGCCGGACTCGAGGTGCAACTGGCCAAGCACGCCACGGCGAGCATCACCGAGATCCTCGGAGGCGACCTCGTGCAGGATGGCGAGCACGTCACCATCGCCGGTCTGGTCACGAGCGTGCAGCACCGCGTCGCGCGCACGTCAGGCAACCAGTACGGCATCGTCACCGTGGAGGACTTCGCGGGGGAGATGAGCGTGATGTTCCTCGGCAAGACCTATCAGGAGTTCTCGCCGGCGCTGCAGAACGACTCGATCGTCGTCGTCCGGGGCCGGGTGAGCGTGCGCGACGACGGAATGAACCTGCACGCGGTGAGCCTGTTCACGCCCGACATCGGTCCGAGCCTCGGCTCCGGGCCGATCGTCATCACTGTCCAGGAGCAGCGTGCGACAACCGATGCGATCGCCGCGCTCAACGACGTGCTCATCCGGCACGCGGGCGACACCGAAGTGCGTTTGCGACTTCTCCGCGGAGACACGGCACGCGTGTTCGAGATCCCCTACCCGGTGACCGTCTCCGCCGACCTCTACGGCGAACTGAAGAGCCTGCTGGGGCCGAGCTGTCTCGGCTGAGCGACGACGAGCGCCGAAGCGAACTGGTTCGCCTGCGGCGCGTCCGGGATCGGATGGATCGGCACTACGCCGAACCACTCGATGTCGACGAACTCGCTCGACGCGCCCATATGTCCGCCGGACACTTCAGCCGCCGATTCCGCCAGGCATATGGCGAGTCTCCCTACTCGTACCTCATGACACGTCGCGTAGAACGGGCCATGGCGTTGCTGCGGCGAGGCGACCTCAGCGTCACGCAGGTCTGCGAGGAGGTCGGCGGCGGCTCGATCGGCACGTTCACGACGCGGTTCACAAGTCTCGTCGGGATGTCGCCGACCCAGTACGCGCAGCGATTCGCGGGCGAGGTGGCGGGCATGCCGTCGTGCGTGGCCAAGAGCGTCACCCGACCGGTCAGGAACTGAGAAGCGCACGGGAAGCTGTCCACCTACGATTGCCGCATGGACCTCACCGTGTGCTACTCCTTTCTTCCTCACGAGGATGCCGATGCTTCGCTCGCCTTCTACCGCGACCTCCTCGGCTTCGAGTTGCGCAACGACGTCGGCTACGACGGGATGCGCTGGCTGACGCTCGGCTCGGCATCCCAGCCCGACACGGCCATCGTGCTCAGCCCGCCGGCGGTGGACCCCGGCATCACCGACGAGGAACGCAGCATGATCGCCGACATGATGGCGAAGGGCACCTACGCGGCGATCGTGCTCGCTGCTTCCGACGTGGATGCGGTGTTCGCACGCCTTGCGGAGGCGGACGCCGACATCGTTCAGGAGCCGGTCGATCAGCCCTACGGCGTTCGTGACTTCGCGGTGCGCGACCCCGCGGGGAACCTTCTGCGCATCCAGCAGGCGCGGTAAAGTCGGCGGTCCGTGCTCGAATGGGCACTGTTCGGCGGCGCCGCCGAACGCGCATCACCGTGATCATCTCGACCCCTGGACGGACATGACCGAGCCTGCTGCCCACCCCGCCGACTCCCACGATCTGATCCGCGTGCGTGGTGCGCGGGAGAACAACCTGAAAGACGTGGACGTCGACCTGCCCAAGCGTCGATTGACGGTCTTCACCGGTGTCTCGGGCTCGGGCAAGAGTTCACTCGTCTTCGGCACCATTGCGGCAGAGTCGCAGCGACTCATCAACGAGACCTACAGTGCCTTCGTCCAGGGATTTATGCCGTCTCTGGCTCGTCCCGACGTCGACGTGCTCGAGGGGTTGACCACCGCGATCATCGTCGATCAGGAGCGCATGGGGGCCAACGTGCGCTCGACCGTGGGCACCGCGACCGATGCCAACGCGATGCTGCGCATCGTCTTCAGCCGGCTCGGCGAGCCCCGCCTCCCGTCGCCTCAGGCCTTCTCATTCAACGTCGCGTCAGCGTCCGGTTCGTCGGCCGCGACGATCGATCGGGGGGAGGGCGAGTCGGTGGAGGTCTCGTTCTCGGTCTCGGGCGGAATGTGCGCGCGGTGCGAAGGCCGCGGCACGGTAAGCGAGATCGATCTCGACGAACTGTTCGATTCGAGCAAGTCGCTTGCCGAGGGCGCGATCACCATTCCCGGCTATACGGCAGACGGCTGGGCGGTGCGCATGTACGCGGAGTCAGGCTTCCTCGATCCCGCCAAGCCGATCCGCGACTACACCGACGAGGAGCGTGAGGCCTTCCTCTACCGCGCGCCGACCAAGGTCAAGGTCTCGGGCATCAACCTCACCTACGAGGGGCTCGTGCCGAAGGTCCAGAAGTCGTTCCTCTCCAAGGACAGGGAGGCGCTGCAGCCGCACATCCGTGCTTTCGTCGATCGAGCCGTCACGTTCGCGATGTGCCCGGACTGCGAGGGAACACGCCTCAATGCCCTCGCCCGGTCATCGCGGATCCGCGGACTCAACATCGCCGAGGTGTGCGCGATGCAGATCAGCGACCTCGCCGACTGGGTACGGGGGCTGGATGAGCCCTCGCTCGGTCCTCTGCTGGATGCGCTGCAGCGCACGTTGGACTCGTTCGTCGACATCGGGCTCGGCTACCTCTCGCTCGATCGCTCATCCGGCACGCTGTCGGGTGGCGAAGCGCAGCGCACCAAGATGATCCGGCACTTGGGGTCGTCCCTCACCGATGTGACTTACGTCTTCGACGAACCCACTGTCGGCCTTCATCCGCACGACATCCAGCGGATGAATCGCCTGCTCCTGCAGCTGCGCGACAAGGGGAACACAGTGCTCGTCGTCGAGCACAAGCCTGAAGCGATCGCGATCGCCGATCATGTCGTCGATCTCGGTCCCGGTGCCGGGTCCGCCGGGGGCACCGTGTGCTTCGAGGGAACCGTGGAGGACTTGCGGGCCAGTGGAACACTGACGGGCCGACACCTCGACGATCGCGCCGCGCTCAAGTCGTCGGTCCGCACCGCCACAGGCGCCATCGAGGTACGCGGCGCATCCGATCACAATCTGCAGTCAGTCGACGTCGATATTCCTCTCGGACAGCTCGTCGTCGTGACGGGCGTTGCCGGTTCGGGCAAGAGTTCCCTGATCCACGGTTCGGTTGCTGGGCGCGAGGGAGTCGTCGCGATCGATCAATCGGCGATTCGAGGATCCCGGCGAAGCAATCCAGCGACCTACACGGGCATGCTCGATTCGATCCGCACCGCGTTCGCGAAGGCGAACGGGGTCAAGCCGGCCCTCTTCAGCGCCAACTCGGAGGGGGCCTGTCCTGTCTGCAACGGGGCGGGAGTCATCTACACCGACTTGGGCGTCATGGCGGGTGTGTCGACGACCTGCGAGGAGTGCGGCGGGCGCCGTTTCCAGGCATCGGTACTCGAGTACCGACTCGGCGGCAAGGACATTGCGGAGGTTCTTGCTCTTCCTGTCGCCGAGGCCGCCGAGTACTTTTCGGCGGGGGAGTCGCGGGTGCCCGCGGCGCACGCCATCCTTTCTCGGCTGGTCGATGTCGGTCTCGGTTACCTCACGATCGGGCAGCCGCTCACGACCCTGTCTGGCGGCGAACGCCAGCGACTCAAGCTCGCCGTCAGCATGGCGGAGGAGGGCGGCATCTACGTTCTCGACGAGCCGACGACGGGACTTCATCTCGCCGACGTCGAGCAACTGCTCGGGCTGCTTGATCGCCTTGTCGAGTCGGGCAAGTCGGTGATCGTGATCGAGCATCATCAAGCGGTCATGGCGCACGCGGACTGGATCATCGATCTCGGCCCGGGTGCCGGCCACGACGGCGGTCGGATCGTGTTCGAGGGCACCCCGTCCGACCTGGTCGCGGCACGGTCCACGCTCACGGGACAGCACCTCGCGGAGTACGTCGGCGCCTGACGCCCGCCGCGCGCGGCGGCGACTCCGCCGACGGCTAGCATGGACGGGCCATGATGCGCTCGATCGACCTCCGCGACACCCCGGCGACCCGTGCTGCTCTGAGCGGGGTGATTCCGCGCGCGGCAATCGATGTCGACACCGCCCTCGATGCCGCGGCCGACCTGATCGCCGACGTGCGTGAGCGCGGTGCCGTGGCCCTCGCCGAGCAGGCGGAGCGGTTTGACGGCGTGCGGCCCCGCGCGCTGCGCGTCCACGCCGACGAGATCTCCGCCGCCGTCGCCGGCCTTGATCCTGCGGTCCGCGAGGCGCTCCTCGAGGCGATCGTCCGCGTGCGCGCCGCGTCGGAAGCCCAGGTGCCGAGTGGCGTCGTCACCGAGCTCGCGCCCGGAGCGCGGGTGATCCAGCGCTGGCGCCCGGTGTCACGGGTCGGGCTGTATGTGCCGGGTGGCAAGGCGGTGTATCCCTCGAGCGTCGTCATGAACGTCGTGCCTGCGCAGGTGGCGGGGGTGTCGTCGATTGCGATCGCGTCTCCGCCTCAGCGGGAGTTCGGGGGAGCGGTGCATCCGACCGTGCTCGCCGCGGCAGGCCTGCTCGGCGTCGACGAGGTGTACGCGATGGGCGGAGCGGGGGCGATCGGGGCGCTCGCTCATGGCATCGCCGAACTCGACCTGGAACCCGTGGACGTCATCACCGGGCCCGGCAATGTGTATGTCGCCGCGGCGAAGCGTCTCGTGCGCGGTGCGGTCGGGATCGACGCGGAAGCAGGCCCGACCGAGATTCTCGTCATTGCGGACGCGAGCGCGGATGCGCGCCTCGTTGCGGCCGATCTGGTCAGCCAGGCCGAGCACGACGAGCTTGCGGCCGCGGTGCTCGTGACCGATTCGCCCGATCTCGCTGCGGCCGTCGATCGGGAGGTCGAGCGGCAGGCCGAGACTGCCCATCATCGTGAGCGCGTGCTCGCGGCGCTTCGCGGTCCCCAGTCGGCGATCGTGCTGGTCAGCGATCTGGCCGTCGCGGCCCAGGTCAGCAACGGCTACGGCCCGGAGCACCTCGAACTCGTCGTGGAGAACCCCGGCGCCCTGCTCGACGTCATCGAGAGCGCGGGCGCGATCTTCCTCGGCGCTCACTCGCCGGTCAGCCTCGGGGACTATCTCGCGGGGTCCAATCACGTTCTCCCCACGGGAGGTCAGGCCCGCTTCACTCCCGGCCTCGGGGTGTACACGTTCCTGAGACCGCAGCAAGTGATCGACTACGACCGGGACGCGCTTCGCGCCGTCGAGCAGCGCATCGTCGACCTGAGCGCTGCCGAAGACCTGCCCGCGCACGGGGCCGCGGTGACCGCACGGTTCGCGAAACCCGAGTCCTGAGTTCGATACGCCCGAGGGCGTATCCTGGGGGGCACCATGTTCTGCCCCTTCTGCCGTCATCCCGACAGTCGCGTCATCGACTCGCGGACGAGTGACGACGGTCTGTCGATCCGTCGGCGACGCCAGTGCCCCGAATGTGGTCGACGCTTCTCGACCACCGAGACCGCGAGCCTCAGCGTCATCAAGCGCAATGGGGTGGTCGAGCCGTTCAGCCGGGAGAAGATCGTCGCGGGCGTCCGGAAGGCGTGCCAGGGCCGTCCGGTCACCGACACCGACCTGGCGGTGCTCGCGCAGCGCGTCGAGGAGACCATCCGAGCAACCGGTGCCGCACAGATCGAGGCCAACGACATCGGACTGGCCATCCTCACCCCGTTGCGGGAGCTCGATGAGGTGGCGTACTTGCGATTTGCGAGCGTCTACCAGGCGTTCGATTCGCTCGACGACTTCGAGGCGGCGATCACCCTCCTGCGGGTCGATCACGCGAGCGAGCAGGAGTCGCCGACCGCGTGAGTCCCGCGGCCGTTGCCGGCGCGCGAGACCGATAGCCTGGCGGAAGCATGTACCGCCTTCTCTTCTCCCTCGTCCTGTCGCGCATGGATCCCGAGCGCGCCCATGGGATCGCCTTCCGCGTGATCCGCGCGCTGCCGGCGCTCGGCGTGGGGGCGCTCGTCGCACGGGTGACCCGTCCGCATCCGTCGCTCACGGTCTCCGCTCTCGGCCTTCGATTCCCCTCCCCGTTCGGCCTGGCGGCCGGATTCGACAAGGAGGGCACCGGGATCCGCGGGCTCGGGCAGCTCGGCTTCGGGCATGTCGAAGTGGGAACGATCACGGCGCGCGCCCAGCCGGGCAATCCGCGCCCGCGGCTGTTCCGCCTCATTCCCGATCGTGCCGTCATCAACCGCATGGGGTTCAACAACCACGGCGCTGCGGCGGCTCGCGAGGTCGTGGCGGTCGCGGTTCGCAGAGCCAGGCGGCCCGTCGTCGGAGTCAACATTGGGAAATCGCGCGTGGTGGCCGTCGACGAGGCCGTCGACGACTACCTCGAGAGCACCCGCCTGCTCGCCCCCCTTGCCGACTACCTCGTCGTCAACGTGAGCTCTCCGAACACGCCTGGGCTGCGCGGCCTGCAGGAGATCGAACGTCTCGAGCCTCTCTTGCGGGCCGTCAAGGCGGAAGCGGGGTCGACCCCGGTGCTGGTCAAGATCGCCCCGGACCTCACGGACGACGAGGTGCGGGTCATCGCCGACTTCGCGGCCGCCGAGCTCGACGGAATCATCGCGACGAATACGACGGTGTCTCGCGCGGGTCTGAGAACCGATCCCGCGGTGGTCGCAGCGGCGGGGGAGGGCGGACTGTCGGGTCCACCGGTCGCGGCCCGCTCGCTCGAGCTTCTGCGCCTCATCCGCTCGCTCGTGCCCGACGAGTTCTGCATCATCTCCGTGGGGGGCGTCGAGACGGCCGACGACGTGCTCGAACGGCTGCGCGCCGGTGCGACCCTCGTGCAGGGCTATACCGCTTTTCTCTACCGCGGTCCCGGATGGGCGCGTCAGATCAACCGGGGACTCGCGGCCGCGCGTTCCGGTCGCGTCAGCTCGGGAACTGGCCCCGCTTGACCTGCGGCTTGGGAAGCCGCATCGGCCGCATCTGCAGTGCGCGCATCGCGGCGTACCAGCGCACCTTCTCGACCCGGTCCTCGCCGAACTTCGCCTTGAGCTTGCGTCGAACGAGGAAGCCGAGCAGCAGCACATCCGCGATCGCAACGATGAAGAATGCCCACAGGGCGGCGATCGAGAAGATCTGAACCGCCTCCGTGGGGATGAACGTGAGGATGATCACGAGGAACATCACCGGGATGAGGAGCTCTCCGAAGCTGAACCGCGCGTCCACGTAGTCGCGCACGAACCGCTTCTGCGGGCCGCGATCGCGCATCGGCAGGTAGCGCTCGTCCCCGGCCGCCAGGCCGGCGCGCGCGCGGTCACGCTGTGCCTGCGCGTCGGCGCGAGCGCGACGGCGCGCCTCGGCGCGGTCGTTGGAGACGAGAGGCCGCTTGCGCGCCTCTTCCTTCTCGCGTCGCGTGGGCGTCGGGCGCCCCTTGCCGGCGGCCGACTCGATCGTCGTGTCGTCGCTCGTCGCAGGGGGAGTGGGTGTCTTGGCCACGGGAATCCTTGCCGTCAATGGGGTCTGCTTAAGATTACTCGCATGACTACAGCCCAGCCCCATCCGCGTGAAGACGTCCTCCGGGAGGCGGTGCACTCGGGACTTCCCGTCGCGATTTCCGAGCTCGGGGCGCTCGTGCGCATCCCCTCGGTCTCGTGGGACGGGTTCGACCCGGCGCGGATGCAGGAGAGCGCGACCGCGATCGCGGCGCTGCTGCGTGAGCTCGGCGTCTTCGACGACGTGCGCATCGCCACGGCGGCCATCGACGACAGCAAGCAGGGTCAGCCGGCGGTGCTCGCGACCCGCGCCGCCCGCAACGGCAAGCCCACGGTGCTGCTCTACGCCCACCACGACGTGCAGCCTCCCGGTCGCGACGAGGACTGGGAGTCCCACCCCTTCGAACCGACCGTGCGCGGCGACCGGCTGTATGGCCGTGGCGCCGCCGATGACAAGGCGGGTGTGATGACGCACGTGGCGGCCATCCGCGCCCTCGCCGAGACGCTCGGCCCCGACTTCGATCTCGGGCTCGCCGTCTTCATCGAAGGAGAGGAGGAGTTCGGCTCGCGCTCGTTCGCCAACTTCATCGGTAAGCACCGCGAAGAGCTCGCGGCCGACATCATCGTGGTCGCCGACTCCGATAACTGGGATGTCGAGACCCCGTCGCTGACGGTGGCACTGCGCGGAGCGGTGATCTTCAAACTGACGGTCTCCACCCTCGCCCACGCCAGTCACTCCGGCATGTTCGGGGGAGCGGCGCCGGACGCGATGCTCGCCGCAATTCGCCTGCTCGCCACACTGCACGGCCCTGACGGATCGGTTGCCGTCGAGGGGCTCACGTCCCGCGAAGCTGCGACGCCGCAGTACTCGGCGGAACGCCTTGCCGCGGAGGCGGCGCTTCTCGACGGTGTGCAGCCGATCGGTCACGGGGAGGTGCTCTCTCGCCTGTGGAACCAGCCCTCGATCACGATCACAGGCATCGACGCGCCGACCGTCGTCAACGCGTCCAACACCCTCATCCCGTCGGTGACCGTCAAGGTGAGCGCACGCGTCGCGCCCGGGCAGACCGCGGCAGACGCGTTCGCGGCCCTCGAACGGCACTTGCGTGAGCACGCCCCTTTCGGGGCGCATGTAGAGATCTCGGACGTCGACCTCGGCAACCCGTTCCTCGTGGATACCAGTGGCTCGGCTGTCGCCGATGCCCTCGGCGCGATGGAGGACGCGTGGGGCCGCTCGGCCAAGCAGGTCGGAATCGGCGGATCGATTCCCTTCATCGCCGACCTCGTCGAGGTGTTCCCGGACGCGCAGATTCTCATCACGGGAGTCGAAGACCCCGACACGCGGGCGCACAGCCCCAACGAGTCCCTGCACCTCGGCGTCTTCCACCGCGCGATCCTGACCGAAGCGTTGCTGCTCGCACGACTCGAAGGGCGGGCGTAGAATGGGTGACATGACAGATACCGCCACCGCCACTCACGGCGTTTCGCTCACGGATGCCGCCGCAGCGAAGGTCCGCAGCCTGCTCGAGCAGGAGGGCCGCGACGACCTGCGCCTGCGCCTCGCTGTGCAGCCCGGCGGTTGCTCTGGTCTCATCTATCAGCTCTACTTCGACGAGCGCAGCCTCGACGGCGATGCGACCGCCGAGTTCGGTGAGGGCGTCGAGGTTGTCGTCGACAAGATGAGCGTGCCCTACCTCGATGGCGCGACGATCGACTTCGAAGACACCATTCAGAAGCAGGGCTTCACGATCGACAACCCCAACGCGCAGGGCTCGTGCGCGTGCGGCGACAGCTTCCACTGAGTGAGCGCTCGCACCCCTGTCAGCGACGAGAACGCGCCCGAAAGGGCGCGTTTTTCGTTCTCTCGGCGGGTGGCGATGCATCCGGGGGGTCTCGCTCTGGCTATAGACTTGACCTCGATCGACTACTAGTTCCGCGAGAGGTCACAGGTGCGCTCTAACCGCCGTCTTCGATGGGCTGCCGTTCCGATCGGCCTCGTGGTCGCCGTCATTCTGGCGGGATGCACGCAGGCCGAACTTCAGGGTTGGCTCCCGGGCGACCCCGAGACTACGAACCACACGTCCCGCATCATCGGGCTCTGGGTGACCTCCTGGATCGTCCTGCTCGTAGTCGGCGTCATCACGTGGGCTCTCGTCATCTGGGCCGCCGTTGTCTACCGTCGCCGCAAGGGCCAGTCGGGTCTTCCGGTGCAGTTGCGGTACAACCTGCCGATCGAGATCTTCTACACGGTCGTGCCGTTCATCCTCGTGCTTGGCTTCTTCGCCTTCACCGCGCGCGACCAGGCGATCATCGAAGAGCCGATCAAGGATCCCGATGTCACGATCGAGGTCTACGGCAAGCGCTGGTCGTGGGACTTCAACTACGTCACCGACAATGCGTACTACTCGGGCGTTCAGGCCGACTTCAATCCTGACGGTTCGGTCAACACTGATACTCTCCCCGTGCTCGTGCTCCCGGTCGATCAGACGGTGGAGATTCAGATCGAATCGCGCGACGTCATCCACTCGTTCTGGGTCATCGACTTCCTCTACAAGAAGGACATGATCCCGGGCAAGAGCAACTACATGTACTTCACGCCGACGAAGATCGGCACGTATGCGGGCAAGTGCGCCGAGCTCTGCGGCGAGTACCACTCGCTCATGCTCTTCACGGTCGAAGTGGTCTCTGCAGAGGACTACGAGGCCTACATCGAGCGACTCAAGGCCGGTGACTACGCGCCGTACGGTGGCGAGGGTCAGATCGGCGCCGACTACAACGTGAACCAGAACCAGCCGGGCAACGGCAGCACCTCCGAGGACTGACGACGATGACGACTGCGACCCTCACGACCCCCGGCGTCTCCGTCTCGGCGGAACGCAAAGGCAACGTTCTGGTCAAGTGGATCACCACGACCGACCACAAGACGATCGGGTACCTCTACCTGATCACGTCGTTCTTCTACTTCCTGCTCGGCGGTGTGATGGCCCTGGTCATCCGCGCTCAGCTCTTCGCACCCGGCCTCAACGTCGTTGCGACGGGGGAGCAGTACAACCAGCTCTTCACGATGCACGGCACGATCATGCTGCTCATGTTCGCGACGCCGCTGTTCGCCGGCTTCGCCAACGTGCTCATGCCGCTGCAGATCGGCGCGCCCGATGTGGCGTTCCCGCGACTGAATGCGTTCGCGTACTGGCTGTTCAACTTCGGCTCGCTCATCGCCGTCGCCGGTTTCCTCACGCCGCAGGGCGCCGCCTCGTTCGGATGGTTCGCGTACGCGCCGCTGTCGAACACGACGTTCTCGCCCGGCTACGGCGGAAACCTCTGGGTGTTCGGTCTGGCACTGAGTGGTTTCGGAACGATTCTCGGTGCCGTCAACTTCGTGACAACGATCATCACGATGCGCGCTCCTGGCATGACGATGTGGCGCATGCCCATCTTCACGTGGAACACCCTCGTGACGTCGTTGCTGGTTCTCATGGCATTCCCCGTACTCGCCGCGGCGCTTTTCGGACTCGGTGCCGACCGCGTCTTCGACGCGCAGATCTACAACCCAGCCAATGGCGGCGTGATCCTGTGGCAACACCTGTTCTGGTTCTTCGGCCATCCCGAGGTGTACATCCTCGCGCTGCCCTTCTTCGGCATCGTCTCCGAGATTCTGCCGGTGTTCAGCCGTAAGCCGATCTTCGGCTACAAGACCCTCATCTACGCGACGATCGCGATCGCCGCGCTGTCGGTGACGGTGTGGGCGCACCACATGTACGTCACCGGGTCGGTGCTGTTGCCGTTCTTCGCTCTGCTGACGATGCTCATCGCCGTTCCGACGGGGGTGAAGATCTTCAACTGGGTCGGCACGATGTGGCGCGGGTCGATCACCTTCGAGTCGCCCATGCTCTGGGTGATCGGCTTCTTGATCACCTTCACCTTCGGTGGCCTCACCGGCGTCATCCTCGCCTCGCCGCCGCTCGACTTCCACGTGTCGGACACCTACTTCGTGGTGGCTCACTTCCACTACGTCGTCTTCGGCACCGTCGTCTTCGCGATGTTTGCGGGCTTCTACTTCTGGTGGCCCAAGTGGACCGGCAAGATGCTGAACGACCGTCTCGGCAAGATTCACTTCTGGCTGCTGTTCATCGGCTTCCACATGACGTTCCTCATCCAGCACTGGATCGGCGTTGTGGGCATGCCTCGCCGCTACCGCACGTACCTCGCGGAGGATGGCGTGACGTGGATGAACCAGCTGTCGACGCTCGGCGCCGCGGTGCTCGCGATCTCGATGCTGCCGTTTTTCTACAACGTCTACATCACGGCACGCAAGGCGCCCAAGGTGACGGTCAACGACCCCTGGGGGTATGGCCGCTCGCTCGAGTGGGCGACCTCGTGCCCGCCCCCGCGGCACAACTTCACGTCGATCCCTCGTATTCGTTCGGAGTCGCCGGCGTTCGATCTCAACCACCCCGAGGCGGCCATGCCCATCGGCGTCGGACCTCTCAAGGACGCGCCGGATGCGCCGGTGCTCGACATCGCCGACGAGAAGGTGAAGTAGCGCGATGACTACCAATGTCCGGATGTTCTGGATCCTGACCGGGTTCTTCTTCTTCGCTGCTGCGGTGTACACCGTGTGGGCGATCCTCGCCACCGGTGAGGTCGAATGGGTCGGTACGCTCGCGATCGCGCTCTCCGGCGGGCTGTCGGGCCTCATTGCTGTCTACCTCGTGCTGGTGCGTCGTGCGCAGCGCGGAGGAGTCCTTCCGGAGGACCGGCTCGACGCGAACATCGACGACGGCGACGCCGAGCAGGGCCACTTCAGCCCGTGGAGCTGGTGGCCGATCACGCTTGCGTTTGCTGCGGCGATCGTGGTTCTCGGATTGGCGATCGGCCCTTGGATCTCGTTCATCGGTGTCGGCCTGCTGCTGGTTTCCGTCGTCGGTTGGGTCTACGAGTACTACCGGGGCAACTTCGCCCGCTGAGAGCCCGTGTGCGGCCGCTGAGCGCCCCGTGTTGGACTGCTTGACGCGGCCGCGCGTCGTTCACGCCTGATCGCACGAGGAGTACGCGTCAGGACGAGGCGGTCCCACAAGCCGGAGGTACGCCCTCGCCACGGTGGTGGCTGCGGCCTCTGACCGCCAACGGCGTCAGGCCGATGGTCGGTCTTTCGTTCCCATGACTGCGGGTGCTGCTGGATTGGCCGATCGCAGTGCGTTCCGCTAGCCATCGCAGGGAGGTCCCGTCGAGTGACCTGCCTTGGCCGGGGTACCGCCTTGCAGAAGGCTCAGTGCGGTGCTGGATGAAGCAGAAGACGGGCGCTGGTCGGCCATCCCAGCGAACGATGCCAGGTCGCCCGCTCATGCAGTGAGGCCCGGAACCACTCGGTTCCGGGCCTCACTGCGACTGAGGGTCAGTGGTGCGAACTCGACTCGAGCTCCTTCTGCGTGACCGGCTCGATGCGGTCCTCGAAGAACCAGCGGGAGAGGCCGGCGCGCAGACGCTGACGCAGGGTAATACGTCCACGGGAGTCGGGGCGCACCATGAGCGGCTTGTAGTCGGTGTAGCTCACGAGCTTCCACCGCTCGTACTCGTCGAGCTGCTGGTGCACCTCGATGTACTCGCCGCCCGGAAGGCGCACGATGCGACCCGACTCGAAGCCGTGCAGTGCGATCTCGCGGTCCTTCTTCTGCAACGCCAGGCAGACGCGCTTAGCGACGAAGTAGGCGATGATCGGGCCCACGATGAGCAACACCTGGCATCCGATGATCACGCCTTCGATCGTCAGCTTGAAGTGCGTCGCGATGAGGTCGGAGCTCGCCGCGGCCCAGAGCACTGCGTAGAACGTGACACCCGCTGCACCGATCGCGGTACGCGTCGGGGCGTTCCGAGGACGGTCGGCGATGTGGTGCTCGCGCTTGTCGCCGGTGACCCACGCCTCGATGAAGGGGTAGAAGGCCACGAGAGCGAGGAAGAGCGGCAGCACGAGCAGCGGCACGAGGATGTTCAGCGACAGGGTGAAGCCGAAGATCACGACCTCCCACCCGGGCGGAACCAGTCGCAAGGCGCCATCGGCGAAGCCGATGTACCAGTCGGGCTGGGTTCCCGCGGAGACGGGAGACGGGTCATACGGCCCGTACGCCCAGATCGGGTTGATCTGGAAGAGCGAGGCGATCAGCACGATCACGCCGAAGATGATGAAGAAGAAGCCACCGGCCTTCGCGGCGAACACCGGCATGATCGGCACGCCCACCACGTTGTCGTTCGTGCGCCCCGGGGCGGCGAACTGCGTGTGCTTGTTGATGATCAGCAGCAGCATATGTACGCCGAGTGCGGCGACGAGGATCGCGGGAAGCAGCAGGATGTGGAGCACGTACAGCCGGCCCACGATGTCGAAGCCAGGGAACTCGCCGCCGAAGAGCAAGTACGAGATCCAGGTTCCGACGACCGGTACGCCCTTGATCATCCCGTCAATGATCCGCAGACCGTTGCCGGAGAGCAGGTCGTCGGGGAGGGAGTAGCCGGTGAAGCCCTCAGCCATCGCGAGGATGAAGAGCACGAAACCGATGAGCCAGTTGATCTCACGCGGCTTGCGGAACGCACCCGTGAAGAACACGCGCAGCATGTGCAGGCCGATTGAGGCCACGAAGAGCAGAGCAGCCCAGTGGTGAATCTGGCGCATGAGCAGCCCGCCACGGATGTCGAACGAGATGTCGAGGGTCGACTGCATCGCCACGGACATCTCGATGCCCTTGAGCGGCACGTAGGAGCCCTCATAGATCACAGGCACCATCGAGGCCTGGAAGAAGAAGGTCAGGAACGTGCCCGACAGCAGGATCACGATGAAGCTGTAGAGCGCGACCTCGCCGAGCATGAACGACCAGTGGTCGGGGAAGATCTTGCGACCCAGTTCACGGACGGCGCCCGAGATGCTCGTGCGCTCGTCGACGTAGTTGGATGCCCAGCCGACGAAACGCATGCCGCGTCCCGGAGGGACGGCGGGGGTGCCGGTGGATTCGGACGAGGCGCTCACAGCTCACGCTCCCAGAAGCTCGGGCCGACGGGTTCGGTGAAGTCGCTGCGCGCGATGAGGTAGCCCTCCTCATCGACGGTGATGGGCAGCTGCGGAAGGGGGCGCTTGGCCGGCCCGAAGATGACACGCGCCTCGTGCTTGATGTCGAACTGCGACTGGTGGCACGGGCACAGGAGGTGGTGCGTCTGCTGCTCGTACAGCGCGACGGGGCAACCGACGTGCGTGCAGATCTTGGAGTAGGCGACGATGCCGGCGTAGTTCCAGTCTTCACGGCCGGGGGAGACGTTGAGGTCTTCCGGCCGCAGACGCATCAGGAGCACGGCGGCCTTCGCCTTCTCCTCGAGCTTGTGGGACGACTCGTTGAGGCCCTCGGGAATGACGTGGAACGCCGACCCGATGGTCACCTCCGACGCCCGAATCGGGGTTCCCGACGGGTCGCGCGTCAGACGCACGCCCTCTGCCCACATCGTGTGCTTGAGCAGAGGAACCGGATCCTCCGCGGGCGCCAGATCGCGGAACAGCACCACCGCGGGCAACGGAGCGACGACAAGGGCACCGATCATCGTGTTGCGCAGCAGCCGACGACGGGTGAATCCGGACTCCTTGTTGCCGAGGCGGAACACCTCGACGGCCTTCTCTCGCGTCGCGTCGGTGCCGCGGGTGCCGTGGCGCTCCTCGACGAGGTCGTGGCCGTCCATGAGGGCCTTGGACCAGTGCACCGCGCCGATGCCGATGCCCAGCAGGCCGAGCGTGAGGCCCAGGCCCAGGAAGAGGTTGTTGAGACGGACCGAGAGCAAGTCGCCTTCGTGGATCGGGAAGACGATGTAGGCGACGATCGCCAGCACGCTGCCGATGATCGACACGAAGAACAGCGTCGTGACGCGACGCTCCTGGGCCTTCTCCTTCGCGGGGTCGAGGTCCGTCACACGCGGACGGAACGGGGGGAAGCCCGGGTTCTGCACCGCGTCGCTGGAGACGACCGCGATTCCCGCCGACGGCGGATTGTCGCCGTACTTCTCCACCGTCGAGCCCGCAGCGCCGCTGCTGCCCGCGTCGTGGTCCTTCGCCATTCTTTTCCCTTCGAAACGTCGAGAAGACGCGCGTGCTAGTTGGACTTGGCGGTCAGCCAGATCGTGATACCGACGATCGCGCCGAGTCCGAAGATCCAGATGAACAGGCCTTCGGAGACCGGGCCCAGGTTTCCGAGGCCGAAGCCACCCACCGACGGCTCCGTGTCGAGGAACTTCAGGTAGGTGATGATGTTGGCCTTGTCCTCGGGAGAGATGTTGAAGTCGTTGAAGACCGGCATGTTCTGCGGGCCCGTGATCATCGCCTCGTACACGTAGACCGCGTCGACGCCGCCGAGCGGGGGAGCGAACTTGCCCTGCGTGAGCGCGCCACCGGCGCCCGCGACGTTGTGGCACATCGCGCAGTTGATGCGGAACAGTTCGGCGCCCACGGCGGCGTCACCGTCGCCCTGGAGGTAGCGCTCGTCGGGGATCGCGGGCCCCGGGGCGCGGGAGGCCACGTACTCAGCGAGCGCGGCGATCTGCTCCTGCGTGAACTGCGGAGGCTTCACCTCGGCCTGCGGGCCGGTTGCTGCCATGGGCATGCGACCGGTGCCGACCTGGAAGTCGACGGCCGCGGCACCCACGCCGATGAGGCTCGGTCCTTGAGAGGTGCCCTGAAGGGCCATGCCGTGGCACGTGGCGCAGTTGGCGGCGAAGAGCTTGCCGCCCTCCTCCACGAGCTCCTCCTGCGCGGCGGCCGTCTCAGCGGTCGCGCTCGACGTGAACATCGCGTAGATCCCGCCCGTTGCGAGCAGTCCCACGAGCAGCAAGGCGACGCTCGTCAGAGGGTGACGGCGGCCGGTTGCGTTCTTCTTCGCCATGGTGCGTTGGGTTCCCGATTCGTTACTTGAGGACGTAGATCACAAAGAAGAGGCCGATCCACACGACATCGACGAAGTGCCAGTAGTACGAGACGACGACCGCGGTCGTCGCTTCCTTGTGGCCGAATCGATTGACCGCGAAGGCGCGCCCGATGACGAGGAGGAAGGCGATGAGCCCGCCGGTGACGTGGAGGCCGTGGAAGCCGGTGGTGATGTAGAACGCGGAACCGTACGCATCGCTCGAGAGGCTCACATGCTCACTCACCAGAAGTGCGTACTCGTAGATCTGGCCGACGACGAAGGCCGCGCCCATGGCGTAGGTGAGGAAGAACCACTCGACCATGCCCCACTTGGAGACGTTCCACCAGGCGCCGCTGCGGTGCGGCCGCATGCGTTCCGCCGCCCAGACGCCATACTGCGCCGTCACGGAGGAGAGCACGAGGATCGTGGTGTTGATCGCCGCGAACGTCACATTGAGCTTGGCGGTCTGCTCGGCCCACAGTTCGGGCGACATCGCCCGGAGTGTGAAGTAGATCGCGAAGAGGCCGGCGAAGAACATCACTTCGCTGCCGAGCCACACGATCGTGCCGACCGCCACGACGTTCGGGCGCTGAACAGCGGGAACCCCGGTCGTGCGGGGGAGCGAGGCTGTGGTCACCATCCCATTATGGTCGATTTCGCCATGGCCGTTTTGTCATTGGCCGGGCAGGTCGCCACCGCGTCACTAGGATTTTGGCATGGCGAACCCTCGGAGCTGGCCCGGAATCCTCACTGGACTGGTCGAGGGGCGCGATCTGTCGATCAGCGACGCCGAATGGGCGATGCAGCAGGTCATGGCGGGGGAGGCCACGCCCGCCCAATTGGCAGCGCTGTTGGTGGCTTTGCGGGTCAAGGGTGAGACCGTCGACGAGATCGTGGGCTTCCGCGACGCCGTGCTCGCCAACGCCCTTCCGCTGGCGGTGAGCCCCGACGTTCTCGACATCGTGGGAACCGGCGGCGACCCCTACGGGGCGGTGCTGAACATCTCGTCGGTCGCGTCGATCGTGTGCGCGGCCGCCGGCGTCCCGGTCGTCAAGCACGGAAACAGGGGCGCCAGCTCGGCGTCCGGAGCCTCCGACGTGCTGACCGCGCTCGGGCTGAACCTGGAACTCGCGCCGGTTCGGGTCGCCGAGGTGCTCGACGAGGTCGGGATCACGTTCGTGTTCGCCGCGCTGTTCCACCCGGGGTTCCGTCACGCCGGACCGACCCGCAAAGAACTGGGGATCCCTACGCTCTTCAACATCCTCGGACCGCTGTGCAATCCGGCCAGACCGAACGCGTCGGCGGTGGGCGTCTCGAGTCTCGAACGGGTTCCGCTCATGGTGGGTGTCTTCCAGACGCGCGGGGCGACCGCTCTCGTCTACCGTGGCGACGACGGCATCGACAAACTCACCACGACAGGGCACAGCCACATCTGGGAGGTCAGTCGCGGCGTCGTCGCCGAGCACGACCTCGACCCCGCCGAACTGGGAATCGCACGGGCGGACGTTGAATCGCTGCTCGGGAAGGATCCGGCCCACAACGCCGACGTGGCCCGTTCGGTGCTCGCCGGCGAGGTCGGTCCGGTGCGCGACATCGTGTTGCTCAACGCCGCCGCGGGCCTGACCTCATGGGAGCTCTCGCGCGACGCGGATCTCGTGCAGGAGCCCATTGTCGACCGGCTTGCGGCTCAGTTCGAGCGGGCCGCGAACGCGATCGACTCGGGTGCTGCAGAGGCAAAGCTCCAGGAGTGGATCGCGGCGACGCACCGCTGACGTCGTGGTTGCCCGACGGGCCGAGTTCAGTCGACCCAGTCGAGCGTGCGTGACACCGCCTTGCGCCATTGCTGCATGCGCTGCTCGCGCTCGTCCGCGGGCATGATCGGACTCCACCGCGCGCCTTCGCGCCAGTTCGCGCGAATCTCATCGAGGCTGCTCCAGTAGCCCACGGATAGCCCGGCGGCGTAGGCGGCGCCGAGTGCGGTCGTCTCTGCCACAACGGGGCGCACCACGTCGATCCCGAGGATGTCCGCTTGGAACTGCATGAGCAGTTCGTTGGCGATCATGCCTCCGTCGACTTTGAGCTCGGTGATCGGCGTGCCGAGATCGGCTGCAGCGGCCTCGAGCACGTCGCGCGTCTGGAACGCGGTCGCCTCGAGAGCGGCTCGGGCGATGTGGCCCTTGTGCGCAAAACGGGTGAGGCCCGCGATCACGCCGCGCGCGTCAGGACGCCAGTGCGGAGCGAACAAGCCGGAGAACGCGGGCACCAGGTAGACACCCCCGTTGTCATCGACGCTCGATGCGAGCGCCTCGACGTCGCGCGCGTGCTCGATGATCCCGAGGTTGTCGCGCAGCCACTGCACGAGGGAACCGGTGACGGCGATCGAGCCCTCGAGTGCGTAATGGACGGGTTCGTCATCGATGCGGTAGGCGACCGTCGTGAGAAGTCCGTTGCCGGAGTGCACGATGCGCTCACCCGTTCCGACGATGAGGAAGTTGCCGGTTCCGTACGTGTTCTTGGACTCGCCCGGCTCGAACGCCGCCTGACCGAACGTGGCCGCCTGCTGGTCGCCGAGGATGCCGGTGATCGGCACCTCGCGGACGAGCGAGTCGCCTGCCGCCTCGCCGAATGCGCCGGAGGAGGCGCGGATGACGGGCAGCATCGACAGGGGGATGCCGAACGCGTCGGCGAGCTCCGCGTCCCACTCGCAGGTGCGCAGATCCATGAGGAGAGTGCGGCTAGCGTTGGTGACGTCGGTGGCGTGCACACCGCCGTGAGGACCTCCCGTGAGATTCCACAGCAGCCAGCTGTCGGTCGTGCCGAACAGCAGGTCGCCCGCTTCGGCGCGCGCCCGCGCGCCTTCGACGTGCTCAAGGATCCAGACGATCTTCGAGGCGGAGAAGTAGGTCGCGAGGGGGAGACCGACCCGATCCCGCCAGCGATCGGGGTCGCCGTCGGCGATCCGATCGATGATGTCCTGGGTGCGGGTGTCCTGCCACACGATCGCGTGATGGACGGGCTCGCCGGTGTGACGGTCCCAGACCACGGCGGTCTCGCGCTGGTTGGTGATGCCGATCGCGGCGAGATCGTGTCGCGTGATGGACGCCTTGGCCAGCGCCATCCCGACCACTTCACGAGTGTTGTCCCAGATCTGCGTCGCATCGTGCTCGACCCAACCCGGCCGCGGGAAGATCTGGCGGTGCTCGAGTTGCCCGGTGGCGATCGCATTGCCACCGTGATCGAAGACGATTGCCCGAGTGCTCGTCGTGCCTTGGTCGATCGCGAGGATGTAGCCGGTCATGGTGCGACCCTATCGGCGAGCGAGTCCGGTCCGAGCTCCCGTGCGCTGCGGTGACCGGTGAGGGCGAGCGCGAGATCGAACTCGGCCACGATGTTGCGCAGCACCGCCTCCGCGCCGGGCGCTCCGGCGACCGCCAACCCGTACGCGTAGGGGCGGCCGACGAGGGCGGCGCGCGCACCCATCGCGAGGGCCTTTGCGACATCCGCGCCGCTGCGCACACCGCTGTCGAAGAGCACGGGAATGCGATCTCCGACGGCATCGATCACGCGGGGGAGTGCGTCGGCTGACCCGACCGCGCCGTCGAGCTGACGACCCGCGTGGTTGCTCACGATGATCCCGTCGACGCCGCGATCGACCGCCCGACGCGCGTCGTCTGGATGTTGAATTCCTTTCAGAAGAATCGGTCGGCTCGTATGCTCCCGAAGGAAGGAGAGGTGCTCCCATGTCAGGCTCGAGCGGGAGAACACCTCGAGAAACGTCTCGACCGCGGCGCGGGGGAGAGGCGAGCGCACGTTGTTCCAGAACCGCCCGGGGTAGTTCCTCGTCATCGCGATCAGTGTGCGGATCGTCTCGCGGGTGATCTTCGGTCGCGCCCGGTCGGGGGCGGGTGCAGCGATCCGCTCGGCCACGAGGCGGGCGAAGACGGGATCGCTCGTGTATTGGGCAATGCCCTGTCCGCGGATGAACGGCAGGTAGGCGAGGTCGAGGTCGCGTGGCCGCCACCCGAGCACGTGGGTATCGAGGGTCACGACGATCGCGTCGACGTCGATCGCCTCCGCGCGCTCGAGGAAGCTCGCGACCAGGTCATCGGAACTGCTCCAGTACAACTGGAACCAACGCGGTGCGCTCGGATGCGCTGCGGCGAGCTCCTCCATCGGGATGGAGGCTTGACTGGAGATCACGAACGGCAGACCGATCGCGGCGGCCGCGGCGGCTGCGCCGAGATCTGCCTGCGGGTGCGCGAGCTCGAGAACTCCGACGGGCGCGGCGATGACCGGTGCCGGATAACGGTGGCCGAACATCTCGATCGACAGGTCCCGGTTCTCGACATCTCGCAGCACGCGCGGGACGAGCTGTACGGCATCGAGCGCCGCACGATTGTGGGCGGCCGTCGACTCGCTGCCGCTCGATCCCGCGATGTAGGCCCACGCCGCGGGAGACATCGCGCGACGTGCCGCCGCTTCGAGAGCAGGCCACGACGACGGCACGACGGGCCGGATGCCTTGCGCGCCGCCGCGGTAGATCTCCGACTGTCGCTCCCGGCCGACACCGCCCATGATTCCTCCTCGTCGAGTTGCCACGAGAATAGGCCGTCAACCCGCTCGGGGTCAGCCGCACGGCTCCTCGCCCCGCGACGAAGGCACCCCCGAACGCGCCCTAGGCTGGTGGTCATGTCCAAGGTGTTGTCCAGCCTTCCTGTCGGCGAACGCGTCGGCATCGCGTTCTCCGGTGGTCTCGATACGTCGTGCGCGGTCGCGTGGATGCGTGAGAAGGGTGCCATTCCGTGCACCTACACGGCAGACATCGGCCAGTACGACGAGCCCGACATCGCCGCGGTGCCGGGTCGCGCGGGGGAGTACGGCGCGGAGATAGCGCGCCTCGTCGACGGGCGCGCCGCGCTCGTCGAGGAAGGTCTCGTTGCCCTGCAGTGCGGCGCCTTCCACATCCGGTCGGGCGGCAAGACCTACTTCAACACGACGCCGCTCGGTCGCGCGGTCACCGGCACGCTGCTCGTGCGCGCGATGAAGGAGGACGGTGTCGACATTTGGGGCGACGGGTCCACCTACAAGGGCAATGACATCGAGCGCTTCTACCGCTACGGTCTGCTCGCCAACCCCCAGTTGCGCATCTACAAGCCCTGGCTGGATGCCGCTTTCGTCGGGGAGCTCGGCGGGCGCACCGAGATGAGCGAGTGGCTCGTCGCCCGCGGCTTCCCCTACCGGGACGCGACCGAGAAGGCGTACAGCACCGACGCGAACATCTGGGGGGCCACGCACGAGGCAAAGCACCTCGAGGAACTCAGTTCGAGCCTCGACATCGTGGACCCCATCATGGGCGTCGCGTCGTGGCGCGAGGATGTCGAGATCGCGACCGAGGAGGTGTCGGTGCGCTTCGAGGCGGGCCGCCCGGTCGCCATCAACGGCGTCGAGTTCGACGACCCGGTTGCCCTCGTGCTCGAGGCGAACGCGATCGGCGGACGCCACGGGCTGGGCGTCTCTGACCAGATCGAGAACCGGATCATCGAGGCCAAGAGCCGCGGCATCTACGAGGCGCCCGGCATGGCGCTCCTGCACGTGGTCTACGAGCGGCTGCTCAACGCCATCCACAACGAGGACACGATCGCCAACTACCACGCCGAGGGCCGGCGGCTCGGGCGTCTGATGTACGAGGGCCGCTGGCTGGACCCGCAGTCGCTCATGCTGCGCGAGTCGATCCAGCGCTGGGTCGGATCGGCAGTGACCGGCGAAGTCACGCTGCGGTTGCGTCGCGGCGACGACTACACGATCCTCGACACGACCGGACCGCACCTGAGCTACCACCCGGAGAAGCTGTCGATGGAGCGCGTCGGCGACGCGGCCTTCGGGCCGGGGGACCGCATCGGTCAGCTGACGATGCGCAACCTCGACATCGCCGACTCGCGATCCCGTCTGGAGCAGTACGCGGCCGCCGGCCTCATCGGTGGTGCGACGGGGGAGTTGGTCGGTCAGCTCACCCCCGGCTCCGCCGAGGACATCCTCGATCCGGCCGTTGCCCCGAACGCCGCGGAACAGGAACTCGAGCGAGCGACCGACGAGGCATCCGAGGGCGCCGCATTCGACGCAGGGACGGACTGACGAGGCATTTTAGTGATATTGTCTCACTAAAGCCCCGACGAAAGGGAAGCCTGCACCGGGCGCGCAGTGTGGGCGTGACCGACCGTTGTGGCCGTCCGGCGCGTGTCCCCGTCGCGCTGGGCGCGCCCGGAGCCGTTGCGCCTATCGGAAGTAGCTCCTGCGGCGTCCCGCGCTGGGGGACGTGCTTGTGTCCATCGAGAGCGCGTAGAGGGCTCAGATTCCCGCGTACTGACATAATGTGCATTATCGGATACCGACGATGGCCTAGGAATCTCACCATTCGCCGCGGATCCGGCCCACGAGCGCGCTCAGTTCGCGTCGGTTGCGCGCACCGGACTTGCGCAGCGCGTTCGATACGTGATGGTCGACCGTGCGCTCACTGACGCCCAGCCGGTCGGCAATCTCGCGGTTGGTCAGCCTCGCGACGAGCAACGCGACCTGCAGCTCCCGCCCAGTGAGACCGAGCACCGGCACCGGGCCCTGGATCACTTTGACCGGCGGCGGTATCGACAGCCGTTGCCACAGGGCGTGTGCCCAGTCCTCGTAGTACGCCGCGACAGCGGGATCGGACTCGCGGACGCGGTGTCCGGTGCGCAGCAGCGCCAGTCCCGCCAGGTAGGCGAACGTGCTCTGAGGGTACGAGGCGGCGGCCTCGCGGATGCGGACCGGATCGCCGTCCTGCAGGGTCAGCACGAACCCTCTCAACCGCTCGTAGGCATCGAGTTCGCCGGTCGCGCTCACTGCGGGCGACCGGTCAACGAGTCTCGGGTCCATCGCCATGGCAAAGGCCCACAGGAAAGATGAAGGATACTCGCTGCCGTTGACGTGCGCCGCCTCCGCGGTCGACGCCAGCACGAGTGCGAGTTCGTCGTAATCCCGTGTCGCCAGGAGCCGCACCACGCTGGGCATCCCCGCTTGGCCGAACGCGAGCGGCCGTGCTCCGGGTTGTTGGATGGCACGGATGAGGCCGTCCGCGATCTCCAACTCCCCCTCCTCAGCGAAGACGACGGCCTGCATGCCCAGCGTCGTCCGGTAGACGCCGATCGTATGCAGATTGGGCCGACCGATCGCTCGCACCGCCTTGGCGAGGCGTTGGGCCTGGCCCCAGTTGCCGAGGAACATGTGGCACGCAATGAGCACGTAACTGGCGGTGAAGACGAGGTCTGGGTCCAAGTCATCGCGTCCGCGTTCCAAGGTTTCCGATGCCATGGCGAAAGCCCGAGCAGGCTCATCGGCGGTCAGCAAGCTGTAGCCGGTGATGAAGGTCCACAGCGGTCTCAGTTCAAGGTCATCCGGCAAGACGTCCCCGGCGACAGCGAGTGCCGTGCGCGCACGTCCCGCAAGCAGATGCGCGGAGGCCAACGTCAATCGGGCGAATCGCGCGGACGTCGACGCCGTCGACAGTCCCTCGAGTTCCTCGATGAGGGCCTGCGTGGCCGGATCCAAACCGCTGTTGAAGACACTGATGAGCACGCGGTGAGCGGACAGGATCAGCCCGGCCTCGCCGGTGTGGTGCGAAGCCGCGTCGAGAAGACTCAGCGCGTCATCGAAGCGCCCTGCGCCGAAGGCGAGCCAGCGCGCGTGGAGAATCAGCAGGTCGAGGTCGTCCGGAGCGCTTGCGAACACTTCGGCTGCTTCGTCATAGGGCGCCCCGCGCGCCCACAATGCGTGGACGAGCTCGAGAGCGTGCTCCGGCGTCCGCTCCTGCCCGAACGCGGTGCGGGCGGTCGTCGCGCGTTGGGCCGTGGTGCGGGCGAGCACGATCGACATCACGAGTTCTTCGTCGAGATCCGCCTCGAGTGGATCTCGCGCCGGCCTCGACGCCCGCAGCACTCCCCCGAGTTCGTCGTCAAGGTAACGACCGAGGATGGGCGGGGTCACGGTGACCTGAGGCTCCCCCGCCGTCCCGCGAAACACTCCGATGAGTCCTTCGCGCTCCAGTCCGGTGACCGTCGCCGTCGCGAAACGGGACAGAAGGGAGGACACCGTCGGGGTGCCCTCACGATGCACGGCGGCCAGGCACTCGCGCAGGGCCTCCGGCAGGGGTGTGACCGCACTGGCAAGGGCGAACGAGATCTCGGGGGTCCAGAGCTCCCCCGCGTCGAGTCCCCACCAGCCGTCGCGCAACACGATCTGGTCGGCACGGATGCCGCTGAGGAACACCACCCGCGAGAAGCGCGGGAGGCCTCTTGTTTCGACATAGATGCGGGTCACCAGTTCGAGTTCGAGCGGGTGAGGCGTCATCCCGTTGAGCCAGGCTTCGAGGTCGAGATGCGAGAAACCGCGCGCGACGACTTGGGAGTGGGGTTGCGCGACGACAGCGACAGGCAGTCGAGCAGTTGCGGACGACAAGCTGCTGATGAGTACCGCTGATGACCTCCGCATGCTCTCGGAGATCGCGCGAAGCGTGTACGGGTCGGCCTGGTCGATGAAGTCGACGACGACGTAGGGCGACCGGATCTCGCTCAGGAAGGCGCAGAAACGGTCGATGACCGCGGCCGGATCGCGCACGTCGGCGAACAGTTCGGGCAGCGCGAGCCTCAGCGCGGCGAACGACGACTCGTGCAGCTCCGTGGAGGCGACGATGGAGACGACCTGCAGGCCGCGTTCCTCCAGGCGATCGCGCACTTCGCCGAGCATCGCCGGCAGGTCGCTTCCCTGTGGCCCCGTGACGTTGACGTGGACCCCCGAGAGAGCGAGCCGGACCACCTCCGTGGCGTCAGATTCGTGCGGCTGCATCGATCATTCTCGAAACAACGCAGTGGTCGATGCGATCGTCCGCTGAATGGGCGCGCCCCCGTGGACAAGCCGGACGGCCTGCGGGACATCATCGGTTGACAGCGCGACCATAGTGGCTCCTGGGTGCGGGACCACCCAGGTCGGCGTGCGAACCCGACCAGGGAAGCGGTCCTGGGCTTGATCGTACGACCGGCGACGGCTTGCGCGCGAGCGAAGAATGACCCGTATTGACGGGTCGACTCAGTTGTCGAGGTAACGTCGGATCGTCTCGGCCGCCACCGCATGATCGACGACGTCGGGCTCACCCGACAGCGTGAGAGTTCCGACCACCTCTCCCCCGGCGCGCAAGGGGATCGCGCCGCCGTGGGCACGAAAGCGGTCGGCATCCAGGCCGTGATCGGCAACCGTCTCGCCAGCAGCCTCCAAGCGGCGTCGAACGAGCAGCGACGGTGCGCCGAAGTGGGCGGCGACCGCGGCCTTGCCAGCCAACCACGGGTCGTTGTCCGGACCGGTCGTGCCGAGCTTGGCGCGGAAGACGATGTCGCCCGCCACGACGACCTCGACGGCCAGATTGAGGCCCCGCTCGGTGATGATCTCGACGGCGACGAGGCCGAGGTCGACCCCGAGCTCGTTGTCGACGAACCCGAAGTCGAGCGCCTCGAGGGCCTCGAGCTCTTCACGGGTGATAGTGGGCAGATCGGACATCAGCACGAGGGTAACTGACGGCGGATGAGATTGATCAGTTCGGCCGGCTCGTAGGGTTCCGTGGTCGCGAGCAACTCCCCCAGAGTCCACCATCGGTGGGCGAGCACGTCGACGTGCTCCTCCGGCGTCCAGTGCGCGCTCGAGGGTTCGAATGCGTCAGTGACGGCGGCGAAGAACTCCGCGTGGCCGGTGTCGTGGTCGGCGTCGTCCCACGTCACGTCGAAGTCATGGGACCACACCGGCCGGCCGAGGTCAGGAAGGTGCAGACCCGTCTCCTCGAACAACTCCCGGACGGCGGCGTCGTGATGGGACTCCCCCTCGTCGACACCCCCGCCGGGCGTGATCCACCGCGCCACCCGGGAGGTGTCCGGAGCTGTCGTGAGGAAGAGGAGAATGCGGTGATCCCGGTCGAAGAGCAGCACTCGGCTCGTGAGCCGGCGCACGCCCTCGACGGTCATTGCTGGAAGTCGGAGACGTCGCCGACGTAGCGCGTGTGATCGGCGGGAATGGGATCCACGACGGCGCGTGTGACCTCGGCGGCGAACTCGGCCACGTTGTAGAGACGGCCGGCAGCCTCCTTGCGGGCCTCGATAGCGCCGGGGTTGACTCGCTCGAGCAGTGTCGCCGTGATGGTGCCCTCGATCATGTCGCCCGAGACGACCACGAACTCGATTCCGTCGGACGACAGGCCCGGGATGAGCTCGCGGAGCGCATCCTCCCCCGCACGCTTGCTCAGAGCGACCGGCACGTACTCGGGCATCGTGGGCACCGTGCGGATGAAGTGCGCCTGGTGGCTGGTGACGAAGACGATGCGCGAACCCCGCGCGAGCAACGGACGAACCGCCTGCACGATGGCGACCTGAGCGTCGCGGTTCAGGCGCATCGCATAGTCCTCGGCCATGCCGCTTTCCATACCGCCCGAGGCGTTGAGGACGAGCACATCCAGACCGCCGAACTCGTCGCGCACGCGCTCGACGAGCGCGGCGATATCGGCGGGATCGGTCAGATCCGCGCCGATCGCGATCGCCTCTCCCCCGTCTTCCCGGATGCGCTCGAGCAGCTTGAGCGCTCGCGCTTCCTTGTTGCGATAGTTGATGGCGACCCGTGCTCCGGCCGCAGCCAGGTTGACGGCGGTGTCGGCGCCGATGCCGCGAGAAGAGCCCGTCACGAGGGCTCGGGTCCCGGCGAGCGATCCGGCGGGCAGGGGGCTATCGGGCGCGTCAGTCACAGCAACTGAGACTACCAACCCGGGCACCCGCGCAGGACCGGTGATAGTTTCGTCTGAGAGTCCCACGCGCGAGAGGTCCGCCCATGCTCGAATTCCTGGCGACGTATTCCTGGATCGTCTGGCTCGCGCTCATTCTCGTGTTCGTGATCATCGAGGTCATGAGTCTCGAGTTCACGTTCCTCATGCTCGCGATCGGCAGTCTGGGCGGGCTCGTCGCAGGTCTGTTCGGCGCCCCGTGGTGGTTGCAGGTCATCGTCGCGGGCCTTCTCTCCTTGCTGCTGCTGCTCGTGGTGCGGCCCGCGCTCCTGCGCGCATTGCGACGCGGAGGAGATCCCGCTCGAAGCAATGTCGACGCACTCATCGGGCTCGCGGGAACCATCACGAACGACTACACGGGCAACGCGAACCACGCGAAGCTCGCCAACGGCGAGACCTGGACCGCCCGCAGTGTGGACGGTGGCACGCTCGCCGAGGGCAGCCGTGTCGTCGTCGTCGCCATCGACGGGGCCACCGCCGTGGTCGCCCCGGCCGACACTCCCGCCGAAAGGAATCAACCATGACCGACGTCGGAACGATCTTCGGGCAGGTCCTGCTCGTCATCGTGATCGCCATCGTCGCGATCTTCGTGCTCGTCATTCTGTTCCGGTCGATCCGGATCATCCCCCAAGCCAACGCGGGCATCGTCGAACGCCTGGGGCGCTACCACAAGACGCTCATGCCGGGCCTCAACATCTTGGTGCCGTTCATCGATCGGTTGCGCCCGCTCATCGACATGCGCGAGCAGGTGGTCTCCTTCCCGCCGCAACCGGTGATCACCGAGGACAACCTCGTGGTTTCGATCGACACGGTCGTCTACTTCCAGGTCACCGACGCGCGCGCGGCCACCTACGAGATCGCCAACTACCTCGGCGCCGTCGAGCAGCTCACCACCACCACCCTGCGAAACGTCGTCGGTGGACTCAACCTCGAGGAAGCGCTCACGAGCCGCGACAACATCAACGGCCAGCTGCGCGTGGTTCTCGATGAAGCGACCGGCAAGTGGGGCATCCGTGTCGGCCGAGTCGAGCTCAAGGCGATCGACCCGCCCGCATCCATCCAGGATTCGATGGAGAAGCAGATGCGCGCCGAGCGTGACCGCCGCGCCGCGATCCTCACGGCGGAAGGCACGAAGCAGTCCCTGATCCTCGAGGCGGAAGGTCAACGGCAGGCCGAGATCCTCCGTGCCGAGGGTGACGCGAAGTCTCAGGTGCTGCGCGCGCAAGGCGAGGCGGAGGCGATCACCACCGTCTTCGGCGCGATCCATGCGGGAGACCCGGACAGCAAGCTGCTGGCCTACCAGTACCTGCAGACTCTTCCGAAGCTCGCCGAAGGCGAAGCGAACAAGCTCTGGATCATCCCGTCGGAGCTCACGGAGGCGCTCAAGGGCATCAGCGAGGGCTTCTTCGGTGGCAAGGCGCCCACGAGCAAGTAAGAGTCCCGCCGAGGAGTACTTTGCGGCCGCGCGGCCGCGGGTTCTCGCTCACCGTGGTCTGGCGACGAACGCCCCCGAGAACACTCTTCTGGCCTTCGCCCACGCGGTGGCCGCCGGAGTCGAGTACATCGAGACTGACGTCCACGTGAGCAGGGACGGCGCGGCCATCGTCGCGCACGATCCGGACCTCACACGGCTCGCGGGGCGTGACCTCAGGGTCGACCAACTCACCCTCGCGGAACTGCGACGGATCGATCTCGGCGAGGGTCAGGGCTTCTGCTCGCTCGCCGAGGCGCTCGACGCTTTTCCCCAGACGAGATTCAACATCGACGTCAAGGCGGCGGGTGCTGCGTCTGCGACCGTAGCCGCGGTGCACCAGCTGAACGCGGTCCGTCGCGTGCTCGTGACCTCCTTCGACGAACGACGTCGAGCGCAAGCGGTCGCTGGGCTGCCGGGCGTGGCAACGTCGGCGTCGGCGACGCGGTTTGTGCGCGCCCTTCTCGCGTTTCGGGTTCGCGCCCAGGTCGCCGGCATGAGGGCTTTGCGCGGACTGGATGCGGTGCAGGTCCCCGAGCGTGCGCTCGGCATCCGCGTGGCGACGCCGGAACTGATCCGCCGGTTTCACGACGCCGGCGTCGAGGTGCATTTCTGGACGATCAACTCCCCCGCACGGATGATCGAACTCCTCGAACTGGGGGCCGACGGCATCGTCACCGATCGCGCTGATCTGGCGATGGAGGTGGTTCGCGCTCGCGCCAAGTCGTGAGATTCCTGAGTGTTGCCCGTGAGCATGCAAGCGCTTGAAAGGTTATGCCCAGCTTCGGGGTTTATAACTATGCAGATCCGCGAGCAGAGGAGGGCCACACGATGGCAGACCGGAGTTTGCGCGGCATGAGACTCGGAACCCAGAGCCTACAGAGCGAAGAGGGCGTCGAGTTTTCCCCGCGAGTCAAGCGAACCTATCGAGCCGCTGACGGCACGACGTTCGACGTGGTGTTCGCCGCTGAGGCCGACATTCCGCCCGTGTGGGAGTCTCCCAAGAGCGGCCAGGAGGGCGTGCTCCTCGGTCCCGACGGCGAACCCGTCGACCTGGAGGAGACGGAGTCCAAGGCTCCTCGCACCCACTGGGACATGCTGCTCGAGCGCCGCACGCGCGCCGAGCTCGAAGAGCTCCTTCAGGAGCGCCTCGAGTTGCTCCGCGCCCGTCGCGGACAGAGCTCGGAGGACCGCATCGGCGCCTAGGCCGTTGCCTCGTCCCCCGCGAACCCCGTCACTGTCGTGGCGGGGTTTCGTCGTTGTGCGAGCACACTGAAGCCCGCGACGATGAGTCCCGCGATGCCCAGACCCGCAACGAACCACTCCACCTGCCGACCCAGCAGCGCCGCTGGCGTCACCGTCGTTGAGAGAGGTACCTCCTCGACCATTGCTCCCGCCTCGTACCAGGGCAGCCGCGCGATGGTCGATCCGTCGGGGGCGATCATCGCGCTGATGCCGACAGTCGAGATGTTGACCACGGTCCGCCCCAACTCGAGGGCGCGGATGCGGGCCACAGCGAGTTGCTGCACGCTCTCATCCGTTCTGCCGAAGTCCGCGTTGTTTGAGGACGCGAAGATGATCTGCGCGCCCTGGTCTACCGAGTCGGTGAGGATCTGATCGTCGACGATGTCGAAGCAGATGTTCACGCCCACGAGCACCCCGTTCACGTCCACGACATTGTCGGTGCTTCCGGGCGTGTACTCGCGCTGGACGAGGTCGATCAGATCCGGGGCGAACGGTCGCCAGAACACACGATCCGGGATGTACTCGCCGAACGGCACGGGGTGCTTCTTGTCGTAGAAGTCGAGCACCCCTTCCCCCGCATTCCACAGCACGACCGTGTTGTAGCTGAGACCATCCCGCTCGCTCACGCCCTGCGCCACGAGGGGCGCGTCCATACGGGATGAGACGTAGTCGAAGACCGTCGTCGTCGTGGGGTCCGTGAACGGGTCGCGGTATGTGGTGCCCTCCGGCCACAGCACGACGTCGACAGGCGTGCCGAAAAGCGGCTCGGTCGCCTCGAGCTGAGCGGACAGGAGCTCATCGGCGGTGGACCCTTGGAAGTACCCGGCTCGCCCATTCCCTTGCACCGCGGCGACCGTCATCGAGCCGGACGTGGCCACCGGAAACGCGGGCACGACGAGGATCGTTGCGACCAGACCCACCGGAATCGCCGCCCGTGCCAGGCGAGAGAGCGCGGTCGCGCGCAACGCTTCGATCGTGACCGCGGCGACGAGCACCAGAAGGAACGTGACGCCCGAGATGCCGACCCAGGAGAACAGAGAGGCGAAGGGGCTCTCGGATTGCGAGAGCGCGATACGACCCCACGCGAAGCCGCCGTAGGGCCAGACGCTCGCCCAGGCCTCCCGTGCCGTCCACAGACCCGCGACGACGACCGGGAGCAGCACGAGACGCCCCGCCCGTCCGGGGAACGCCTGCGGCAGCCAGCGGTACGCGAGGCTGATCGCAACCGCGCCCGCGGCGTAGAACAGCGCCTGAAGAATCGCCAGCGCCGACATGGGCAGCGGCCCGAGGAACAACGACGCCCACTGGATGTGAACGAAGTAGAAGGAGGCGCCCGCGACGAAGCCGACGAGGGCGGCGGTCGCCGCACGGCGGCCGATGAGCGCGACGAGCACGAGCCCGACCCCGAGGATCGACAGGGGCCAGATGTCGCGATCGGGGAAGCCGGCGTCGATCACGGGGCCCGCGGCTGCGGCGACGAGGAGCGCCGCCCACCACGGCAGCAGGGGCTTCACGATGTCAGCCTACGGCCCGATCATGCGACGGAACTGTATGCGACGATCCCGCGACGTACGGCGTCGAGCGCCTGCCTCGCCGTCCGGCCGATGTCGCCGTCGGCGACGACCGAAACCTGATCGAGCAGGTCGATGGTCTGCTTCGTCCAGCGCACGAAGTCGCCGGCGGCGAGGTCGGCATCCCTCAGCACCGCGTCGAGCGAAGTGCCGTTGGCCCAGCGGAACATCGCGAGAGCAAGACCCGTCGAGAGGGGCTGGCTGCCGGGAAGTTTGTGCGCCTGTTCGAGATCGTCGAGCTCCGCCCATAGCGTCGTGGTGGCGTCGAGCGCGTTCCGGAAACGACCGCGGGGCAGGTTGCGCTCCGCCCCGTCTGGCTCCTCGCGTCGGGCTTCGTAGACGATTGTCGTGGCCATGGCGGCAAGGGATGCCGCATCCAGTCCATCCCAGAGGCCGCGCCGCAAAGACTCGGCGACGAGGAGGTCGCGCTCACCGTAGATGCGTCGAAGCGTCCGCCCGGATGGCGCGAGAGCAAGCTCGTCTGAGGGCGTCTCGGCGAGATAGCCGAGTTCCAGGAGCACATCGGTGACCCGGTCGAAGATGCGTGCCACGGCGCCCGTGCGGCTGCGGATCTGCGAGGAGAGCTGGTCGGTCTCCCGACGCAGTTTCCACCAACGCTCCGCCCAGCGGGCGTGGGACTCCCGTTCGGGGCAGGCGTGACACGGATGCTGCCGCATCCGCCGGCGCAGTTCGGCGAGCCGTCGCTGCCGCTTATCGCGTTCGGCGCGGGACGCCGTGACCGAGACGCCCTTGCGTTCCAGATCGGTGAGTTCGCGGCGGATCCCCGAGTACTCGGCGAAATCCCCGAGATGGCAGGTCATCGACTTCGCATAGCCGGCGAGCGACTCCTCCTGCGATCGCACCTTCCGCGCGAGGTCGACGACGGCGCGGTCCGCCTGGAACTGGGCGAAACTCGACTCGAGGATCTCGCGAGTTCTCTGGCGTCCGAACTGCTCGATCAGGTTGACGGCCATGTTGTACGTCGGCGAGAAACTCGAGTTGAGCGGGTAGGTGCGCCGGGAGGCGAGCGACGCGACCGCCTGCGGGTCGAGACCGTCGACCCACTGGATGACGGAGTGGCCTTCGACATCGATGCCCCTCCGCCCCGCGCGGCCCGTGAGTTGGGTGTACTCCCCCGGTGTGATCGGAACCCGGGCTTCGCCGTTGAACTTTTCGAGCTTCTCGAGCACCACGGTTCGCGCCGGCATGTTGATCCCGAGAGCGAGCGTCTCGGTGGCGAACACGACCTTGACGAGCTTGCGCTGGAAGAGTTCCTCGACGACCTCCTTGAAGGCGGGCAACAGGCCCGCGTGGTGGGAGGCGACCCCGCGTTCCAGGCCCGAGAGCCACTCCCAGTAGCCGAGCACCGCGAGGTCGTCATCGCGAAGGGTGCGACAGCGCTCCTCGACGATGGACCGGATCTCATCCCGCTCTGCGAGCGTCGTCAGTCGGATGCCGGCGCGCAGCACCTGGGCGACCGCCTGCTCGCAGCCGACACGACTGAAGATGAAGAAGATGGCGGGAAGCAGGTTCTTCGATTCCAGGAGCCGAACGACCTCCGGCCGCGGCATCCGCTGATTCTCGGGCCGTCCACCTCGTGAGTGATAGCGACCCACATCCTTCATCTGACGGGCGCTGAGGGTGCGACCGCCATAGCGTGCCATCTGCACGAGTTCCGGGTTGACCCGGTTCGCCGCCGCGAGACCCGACGAGTCGAACAGGTCGATGAGCTTCGTGCGCATGAGGATGTGCTGGTCGAGGGGCACCGGCCGCTCCTCGGAGACGATCACCGAGGTGTCGCCGCGCACCGCCTGGAGCCAATCGCCGAACTCCTCCGCGTTCGACACCGTGGCGCTCAGGGACACCATTCGCACGTGGCGCGGCAGGTGGATGATGACCTCCTCCCACACGGCGCCCCGGAAGCGGTCGGCCAGGTAGTGCACCTCGTCCATGACCACGTACTCGAGATCCCGAAGGAGGTCCGAGTCGGCGTACAGCATGTTGCGCAGCACCTCGGTCGTCATCACGACGATGCGGGCGTGCGCGTTCACATTGGTGTCACCCGTGAGCAGGCCGACCGAGTCGGGACCGTATTCGGCGACGAGCTCCTGGAACTTCTGGTTGCTGAGCGCCTTCATCGGCGCGGTGTAGAAGACCTTGGCGCGCGCATCCTGCATGGCGCGAAAGATGGCGAACTCGGCGACGATCGTCTTGCCCGCTCCCGTGGGCGCGGCGACGAGCACGCTCTTGCCATCCTCGAGCTGCGCACACGCTTCGAGCTGGAACGGGTCCATGTCGAACCGGAGGCGGGCGCGGAACGCCTCGAGCGTGGGTCGCCCGGCGCGGCGGCGGGAGGCCGCGTACCGCTCCGCCGGCGACAGCTGATCGGTCATCGGGTCCAGCCTAGGCGCTGCCCGGGTCGGATACGCGTGGCGTCAGGCCAGCGTCGTCTCGAGTTCGGCCGCGCGACGCGCGGCCCTGCGGTCGTGCAGCACCGCCACTCCCCACGCGGCGAAGTACAGCAGCACCATGGGAACGGCTAGGAGGAACATCGAGATGACGTCGGCGGCCGGAGTTGCCAGGGCCGTGAAGAGCACGATCACCAGGACTGCGATACGCCATCCCTTGATGATCGAGCGGGCCGAGAGCACTCCGACGAAGTTGAGGAGCACGAGGAAGACGGGGAGCACGAAGGCGACTCCGATCGCCAGCACGAGCTTGATGACGAAGTCGTAGTAGGTGCGAGCGTCCAGGAGGGTCGAATCCTCTTGGGAGGAGAACGAGGTCAGCAACTCCACCATGTGAGGGAACACGAACCAGCCGGCCGCAGCACCGGCGAAGAACAGGGGCACTGCGGTGAAGAAGAAGCCGAAGGTGTAGCGCTTCTCCTTCGAGGTCAGCCCCGGAACGAGGAAGGCGAAGAGCTGGTACAGCCAGACGGGGCTGGCCGCGACGATCGCGATCGTGATCGCGATGGCGAGGCGCAGGTCGAACGCGCCCGTGACGGTGGTGTAGATGATCTCCGCGTTGCGCTCCTCGGCGATCGCGTTGATCGGCACTCGCAGCGCATCGATCACGAACGGGGCGAGGAAGAATCCGCCCACTGCGGTGATGAGAATGGCCACCGCCGAGATGACGAGGCGCTTGCGAAGCTCCCGGAGGTGCTCCGCGAGCGACATCCTCTCGTCGCTCTTGTTGCGCCACCGGCCGCTGTTCTCGGCCACGACCTCTAGGACTTCGGCTTCGAGGTGCCGCTCTTGCCCGTCGAGCTCTTCGTCGCAGCCGTGCTGGACTTCGCCGCCGGCTTCGCGGGAGCCTCATCGTCGGTGGCCTCGTCGGCGTCGGGCTCGGTGTTCTCGTCCTTCATGGTCTTCACTTCGCTGCGGAAGATGCGCATCGACTGACCGATGCTGCGAGCCAGGCCCGGAAGCTTCGGCGCTCCGAACAGCAGCAGGATGACGACCAGAACGATCAGAAGGTGCCAGCCGGTGAGGTTCTGGAACATGATCGGATCCCCTTCTGGGACGAGAGACGCGGGCTGGGCGCCATCCTATCAAGCGTCGTGCATCATCAGGAGGCCGCCGGATCAGCGTTTCCGGGCTGACGGGCGAATGACACAGGAAACCAACGTCGCGGAGTCGTTCCGAACCCGACGAGCACGTAATCGTCTCGGCTCGTGCGCCGCGGATGGAAGATCACGCGCGTGGGCTCGCGCACCAGTCGGTCATCCCCCGCGCTCACGATCGACTTGACGACCGTGCGCGAGACACCGTCGGTGTCGGTGTAGGTCACGTGGATGCGCGGGGCGGCTCGTCGTGACGTGCCCACCAGTCGTGCCCGGCCCGCCACCTCCACGCCGGAGGTCAGCAGGAGCGTTCTGATCGCACGCCGGCGGACGACGATCGTCACCCACAGCAGGCCGACGAGTCCGAGCGCGACGGCGACGGTGACCCCGATCAGCGGTACCACTCCTCGGGCCACTGCTGAGTCGAGGCGTCCACTCCGGTGATTCGACGGGCTCGATCCAGCCGGGTCTGCCGTCGTGCAGCCCGCCGTTCGGCGCGATGCGTGCGGCGCGCCCGCTCGCGTGCTCGCACCACCGAGATCTCGGCGAGCACGGCCACGTGCGGCCGCACGAGTTCCGCATCGGCGGCCTCCAGGAGACTGGCGCGCTCGGCGAGCCGGCCGAGGTCGTCGAGCAGGACCAGCACCTTGCGAAAGAGCCACCACGCCAACGCCGCGAGCGTGACGAGCAGGGCCAACACCAGTCCCGACCAGAGCAGGACCCAGCCCCACCACTCGATCATGTCTCGTAGCGCGCGGCGCCCGCGGCCGCCCACTCGGCGATGACCTGACGCGCCTCGTCCGGCGCGAGCACGGTCACCAGCCCCGGCATCCCGGCCACGAGGCGTTTGAGGCCGTGGTAGTGCGACACGCGCATCGTGGCGCGCACCCGCCCGTCCGGTTCGACGACCGGGGTCGCATCCGGCAGGTAGTCGGCGATGAGCATCGCCGCGCCGGCTGCGATCTCCAACGTGACGAGCAGATCGTCGTCCGACCCCTCGAAAAGCACATCGGGGAGCACGACATCGGCTGCGGCATGAGTGATGGGCTCATCGGTGACGCGAGGATTCGAAATGCGGTCGAGTCGGAACGTGCGCACCGCTTCCCGCAGATGACACCAGCCGCGCAGATACCAGTCGTCATCGACGGACTCGACGCGCAACGGATCGACGGTGCGCTCACCGAGTTCGCCACGCGAATCCACATAGGTGAACTGAAGCTGGACGCCCTTCTGCACCGACTCACGAGCCAGTTGGAGTGTGCTCTGGGTCTCGCTCGGCGCGACCGCGAGCGGGGCCGGCTCGCCCGAGGCCCCGCGGGCGAGCTTGGACATGAGGCTCGCGATCGCTGCCCGGTCGGCGTGCTCGGGGAGCGACGACAGGTACTGCAGGCCGGCGATGAGGGCCGCTGCTTCGCGCGCGGAGAATCGTGGCGAGTCGTCGATGGCCACGAGGTGCGTCAGCACGATCTCGTCTCGCTCGTCGAAGTCGTCCCAGGCGATGTCGAACAGGTCGCCGTGCTGGTAGGTCGCCGTGTCGCCGGGAATCCCCGACATCGCCACGAGCATGACGGCATCCCGGATCTGCTGCTCCGGCACGCGGAAATGCGCGGCGGCTTCGGCCACCGACACCCGGTCGTGGTCGATCAGATAGGGCACGAGCGAAAGCAGGAAGGCGAGCTTGTCCTGCGCTCGCTGCGGTTGGGGTCGATCAGCCATGGTCTGCCGCCGTTCTGCGCAGCCGCGCGTGAACCGCATCGCGCAGGCTCTGTGGTGAACGCACGAGCACCTCCGGACCGAACGCGGCGAGCTCGTCGGCGAGGATGTTCTCGTCCGTGTAGTGCAGTCGGAGCATCGCCCCGTCGAGCCGCTCGGTCCCCCGGCGGTGAGCAAGCCGCGCCGCGGCGTCCGTTCCCGGCTCGACCTCGACGTCGGCCACCCGCTGCGCCCACAACTGCTCGAGCCCCTCCAGTGCCCGCGCGCTGTGATCTCCGGGTGGCGGATCGTAGCTCGACGAGGTGAGGGCCACAGGGCTGACGATGCGTCGCAGCAGGAAGGTCTTCGGCGCGTCCGCGCCGGCCTCTTCGGCGTACAGGTGCCAGCGACCGTCGTGCTGCACAAGAGCCAGCGGAGCAACATCGCGCAGTCGTGGCTGCTCGTCACCCGGCTTGAGGTAGGAGAACTTCACGCGCAGCCGGCGGTTCAGTGCGTCGGCCAAGGGTTCGAACGCGGCGTCCCGCGCACGCAGTCGCGGCGCGTAGCCGAGCACGGGTTCGGTCGTTGTCACGCCGAGTCCACGCAGCTTGACGAGCGCGCGACGCGACTCGCCCGACAGAGACCCTTCCCGCCAGACCATCGCGGCGAGATTCAGGAGCGTCGTCTCCTCGGGTGAGAAGCGCACATCGGCCGGCAGCTCATAGGCGCCGCGCGGAATCCGGTACCGCAGGTTCTGATTGTTGCCGGGTTCCCCCGGCTGCTCGATCGTTTCGAGAGGTACGCCGAGATCCCGGATGTCGTCTTTGTCGCGCTCGAACTGCCGCTCGAGAGCGGAGTTGTCGCCGGATCGGGAGTACCGCTGACGATATCCCTGAACCGTCGAGAGGATCTCGCTCTTCGTCAGGCCGCTATCGGTCGCCAGGAGGGCGAGAACGAGGCTGAACAGCCGCTCCTCGACCGGCACCTTCTGGGGTGAACTCGACACGAATCATCCTTTGCCAACTCGTCGACATCCGGCCTGTGTCGTGCGTGCGGATCTATTGCGCCTCGGTGATTCCGAGGATGTCAACAACGTAGACGACCGCGGACTCCCCCGGTACTACGACGAGCACCTGGGATCCCACCGGCAGCCCCACCAACGCGTCCTTCACGGCTGCGGGCAGCGTGGCGTCGTCCTCACCGTCGAGCGCGACGACCGCAGGCTCCATGTTCGTCCACGTCGAGGCCGAGACGGTCGCAGCCTGCCATCCGATTGACGTGACGTGCACGACGACGGAATCACCATCGGTTGTCGTGGGGTGACCGCCTCGCTTGAGCACGACCACTCGTGCCTCGGTGGGCGCGGGGCCGTCGGGGAAAGTGAACCCGGGCTGACCGCTCGGCGCGAGCACCACAGCCGGGATTCCCGACTCGGCGATCTGATCGGCACCATCGGCGCGACCCAGGAAGACCTCTTCGACGTCGGCGACGATGACGACGGAGTCCGACTCCTGCAGCCCCAGGCCGGGAGCCAGATCGGTGCCGAGGAGCTCGGCACCCGGACCGACAATGGCGACTCGGGAGCCGACGCTCGCGCAGTCGAGGAGCGTCGTGAACGGGAGGACGTAGCCTTCGCGCGTCGGCATGAGGATCGGCAGAGTTGCCAGGGCTTGGCCGGTCGAGGGGTTGACGAGAGCCTCACCCGTGGCCCCGTTGTAGAGGCTCAGCGTCCCGAGCACGTATCCGCCGGCGGGCACCCGAGCGCCGTCACCGCGGTTGATCGCCGCGACACTGGAATCGTCGGCGACGAGGGGGAAGGGGAAGCTCGTCGTGAGCTCGCCACCCGCAGCGCCTTGCGCGCTCACGAGCGCGGCGTTGCCGGTGTCGGCGCAGTCTGGCCCCGTGACGGGACCGCTCGCGCACGCGGACAGGGCGGCGACGAGTCCCACGGACACGGCGATGGCGGCGAACTTACGCACTGGTCTTGATCTCCTCGTCGGGGCGCACAACCGAACCCACTCTAGTGCCCGTCCTGAGCGTCTCCGCGCGCGGCGTCGGCTGCCGCTCGGGCGTCCCGAGCGGCGCGGCGCAGGCTCTTGTCGCTGAGCGGCCGCTCCCCCAGCGCGCCCGGCGTCCACGCCTCAACGTCCTCGTCGGAGAACTCCGACTTGGAGGCTCGACGCTTGAGTGCGGGAAGCACCGCGCCGGGCGCGAGGCGGCGCGCGGTCAGCAGGAACCCGGTGTGGGCGACCATGCGGTGATCGGGACGTACCGCGAGACCTTCGACGTGCCATCCCCGGACGAGTGTCTCGGTCGGGTCTGGGTCGGTGAACGCGCCCGTGGCGCGGATCGCTTCAGCGACTCGGGACAACTGGGTGACCGTGGCCACGTAGCAGAGCAACACTCCGCCGGGCGTGAGCGCCGTCGCGCACGCGTCGAGGCACTCCCACGGGGCGAGCATGTCGAGCACGATGCGATCGACCGAGCCCGGGGTCGTGGCCTCGCCGAGATCGGTCGCGAGGTCTCCGAGCCGGACGGTCCAGGAGCCCGGCGATTCGCCGAGGAATGTCTCGACGTTCGCGCGGGCCACTGCCGCGAACTCATCGCGCCGCTCGAAGGAGATGAGCCGACCCTCGGGGCCGATGGCGCGCAGCAGCCAGAGCGAAAGCGCCCCTGAGCCGACGCCCGCCTCCACCACCGTGGCACCGGGGAAGATGTCGGCCTGGGCGAGGATCTGTGCCGCATCCTTCGGGTAGATGATCGCCGCGCCCCGCGGCATGGACATGACGAAATCGGTCAGAAGCGGTCGCAGCGCGAGGTACTCGGTGCCGTCGCTCGATGCGATGACACTTCCGTCCGGTTGGCCGATCACGTCGTCGTGCCGCACGACTCCGCGATGGCTGTGGAAGGCTCCTCCGGCCTCGAGCGTGATCGTGTTGAGCCGGCCCTTCGGTCCGGTCAACTGCACTCGATCGCCCGATCGGAAGGGCCCGCTGCGCGCCGCCGTCATCGGGTCGTCCGTGTGGTCAGGAGGTGGGACAGATCGGCGATGGTCCGGCCCTCGAGGGTCGGCCACAGCGCATCCGCGGGCGCCTCGGTCAAGTCCAGCAGGAACGGCACTCCGATCGCGACCATGCCCGCGGCGGACGCCGAGGCGACACCGGGAGGCGAATCCTCGATCGCGATGCACGCGGTCGGGTCGACCCCGAGGGCCTCGGCTCCGCGAAGGTAGGGCTCGGGATGGGGCTTGGCGTGCTCGACGTCGTCCCCCGAAACCACGGCGTCAAAACCGACGAACCCGAGCTGACCGGCGACGTGATGGGCCATTCGCCCGATCGACATTGTGACGAGCGCGGTGGGAATCTGCGCGTCGCGCAGTGCCACCAGCAGTTCGCGCGCGCCCGGCCGCCACGGGATGCCGCGCTCGACGAGCTGGTGCAGCACGCGATCGGTCAGCAGGTCGATGATCTCGTCCTCGCTCAACGTCACGCCCTTGGCCTGAAGGATGCGCGCCGAATGCCATAAGCCCTGCCCCACGAGCTGCATGGCTTCCTCGTGCGACCAGGAGCCGCCGTAGGACTCGATGAGGGCGGTCTCGGCCGAGATCCAGTACGGCTCGGTGTCGACAAGGGTGCCGTCCATGTCCCAGAGGACGGCGGCGGGCGGGGCGAGGCTCACAACGGACAATGGTAGATCTATCCTGGAGAGATGCCGGGACAGTCAGGGTTCGCATCCGGGCGGCTCCTCGTCGTCGCCTTCGAAGGCTGGAACGACGCCGGCGAGGCCGCAAGCAGCGCCGTCCGTCTGCTTCGCGATGCGCTGGAGCTCGACGAGATCGCGGATGTCGACCCGGAAGACTACTTCGACTACCAGTTCAACCGTCCCTCCGTCGTGACCGACGAACAGGGCAATCGCGTGCTGGTCTGGCCCGGCGTGACGATCTACGGACCCGATCGGGACCGCCTCGAAGTACAGGAGCAGTTCGGCGTTCCCGGCGTCGACGTGTCGCACATCTACGTGATGCTCGGCACCGAGCCATCACGAGGCTGGAAGGCGTTCACCGACGAGGTGCTCACCGTGATCCGGCGCGAGAGCATCGCCGGAATCGTCTTCCTGGGTGCGATGCTCGCCGACGTTCCGCACTCGCGGCCCATCTCCTTGTTCTCCAGCAGTGAGAACCCGGACGTGCGAGCCGAGTTCGCGCTCGAGCGCAGCACCTACGAGGGACCGGTCGGCATCCTCTCGGTGCTCGCCGACGCGGCCGAGCGCAGCGGTATTCCCACTTTGTCGATCTGGGCCTCCGTGCCGCATTACGTGCACAACGCGCCCTCCCCCAAGGCGACGCTCGCGATCATCGACCGGCTTGAAGAGGTCATCGCCGTTCCCATTCCGCGCGGCGACCTCGAGACGGAGGCCGCTGCGTGGGAGAGCGGAATCGACGCCCTCGCAGGTGACGACGACGACATGGCCTCCTACATCGAGCAGCTCGAGCGGGCGCGTGACACGGTCGACTCCCCTGAGGCGAGCGGCGAGGCGATCGCGCAAGAGTTCGAACGATACTTGCGACGCGGCGGGGACAAGCCGGATGGCGGCGCCGCCGGCGAGGAGCCCTGGCGCCCGAACCCCTGAGCCTGACCGGTCAGGAGGTCGGCAGCGGGTCGAGCACGCCCATCGCGAGCAGCACCATAACGACGATGCCGAGCACGATGCGGTAGATGACGAACGGCAGGAACGATCGCTTCTCGATGTACCGCATCAGGAACGCGATGACGGCGAAACCCACCCCGAAGGCCACGACGGTGGCGACGGCCGTCTCCGCATACCCGTAGGTCCCTGGCGGTTCGCCGAGACTGTGCACCAGCTCGTAGAGTCCGCTGCCGAACACCGCGGGAACCGCGAGCAGGAAGCCGAACCGCGCGGCCGTCGGTCGTGTATAGCCGAGCAGACGGCCCGCGGTCATCGTCGAACCGGACCGCGATACGCCGGGAATGAGCGAGAGCATCTGCGCGAGGCCGATGAGCAGGCCGTCGCGGTAGGTCATCTCGTCGAGCTCTTTGGTCTTCTTCGACAGCAGATCGGCGAGGCCCAGGATGATGCCGAACACGATGAGCACGGTGGCCACGAGCCACAGGGAGCGGAAGGTCGTGCGGATCGTCTCCTGCGCGAAGTACCCGACCAGGACGATCGGGATGGTGCCGATGATGATGAGCCAGCCGAGTCGCACGTCCGGGTGGGAGCGATCGATGCGCACCGAATGCGCACCGCGCGTCTTGCCGAACTGCCGGAACCACATCGACAGGATGCGTCCGATGTCGCGCCGGAAGTAGATCACGACGGCCAGCTCAGTGCCGAGTTGAGTGATGGCGGTGAACGTCGCGCCCGGATCCTGCGCCGAGGGCAGGAACTCCCCCGCGATTCGCAAGTGGGCGCTCGACGAGATCGGGAGGAACTCCGTCAGCCCTTGGATGAGACCGAGGATGATCGCCTCGATGAAGCCCATGCGGCGACTCCTAGTACGTCAGCAGCAGGTCGGTGAGCACCTGCCTGCCAAAGACTAGTGCGTCCAGTGGCACCCGCTCGTCGACGCCGTGGAACATCGCCGGGAAGTCGAGTTCGGCGGGCAGCCGCAGCGGCGCGAAACCGTAACCGCGAATACCGAGCGTGGCGAGCGCCTTGTTGTCGGTGCCGCCCGACAGCAGGTACGGCAGCACTGGCGCGCCCGGATCGTGTGCGTGGAGGGTGTCCACCATCGCATCCACGAGGGATCCCTCGAACGGGTTCTCCAGGCCGATGTCGCGATGCATGACGACGATCTCGATGTCATCGCCGACGACGCGTTGCACCTCGGCGAGCACGGCATCTTCATCGCCGGCGAGCGTGCGGATGTCGATGAGGGCCTCGGCCGTGTCCGGGATGACGTTGTGCTTGTATCCCGCGTGCAGCAGCGTCGGGTTGCTCGTGGTACGCAGGGTTGCCTGGATGAAGCCTGCGGCGGTCCCGGTGGAGAGCACCAGTTCGTCGGGGTCGACGGTGCTGCGGTCCGCGCCCATGAGACGCGCCAGTTCATCGAGCAGCTGCTCCGTCGTCGTGGTCAGCGTGACAGGCCATTCGAGCGATCCGAGCGCCGCGACGGCGCGCGCGAGCTTGGTCACCGCGTTGTCGCGGATGACCCGGCTGCCGTGGGCGGCGGTGCCCCGCGCGATGAGTTTGATCCAGACGAGGGCTTTCTCGCCGGTCTGGAGCAGGTAGGCGCGCTGACCGCCGAGATACACCGAATACCCGCCGACCTCGCTGATGGCCTCGGTCGCGCCCGCGAACAGGTCGGGCCGATTCTGGGCGACGTAATGCGAACCGAAGATGCCCCCGTTCTCTTCGTCGGAGAAGAAGGCGACGACCAGATCGCGAGCGGGTCGCCGCCCCGACTTCAGGATGTCTTGGAGCGCAGTGATGATCATCGCGTCCATGTTCTTCATGTCGACGGCGCCCCGACCCCACAGCATTCCGTCTCGGATGACGCCGCCGAACGGGTCCACCGTCCAGTTCAGCGGATCTGCCGGAACGACGTCGGTATGACCGTGCACGACGAGTGCCGGCTTGGTCGGATCGACTCCGGGAACGCGCGCGATGACGCTCGTTCGGCCGGTCGCCGCATCCACGTAGTCCGTCGTGAGGCCGAGTTCTTCCAGAAGCGCGCCGAGGTACTCGGCGGCATCCGTTTCGCCGTGCGAGCGCCCCTCGCCGAAGTTGGTGGTGTCGAATCGGATGAGGTCCTGGGCAACGCGCGCGGTCGGGTCGAGCTCGTCAGCCGGTGTCATTCGACCACGCTATCAGCGTGCTATTCTCGTTACCCGGTAGTCCCGATGGGATCTCCGGTCGCGCGCGGATGGCGGAATTGGCAGACGCGCTAGCTTGAGGTGCTAGTGCCCGTATAGGGCGTGGGGGTTCAAGTCCCCCTTCGCGCACAAACGACTGAAGGCGTCACCGTAAGGTGGCGCCTTCAGCCGTTTCTGTCGGGGTGTCTCTTGAACGGCTGGGGCGTCAAGTCCCCCTTCGCGCACAAACGACTGAAGGCGTCACCGTAAGGTGGCGCCTTCAGTCGTTTCTGTCGGGGTGCGCGCTGTTGGTAAGAGCGAAGGCCCTGTCGGGCCGCCGCGACGCCAGCGCCGAGGTCCGTCCCGGGGCCTCGGTTGCGCGCCTGTGATGGTGGCGCGGCATGACGGTGGGACGGCGGGGGCGTCACTCCCCCGGCCGCGCACCCGCTACTGCGCGGGCTCGCTCTCCTTGCCGGCGCGCTTGTAGGGCGGCTCGCCGTAAGAGGCGGTCACGAGGATGGGGATGTGATCCGAGGCGCCGCGCGCCAGCGTCTCGACGCCGTCGACGGTGAAACCCTGCGAGGTCACGAAGTCGAAGTGCCCGCGGAAGAACTTGTAGGCGGTGTATGTGCGCCGATCGCTCAGCGACAGGTCGTAGCCGCTGCGTGCAACACGCTCGCCGAGGTCGTCCTTGAACAGCGGGTAGTTGTAGTCGCCGACCATGAGGATGGGCGCCCCATTCCCCAACTCCTGGAGGAGCTCGTGCGCGGCACGGATCTGTTCGCGGCGCAGCGAGTTCAGCGCGGTCAGCGGGGCGGCGTGGAACGAGGCGAGCACGAGCTCGTGTCCGACTTCGCGATCCAGGAGCCGAGCGCCGAGCAACCGCTCCGGAGTCGGCGAAAAGATGAGGTCATGCAGCGACTTCTTGAGCTCGAATGACTTGCTGTCGACAAGTTCGTAGCGGTCCTTGCGGTAGTAGACCGCAAGCCCGAGCCGATTGTTCTTGGTGGAGTTGGCGAGATGGAGATCGCCGATCTCTTCCGGCAGCTCCGCCGTGAAAGCCTCCTGGAGACAGATCGCATCCAGGTCCGCAGTGCCGGCGAGAGCGGAAAGCTCTCCCACGGCGCGATGCTTACGCAGGTTGTAGCTGATGACTCGTATCACTGAAGTCCGTACTCGCTCGTCGTCCCGGTCACGGGTGTCCAGCCTAAGCGTCATGCTCATGGGTTCGACGCCACCGCCCTTCTCGAAAGGAATCTCACACCGAATCCGAGGATGATCACGATCGCTCCCCCGACGACCGAGTGCCACGGCAGCGTGACCGCGAGTACGAGACAGCCGAGCACGCCGATGACCGCCAGAACACGCGGGAATCGACGCTCGGCGGCCGGTTGTCGCAGCGCGGACAGACCTGCGATGAAGTAGTACACCAGCACCCCGAAGGAGGAGAAGCCGATGGCGCCGCGCACATCCACAGCGAGGACGATCACGCAGACCGCCACCGCGATCACGATCTCCGCCCGGTGCGGAACCCGGGTGCGCGGGTGAACGGCCGCGAGCCACGAAGGCACATCCCGCTCACGGGCCATCGCGAGCGTCGTGCGGCCGATACCGGCGAGCAGGGCGAGGAGGGCACCGAGGCTGGCGGCCGCGGCGCCCACGCGGACGACAGGTGAAGCCCAGTCCCACCCGGCGGACGTAACGACATCCTCGAGCGGGGCGCGACTGGCGGCCAGTCCGTCAGCGCCGAGCGCGGCCAGCGCGGCCACCCCGACCGCGAGATAGACGACGAGTGCAATTCCGAGCGCGAGCACGATCGCCCTCGGGATCACGCGCTCCGGGTTGCGCACTTCCTCGCCCAGCGTGGCGATGCGCGCGTAGCCCGCGAAGGCGAAGAACAGCAGGCCCGACGCCTGAAGGATGCCGTAGGGGCCTGACGCGACCAGCTCGAGCGGATCGCCGAGCGGTGGAATGCCCTGAGCGGCGCCTGCGGCCGCGACGATGGCGAGCACGAGCAGCACGACCGCGACGATGATCCGCGTGGCGAGGGCGGTGCGCGTGATCCCCAGGAGGTTGACCGCTGAGAGTGCGACGACCGCGAGCACCGCGATCGGGCGCTCCCATCCGGCGGGCGCTGCGTAGGCCGCAAACGTGAGCGCCATTGCCGCGCAGCTCGCGATCTTGCCGATCACGAAACCCCATCCCGCGACGAATCCCCACACGGCACCGAGTCGCTCGCGACCGTAGAGGTAGGCACCGCCCGAACGGGGCGACGCGGCGGCGAGCTGAGCGGTGGAGGTCGCGTTGCCGAGCGCGACCACTCCGGCAACCACCAGTCCGATGAGCAGACCGCTGCCCGCGGCCTGCGCTGCCGGGGCGAAGGCGGCGAACACGCCCGCGCCCACCATCGATCCGACCCCGATCACGGTGGCATCGCGCAAGCCCAGCCGGCGTGCGAGCGGAGCGGGGGAACTCACACGGCGACGATAGCCCACGGCCCGCGGGACGCCCGCGAGGGGTCGGAGAACGCCAGGTGAACGGCTCTAGACGAATCGCACGGCGCTGGTGATGCGGGTGCGCACGTCGAACAGTTCCGTTCCGCCAATCGGACGGCTGCCGGGCACCCCGGTGCGCAGCGCGTGGCCGAGCACCGAATGGCGCACGATGATCGCACGCATCCCCCGCACCGTTCCCACATCGATGATCGGCTCGTCGAGGCACTCATCGGGCACCACGATCGCGATGGCCGTGAAGCGCACGCGCCAACTGCGTGCCAGGCTCTTGGCCCGCGCGGCGAGGGCGTGCAGCGGGCGCTCCCCGCCGAGACTCTCGCCGACGAGTTCTCCTCGACGAACCGCGACGGGGCCGCCCGGGTCTTCGGAGAGCAGCGCCCAGAGACCGCTCGGCCCGAGCACGACGTGATCGACCTTCTGCTCCGGATCCCCCGTCGAGACGTCATGCCAGACGGTGAAGCCGATGCCGAGCGACGCGAGGGACCGGGCGGTCGCCTCCTCGGCAAGAGCGTCGGCGAGGATGCGCCGCACCGTCAGCGGTGCGCTGCGCACGAGCGCCTCGTCGTAGGGGTCATCGACGGTGACGCCGCGGCCGACCCATTCGCGCATCTCGGCGAGATACCGCTCGCGGCGCCATCCGCCGGGGTGGCCGTGCGATCGGGTGCGCGGCCGCGTGTCCTGGCGTTCCGTGCGGGTCTGCGGGGCGAAGGGCGCGTGCTCTCGCGACGTGCGCGCCGAGTCGTAGGCCGACCGGGCCTCGGGCGTGCCGATCCGATCCCACGCCGATTGCACGGCGGCGAAGCGTTGCGGGTCTCCCCCCGTATCGGGATGCGTCGCTCGAAGCGCCCGCCGGTAGGCGCGGCGCAGTTCGTCCTGCGAGGCGTCGGCCGGTACCCCGAGCACGTCGTACGGGCTCGATTCGAGGGGGCTCGGCATCGGCTCAGAATAGCGAATCGTTCGGCGTACCTTCAGAGGCCGGTCGTAGATTGGGTGACGTGACCACTTTCGATGATGTGCCGCTCACCACGATCCGCGGAGAGAAGACGAGCCTCGCCGAGTACCGCGACAAGGTGCTTCTCGTCGTTAACGTCGCCTCCCGCTGCGGCTACGCGCCCCAGTACGAGCAGCTCGAGGAACTGCAGCGCACCTACGGCGAACGCGGTTTCAGCGTGCTCGGTTTCCCGAGCAACCAGTTCCTGCAGGAGCTTGGTTCCACCCAGGCGATCGAGGAGTACTGCTCGACCACATGGGGCGTCACATTCCCGATGTTCGAGAAGGTTCGCGTCAATGGCCGCAGTGCACATCCGCTCTTTCAGGCACTCGCCGACGCCCCTGATGACGACGGGCAGGCTGGCCGTGTGAAGTGGAACTTCGAGAAGTTCCTCATCACTCCGTCCGGCGAGGTGCGTCGATTCCGGTCCCAGGTGACGCCTGACGATCCCCGGATCGTGTCGGCGATCGAGGAGGCCCTCCCGTGAGCGACGAACTCGCGCACGAGCCCGACGAGAACCGCTACGTGCTGCGGCGCGGCGGCACCGTCGTTGCGGTCGCCGACTATGCGATCCGCGGCAACTCGATCTCGTTCACCCACACCTACACGCAGCCGAGCCTGCGTGGCCAAGGACTCGCGGCGAACGTCGTCGACTTCGCGATGGACGACGTGGAGCGCACCACCCAACTGCGGGTGGTTCCCATGTGCTGGTACGTCGCGGAGTGGTTCGACAAGCACCCCGAGCGCGCCGCGCTCCTCAGCCGCTGATGCGGCTACTGCTCATTCGGCACGGCCAGACGCCGAGCAACGTCGCGGGCTTGCTCGATACCGCCGCCCCCGGACCGGGGCTGACCGATCTCGGTCATCGTCAGGCTGCACAGATTCCGGATGCCCTCGCGGGCGAGCAGATCGACGCTCTGTTCGTGAGCCGCCTCGTGCGCACCCACCTCACTGCGGCACCTCTGGCCGCAGCGCGGGGGCTGACCGCTCGCGAACTTCCCGGCATCCACGAGATCGAGGCTGCCGAACTCGAGATGCGACGTGACCGCGAAGCGATCCGGATCTACCTGGAAACGGTCTTCGCATGGGGTCGCGGCGACCTGGACGCACGCATGCCCGGCGGCGAGAACGGTGCGGAGTTCTTCCACCGGTTCGACGCGTCGATCCGCGACGTGGCCGATTCCGCGGCCGGCACCGCTGTCGTCGTCAGCCACGGCGCGGCGCTGCGGGTCTGGGTCGCGGGTCGCGCCCGGAACGTGCCCTCGAGCTACGCCGGCTCGCACGAGATCCAGAACACGGGCATCGTCGAGGTCGAAGGCTCCCCCGATTCGGGGTGGAGCCTCGTGAGTTGGCAGGGCACACCCGTGGGCGGCGCCGACCTCGCCGATGAGGCCGCCCACGACCCGACGGGCGAGACGATGGACGAGGCGCTCGACGAGGCCTGACGCGGATGCGGCGCCCGACAGGGACGTGGGTCAGTCCGTGGCGAACCAGGGCGGGTAGACCGCCACACGTGTGCTGAGCCCGTGCTGGGCCAGGAGTGCGCGTACCCGCTCCTTGGCAGGATCGTTGGCGACCCCGATGAGCTGAATCGCCTCGAACGGCACCGGGCGCGGCACGAGAACCTCGGCCGCCGAGCGTGCATCGGAATCGTCGCGGAGTCGGCCGAGCATGCGGCGGAGGTCATCCGGCGTCCGCGCGAGCCGTGTCAGGCTGCCGCTCGCATCGCCGTCGGCGACGATGACGTCCTCCCCGGCTCGAGCCAGGGTCGAGACGAGCACCACGAAGTCGGCAGGAACCGAGCGGCGCGCGGCATCGGCCCACTGCGGTCCGATCGCGCCCTGCCGCACCTGTTCCCACGGTCCGCCTGCGGGTTCGAGGGAGAACGGGACGAAGGCCGATGCGGGCCGCCCCGCGACATCGGCACTGTCGCGCAGCTCACGTCCCAGTTCGGAGGCCAGAGCGTGCACGAGGGCGTTCTGCGGCGTGATGGTGCCCCGGTCGAGCACGGCCGCGAGTTCCGCGATCGAGAGCGCGAGGTGGATGCGGGTCTCGGCCGTGGAGACCGCGGGAGTCGATGCACGCAACGGCGCCGTCCGGCGCACGGGGCGGGATGCGACCGGTCGAGCCGCCGCCGGCCGTGCCGGTGCCGCCGCCGGAAAGCAGATGTCGCACTGCGTGCCCTCGAAGCCGTGGATGCACTCGCTCGTCACCCTCCCATCCTTTCATCGCGTTCGCTACGGTTGAGCCATGACTGACAACGCCTCATCCACGGCTCCCGACGATTCCCTCGAGGAGTCGGTCGAGGAACTCACCGAGCCTCTCGTCGAACTCTCCGCCGGCCCCTGGTGGTGGGTCCTGATCCGCGGCCTGCTCGCGGTCGCCTTCGGTGTCATCGCCCTCTTCTCCCCCGGCATCGCCGCGCTCGCGATCGCGTTCGTCTTCGGTGTCTATGCCGTCATCGACGGCATCACCGAAATCGCTCACGCGGTGCGCATCCGTAAGTCCGACAAGCGCTGGGGCTGGTTGCTCTTCGCGGGCATCGTCTCGGTCATCGCCGGTGTGCTCGCCGTGATGCTGCCCGTGCTCGCCGCGTTCCTCGGCCTGCTCATCGTGCTCTGGACGATCGTCTTCTACAACGTCGTTCACGGCGCGATGGTCATCGGTTCGGCTTCGGGCGCGACCGGCAAGTCCGGCCGAGGCTGGGCCATCTTCGCAGGCATCGTGAGCATCGTCTTCGGTGTCGTGCTGGCGGTGCTCCTGTGGGTGACCCCCGCTGCCGCCCTGCTCGGCCTCGTCTACGCGATCGGCATCTACGCGATCGCCTTCGGTGTGATGCTCGTCGTGTCCGCCATTACGGCGCGGGCCTACGGAAAGAAGGACGTCACGGCTCAGTTCGTCTGACCCTGACCACCAGCAGGTCTCGCGGGGTGTCGGCTTCGGCCGGCACCCCGCTGTCGTTCGCCGGGCGAGCCCGACCGTGCGGGGTCAGTTCGTGCGGCGGGCGGCGAGCACCCGCTCGCGCTGGGCGAGGAAGAGCGGGAAGGTGAACGCGAACGCGGTCACGGCCGCTCCCGCGACGTAGAGCCATGAATGGCGCATGCCGAGTCGACGTGCCTCGACGATGATGAACACGCTTCCGGCGATGGCGACGATGAGCAGATCGACGGTCAGCGATGAGACGGCGGGACCGCTCCCGATCCAGTCGCCGATGAAGTCCCGTGAGGCGAGGATGGCGAGCACGTTGAAGGTCCAGGTGCCGATGAGGCCCGCGATGGCGAGCACGAGCCAGGTGATCGCGAGGGGTGTCCAGTGGGAGGTCATGGCTCATTGTGCCGCGACACGCCGAGTGCGTGTCAGTGGCGGTTGACACAATAGAAGGTATGTTCGAGCATGGAGGGGTGTCCACTGCCCGCGCTCTCGAACCCGCCCCCGATCGGGTGCGTGAGTTGCAGGCGCGCATCCGGCAGATGCAGGCCCCCCAGCTCAAGGTGCGCACGATTCCGACGCATCCGGTCATCGCGAGCCTGCTGCCCGAGGGCGGGGTTCGAGAGGGTGCGGTCTATTCGGTCGACCGATCCTCCCTGCTGCTCATGACACTGCTGGCTCCCCCGTCGTCCGCGGGCGCCTGGTGCGGCGTGGTCGGCGTTCCCGAGTTCGGCATCGAAGCGGCGGCCGGGTTCGGCATCGACCTCGAGCGGCTGGTGCTCGTGCCGCGCCCCGGTGACCAATGGCTCGCCGTCACAGCGGCGATCGCCGACACCCTCGGCGTCGTCGCTCTGCGACCTCCCGCGCGGGCGAGCGAGTCGAGCATCTCGCGCCTCGCGGCACGGTTGCGCCAGCGCGGCACGACCCTCTTCGTGCTCGGCTCATGGCCGCACAGCGAAGCAATGCTCTCGCTCGACGCGCCGCGTTGGCACGGCATCGGCGACGGCCACGGTCATCTCACCGCCCGCGAGGTGACCGTCACCGTGACCAGCCGCGTCGTCGGTCGACCCCGCAGCGCGCGAGTCTGGCTGCCCGATGCGGATGCTGGGGTCTCCTCCGTCTCCCCCGTCTCCGAAATGCGTACGGCCCCCGCGGTGGCGGTGGCGGGATGAGTGCGTCAACGCCTCCGCGCGTCATCGTGCTGTGGTGCCCCGACTGGCCCGTCACGGCGGCGCGCCTCGATGCCGGGCTGCCGTCCGAGACCCCGGTGGTGCTTGCCGAGAAGGGGCGTGTGCTCGCGTGCTCTGTGCACGCTCGCGCGGAATCGGTGCGGCGGGGCATGCGCGTCCGCGAGGCACAGGCTCGGTGCCCCGAGGCCACCGTGCTGCCCTACGACGCGAGTCTGGATGCGCGTGTGTTCGAGCCCCTCATGACGGGTCTGGAGGAGCTCGCGCCGGGCATCCAGCTGCTGCGCCCAGGGCTGTGCGCCGTGGCCGTGCGAGGGGCGGCGCGCTTCTACGGCGGAGAACGGGCAGCGGCACTGACCTTGACGGCACGCCTGAACGAACTCGGAGGCGGTGAGCCACGGGCAGGCATCGCCGACGGCGTCTTCACGGCGGAGCAGGCGGCGCGCCGACGCGCCGAACCGGTCTTCGTGGTTCCCGCGGGAGAGGCAGGCGAATTTCTCGCGCCATTCGATGTGGGGGTACTCGCCGAAGCGTCCGGTGACGAGGCCGACGGCATCGTCACCCTCGTGCGACGGCTCGGAATCCGAACCCTCGGCGACTTCGCGGCACTGCGGGCGACCGATGTGCGCACCCGGTTCGGACCGTTGGGGGCTCGCCTGCATGAGCTGGCGTCCGGTCGCGACAGCTGGCCGGTGGTGCCGCGAACTCCCCCGGACGATCTGGTTGCCGCCGTGGATTTCGAACCCGCCCTTGAGATCGTCGACCAGGTCGCCTTCGGGGTGCGAGCACCGGTCGAGCGTTTCGTCGATGAACTCACCGCACGACGTCTTGTCGCGACGGGGGTGCGCGTGCGGCTCGACAGCGATCGGGGGCGGACGAACGAGCGGGTGTGGTTGCATCCGCGGTCGTTCACTCCTTCGGATCTCGTCGATCGCGTCCGCTGGCAGGCGGCGGGTGCTCAACTCGAATCGGGCATCGTACGAGTCACGATCGCTCCTGAGGCCGTCGACGCCTTGTCGCATCACGAGCCGGGTCTCTGGGGACAGGGGCCGGATGAGCGCGTGCACCACGCCCTCTCCCGCGTGCAGAGCATGCTCGGTCACGACGCCGTGCTCGTGCCCGTGCTCTCAGGCGGCCGCAGCCTCGCGGACCGGCAGCAACTCGTCGCGTGGGGCGATCGCCCCGTCGGCATCCGTTCGCCACGGGAACCATGGCCTGGCCGCTTGCCCGCTCCCCTTCCGGGGACCGTGTATGTGCCCCGGCAGCCCGTCGGTCTGCTCGACGGGGGTGGGCAGCCCGTGCGGCTGACGGAGCGCGGCGCGCTCGACGATCCTCCCGCGCGACTGACCGTGGGGTCGCGTTCCCTCGACATCACCGCGTGGGCGGGGCCGTGGCCGATCGATGAGCGCTGGTGGGATCCGCGCACGGCGACGCGTTCGTGGCGCTTTCAGGTGGTCGACCACGCCGGTTGCGGGTGGCTGCTGCTGCTCGACTCGACCGGCTGGTGGGCGGAGGCGCGCTATGACTGACCGCCGGATCTCTGCTCACCCGACGGGAGTCCGTGATGGGGTGGCATAACCCTCCGGTGCCGTGGTCGGAGTTCGAGCGCAGCCTCTCCGACGTCTCCCGCCCGGGAACCGCTCCGCCCTTGGGAGCGGACGGAGGCGACAGCCCCGCGTGGTCGGCCAAACGCGCCGCCTACCGGCCCCCGGTACTCGACGCTCCCGTCGAGACGGTGCCCTATGCGGAACTGCACGCGCATTCGAGCTTCAGTTTTCTCGACGGCGCAGCCATGCCCGAGACGATGGCGGAAGAGGCCGCGCGGCTGGGGCTCTACGCGCTCGCGATGACGGATCATGACGGGCTCTACGGCACCGTGCGCATGGCGGAGGCGGCGTCCGAGCTCGGGGTCGCCACGATCGTCGGCGCTGAACTCTCACTCGGCCTCAGTGGTCCCCAGAATGGAGTCGCCGACCCGGAGGGCTCCCATCTGCTCGTGCTCGCACGTCGCGAGGAGGGCTATCACCGTCTCGCGGGAGCGATCACCGCTGGACAACTCGCGGGCGGAGAGAAGGGGCGGCCCGTTTACCGTCTCGACGAGCTCGCGGACGCGGCCGAAGGTCATTGGCTCATCCTCACCGGCTGCCGCAAGGGCGCCGTACGCCGGGCGCTCGGTCCCGGCCGCCCCGATCGGGACGCTGCCGCGGTCGAGCTCGACCGACTCGTGGCGACCTTCGGCCATGGCAACGTCGTCGTCGAGCTCCTCGACCACGGCGACCCGCTCGACAGCGTGCGCAACGACGTGCTCGCCGCGCTCGCCGCCGAGCGAGAACTGCGGATCGTCGCCACGAGCAACGCGCATTACGCGCGTCCCGAGCAGCACCGGTTGCACGCTGCCCTCTCCGCGGTGCGAGCGCGTCGCAGCCTCGACGAACTCGACGGCTGGCTGCCCGCCGCAGGCCAGGCCTATCTGCGCTCCGGCCGGGAGATGGCCGCGCGCTTCGGGCGCTACCCCGGAGCGATCGAGAACACCGTCACGATCGCGGATGAGCTCTCCTTCGAGCTGCAGCGCGCCAAGCCTGCGCTTCCCGACCAGGAGGTGCCCGACGGGCACACGCCCGCAAGCTACCTGCGCGAACTCGTCTGGTCGGGGGTCGCCGACCGCCGGCTGCGGCTCGACGACGGCGTGCGCGCACGCATCGGACACGAACTCGACATCATCGAGGAGAAGGGGTTCCCCGGCTACTTCCTCATCGTCTGGGACATCGTGCGCGAAGCCAAACGGCGCGGCATCCTCTGTCAAGGACGCGGATCGGCGGCGGCCTCCGTCGTCTGCTATCTGCTGGGTATCACCGCGATCGATCCGGTGCGCTACAAGCTGCCGTTCGAGCGCTTCATCTCGACCATGCGCGAGGAGGAGCCCGATATCGACATCGATTTCGAATCGGATCGGCGCGAGGAGATCATCCAGTACGTTTTCGCGAAGTACGGTCGGCGCAACGCGGCGCAGGTCTGCAACGTCATCCAGTACCGGCCTAAGGCGGCCGTACGAGACATGGCGAAGGCACTCGGACATTCGCCGGGGCAACAGGACGCGTGGTCCCGTCAGGTGGAGCGCTGGGGCGCGCTCGTCTCGAGCGAAGACCACGACATCCCCGACGATGTCGTCGGTCTCGCGCTGGAGATCATGAAGTTTCCGCGTCACCTCGGCATCCACTCCGGGGGCATGGTGCTCACGCAGCGTCCCGTCGGCGAGGTCGTGCCCGTCGAGCACGCGCGCATGAGCGGTCGCACGGTGCTGCAGTGGGACAAGGACGACTGCGCGTGGATGGGCCTGGTCAAGTTCGATCTGCTGGGCCTGGGTATGCTCTCGGCGCTGCGCTACTGCTTCGACCTCGTGCGCGACAACCTCGGCGACGACCTCGATCTGGACACCATCCCCAAGGAGGAGCAAGGCGTCTACGACCAGTTGTGCCGGGCGGACGCGATCGGAGTCTTCCAGGTCGAGAGCCGGGCACAGTTGGGTCTGCTGCCGCGCCTGCAGCCGCGCGAGTTCTACCATCTCGTCGTCGAGATCGCACTCGTGCGCCCCGGGCCCATTCAAGGTGGTGCGGTGCACCCCTATGTGCGGCGCAAGACCGGCCAGGAACCGGTCACCTACCTGCATCCGCGTCTCGTGGAGCCCCTCGAACGCACTTTGGGTGTGCCGGTCTTCCAGGAGCAGCTGATGCAGATCGCGGTCGCGGTGGGAGGCTGCACCGCCGATGATGCCGATCTGCTGCGCCGAGCCATGGGGTCCAAGCGCGGCGTCGAGCGCATTGACCGGCTGCGCGAGAAGCTCTACGCGGGCATGGCCGAGAACGGCATCACGGGGGCCGACGCCGACAGCATCTATGCGCGCATCCAGGCGTTCGCCGGGTTCGGCTTCGCGGAAAGCCATGCGCTGAGCTTCGCCCTGCTTGTCTATGCGAGCGCCTGGTTGCGTCTGCACTATCCCGCGGCGTTTCTCGCCGCCATGCTGCGTGCGCAGCCCATGGGGTTCTATTCCCCGCAGAGCCTCGTCGCGGATGCCCGGCGGCACGGCGTGCAGGTGCTGCGCTGCGACATCCAGCGTTCCGGTGTGCATGCGGTGCTCGAGCCGGCGGCGGGAGTCGAACCGGTACCCAGCGGCGACCCGGCGTGCCTGGAACGCGATCAACCGCCTGTCGGCCCCTTTGATCGCGATGCCGCCGACGAGACGGCACGCCATCGGCGCGATGGCGCGTTCACGGTGCGACTGGGGCTGACCGAAGTCAGCGGCATCAGCGAGAAGGTCGCCGAGCTCATCGTTGCCGAGCGTGAGCGTGCGGGCGACTACCGCGACATGAACGACCTGGTGCGCCGCACCGGTCTGACGACCGCGCAACTCGAATCCCTCGCGGCGGCGGGCGCCTTCGAGTCGTTCGGGCTCAGCCGTCGGGAGGCGCTGTGGAACGCCGGGAATGCCGCACAAGACCGCCCCGAGTTCCTCGCGGGAACCGTCATCGCGGTGCAGCCTCCGCTGTTCGCGATGCCGTCCCAGGTGGAGGAGGTGATGAGTGATCTGTGGGCGACCGGCATCTCTCCGGATAGCCACCCCGTCGCTCACTTGCGTGACTCGTTGCGCGCGGAGGGGATCCTCTCGTCGCTGGAGCTCCCGGACGCCGAGTCGGGCAGCCGTGTGCGGGTGGCGGGGGTCGTCACTCACCGGCAGCGTCCCGCAACCGCCAGCGGCATCACATTCGTCAACTTGGAGGACGAGACAGGTTTCGTCAACGTGATCTGCAGCGTCGGCTTCTGGGGCCGTTATCGACGGATCGTGCGGGAGGCCCCCGCCCTCATCGTTCGCGGCACCCTCGAACGCTCCCCCGAAGGCGTCATCAATCTCGTTGCCGACCACGTGGAGCCCTTGGGGATGGTGCCGCGCACCCGATCCCGAGATTTCCGCTAGATGACGTTTCGTTACCGGTTTGGCAAACCATGGTGGCCAGGCCCTGGCTCTGTTATACCCTGAGCACACGCCCGCACGTCCCGACGTGGGGTGCGGTCTCGACTGTCGGGACCAGCAGAACGCTCCTGGAGGAGTTTTACATGGCACAAGGTACGGTCAAGTGGTTCAACGCGGAGAAGGGCTTTGGTTTCATCGCCCCCGAGGACGGAAGTCCTGACGTGTTCGCCCACTACTCGGCCATCCAGTCGAGCGGCTACCGGTCGCTCGAGGAGAATCAGAAGGTCGAGTTCGACATCACCCAGGGCCCTCGTGGCCCGCAAGCGGAGAACATCCGCCCCCTCTGATCACGCTTCCCCCACCGCCACCACGCACCCGCAAGGACGCGGGGATTACAGCGGCAGGGTTCTCGGTTCAGTGCTCGAACGCCTCGGCTTCCGCCGGGGCGTTCGTGCAGTTAACGGGAGCGTTCGCAGGTCTTCAGGACCGAATGCCGCGGCGCAGGTAGTCGATGCGCGACTGGAGTTGCGCGACGCTCGCCGTCGCGACCGGCGGGCCCCCGCACACGCGACGCAGTTCCGCATGGATGTGGCTGTGCGGCTCGCCCGATAGCTTCGCGCGCATGCCGACGAGCGAGTTGAGGAGGGCCCGCTGCTCACGCAAGGTGCGGTAGAGCGGAGGCGGCAGCTCCTCGACCGGGCGAGACGGGGCGCGTCGCTGCTGCCGGGCGTGCCGCTGGCGCAACAGTTCGCGCACCTGATCGGGCTCGAGAATGCCCGGTAGTCCGAGGAAGTCGAGTTCCTCGTCGCTGCCGACGAGAGCCGCCGATCCGAACTCGTCCCCGTCGTAGAGCACCTTGTCGAAGGTGGCATCGGAGGCGATCGCCTGCCAGGAGTACTCGGGGTTGAGCCGGTCGGCGCCGTCCTGCTCGCGATTCTCGCGCTCGAGCAGGTCGTCGTCGAGCAGCAGATCATCGGCGCGCTCGCGATCCAGGGCGTGGTCCCGCTCCCGTTCGAGCTGGGCGGCGAGGGCGAGCAGCGGCGGCACGCTTGGCAGGAAGATCGAAGCGGTCTCGCCGCGGCGTCGAGCCCGCACGAATCGTCCGACCGCTTGGGCGAAGAACAGCGGCGTGGATGCGGATGTCGCGTAGACGCCGACGGCGAGCCGCGGCACGTCGACGCCCTCGGACACCATCCGCACGGCGACCATCCAGCGGGTGGTGTCGTTTGCGAACCGTTCGATTCGGGCTGAGGCGGCCTTCTCGTCGGAGAGCACGATCGTTGCCGGCTCCCCCGTGATGCGGTGCAGCAGCTGGGCGTAGGCGCGAGCCGACTGCTGATCGGTCGCGATCACGAGGCCGCCCGCATCCGGCACGGCGTGGCGCACTTCGGTGAGCCGCCGGTCCGCGGCAGACAGTACGGAGGGGATCCAGTCGCCGCTGGGGTCGAGGGCGGTGCGCCAGGCCTGTGCGGTGACGTCCTTGGTGTCGCCTTCGCCGAGCCGCGCCTCCATCTCATCGCCCATGGTGGTGCGCCACTTCATGCTCCCGGCGTAGGCGAGGAACAGGACGGGGCGAACCACACCGTCGGCGAGAGCTCGGCCGTAACCGTAGGAGTAGTCGGTCTGCGACAACCGGATGCCGCGTTCGTCGCGCGCGTACGAGACAAAGGGAATCGGCGAGGTGTCGCTGCGGAACGGTGTTCCGGTGAGGGACAGCCGACGCACCGCTGGGTCGAATGCCTCCCGGATCGCGTCGCCCCAGCTGAGCGCGTCGCCGCCGTGGTGCACCTCGTCGAGGATCACGAGGGTTCGGGCGGACTCGGTGATCTGCCGGTGCAGCGCGGCGCGCACGGCGACCTGGGCATAGGTGACCGCCATGCCGTGGTAGCGACGCCCGCCCCATGACGAACCGTTGACGTAGCCGGGATCGAGACGGAGACCGACTCGATGCGCGGCGTCCGCCCATTGCCGCTTGAGGTGGTCGGTGGGCGCGACGACGGTGACCCGGTCCACGACGCGTCGCGCGATGAGTTCCACCGCGAGGCGCAGCGCGAAGGTGGTCTTGCCTGCGCCTGGGGTGGCGGCGGCGAGAAAGTCCCGCGGTTCCGTTTCGAAGTACCGGTCGAGCGCTTCGGCTTGCCATGCGCGGAGTTTGGAGGCGGTGCCGCGCGCCGCGCGCTCGGGGTAGGACGGGGAGAGATGCTCCGCTGCGAAGGTGCCCACGGTGGGACCGGGCAGGGATGACATGCTCACTTGATCACACGTTACCCGACTCGACTGACACCCCGACGCGCGCCCCGCGGCGCCGCGTCTCAGTCTCGTTGACCGAGCCGCGGACGTTCGTCGGCGCGATGGCCGAGCAGGCGTGCAGGAGTGACAGCTCCCCTCCCGAAGCGTTCGATCGCCGCATCCATCACGTTCTCGGCCTGGCGCCAGTCATCGCGATCGTCCCAGAGCGCCTGATCGATACCGGCGGGATCGACGAGCTGTTCCGCGCGAACCCCGACGAGCCGCACGGGGCGATCGCCCGCGCGCACCGTCTCGTGGATCGCTCGCACCTCGTCGAAGATCTCGCGGCCGAGGTCGGTGGGCTCGGTGAGCGTGCGCGATCGCGTGATCGTCGTGAAGTCGGAGTAGCGCAGTTTGAGCACAACGGTGCGCGCTCGCACGCGGTGCCGGCGCAGGCGCACGGCGACGTTGTTGGAGAGTCGCAGCAACTCGCGCCGGATCACGACCGGGTCGGTGATGTCGGTGCGGAAGGTCAGTTCGTGTCCGATGCTCTTCTCGTCGGCGCCCGCATGGACGCGCCGCTCATCGCGCCCCCAGGACAGCTCGTGCAGCCGCTGCGCTCCGGCCTCGCCCACCGCGCGACGCAGCACGTCGATGGGCGCGCGGGCGACGTCTCCGATGGTATGGAGCCCGCGCGCCCGCAGCGCCTCCTCCGTCTTGGCTCCGACACCCCAGAGCTTGGCGACCGGGAGCGGGTGCAGGAAGGCAACGGTGTCGTCACGCGGCACGATGAGCAGCCCATCGGGTTTGGAGAGCCCGGAGGCGACCTTGGCGACGTACTTCGTGGCGGCAGCCCCGACCGAGCAGACCAGGCCGGTCTCGGCCCGTACCCGGGCGCGGAGCAGCTGGGCGACGCGCTGCGGGGATCCGAAGACCGCCCCGGCGCCGGACACGTCGAGGAATGCCTCGTCGATGCCGAGTCGTTCGACTGCCGGGGTGAGTTCGTCGCAGATCGCGAAGACCTGCGCGGAATAGTGCTGGTAGCGCTCGTAGTGCGGCTCGAGGATGATCGCCTGAGGGCAGCGCCGCAACGCGATCGACATGGGAAGCGCCGAATTCACGCCGAACTTGCGCGCCTCGTAGGTGGCGGCTGTCACGATCGAGCGGGGCGAATCGTGGCCGACGATCACCGGCTTGCCGACCAGTTCAGGGTGGTCGAGCAGTTCGACCGAAGCGAAGAACGCATCCATGTCGACGTGCAGGATGGGCGCGGTCGACGAGTCGATGTCGCCGACCGTGACCTGGCGGTCGCGCCCGTCCTGCTTGCCCACGCGCCCATCCTCTCAGGTACCGCCGACGCGGCTCGCGGTACCGTGACAGACGTCGGGGGCGGGCGCGTCCGACGCGCCCGCCCCCGATCCGGTCCGGTGGCTCAGGCTCGCTTGCGGCCGAAGATCAGGCCGAAGAGGCCGAGCACGATGATCGCTCCGACGACGGCCCAGAACCACGACACGAGCGACCAGAAGCCGTTGGCGTCGAGAAGGTTCTGACCGAAGAAGAGCTGCGAGATCCAACCGCCGAGCAGGGCGCCGAGCACGCCGAGGATGATGGTGAGGAACCAGTTGACGCGCTGTCGCAGGATCAGCTTGGCGATGACCGCCGCGATGATTCCCAGGATGAGTACGGCAAACCAACCCATGAGGACTCCATAGTGTCTCGTCGCGGGCCCACCGTGGGCTCGCACGGTCAGCATGGCACCGGCGGCCCGCGGCGACAAGGACCGGGTGCCCGGCGCGTCGCGAGTGGCACCCGCCCGCCCTCGTGATCCATGCTGGAGGCATGACTCAGCAGCACCCGTGGAGCCGGTATGTCGCGATCGGCGACTCGTTCACGGAGGGCATCGGAGACCCGGAGCCGCAGAGCCCCGGCGGGCATCGCGGCTGGGCGGATCGGGTCGCAGAGGCCCTAGCCGAGCGCACCGACGACTTCGCTTATGCGAACCTGGCGATCCGGGGGCGTCTGCTTCAGCAGATCTCGGATGAGCAGGTCGATCCCGCCCTCGAACTCAAGCCCGATCTCATCAGCGTCTCCGCGGGTGGGAACGACATCATCCGTCCTGGCACCGATCCCGATGACGTGGCGAACCGGTTCGAGGAAATGATCGCGCGGTTGCGGCGCGACGGGGCGACCGTGGTGATGTTCAACGGCCCGGATATCGGAATGACTCCGGTGCTGCGGCGCGTGCGCGGCAAGGTCGCGATCTACAACGAGAATCTTCGCGCGATCGCGCAGCGGCACGACGCGATCGTGGCGGATATGTGGGCTCTGCGAGAGCTGCAGGATCCGCGGATGTGGGCCCCGGATCGGCTGCACTTTTCCCCCGTGGGCCACCACACGATCGCGCGCATGGTGCTCGATTCACTCGGGGTGGAGCACGACCTCGAACCGTTCAAGCCGGAGCCTCTCCCCCGCACGTCGTGGCGACAGGCGCGCGTCGAAGATGTGGGCTGGGCACGCGAGTACCTCGTGCCGTGGGTGATCCGCCGCATCCGGCACCAATCGTCCGGCGACGATGTCGTGCCCAAGCGCCCAGGGTTCTAGGCATCAGAGCAGTTCTGCGGGGTGCGACAGGCGCCACCACGGACCGGGGTCGTCGATGGTCGCGTCGAGCACGAGCGGCACGATGACGGTGCGGGAGCCGACCGTGAATGTCACGCGGCCGACCTCGGCGCCTGCCTCGGCCAAGCGAACCGGGTCGACGGTGACCTCCGCGGTGACGGGAGTGGCCGACCACGTGACCACGCTCGCCTCCTCGGCCGCAACGGCCGAGGCTTGATCGCCCCAGACGCTGTCGTACCGCGCGAGCACGTCGCCGACGGCCGCGAGATCGATCCGGCGAAAGCCCCGGTCGGCTTCGGCGAGAATCCCGCGGATCGCCTCGGCGATGGTCGGATGGTCTGGGCCGCCCAGTACCACGCCGACGAGGGTGATCGGCTGCCCGTCGACGACGTGATCGGCCGAGAACAGCAGACACGCCCCCGACTCGTCGAGCGTGCCCGTCTTGATGCCGTCGACGCCGTCGATGCCGAGCAGAAGGTTTCGGTTCGCGACGGTACCGACTCCGGGCACCTCCACCTGCGAGGTGGCGACGATCTCCGCGACGACCGGGCTGGCCAGGGCCAGCTTGCCGAGTTCGATGAGGTCGGAGACGGTGCTCGTGTTGGTCGGCTGGATTCCGGTCGCGTCGGTGATCGTGGTCGAGGTGAGGCCGTTCCGGTCGAGCCAGGCGCGGGCGGCATCGACGTAGGCCGCCTCGCTGCCGAACGCCCACGCGGCCACCGACTGGGCGTAGTTGTTGGCCGACGCCATGAGTGCAAGATCCAGCATGTGCCGCTCGGTGACGGTCTGGCCCGCAGTCACCGACGCGACGATGCCGTCTTGGGCGACCTGCTCCGCGTAGAACTGCTCGTCCTGCACCCCCATGGTGACCGCCGGACCGAGCTCGCCGGGGGCGAGCGGGTGCGCGTCGAGTACCACGAGCGCGGTGACCACTTTCGTGATGGATGCGATCGGCAGCGCGTCGGGGGTTCCCGCCGACGCGAGCACACCCTCGAATCCGACGGCCCCGAGACCGGACGCGCCATACGGCGGGAAGGTCAGTACGGGCGTCTCGGGCGGCGGCGGCTCCACGCCGACGACGACCGATGAGGCCAGCGGAACCGGAGCGAGCAGGGTCACCGGCAGGTAGACCCCGGTTGCGAGCACGAGTGCGGCGGCGCTGCCGACGACGATCCGTCGTCTCACATACACCTGGCGGCGGGTCGGCGGCATTCGTCCATGCTAGGCAGCGCTGGTGACGATCAGCTGCGACCGCCGTCGACGGAGCGGCGCGGCGGCGAGACGTCCTCCGGCACGAGCACCGCGGTCGTCTCGTTGAGAGTCTCGCCACGGAAGAACGGCCGCGAACGGGTGAAGAAGGACCAGACGATCATGAGTACGACGCCGAGCGCGAGCGAACCGATGCCGACCACGAAGACGCCGCCGATGCCGAACAGTACGGTGTAGCCGTAGTCGGGGTTGGCCATGTCGATCGCGGAGAACACGAACGCGGCCGTGAGCATGAGCGCGCCGAGCAGCGGGAAGACCAACCGGAAGACGACGTTGCGCGCGGAGTCGAACAACGTCTTGCGGAAGAACCAGACGCACGCGAAACCGGTGATCGCGTAGTAGAAGGCGATTGCAAGACCGAGGGACAGGATCGTGTCGGAGAGGAAGTCCTCGCTGATGATCGTCATGCCGACGTAGAAGACGGTCGCAACGATGCCCATCACGATCGTGGAGAACGCCGGCGTGCGGTACTTCGGGTGAACCTTGCCGAAACGGGCAGGCAGGGCGCGGTAAGCCGCCATCGCGAGGGTGCCGCGCGCGGTAGGGAGGATGGTCGTCTGGGTCGACGAGATCGCCGAAACCATGACCGCGATGACGAGCAGCCACGCCCACGGTCCGAAGAGCGCATCCTTGAGGGCAAAGAAGACGTCTTCGGCGTTGTCCTCGTTGCCGAGGCCCATGCCGCTCGCGCCGAGTCCCGCGTACGCCATCGCGGCGACCGTCACTCCGACGTAGGTGACGAGCAGGATCACGGTCGACAGGATCGCGGCTCTGCCGGGGGTGCGCTCCGGGTCCTTGGTCTCCTCGTTGAGGGCGAGGCACGTGTCCCAGCCCCAGTAGATGAACAGGGCGAGCAGGATCGCCTGAACGAAACCGGTCGACGACTCGAAGCTGAACGGATTGAACCACGACAGTTCGGGCGCGGTCGAGCCTTCAGGGGCGGTCCCGGTGGCGAACGACACGATCACGGCGATCACGAAGACGGCGAGGGCGAGGTACTGGATGCCGAGCAGCACGTTCTGCAGGCGCTCGCCGATCTCCGTGCCGCGGTAGCTGATGTAGGTCATGACGGCGATGAACACGACACCCGTTGCCGTGACGATCCACCCCTCGGCGGCGAACGGGGAGTAGACGAGGAGCCAGAAGTACTTGCCCCCGATCTGCGCGAGGTTGGCGAGCACGACCATGCCCGCTACGGCGACGCCCCAGCCGCCCATCCAGCCGACCCAAGGCCCGAAGGCCTTGGTCGCCCACGTGAACGTCGTGCCGCAGTCCGGGACGGCCCGATTGAGCTCCCGGTAGGCGAACGCGACGAGGAACATGGGGATGAACGCGAGAATGAAGGCGATCGGCGCCTGGGCACCCACGGCGAGCACGACGAAGCCGAGGGTCGCGGCGAGCGAGTAGACCGGCGCCGTCGAGGCCAGACCGATCACCGTCGAACCCCACAGGCCCAGGGTTCCCGTCGCCAGACCCTTGGATGGTGCTTGATCGCTGGCGGGCGTCGTCGTCGACATCGGCGTCTCCTCGTTCTTCGGTCCGGTGCGTCGGGCCTGTGGGGAGCATAGGCCCGAGGACGGCTCGCCCGCACGCGGCACTCACCGAATAGGGTCGATTCGTGTCCGCCACGCGTTTCGACGACGGCGCACTGCCGCGCTGGGCGAGTGTGCGTGCGTGGCGCGACGACTCGGCGCCGATCGTGGAGCGCCTTCGAGCGCAGTGGGAACTGTCGATCGATCGCGAGTTCACGGGTGGGGTCGCTGGTCGCGCGTTCGCCGTGCGCACGCGCACCGGGAGTGCGGCCGTGCTCAAGGTCGGCTTCCCCCATCCCGAGGCGATCGCCGAAGCGGTGGCGATCGAGGCGTGGGCGCCCCGCTATGCCCCGCGACTGCTCGCGATGGATGCCGCAGGGTGGGGCATGCTGATCGAGCAGGTGCAGCCCGGTACGCACTTGTGCGCGAGCGGGCAGGCGTCCGACCTCGCGTTGGCGCTCGCGTTCGAGCTTCTCGCCGCCGCCCATCGCACGCCCGCCCCCGTGGGGGTTCCACCCCTCGGGGAGGTGATCGGCGACTGGCCCGAGAACGCCCGAACGATGATCGCCGGTCGGCCCGCCGATGATCGCGCGCGAATCCTGCCTTGGCTCGACGTGGCGGATCAGTTGATCGCGGACGACCACGGTGACGCGCTGCTGCACGGGGACGTGAACCCGGGAAACGTGCTCGACGGGCGGGGCTCGCTCGTGCTCATCGACCCGAAGCCGATGCGGGGTCGGGCGGAGTTCGATCCGGCGCCCTTGCTCGAACAGGTGGCCCCCTTCGCCCCAGACGACCTCGCACGCCGCGTGAGTATCGCCGTCGACGTGCTCGGAGCCGATCGCGCGCTGACCGCCGCGTGGGGCGCCGTGCGGGCGGCGCTCAACGTCGCGTGGGCGTGGGACGACGGCAACAGCGGTGAGCCTGAACTGCGCGCCCTCGCAGCGTGGGAGTCGCTCAGCGCGGCCTGAGCGCGTGCAACGCCACCGCGCTCGCCGCCGCGACGTTGAGCGAATCGACACCGTGCGCCATGGGAATCGTCACCACGGTGTCCGCGGCCTCGAGAGCCGCGCGCGAGAGGCCATCACCTTCGGTGCCGAGCACGAGCGCGATCCGCGCGGGAGGCGTCGCGCCGAACTCGTCGAGGTCGACCGCATCGGGGGTGAGCGCGAGGGCGGCGATGTGGAAACCCGCGGCGTGCAGTTCGTTCCGCGCCTCGGGCCATTCGGGCAACCGAGTCCAGGGCACCTGGAGAACGGTGCCCATACTCACCCGCACGCTTCGCCGGTAGAGCGGGTCGGCGCAGCGCGGCGTGACGAGCACCGCATCGGCGCCGAGTCCGGCGGCGGAGCGGAAGATCGCCCCGACGTTGGTGTGGTCGACGACATCCTCGATCACGACGACCCGTTGCGCGCCGTCGAGGATGCGGGCGACCGGCTGCAGCTCCGGTCGGTGCATCGCCGCGAGGGCGCCCCGATGCATCTCGAAACCGGTCAGACGCTCGAGCACGTCGCTGTCGCCCACGAAGACCGCGAGGTCGGGAAAGCCAGCGAGCAACGGTTCCAGGTCGGCGAGCCACCGTTCCCGTAGCAGGACGGACCGGGGCTGGTGGCCGGCGGCCAGGGCTCGGGCGATGACCTTGGCCGACTCAGCGATGTAGAGGCCGCCCTCGGGCTCGAATCGGCGCCGCAACGCGACATCGGTGAGGTCGCGATAGTCGGCCAACCGGTCGTCGGCGGGGTCGGTAACGCGTTCGACGCGCACGGCACCTCCCCCGAACTGACAGCGTGGGGAAACATACCGGAAAAAAACGACCTCTACCCTGGGGAGCATGTCGACGATCGCGCCCGCGGCTTCCCCGCACGTCGATGCGGCCGTCGAACTGCTGCGCGGTCGCACGGTCGCGGTGCTCACGGGCGCCGGCGTCAGCACCGACTCAGGCATCCCCGACTACCGCGGTGAGGGCGCACCCGCACGCACGCCGATGACCTTCCAGCAGTTCCTGGCGGACGAGAACTACCGCAAGCGCTACTGGGCCGGTAGTCACCTGGGATGGCGTCGCTTCGACGGCGCCGAACCCAACGCCGGTCATCGTGCCATCGCCGATCTCGAGGCGGCCGGTGTGGTCGACGGAGTGATCACGCAGAATGTGGACGGGCTCCACTTGCGAGCGGGCTCACGGCATGTCGTCGACCTGCACGGCAGCATGGATCGCGTGCTGTGCTTGCGATGCGGTCAGCATTACGCGCGGGCCAGCGTCGCCGATCGCCTGACCCGCGACAACCCCTGGCTCGACATTCCGGAGCAGGTGACCCTCTCCCCCGACGGCGACGTCGACATTCGTGATGTCGACGCATTCCGGGTGCCGGACTGCAGCGTCTGCGGTGGGGTGCTCAAGCCCGACGTCGTCTTCTTCGGCGAGTTCGTACCGCGCGAAAAGTTCGAGGAGGCTCGGGCGCTGCTCAAGCGTGCAGACGCACTGCTGATCGCCGGGTCGTCGCTCGTCGTCAACTCCGGGATCCGCCTGCTCGAGCAGGCCGCCCGCCGTCGGCTGCCGATCATCATCGTCAACCGCGGTCAGACCAAGGGCGACAACCGCGCGACCCTTAAGATCGACGGGGGAACGACCGAGACCCTCCTCGAACTCCTCGAGCGCCTCGTCTAGCGCGTCGTCCCCGGAAGGGTTGACGTGCTCCTCACTCTCGTGCGCCACGGCGAGACCGATTGGAACCTTCAGCGTCGCATCCAGGGCAGCACGGATGTGCCCCTGAACGACACCGGGCGGGCTCAGGCTCGCGCCAGTGCGGCGCTGCTGGGCCGGCGCAGGTGGGATGCGGTCTACACCTCGCCCCTCGTTCGGGCGAGCGAGACGGCCGCCATCATCGCGGCACAACTTGGGCTCGCCGCGCCCCGCGCCGTGGCGGAACTCGTCGAACGGTCATACGGCGAATCCGAAGGCTTCACCGAATCGGAGCTCGCCACGCGCTTTCCCGAAGGAACGGAGGTTCCGGGGCGGGAGCCTCGGCCAGCGGTACTTGCGCGCGCCCTCCCGGCGCTCGAGCGCATCGGCCTCGCTCACCCCGGTGGCGCGGCGATCGCTGTGACGCACGGCGGGCTGATTCGATCAGTTCTCAGCGCTGTCGATCCGGACGGGAGGCACGGCATGATCGCCAATGGTTCGATCCACACCTTCTCGATCGACGACGGCACATTGCGCCTCATCGCCTTCGACGACCCACTTGATGAACTCTCGGAGGCGCTCGGCGACGACCTCATGGTGCAGAATCCCCTCGAACGCCGCGAACCGGAGGACTCCAGCAGATGAGCGATGCACGCGCTCAGGCCTACGCCGAACGCCTTGCCCGGTTGGGGGTGCGGATCGAGGTGCACGAGATGGCCGCCAGCACGCACACGGCCCAGCAGGCCGCGGAGGCCATCGGATGCCCGGTGGACGCGATCGTCAAGAGCCTGCTCTTCCGGGCGGGCGAAGGTTTCGTCCTCGTGCTCGCGTCGGGGCCTCGCCGCGTCGACACGGAGCTGGTGTCGAGCCTCGTCGGCGAAACCGTGTCGATGGCCGATGCCGACCAGGTCAAGAGCGTCACGGGGTTCAGCATCGGCGCCGTGCCGCCGCTCGGGCACGCCACGGCGCTCCCCACGATCGTCGACGAGACCCTGATCGACCTCGACGAGGTCTGGGCTGCCGCGGGCAGCGCGCAGTCCGTGTTCCCGATCGCGCCAGCACGCTTGGTCGAGCTCACCGGGGCGACGGTCGCGCGGGTCAGCTAGCGCCGGCCGCGCGCCGGTCGACCGCCTCCCGGAGAACCTCGAGAAGCTGGCGAGCCGCATCCGGCCAGCTGTAGCGCTCGGACCACGCCGCTGACGCGAGAGAACGTTGGCGCCACTCTGCCGGATCCTCGAGCTCGCGGACGGCGGTGACGAACGACGCCACACTGTCGGGGTCGAAGAACCCTGCGGGATCGCCGCCGATCTCTCGGAAGATGGGGGTGTCGGCAAGCACAACGGGGGTGCCGACGGCCTGGGCTTCCACGACCGGCAGCCCGAAACCTTCGTCGCGAGACGCGGAGACGAGGGCGAACGCGTCGCGGAGAGCGGCCTGGTACGCCTCGTCGCTGGCGCCGTTGAGAAACTCGACCGACCCAGCAGGCGCAAGCGCCGACAGCCGCTCCCGCTCGGAATCGCTGATTCTGCTCATCAGCCGCAGCCGGTAGCCCGGCAGCTCCGGCAGCGCTCGCACGAGCAGGTCGACGTTCTTGTAGGGCATGAACGAACCCATGTAGACGAGATCGCGGGTCGCCGGCTGCTGGCGATCCGGCTGGATCTCTGGATGCTCCGTGCCCAACAGCACGACGTGCATCGGGTTACGGGTCATGCGGTACCGCACCATGAGGTCGCGGGTCGTCTCGGAGTCGACCAGGTGCGCGTCCGCCCGGTTGAGCACAGCGCGCTGAAAGCCCACCCACAGGTGGTAGCCGCGCCAGAGTAGCCGCAGTGCCGGATTGAGATCCCGCGGAGGAGTTCGGTGCCGGTAGTAGATGAGATCGTGCACCGTCGTGACGAGGGCGTAGCGGCGGCCCCCCGGTCCCATCGTCTGCATCGGTGTGAAGACCACGTCGGGCTCGTGCGGATTGACCCAGCGCGACACCCACGGCTCGGTGGCCGCCGTCGGATCCGGTCCGAGGATCCAGGGAAGTTCCGGGAGCATCTCGAGCTGCCGCTCGTCGGAGATGAGCATCGTCACCGGATGCAGCTTTCCGAGCTCTTCGACCAGGCGCGCTCCGTAGCGCGAGATGCCGTCGTGGCGGCCGAGCCGCGTGTAGCGGCAGTCGAACACGATCTTCACCGTGCGGCCTCCGTGAGTCGCCCCGTCCCCAGAAAGTCGATGATCGCCGCCGCCGCCTCGCGGGGCTTCTCGTAGTGCACGAGATGGCCGACGCCGGGGATGATGACGAGCCGCGCGTGCGGGAAGAGGGTCACGAGACGTTCCTGGGCCGCGACCGTCGTGATCGGGTCGCGGTCGGCTCCGACCAGAAGCGTGGGCTGGGTCACGGCATGCGCGACCATGCTCACATCCGAGCCGATCGACGCCTCAAAGCCTTCCACGACACTGTCACGGGTCGCGTACCGACTGAAGTACCGATGATGCTGGTCGTGAATCCAGCGGCGCAGCTCGCGATCGGGCGTCTGCAGCATCACGACGCTCATGAACCGCACGATGAGCGGATTGCTGAGCAGCGCGCGCCCCACGCGTTCGGGCAGTGCGCGGCCCAGACGGTAGTAGAGCAGCGTCACGCGCGACAGCATCCCGTTGGGTCCGGAAAGCGCGGGCGCCGCGATCGGGTTGATGAGCACGACACGCTCCGCCGGCAGGCCGTCGGCCACGGCCGTCGCGACGACGATCGACCCGAACGAGTGACCGAGGATCGTGAACCGGGCAAGGCCCAGTGCCGACACGAACGATCGCAGCCACTCCGAATACGCGGCGATGGTGTGTTCACGACCGACGAGCGCCTCCGACTCCCCGAACCCCGGCAGGTCCGGACTGATCACCCGTACCTGCGACATCTGCGCGACGACAGGTTCGAGCCCGTGATGCTCGCCGCGGTATCCGTGCACGGCGACGATCGTGATCGGGGCATCCGGCTCGCCGTACTCCCAGTAGGCCGTGCGGCTGCCGAGCACCTCGATCGAGCGTTCGTGGACGGGGATCGCGGCCAGTTGCGGAGCGTAGGGCGAGGCGACGGGCACGGGTCAATCCTACGCAGCACGCAGATGCACAAGCGCTTGCAGCGGGGGCTCTAGACTCTATCGATCCGTCACAGAAGGAGCCCCATGACGTTCACCGCCCCGATCCAGTTGCCGGGACTCGCGCTCGATCCGCAGTGGTATCGCCGAGCCGTGTTCTACGAGGTCATGGTGCGGTCGTTCTACGATGCGAACGGCGACGGCACGGGCGATCTGGCCGGGCTCATCTCCAAGCTCGACTATCTGCAATGGCTCGGCGTCGACGCCCTGTGGATCCCGCCGTTCTTCCAGTCGCCCCTGCGCGACGGCGGCTACGACGTCTCGGACTTCCGCGCCGTTCTGCCCGAGTTCGGCACCGTGGACGAGTTCCGCGAACTCGTCACGAAGGCGCACGAGCGCAACATGCGCATCGTCATCGACTACCCGCTCAACCACACCTCTGATCAGCACGAGTGGTTCCAGCAGTCGCGTCAGGACCCAGATGGGCCGTACGGCGACTACTACGTCTGGAGCGACACGGATGAGAAGTATCCCAACATCCGGATCATCTTCATCGACACGGAGGACTCCAACTGGTCGTTCGATCCGGTGCGGCGCCAGTTCTTCTTCCATCGGTTCTTCTCGCACCAGCCCGATCTCAACTTCGAGAACCCGCGCGTGCGCGAAGAGGTGCTCGACATCATCCGGCACTGGATGGACATGGGAGTCGACGGAATCCGGTTGGATGCGATCCCCTACCTCTTCGAATCCGATGAGGGCAACGGCGAGGGCGAGCCGAAGACCCACGAGTTCATCAAGGAGATTCGCGCGATGGTCGACCGGGAGTATCCGGGACGCATGCTCATCGCCGAAGCCAACCAGTGGCCGAACGAGGTCGTCGAGTTCTTCGGCACCGAAGAGGAGCCGGAGTGCCACATGGCCTTCGACTTCCCGGTGATGCCGCGCATCTTCTACTCCCTGCGTTCGCAGCACGCCGGGGAACTGGAGCGCGTGCTGTCGGAGCTCGCCGACGGGCCGGAGGGTGCCGCGTGGGGCGTCTTCCTGCGCAACCATGACGAGTTGACGCTCGAGATGGTCAGCGAGGAGTACCGACAGGCGATGTACGGCTGGTACGCATACGACCCGCGCATGCGCTCCAACGTCGGCATCCGCCGGCGCCTGGCTCCCCTGCTCGACAACTCGCGTCACGAGATGGAACTCGCCCACGCCCTGCTGTTCTCGCTGCGCGGCAGCCCCTTCCTGTACTACGGCGATGAGATCGGCATGGGCGACAACATCTGGTTGCCCGACCGCGACTCCAGCCGCACGCCGATGCAGTGGACCCCCGACCGCAACGCCGGCTTCTCCAGCGCCGACCCGGGAAAGCTCTATCTGCCCGTAGTGCAGTCGCTCGTCTACAACTATTCGCTCATCAACGTCGAGTCGCAGCTGGCCCATTCCCGGTCGTTCCTGCACTGGGTCCGCACGATGATTCACGTGCGCAAGCAACATCCGGTGTTCGGGCTCGGGACGCTGACGGTCGCGTCGAGCGACCATGACTCGGTCATTGCGTTCGTGCGCGAGTACGAGGGATCGGGCGGACAGTTCGGGGATGCGCCCGAAACGGTGCTGTGCGTGTTCAGCTTCGCGCACACGCCGGTCGCGGCCCGCATCTCGCTCCCCGAGTTTGCGGGCGCCGAGACGTGGGATCTGTTCGGCGGCTTGCCGTTCCCCACCGTCGGCGACGACGGCGGTCTGGAGCTGACGCTCGGGTCGCAGTCGTTCTACTGGTTGCGCCTCGTGCCCGCGGCACGCGGCTGAACTGCGCCGACCTGTCGGCGGCTGACCCTACTCTGTCCCCATGGAGACGTGGGGCCGGATCGCTGTCTTCGACCTCGAGACGACGGGTGTCGACGTCGACACGAGCCGCATTGTGTCTGCGTGCCTCGCGGTGCTCGCGGACGACGATTCGGTGGTGGTCCAGTGGGACTGGCTCGCCGACCCGGGAGTCGAGATCCCGCTCGGCGCATCGAACGTCCACGGAATCACCACCGAGCGGGCGCGGGCGGAGGGCCGACCGGCCCCGGTCGTCGTCGCGGAGGTCGCACAGGCGATCCGGATGGTCGCCGGCCTCGGCATGCCGCTCGTCGTCTACAACGCCCCCTACGACCTGACGCTGCTCGATCGGGAGTGCCGCCGGCACCGCATCCCGGTTGTCGAGCCGCTGCCGCTCGTGATCGATCCGCTCGTCATCGACAAAGCGGTGGATCGCTATCGCAGAGGCAAGCGCACGTTGGAGGTCGCCGCCGAACACTACGGCGTCGCGCTGACAGGCGCGCACGATGCCGCGGCGGACGCCATCGCGGCCGGTCGCGTCGCCCGTGCTCTCGCGCGCGCTTTCCCCGATGACGTCGCGGTGGATGCGGCCGATCTCCACGGGCGTCAGGAGGTCTGGTACCGCGAGCAGGCCGAGCGGTTCGAGGAGTATGTGCGGCAGACGAAGGGCGACCTGCACTATCGGGCGGATCGCTCCTGGCCGTTGCGTCCGTTGGTGCACCCTCAGGCGTTCGAGGATACGCAGCCGATCCCCGCTCCGGACCCGCGGCCGAGTCTCACCGTTCCCACGATCGACCTCTACGGCACCGGGGTTCTCAGTCTCGAGGCTCTGCAGGCGGCACCGGCTTCCGCCTATGCGACCGCTCCCCCGCCACGACCGCCCGCACCGGTGCGGGGTGACGCGGCGCCCGCCTCCGCGGTGGAACCGCGTGTCGCGCCGCGGCGGCCGACCGTACTGCGCGTCGCGGCCGGCATCGTCACCGATCCGGCCGGGCGCACGCTCGTCGTACGCAAACGCGGCACGAGCGCGTTCATGCAGGCCGGCGGCAAGATCGAGCCCGGGGAGAGCGCCCTCGAGGCACTGACCCGGGAGCTGCGGGAAGAGATCGGGCTCGTGCTCGATCCGGACACAACCGAGTACCTGGGCAGCTTCCGAGCGGTGGCAGCGAACGAGCCGGATACGGTGATTCGCGCGGAAGTGTTCGCGCTCGTGAGCGACGGAGTCGTCTCCGCGGCCGGAGAGATCGACGAGATCCAGTGGATCGACACCCTCGACGCCGCGACGATCGAACTGGCGCCGCTGACTCGAGACACGATTCTGCCGCTGTGGCTGCAACGTCGATCCGCGCTGTTCTGAGCGGACTGCGCCTCCCCGAGGCTCATCTGCGGGGTTCGCAGCCTATCTCCCGGAAACGCACGAACGGCGACCGACCCGGGAGGTCGATCGCCGTTCGTGAACAGCGGTGGTCAGCTCAGGACTTCTGCCCGAACTGCTTGTAGCGCGAGTTGAACTTCTCGACACGGCCGGCCGAGTCGAGGATGCGCTGCTTGCCCGTGTAGAACGGGTGCGACTCGCTCGAGATCTCGACGTCGATGACGGGGTAGGTGTTGCCGTCCTCCCACTCGATGGTCTTGTCGCTCGTCGCGGTCGACCGGGTGAGGAAGGTGGCGCCCGAGGCGAGGTCGCGGAACACGATCGCCGCGTACGTCGGGTGGATGTCGGTCTTCATGGTGGTTTTCCTCGGAACTCGGCGCAGAACAGGCCAGTTCTGCGTTCGGAAAGCTGTGGGCCGGAATGCCCGAACGGGCGTGAGCCGACTACTTAGCCTACCAGATTCGTGCCCTGATCACGCAGCCCGCGCGGTGAATCGACCGGACTCGCTGGAGACGACGAGCGGGAGCCCGAACGCGGAGCTGAGGTTCTCCGACGTCATGACCTCGTCGAGCCGGCCAGCCGCTTCGATCCGGCCGTCGGCCAGCAGCAGCGCATGCGTGAATCCGCGCGGGATCTCCTCGACGTGGTGCGTCACCATGACGATCGCGGGAGCGTTCGGCGAGCTGGCGAAGCCGCCCAACAGGTGCACGAGTTCTTCCCGCGAACCGAGGTCCAGACTCGCCGCCGGCTCGTCGAGGAGCAGCAGTTCGGGGTCCGTCATTATGGCCCGAGCGATCTGCACCCGCTTCTGCTCGCCGTCGCTCAGTGCGCCGAAACGGCGGTCGGCGAGGTGCTCGAGCTTCCACTCGGCGAGAACGCGCGACGCTCGCCGTTCGTCGACCGAGTCGTACGTCTCGTTCCACCGGCCGGTCACCGAATGGGCTGCGGTGAGCACGACATCGAGCACGAGTTCGTCCCGCGGCACCGTGCGGGCCATCGCCGTCGACGCAAAGCCGATACGGGGGCGCAGTTCGAACACGTCGACCGCGCCGAGCGTGTCATCCAAGACGGTCACGCGCCCCGAGGTCGGGTGCATCTGCGCCGCGGCGAGTCGCAGCATCGTGGTCTTGCCCGCACCGTTGGGCCCCAGCACGACCCATCGCTCACTGGCGTCCACTGTCCACGAGATCGAATCGAGGATGGTGTTGTTGTCGCGGACGACGGAGACATCGGAGAACTCGAGCACGCTGGTCATGATTCCTCCAGCCTACGGCGTGAGCGTCGACCCTGCGGCCGCAGCGCGGGTGTCGTCTCAGGTCAAGCGGCGGTAGATGTCGATCGTGCGCTCGGCGATCGAGGTCCAGCTGAACTCCGCCTCCGCTCGCGCCCGACCGGCCGCTCCCATCGCCCGAGCTGCGGACGGGTCCGACACGACTTCGATGAGAGTCTGGGCCAGATCGGCGACGAACCGATCCGGATCCATGGGCGTGCCCGTGCCGTCGTCGAGTTGCTCGATCGGCACAAGACGACCGGTCACGCCGTCGGCGACGACCTCCGGAATCCCGCCGGTCGCGGTACCGACCACCGGCGCGCCGCACGCCATCGCTTCGAGATTCACGATGCCGAGCGGCTCGTAGATCGACGGGCAGACGAATGTTGTCGCCTGGGTGAGCACGGCCGCGAGCTCGGTCTGGCTCAGCAGCCGTTCGATCCAGACCACGCCGCTGCGCTCGGCGGCGAGCTCGGCGACGAGGGACTGAACCTCGGCGAGGATCTCGGGGGTGTCCGGTGCGCCCGCGCACAGCACGAGCTGGACGTCGGGGGGCAGCATGCGAGCCGCCCGCAGCAGGTACGGCAGGCCCTTCTGACGCGTGATCCGTCCGACGAAGACGATCGACGGTCGTTCCGGATCGACGCCGAGCGAACGAACCAGTTCGGCGTCGTGCACGGGAACCCAGCGCTCCAGGTCGATGCCGTTGTGCACGACTTCGACGCGGTCGGGGTCGAGCGCCGGGTAGGAACGCAGGATGTCCCTGCGCATTCCCTCGCTCACGGCGATGACGGCGGCCGCGTTCTCGAACGCGGTCTGTTCGATCCACCGAGACAGGCGGTAACCGCCGCCCAGTTGCTCGGCCTTCCACGGCCGCAACGGCTCAAGGCTGTGGGCGGTCACCACATGCGGGATGCCGTGCAGCAGGCTCGCGAGGTGGCCGGCGCCGTTCGCGTACCAGGTATGCGAGTGCACAAGATCGGCGCCTTCGGTGTCTGCGGCGATCCGCACATCCACGCCGAGGGTGGCCAGTGCCGGGTTGGCGCCGACGAGGTCAGGGGGCACCAAGTAGGACTCGACGCCCTCCTCCTCGCGCGGCAGCCCGAAGCACCGCACGACGACCTCGAGCTGGGCGCGCAACGCCCGGACGAGCTCGGCGACATGCACGCCTGCGCCCCCGTAGACCTCCGGCGGATACTCCCTCGTCAGCAGATCGACTCGCATCCCACGACGGTACTCCACGGGATGCTGGTCGCGGTTCCCACGCTCGCTTAGTCTTGCTCCATGGCCTCCCCCAAGATCTTCGGCATCGTGCTCGCCGGTGGCGAAGGCAAGCGTCTGATGCCGCTGACCGCCGACCGTGCCAAGCCCGCGGTGCCGTTCGGAGGGGGCTATCGACTCATCGACTTCGCCCTCAGCAATCTCATCAACTCAGGTCTGCGACAGATCGTCGTCCTCACTCAGTACAAGTCGCACAGCCTCGACCGCCACGTGTCGCAGACGTGGCGACTCTCCGGACTGCTCAACGCCTACGTCGCCTCGGTTCCGGCGCAGCAGCGACTCGGCAAGCGGTGGTTCAGCGGCTCGGCCGACGCGATCCTGCAGTCGCTCAACCTGATCCGCGACGAGAAACCCGACATCGTCGTGGTCGTCGGCGCCGACCACGTGTACCGCATGGACTTCAGCCAGATGATCGACGCGCACATCGAGTCGGGGCTCGGACTGACGGTCGCCGCGATCCGGCAGCCCATCGCCCTCGCGAACCAGTTCGGTGTGATCGAGGTCGAGACGAAGGACCCGACGCGCATCGCGGCGTTCCACGAGAAGCCTGAGAAGCCGGTCGGGTTGCCGGGTTCGCCCGACGAGGTGCTCGCGTCGATGGGCAACTACGTGTTCGACGCGGACGTGCTCATCGATGCCGTCATCCGCGACGGTGAGCGCAGCGACTCGAACCACGACATGGGCGGCGACATCGTGCCCGACTTCGTGTCACGGGGACTCGCGGGCGTCTACGACCTCAACCGCAACAACGTGCCCGGGTCGACCGATCGCGACCGCTTCTACTGGCGTGACGTGGGCACGATCGAGTCCTTCTATGACGCGCACCAGGACCTCATCGCCGCACTGCCGGTCTTCAACCTGTACAACCGCGAGTGGCCGATCTTCAGCCAGCAGCTCAACTCGCCGCCCGCGAAGTTCGTGCGCGACGCGCGCGGCTACCTCGGCACCATGATCGACTCGATCGTGTCGCTCGGTTCGCTGTTGTCGGGGGCGCACATCGAGCGCAGCGTGATCGGGCCGTGGACGACGGTGGAGTCGGGTGCGATGGTCGTCGATTCCGTCGTCTTCGAACGAGCGCGCATCCTGCCGAACGCGGTGGTGCGGAAGGCTATTCTGGACAAGGAGGTCGTGGTCGAGGCCGGTGCGTCCGTCGGGGTCGATCACGATGCCGATCGGGCCCGCGGGTTCACGGTCACCGACACGGGCATCACCGTCGTCGGGAAGGGCGTCGTCGTCAGCTAAAGGCCTCCTCCCCTCATCCGGAAGGTTGTCGACGTCATGTCCCGTTTTCTCGTCGTGCTCGACGTCGACTCGACGCTCATCGAGAACGAAGTGATTGAGTTGCTCGCCGCCGAGGCGGGTTCCCTCACGGAGGTCGAACGCATCACGTTCCGGGCGATGAATGGCGAACTGGATTTCGAGGAGAGCCTTCGGGCGCGCGTGGCCACGTTGCGCGGCCTGCCCGAGTCGGTGTTCGAGGCGGTCGGCGCGCACGTGCGCATCACCGCGGGGGTACCGGAGCTCATCGCGGGTGTGCGAGCGCACGGCGGTCGCGTGGGCGTCGTCTCCGGCGGTTTCCACGAGGTTCTGGATCCCGTGGCTGAGAGCCTCGGCCTGGACTTTTGGCGAGCGAATCGACTCGAGATCGTCGACGGGGTTCTCACGGGTCAGCTCGCCGGTGCAGTCGTCGACGCAGAGGCGAAAGCGACGACGCTGCGGGAGTGGGCCGCCGACGCCGGCGTACCGATGCGCAACACCGTCGCGGTGGGCGACGGGGCAAACGACCTGCCCATGATGGCGATCGCCGGGCTCGCGGTCGGCTTCGACGCGAAGGCGCCGGTGCGAGACGTCGCGGGCGTTCTCATCGACGAACGTGACCTGAGCGCGGTGCTCCCCCTGCTCGGCCTTCGGGGTTAGCGGGCTGGTGCGGAAGGGCTAGTGCCCCATTCCCAGACCGCCGTCGACGGGCGCGCGGGAGCTGTGTGCGCCGCATCGCGGCGCGGCGACGCCAGCGCCGAGCGAGCTGTGCTCGCTCGGGTGAGGTGCGGCAGGGCTAGTGCCCCATTCCCAGACCGCCGTCGACGGGCGCGCGGGAGCTGTGTGCGCCGCATCGCGGCGCGGCGACGCCAGCGCCGAGCGAGCTGTGCTCGCTCGGGTGAGGTGCGGCAGGGCTAGTGCCCCATTCCCAGACCGCCGTCGACGGGCGCGCGGGAGCTGTGTGCGCCGCATCGCGGCGCGGCGACGCCAGCGCCGAGCGAGCTGTGCTCGCTCGGGTGAGGTGCGGCAGGGCTAGTGCCCCATTCCCAGACCACCGTCGACGGGAATCACCGCTCCCGACACGTACCCTGCGTCGTCGCTGGCAAGCCACGTGACGACGCGGGCGACCTCTGTCGGCGTCGCGAAACGGCCCGCAGGGATCTGCTGCTTGTAGGCGTCCTGCTGTTCGGCCGGCAGTTCGGCGGTCATGTCGGTCTCGATGAACCCGGGCGCAACGACGTTGGCGGTGATGCCCCGTGAGCCGAGTTCGCGCGTGAGCGACCTGGCCATGCCGATGAGCCCGCTCTTGGAGGCGGAGTAGTTGACCTGGCCGGCCGAGCCGAGCATGCCGACGACGCTCGAGACGAGGATGATCCGGCCGAAGCGGGCCTTGAGCATCCCCTTCGACGCTCGCTTGACCACGCGGAATGCACCCGACAGGTTGGTGTCGATGACGTCGGTGAAGTCCTCTTCGCTCATGCGCAGCAGGAGGGTGTCGCGCGTGATGCCCGCGTTGGCGACAACGACCTCGACGGGTCCCAGCGCGGCTTCCACCTCGCTGAAAGCGGCGTCGATGCTTGCCGAATCCGTGACATCGGCCGTGACTGTGAGCGTGCCTTCGGGCCCCTGCCCGGAGCGGGCGGTCACGGCGACGCGGTGGCCACGCGCCACGAACTCTTCGGCGATTGCGCGGCCGATCCCCCGGTTGCCGCCGGTGATGAGAACAGTTCTGGGCTCCGTCATAGCGCCCAGCCTATCGTCGGCCTCAGGCGACGTAGGCTGGGGGATGACGCCCTCGACGCTGAAGAGAGAAGTCCCCCGCGCATGGCCAAACCGCAGTCGATCACGAGCCTCCCGGAGGCCCCGGAGGTGGAACTGCGCGCTCGCATGATCAAGTACTCGGTGACGATGGGCATCCGGCTCGTGTGCGTCTTCCTGTGCTTCTTCGTTCAGGGCTGGTGGCTTCTCCTCCCGGCGATCGGCGCGATCGTGCTGCCCTACATTGCGGTGCTCATCGCGAACGTCAGCATGCGAGGCCCTGGCGATCCGGTCGAACGTCCGGGCGGCATCCTGCCCTATCGCGACGGACCGACGATCGGATGATCGGCGAGCCTGCCCGCGTGCGTTGTTCCCGCGCCGGATGCCGCAGCGACGCCGTCTGGACGGTCGCGTGGCGAAATCCCCGCATCCATACCGTGGACCGCGTCAAGGAGTGGTTGGCGTGCGAGGAGCATCGCGACTTCCTCGCCGACTATCTCTCGGGACGCGGTTTTCCGCTGGTGGTCGTGCCGTTCGGCACGACGGTCGAACGCGTACCCGATGGAGTGGCGCGGTGAGCGAGGGCGGCTGGCGCTTCGCGTTCTCACGACGGTGGCTCGGGTATCTCGCCTTCGTCATCGTCTTCGCGATCGCGTGCGTGCTGCTGTCGATGTGGCAGTTCGCCCGCCGGGAGGAGGCGCGGGCCGAGGTCGTGCGCGTGGAGCAGAACTGGGATGCAGCCCCGGTTCCGCTTACTGAGCTCATGCCCGATCCGTCGACGTTCGACGCCGACGACAAGTACCGGCCCGTCGTGTTGACGGGCACCTACCTCGAGGATGAGCAGTTGCTCGTGCGGGGACGACCGCGCAGCGGGCAGGTCGGATTCGAGGTGTTGGTTCCTCTCCTGCTTTCTGATGGCGCGGTCTTCATCGTGGACCGGGGCTGGGTTCCGGGTGGTGACGGTCAGGACGCTCCCGACAGGGTGCCGTCGCCGCCTGCGGGCGAGGTCACCGTGACCGTGCGCCTCAAAGCGGGCGAGCCGGTGATCCCCGGGCGTACCGCGCCAGACGGGCAGGTCGCGACGATCAACCTCCCGCAGATCGCGGAGCAGCTGGGGCTGTCGACCGTGGAGGGTGCCTACGGCTTGCTCGATTCCGAAGACCCGTCTTCGGCAAGCCTGCCGGCGCCGGCGATCCGGCCGGAGCCGGATGAGGGCCCCCACCTCTCGTACGCGCTGCAGTGGATCGCCTTCGGCGTCATGGGCTTCGTGGGGCTCGCCTGGGCTGTTCGTCACGAGTATCGGCTGCGAAACGAGGACGATCCCGCGGTTCGTGCGCGCGCCGCACGTCGCGCCGCGCGAGCGAAGGAGCGCCCCTCGGACGCCGATGTCGAAGACGCCCTCCTCGACCGCTGAAACGACCCTGACCGCCCCGTGGGCGTCACGGGATCAGGCGAGGGAGATCAGCTCCGCATAGTCGCGATTCCAGTGGTCCTCGACGCCGTCGGGCAGGATGAGCACCCGCTCCGGGTTGAGGGCCTCTACCGCGCCCTCGTCGTGGCTGACGAGCACGACCGCTCCCGTGTACGACGCCAGCGCCCCGAGGATCTCCTCGCGGCTGGCCGGGTCGAGGTTGTTGGTCGGCTCGTCGAGCAGTAGAACGTTCGCACCGCTCACCACGATCATCGCGAGGGCCAAACGGGTCTTCTCCCCGCCGCTGAGCACGCCGGCAGGCTTCGCGGTGTCGTCGCCCGTGAACAAGAACGAGCCGAGCACGCTGCGCGCCTGGGTCGCGGTGAGGTTCTCGCTCGCCGACAGCATGTTCTCGAGCACGCTGCGCCCGACGTCGAGGGTCTCGTGCTCCTGGGCGTAGTATCCGATCCGCAGACCGTGACCGGCCTCGACGACGCCCGTGTCCGGAGCGTCGACACCCGCGAGAATGCGCAGCAACGTGGTCTTGCCTGCGCCGTTGAGCCCCAGCACGACGACCTTCGAGCCGCGATCGATCGCGAGATCGACCGCGGTGAAGATCTCGAGCGAACCATAGCTCTTGGAGAGGTTGTGCGCCGTCAGTGGTGTCCGCCCGCACGGCGCGGGGTCGGGGAAACGCAGCTTGGCCACACGATCGACCGAACGCACTTCTTCCAATCCGGCGAGCATTTTCTCGGCACGGGCGACCATCTGATGAGCCGCTGCCGCCTTGGTCGCTTTCGCGCCGAAGCGCGCGGCCTGCAGTTGGAGGGCCGTCGCCTTCTTCTCGACGTTGACGCGCTCCTTCTTGCGGCGCTCCTCGTCGGCCTCACGCTGGCGCAGGTAGTGCTTCCACCCCATGTTGTAGACGTCGATGACCTGCCGATTGGCATCGAGGTAGAAGACCTTGTTGACGGTCTCCCCCACCAGGTCGACGTCGTGGCTGATGACGATGAAGCCGCCCTGATAGCTCTTGAGGAACTCGCGCAGCCAGACGACCGAGTCGGCGTCGAGGTGGTTGGTCGGCTCGTCGAGGATCATCACCTCGGCATCCGAGAACAGGATGCGAGCAAGCTCGATCCGGCGTCGCTGCCCGCCCGACAGGGTCTTGAGCGGTTGATCGAGAATGCGGTCCGGCAGGCTCAGGTTGCTCGCGATCGACGCAGCCTCGGCCTCCGCGGCGTACCCGCCGAGTGCTTCGAATCGGTCGAGCAGACTCGCGTAGCGTTTCATCGCCGCCGCGCTCAACGACTCGTCCTCCTCGGCCATCGTCAGCGACGCCTCCTGCATGCCCAACAGAAGCGACCCGAGGCCGCGCGCGTTGAGGATGCGCGTGCGCGCGAGTTCCTCGGGGTCTCCCGAGCGCGGGTCTTGAGGCAGATAGCCGATCTCGCCGTGGCGCTCGACTCGACCTGCCGTGGCAGGCAGCTCGCCCGCGAGAACCTTGGTGAGCGTGGTCTTGCCGGCGCCGTTGCGGCCGACGAGGCCCACCTTGTCGCCTCGCCCGACGCGGAAGGACACGTTCTCCATGAGGAGTCGTGCCCCGACGCGCAGTTCGAGATCGTGCACAGACAGCACAGTGATCGTCCGGTTCTTTAGGCGCGGTAATACAACGCAACGGGTGGGGGTCAGCCCGATAGTCTACCGCTAGCGCCGAGGCACACCGCCGCGATTCCACCCGGAACACCCCATCAGGAGAATCAACCGTGAGCTCTCTCACCCTTGCTGCCGGACGCCCCACCCTCGCCGACCGAGTGGTCGCACGCGGGCTGGCGACCGATATCGCCTTCATCGCCGCAGGAGCGGCCCTCACTGCGGTCGCCGCGCAGATCGCCGTCCCGCTGTGGCCGGTGCCCGTGACGGGGCAGACACTGGCCGTTCTGCTCGTCGGCGTCTTCCTGGGCGCAACCCGAGCGGCGCTGTCGTTGTCGCTGTACGCGGTGCTCGGCATCGTGGGGCTGCCCGTCTTCAGCGAGGGCTCGTCCGGCTGGACGGTGATCGCCGGCCCCACGGGCGGGTACATCATCGGATTCATCTTCGCGGCCGCGTTCACGGGCTGGCTCGCGCAGCGCGAGTGGGACCGCACTCCCTTGTGGGCGCTCGTCGCGTTCCTGCTCGGTTCGGTGATTCCCTTCGCGTTCGGTCTGCCCTGGCTCGCAGGGGTGCTCGGCACCCTCGGCCTCGACAACGACCTGGGCTCCGTGCTCCAGGCCGGCCTCTACCCGTTCATCCTCGGTGGCGTGGTGAAGGCCGTGCTCGGCGCGGGCATCATCTCGCTGGCGTGGTGGGGAGTCCGCCGTCGCGACGCGCGCCGCGCGGACTGACCCCCCTCGTCAACGAAAGCGGCCCCGGCAGATTGCCGGGGCCGCTTTCGTTGAGGTTGAACGCGAAGGGTCAGATGGAGAAACCCAGGGCGCGCATCATGTCGCGACCGTCGTCGCTGATCCGCTCCGGACCCCACGGCGGCATCCACACCCAATTGATGCGGAACGCCTCGACGATCCCGTCGAGCGCCTGTGCGGTCTGCTCCTCGATGACATCGGTCAACGGGCAACCGGCGGAGGTGAGCGTCATGCTAATGATGAGTGCGTCGTTCTCGTCGTCCCAGCTCAAGTCGTAGATGAGTCCGAGATCGACGATGTTGACCCCGAGTTCGGGGTCGACGACGTCCTTGAGGGCTTCTTCGACGCGGTCGAAGAGGGCGGGGGCCAGTGTGGACGGCATGAACCTACGCTACGCCGGAATCCTGGAGGAATCGATCGTAGCCCTCCTCTTCGAGGCGCTCGGCGAGCTCCGGTCCACCCTCTTCCGCGACCCGGCCATCCACGAAGACGTGGACGAAGTCGGGCTTGATGTAGCGCAGAATTCGGGTGTAGTGGGTGATGAGCAGGATGCCGAGGTCGTTGCTCTTGTGCGCCCGGTTGACGCCCTCCGACACCACCTTGAGGGCGTCGACGTCGAGGCCCGAGTCGGTCTCGTCGAGGATCGCGAACTTGGGCTTGAGGAGTTCGAGCTGAAGGATCTCGTGGCGCTTCTTCTCGCCGCCCGAGAAGCCTTCGTTAACGTTGCGCTCCGAGAACGACTTGTCCATGCGCAGCGAGCCCATGGCCTCGCCGACCTCCTTGATCCACGAGCGGATCGGCGGAGCCTCGCCGTCGAGGGCCGTCTTCGCCGTGCGCAGGAAGTCCGCCATCCGCACCCCGGGGATCTCGACGGGGTACTGCATGGCGAGGAAGAGTCCCGCACGGGCGCGTTCGTCGACACTCATGTCGAGAACCTCCTCGCCATCGAGCTTCACCGACCCGCTTTCGACGGTGTATTTCGGATGCCCGGCGATCGAGTAGGCCAGCGTCGACTTGCCCGATCCATTGGGACCCATGATCGCGTGGATCTCGCCCTGGCGGATGGTCAGGTCGACGCCCTTGAGGATCTGGCGCGTGCCCTGGTCGGTCTCCACGCTCACGTGGAGGTCGGTGATTTCAAGAACTGACATTGTACTTTCGTTTCCAGTGCGGATTGCTCGGTCAGACCGACACGATCTCGTGCGGGTCGATGCTCACGACGCCGTCTTCGTCAACGGTGACGACGAAGACCGGGACGGGCTCGTAGGCGGGAAGATTCTGGGGCTTGCCGGTGCGCAGGGAGAAAGTGGAGCCGTGCGCCCAGCATTCGATGGCGTCGTCTTCGACGAAACCCTCGGACAACGAGATGTCGCCGTGCGTGCACGTGTCGCCGATCGCATGAACCTCGCCAGCGGAGTCCTTGACGACGACGATGGCGGTGCCGTCGAGCACGACGCGGAACGCCTTGTTCACTTCGAGTTCGTCGGTGGTGCACACGCGTTGAGCGGTCATCGCTGTCCTCCCAGTTCCTCGATCACGCGAGCCAGCAGGTGCTTCTCGAGTTCCTCATCGTCAACCTTCTGCAGGATCTCGGCGAGGAATCCGACCACCACCAGGCGACGAGCCTCGTCTTCGGAGATTCCGCGGGACTGCAGATAGAAGAGCTGCTCATCGTCGAACCGACCGGTGGCACTCGCGTGGCCGGCCCCGAGGATGTCCCCGGTCTGGATCTCCAGGTTGGGGATGCTGTCGGCGCGAGTACCCTCCGTCAGCACGAGGTTGCGGTTCTGCTCGTACGAGTCGGTCCCGTTGGCGTCGGGACCGATGAGTACATCGCCGACCCAGACCGTGCGCGCGCCGTCGCCCTGCAGGGCGCCCTTGTAGTTGACCTGACCGGAGGTGTGCGCGGCCTGATGGTGCAGGTAGACGCGCTGCTCGAGGTGCTGGCCGCCGTCGGCGAAGTAGAGGCCGTACAGGTCGCCGCGCGACCCCTCGCCCGACAAGTGCACCGACGGCGTGAGGCGAACCAGCCGCCCTCCGAGGGTGACCACGATGTGGGTGAGGTGGGCATCACGCCCCACTTGCGCGATGTGATTGGCGGTGTGGAGTGCGTCATCCGCCCACTCCTGCACCGAGACGACGGTGAGGGTGGCGCCGTCCTCGACGACGATCTCGAGGTTCTCCGCGAGGGTCGCCGGACCGGAACTGCGGATCACGACATGACCGGTCGAGCCGCTTCGCGCCGTGATGACGGTGTGGGCGGCGTGGGGCGACACGCCGAATCCGGACCGATCGATACCGATCGCGACGCGCTCCTCACCCGAGATCTCGACTGCCAGGGCCTCCGTCGTGCTCGACCAGGCATTCGCCGCGGCGCGGTCCTCCGGCACGCCGGCGCTCCCGACCCGCGGGTCGCTCATTTCGATCCACGAGACGGTGCCCGGTACGGGCGGTTGCTCGCTCGCCGTGTAGCGCGAGCCGTTGAGCGGGCCGTCGATGAGTGGGCGAATGGTCTCGACCGGGGTCAATCGCCACTCGATCTCCATGCCGGTGACGTCGGGGAAGTCAGCCGGGTCGGTCGAAGTGAACCGTTCGGAGCGGGTCTGCACGGGCACCGGAGCGGATGCCCATCCCCCGTCGCTATGGGCCGTAGCACCGTGCTGGCCGGGGGTTTGGGTTGACGCGATGGACATCTAGCCGACAGAGCCTTCCATGCTCATCTCGATGAGCTTGTTGAGTTCGAGCGCATACTCCATCGGAAGCTCGCGCGCGATGGGCTCGATGAACCCGCGCACGATCATCGCCATGGCCTCGTCTTCGGGCAGACCACGGGACTGGAGGTAGAACAACTGCTCGGCGCTCACCCGCGACACGGTCGCTTCGTGGCCGAGTTGCACGTCATCGACGCGGATGTCGATCGCCGGATACGTGTCCGAGCGCGAGATGGTGTCGACGAGGAGAGCATCGCACCGCACGGTGTTGGCCGAGTGATGAGCCTTCTCATCCACCCGGACTTCACCGCGGTACCCTGCCCGACCGCCGCCGCGCGCGATCGACTTCGAGACGATCGACGACGTCGTGTACGGCGCCATGTGGATCATCTTGGCGCCGGCGTCTTGGTGCTGGCCGGGGCCTGCGAATGCGACCGAGAGGGTTTCGCCCTTGGCGTGCTCGCCGACGAGGTAGATGGACGGGTACTTCATCGTGACCTTGGAGCCGATGTTCCCGTCGATCCACTCCATCGTCGCGCCCTCGTGCGCGATCGCGCGCTTGGTCACCAGGTTGTAGACGTTGTTCGACCAGTTCTGAATGGTCGTGTAGCGCACGCGGGCGTTCTTCTTGACGATGATCTCGACGACCGCGGAGTGCAGCGAGTCCGACTTGTAGATCGGTGCCGTGCAGCCTTCGATGTAGTGAACGTAGGAGCCTTCGTCGGCGATGATGAGCGTGCGCTCGAACTGGCCCATGTTCTCGGTGTTGATGCGGAAGTAGGCCTGCAGCGGAATCTCCACATGCACGCCCGGCGGCACGTAGACGAACGAGCCCCCCGACCACACGGCCGTATTGAGGGCGGCGAACTTGTTGTCTCCGGCAGGAATGACCGTGCCGAAGTACTCCTCGAAGAACTCCGGGTGCTCGCGCAGTGCCGTATCGGTGTCCATGAAGATGACACCTTGCTTCTCGAGCTCTTCGTTGATCGCGTGGTACACGACCTCGGATTCGTACTGGGCGGCCACACCGGCGACGAGGCGTTGACGTTCCGCCTCGGGAATGCCGAGCTTCTCGTAGGTGCTCTTGATGTCGTCGGGAAGGTCATCCCACGACTGGGCTTGCTTCTCCGTCGACCGCACGAAGTACTTGATGTTGTCGAAGTCGATACCCGAGAGGTCGGCGCCCCACGTCGGCATGGGCTTGCGGCCGAAGTTGCGCAGACCGGCCAAGCGTGTCTTGAGCATCGACTCGGGTTCGTCCTTGAGCGCCGAGATGTCGCGCACGACCTGCTCGCTGAGGCCGCGTCGCGCGGATGCTCCGGCGACATCGGGGTCGGACCAGCCGAACTCGTACTGTCCGAGCCCCTGCAGTTCGGGTCGATCGATGAGCACGTCAGCCATAACTACCTCTTCTCCCACCGGTGCCAACCGCGGCGGCCGCACCAGCATTCCCCGCCCGATCCGTGGCTGCGCCAGGTGCCGCTCGGCTCCCACGGCAGAGAATCCGACGGCGGGGACGAGCTTAGACTGACACCAGGAGGGAGCAGCCTGCTCCCGGATCGACGCTGACTCCCCGGCTCGGGCGACGTTCTTTCGAACGGGCTCAAGTCTACAGGCCGTCAGCGGCAAATGACAGGAGTGTGACGGTCGTGACCGCCGTATTCGAGAAGCTGCCGACGACGATCACCCGGACGACGAGGGGCCTGGCGATCGCCTCGCTCGTCTCGCAGATCCTCATCGTCGGCACGGGCGGCGCCGTGCGGCTCACCGATTCCGGTCTCGGCTGCCCGACCTGGCCGGAGTGCACCGAAGGATCGCTGATCGCGGTCCCGGAGATGGGCATTCACGGGGCGATCGAGTTCGGCAACCGACTGCTCACTTTCGTCCTCGTCATCATCGCTCTGGCGATGTTCCTCGCGGTCGTCCGCCTCCGTCGCGAGCGGCCGGAGCTCGTCGTACTGTCGGTTGCGCTCGGCGCGGGGATCATCGCACAGGCGGTCATCGGGGGCATCTCGGTTCTCACCAATCTCAATCCGTGGGTCGTGGGCCTCCACTTCGTCGTGTCGGCCGTGCTCGTGTCGCTGGCGACCGTGCTCGTGTATCGGGTCTTCGATGGGCCGCGGCGGACTCGCGTGACTGTGCCGCGGTGGTACCTCATCGTCACCGCGTCGACAGGCGTGCTCGTCGGGCTGACGATTCTTGCAGGCATCGTCACCACCGGCTCGGGACCGCACGCGGGTGACCACGGGGCCGCCCGTAACGGTCTCGACTCCGAGTTCCTGCAACACGTGCACAGCTGGCCGGCCTACGCGATGCTTCTCGGCGTCTTCGTGCTGCTGGTGGGCGCCTGGCGCCTGAGGTTGCACCGCGGACGGCTCTTCTCCCTCCTCCTGCTGGCTGTCTCGGCCGCACAAATCGTCGTGGGATTGGCGCAGGCACGATTCGGGCTGCCGGAGATCCTCGTCGGCACGCACATGGTGCTCGCGTGCTGTCTCGCCTCCGCGTACACCGCGCTCGCCCTCTCGGTGCGCGAGCCGCGCCCCGCGGGCGCTCCGGTTGTTGCCGAACCAGACGCCGTCGGCGAGCGCGCGGGCTAGTTCTTCGTGCCTTCCGCTACAGCGCGATCGGCAGGTGGATGAGTGGGTCGATGCCGACCGCGAGGAAGACGAGCGTCAGGTATGTGATGGACACGTGGAATACGCGCATGGGGCGAACCTCGCCCTCGCGAATGGCCGCCGCATAGAGCCGGTGGGCCTCGTAGAGGAACCAGGCACCGCTGACGACGGCAACCGCCGTATAGAGCAGCCCCATCGGCGCGACCGGGATGAGGAGCAACGAACACGCGACCGTCGCCCACGCGTACAACACGACCTGAAGGCCGACCGCGGTCCGGCCGCGCACGACCGCGAGCATCGGAACGCCCACTGAGGCGTAGTCCTCTCGGTACTTCATCGAGAGCGGCCAGTAGTGCGGGGGCGTCCAGAGGAAGACAATCCCGAACAGGATGACGGGCGTCCACGACAGCGAGCCGGTCACTGCGGCCCAGCCGATCAGTACGGGCATGCAGCCGGCGGCGCCGCCCCACACGATGTTCTGCGGAGTGCGCCGCTTCAGAAGCAAGGTGTACACGAACACGTAGAACAGGATCGCCCCGAGCGACAGCGCGGCGGCCAGCCAGTTCACCAGGAGCCCCAGCCAGAGGATGGACCCCACCCCCGTGATCCACGCGAAGACGAGGGCCTCACGGTCGGTGAGTTCGCCGGTCACGAGGGGACGATTCTTCGTGCGGTTCATCACGCGATCGATGTCACGGTCGATGTAGCAATTGAACGCATTCGCCGAGCCGGCGCTCAACGATCCGCCCACGAGCGTCGCCAGCACGAGCCACAGGTTGGGGATTCCCTGGGCGGCGAGGATCATGACGGGGGCGGTCGTCACGAGCAGGAGCTCGATCACGCGCGGCTTGGTCAGGGCGAGATACGCCTTGACCTTTCGGCGGAGCCCGATGCGACCGGTCGTAGAGCGGTGATCGAGCGCGACATCCATACCTTCGATGATAGGCCAGGCGTTCGCCACGCTGTCCTTGCACGGCTGTCGCGCGGGCGCAAGCCGGGCGATCGGCGGGTGTGAGATCCCTATACTGGGAACCGCCTGCCAGCCGACGTATTGCGGCCTCCCCCACTCCCCGAGCGGATCGAGGCCTGCCGTCGGAGCGCCGACGATGTCCCCGGCGGGTGTGTCATCCGCAGTGCACCGGCCGTCATGGCGGGGGCCGCATCAGAAGGGGTATGTGATCACCGTGGCAGCTCTCCAGTGGGATCCGATCGACGACAAGGCCGTCGACACGGCGCGCGTGCTCGCGGCGGATGCGGTTGAGAAGGTCGGCAACGGCCACCCGGGAACCGCGATGAGCCTCGCCCCGGCGGCATACCTGCTGTTCCAGAAGGTCATGCGCCAAGACCCGTCGGACACCCACTGGATCGGGCGCGACCGCTTCATCCTGTCGGCAGGTCACAGTTCGCTGACGCAGTACGTGCAGCTCTACCTCGGCGGCTACGGCCTCGAACTCGATGACCTCAAGGCTCTGCGCACGTGGGGATCCAAGACCCCGGGCCACCCCGAGTACGGCCACACCGACGGTGTCGAGATCACGACGGGGCCGCTCGGCCAGGGAATCTCCTCGGCCGTGGGCTTCGCCTACGCAAGCCGATTCGAACGCGGACTTTTCGACCCGGACGCTCCCGCGGGCACCAGTCCGTTCGATCACTTCGTGTACGTCATCGCCGGCGACGGGGACCTGCAGGAGGGCGTGTCCGCGGAAGCGTCCTCGCTCGCCGGGCACCAGCAGCTCGGCAATCTCATCGCCCTCTACGACTCGAACCAGATCTCCATCGAAGACGACACCAACATCGCCTTCACCGAAGACGTCAAGGCGCGGTACGAGGCCTACCACTGGCACGTGCAGGTCGTCGACTGGAAGAAGACCGGCGTCTACACCGAAGACGTGGCCGCCCTCCACGAGGCGATCGTCGCGGCGCAGGGCGTGACTGACAAGCCGTCGCTCATCATCCTCAAGACGATCATCGGCTGGCCGAGCCCGAAGAAGCAGAACACCGGCAAGATCCACGGGTCGGCGCTCGGCGCCGAAGAACTCGCCGCCGTCAAGGAGGTGCTCGGCTTCGACCCCGAGAAGACCTTCGACGTAGCGGACGAGGTCATCGCCCACACCCGGAAGGCCGTCGAGCGCGGTGCGGCCGCGCATGCCGCGTGGCAGAAAGACTTCGACGCGTGGGCCGCCGCCAACCCCGAGCGCAAGGCACTCCTGGACCGCATCCTCTCGGGGGCGTTGCCCGAGGGTGTTGAGGCCGCCCTCCCCGTGTTCGAGGCGGGCAAGGATGTCTCCACGCGCGCCGCATCCGGCAAGGTGCTCGGCGCCCTCGGCGCCGTCATCCCGGAGCTCTGGGGCGGCTCGGCCGACCTCGCCGAGTCGAACCTCACGACGATCGAGGGTGCGCAGTCGTTCATTCCGTCGGAGCACTCCACCCACGAGTGGTCGGGCAACCCGTACGGCCGGGTACTGCACTTCGGCATTCGCGAGCACGCGATGGCTGCGATCATCAACGGCATCGTGCTCCACGGCAACACGCGCGCCTTCGGTGGCACGTTCCTGATCTTCAGCGACTACATGCGACCCGCCGTGCGGCTTGCGGCGCTCATGAAGGTGCCGTCGATCTTCGTGTGGACTCACGACTCGGTGGCGCTCGGCGAGGACGGCCCCACCCACCAGCCGATCGAGCAGCTCGCAACTCTGCGTGCCATCCCGGGCCTGGACATCGTGCGTCCCGCGGATGCGAACGAGGTCGCGTGGGCGTGGAAGACCATTCTCGAGCGTCGGCAGGGCCCCGCCGGCATCGCGCTCTCGCGACAGAACATCCCCGTCTTCCCGCGCAGCGAAGGCGAGGCAACGGGCGACCTCTTCGCCTCCGCCCGCCACACCGCGCGCGGCGCCTACGTGCTGCAGGAAGCCCCCGGGGGCTCGCCCGATGTGATCCTCATCGCCACGGGCTCCGAGGTGCAGATCGCGGTCGAGGCCCGCCAGGTGCTCCAGGGCGAGGGCATCAACGCTCGCGTCGTGTCGGCGCCGAGCTTGGAATGGTTCGACGAGCAGGACGCGGCCTACCGCGAGTCGGTTCTGCCCGCGAACGTGCGCGCTCGCGTGTCCATCGAAGCGGGACTCGCGCTCGGCTGGTCGAAGTATGTGGGCGAGGCCGGCCGGAGCGTGTCGATCGAGCACTTCGGCGCGTCGGCCGACTACAAGACCCTGTTCCGTGAGTTCGGAATCACCACTGAGGCGGCCGTTGCGGCCGCAAAGGACTCGCTGGCCGCCGTCTGACGGTCCGTGACGGGAGGAAAGAAACCATGACCCAGTCCCCCACCGCCGCCCTGTCGGCGCTCGGCGTCAGCATCTGGCTCGACGACCTGTCCCGCGACCGCATCCAGTCCGGCGGACTCGAGAAGCTGATCGCCGAACGCAACGTCGTCGGCGTCACCACCAACCCCACGATCTTCGCGGGAGCGCTCGCCAAGGGCACGACGTATGACGCGCAGGTGGGCGAGCTCGCTCGCGCTGGCGCGTCGGTGACCGACGCCGTCTTCGCGATCACGACGGACGACGTGGCTCACGCGAGCGACATCTTCCGGTCCGTCTACGACACGACGCACGGTTTCGACGGCCGCGTGTCGATCGAGGTCGAGCCGGGTCTCGCGCACGATGCGGCGGGCACCATCGAGCAGGCGCGTCTGCTCTGGGAGAAGGTCAATCGGCCGAACGTGATGATCAAGATCCCCGCCACGGTGGAAGGGCTCGAGGCGATCACCGCGACGATCGCGGCGGGAATCAGCGTCAACGTCACGCTCATCTTCAGCCTCGAGCGCTACCGCGCCGTCATCAACGCCTATCTCGAGGGTCTCGAGCAGGCGCAGGCCAAGGGCATCGACCTGTCGACCATCCACTCGGTCGCCTCGTTCTTCGTCTCCCGCGTCGACACCGAGATCGACAAGCGGCTCGACGAGATCGGCACCGACGAGGCCCGGTCGCTCAAGAGCAAGGCCGGCGTCGCGAACGCGCGCCTCGCCTACCGCGTCTACGAGGATGCCTTCGGCACGGAGCGCGCCGAGGCGTTGCTCGCCGCAGGCGCCAACAAGCAGCGCCCGCTGTGGGCCTCGACCGGAGTCAAGGACCCGAGCCTGCCGGACACGCTCTACGTGACCGAGCTCGCCGTCGCAGAGACCGTCAACACCATGCCGGAGAAGACGCTCGAGGCCACCTTCGACCACGGAGTGATCCACGGCGATGCGGTGACCGGCGAATACGACGACGCGACCGACGTTCTCGAGCGACTCGACGCGATCGGCATCTCCTACGACGACGTGACCGCCCTGCTGGAGAAGGAGGGCGTCGAGAAGTTCATCGTGTCGTGGAACGAACTCCTCGACACCGTGGGCGCCGCCCTCGAGGCCGCGCGATGAGCGTCCGCGTCGCCGTGTCGGGCGCCGCAGCGGAAGCGGTCGATCGGGTCGTACCGCAGCTCGTCTCGGACCTCGTCGCCAGCCGCATCACGGGCGGCGACTCCAGCCTGTGGGGACCCGACGCGGAGGCAGAGGCGTCGATCCGGCTCGGCTGGGTCGAAGCTGTCGCGATCTCCCGCCCGCTGGTCGCCGATATTCTCGCGCTTCGCGATGCCTTGCGAGCGGACGGCGTCAACCACATCGTGCTCGGCGGGATGGGCGGATCGTCTCTCGCCCCGGAGGTGATCACGCGCACCTACGGCGTGGAACTGACCGTTCTGGACTCGACCGACCCGCGCCAGGTGCTCAGCGCGTTGGGCGACCGTCTCGCCTCCACTGCCGTCGTCATCTCGTCGAAGTCCGGCTCGACCGTCGAGACCGACAGTCAGAAGCGCGTCTACGAGGAGTACTTCCATGCGGCCGGCATCGACCCGGTGACGCGGATCGTCGTGGTCACCGATCCGGGGTCGCCGCTCGACCAGTCGGCACGCGCCGACGGCTACCGCGTCTTCAACGCCGACCCGAATGTCGGAGGCCGCTACTCGGCGCTGACCGCCTTCGGCCTCGTGCCGTCGGGACTCGCGGGCGTCGACATCTCCGAGCTCCTCGACGAGGCGGAGGCCGTGACCCTGGAGCTCGCGATCGACACCCCCACCAACCCGGGTCTCGTTCTCGGAGCGGCCATCGCCGGCACACGCCCGCGGAAGGACAAGCTCGGTATCGTCACCGATGGCACCCACATCGTGGGCTTCGGCGACTGGGCCGAGCAGCTCATCGCCGAGTCCACGGGCAAGCTGGGCACCGGAATCCTGCCGGTCGTGCTCGGTACCGATGCACCCGAGCTCACGCAGGGTCTCGACGACCTCCAGGTCGTTCGGCTCGTGGGCGACTGGGAGGACACCCGTGAGGTGGCCGACGGCGAGATCGAGATCACGGGAACGCTCGGCGGACTCCTGCTGACGTGGGAGTACGCCACGGCGGTCGCCGGTCGTCTGCTCGGCATCAACCCGTTCGATCAGCCGGACGTCGAATCGGCCAAGGTCGCCACACGTGCCCTCATCGATCAGTCCTCCGACCCCGCTCCCCCGGCGTTCGTGGACGGCGACATCGAGGTGCGCGGCACGGCCGATGTCGTCTCCGCGGCGAGCACCCTCGATGGCGTCATCGATGGCTTGCTCTCGCTTCTGCCCGAGGACGGCTACGTCGCGGTCCAGGCGTACGCGGACCGGCTCGCTTACCCGGCGCTCGTCGGCATCCGGGATGCGCTGGCGGCCCGGACCCGCCGCCCGGTCACCTTCGGCTGGGGTCCGCGCTTTCTGCACTCGACCGGCCAGTATCACAAGGGCGGCCCGGCGCAGGGCGTCTATCTGCAACTCGTGACGGTCGAGACCGAGGATCTTGCCATTCCCGGTCGTCCGTTCACCTTTGGTGAGCTCATGCGGGCGCAAGCTGCTGGCGACGCGAGCGTGCTGGGCGAACACGGTCGGCCGGTTCTGAGCCTGACGCTCAACAATCCCGCCGACTCGGTCGCCGTCGTTCTCGAGCACCTCAAGTAGACCCTCGCCATGCCCGCACTGATCTCGGAGGGTGTCAACCCGCTCCGCGTTCCCGCCGACCGTCGCCTCAACCGCATCGCCGGGCCGAGTGGCCTGATCATCTTCGGCGTGACCGGAGACCTGTCGCGCAAGAAGCTGATGCCGGCCGTCTATGACCTGGCCAACCGGGGCCTTCTCCCGCCGGGGTTCGCCCTGGTCGGATTCGCCCGACGCGACTGGGAGGACGAGGACTTCGCCCAGGTCGTCCACGACGCGGTCAAGCAGTACGCGCGCACGCCGTTCGACGAGGACGTCTGGAACCAGCTCGCGACCGGGATCCGGTTCGTGCAGGGCGAGTTCGACGACAATGCGGCCTTCCAGCGCCTCAAGGAGACCATCGAAGAGCTCGACCGGAGCCGCGGAACCATGGGCAACCACGCGTTCTACCTCTCGATCCCACCGAAGTCGTTCCCGCAGGTCACCGAGCAGCTGCGCAACTCCGGTCTCGCGGCCCCGCAGGACGGCCAGTGGCGCCGAGTGGTCATCGAGAAGCCCTTCGGGCACAACCTCCAGACCGCGCGGGAACTCAACGCCGTCGTCGAGTCCGTCTTCCCCCCGGACAGCGTCTTCCGCATCGACCATTACCTCGGCAAAGAGACTGTCCAGAACATCCTCGCTCTGAGGTTCGCCAACCAGCTGTACGAACCCATCTGGAACGCCAACTACGTCGACCACGTGCAGATCACGATGGCCGAAGACGTTGGAGTCGCCGGCCGCGCGGGGTACTACGACGGTATCGGCGCGGCGCGCGACGTCATCCAGAACCACCTCCTGCAGCTTTTCGCCCTCACCGCGATGGAGGAGCCGGTGTCGTTCGACGCCGCCGATCTGCGCGCGGAGAAGGAGAAGGTGCTCTCGGCGGTGCGACTGCCCCGCGACCTGGGCAAGCACACGGCACGCGGCCAGTACTCCGGCGGCTGGTCGGGTGGAGAGAAGGTGCTCGGCTTTCTCGAGGAAGACGGGATGAACCCTCATTCGACCACCGAGACGTACGCCGCGATCCGTCTCGACATCGACACCCGCCGGTGGGCCGGCGTGCCGTTCTACTTGAGGACGGGCAAGCGGTTGGGGCGCCGGGTCACCGAGATCGCGGTCGTCTTCAAGCGTGCGCCGCAGTATCTGTTCGAGGAGAGCCAGACCTCCGCGCTCGGCCAGAACGCGCTCGTCATCCGGGTGCAGCCGGACGAGGGCGTGACGATACGTTTCGGCTCGAAGGTGCCCGGTGCGGGCATGCAGGTGCGTGACGTGACGATGGACTTCGGTTACGGGCACGCCTTCACCGAAGCGAGTCCGGAAGCGTACGAGCGTCTCATCCTGGATGTGCTGCTCGGCGATCCGCCCCTCTTCCCGCGGCACGAAGAGGTCGAATTGAGTTGGAAGATCCTCGACCCGATCGAGGAGTACTGGGCCACCAAGGGGCGGCCCGAGCAGTACCGTCCGGGCACCTGGGGCCCCGCTTCGGCGGATGCGCTCATGGCCCGCGACGGACGCACGTGGAGGCGCCCGTGATCGTCGATCTGCCCAACACGACGACGAGCCAGATCTCGAAAACGCTCGTCAAGATCCGCGAGGAAGGGGGCGCCGTCGCTCTCGGCCGCGTGCTCACCCTGGTGATCGCGACGCGTCTCGGCGAAGAAGAAGAGGCCATCGGCGCGGCCAACGACGCGTCCCGCGAGCACCCCATGAGGGTGATCGTCGTCTCGACCGACCCCGACCACGGGGATCCTCGAGTCGATGCGCAGATCCGGGTCGGCGGCGATGCCGGCGCGAGCGAGGTCGTGGTCGTGCGAGCCCACGGAGATGCGGCACAGGACGAGGAGAGCCTCGTCACGGGCTTGCTGCTCCCCGATGCCCCCGTCGTCGCGTGGTGGCCCGGAGAAGCGCCCGAGTCGGTGTCACAATCAGCTCTCGGACGCATCGCACAACGCCGCATCACCGACTCTGCCGCCTCGGGTGACCCCCTCGGCGCGCTTGAGCGTCTCTCTCACACTCACCAGCCGGGAGACACGGATTTCGCGTGGACCCGGCTGACCCTCTGGAGGGCGCAACTGGCCGCCGTCCTCGACCAGCCGCCGTACCTTCCGGTGTCGGCCATCACGGTGCGCGGCGCGGCCGATTCGCCGTCGACGGTACTGCTCGCGGCGTGGCTCCAGCGCCAGTTGAAGGTTCCCGTGGAGTTGCATGTCTCCGCAGCCAGCCGGGGCGCCACGGGCATCGAGCTCGCGAGCCTCGTGCGGCGCAACGGAGTCATCTCGCTCGAACGCAGTGGACACAACATCGCGACCCTCGTTCAGCCCGGGCAGCCGACACACGATATCTCCCTCCCCCGCCGCAGCCTGCGAGACTGTCTGGCCGAGGAACTGCGCCGGCTCGATCCGGACGACCTGTACGGCGATGTGATCCGGCGGGGCGTGCCCGCGCTCGGGCCGGCGTCGCGGACACTGGCGTCATGAGCAACGAACGCCGCGTCATCGTCCACACCGACAAGCAGGCCCTCGCGGCTGCGGTCGCCGCTCGCTTCCTCAAGAAGGCGCGAGATCTGATCGAGGAGTTCGACGAGGCGACGGTCGTGCTCACCGGCGGGTCGATGGGTATCGCCGTGCTCGAGGCGATCGCCGCATCGCGCCATCGCGACCGGATCGACTGGTCGCGCGTCAACGTGTGGTGGGGTGACGAGCGCTTCCTGCCCGAAGGGCACCCGGACCGCAACGAAACTCAGGCGCGCGCGGCGCTGCTGGATCACGTGGCCCTCGATCCGACCCGCGTGCATCCCTTTCCCCGCGCCGACGCTGGGCTCGACCTGGATGCGGCCGCCGATGCGTATGCCGCGGAGCTCGCCGAGCACCCGTCACGGGACGGCAAGTTTCCCCACTTCGACATCACGTTCCTCGGAATGGGGCCCGACGGCCATGTCGCCTCGCTCTTCCCGGAGCGTTCGGCCGTCCGCGAGACGGCGCGCACCGTCGTCGCCGTTCGCAACTCCCCCAAGCCGCCACCCGAACGCCTCAGTCTCACTCTGCCGGTCATCAACTCGTCGGCGCGCGTGTGGCTCGTCGTCGCCGGCGCCGACAAGGCCGCGGCCCTGGGGCTCACGCTCGCGGGAGCGAGCATCAATGAAGTCCCCGCGGCCGGTGTCGAGGGACGTCGGCGCACGTTGTTCTTCGTCGACGCCGATGCTGCCGGCGAGGTGCCGGAGAACCTCATCGATCCCGGCCAGTTCTGGACCGGTGCTGACGAAGCGTAAGCCGAGCCGTCAGACGCGGACGGACTGAGCGCGCGGTGTCGCGATCAGCCGGCGGTTCCGCGGCGTTCGCGAAGCTGCTGCAGCGCCTCGTCGAGCAACTGAGCCGCTTCCTCTTCGGTGCGGCGTTCCTTCACATACGCGAGGTGGGTCTTGTACGGCTCCGTCTTGGCAACCTTCGGCGGGTTGTCCTTATCTCGGCCGGCAGGCAACCCGGTTGACGGGGAGTCGATGATGTCAGGGATCTCCTCCTCGGGCAGATTCGCCGCGAAATAGCGCACCGTCTCGTTGCCGAGCTCGTCCCAGTACGACACCGCGATGCGATCGGCGTGGAAGCCGCGATCCTGTTCGCCCATGGGCCCCGCACCGACGCGGGAACCTCGAATGGCACTGCCGCCAGACGCCATGATCTCCTCCTGGACCTAAGGGTCGCGGCCTCAGCCGCTGAACTTCGTGATGAGGCCGAGCACGATGATGCAGGAGATCCACACCACCGCGATGATGACGGTGATCCGGTTGAGGTTGCGCTCAGCGACACCGGATGCGCCCAGGTTCGATGTGACGCCGCCACCGAACATGTCGGAGAGGCCGCCGCCGCGTCCGCGGTGCAGCAGGATGAGCAGCGTCAGCAGCAACGACGTGATGCCGAGGATGACCTGGAGCACGACTTGGAGAATTTCCACGGAAGAACCTTTCGAAAGCCTCAGTCAGTATAGCCGTCGCCCACCGGGCGGCCGCGGCGCCGCGTCAGACGCCGACGTGCTTCTGGAATCGCGCGATGCTCGCGAACTCCGCGACGTCGAGGCTGGCGCCCCCGACGAGCGCCCCGTCGACATCGGGCTCTCGCATGAATGACGCGATGTTGCCCGACTTGACTGAACCACCGTAGAGAATCCGGGTAGCACCGGCGACTTCGTCTCCGAGGAGTTCGGCAAGCGTTGCCCGCAGCGCAGACGCGACCTGGCCAGCCTGTTCCGGGGTGGCGGCCTGTCCGGATCCGATCGCCCACACCGGCTCGTACGCGATCACGAGTTCCGGCGTTCCCGTGATTCCGTCGAGCGCGGCGCGCAATTGGGCGACGGGCACGGCGCTCGGGCCGTGCTGCTCGAGGTCCTCCGCGGTCTCCCCCACGCACAGCACCGGCACGAGACCGTGTCGCAGGGCCGCCGCGACCTTGCGGCCGAGCAGCTCATCGCCCTCGGCGTGGTACATCCGGCGTTCCGAGTGGCCGATGATCACGTAGCTGCACTCGAGCGATGCAAGGAACGCCCCGGAGATCTCCCCGGTGTACGCACCCGAGTCGTGTTCGGAGAGATCCTGTGCGCCATACGTGATGTCGAGCTTGTCGGCGGAGATGAGCGTCTGCACCGAACGCAGATCGGTGAATGGCGGGAACACCGCGACCTCCGCTCCGGCGACGCCGAAGTCGTGGCCGGCGTCTTTGAGCGTCCACGCGAGCTTCTGCACCGTTGCGATCGCCTGCAGGTGATCGAGGTTCATCTTCCAGTTGCCCGCGATCAGCGGAACCCGCTGCCCGCTGCGCCCCGTCTCTACTGCCATCCGAGAACCTCCAGACCCGGCAGACGCTTGCCCTCGAGGAACTCGAGGCTCGCGCCGCCACCCGTCGAAATGTGGCCGAACTGGTCGTCGTCAAAGCCGAGCGCGCGCACGGCCGCGGCCGAATCCCCGCCGCCGACGACTCCGAATCCGTCGAGCTCGGTGAGAGCCTCGGCGACCGCGCGCGTGCCGGCAGCAAAGGGCGGGAACTCGAACACGCCCATGGGGCCGTTCCAGAACACCGTCCGGGACGCCCGGATCTCCCCCGCAAACCGCTTCGCGGAGTCCGGTCCGATGTCCAGCCCCAGGCCGGCTCGGCCGAACGGCGACTCCTCGATCGACTCCGCGGCGGTCACGACGTGGTCGGCGTCCGCGGCAAAGGAAGCTGCGACCACGATGTCGGAAGGAAGCACGATCTCCACGCCGAGTTCTGCAGCCCGATCGAGATAACCGCGCACGGTCTGGACCTGGTCCTCCTCCAGCAGGCTTGCGCCGACCGCGTGCCCTTGCGCTACGAGGAAGGTGTAGAGCATGCCGCCACCGATGAGCAGACGGTCGACGCGAGGCAGGAGCGCATCGATAACGGCGAGCTTGTCGGAGACCTTGGAGCCGCCGAGCACGACGGTGTACGGCTTCTCGGGAGCCACGGTCAGCCGCTCGAGCACACCGAGCTCCTGCTCGATCAACAGACCGGCAGCGCTCGGCAGCAACTGCGCGAGTTCGAACACGCTCGCCTGTGTGCGATGCACGACACCGAAGCCGTCGGACACGAAGGCATCCGCGAAACGAGCCAGCTTCTCGGCGAACGCACGGCGCTCGCCTTCATCCTTGGCGGTCTCGCCGGCGTTGAAGCGGAGATTCTCGAGCAGAGCGACGTCGCCGTCGCCGAGGCCGGCCGCCGCCTCCTCCGCCGCGGTACCCACGGTGTCGTGAGCGAAGACCACGGGCTTGCCGAGCAGCTCCGACAGCCGGTGTGCGACCGGTTCGAGACTGTAGCGCGCATCCGGTGCACCGTCGGGACGACCGAGGTGAGACACCACGACGACCCGTGCGCCGGCGTGGATGAGGGCGTTGAGGGTGGGCAGCGACGCACGGATGCGCCCGTCATCGGTGATGTAACCGTCCGCGAGCGGAACGTTCAGGTCGCATCGGACGATGACGCGGCGACCGCGCAGCTCCCCCAGGCTTCCGAGGGTCCGAATAGCCATCGGGCTACAGGCGAGCGCCGACGAACTCAGTGATGTCGACGAGGCGGTTCGAGTAGCCCCACTCGTTGTCGTACCACGACGCCACCTTGACCTGGTTGCCGATGACGTTGGTCAGCCCGGCGTCGAAGATCGACGAGTGCGGGTCGCCGACGATGTCGCTCGAGACGATCTCGTCCTCCGTGTACTTGAGAATGCCCTTGAGCGGGCCCTCCGCGGCGGCCTTGTAGGCGGCGTTGATCTCTTCGATCGTGGCGCTCTTCGTCGCCGTGACCGTCAGGTCGGTGATCGACCCGGTGATGACCGGAACGCGCAGCGCGTAACCGTCCAGCTTGCCGACGAGCTCCGGAATGACGAGTCCGAGCGCCTTCGCGGCACCCGTCGACGTGGGGATGATGTTCTGCGCGGCCGCGCGAGCGCGACGCAGGTCGCTGTGGGGGCCGTCCTGCAGGTTCTGATCGGCGGTGTACGCGTGCACGGTCGTCATGAGACCGCGCTCGATCCCGAAGTTCTCCATGAACACCTTCGCGAGCGGGGCGAGGCAGTTCGTTGTGCACGACGCGTTCGAGATGATGTTGTGCGTGGCGGGGTCGTAGGTGTTCTCGTTCACGCCGAGCACGAGCGTGGCCACGTCGGCGCCGCTCGCGGGCGCGGACACGATGACCTTCTTCGCGCCTCCCGCAAGATGCTTGGCCGCATCCTCCGACTTGGTGAAGCGTCCCGTCGATTCGATGACGATGTCGACACCGAGGTCGCCCCAGGGCAGGTTAGCGGGGTCGCGCTCCTCGAAGACGCGGATCGCCTTGCCGTTGACGACGATCTGCTCGCCGTCGTAGTCGACGGTGGCATCCAGGCGGCCGGTGATGGTGTCGTACTTGAGCAGGTGGGCCAGCGTCTTGTTGTCGGTCAGGTCGTTGACCGCGACGATGTCGAGATCAGCCCCCTTGGCGAGTGCGGCGCGGAAGAAGTTGCGGCCGATACGGCCGAATCCATTGATCCCGATCTTGACGGTCACTGCGGCTCCGATAGTGCTCATGCGTCGATCGACGCTGAATTGGCAGGGGTGTGGTGGAAAGAAGCGGCCGGGGCCACGAGGACCCCGGCCACGATGCCGCTACGACAGTACCAGCAGCCCGCTCGTCTTTTCGCGCGCCGCCTGGAAGCGGTCCTGCACGTTCGACCAGTTGACGATGTTCCAGAACGCCTTGACGTAATCGGCTCGCACGTTCTTGTAGTCGAGGTAGTACGCGTGCTCCCAGACATCGAGCAGGAGCAGGGGAACGGTGCCCGCCGCGAAGTTCGACTGCTGGTCGAAGAACTGGTTGATGATGAGGTTCTGACCGATCGAGTCCCACATCAGGGCCGCCCAGCCCGACCCCTGCACGCCGAGTGCAGCGGCGGTGTAATGCGCGGCGAACTTGTCGAACGAACCGAAGTGCTCATCGATCGCGCTCGCCAGTTCACCGGTGGGCTTGTCCCCGCCGTCCGGCGACATGTTGGTCCAGAAGATCGAGTGGTTGACATGCCCGCCCAGGTTGAAGGCGAGGTCCTTCTCGAGCTTGTTCACGGCGCCGAGGTCACCCTTGTCGCGTGCCTCTGCGAGAGCGGCGAGAGCCGTGTTCGCGCCCGTGACGTAGGCCTGGTGGTGCTTGCTGTGGTGCAGCTCCATGATCGTGCCACTAATGCTCGGCTCGAGAGCCGAGTAGTCGTAGGCGAGTTCGGGCAAGGTGTACTCAGCCATTGTTCTCTCCTCGTGTGTTGTCCCCGGACGCGCGCGACGCGCTCGTCCCGCGGGTCGACTTTTCCAGTCTAGTCACGTCAACTCCAGCCCTTCCGGGCCGCATTCCCGGTCCCTAAGATTCGTCGAACTCGGGCGGAAGATTCGCATCGGTGCCGGGGATCCCCACGTCGGCGGCATGCTTGTCGGCCATCGCAAGAAGCCGCCGGATGCGGCCGGCGACCGCATCCTTGGTCATCGGCGGGTCGGCGTGGTGCCCCAGTTCGTCGAGGCTCGCATCACGGAAGCGCAACCGGAGCTGCCCCGCATACTGCAAGTGATCGGGAACCTCGTCGCCGAGGATCTCCAGCGCCCGCTCGACGCGTGCACACGCCGCGACGGCCGCTTGCGCGGAGCGCCGCAGGTTCGCGTCGTCGAAGTTCACGAGTCGGTTGGCCGTCGCCCTGACCTCGCGTCGCTTGCGCAACTCCGTCCAGGCTTCGACACTGCGGGGTGCTCCCATGAGCGACAACAGAGTGCCGATCGCTTCGCCATCGCGCACGACGACACGATGGACGGCGCGAACTTCGCGGGCTTTGGCGGCAACACCGAGTCGACCGGCGGCACCGACAAGAGCCATCGCCGCCTCGTTGCCCGGTGCCGTCACCTCGAGCACCGCGGAGCGTCCCGGGTCGGTGAGCATTCCGGCGGCGAGGAACGCGCCTCGCCAGACCGCGGCCAACTCTTCGACGTTCCCGGTCGTCAGGCGGTTCGGCAGGCCGCGAATCGGTCGGCGTCGTGCGTCCAGCAGTCCGGTCTGACGAGCGAGTGTCTCACCGCCGTCGAGGACGCGTACGAGGTAATGGCCCGGTCCCCGGCCGCCGGACGCCGCGACGACCTGGATGTCGGCGCGCACGCCGTACAACTCGGCGATATCGCGCCGCACGCGCAGCGCGAGACGTTCCGATTCGAGTTCCGATTCGACAGCGATGCGATTCGAGATCGTGTGCAGGCCGCCCGAGAACCGCAGGATCGTCGACAGCTCGGCCGCCCGCACCGTCGTCTTGCCCGACTGGACGGCTACGAGTTCGTCTTTGACGTCGTCCGTGAGTGCCACGTCGAGATCTCCTTACTCTGCAACGACCGCGGCGCTATTCGCGCCCGAGGTCGCGGTGCCGGACGTTGACGACCACCCCGGGAAGTCCGCCGAGCCGAGAAGCGAGAGCCTCGGCCATCACGACGGAACGGTGTTTGCCGCCCGTGCACCCTATCGCGATCGTAGCGTGTCGCTTGTTCTCGCGTTGGTACCCGGCGAGCACGGGAGCGAGCGCTGCGGAGTACGCATCAATGAACTCGGCTGCCCCGTCCTGGGCGAGCACGTAGGCGCGAACCTCCTCGTCGAGCCCGGTGAGCGCCTGCAAATGCGACGTCCAGAACGGGTTCGGCAAGAACCGGGCATCGGCCACCAGATCCGCATCGGCGGGCAGCCCGTACTTGAAACCGAAGCTGAGCACCGTGACCCGCACCCCGGCGGCGTTCTCGTCGGAGAACTTCTCGGCGACCTGGGTCGCGAGCTGGTGGATGTTGAGGTCAGACGTGTCGATGACCAGATCGCTGGACTCCCTGATGCCCGCCATCCGGGTGCGCTCCGCGGCGATCCCATCGAGGAGGGTCCCATCGCCCTGGAGCGGATGAGGGCGACGCACCTGTTCAAACCGGCGAACAAGGGCGTCGTCCCGCGCATCGAGGAACAGCACACGCACCGAGGTGTTCGTTCGGAGGGTGTCGATGGCCTCCTCGACATCCGAGAAGAGGCGACCGCCGCGCACGTCGACAACGGCTGCGATCCGCGGCAGGGCGCCCCCGGCTCGCGACGCGACCTCGAGCAGCGTGGTGAGCAACTGCGGCGGAAGGTTGTCGACCACATACCAGCCGAGGTCTTCCAGCGCATTGCCCACAGTGGAGCGGCCGGCACCTGACATGCCGGTGACGATGAGCATCTCTTGGGCGTCGGTGGGCATTGCCACCAGCCTACCGCTCGTCGTGGGAGGAGCGGAGGCGCTCGACGATCGCGTCGGCCAGTGCGGGCCCGATGCCGCGCACCTCTTGGATGGCGCTCGCCTCTGCTTGCCTGAGGCGAGCGACCGAACCGAAGTGCGCCAAGAGCTGTTTGACGCGTGCCGGGCCCAGTCCGGGGATATCCGAGAGCACGCTCGCGATGTCGCGCTTGCGTCGTTGGCGTTGGTAGGAGATCGCAAAGCGATGCGCCTCATCGCGGATGCGCTGGATGAGGAACAATGCGTCGCTGTTCCTCGGCAGGATGACGGGGAAGTCGCTTCCCGGCATCCAGATCTCCTCCAGACGCTTGGCGATCCCGCACAAGTGGATGTCGGTGATGCCCGCATCGTCGAGGGCGCGCTGTGCGGCGGCCACCTGCGGCTGGCCGCCGTCGACGATGAGCAGCTGGGGACGGTAGGCGAACTTGCGGCGTCGCCGAGCTGTGACTGGATCCTCGCCGTCCGATTCGGGCTCCGGTCCGTCGTCGTCCTCGCCGGCGTCGACCTCGAGCGGGGAGAGGTACGCCAATCGCCGGGTGAGTACCTGGTAGATCGATTCGGTGTCGTCCGTCGACGCGGCGATGCTGAACCGACGGTAGTGGTCCTTGCGCGGCAGTCCGTCTTCGAAGACCACCATCGAGGCGACGATGTTGGTGCCAGACAGATGCGAGACGTCGAAGCACTCCATCCGCAGCGGTGCCTCGTGCATTCCCAGCGCCTCTTGGATGTCGGAGAGCGCTTGCGACCGGGCCACGAAGTCTGAGCTGCGTCGTGACTTGTACAGCACGAGGGCGTTCATCGCGTTCTGGGCGACCGTCTGCGCGAGGGCGGCCTTGTCCCCGCGGCGGGCAACCTTCAGCTCAACCCGCAGCCCCGGTCCCCGGCGTTCGCCGAGCCACCGTTCGAGCTCGGGTGCGTCCTCGGGCAATGCAGGAACGAACACGTCGCGGGGAGGTGTCGCCGTCTCGTCGTAGGCATTCTGCAGAACGGACTCGACCAACTCCGGCAGTTCGAGATCCAGCTCTTTGTCCACGACCCACCCACGGACACCGCGGATTCGACCGCCCCGCACGATGAACTGCTGCACGGCCGCGGCGAGCTCGTCGTGGGCGATTCCGAACAGATCGGCATCGACCCCGTCGTCGAGCACAACGGCGTTCTTCTCGAGCGCCGTCTGCATGGCCGCGATCTGATCGCGGTAGCGGGCCGCCGCCTCGTAGTCCTGCACTGCCGCCGCGTCTTTCATCTTGCGGGTGATGGCCTGGACGAATCCCTGATCGTTGCCCGACATGAACGAGGCGAAGTCGACCGCGACCGACTTGTGCTCCTCGAGCGTCACGCGGCCGACGCACGGCGCGACGCACTTGCCGATGTCGCCCAGCAGGCACGGCCGGCCGGTCTGTTGTGCTCGCTTGTAGGTGGAGTCCGAGCAACTGCGCATCGGGAACGCCTTGAGCAGCACATCGACGGTGTCGCGGATCGCCCACGCCCGCGAGAAGGGTCCGAAGTAGCGCGCATTGGGGATGCCGCGGTTCCTCGTCACGAGCACGCGCGGCACCGGGTCCCCGAGGGTGATCGCCAGGTAGGGATAGGACTTGTCGTCCTTGTACTGCACATTGAAGGGAGGATCGAACTCCTTGATCCAGGTGTACTCGAGCTGCAGCGCTTCGAAATCGTTGGCGACCACCGTCCATTCGACGGACGCGGCCGTTTGGACCATCTTCCGCGTGCGGTCATGCAGGGTCGCCAGCGGCGCGAAGTAGTTGCTCAGGCGAGAGCGGAGCGTGCGCGCCTTGCCGACATACAGCACCCGGCCGTTCGCGTCACGGAAGCGATAGACCCCGGGCTGCTGCGGAATCTCGCCGGCGCGAGGGCGCCAGGACAACTCCGACGCCATGGCCCGTCAGACCCGGAGTCCTTCGAGGATCTCCGCGAGGAAGACCCCGGTGTGACTGCCGGGAGCGGCGGCCACCTGTTCGGGCGTTCCCGTCGCCACGACCGTGCCGCCCCCAGCGCCGCCCTCGGGGCCTAGGTCGATGATCCAGTCGGCGGACTTGATCACGTCGAGGTTGTGTTCGATGACGATCACCGTGTTGCCCTTGTCGACGAGTCCGCCGAGCACGAGCAGCAGCTTGCGGACGTCCTCGAAGTGGAGTCCCGTCGTGGGTTCGTCGAGCACATAGACGCTGCGACCGGACGACCGGCGCTGGAGCTCGGTCGCGAGCTTGACGCGCTGCGCCTCACCACCGGACAGCGTCGTCGCGCTCTGGCCCAGGCGCACGTACCCGAGACCGACCTCCTCCAGGGTGCGCAGGTAGCGATGAATGGACGAGATCGGTTCGAAGAACTCGGCCGCTTCGCTGATGGGCATGTCGAGAACATCGGCGATCGACTTGCCCTTGTACTTCACGGCCAGCGTGTCGCGGTTGTACCGCGCTCCCCCGCACACCTCGCAGGCGACGTAGACGTCGGGCAGGAAGTTCATCTCGATCTTGATCGTGCCGTCACCCGCACAGTTCTCGCAGCGCCCGCCCTTGACGTTGAAGCTGAACCGGCCGGGCTGGTAGCCGCGAGCCTTCGCATCCGACGTCTCGGAGAACAGCGTGCGGATCTTGTCGAACACGCCCGTATACGTGGCGGGGTTGGAGCGCGGGGTGCGACCGATCGGCGCTTGGTCGACGTGAACGACCTTGTCGAGGGAATCCAGGCCCGTCACGCGCGTGTGCCTGCCCGGAATCTGGCGGGCACCGTTGAGCTGGTTGGCCAGCACCTTGTAGAGGATGTCGTTGATGAGGCTCGACTTGCCGGAGCCACTGACCCCGGTCACCGCGGTGAACACGCCGAGCGGGAAGGACACGGTGACGTTCTTGAGGTTGTTGGCTCGGGCGCCTTCGACGACCAGTTGGCGAGCGGGATCGACGGGGCGTCGCTGCGCGGGCGTGTCGATGGCGCGCCGGCCCGCGAGGTAGTCCCCCGTGATCGACTCGGTGTTGCGCAGCAGATCGTCGTAGGTACCCGAGTGCACGACTCGACCGCCGTGCTCGCCGGCGCCCGGGCCGATGTCCACGAGCCAGTCCGCCGTGCGGATGGTGTCTTCATCGTGTTCGACCACGATGAGTGTGTTGCCGAGGTTCTTCAGCTTGACGAGAGTGTCGATGAGGCGCCTGTTGTCTCGCTGGTGGAGGCCGATGCTCGGCTCGTCGAGCACGTACAGGACGCCGGTCAGACCGGAACCGATCTGCGTGGCCAAACGGATGCGCTGCGCCTCGCCGCCGCTCAGGGTGCCCGCGGCGCGCATCAGATCGAGATAGCTCAACCCGACCTCGATGAGGAACTCCAGGCGGAGCCGGATCTCGCGCAACACTTGAGCGGCGATGCGCTGGTCACGTTCGGAGAGCACGAGGCCGGACATGAAGGCGTGCGCCCGATCGAGGCTGAGATCGCAGACATCGACAATGCTGTGACCGTCGACGGTGACGGCGAGGACTTCCGGCTTGAGGCGCTTGCCATCGCAGACCGGGCACGGCACCTCACGCAGATACTCGGCGATGCGCTGGCGCTGGACGTCGGTCTCTGCTTCGAGGTACTTGCGCTCCATGTAGGGGATCACGCCCTCGAATCCCGTCGAGTACGACATGTCGCGCCCATAGCGGTTGCGCCAGCGGACGGTCACCTGGAAGTTATTGCCTCGCAGGACCGCCTCGCGGACGTTCTCGGGCAACTCGCCCCACGGGGTGTCGAGCGAGAAGTCGAGGTCATAGGCCAGCCCGCTGAGCAGCTTCTCGAAGTAGTTGAACAGTCCTTTGCCCGCGCTCGTCCACGGCAGGATGGCACCGTCGGCGATGCTGATCGTCTCGTCTGCGATGAGCAGCTCGGCGTCGACCGACATGCGGGTGCCGAGACCGGAGCACTCCGGGCACGCGCCGAACGGCGCATTGAACGAGAAGGTGCGCGGCTCGATCTCGGTGAGCTGCACAGGATGCCCGTTCGGGCACGAGAGCTTCTCGGAGAAGGACCGCCATGCGTCGTCGCCGTCGCGGTCGACGAAGTTGATCGCGACGATGCCGTCAGTGAGCCGCAGCGCGGTCTCCAGGGAGTCGGTGAGGCGAGTGAGGATGTCGTCACTGGCCACGAGCCGGTCGACGATCACCGCGATGTCGTGCTTGTACTGCTTCTTGAGCTTCGGCGGGTCACTCAGCTGCACGAGCTCGCCGTCGACGAGCGCGCGAGAATACCCGCTCGAGGCGAGCTCCCGGAAGAGGTCGACGAACTCCCCCTTCTTCTGGCTGACGACGGGCGCGACCACCTGGTAGCGGGTGCCCCCGTCGAGCGTCATGAGTTGGTCGGCGATCTGCTGCACCGTCTGACGCGAGATGCGCTCGCCGCATTCGGCGCAGTGCGGCACGCCGACGCGCGCCCAGAGCAGACGCATGTAGTCGTAGATCTCGGTGATCGTGCCGACCGTGGACCGCGGGTTTCGGTTGGTCGACTTCTGATCGATCGAGACTGCGGGACTGAGTCCCTCGATGAAGTCCACGTCCGGTCGGTCGACCTGGCCGAGGAACTGACGCGCGTAGGCCGACAGTGATTCGACGTAACGACGCTGCCCCTCCGCGAAGATCGTGTCGAACGCGAGGGACGACTTGCCCGATCCGGACAGCCCCGTGAACACGACGAGCGAGTCACGCGGGATCTCGAGGTCGACATCCTTGAGGTTGTGCACTCGGGCACCGCGAACCGAGAGCGAATCGTTCACCGGCCGCCGGTCCACGGCGCGCAGCATGGTCGCCTCGTCCAGCTCGCCCGGACCCGCTTCAGCAATCGACACTCTTACCATCCTACGGTTGCCACCGACACGCACTCCCCGGTCGGGAGCGGTCACCGAACGTGACCTGCCTGCTCCATCTGCCGCAACTCCTTCTTCAGCTCGGAGACCTCGTCACGCAAGCGCGCCGCGAGTTCGAACTTGAGCTCGCCGGCGGCCGCGAGCATCTGCTCGTTGAGGTCGGCGATGATCGCCTCGAGGCTCGTCGCCCCCTCCGCCGCGAGTCCCTGCCGCGCAAGACGTGGCGTCGGGGCCCCAGGGCGACCGCCACGCCCCCCGAGCAGCGCGGCGGTATCGGCGCCCTCTCGAATGAGCGCATCGGTGATGTCGGCGATCTTCTTGCGGAGGGGTTGCGGATCAATGCCCCGCTCGACGTTGTAGGCGATCTGCTTCTCACGCCGCCGATTGGTCTCCTCGATCGCCTGAGCCATCGAGTCCGTCACGGTGTCGGCGTACATGTGGACCTCGCCCGACACATTGCGGGCCGCGCGGCCGATCGTCTGAATGAGGGACGTGCCCGAGCGCAGGAAGCCCTCCTTGTCCGCGTCGAGGATTGCCACGAGGGATACCTCAGGGAGGTCGAGGCCCTCGCGCAGCAGGTTGATGCCCACGAGCACGTCGTAGACGCCCTGGCGGAGCTCGGTGAGCAGTTCGACGCGGCGCAGAGTATCCACGTCCGAGTGCAGGTATCGTACGCGCACGCCGTGTTCCCCGAGGAAGTCCGTGAGCTCCTCGGCCATCTTCTTCGTGAGGGTTGTGACGAGCACCCGCTCATCCCGATCGACGCGCAGTCGGATCTGCTCGAGCAGGTCATCGATCTGCCCCTTGGACGGCTTCACGACCACCTGGGGGTCGACGAGTCCCGTCGGTCGGATGACCTGCTCGACGATCGAGTCCGTGATGCCGAGCTCATACTTGCCGGGGGTGGCCGAGAGGTAGACCTTCTGACCGGTGCGCTCGAGGAACTCCTCCCAGCGCAACGGCCGATTGTCGAGCGCGCTGGGCAGCCGGAAGCCGTGCTCGACGAGGGTGCGCTTGCGCGACGCATCGCCTTCGTACATGGCGCCGATCTGCGGCACGGTGACGTGCGATTCGTCGATGACGACGAGGAAGTCCTCGGGGAAGTAGTCGAGGAGGCAGTGCGGCGGCTCCCCCGGCGCACGACCGTCGATGTGCCGCGAATAGTTCTCGATGCCGTTGCAGAAGCCCAGTTGCTCGAGCATCTCGATGTCGAACGTCGTGCGCATGCGCAAACGCTGCGCCTCGAGAAGCTTGCCCTGCCGCTCGAGTTCCTGGAGCCGATCAGCGAGCTCGGCCTGGATGCTGCCGATCGCGCGGCGGATCGTCGTCGGGCTGGCCGCGTAGTGCGTGCCGGGGAACACCGAGACGGCGTCCATCGTCTGCACGACATCTCCCGTGAGGGGGTGAAGCGAATAGAGAGCCTCGATCTCGTCGCCGAACATCTCGATGCGAATCGCGAGTTCCTCGTACACCGGGATGATCTCGATGGTGTCACCGCGCACGCGGAACGTGCCGCGCGAGAAGTCGTAGTCGTTGCGCTGATACTGCATGTCGACGAAGCGCCGGATGAGTGTCTCCCGGTCGATGCGCATGCCGACCTGCAGCGCGACCATCGATTCGAGGTAATCCTCCGCCGCTCCCAGGCCGTAGATGCACGACACCGTCGAGACCACGACGACGTCGCGGCGACTCAGCAGCGAGTTGGTCGTCGAGTGCCGCAGCCGCTCGACCTCTTGGTTGATCGAGGAGTCCTTCTCGATGAACGTGTCCGTCTGCGGCACGTACGCCTCAGGCTGGTAGTAGTCGTAGTAGGAGACGAAGTACTCGACCGCGTTGTTGGGCATGAGCTCGCGAAACTCGTTCGCCAGCTGGGCCGCAAGCGTCTTGTTGTGGGACAGCACGAGCGTCGGACGCTGGACTTGCTCGATCAGCCACGCGGTGGTTGCCGACTTGCCCGTTCCGGTCGCGCCGAGCAGGACGACATCGGTTTCGCCCGCATTGATGCGGTGGGCGAGCTCGCGGATCGCCTGTGGCTGATCACCGCCCGGCGAGTACTCGCTGACGACCTCGAACGGTCGCACGGAACGGGTCGGCTGCATGCATCCAGCTTAGGCAGCGCCACTGACACTATTCGGGGCGTCCGCTCCCAGCGGAGCCGGTCACGCGCGACCACAGCGCGTCCACTTGGGCCAGCGTCTCGGAGAGTTCGCCGGAGTTGTCGACGACCACGTCGGCGATGGCGAGCCGTTCGGCGTCGCTGGCCTGGGCGCCGATGCGATGGAGGGCCTCCTCGCGCGTCATCCCGCGGTGATCGACCATGCGGCCGATCCGAGTTTCGACGGGCGCATCCACGACGACGATCAGATCGAAGGTCATCGGCCGGGACTCCCGTCCCTCGGCGAGCAGCGGCACGTCGTACACGATGACCGCGTCCGGATCCGCCGCACGGGCGGCATCGAACAGCTCGCGCGCGCGGTCCCACACGGCGGGGTGGGTGATGGCATTGAGACGCGCTCGAGCTGCGGGATCGGTGAAGACGATTGCGCCGAGGGCCGCGCGGTCCAGACTGCCATCGGCGGCGATGACCCCGGGTCCGAACTCGTCCGCGATGCGCGCCAGTGCGGGGGTGCCCGGCTGGACGACTTCGCGTGCCAGGACGTCCGCGTCGACAACCACGGCACCGAGCTCCCGCAGTCGGGACGAGACGATCGACTTGCCCGACGCGATCCCGCCCGTGAGGCCGATGAGAACCATGCGGCCCATGCTAGCCTCGGCCCCATCGGGCGGCGCGCGCGGCCCGGAGGAGGACGCTCGATGGAGTTCCTGACGGGAACCGGCCTCGCCGTCGCGGCCGGACTGAACGCCTACATCCCGCTGCTGATCCTGGGGCTCGCCGGCCGCTTTCTCGACTTCGTGGAACTGCCGGCGGTTTGGTCGTGGCTCGAGAATCCCTGGGTTCTCGGGATTCTCGGAGTGCTCCTCGTGCTCGAGGTCGTGGCCGACAAGATCCCTGTCGTCGACTCCATCAACGACTGGGTGCAGACCGTCGTGCGGCCCGTTGCAGGCGGAATCGCCTTCGGCACCGGCTCAGCCTCGGGAACCGCGGTCGTGACCGATCCCGGTCAGTTCTTCGCGTCCGGGTCGTGGGTGCCCATCGCCATCGGAGTGCTGCTGGCGCTCGCGACCCACGCGGGCAAGATGATCGCGCGCCCCGTGCTCAACGCTGTCTCCGGAGGAACTGCGGCGCCCGTCGTGAGCACCGCAGAGGATGTGGGCAGCGTCACCCTCAGTCTGAGCGCTCTCCTGCTGCCCATCCTCGTGCTCGTCTTCATCGCGGCCCTCATCGGGGGAATCATCGTCCTCGTTCGGCGCCGACGGCGAGGCGCGGGGATTCCGGACGCGGACAGCCCGTAGTCCCCACCAACGACGATGGCCGGCCCCTCGCGGGACCGGCCATCGTGACGTGACTGCTTAGGAGTTGCTCGAGAGCTTCTCGCGAAGCGCCGCGAGGGACTCGTCGTCGGCGAGAGTTCCGCCTCCGCTCGACTCCTCGCTCGAGAAGGACGCGGCACCGGAAGGAACCGACGCGGTGCTCTCCTCGAGCGCAGCCGCGGCGACCTGCTTCTTGTGCTGCTCCCAGCGCGCCTGAGCGGCCGCGTAGTCGGCCTCCCACTTCGCGCGCTGCTCCTCGAAGCCTTCCTTCCACTCGTTGGTCTCCGGGTCGAAGCCCTCCGGGTACTTGTAGTTGCCCTGCTCGTCGTACTCGGTGAGCATGCCGTAGAGCGCCGGGTCGAACTCGGTGCCGTCGGGGTCAACGCCCTCGTTGGCCTGCTTGAGGCTCAGCGAGATGCGGCGACGCTCGAGGTCGATGTCGATGACCTTGACGAAGACCTCGTCGCCGACCGACACGATCTGCTCGGCGAGCTCGACGTGCTTGGCCGACAGCTCGGAGATGTGCACGAGGCCCTCGATGCCGTCGGCGACGCGCACGAAGGCGCCGAACGGGACGAGCTTCGTGACCTTGCCCGGCGCGACCTGACCGATGGCGTGGGTGCGGGCGAAGACCTGCCAGGGGTCCTCCTGCGTCGCCTTGAGCGAGAGCGACACGCGCTCGCGCTCGAGGTCGACCTCGAGGATCTCGACGGTGACCTCCTGGCCGACCTCGACGACCTCGCTGGCGTGCTCGATGTGCTTCCAGCTGAGCTCGGAGACGTGCACGAGGCCGTCCACGCCGCCCAGGTCGACGAACGCGCCGAAGTTGACGATCGACGACACGACACCCTTGCGCACCTGGCCCTTGGCGAGGTTGTTCAGGAAGGTCGAACGGCTCTCGGACTGCGTCTGCTCGAGCAGCGCCCGGCGCGAGAGCACGACGTTGTTGCGGTTCTTGTCGAGCTCGAGGATCTTGGCCTCGATCTCCTGGCCGAGGTACGGCGTGAGGTCGCGGACGCGGCGCAGCTCGATGAGCGAGGCCGGGAGGAATCCACGCAGGCCGATGTCGACGATGAGGCCGCCCTTGACGACCTCGATGACCGTTCCGGTCACCACGCCGTCGGCGTCCTTGATCTTCTCGACGTCGCCCCATGCGCGCTCGTACTGTGCGCGCTTCTTCGACAGGATGAGGCGGCCTTCCTTGTCCTCCTTCTGGAGAACGAGAGCCTCGACCGAGTCGCCGACCTTGACGACCTCGGTGGGGTCGACGTCGTGCTTGATGGAGAGTTCGCGGGAGGGGATGACACCCTCGGTCTTGTAACCGACGTCGAGGAGGACCTCGTCGCGGTCGATCTTGACGACGGTGCCTTCGATCAGGTCTCCGTCGTTGAAGAACTTGAGAGTCTTCTCGACCGCGGCGAGAAAGTCGTCAGCAGATCCGATGTCGTTGACGGCGACCTGCTTGGGTGCCTTGTCGGTCGTAGTGATGGTCATGTAGTGGTTGCTCCGGATGGACATAGTCGGGCCGCGGCGGGGTGGTGGTTCTCGTGAGTGTGTCGCCGTGGCAGGCTGATAGAAGTCACAAAGGTGACGTTCCAGCTTAGCTCTTCGCGCAGACCGGCGCTACCTGCGCGACCGAGGCCCGCGGACCGGGCCGAGAATGTCGGCGAGCGCCTCCTCGAGGTGCGGGAACCGGAAGCGATAGCCCGCCTCGATGAGCCTCTCGGGAACGACCCAGCGGCTCTTCAGCACGAGCTCGGTCTCCGTGCGCAACAGCACCGCTCCCAGTTCGAGGGCAGCGCGTGGCAAGGGCATGCCGACGGGCGCACCCACGTGTGCGCGGAGAGCTTTCATGAACCCGGCATTGTCGGTCGGGTTGGGAGCCGCGGCATTGATCACCCCGTCGATGTCGTCGTGCGCACGAAGGAAGCGGATGATCCCGATCACGTCGTCGAGGTGAATCCAACTGAAGCGCTGACGACCGCCGCGCGCTCCGCGGCGGTGATACGTTCCCGCGGACAGCCGCGCTCGTGTCGCCGGCCATCGGCCATCCAGGTGTGGGCCGCCCAGTCCGAGACGAGCGAGCCGTACGAGCGGGGGAAGCACACTGCCGTCACCCAGGACGATGGCGGTGCGGAGGGCAACCCGCCGGGTCCCGTGCAACGGTCGCGCGAAGAACGCCTCCTCCCAGGCCCGCGCGACCGAGACGGAGAAGCCCTCCCCCAGTTCTCCGGTCGACTCGGTCATCGGGCGATCCTCGGCGTGACGGTAGATCGTCGCCGTCGACGAGTTGATCCACAGAGTCGGCGGTCGCTCGGCCGCGCCGATCGCATCGGCGATCGCGCGCGTCGTCTCGACGCGTGAGCGCAGGATCTCCGCGCGATTGGCCGGTCCGTATCGGCAGTTCACGCTGCGCCCCGCGAGACCGATGACCATCGACGCACCGTCCACGGCGCTCCGAATGCCGGGCTCGTCTGCCCATCGCACGGGGCCCGTGCGCCCGACGGTGACGACGTCAGCACCTTCGGCGCGCAACGCGGACACGATTGCGGTCCCCATGAACCCCGAGGCACCGGTCACGACGACTCGGTCAGACATCTGCCACCTCTGCTTCTCGCGGACGAACGACTCGATACCGGAACGTGCCCTCGTACTCGTAGAGCCGACCCCACCGTGGACTGTCGAGGCGGAAGGTCACGCGCTGGGCCGCGATGCGCTCGTCCCACGCCTCGGTGAGTGCGAGCACCGGGGCGATCGAGCGTGGCAGAGCCACACCGAAGACGCGCACGCCGGTCGAGCGGAGCACCAGCGCACCGTCGTCGACGCCCGCATGCAGGGTGACGCTCAGGATCCCGTGCCTCCCCAGACGATCGATGAGGGTTCCGCGTTCGACCGAGACGACGTCGCGCATCGTCCAGGGTCCGGAGGCGAACTCGAACCGGCGGCGTGCCTCGACGCGAGAAGGTCCCGGCTCATTGCGTATGCGGAATGGAACGCCCGTCGCCCATGCCGGGTACAGGATGCCCTCAGCGGCAAGGAGGGCCAGGAGCGGGCGCAGCCACCGACGCGGACTGCCCACTCGCGCGAAGACCCCGCGGCCATATCCGATGCTCCCCGACGGGATCGTGCCGAAGTAGTCGCGAAGTCGCGGGTGCAATCGCTCGATCGTCGGGCCGAGTGCCTGCTCCCAGGGTGAGGATGCGCTCATTCGGAGAAGACGATCTCGCCGTCGATGACGGTCGCTGCGGCGCGGGTGACATGGATCTCGTCGTCGGGATGATCGAACGGATTGCGGCTCGCGATCGTGAGATCGCCGGGTGCGCCGACCTCGAGGCGGCCACCGCCTCGGATCCCGAGCAGTTCCGCGGAACCGCGGGTGGCGGCATCGAGCACCACCGACAGGGGCAGCCCCTCCTGGCCATTGAGCGCAGGCCCGTCATCGTCCGGGTTGCGCCGGGTCACCGCGACATGGAGCGCCTGCCATGGATCGTTGCTCGAGACCGGCCAATCGGACCCCATCGCGAGCGAGCCCCCGGCCGCGTGCACAGATCCGAACCGAAACAGGGTGCGCGACCGATCGACTCCGAGAAGCGGAATCGTGACGTTGCGAGTGAGCGGGGTCGTGGACGCCCAGTATGGCTGGATGTTCGCCGTCACCTCGAGCTCGGCGAACCGCGCGACATCCTCGTCGGCGATCAGTTGCAGGTGAGCGATGTGGTTGCGGACCCTCGCCCGGGTGGTGGGAGGCACGTGCGCGAACCCGTCCAAGGCGTCCCGGACGGCCCGATCTCCGATTGCGTGCACGTGCACGGACAGACCGGCCGCATTCGCGGCGGGAATCAGCCGACCGATGAGCTCGGGCGTGAAGTACGACAGCCCGCGGTTGGTCCCGTCCCCGACATACGGCTCGAGCAGAGCGGCCGTGCGGGTCTCCACGATGCCGTCGAGCATCAGCTTCGCCGTCGTCGTCGGAAGCCCGAACGCTGTGTTGCGTTCGGCGCGGCCGCGGGCGTCGGCGACGAATGCCTCGACGCCGTCGACGGTCAGGTCTCGCGGCACCCAGATCGCCCCGGTGGCCCTCCCGCGCAACCGACCCGTGGCGATCGCGCGGCGGTAGCTCTCGCTGAAGTCGGGGAAGCCGGCGAATGCGCCGAGTGCCGCCTCCTGCCAGCCCGTGACTCCGACGGCGTGCAGCTGATCCGCCGCGCGAACGATCGCCGCAGCAAGATCATCGGCGTCGGGTTCGGGCAGCACCGCTGCCATCAACTGCACGGCCCCCTCGGCGAGAAAGCCGGTCGGTGCGCCGTCCGCGCGACGCTCGATCCGGCCGTCCGCGGGGTCGTGAGTCGCCGCATCGATGCCCGCAGCAGTGAGCGCAGCTGTGTTCACCCAGGCCGCATGATGGTCCGCGTCGTAGAAGAGGGCCGGACGGTCGGCAACGATGGTGTCGAGTTCCTCGGCGGTCGGTCCCGTGGCCGGGAACAGCGCGCGGTCCCAGCCGCCGCCGAGGATCCACGGCGCGTGACTCGCCGAGGCGAACGCCCGGATCCGCTCATGGATGGCATCCACGCTCGCCGCCCCCGCGAGATCGCACTGCAACGAGTCCTTCGCGACGATGCCGAGGTGGACGTGGGCGTCCACGAAACCCGCCGTCACGAGACCTCCGCGCGCATCCCACTCCTCCGCGCCTGCGGGGACCGCATCGCGGACGGTTGCGTACGAGTCGAGCCCGACGATCAGGCCGTTCCTGATGACGATCGTGTCTGCGTCGAGACGGTCACCCGCCGACCACAGTACGGCGTTGCGAACGACGAGTGAACCCATGGGATCGTCTAGCGCAGCAGGGCGGCTTTGAGGGTGTCGAGCCCGACACCGCCCAGGTCCAGCGCCGTTCGGTGGAACTCCTTCATTGAGAAGTCGCTGCCCTGGGCGGCACGGTAGGCGTCTCGCAGCTGTTCCCAGATGCGCTGACCGACCTTGTACGACGGCGCCTGCCCCGGCCAGCCGAAGTAGCGATTCACTTCGAAGCGAACGAACTCCTTCGGCATGTTGACATTGCGCTCCATGAAGTCGAGCGCGTAGTCCCACTCCCATCGACCGTGACCATCGAGCTTCGGCTTGCCGAGATGGACGCCGATGTCGAGCACGACGCGCGCCGCGCGCATCCGTTGCCCGTCAAGCATTCCGAGCCGGTCGCCGGGGTCGTCCAGGTAGCCGAGCTCCTCCATGAGGCGTTCCGCGTAGAGGGCCCATCCTTCGGCGTGGCCGGAGGTGCCCGCGAGTTGACGACGATAGGTGTTGAGCTTCGCGCGGTTGTACACCGCCTGGCCGAGCTGCAGGTGGTGACCGGGGACACCCTCGTGGTAGACGGTCGTGGTCTCACGCCAGGTGTTGAACTCCGTGACGCCCTCGGGCACCGACCACCACATGCGGCCGGGACGGGAGAAGTCGTCGCTGGGGCTGGTGTAGTAGATGCCGCCCTCCTGGGTCGGCGCGATCATGCACTCGAGGCGCTTCACGGGATCCGGGATGTCGAAATGGGTGCGCGACAGCTCGTCGACCGCGCGGTCGCTCAGCTCCTGCATCCACGCCTGGAGCGCCGCCGTGCCCTCCAGTTTGCGAGCCGGGTCGGCGTCGAGCGCCGCGATCGCGTCGGCAACGGTGCCACCGGGCACGATCTGCTGGGCGATCTGCTCCTGCTCGGCGACCATGCGGGCGAGTTCCTCGATCCCCCACTCGTAGGTCTCGTCGAGGTCGATCGTGGCACCGAGGAAGCGCCGTGACTGGAGCGCGTAGATCTCCCGGCCGACCCCGTCTTCGGGAGTCGCGGCGGGCAGCAACTCGCTCTCGAGGAACGTCGCAAGCGCGCCGTAAGCCGCCGCTGAGGCTTCGGCGCCCCGCGTCAGGTCGGCCCGGAGCGAGGCGGGCAGTTCGGAACCATCGCCCGCGGAGGCGCCCGAGGTGAGCGACCCGAAGAAGCCCTCCGCCGCGGCATGCTTCCTCGCCTGTTCGGCCACCTCGCGCACCTGACGCTGCGCCGGAGTCACGCCCCGCTCGATGCCCAGGCGAAGCGTCTGGATGTAGCCGTCCACGGCCCGCGGCAGGTTGCGCAGGCGGCCCGCGATGTCGGTCCAGTCCTTTTCGGTCTCGGTGGGCATCAGGTCGAAGACGTCGCGGATGCCCTGTGCAGGACTTGCGATGACGTTGACGTCGCGCATCCACAGTCCGGCCGCGTCGCTTTCGAGCGCGAGTGTGAGCTCGTTGACCAGATCGGTCTTGGTCACCCAGTCGACATCGTCGGCCACGGGAGCCGCCTCGACGCGCGCGAGCGTGTCGCGCGCGGCCGCGACGAGACGCTCGTGCCCGGCCGGTGAGAGGTCCTCGAAGTCATCGAGCCGCCCAGGAATGCCGATCCACGTGGCGATCGAGGGATCCAGGTCGGCAAGGGTCGTGACCCAGTCCTCGGCGATCGCGTCGAGCGGAGTCGGGGTGCGGGCGCCTTCCGGGGCGCGTTCAGCGTCGGTGCTCATGACGGCAGCCTAACCCGGGCGCCCGCATCGGTTGGGGAATGCTCGCCTACTCCTGGTCGAGGTCCGTGGACAGGAGCTCGGCGAGCGAGTCGAGTGCGGCATCCGCGCCATCGCCGTCCGCGCTGATCGTCACGGTCTCGCCGTGGCCGATGCCGAGCGACAGCACTCCGAGGATGCTCGCCGCGTTGACCGACTTGCCTGCCGCCGAGGTAAGAGTGACCGGCACCCCCGCCTTCGCTGCGGCCTGTGCGAACAGGGAGGCGGGTCGGGCGTGGAGCCCCACGCTCGAGGCCACCGTCACGGTGCGTTCCGACATGCTGTCTCTCCTTCGGTTGCCGAGCCCTACGGCTCGATCGTGACCTTGATCGCATCTCCGCGTTCGACAATGTCGAGCCCGTCGAGCACGCGATCAAGAGGCAGGTGGTGGGTGATGAGATCGGCGACGGGCACCTCGCCCGACGCGATGAGTTCAAGCGCTTGCTTGTTGTGAGCGGGCGACGAGCCGTTGACGCCCACGAGCGTCAGCTCGCGGTAGTGCACGAGATTCGCATCGACGGAGATCATCGGCTGGTCCTTCGGGAGGCCGCCGAAGAGGCTCAACCGTCCTCGGCGAGCGAGCATTCGCACGCCGTCCTCCTGGGCGCGCCCCGACGCCGCCGCCGTGATGACGACGTCCGCACCGCGCCCCCCGGTCGCCTCGAGGATCGCGGCGACCGGATCGACTTCGCCGGAGACGACGGTCGCGTCGGGGTGAACGAGTTCGGCAGCGCGTGCAAGTCGCTCGGCGTTGACGTCGACGAGGATGATGCGCGCCGCACCGCGCGCTCGGGCGAGCCTGACGTGCAGACACCCGATCGGACCGGATCCCACCACGACCACGGTGTCACCCTCGCCCACGCGTGCGAGCTCCTGACCGTTGAGCACGCACGCCAACGGCTCCGTGAGGGATGCCTCGGCGAACGAGACGTGTTCGGGAATCCGCGTCAGACCGTCGACCGCAAGTACCTCGCGGGGCACGACCGTGTACTCGGCGAAGCCACCGGGGAACTGATAGCCCATCGAAAGCTGGTGGGGGCACACCGTCATCCGCCCCGCGCGGCAGTCCTCGCACGTGCCGTCGGGGATCGCGGCAATCACTTGCACCCGGTCGCCCACGGACCAGCCCGCAACTCCGACGCCGAGCCCGGCGATCTCGCCCGCGATCTCGTGGCCCATCACCTGGGGCGGTGACATGTTGGGGTGTCCGCTGTGCCGGATCTTGACGTCGGTGCCGCATGTGGAACAGTTGCGCACCCGCAGCAACACCTCGCCGGGCCCGGCCTGCGGTGCGGGCGCGTCCTCGAGACGGATGTCCCCGGGCGCGTAGTAGCGGGCGACCTTCACTCGCCCTCGTCCGGAGTCAGGAGGGCGTACACCTCGTCGACGGTCGTGGCGTTGCGCAACGCTTCCGCCTTGTCCGGGTCCATGAGCACCGTCGCAAGCTGCGAGAGCAACGCGATATGACCGTTGCCCCGGGCGGCGATGCCGAACGCGACACGCACGTCGTTGCCGTCCCAATCAACGCCATCCGGGAAGCGCACCATCGAGAGAGCGTCGGACTTCACCGAGTCCTTCGCGGTGAGTGTGCCGTGCGGAATCGCGACCCCCTCTCCCATGAATGTCGAGACGGAGTTCTCCCGCTCGATCATGGCGTCGATGTAGGCATCCTCGATCGCACCGACAGCGAGCAAACCCGCACCGGCGAGTCGGATCGCCTCATCCCGGCTGGCCGCCGAAGCGTCGAGTGTGATCGACGCCTCGGCGAGCAGCTCGGTCAGTGGAGTGGCTTCCTGGTCCGACACGATCAGATCTCGATCGTTTCGCCGGACTGGATGGCCTTGACCACCTTGGCAACCGCGGGGTCGCCGAGGAACAGCTGGAACGGGATCACCGGCACATCGGGAACGACGTGCCGGGCCCGCTCTGCCAGCCCCGCCTGGGTGACCACCACATCGGCGTCGCTCGGAATCTGCGCGACGGGAGAGTGCTCCACGATCACGCCGTTCCCCGCGAGTTGCTTCTTGAGCGAGGAGGCCAGCATGACGCTGCTGCCCATTCCCGCGTCGCACGCAACGATGAGCTTCTTGATGCTCGATCCGTCGATGGTTGCCATGGTTATCGTCTCCTTGCGTTGAGGATGTGTCTCGAGGCTACGCCGTGGCGGCGCCGGCCTTCGAGGCCTTCTTGTTCGCGGCCGACATCTCCTGCGCCGCCTCGAGGTCGATCGCGGCGTCGACAGCAGACTCCTTGCGGCCGAAGCCGAGCAGCAGCATGCCGACCACGAACGTCACCGCGGCCGAGAGCAGCACACCGAGCACGATGAGCGGAATCTGGCCGGGAGGGGACACGATGATCCACGCGATGATCGACCCCGGTGACGCCGGAGCGACCAGCCCCAGCCCGAAGATGACCTCCCACAGCACGCCCGTGGCACCACCGGCGATCGCCGCGATCACGAGGATCGGCTTCATGAGCACGTAGGGGAAGTAGATCTCGTGGATGCCGCCGAGGAAGTGCACGACCATCGCCGCGGGAACCGTCGGACGGATCGCCCGCGGGCCGAACAGCAGCATCGCGGTGAGGATGCCGAGACCCGGACCGGGGTTCGACTCGATCATGAACAGGATCGACTGCCCCGTCTCGAGCGCCTGCGCCGAACCGAGCGGCGTGAAGACACCGTGGTTGAGCGCGTTGTTGAGGAACAGCACCTTCGCAGGCTCCACGATGATCGACACGAGCGGGAGAAGCTTGATCTCCACGAGCGCGTTGACGAGCCAGCCGAGCCCCTGGGCGATCCAGAAGGTCACGAAGCCGACGATGTAGAGGCCGAAGATCGCCATTGCACCGCCGATAATGCCCGCAGAGAAGTTGTCCACGAGCATCTCGAAGCCGCCCTTGACCTTGCCCGCGACGACGCCGTCCCACTTCTTGAGCAGCCAGGCGGTGAGCGGACCGAGGATGAACGCACCGAGGATGTTCGGCGGAATCTCCGCGATGGACGCCGGAGCCGGGGTCGGGTCGCCGTTGATCGCCAGCCCGACGAGCTGCAGCGCCACCGGAGTGAGCATCGCGCCGAGCGTCGCGACCGCACCGACGACGGCGCCGCGCGTGCCGTAGACCATCTTGCCGCCCGTGTAGCCGATGAGCAGCGGGATCAGGATGGTGATGAGGGGAACGACGAGCGTCGCGATCTGCGTCGTGAAGGGCAGCGTGTCGACCGGCACCCCATCCACGACGCGGCCGGCGACCAGGTTGACCCAGCCGGTGGCGATGAAGAGGGCGGTGATGAGACCGAACGCGATGAACGCGCCGAGGTTGGGCATGACCATGCCCGCGAGGAAGGCACCGAACCGCTGAACGCGGGCCTTCGCTCCGGTGCCGGTCACGACCGGTGTGTAATCGGACATGAGGTGGGTACTCCTTCGTACGGATGGTTGCGGTCAGCTGACCACGAGGGGGCGGTCCAGATCCGGTCGGATGACCAGGTGGACGTTGCTGCGGACGAGGTCTCCCGGGCCGGGCACCGCGGTGCCGGGCAAGGATGCGGCCGCGGCACCCCAGGCAAGCGCCTCGAGCATCGCGGCCTCCACGTCCTCCTCATCGACTGCGTATCGCGAGAGGAACCCCGCGAGAAAGCAGTCACCCGCACCGACCGTGCTCCTGGGGCGGTCGACTCGGGACTCGCCGACCACGACACCAGTCGGGCCGACGAGCACAGCACCATCCGCGCCGAGGCTCACGAGCACGAGCTCCACGCCGCGGTCACGCACGTGCTGGGCAGCCGTGATGACCTCGGACAGGGAACCCAGTGCGCGACCTGCGATCTCCGAGAGCTCGGCGCGGTTGGGCTTGATGAGGCGTGGGCGAGCGGCGAGCGAGGCAACTAGCGCATCGCCGCTCGTGTCGATGGCGAGCCAGGCGCCGACCTGCTGCACCCGCGCGGCAAGCGCGGTGAGCTGATCGGGCCCGAACTCGGGCGGCATGCTGCCGCTGATGACCACCCAGTCGCGGGTGGTGGCGGTGGCCGAGATCGCCTCGAGCACCGCATCGAACTCGGCCGCGCTCAACGGCGTTCCGGGTTCGTTGAGCTTGGTGACGGTCCCGTCGCTTTCGGCGACGGTGATGTTCGAGCGGGTTCGTCCCGCGACGGGCGCGTAGCGCGCGACGATGTGGGCCTCCTCGAGGAGGCGCGTGAGCTCGGCTCCCTCGCTGCCGCCGACGGGCACGATCGCGATGCTGGGCACGCCGTTGGCCGCGAGGGCACGTGTGACGTTGACCCCCTTGCCGCCGGCCTCGAGGGTCGGAGCGGAGGTGCGCAGCACCTGGCCGCGTTCGAGCCGCTCCACGTCGAGGGTGCGATCAAGACTCGGATTGAGCGTGACGGTCACGATCACACGATCACCACCCGGGGACCGGCGTTCTCGATGTCTTCGGCGAGTTCGACATCGAGCTCGACGTCGGTGATGACGGTGTCGACGTCGGAGAGGGGCGCGACGCGCGCGAAGTCCTCCCTGCCGAACTTGGTGTGATCCGCGAGCACGACGGTGCGACGGGCGGCATCCATGAGGGCGCGCTTGACCCCGGCTTCAGCGATGTCGGGCGTGGTCAGCCCTCGTTCGACGCTGATGCCGTTGGTGCCCATGAAGGCGACATCGGCGAAGACTTCGGCGATCTGGGACCTCGTCCACTCCCCCACGGCGGCGAGGGTTCGCCCTCGCACGATGCCGCCGAGCAGGTGCAGGCTCACGTTCGGCCGGGAGACGAGGATGCTCGCGACCGGAATGGAGTGGGTGACGACCGTGAGCTCCCGATCGGTGGGCAGCATCTCCGCCAGTCGCACGGTCGTGGTGCCGGCGTCGAGGATGATCGGCCCGCCTTCGGGTACCTCCTCCAGCGCTGCGCGCGCGATGCGCTCCTTCTGTCCGGCAGCGTGGCCCTCACGGTCGGCAACGCCCGGTTCGATCCCGAGGCGCTCGACGGGAATCGCTCCCCCGTGCACGCGGCGCAGCACACCGCGCCGCTCGAGCGCGGTGAGGTCGCGCCGCACCGTCTCCGGCGTCACGGCGAGGTCCTTCGCGAGACTGGCGACATCGACCCGTCCCCGAGCGCGGGCGGTCTCCAGGATCTGGAGGTGGCGCTCCGGTGCGTACATGAAACCTCGTCGTCTCACTAAACGGACAAAGCGGATGTTGTTATCGCTTTATGTAAGTCCGTTTGTGTCCGCCTGTCAAGCCAAACGGACACGCGCCGCGGACGAGTTGTCCCCCGGGCGCGTGCCGCGGACGTCAGTGTGCGGCGGCGTCCCAGTTCGGGCCCGTGCCCACCTGCACCTCAAGGGGCACCGAGAGCTCGGCGGCCGAGCCCATGCGGTGCCGAACGATCTGGGTGAGGTCCTCCAGTTCGCCCGGATAGACCTCGAAGACGAGCTCATCGTGCACCTGCAGAAGCATGCGCGACTGCATCCCTGCCATATCCGAGGCGATCGTGAGCATCGCGCGCTTGAGGATGTCGGCGGCGGAACCCTGGATCGGCGAGTTGAGCGCCTGCCGAGCAGCGTTCTCGCGCAGCACCCGATTCGACGAGTTGAGATCGGGGAACGGCCTACGTCGCCCGAAGATCGTCGTCGTATAGCCGTCCACCTTTGCCTGCTCAACGACGTTGCGCAGATAGTCGCGCACGCCGCCGAACCGCGCGAAGTAGTCGGCCATGAGTTCCTTGGCCTCGCTCGTCTCGATGCGCAGCTGCTTGCTGAGGCCGAAGGCGCTCAGCCCATAGGCCAGGCCGTACGACATGGCCTTGACCTTCGTGCGCATGAGCGGGGTCACCTCGGCGGGCGGAACGCCGAAGATGCGCGCGCCCACGAACCGGTGCAGGTCTTCGCCCGCGTGGAACGCCTCGATGAGTCCGGGGTCACCCGACAGGTGCGCCATGATGCGCATCTCGATCTGCGAGTAGTCGGCGGTCAACAGCGTCTCGAAGCCGCCGCTCGGTTCGAAGGCCGATCGGATGCGCCGGCCCACCTCGGTCTTGACGGGAACGTTCTGAAGGTTGGGATCGTTCGACGCGATGCGCCCCGTGCTCGACCCGGCCTGCTCGTAGGTCGTATGCACCCGTCCACCCGAGTCGATGGCCTTGTCGATCGACGCGATGATCTGCATGAGCTTCGTGGCGTCGCGGTGCTGGAGCAGCAGATCGAGGAACGGGTGGGGATTCAGTTCCTGGAGGTCGGCGAGGCTGGCCGCATCCGTTGAGAAGCCCGTCTTGTTCGATCGGGTCTTGGGCATGCCGAGCTGGTCGAAGAGCACCTCCTGTAGCTGCTTGGGGCTGCCCAGGTTGATCTCTCGACCGATCTCTGCGAATGCGCGCGTCGCGACGTCGGCGGCGACCTCGCCGAGTTCGGCGGTGAGTTGGGTGAGGATGCCGTGGTTGACGGTGATGCCGGTCTGCTCCATCGCGGCGAGCACAGGCACGAGCGGAAGCTCGATGTCGTCGAGCACCCCCCGCGAACCCGGATCGAGGCGTTCGGCAAGATACTCGGCGATCCGGAGCACGTACCAGGCCTCGGTCGCGGGGCTTGCCGCCTCCACTTCGGGCACGAGTTGGTTCGGGTCGGAGACCTGCAAGCGCTCGCCCAGGTAGTCGTACACCTGAGACTCGAGGCTCTCCGGCTTCGCTCCCGGCCGCAACAACCACGCGGCCAGAACGGTGTCGAAGGCGATCCCGCGCAAGACGATGCCTGCATCACCGAGCGCCTTCACCTGCGCCTTCGCGCCATACAGATACTTGGGCGCATCGCTGGCGAGCCACTCTTCGAGGGCCGCGTAGTCCATTCGGCCGGCGGCCCAGGGAACGAACGCCGACTCGGTCGCCGAGGCGAGGCCGAATCCGATCACCGCACCGCCCTGGGTCGCGACCCGGAGGCCCAGGGGCCGTTCACCGTCGTGGGACTGGGTGCGGATCCACTTGGCCAGTTCCTCGTCGACCATGGTGCGGATGACAGGGATCGATGCCTGCGACGGGGTGTCGTCGACCGGTTCGGGAGCATCGCCCCGTTCGGCGGCGGCGATCTTGAGCACTCGCTCGAGGAGGGTCTTGAACTGCAACCGGTCGAACACTTCGCGCACGGCGCGCTCGTCGATGGGCTTGCGAGCAAGGTCGGCAGGACCGACGGGGAGCTCGACGTCGGTTACGAGCCGGTTGAGCTTGCGATTGCGGATCGCGCGGTCCTTCTGGTCGCGCAGATTCTGACCGACCACACCGCCGATCTCGTCCGCGTGCTCGAGGATGCTGTCGAGGCTCCCGTACTGCCCGAGCCACTTGACCGCCGTCTTCTCCCCGACCTTGTCGATGCCGACGAGGTTGTCGGACGTCTCCCCCACCAGCGCCGCGATGTCGGGATACTGCTCAGGCTCGATGCCGTAGCGCTCGACCACCGCGTCGCGGTCGTAGCGCTTGAGCTCCGACACGCCGCGCGCGTTGGGATACAGAAGAGTCACCCCGGGACCGACAAGCTGGATGGTGTCACGATCGCCCGAGACGACGAGAACGTTGAACCCCTCGGCCGCTCCGCGTGTCGCGAGGGTTGCGAGAATGTCGTCGGCTTCGTAATCCTCTTTGCTCAGCGTCTGCACGCCCATCGCACGCAAGGCCTCCTCGAGCAGCGGAACCTGGCCGACGAACTCCGGCGGCGTCTCACTGCGAGTGCCCTTGTACTCGGCGTACTCGCGCGTGCGGAAGGAGTAGCGCGAGATGTCGAACGCCACCGCGAGGTGCGTCGGCTTCTCGTTCTGAAGCAGCAGGATGAGCATCGAGAGGAAGCCGTGGATCGCATTCGTGTGCTGCCCGTCGCGGGTCACGAAGCTGTCGACAGGCAGCGCGTAGAAGGCCCTGAATGCGAGCGAATGACCGTCGACGACCAGCAGAGTAGGCTTTTCGGAGTCCGACACGCCAGCCAGCCTAGCCGCGGCGGACGACACGGAACCCCCTCCCCAAGGACGCCCATGCTCATCCTTCCCGACGACCTCGACCCGGAGCTCTACCGCCGCATCGTGGAGACCAACGGCGGGGAGCTCACCACCAAGATGGGTGTCGAGTATCTGGAACTGTCCGCCTCCCGCTCGGTCGCGCGAATGCCCGTCGAGGGCAACCGTCAGGTGGTCGGCATCCTCCACGGCGGCGCACACGTGGTCCTCGGCGAGTCCCTGGGATCGATCTCGTCGGCCATTCATGCCGGCCCGGGCCGCGTCGCCATGGGCATTGAGATCAACGCGACCCACAGTCGGTCCATCTCGGAAGGCTGGGTCACCGCCACGTGCGAGGCGCTCGTTCTGGGCCGCACGCTGGCCACCCACGAGATCGTGATCCGGGATGACGAGGGCCGTCGTCTGTCGACCGTGCGGATGACCAACATCCTGCGCGATCGCACCGCCACCCCGAACTGACCGGGCGCGGATCCTAGCGGACCGAATCGGTCTGCTGGTGCGCTACTTCTTGGGGCTGAGCTGCTCGATGATCGCCTGTGCGACATCGTGCATCGTCAGCCGGCGGTCCATCGAGGCCTTCTGAATCCAGCGGAACGCCTCAGGCTCGGTGAGGCCCATCTTCTCGTTGAGCAGCCCCTTGGCCCGGTCGACGAGCTTGCGGGTCTCGAAACGTTCGACAAGGTCGGCAACCTCTGCCTCGAGCGTGATGATCTGCGCGTACCGGCTGAGCGCGATCTCGATCGCCGGGAGCAGGTCGTTCGGGGTGAAGGGCTTGACGACGTAAGCGAGCGCACCGGCCTCCGACGCGCGCTCGACGAGTTCTTTCTGGCTGAAGGCGGTGAGCAGCACCACGGGAGCGATGTGGTTCTTGCTCAGACGCTCAGCCGCCGAGATGCCGTCGAGCTGCGGCATCTTGACGTCCATGATCACGAGGTCGGGCCGCAGCTCGGTAGCGAGCGCAACAGCGCTCTCCCCGTCAGCCGCCTCACCCACCACATCGAAGCCGTTGTCGCGCAGGATCTCGACGATGTCCATGCGGATGAGGGACTCATCTTCGGCGACGACGACGCGCCGTGGCGTCGAGGTTGCGGCATCCTGGTCGGTCACGCCAAAAGCCTACGGTATCTTGGAGGGCGTTGCCGGATTGGCGGAATGGCAGACGCAGGGCACTCAAAATGCTCCGCCCGAAAGGGTGTGTGGGTTCAAGTCCCACATCCGGCACGATGACTTCAGAGATCCAGGAATACGCGTTCATCGGGGACTGCCACACCGGCGCCCTTGTCGCCCGTGACGGAAGTATCGACTGGCTCTGCTTACCGCGGTTCGATTCGCCTTCGACGTTCGGCGCGCTCCTCGGCTCCGAGGATCAGGGCCATTGGCTCGTTGCGCCCTCCTCTCGCGGGCAGTGCTCCGGCAGGCGCTACCGCGACGGCACGTTCATTCTCGAGACGACGTGGACGACACCCACGGGCGTCGTCGAGGTCACCGACGTGATGCCGCACGGCGACCGGCGAGCCGACGTGATTCGGCGCGTGCGCGGAATCGAAGGCAGCGTCGACATGGTGCAGGAACTCCGGGTGCGCTTCGACTACGCCGCAGCGACACCCTGGATGCGGCAAGCCCCCGAGCATGCGGACGGCGCCGAGCATGCTCTGCTCGCGGTCGCCGGTCCGGACGCCGTCATTGTTCGCGGGCCCCGGCTGACCGCAGAGGACCACGTGCACCGCGGGTCATTCACCGTTCACGCGGGCGAAACCGTCGACCTGGTGCTGACCTGGCATCCCGCGCACCGCACTCCCCCGCCCGCGGTGGACGTCACCGCGCAGCTGGAAGAGACCGAGCGCTGGTGGCGGGACTGGGCGAGCCGGTTCACCCCCGTGGGGCGCTACGACGACGCGGTACTGCGCTCTCTGCTCGTGCTCCGCGCACTCACCCATGAGGACACCGGCGGCATTGTCGCCGCCGCCACGACGAGTCTTCCGGAGGATCTCGGCGGTGTGCGTAACTGGGACTACCGCTATGTCTGGCTCCGTGACGCTGCCTTGACGCTCGAAGCGCTCATGCTGCACGGCTACGCGAGCGAAGCCCAGGAGTGGCGAGGGTGGCTTCTCCGCGCCATCGCGGGTGACCCTTCCGACATGCAGATCATGTACGGACTGGCCGGCGAACGACGTTTGCCCGAATGGAGCCCGTCGACCCTCCCCGGCCACCGCGGATCCGCGCCCGTTCGTGTGGGCAACGCCGCCTCCCTGCAGTTCCAGGGCGACGTGTTCGGCGAGGTCATGTGCGCTCTCGCGCAGGCGCGCGACCTCGGCGTGCATGAGGATGACTTCTCGTGGTCGCTGCAACACGCGCTCCTGCACCGTATGGAGCAGGGGCTCGACATCGACGATCACGGCATCTGGGAGATCCGCGGACCCGCGCGTCGTTTCACGCACTCGCGGGCGATGATGTGGGCCGCCGCCGACCGCGCCGTCGATGCTGTCGAGCGTTACGGCCTCCACGGACCGGTCGACCGGTGGCGCACGCTGCGAGACCGCCTCCGCGACGAGGTGGAAGCGTACGGCGTTTCGCCTTCGACGGGCGCCTTCGTGCAGTACTACGGCACCGACGAGGTCGACGCGTCGCTTCTGCAGCTTGCACAGATCGGGTTCGTCGCGCCCGACGACCCACGAATGCTTGCCACGGTCCGTCTCATCGAGCGCGACCTCATGCGAGACGGACTCGTGCTGCGCTATCGCGCCTCGACGGGCGTGGACGGCCTTCCCGGCGACGAACACCCGTTCCTGTTGTGTTCGTTCTGGCTGGTCGAACAGTACGCGCGCACCGGTCGGATCGGTGAGGCCGAATCGCTCATGGACCGACTCGTCGGGTACGCCAACGACGTCGGGCTGTTGTCCGAGCAGGTCGATCCGGTCTCGGGCGCACACCTGGGCAACACGCCGCAGGCGTTCTCCCACCTTGCGTTGGTTCGTGCCGCCGACGCGATCGCTCATGCCGGCGGCACGTCGCACTAATCGGCGTGCAGGCCGCTCTCCCACGCCGGCGCAGCGGCGTTGATGGCGTCCCCGACAACGTGCACCCGGAGGTCGTTCGTCGAACCAGGGATTCCGGGCGGGGACCCGGAGATCACGACGACCTTGTCGCCGACCTCAGCGAGCCCGCGCTCGAGCAGCGCGTGGTCGACCTGCGCGTACATCTGGTCCGTGTGGCGAACGCGCTCGACGATGAAAGACTCGATTCCCCAGATGAGCGCCATGCGCCGACGGATCGCCGGATCTGGAGTGAACGCCTTCATCGGGATGCGGAAACGCAACCGCGACATGCGGCGCGCTGAATCGCCTGACTCCGTGAAGACGCAGACGAACTTCGCATCGACGAAGTCGGCGACCTCCGCGGCCGCGAGAGTGATGGCGCCACCCTGGGTCCGCGGCTTCGTTCCGAGCGGTGGGATGCGCTCGAGCCCGTGGTCCTCCGTCGACGTGACGATGCGCGCCATGGTCTGGACGGTGACGACGGGGTACGCGCCGACGCTCGTCTCGCCGCTCAGCATCACCGCATCCGCGCCATCGAGGATCGCGTTGGCGACGTCGGAGGTCTCGGCACGAGTGGGCACAGGGTTCGTGATCATCGACTCGAGCATCTGGGTGGCCACGATGACAGGCTTGGCCATGCGGCGGGCGAGTTCGATCGTGCGCTTCTGCACGATCGGAACCGCCTCGAGCGGCAGCTCGACACCCAGGTCGCCGCGGGCGACCATGATCGCGTCGAAGGCGTCGATGATCTCTTCGAGGTGATCGACCGCCTGAGGCTTCTCGATCTTGGCGATCACGGGCACCCGACGACCGACCTCCGCCATGATCTCGTGCACGCGCGTCACATCCGCCGCGTTGCGCACGAACGACAGCGCGATCAGGTCGGCGCCGAGGCCGAGGCCCCAGCGCAGGTCGTCCTCATCCTTCTCGGAGAGCGCAGGAACGTTGACTGCGACACCGGGAAGATTGATGCCCTTGTTGTTCGACACGGGCCCAGCCACGACGACCTCGGTCGTCACGACGACACCATCGGTCTCGACGACGCGCACCTTGACCTTGCCGTCGTCGATGAGCAGGAAATCTCCCGGTGCGACATCGTTGGGCAGGCCCTTAAAGGTCGTGCTGACGAGCTCCTTCGTGCCCGGGACGTCCTCGATGGTGATCTTGAAGATGTCGCCGACCGCGAGCTCGTGGGGTCCGTTCTCAAACTTGCCGAGACGGATCTTCGGGCCTTGCAGGTCGACCATGACGGCAACGGCACGACCGGAATCCTCCGCTGCCTTGCGGACGTTGGCGTAGACCTCCTCGTGCACGGCGTAGCTGCCGTGACTGAGGTTCATGCGTGCAACGTCGACGCCCGCGTCGATGATGGCTCGGATGTTCTCATAACTCGACGTGGCCGGGCCCAACGTGGCGACGATCTTGGCTCGTCTCATGACTTCCTTTGCGTGGTGGTGGGGTGGTGGAACAGGAATGTCGTCGGAGAGGACGATCAGAGCGCGATGGCGTGATCCGTCGGGGCAACGGGGAACGGCAGCTGGGTCTGACCCTCGAGGTACTCGTCGACCGCGGCAGCGGCCGCTCGGCCCTCGGCAATCGCCCAGACGATGAGCGACTGTCCGCGTCCGGCATCCCCGGCGACGAAGACGCCCGCCTCGCTCGTCTGATAGCTCCCGTCGCGTTCGATCGTGCCCTTGTCGGTGAAGGGCACGGGCAGCTGCTCGTCGATCGTGCGGGACTCGGGTCCGGTGAAGCCCAGTGCGAGCAGCACCAGATCCGCGGGGATCTCACGCTCCGTGCCGGACTTCGGGATGCGGCGACCGTCGACGTACTCCGTCTCCGCCACGCGGATTGCACGCACTTCGCCGGCCTCGTTCGACAGGAACTCGACCGTCGAGGCGAGGTACACCCGCTCGCCGCCCTCCTCGTGCGCGCTCTGCACCTCGAACAGGGTCGGAGTCATCGGCCACGGCTGGTGTTCGGGTCGCTCGGTGGGGGGCTGCTTTCCAATCGCCAGGTTGGTGACCGAGAGGGCACCCTGACGGTGGGCTGTACCGATGCAGTCGGCGCCCGTGTCGCCACCGCCCAGCACGACGACGTGCTTGCCCTCCGCGGTGAGCTGACCGAGAACGGTGTCGCCCGCGCCCACCCGGTTGGCCTGAACCAGGTACTCCATCGCGAAGTGCACCCCCAGGAGGTCACGTCCCGGGATCGGCAGGTCGCGCGGTACCATGGCGCCGGTCGCGACGACGACCGCGTCGTAGCGCGAGCGCAGGTCATCCCACGTGATGTCGACGCCGATCTCGACCCCGGCACGGAACCGGGTGCCCTCAGCCTGCATCTGGGCCAGGCGAGCGTCGAGGTGCTTCTTCTCCATCTTGAAGTCGGGGATGCCGTAGCGCAGCAGCCCGCCGATGCGGTCGTCCTTCTCGAACACCGCGACCGTGTGGCCGGCGCGCGTCAGCTGCTGGGCCGCGGCGAGCCCGGCCGGGCCCGACCCGACGACCGCGACGGTCTTGCCCGTGAGCCGCTCCGGCGGGTGCGGCGTGACGAGACCGTTCGCGTAAGCCTCGTCGATGATCGAGACCTCGATCTGCTTGATCGTCACAGCGGGCTGGTTGATGCCCAGCACGCACGCGTTCTCACAGGGAGCGGGACACAGCCGTCCCGTGAACTCGGGAAAGTTGTTGGTCGCATGCAGACGTTCGATCGCTTGTGCGCCTTCGCCACGCCACATGAGGTCGTTCCACTCGGGGATGAGGTTGCCGAGCGGACACCCCTGGTGGCAGAACGGGATGCCGCAGTCCATGCAGCGCCCCGCCTGCCGACGCAACTGAGCGGGATCCTGCTGCTCGTAGACCTCTTTCCAGTCCATGAGCCGCAGCGCGACCGGGCGGCGCGGGGGAAGCTCGCGTTCCTGGACCTTGAGGAATCCCTTCGGGTCAGCCACCGGTCACCTCCAGAATCCGTCCCCAGACGACATCGCCGTCGGGGTCAAGGCCCTCATCGATCGCGACCTTGCGCGTCTCCAGCACGGCCGCATAGTCGCGCGGCAGCACCTTCGTGAACCGCGCGGCAGTCGCCTCGAGGTCGTCGAGAAGGCGCGCCGCGACCGCGGAGTCCGTCTCGTCGAGATGCCGGCGCAGCAGGTCGCCGAGAATCTCGACGTCCCCACTGCCGAGCGGCAGGAGCTCGAGCTCGCCCGACGCGAGCGCGTCGGAGTTGACGCGCTCGGGGCGCAGGTCGAGCACATAGGCGGTTCCCCCGGACATGCCAGCGCCGAGGTTGCGACCCGTGCCTCCGAGGATCACCGCGAGGCCCCCCGTCATGTACTCCAGAGCGTGGTCGCCCACGCCCTCGACCACCGCGGTCGCACCCGAGTTGCGCACCAGGAAGCGCTCGCCCACGATCCCGCGGATGAACATCGAACCCTGAGTTGCGCCGTAGCCGATCACGTTGCCGGCGATGACGTTGCGCTCGGCGGGGAACACACTCGCCCGGTGCGGGCGGATCACGATCTGCCCGCCGCAGAGGCCCTTGCCGACGTAGTCGTTGCTGTCGCCCTCGAGACGCAGCGTGATTCCTGACGGCATGAAGGCGCCCAAGGATTGGCCAGCGGTGCCCGTGAGGTTGACCGTGATCGTGCCCGCAGGGAGCCCGTTCTCGCCGTAGCGCAGCGTGACCTCGTGGCCGAGCATCGTGCCGACGGCCCGCTCCGTGTTGCGAATCGGCAGGTCGATCGAGACCGGGGTGCCCTCCGTGAGCGCCACCGACGCCGCGCGAATCAGCTCGACGTCGAAGTGCTTGCCCAGTTCATGGTCCTGCGCCACGCGATGAGTGCGGGGCTCGTTGTCAGCGAACTCCGGTCCCACGAGTACCGGGCTGAGGTCCAGGCCATCCGCCTTCCAGTGCGCGATGGCACGGTCGACATCAAGCAGCTCGTGATGGCCGATCGCCTCGTCGAGCGAGCGGAACCCGAGCTCCGACAGGTACTCACGCACCTCTTGGGCGAGGAACTCGAAGAAGTTGACGACGAACTCGGGCTTGCCCGTGAATCGCGCGCGCAACTCGGGGTTCTGAGTCGCGACGCCGACCGGACACGTGTCAAGGTGACAGACCCGCATGAGCACGCACCCGGAGACGACGAGCGGCGCCGTCGCGAAACCGTACTCTTCCGCGCCGAGCAGCGCCGCGATGATCACATCGCGCCCCGTCTTCATCTGACCATCCACCTGCACGACGACGCGATCGCGCATGCCGTTGAGGATGAGTGTCTGCTGCGTCTCGGCGAGGCCGAGCTCCCACGGGGTGCCGGCGTGCTTGAGGGAGTTGAGCGGGCTCGCGCCCGTACCTCCGTCGTGCCCCGACACGAGGACGACGTCGGCCTTCGCCTTCGTCACGCCCGCAGCAACGGCGCCGATGCCCGACTGACTCACGAGCTTGACGTGAACGCGCGCGTCCGGGTTGGACCGCTTCAGATCGAAGATGAGCTGCTTGAGGTCCTCGATCGAATAGATGTCATGGTGCGGCGGCGGCGAGATGAGGCCCACCCCGGCGGTTCCGTGACGCGTGCGTGCGATCCACGGGTACACCTTGCCGGCCGGCAGCTGACCGCCCTCGCCGGGTTTCGCGCCCTGAGCCATCTTGATCTGGATGTCGGTCGCGTGCGTGAGATACATGCTCGTCACACCGAACCGGCCCGACGCGACCTGCTTGATCGCGGAGCGACGCTCCGGGTCGAGCAGCCGCTCGACATCCTCACCGCCCTCGCCGGTGTTGGACCGGCCGCCGAGTCGGTTCATGGCGATCGCGAGAGTCTCGTGCGCCTCCTGGCTGATCGAGCCATAGCTCATCGCGCCGGTGTTGAAGCGCTTCACGATCGATTCGACCGGTTCGACCTCGTCGAGGGGCACACGCGGCCGCTCCCCCGTGCGCAACGCGAACAGCCCGCGGAGCGTCATCAGGCGCTCCGCCTGCTCGTCGACGAGGGCCGTGTAGTCGCGGAAGATGTCGTATCGGCGGGCACGCGTCGCGTGCTGGAGCCGGAAGACCGTGTCGGGGTTGAACAGGTGCGGCGGCCCCTCTCGGCGCCACTGGTATTCGCCGCCTGTCGCGAGACGTTCGTGAGCGTTCGCCGGGCCGTCCTCGGGGTAGGCAGCGGCGTGACGTGCGGCGTTCTCCGCCGCGATCACGTCGAGACCGACGCCGCCGAGCAGGCTCGAGGTGCCCGTGAAGTACTGGTCCACGAACTCCTGCGAGAGACCGACCGCCTCGAAGGCCTGGGCGCCCGCATACGATCCCACGACCGAGATGCCCATCTTCGACATGATCTTCAGCACGCCCTTACCGAGGGCCTTGATGAGGTTCTTGACGGCCTTCTCGGGCGTGACGCCCTGAATCATGCCGCTCCGGACGAGCTCTTCGGCGGTCTCCATCGCCAGGTACGGGTTGATCGCGGACGCACCATAGCCGACGAGAAGTGCGACATGGTGCACCTCGCGAACATCACCGGCTTCGACGATGAGTCCCGCCTTCATGCGGGTCTCGGCGCGGATCAGATGGTGGTGCACGGTCGCGAGCATGAGCAGCGACGGAATCGGGGCATAGTCCTTGTTCGAGTCGCGGTCCGACAGCACGATGAACTCGGCGCCGGCGGCGATCGCTTCGTCGACCTCCTCGCACATCCGGGCCAGACGCTTCTCCATCGCCTTGGGACCCTTGTCGACGCGGTAGAGGCCCTTGATCGTGACCGAGCGAGTACTCCCGGAGCGCGGGTCGATGTGTTGGATCTTGGCCAGTTCGTCGTTGTCGATAACGGGGAACTCGAGCGACACCTGACGGGCGTGCTCGGGAGTCGCGGTGAGCAGGTTGCGCTCGGGCCCCAGGCCCAGACGCATCGAGGTCACCACCTCCTCGCGGATCGAGTCGAGCGGCGGGTTCGTCACCTGCGCGAACTGCTGAGTGAAGTAGTCGAAGAGCAGGCGCGGTCGGTCGGAGAGGATCGCGATCGGGGTGTCCGAGCCCATGGCACCGAGCGGCTCAGCACCGTTCTGAGCCATCGGGGTGATGAGAATGCGCACCTCCTCTTCGGTGTAGCCGAAGGTGCGCTGGCGGCGCACGACGGATGCGGGTGTGTGCACGATGTGCTCTCGCTCGGGCAGGTCCTTGAGCGCGATGCGGCCCTGCTCCAGCCACTCGCCCCACGGCTCGGCCGCGGCGAGCTGGGCCTTCACTTCGTCGTCCTCGATGATGCGACCCTCGGCGGTGTCGACGAGGAACATCTTGCCGGGACGCAGACGGCCCTTACGAACGATCTTGCTCGGCTCGACGTCGTGCACGCCGATCTCGCTTGCGAGCACAACGAGACCGTCGTCCGTCACGAGGTACCGGCCGGGCCGCAGACCATTGCGGTCGAGGGTGGCGCCCACGAGAGAACCGTCCGTGAAGACGAGCGCTGCCGGGCCGTCCCACGGTTCCATGAGCATCGAGTGGTACTCGTAGAACGCGCGGCGCGCGGGGTCCATGTCGGTCTGGTTCTCCCACGCCTCCGGCACCATCATCATCATGGCGTGCGGCAGGCTGCGGCCGGCGAGCGTCAGGAGCTCGACCACCTCGTCGAAGGATGCGGAGTCGCTCGCGCCGGGCGTGTTGATCGGCAGGATCGGCGCCAGGTCGCCGAGCACGTCGCTCGCCAGCTGCGACTGCCGTGCACGCATCCAGTTGCGGTTGCCCTGAACGGTGTTGATCTCGCCGTTGTGCGCGATCATGCGGAACGGCTGCGCGAGTGGCCACGACGGGAAGGTGTTCGTCGAGTAGCGCGAGTGCACGAGCGCGAGCTTGGACACGAAGCGCTCGTCAGACAGATCCGGGTAGAACGGCTCGAGCTGGAGCGTGGTCACCATGCCCTTGTAGACGAGGGTGCGCGACGAGAGCGACGGGAAGTAGGCGTAGAGCTCCCGCTCGGCGCGCTTGCGCAGACGGAACACCTGGCGCTCGAGTTCGATGCCGCCGACCGTGCCCTTCTCTGCCGTACGGGTCGACTTCACGAAGAGCTGCTCGAAGGCCGGCATGGCTCCGCGCGCGAGGTTTCCGAGGTGGTCGGGGTCCACCGGCACGTCTCGCCAGCCGAGAACCTCGAGCTCCTCGGAGGTGGCGATCTCGGCAATTCCCGCCTTGACAGCAGCACGCTCGTCGGAGTCGACCGGGAGGAAGGCCATACCGACCGCGTAGCGGCCCACGGGAGGCAGCTCGAAGTCGACGACCGCGCGCAAGAATCCGTCGGGGATCTGCGTGACGATGCCCGCGCCGTCACCGGTGCCGGCGTCCGAACCCACCGCGCCGCGGTGCTCAAGGTTGCGCAACGAGCTCAGCGCGGTCTGGATGATGTCGTGGCCGGCGGTGCCGCGCAGGGTCGCGACCATGGCCAGACCGCACGCGTCACGCTCGTGACGCGGGTCGTAGAGACCAGCCCGCTCGGGCATCGCGCTGAAGCGCTGAAAAGTCGGCGTGAGAGCCATGGCAACCGTCCTCACGTGGTGCGGAATGTGCGGGACGTCGGCGGCCCAAGAGGAGAAAGAGTACGCCCGGGTTCAGGAGGTCGTCGTGCGCGGTCCGCTTGTGGCGGCCGACTCGCGGTCCGACGCAGCGCCATCGCCAGGTTCGTCGGTGTCCGAATAGGTCGCTTCGGAGTCTACCGCACCGTCCGGATTCCACTCACGGCCCGGCACGTAGGGGCTCGGCTCCGTTCCCGGGTGCCGACGGCGCTGCACGAGGAACAGCGCGACGCCCGCGACGATGAGGGCGAAAGCGCCCCACACGTTGGCCCGAATGCCGAGGAACACCTCGCTCGGGTCGACGCGGATCGACTCGAACCACATGCGGCCGACGCCGTACCAGATCATGTACAGCGCCCACACCTTGCCCCACTGCAGGCGCGGCTGCGCGTCACCGACCGGGATCGGGACCGCAAGGCCCGCGACGCGCCGGGTCTCGAGCCGGAAACGACGCTCCATCGTGAGCAGGAACACGATGCCGACGGTGTTCCAGATCATCTCGTACAGGAATGTGGGGTGGAACAGCGTGCCTTCGGGAAGCCCCACGGGGAACGCCGGGTTGGACGCTTCGATCTCCAGACCCCACGGGAGGTCGGTGGGCGTGCCGAAGAGCTCGTGGTTGAAGTAGTTGCCGAGACGCCCGAACACCTGTGCCAGGAGCATCCCCGGGGCCAGAGCGTCGGCGAACGTCCAGAACCGCAGCCCCGTCATGCGGCAGCCGATCCACGCGCCGAGCGCGCCACCGATGAGCGACCCGATGATGGCGTTGCCGCCGGACCAGATCGCCCAGACGCTGTCGGGATTGAGCTGCCACGGCCCGCTGAAGAGGCTCCACGGGTCGCTGCCTTCGTAGAAGTAGTCCCCCAAGTGGGTCAGCACGTGGTACGCGCGAGCTCCGATGAGGCCGAGCGGCACCGCCCAGATCGCGACGTCGAGCACGATACCCGGCTCCGCGCCGCGCGCCTTGAGGCGCCGGTTCGTCCATACGACGGCCAGCACGATTCCGATGAGAATGAAGATCGCGTAGGTGGTGATGCGCAACGTGAACGGCAACTGCCACCCGAACGTCGTCTCGAGCCAGGCGGTGATGTTGAGTTCGCGCCACTCGTCGGGCGGGCTCGGGATGCTGAGCGGCAGGAGGGGCACGCCGATCGCCTTTCTCGTTCGGAGGGGGACTACGCGAGTCTAGTACCGGTGGCCAGGTCGGCTGCCGCGCGCGCGACGGCGCGCACACCGCCCTCGCCGAGGGCACTGACGAGAGCGGAGCCGACGATCGCGCCATCCGCATAGGCGAGCACTTCGCTCACCTGGTGGGCGGTCGAGATGCCGAGGCCCACGCACGTGTGCTCGGCACCCGCCTCCCGCAGTCGGGCCACCAGCGTGCGCGCGGCCGCGTCGACATCCGTGCGCGCTCCGGTGATGCCCATCGTCGACACGGCGTAGACGAAACCGCGACTGGCGGCGACGGTCTGCCGAAGTCGCTCGTCTGACGAGGAAGGCGCAGCGAGGAAGACCCGGTCCAGGCCCGTGCGATCGGAGGCTGCGATCCAGTCGCCAGCCTCGTCCGGGATGAGGTCGGGGGTGATGAGGCCCGCTCCACCCGCGGCGACGAGGTCGTCGGCAAAGCGATCGACGCCGTACTGAACCACCGGATTCCAGTACGTCATCACGAGCACCGGCACGGACGTGCGTTGCGCGATGCGGCGTACTGCCTCAAAGCCGTGGGCGAGTTTGAAGCCGCCCGCGAGCGCCGTCTGGGTTGCGCGCTGAATCGCGACTCCGTCCATGACGGGATCCGAGTAGGGCAGGCCCAGCTCGATGATGTCGACGCCGTTCTCTGCAAGGGCGACAGCCGCATCGACACTCGCGTCGAAATCGGGGAAGCCCACCGGCAGATAGCCGATGAGCGCTCCGGCTGCATCCGCCCGACGGGCGCGCAGCACCTCGGCGACGCGACTCACGAGACCACCTCGGCATTCGCATCGAGCAGTTCGAAGTAGCGAGCCGCCGTTTCCATGTCTTTGTCGCCTCGCCCACTGAGACTGACGAGGATGATCGCCTCAGGGCCGAGTTCACGCCCGAGCGTGAGCGTGCCCGCGAGCGCATGGGCGGATTCGATGGCGGGGATGATGCCCTCGGTGCGCGCCAGCAGTCGCAACGCCTGCATGGCTTCGTCGTCGGTAATGGGCAGGTACGTGGCACGACCCAGGTCGTGCAACCAGGCGTGCTCCGGTCCCACGCCCGGATAGTCCAAACCGGCCGAGATCGAGTGCGACTCGATGGTCTGTCCGTCGTCGTCTTGCAGCATGTAGCTGCGTGCCCCGTGCAGAACCCCGGGGCGACCTCGCGTGAGGGTCGCCGCGTGGCGTTCGGTCAGGTGCCCCTCCCCCGCGGCCTCATAGCCGAAGAGGCCGACCTCGGGATCGTCGAGGAACGCGTGGAAGATGCCCATCGCGTTGCTTCCGCCCCCGACACACGCGGTCACCGCGTCGGGAAGGCGACCGGTGAGGTCGAGCACCTGCTGGCGCGCCTCCTCCCCGATGATCTTGTGGAAATCGCGCACCATCACCGGGAACGGGTGCGGTCCCGCGACCGTGCCGAGCAGGTAGTGAGTGGTGGCGACATTGGCGACCCAGTCACGCAGCGCATCGTTGATGGCGTCCTTGAGCGTGCGCGACCCGGTCGTGACGGGGATGACTTCGGCGCCGAGCAGGCGCATCCGGGCCACATTGAGGGCTTGGCGCTCCGTGTCGACCTCGCCCATGTAGACGACGCACTCCATGCCGAAGAGCGCGGCGGCGGTCGCCGTCGCCACCCCGTGCTGGCCGGCCCCGGTCTCTGCGATCAGCCGCGTCTTGCCCAGTCGCCTGGCCAGCAGGGCCTGGCCGAGCACGTTGTTGATCTTGTGCGAACCGGTGTGGTTGAGGTCTTCGCGCTTGAGGATGACTCGCGCCCGGCCTGCGTGCTCGGCGAACCGGGGCACCTCCGTGATGATCGACGGTCGGCCCGTGTAGGTGGCGTGCAGGTGCGCGAGTTCGGCCTGGAAGGCCGGATCCGTCCGCGCCACGCGGTAAGCCTCATCGAGCTCGTCGAGCGCGGCGATGAGCGACTCGGGGACGAACCGCCCGCCGAACGCGCCGAAGTACGGACCCAGTTCGTCGCGCAGCATCAGCGCACCTCCAAGAACCGTCGAAGCGTCTCGACGGGATCGTTCGTGACGAGCGCTTCGCCGACGAGCACGGCGTCCGCGCCAGCTCGGCGGTAATGAGCAACATCGTCCGGGCTGAGCACGGCCGATTCAGCGATCCGGATGGCGTCGTCGGGGATGAGGTCGGCCAGACGCCCGAAGAGATCGCGGTCCAACTCGAACGTGGACAGGTCACGCGCATTCACGCCGACGACGCGCGCACCAATGTCGGCCGCTCGGCGCACCTCATCCGCCGAGTGGGTCTCGATCAACGGCGTCATGCCGAGCTCGGTGATGAGAGACGCAAGGCTCTCGAGCACAGATTGCTCGAGCGCGGCAACGATGAGCAGCACGAGGTCGGCGCCCGCCGCACGCGCCTCGAACACCTGATACGGCTCGGCGATGAAGTCCTTGCGGAGCACCGGAAGCGATACCGCAGCACGCACGGCTTCGAGATCCGCGAGGGAGCCGCCGAATCGGCGTCCCTCCGTGAGCACGCTCACGGCGCTCGCGCCCCCGCTCTCGTAGGCACGCGCGAGAACGGCGGGATCGGGAATGTCCGCGAGGGCGCCGCGCGACGGACTGGCGCGCTTGACCTCGGCGATGATCCGCACGGTCTCACGCGGGGCAAGAGCGGAGAGCGCGTCGATCGCCGGCGGTCGCGCGACCGCAGCCGCCTCAACGTCTGCGAGGCTGCGCACTGCTCGACGCTCCGAAGCGTCTGCGAGTGCTCCGGCGACGAGTTCGGTGAGCACTTAGTCGTGGGCCTTGGGAACGTACCGCGGGCCGCGCACGCCGTAGCCCGCCTTGGCGAGGATCCAGCCGACGAGAGCGCCGACGAGCACGACGACAGCCGAGGCGATGACGAGCCACGGCAGGTCGAGGAAGAAGGCCACGGTGCCCACGGCGAACCCGAGCAGCATGATGATGACGGCGGTCCAGGCGGCCGGCGAGTTTCCGTGGCCGGGGTCAGACTCGTTCATCGATCTCCATTTCGTTGGTTGCGGGTCGATTCTAGCGGGAGGTCTCGTCTGGTGATGTCGGGTCGCGCCCTTCGGACAGCGCGTCCCAGTCGCCCACCGCCGTGCGTTTCGACGCGACGGGTTCGAACTGCGCGCGCCGATAGCGCCGCGACGTGTCGGGCCAACGGCGGAAGGTCACGGCGACCGCGATTCCCGTGACGGCGAGCAACACCCCGGCGACGCACGCCACCACCGGCCAGGCGGTCGCGCTGAGCGTCGCGACGAGCTCGCGCACCGAGGCGTCCCCTGTCACTGCGGTCGCGGCGGTGACCGAGCTGGCGACCGCACGCAGCGGGTCGACGAGCGCGGAGGCTCCGGATGCGACGACGAGAACGCCGATGGCGAACTCGAGAATCCCGAGGATCAGTCGAAACACGGGGCCGGCGATCGCGAGCGCGCCGGTGAGGACGAGACCGCTCAAGGCGAGGGCGGCGAGAGCCCCCGATGCAGCATCGCCGCCGACGGCAAGCTCCTGACCGGTCTGCAGGGCGACGGCGAACCACGGCTGAGTCCACGCCAGCAGGCCGAGAGCGGACGCCGCCAGACCTGCCACCAGCAGAACGGTCTTGACGCGACGTGCGTTCATGGAATCCTGCGCAGTGCGTTGGCGACCGCGACGGCTCGCAACGGAGCCGCCGCCTTGTTGATCGACTCCTGATACTCGGTGTCGGGATCCGAATCCGCAACGAGGCCCGCCCCCGCTTGAACGTGCGCGACTCCGTCGACGATCACCGCGGTACGGATCGCAATCGCCAGATCCGCGTCCCCGGCGAAGTCGAAGTAGCCAACCACTCCCCCATACACACCGCGTTGGGCAGGCTCCAACTCGTCGATGATCTCGAGGGCGCGCGGCTTGGGCGCCCCGGAGAGCGTTCCCGCCGGGAAGGTCGCTCGGAACACATCGACGGGCGTCGCGTCGGAACGCAAGGTGCCCTCCACCGACGAGACGAGGTGCATGATGTGGCTGAAGCGTTCGACGTGCATGAACTCGGTCACTTCGACCGTCCCCGCGCGGCAGACTTTGAGCAGATCGTTGCGCGCGAGATCGACGAGCATCAGGTGCTCCGCCTTCTCCTTGTCGTCAGCCAGCAGCTCCTCGGCGAGGTCGACATCCGCCTCCGGCGTCTCCCCGCGCGGCCGGGAACCCGCGATCGGATGCATGTAGACCCGGTCCCGAGTGATCTTGACGAGCGCTTCAGGGCTCGATCCGACGATCGAGTACTCGGCGCCGTCCGGGCTGACCAAGGACAGCAGGTACATATACGGGGACGGGTTCAAGGTGCGAAGCACCCGGTATACGTCGAGCGGGGTGGCCGTGACGTCATGGTCAAAGCGCTGGGAGATGACCACCTGGAACACGTCGCCATCGCGGATGAACGTCTTGGACCGTTCGACGGACTCGACGAACTCTGCGCGCGAGACGCGCGGACTCGGCGTGGGCGAGGTGTCGAGGTCGACATCCCCCAGCCATGCCTCGGCGGGTTGGGCGAGGTCGCTCTGCATCCGGTCGAGGCGCGCCTGCGCGTCGGCCCACAAGTCGTCCGGGGAATCGGCGCCATCACCGAGGGCGGTCGCGATGAGCATCACCGTGCCGAACCGGTGGTCGATCGCGACGAGTTCGGAGACGAAGCCGAGCGCCTGGCCGGGCACCGAGAAGTCGGCCGGCGGGGCGTCGGGAAGGCTCTCGATCTGACGAATGGCCTCCCAGCCGATGAAGCCGACGATGCCCCCCGTGAGCGGCGGATGAGCCTCGACGCGCGGCGTGGCCCACCTCGCGTGCAAAGCCGCGATCGCCTCGAGCGGTGCGGCGGGCAGCTCGCCGAACGCCCGATCGACACCGAGCCCGGTGTCGATCCAGCGCGCGACGTCGCCTTCTTGGGTGAGCACACCGAAGCTCGACACCCCGACGAACGAGAACCGCGACCAGATGCCACCTTGCTCGGCTGACTCGAGCAGGAAGGTTCCCGGGCGGCCGGCCGCGAGCTTCCGGTAGATGCCGACCGGGGTCTCGCCATCGGCGAAGAGGCGCCGGATCACGGGCACGACCCGATGACCGGCTGCGAGCCGCGCATCGAAGTCGCCGCGAGTCGTCGAATCAGTCATGGGCGTCCCCTGTCACCGGGTCGAGCGGGTCGACATCGAAGCAGGAGTGCGAGCCCGTGTGGCACGCGGGTCCGTGCTGGTCGACCGTCACGAGAACGGTATCGCCGTCGCAGTCGAGCGCGGCACCGCGCACGAACTGCCGATTGCCGCTCGTGTCACCCTTGCGCCAGTACTCCTGCCTGCTCCGACTCCAGAACGTCACGCGACCTTCTGTGAGCGTGCGCCGCAACGCCTCACGGTCCATGTAGCCGAGCATGAGCACATCCTTCGTGTCCCACTGCTGGACGATCGCGGGAAGCAGCCCCGACTCACCGAACACCGCCCGGTCGAGCACGGTCTGAATGTCCTCCGTCATCGTGTCGGCACCCCCGCATCCTCCAAGGCACTCTTGACCTCGCCGACGGTCAGCTCGCCGTTGTGGAACACGGATGCCGCGAGTACGGCGTCCGCGCCTGCGCTCACGGCCGGTGCGAAATGCTCCAGCGCGCCCGCTCCCCCGCTCGCGATGACCGGCACCGTGCTCAGTTCTCGCATCGCAGCGACCAACTCGAGGTCGAAGCCGTTCTTCGTTCCGTCCGCGTCGATCGAGTTGACGAGCAGTTCCCCCGCGCCGCGTTCGATCGCTTCGCGCGCCCAATCCAGGGCGTCACGATGGGTCTCGGTGCGGCCGCCGTGGGTCGTGACGACGAAACGACCTCCCGATCGCTTGACGTCGAGGCTCAGCACGAGCACTTGCGCACCGAATCGGTCGGCGATCTCGTCGATGAGGTGCGGGCGCGCGATCGCCGCGCTGTTGACGCCGACCTTGTCCGCGCCGCTCGCGAGCAAGCGCGCGACGTCGTCCGTCGACCGCACCCCGCCGCCGACGGTCAACGGAACGAAGACCTGCTCGGCGGTGTCGCGGACGACGTCGTACATCGTGTCCCGGCCGGCCACCGTCGCGGTCACATCCAGGAAGGTGATCTCGTCCGCGCCCTGTTCGGCATAGGCGCGCGCAAGCGAGACCGGTTCACCGGCGTCGCGGAGGCCCTGAAAGTTGACGCCCTTGACGACCCGGCCGTCGGAGACGTCCAGGCACGGAATCACGCGCACCGCGAGTGCCATCTCAGATCCGCGCGGCGTGGATGGCGGACACGAGGATGGCGCGCGCACCGACCGCGTAGAGCTCATCCATGACGTGATTGGTCTCCGCGCGCGGGACCATGGCACGGACGGCGACCCAATCAGGGTCGTGCAGGGGCGACAGGGTCGGCGACTCCAAGCCCGGGGTGACCCGCGTGGCGGCCTCGAGGAACTCGCGGCGCACGTCGTAGTCGACGAGAACGTACTGCCGGGCTACGAGCACTCCCTGCAATCGTCGCTGCAAGGTTTCGATTCCGGGCATCTGCGGTGAGGCACTGATGAGCACCGCCGTCGATTCGAGGATCACCGGACCGAAGATCTCCAGGCCCTGCGCTCGAAGGGTCGACCCCGTGGACACGACATCGGCGACCGCATCCGCCACGCCGAGTTTGACGGCCGACTCGACGGCTCCGTCGAGAGCGACCACCGCGACGTCGACCCCGTGGCGAGCGAGGAAGTCGCTCACCAGGCCCGGGTAGCTCGTAGCGACGCGGACACCGGCGAGGTCGGCGAGCGTCGAGAACCGTCCGGGTGGGGCGGCGAAGCGGAAGGTCGACTCCCCGAAGTCGAGCGAGGAGATCTCCTTCGCCTCGCTCCGGGAGTCGAGCAGCAGATCGCGACCGGTGATGCCGACGTCGAGGGCACCCGAGCCGACATAGGTCGCGATGTCCCGCGGGCGGAGATAGAAGAACTCGACATCGTTGCGCGCATCGAGCGCGCTCAACGCGCGCGGATCACGCCGGCCGGTGTATCCGGCCTCGTGCAGCATCTCTGCAGCGGTTTCGGACAGCGATCCCTTGTTCGGGACGGCGATTCTCAGCATGACGGCTCCAGGTCGGTGGATGGGACGGGAACAGGCCTACAGATGTCGCCAGACATCCGCAGGGGTCAGTCCCTTCGCGACCATGAGCACCTCGAGGTGGTAGACCAGCTGGGAGATCTCTTCCGCCGTCTGCTCCGCCGTCTGAAACTCGGCAGCCATCCAGACCTCGGCGGCCTCCTCCACGATCTTCTTGCCGATCGCGTGCACGCCGGCGTCCAGGAGCTCGACCGTGCGCGAGCCGCTCGGGCGCGACGCGGCCTTGTCCGTCAGCTCGGCGAAGAGCCCGTCGAAGGTTTTCACGCCCCCAGCGTACCGGCTCCGCACAGACCGATCGGCGCCCCGCGAAGCCGCGAGACGCCGATCGTCAGGCAGTGAGCTCAGCGCACGCCGAGCAGGTCGATCACGAACACGAGGGTGCGACCCGAGAGTCGGTGTCCGCCTCCCGCGGGGCCGTAGGCGAGGTGAGGCGGACAGATCAGCTGGCGGCGCCCACCGACCTTCATGCCCGGAATGCCGTCCTGCCAGCCCTTGATGAGGCCGGCGAGCGGGAACTCGATCGACTGGCCGCGGTTCCAGGAGGAGTCGAACTCCTCACCGGTCTCGAAGTCGACGCCGAGATAGTGCACCTCGACAGTCGCTCCGGGCGCAGCCGTGTCGCCCGTTCCCTCCTCGAGGTCGATGATGACGAGCTCAGTGGGCTCCGGGCCCTCGTAGAAGTCGACCTCGGGCTTGGTTTTGGAGTTGTCGGTCATGCGTCCAGTCAATCAGACGTGACGGTGGTGGGTTGCCGCCGCCCGCAGGTCCGCGATGCGTACGGCCGGGTCCTCGGCGCCAAAGACGGCAGAGCCGGCGACGAAGGTGTCCGCGCCCGCCTCGCGCGCGATGACGATCGTGCTCGCGTCGATCCCGCCGTCGACCTGCAGCCACACGTCGACTCCGGCGCTGCGCACGGCATCCCGCACCTGGGTGAGCTTGGGCATGGTGTGCGCCATGAAGCTCTGGCCGCCGAAACCGGGCTCGACCGTCATCACGAGAACCTGATCGAACTCGGCCAGATCATCGAGATAGGGCTCGGCACTCGTGCCCGGCTTGAGGGCCAGGCCCGCCCGCGCCCCGAGGGCACGCAGCCGACGTGCGAGCTCGACCGGCTGTTCGGTCGCCTCAGCGTGGAAGGTCACCGAGAACGCGCCGAGTGCGGCGTAGTCGGGCGCCCACCGGTCCACGTCGTCGATCATCAGGTGCACATCGAGCGGGATGGGTGAGACGTCCTGAATCCGTCCGACCATCTGCGGTCCGAAGGTGAGGTTCGGCACGAAGTGGTTGTCCATCACATCCACGTGGACATAGTCGGCGGAGGCGATCCGCTTGAGGTCGCGCTCCAGGTTGACGAAGTCGGCGGCGAGGATGCTCGGGTTGATGCGGACCATGACTCAGGCTTTCGTGAGGAGTTGGATGAACATGGCGTCGGTGCCGTGCCGGTGCGGCCACAGTTGCGCGTGTGTGCCCGGCGGCAGACCCAACGGCGCGGCAGCGATCGATGCGAGCACGGCCGGCGTGTCAAGGCGCTCGACCTCGGGATGGGAGCGCAGCACCGACGCGACGATCGACTTCGTCTCCGCTGGATGCGGTGAGCAGGTCACGTAGGCCAGGACGCCGCCCGGAGCCAGAGCATCGATCGCCGAACGCAACAGCGCCTGCTGAAGCGGACCCAGGCCCGCGACATCGCTCGGCTGCTTGCGCCAGCGGGCTTCCGGCCGGCGGCGCAATGCCCCGAGACCGGTGCACGGCGCGTCGAGCAGGATGCGATCGAACTGAGCAGGATGCTCGGCGCCGACGAGCGTGCCGTCGCCTTCCCAGACCTCCGGCGCCGGGCTCACCGCACGCACCGCATCTCGGACGAGTCCGGCACGGGCCGGTGACACCTCATTGGCGACGAGGGTCGCCCCGCCGACCGCTGCCTCCGCCGCAAGCAAGGCGGCCTTGCCGCCGGGGCCCGCGCACAGGTCGAGCCACCGCTCACCGGGAACGACCGGGCGCACCCGTGACAGTGCGAGCGCAGCGAGTTGCGAACCCTCGTCCTGGACGCGCGCCGCGCCGCGCTCGACCGCCTCCACCTCAGACGGGTCGCCACCGGCCAGCCGAACGCCCAGCGGAGAATACTCCGTCGTCGTCCCCGGAAGATCTTCAGGATCGCTCAGCCCCGGCAGGGCTGCGAGCGTCACGCGCGGCGCGACGTTGTCGGCGATGAGCGCTGCTTCCAGCTCCGCCTCCCGGCCCTCGGCGGTGAGCACCTGCCTGATCGCACGCACCACCCACAACGGGTGGGAGTACCGGATGGCCAGTGCCTCCTCCCCCGATCCCGCCGTGGCGATCGATCGCTCCAGCCACGCGTCCGGTTCATCGCGAGAGATGGTGCGAAGCACACCGTTGACGAAACCGACGGCAGAGCGGGACCCGACATTCTTGGCGAGCTCCACCGACTCGCTCACCGCAGCGTGAGTGGGAGTCCTCATCGACAGTAGTTGGTGACAGGCGAGCCGCAGGACGTCCAGCACTGGCGGGTCGATCTCGCCCACCGGGCGACGGGCTGCAAGCTCGATCACCCGGTCGTAGTAGCCCTGCATCCGCAGCGTGCCATAGGCGAGCTCGGTCGCAAAGCCGGCATCCGCCGGCGACAGCCGCGCGCGCGCGATCCTCACGGGCAGAAGCAGGTTGGCGTAAGCGTCGCTCTCGCGAGTCGCCGCGATCACGTCGAGAGCGACTCGGCGCGCGGCCGTCGCGCCGCTCACTCGGCCACCCGTGCCGCATCCGCGGGGCGCCCACGCCACCAGGCGGACGCATCCATCGCGGTTCGACCGGCCGGCTGAACACGAATGAGTTCGATCGGCTCGTCGGCGGTGCCCACCACGACTGCCCGCCCGCGCAGGTCCAGCACCCCCGGATCCAGGGCGGCGATCCCGCGCGCGGGAGCCGCGTCGAGGATCTTGAGCCGAACGCCGTCGACGGACGTGAACGCACCCGGTTCGGGGGTGACTCCCCGGATTCGGTTGTACACCTCCGCGGCGCTCCGTGCGAAGTCGAGGCGGCCGTCGTCGATCGACAGCTTGGGAGCCACTGTCACCTCGCCCTGTTGAGGTTGGCGGGACGCGGAGCCGTCCGAAAGCGCCTCGATCGTGTCGACGAGAAGGTCGGAACCGATCGTCGCGAGACGCGACAGCAGGTTTCCCGCCGTCTCGTGTCGTCCGATCGGTTCGGTCACGGCACCGAGGATGTCCCCCGCGTCGAGTTCGGGCACGAGCTGGAACACCGTCACCCCGGTCGTCTCGTCCCCCGCGATGATCGCGCGCTGCACGGGTGCTGCCCCGCGCCACCGCGGCAGTGCGGAGAAGTGGACGTTGATCCACCCGAGGCGCGGGAGGCTGAGGAGCGGCTCCTTCACCAGGCCGCCATAGGCGACGATGACACCGAGATCCGGAGCAAGCTCGGCCACGCGCGCAGTCGTCGAATCGGAGAGCCTGTTGGCGCGGATCACCTCGAGGCCATGCTGTTGCGCCGTCGCAGCGACCGGGGTGGGGGTCATGATGCCACGGCGGCCCTGCCGCGAGTCTTCTCTCGTGATCACTGCGACGACCTCGTGCCGAGAACGCATCACCGCTTCGAGGCTGGGGACCGCGGCGTCAGGACTCCCCGCGAAGACGATCCTCATTCCCCCATTCTCCCCTCTGGTCGCACCGGGTCAGTCACCGCGCGCACGGTCACGACTCCAAGAACGGTTCGATGTCGTCCATGCGCACCCGCAGCGGGATCGCACCCGGTCGACCTCGCGCCCCTCGCCGACGCGAGGTCGCGGCACGGACGACCTCGGCACGCAGCACGGCAGCGATCTCAGACCCCCGCGCGTAGTCGAAGCGCAGAATCGTGCGAACACGAGCCGAATCGATGTCCACCGGTCCCAGAACGTCGCCCGCGTCGACGCCCGACACGCGCACCGCGGACTCCACAGCATCGATGGAGCCGGTGAGCGTGGCCACTCGCACCGCGGGCGGGAAGCGCAGACGCCGGCGGTCGGCCAGTTCCGATCGAGCGAACCCAGCCTGGTTCCACGTCACGAGCGCCCGCGCCAGTTCGCCCCCGATCCCGACGAGGTAGCAGGGCGCACCGCGTGCGGCGAGGGCGATCGCATTCGACCACCACCGCACGCAGTCCTCCGCGACACGAAGGGATTCGCGCGCGATCATCCGTTCACCGTCGAGCAGCAGCACCGCTCGATAGCCACCACGGGCGATGGGCTCGGCCCCGCGCGTGGCGATGACGAGCGCAGGACGATCATCGACGTGCTGGACGGGACGCTCACCGTCCGCGATGATCACGCGCACGCCGGGGAACGCTCGACCCAGATCCTCCGCCGTGCGGGATGCACCGGCGGCGCCGAGCAGTCTGACCCGGTCCGCGTCACAATGCCGGCAACGCCACCCGATGGCCAGGGCGCCGCACCACGCGCATGCCGGCACGTCGCCCGATTGGCGCTGCGCGAGCGGTCCCTCGCACCGCACGCACCGCGCAGTCTGCCCGCACTCGGCGCACGCCAACTGTGGCGAGTACCCGGGGCGCGCGACCTGCACGAGCACAGGCCCGCGGGCGAGCGCCTCGCGCGCTGCATGCCACGCCGACGACGGGATCCGAGCGCGGTCGGCCAGGGGGTCGTTGGCCGACTGGTAGGCGGTGGGAACAACCTTGGGGATCACCGAAGGCGCTGGGCGCACCTCGTGCAGCCATCCGACCTCGACGAGCCGCTCGACCTCGGTCGTGCGCGCATGCCCGAGCATGATGAGCGCGCAGCCCTGCTGTTCCTGGCGCACGAGCGCGGCGTCCCGCGCGTGCACGTACGGCGCGAGCGGCTCGCGTTGAAGCGCGTCACCGTCGTCCCACACCGCAATGAGCCCCAGATCGCGGGCCGGTGCGTAGACGGCGGAGCGGTTGCCGATGACCACGAGAGGCTCGTCGCCCAGGCACCGAAGGAACCCGCGATATCGATCAGGGTTCGATTGACGCGCGTCGAGTCTGACGATGCACTCCGCCGGGAGAACTTCCTCAAGCGCGGCCTGGAGCTGATCCTGGTCCCGATAGTCGGGCACGACGAGGATCGCCCGGCGGCCCGCTGCGAGAACGTGGGTCGCCGCTTGGGCGAGAGTCAGCGCCCACGCGCCGACCGTGATGCCGGACGATAGCTCGGTCACGAGCGGCACCGCATCCACGGCGACGCGCTCGCCTCGCGCGATCGCCGACTCGACGACACCGGGCGCGTAGTGCTCGACAGCGGCTGGCTCGATCACGCGGATCGGGGCCGACTCGATGCGCGCGAGGAAGGCCTTCTCGACACGCACCTGGCGTGTGGGGATCGCGAGTCGCACGATGTCGATCGCCGAACCGGCCGCGCGCTCGGACACCCGGCGCGCGAGGGTCCAAACGTCCTCCGTCAGCACCCGCAGGGGCGAGACGACCGACTCGATCTCGCTGAGGGGGCCACTGTAGTCACCGGCATCGGCGAGCTCGACGACGAAACCGTCGCTTACGCGGCCCGCTGATCGAAGCGGAACCCGCACCCGCACGCCGGGAACGACGGCATCAACGAGACCATCGGGGATGCCGTAGTCGAACAGGCGGTCGAGCTGCGGTAAGGGCGAGTCCACGAGCACGCGCGCGATGCGAGCTCTGGACACCGTTACAGTCCGGCGGCGCTGCGCAGTGCTTCGGCCCGGTCGACACGCTCCCACGTGAAGTCGGGCAACTCGCGACCGAAGTGGCCGTAGGTCGCCGTCTGAGCGTAGATCGGACGGAGCAGATCGAGCTCTCGGATGATCGCGCCGGGGCGCAGGTCGAAGACCTCGCGGATCGCGTTGATGATCAGTTCGTCGGGCACATGCCCCGTCCCGAAGGACTCGACATACAGACCGACCGGGTGCGCGGTGCCGATCGCGTAAGCCACCTGCACCTCGAGACGATCGGCCAGGCCCGCGGCCACTGCGTTCTTCGCGACCCAGCGCATCGCATACGCCGCCGAGCGGTCGACCTTCGACGGGTCCTTGCCGCTGAAGGCCCCGCCGCCGTGGCGGGACGCACCGCCGTAGGTGTCGACGATGATCTTGCGCCCCGTGAGTCCCGCGTCGCCCTGCGGCCCGCCGATCTCGAACCGGCCGGTCGGGTTGATGAGGACCCGCAGGTCGCTGAGGTCCAGATCGGTGCGCTCGAGCACCGGGCGGATCACCAGTTCCTCCATCTCGGCACGCAGCGTCTCGGTCGACACCAGGGGCGAGTGCTGAGTGGAGAGCACGACGGTGTTGACGGTACGCGGCGTGGAGCCGTCGTATCCGATGGTCACCTGGGTCTTGCCGTCGGGACGGAGGTAGTCGACAACGCCCTGGTGGCGCGTCTCCGCGAGCCGCTCCGCCATACGGTGGGCGAGCCAGATCGGCAGCGGCATGAGTTCCGGGGTCTCGCGCGTGGCGTAGCCGAACATGATGCCCTGGTCGCCGGCTCCCTGGGAGTCGTCGGCGTCGGTGCTCGCCTCTTCGCGGGACTCGAACGCCTGGTCCACGCCCTGGGCGATGTCGGGCGACTGTCCGCCGATCGAGATCGAGACGCCGCAGGAGCGACCGTCGAACCAGACATCCGACGAGTTGTACCCGATCGCCGTGATGCGATCACGCACGATCGTCGGGATGTCGACATACCCCGACGTCGTGACCTCTCCGGCGACGTGCACGAGGCCGGTCGTCACGAGCGTCTCAACGGCGACCCGAGCGGTGGGGTCGGCCGCCAGCATCGCGTCGAGGATGCTGTCGGAGATCTGGTCGCAGATCTTGTCGGGATGCCCTTCCGTGACGGACTCGGACGTGAAGAGGCGCAGGGCAGTGCTCACAGAGGCTCCCGGTTGATCAGGGACGAAGGGGCAGTACGTCGAGGATACGGTCGGCCACCGACCGCTTCGGACCGCTCGCTTCGCCCACTATAGTGCCGCGCGAATCGAGGATGATGACGGCGTTGTCGGACGTACCGAAGCCTTCGGTCCAGCCGACGCGGTTGAGGACGAGAAAGTCGCACCCTTTGCGTGCGATCTTCGCGCGGCCGCGCTCGACCAGGGATTCGGTGGTTTCCGCGGTCTCCGCCGCGAAACCGATGATGGTCTGACCGGGTCGCCTGCCCTCGACCAAGCCGCGCAGGATGTCGGGATTGCGCACCAGGGAGAGTTCCAGCCGATCTCCCACCGAATCCTTGCTGAGCTTGTGCTCCGCGACGGACTCGGGACGGTAGTCGGCGACGGCGGCCGCCATCACGACCGTCTGGGCCGACGGCGCATGAGTGTGAACGGCTTGTTCGAGTTCGAGGGTCGAGGTCACGGGCACGACGAGCATGCCGGCCGGTGCCGCGATCTCGAGATTCGCGGCGATCAGCGTGACGTCCGCGCCGCGATCCGCCGCGGCGAGGGCCAGCGCGACGCCCTGTTTGCCGGTCGAACGGTTGCCGATGAAGCGAACGGGATCGAGGGGCTCGCGCGTACCGCCTGCAGTGATCAGGATGCGCGTGCCCGCGAGATCCTTCGGATGGAGCCGCGACAACGCCTCGGAGACGATTTGCTCGGGCTCGGCCATCCGCCCCGGTCCCGAGTCCGTGCCGGTGAGCTGACCGGACGCCGGACCGACGATGTGCACTCCCCGCTCGCGCAGCGTGGCGATGTTTGCGACGGTGGCGGGGTTCTGCCACATCTCGGTATGCATCGCCGGTGCCAGGACCACCGGCGCGGTGCTGGCGAGCACCGTGTTGCCGAGCAGGTCGTCGGCCAGGCCGGTCGCGAGCTTCGCAATCGTGTGCGCGGTCGCCGGAGCGATCACGATCAGGTCGGCGGACTGCCCGATGGCGACGTGACGCACCTCCGCGACCCCCTCGTAGAGGTCGCTGTGCACGGGGTTGCGGCTGATCGCCTCGAGGGTGGGTCGCCCGACGAAGCGCAACGCGTTCTCGGTCGCGACCACGTGGACGTCGTGCCCTGCGAGTACGAACGCGCGAACGACCGATACCGCCTTGTACGCCGCGATGCCGCCGGAGATGCCGACGACGACGGTGAGGGCGGAGGTCATGCGCTCGGGCGGACCGCTACTCGGAGTGGCGCGTCAGGAGCAGCTTGTTCTCGTTGATCTCGTGCAGGGCCACCGAGAGGGGCTTGTCGTCGATGGTCGAGTCCACGAGCGGGCCGACGTTGTCGAAGAGCGACCCCTCGTGGAGGTCGGCGTAGTAGTCGTTGATCTGCCGCGCGCGCTTGGACGCGAAGATGACGAGCTGGTACTTCGAGTCGACCTTCGAGAGCAGTTCGTCGATCGGCGGGTCGATGATTCCCGCGTGCTTGTCGGTCACGAGCGGTCTCCTTCGTCAAGGTGGTCGTCAGGGCGTTTCGAGGAGCGGCGTGCGACCTGGCCCGCCGCCAAGCGGTCGCGCCCGGCGGGCGCATCCATCAATTCTACGACCTCTCGCGCCGCTTGCTCGACGTCGGCATTGATCACTCGCGCGTCGAACTCGTCTTGCGCGGCCAGTTCGACCTTCGCGGTCGCGAGCCGACGAGCCTGCTCCTCGGGATCCTCGGTGCCCCGGCCGATCAATCGACGGACCAGTTCCTCCCAGGTCGGCGGCAGGAGAAACACGAGCAGCGCCTCCGGCATTGCCGCACGAACGGATCGCGCGCCCTGCAAGTCGATCTCCAACAGCACCCGCTGGCCCGCGGCCAGGGCCGCGTCGACCGGCGGGCGGGGGGTGCCGTAACGATAGGAATTGTGCACGATCGCCCACTCGAGCAACTCCCCCGCCGCAATCATGCGGTCGAACTCGTCGTCCGAGACGAAGAAGTAGTGCACTCCGTCCACTTCGCCCGGGCGAGGCGGTCTCGTCGTGGCCGAGACGCTCAGCTGCACATCGGGATAGTGCTCGCGAATGTAGGCGGAAACGGTGCCCTTGCCGACCGCTGTCGGCCCCGCCAGCACCGTCAATCGAGCCGGTTCGGAACGATCCCGCTCGCGAAGGTAGTCACGAAGCCGGTCGCGCTGCCGCGCGCCGAGTCCGCCGACGCGTTTGCGGGGGGAGATCTCCAGCCGCTCCAGCAGACGGTCGGCTCGCGCGGGCCCTAACGACGGCACGCTCGTCAGCAACTCGCGGAGACGGAGGGTGGCCTCGGTGCCGCTCGGATCCCGCCAGGCTGCCTCCGCGACGTCCAGCGCCGACCGCTTTCGCGTCGCCACGTCCGCTTTCACCGCTGCGCGAGCGCGACGGGCCAGTACGGCGGCACGGGATGCCGCGGCGCGGTCGACCTCCGGTGGGTCCGGGCGCGGGGTCATGACCGTGTCCTCGCTTCGTCGAGCGCCGCGCGCAGCCGCGCGGGAATCTCGTCGGGACCGCCCGAGAGGATCGCGCGACCCGTGTTCGCGACGACGTGGTCGGCGATTCTTCCGTAACGGTCGCGCAGACTGTCGAGGCTCGCGCCTTGCTCCCCGAAGCCGGGGGCGAGCACGGGTGTGCTCAGCAGGTCGTCCACGGAGATGCCAAACCGGGCCATCTCGACCGTCGCACCGATGACGACACCCACATCGCCGAGTGCGCTGCCGGCGTTTCGTGCGGCCACGGCGCGCGCGATCGACGCGGCAACCGTCCCTCCGCCTGCCGTCATCGCCTGTTGCACGCCTTCCGCTTCCGGATTCGATGTCGCGGCGAGCACGAAGACCCCCTTCTCAGCGGCCGCGGCACGCTCGAGGACGCCGACCAGGGAGCCGAGCCCCTGGTAGGCGACCGCTGTCATCGCATCCGCTTCGAGCGGCCCCCCGATTCCGAGCCAGGCCTCACCGTACGCGTCGACGGTGCTCCCGATGTCGCCCCGCTTGACGTCCGCGATGGCGATCAGACCCCGGCTCCGCGCAAGCGCGAGCACCTCCTCGAGCGCGGCGTAGCCCGCGGCGCCGTGGCGTTCGTAGAACGCGACCTGCGGCTTGACGATTCCGATGACGTCCGCCGCCGCCTCCACGGCCCGCAGACCGAACTCACGGGCACCTGCCGCGGAGTCGGCGAGTCCCCAACGCGACAGCAGGTAGGCGTGCGGATCGATTCCGAGGCAGATCGGTCCGCGGTCGGCGAGCACCGCCGCCAGTCGCGCGCCGAACTCAGCCATGGCCCACCCGCTCGGCGCGAGCGCGTGCGTAGTCCTGAAGCGACGTGACGGTGAAACCGTGAGAGATCGCCTCGAACGAGGCGACGGCGGCGCCGAGCTGGGCGATCGTCGTGAAGATCGGTTTGTCAGCCGCGACCGTGGCGGTGCGGATCTCGTAACCGTCGGCGCGCGCGCTGCGACCGCTCGGAGTGTTGATCACGACGTCGACCTCGCCCGCGTTGATGAGGTCGACGATCGACGGCTCGCCGGGCACTGATTCCTGACCCATGGAGTACTTGCGCACGACGCGCGCCTCGATCCCGTTGCGCGCGAGCACCTCCGCGGTGCCCTCTGTCGCGAGGATCGTGAAGCCCAGCTGACTGAGCCGAAGAACGGGAAGCACAATCGCGCGCTTGTCCCGGTCGGCGACCGAGACGAAGACGCTTCCACTCGACGGCAGACCGCCGTAGGCCGCTTCCTGACTCTTGGCGAACGCCTTCGGGAAGTTGGAGTCGATGCCCATGACCTCACCGGTCGACCGCATCTCGGGCCCGAGCACCGAGTCCACGACATGACCCTCGACGGTTCGGAACCGGCGGAACGGAAGCACCGCCTCCTTGACCGACACCGGCGAATCGAGGGGAACGACCGAGCCGTCCTGCGCGGGCAGCAGAACGTCGTCGACGAGCGAGTCGATCGAGCGACCGGCCATGACCAGAGATGCGGCCTTGGCGAGCGGGATGCCGAGCGCCTTGGACACGAACGGCACGGTCCTCGACGCGCGCGGATTGGCTTCGAGCACGTAGAGAACGCCCTGACCGATCGCGAACTGCACGTTGAGGAGGCCGCGCACGCCGATCCCGCGGGCGATCGCGAACGTCGCGTCCCGCACACGATCGATGACATCCCGGCCGAGCGTCACCGGCGGCAGAGTGCACGCCGAGTCGCCCGAGTGGATGCCCGCCTCCTCGATGTGTTCCATGATCCCGCCGATGTAGAGCCGGTCGCCGTCGAAGATCGCGTCGATGTCGATCTCCACCGCATCGTCCAGGAACCGGTCGACGAGAAGCGGCGAGGTTGCCGCGATGATGGCCTGGTCGGAGACCCGATCGAAGTAGTCGGCGAGGCTCTCGGCGTCGTAGATGATCTCCATGCCGCGCCCGCCGAGCACATGGCTTGGTCGGACGAGAACCGGGTAGCCGATGCCGTCGGCTACGGCGATCGCTTCCTGGAGGTTCGTCGCCGTTCCGTTGCGCGGTGCCAGCAGACCCGCATCGGCAAGGATGCGCGCGAACAGACCGCGCTGTTCGGCCAGATCGATGGCCTCCGGCGACGTCCCCAGGATCGGCACCCCGGCGTCCTTGAGACCCTGGGCTAGCCCGAGCGCCGTCTGTCCGCCGAGCTGCACGATGACGCCGACGAGCTCTCCCGATTGGGATTCCGCGTGAATGACCTCGAGCACATCCTCGAGAGTGAGCGGTTCGAAGTAGAGCCGATCGCTCGTGTCATAGTCGGTGGAAACCGTCTCCGGGTTGCAGTTGATCATGATCGTCTCGAAACCGGCGGCGCCGAGCGCGAACGAGGCGTGAACGCACGAGTAGTCGAACTCGATCCCCTGGCCGATCCGGTTAGGCCCCGATCCCAGAATGACGACCTTGCGCCGGTCGCTCGGAGCAACCTCCGTCTCGGTGTCGTAGCTGGAGTAGTGGTACGGCGTCAGAGCGGGGAACTCTCCCGCGCACGTATCGACCGTCTTGTAGACGGGCCGCAGGCCGCGCGCCCAGCGCAGTGCGCGCACATCCGCCTCGGGCAGTCCCCGGAGCTGACCGAGCTGAGCATCGCTGAATCCGTGCTCCTTGGCGAGGAGCAACGTCGCGTCGTCCAGTTCGGGTGCCGCGGCGATCGTCTCCGCCACCTCATTGATGAGGGCGATCTGGTCGAGGAACCACGGATCGATCGCCGTCGCCTCGAAGGCCTCCGCGATCGTCGCGCCCGCCCGCATCGCCTGCTGCAGCACGACGATCCGGCCGTCGGTGGGCACGCTCGCCAGAGTGAGAAGCTCATCCTTCTCCCCCGGCTCCCCCACCCAGTGGAAGCTCGATCCGCGCTTCTCGAGCGAGCGCAGCGCCTTCTGTAGGGCAGTGGAGAAGTTTCGTCCGATCGCCATCGCCTCGCCGACGGACTTCATGGTCGTCGTCAAGCGCGGATCGGCCGCCGGGAACTTCTCGAAGGCGAACCGCGGCACCTTGACCACGATGTAGTCGAGCGTCGGTTCGAAGCTCGCGGGAGTGACCCGCGTGATGTCGTTCGGGATCTCGTCGAGGCGGTAGCCGATTGCGAGCTTCGCCGCGATCTTCGCGATCGGGAAGCCGGTCGCCTTCGAGGCGAGCGCACTCGACCGAGACACGCGAGGGTTCATCTCGATGACGATGACGCGACCGGTCTGGGGGTCGACGGCGAACTGGATGTTGCAGCCGCCCGTGTCGACGCCGACGGCACGGATGATCTCGATGCCGATGTTGCGCAGGTTCTGGTACTCGCGGTCGGTCAGGGTGAGCGCCGGCGCAACCGTGATCGAGTCGCCCGTGTGCACGCCCACCGGGTCGACGTTCTCGATCGAGCACACGACGACCGTGTTGTCCGCGGTGTCCCGCATGAGCTCGAGCTCGTATTCCTTCCAGCCGAGGATCGACTCCTCCAGCAGCACCTCGGTCGTCGGGCTCTGCTGCAAGCCGTCCCCGACCATCCGGATGAGTTCCTCGCGCGTGTATGCGAAGCCGGAACCGAGGCCGCCCATGGTGAAGCTCGGACGGATCACGAGCGGGTACCCGAGATCGTCCGCGAACGCGAGTGCCTCCTCGACGGTGTGCGCGATAGCGGAACGCGCCACATCCGCGCCGGCATCGAGCACGAGCTGCTTGAACAGCTGCCGATCTTCACCCTTCTGAATCGCTTCGAAACGGGCACCGATGAGTTCGACGTCGTACTTCTCGAGAATCCCGTGCTCGTGCAGTTGCATCGCCGCGTTGAGCGCGGTCTGGCCGCCGAGGGTGGGCAGGATCGCGTCGGGCCGCTCCTTGGCGATGATCGACTCGATCACCTCCCACGTGATCGGTTCGATGTAGGTCGCGTCCGCGAAGTCAGGGTCGGTCATGATCGTTGCCGGGTTCGAGTTGACAAGGATCACGCGCACCCCCTCTTCCCTCAGCACGCGGCACGCCTGGGTGCCCGAGTAGTCGAACTCCGCCGCCTGCCCGATGACGATCGGTCCCGAACCGATGACGAGCACCGATTGGATGTCACTGCGCTTGGGCACTAGCGGGCGTCCTTCCGGTGCGCGCGCACGATGTCAGCGAAACGGTCGAAGAGGTACATGCTGTCGTGCGGTCCGGCCGCAGCCTCCGGGTGGTACTGCACCGAGAAGGCAGGGATGTCGAGAGCACGCAGGCCTTCGACGACGTCGTCATTGAGGTTGACGTGGCTGACCTCGACACGGCCGAAGCCGCTCGGCGACTCGAGGATCTCGCCCACCTGAGCTCGCACGGCGAAGCCGTGGTTGTGGCTCGTGACCTCGATCCGGCCCGTCGCCCGGTCCAATACGGGCTGGTTGATGCCACGGTGGCCGAACGGGAGCTTGTAGGTGCCGAAGCCGAGGGCCCGGCCGAGCAGCTGATTGCCGAAACAGATGCCGAAGAACGGCACGTCCGCGCGCAGGATCCCCTGCAGCAGCTCGACGTGCTGGTCGGAGGCGCCCGGGTCGCCTGGCCCATTCGAGAAGAAGGCCGCGACCGGCCGAATGGCGAGCACGTCGTCGAGGGTGACCGTCTGCGGCAGCACATGAACCTCGAAGCCACGGTCCGCGAGATAGCGCAGCGTGGACGCCTTCACCCCGAGATCGAGCACCGCGAGCGGGCCGAGGGACTCGCCTCGCGCCGGGATCACATAGCCGTCGGCGGTGGAGACCTCAGCGGAGAGGTTGCGACCGGCCATCTGCTCGGAACCCCGGACCAGACGCAGTTGCTCGTCCGCCGCGAGCTCCGCCTCGGAGCCCGAGAAGACTCCGCCGCGCATCGCCCCGGCGTCGCGGATGCGCCGGGTGAGCGCGCGCGTGTCGATGCCCGAGATGCCGATCACACCCTGCGCTTCGAGCTGGTCGTCGAGCGAACCGGTCGCGCGCTGGTTCGACACCACGCGACTGGGATCACGCACGACGTAACCGGAGACCCAGATGCGGCTCGACTCCGGATCTTCGTCGTTGACGCCGGTGTTGCCGATGTGCGGAGCCGTCATGACGACGATCTGGCCGGCGTAGCTCGGGTCGGTCAGGGTCTCCTGGTAGCCGGTCATGCCCGTCGCGAAGACGACCTCGCCGAGGGTACGCCCTCGAGCGCCGTAGGCACGGCCCACGAAACGCGTCCCGTCCTCGAGCACGAGCACGGCCGGGTCTGTTCGGAGGGTCACGTGGCGGTCCTTCCCGTCGTCAGGCTGATGATGGCGGCCTCGGCCCCGAGGGGATCGTCGAGGCGCAATGCGGTCTCCACGGCACGGTCGCCGAGCCGCCAGTCGATCACCGTGAGGCCGTCCGGCTCCACGACGCGGTCGATGGTCCAGGTCGCGCGGCGGATGGCGTCGAGGTCGTCGCGAGGAATCCAGATCGCTCGTTCACCCGCGCGGTCGAGAAGCACGCCGCGCTCATCGACCCGCACCTCGACCAGTCCGCGGAAGCCGAGACCGTGCGCCGTCACCCGCTCGAGGGGCTGGCCGCCGAGACTTGTGGCGACGTAGCGGCCGGCGAACACACCGAGCGTCTCCCCCGCGTCGCTGGGCATCGGTGCCGGGGCGGGCAGATCGGACTGGCGCCGGCTGCGTGCACGCCAGCCGACAATCATGAGGGCCAGCAGGCCGAGGCCGAGGGCGACGACGACGAGCAGAAGCCAGGTCCTATCCACCGCGCACCTCCCGTGCCGCGGCCGCGACCGTGTCGGCGTCGACGAGCTCGCCGTCCAGCACCGTGGGATACCCGTCGTGGATCGTGGCGACCACCCGTCCGGGCAGAGTGCGTCCGAGGTAGGGCGAGTTCACGGACTTACCGCGCAGGTCACCGACCCCGAACTCGCGATGCGCGCTCGGGTCGACGAGCACGACGTTGGCCGGTGTGCCGGGTGAAAGCGGAGCGTCGTACCCAGGCAGACGGCCGATCTCCGCGGGTCTGCTCGACAGAACCCGTGTGATATCGACCCAGTCCAGCAAGCCCGTGTCGACCATCGCGGCCTGCACGACGGAGAGCGCGGACTCCAGTCCGACCATGCCGTTGGCCGCTTCATCCCAGGCGCACTCCTTCGCCTCGAGCGGGTGCGGCGCATGATCGGTTGCGACGATATCGATCGTGCCGTCGGCGAGGGCCTCCCGCACGGCGCGCACGTCTTCGTCCCGGCGCAGCGGGGGGTTGACCTTGAATCGGGCGTCGTAGCTGCGCGCGAGCTCGTCGGTCAGCAGCAGGTGGTGCGGAGTGACTTCGGCCGTGACGTCGATGCCCCGGGCTTTGGCCCAACGCAGCACATCCACCGAGCCGGCCGTCGACACGTGGCACACGTGCAGTCGGGCGCCCACGTGCTGGGCGAGCAGCACGTCTCGCGCGATGATCGACTCCTCGGCAACGGCGGGCCAGCCGGTCAGCCCCAGATCGGTGGAGACGACTCCTTCGTGGAGTTGCGCACCGACCGTCAGTCGAGGTTCCTGCGCGTGCTGCGCGACCACGCCGTCGAACGTGCGCACGTACTCGAGGGCTCGGCGCATGAGCAGCGGGTCGTGCACGCAGTTGCCATCGTCGGAGAAGACCCGCACGCGAGCACGGGACTGGGCCATCGCGCCGATCTCGGCGAGACGCTCCCCCGCCAACCCCGCGGTCACCGCGCCGATCGGGCGCACGGTCGCATAGCCGTGACGTTCGCCGAGGGAGAGCACCTGTTCAACGACGCCCGCCGTGTCCTGTACGGGACTCGTGTTGGCCATCGCGAAGACCGCCGTGAATCCCCCGGCCGCGGCAGCACGCGCGCCGGTCAGCACGGTCTCGCTCTGCTCGAAACCAGGCTCGCGCAAGTGGGTGTGCAGATCGACGAGCCCGGGCAGCGCGACCAGACCGTCGGCATCGATGACCGTCTGCACGCGGCTGCCGTCCGATTCGACGATGAGTCCATCGCGTACCAGCAGGTCGCCGCGACGTCCGTCCGGGCCGGTGGCCCCGCGCACGAGCACGCTCATGACTCGGCTCCCGCGAGCAGGTGATACAGCACAGCCATCCTTACCGAGACCCCGTTGGCGACCTGATCGAGCACGGTGGACCGGGGTGAGTCTGCCGCTCCGGCGGAGATCTCCAGCCCTCGGTTCATGGGGCCGGGGTGCATGACCATGGTATCGGCTGGCAGGCGAGCCACTCGCTCGTCGTCGAGCCCCCACTGCCGCGCGTACTCCCGCGCCGAAGGGAAGTACGCGGCGTTCATGCGCTCGGCCTGGATGCGCAGCATCATGATCACATCGGGCGAAGCCGCGATGGCGGTATCAAGATCGAAGTCCACCGCGACCGGCCAGCTGTCGACGGTGACCGGCAGCAGTGTTGCGGGGGCGACGAGGCTCACCTCGGCGCCGAGCGTGCTCAACAGCCACACGTTTGAACGCGCGACGCGTGAGTGGAGGATGTCGCCCACGATCGTCACGGCGACGCCGTCAAGGGCACGCCCCCGCGAGGCCGCCCCGTGGAGCCGACGGCGGATCGTGAACGCGTCGAGCAGCGCCTGCGTCGGATGCTCGTGCGTGCCGTCGCCGGCATTGACGACACCCGCGTCGATCCAGCCACTGTCGGCGAGCACGCGCGGCGCACCCGATGCCGGGTGCCGGATGACGACGGCATCGGCGCCCATGGCAGCGAGAGTCTGGGCCGTGTCCTTGAGGCTCTCGCCCTTGGAGACGCTCGACCCCTTCGCGGCAAAGTTGATGACGTCCGCGCTGAGCCGTTTCGCGGCAACCTCGAACGACACACGAGTGCGAGTGGAGTCCTCGAAGAAGAGATTGACGACGGTCCGACCGCGCAGGGTCGGGAGCTTCTTGACCTCACGGGTAGCGACATCCGCCATGTCTTCGGCAGTGTCGAGCAGGGCGATCGCCTCGTCGCGCGAGAGCTCGGCCGTGGAGAGAAGGTGCCTCACTCGATCGTCACCTCTTCCACGCCGTCGATCTCGTCGAGGCGCACATTGATGCGCTCCGAGCTAGAGGTCGGCAGGTTCTTGCCGACGAAATCCGCCCGGATGGGCAGCTCGCGGTGGCCCCGGTCGACGAGCACTGCGAGGCGCACCGCACGCGGGCGACCCAGGTCGCTCAGCGCGTCGAGGGCCGCACGCACCGTCCGCCCGGAGTAGAGCACGTCATCGACGAGCACGACGGTCTTGCCGTCGATGCCGCCCTCGGGAATCTGGGTCGGCCCCGGCGCACGCGTCGGCTGCCGGGAGAGATCGTCGCGGTACATCGTGACATCGAGGGTGCCGACGCGGCCGGCGTCGGGTTCGATCCCGTCAAGGAGGGCGCCGAGTCGGCGCGCGAGAACGGTGCCGCGAGTGGGAATGCCGAGGATGACCAAGCCCTCGGAACCGCGATTGGATTCGAGGATCTCGTGCGCGATGCGCGTGAGAGCGCGAGCGATGTCAGCGTGCTGCAGCACGGCGCGTGCAGACAACCTGACCTCCTTCCCCGCCTCACAGGACGGACTTAAAGGACGTCGAACGAACCCAGTCTATCCCCAGCGGCGCAGCAGGTAACGCTCCAGCACGCCGATGAGCGCGTCGGTCGTCTTGCCGAGCACACCGAGCAGGATGATGGTCAGCCACATCCGATCGACTCGGCCGTTGTTCTGCGAATCCACCAACAGGAACCCGAGCCCCATCGACGACGCAATCAGCTCGGCGGCCACGAGGAACAGCCAGGACTGAGCGAGCGCGAGACGCAGTCCCGAGACGACGCTCGGGATGACCGCGGGCAACTGCACCTGGGCGAGCAGCGCGAGTCGTCCGAGACCATAGGCGCGACCGAGTTCGACGAGGTGCGGATCGACATGGCGGAGTGCACCCGCGACGGTTGTGTACACCGGGAACATCGCGCCGATCGCGATGAGGGTGATCTTCGAGTCCTCGTTGATGCCGATGTAGAGAATGAGCAACGGCACCCAGGCGAGCGAGGGAACCGCCCGGAATCCGCCGATGGTCGGAGCCAGGAACGCGCTGGCCACACGGGACAGGCCGACGACCGCGCCCAGCACGAGTCCGGCGACTGCGCCGATCCCGAAACCGATGAGCACGCGCTGCACCGAGATCGCGACGTACTGACCGAGCAGGCCGTCGGCGGCGAGGTCGATTCCGGCCTGCCAGACCTGCGCGGGCGACGGCAGCCGATAGAGCGGGATGGTGCCACTCGCCGAGAGCCACCACCAGACCCCGAGCAGGACGAGCGGGAGGACCGCGCCGGCGGCGACGAGCCACCCGCGTCGGCGACGCGCGTCACCCCGTCGTCGCTGACCGGTCGCGGTTCCCGCGGCGGAATAGCCGAACTGCGAGGAGTACTGCACGAGGCTCGCGGCCGGCTCCTTGTCGGAGTCGGCCGCGAGCTCGCTGTTCGTGCGGCGTTGCGCCAAGGTCAGCCGATCCTCGCGGGGTCGGCGGCCTCGATGAAGGTCGTGTTGAAGAGGGTGTCGAGAGCCTGGTCGATGAGGTCCTGGCTGGCGACGTCTCCGGATTCCACGAAGATCGGGCCGATGAACTCGAGCACCGCCCGCTGCTTCGCACCGGGAACCGGGTCGAGGTCGATGACGGTGCGGTCGATGAGCACGGCCTCCGCGATCGAGATGTCGATCCCGGCGACCTCCGCGAGGATCGCCGCAGTCTCCTCCGGGTTCGCAATCGCGTACTCACGCGCCTTCTCGTACGCGTCGATGACGAGCTGGGCGAGGTCGGGCGAGGCCTCCAGGAACGACTCGGTCGCGTTGAGGAAGCCGTAGCTGTTGAAGTCGATGTTGTCGTAGATGATCGTCGAGGCGCCCGACGCGACGCTCGTCGACAGCAGCGGGTCCAATCCCGACCAGGCCTCGACGGCACCGGACTCGAGGGCCGCCTTGCCGTCGGCGTGCTGCAGGTTCTGCACGTTGACGTCGGAGAGCGTCAGGCCGGCCTCACCGAGCGCCTGCAGCAGGAAGAAGTACGGGTCGGTGCCCTTGGTCGCGGCGATCGAGCGACCGGCGAGATCGCTCACCTCAGTGATGTCGGAACCCACGGGCACGAGGATCGCTGCCCAGTTCGGCTGCGTGTAGATCTCGATGGTCTGGATCGGCGAGCCGTTCGATCGGGCCAGGAGCGCCGCCGAGCCGGCCGTGGAGCCCACGTCGAGCGCGCCTGCGCGCAGACCCTCGTTGGCCTTGTTGGAGCCCGCGGACTGGATCCAGTTGATCTGCACCTCACCGTCGGTCGCGGCCTCGAGCCAGCCCTGGTCCTTGATGATGAGGCTCAGGGGGTTGTAGGTCGCGAAGTCAATGTTGAGCACGTCCGCGCTCCACCCTTCGGCGGCGGCGGGTTCGTCGGGCGTCGTGGCGGAGCCTTCGCCTTGAACGCAACCGCTCAGCACGAGGGCCGCGGCCGCAGCAGCGGCGAGGGCGATCAACGGGGTTCGGCGTGACGTCATGGTTGTTCTGATTCCTTTGCTGTGGGCGGTGCGTTGGGCGGATAGAGAGGAAGTGCAGGTCTAGAGGGTGTGGGCTGGGTGATGTGTCGCGACGCCGAGGCCATCCAGCAGCTGCAGTCGAAGGGCGGCGAGCGCCGCATCCGAGCGATCACGCGGCCGGCGGCCGGGAACCGAGATCACGGAGCGGATCACGGCGCCGCTGTCTGCCGGGTAACCCGGCTCGACGCCGAGAAGCACAACGCGATCGGCGAGGTAGAGGGCCTCCTCCACGTCGTGCGTGACGAAGAGGATGGTCGCGGCTTCGGCCGTGTGGATGTCGAGGAGCAGGTCCTGCATCGTCAGGCGGGTGAGGGCGTCGAGCGCACCGAACGGCTCATCGAGCAGGAGCACGCCGGGATTGCGCGCGAGGGCTCGGGCGAGAGAGGCTCGCTGGGCCATGCCGCCCGAGATCTGGCGCGGCCGAAGGTCGGCCGCATGGCTGAGCTGCACGAGCTCGAGAAGTTCGGCTACGCGCTCGCGACGGATCGCACGGGGCGTTCCGTGCGGTAGGCCCAGTTCGACGTTGTGCGCGATCGTGCGCCACGGCAGGAGCCGCGGCTCCTGGAAGGCGATCGCGCACCGCTGGTCCACGCCCTCGAGCGGGGTGCCGTCGATGAGCACCTGCCCGGAGTCCGGGCGGTCGAGGCCGCCGACCTGCCTCAGCAGGGTCGACTTGCCGCTTCCCGACGCACCGATCAGGGCGACGATCTCGCCCGGCGCGATCTCCAGGACGACCTCGCGGAGCACGCGCCGCGGGGCGCCGCCTCGGGTCGGCGAGGGGAAGGACCGCTCGACCTCGTCGATCGAGACGGACAGCGCACGGGTCGTCGCGGCGGTCACGGGCATGTTCAGCAGGCTAGGTGCCGAGCACCACCGCACTGAAACCCGCTCGTAACGGGCCGCAACAAACGGCGTCGTCAGGCGCGCGTGGCGGCGATCCGGCCGAGCAACCCGTTCACGAAACCGGCGGAGTCCTCCGTGCTGTGCACGCGCGCAGACTCCACCGCTTCAGCGATGGCCACCGAGTCGGGGACGTCCTCATTGAAGACGATCTCCCACACGCCGATCCGCAGGAGCGCGCGGTCGACGGCCGGCATTCGGGCGAGCGTCCAGCCCTGGGCATACGTCTGAATGAGCTCGTCGATTTCATCCAGGTGGTCTGCGACGCCGCGGGCGATCTGATGCGCGTACTCCCAGGAGCTGGCGCGGCGATCGTCAGCAGCGGAGCGCAGTGCCTCCGCTGCGAGTGCGGTATCGATCGACTCGCCTCGCACATCAGCGCCGTACACGACGTCGAGTGCGCGCTTGCGCGCCTTGGTGCGGGCGCCCATCCCTAGTCGTTGACGCGGCCGAGGTAGCTGCCGTCGCGCGTGTCGACCTTCACCTTGGTTCCCGTCTCGAGAAACAGCGGCACCTGGATCTGGTAGCCGGTCTCGACGGTCGCCGGCTTGGTGCCACCGGTCGAACGGTCGCCCTGCAGACCCGGCTCGGTGTAGGTGATCTCCATCACCACGGAGGCGGGAAGCTCGACGTAGAGCGGGTTTCCGTTGTTCTGCGCGATGGTCACGTTCTGGTTCTCGAGCATGAAGTTGGCGGCATCGCCCACCTGCTCGGGCGTCAACGTGATCTGGTCGTAGGTACCGAGATCCATGAAGACGAAGTTGTCGCCGTCCTTGTACAGATACTGGAAGTCAGCGCGGTCGACCGTTTCGATCTCGATCTTCGTTCCCGCGTTGAAGGTGCGGTCGACGACCTTGCCGGTCATGACGTTCTTGACCTTGGTGCGCACGAACGCGCCGCCCTTGCCGGGCTTGACGTGCTGGAACTCGATGACGCTCCAGAGTCCGCCGTCCATGTTGAGGACGACTCCGTTGCGGATGTCAGCGGTGGTGGCCATGAGGTGGATCCGTTCGTTGATGAGGCCGGTGACGCCGGCGGCGAAAGCGACGGTCTAGTCTACGGTGTCGTCGAGCTAGGGTGTCGACAGTCGCCGCGCGACGAGCTCGAGCGCGAGGAGGTAGCTGTCGAAGCCGAAACCTGCGATCACCCCGGTCGCGACACCCGAGATGACGCTCGTGTGACGGAACTCTTCGCGCGCGTGCGGGTTGGACAAGTGGACTTCGACGAGGATCAGCCCGGCTTTGGTGACGAGCGCCGCCGAGTCGCGCAGGGCGTAGGAGTAGTGCGTGAACGCGGCGGGATTAAGGATCACCGGGTACGCATTGTCGACTGCCTCGTGCAGCCATCCGATCAGGGTCGCCTCATCGTCGGTCTGCCGCAGATCGATCTCGAGCCCTTCGGGCGCCGCCGCGTCGAGCTGCGCCCGCAGGTCCACGAGCGTGCCGGAGCCATAGACGTCGGGTTCGCGGCTGCCGAGCCGCCCCAGATTGGGCCCGTTGAGCACGAGAACGGTGGTCACGAGTGTCGAGTCTAGCGACGCGCTAGATGTAGTGCCCAGGGACGTTGTTTGATCTGGCATCCGTGACGTGACGAGAACCTCC
>VFQP010000095.1_pt1 | contig 258154 bp, 245 predicted proteins | sample 3512351 | NCBI WGS metagenome assembly VFQP01 (sample SAMN10412372, study PRJNA504923) | tailings metagenome | isolation source: Relicate 1 Philex TSF1 revegetated site | place: Philippines: Tuba, Benguet | collected 2017-08-29 | reverse complement strand
TTCTACGGCATGTCGACCTTCGAGGGTCCGATGATGTCGATCAAGACGGTCAACGCGCTCTCCCACTACACCGACTGGACCGTCGGCCATGTGCACAGCGGTGCGCTCGGCTGGGTGGGGCTGGTGTCGATGGGCGCGCTGTACCACCTGATTCCCAAGCTCTGGGGCCGCAAGGAGATGTACTCGGTGCGCGCCATCGAGCTGCACTTCTGGATCGCCACCCTGGGCATCGTGCTCTACATCGCGGCGATGTGGATCGCCGGAGTGATGCAGGGCCTGATGTGGCGTGCCACGAACGCCGACGGTACCCTGGTCTACAGCTTCGTCGAGTCGGTGAAGGCGACCTTCCCCTACTACGTCGTGCGTCTGGTCGGCGGTCTGCTCTATCTCGGCGGCATGCTGATCATGCTGTGGAACGTGGTCATGACGATCAAGGGTCGCGAGACCCCGGTCGTGGTGCCCAAGCTGAACGCCGCCTGAGGAGGACGAGATGGCCGACAAGCACAAGCCCACGGGTCACGAGCGCATCGAGACCAACAACTTCCTGATGATCGTGCTGATCGTCGTCGCGGTCGCCTTCGGTGGCCTGGTGGAGATCGTGCCGCTGTTCTTCCAGCGCAGCACCACCGAGGCGGCGCCCGGCATCAAGCCCTATCCGGCGCTGCAGCTGGCCGGGCGCGACATCTACATCCGCGAGGGTTGCTACAACTGCCACTCGCAGATGATCCGCCCGTTCCGCGCCGAGACCCTGCGCTACGGCGACTACAGCAAGGCCGGCGAGTTCGTCTACGACCACCCCTTCCAATGGGGCAGCAAGCGCACCGGGCCGGACCTGCACCGCGTCGGCGGCCGCTACTCCGACGAGTGGCATCGCCTGCACCTGATCAACCCGCGCGATCTGGTGCCCGAGTCGAACATGCCGGCCTATCCCTGGCTGGCCACCGCGGCGCTCGACCCGGCGGCGATGGCGCCCAAGATGAGCGCGCTGCGCCGGCTCGGCGTGCCCTATAGCGAGGCCGAGATCGCCGCCGCCGGCGACGCGGTCAAGGGCAAGACCGAGCTGGACGCGTTGATCGCCTACCTGCAAGGCATGGGCCGCACGGCGCCCGAAGGAGCCCAGTGATGGCCGACATCAACACCCTGCGCAGCCTCGCCACCCTGCTCGGCTTCGTCGCCTTCCTGCTGCTGGTCTGGCGCGTCTGGCGCCGCCAGGCCCAGCCGGAACACGACAGCGCCGCCCAACTCCCCTTCCTTCAAGACGAAGGAGTGAACCGCAATGAGTGATTTCTTCTCCAGCGGATGGTCCTGGTTCATCATCGCCGTCACGGTCGGTGGCCTGATCTTCTGCGTCTGGCTGCTGTTCGCCTCGAGCCGGACCACGGTGATGTCGGATGACGGCAGCACCGGCCATGTCTGGGACGAGGACCTGCGCGAGATGAACAACCCGCTGCCGCGCTGGTGGCTGTTCCTGTTCGTCATCACCGTGGTCTTCGCCGCCATCTACCTCTACCTCTACCCCGGTCTGGGCTCGGCGCCCGGCAAGCTGGGCTGGAGCCAGGAGGGCCAGCACGCCGCCGAGCAGGAGGCCGCCAAGGCCAAGCTGCAGCCGCTGTTTGCCAAGTACGTGGCGATGGACGCCGCGGCACTGGCCCAGGACGACGAGGCCATGGCCATGGGCCAGCGCCTGTTCCTGAACAACTGTGCGCAATGCCATGGCTCCGACGGCCGCGGCAGCAAGGGCTTCCCGAACCTGGCCGACCACGACTGGCTCTGGGGCGGCGAGTTCGAGACCATCAAGCAGACCATCAGCAACGGCCGCGAGGGCCTCATGCCGCCGATGGCCGCAGCGGTGGGCTCGGCCGATGACCAGCGCAACCTCGCGCACTACGTGCTCAGCCTGTCGGGCAGCCCGCACAACGCGCTCAAGGCGCAACTGGGCCGCGACAAGTTCAGCGCCTGCGCGGCCTGCCACGGTCCGCGAGGTCAGGGCAACACGGCGCTGGGCGCGCCGAACCTGAGCGACAAGATCTGGCTGCACGGCTGGGGCGAGGAGGCCATCCTGAACATCGTGCAGAACGGCAAGCACAACATCATGCCGCCGCAGAACAAGCTGCTCACGCCCGAGCAGATCCATGTGCTGGCCGCTTACGTGAAGCAGCTCAGCGGCGCCAGCCCGCAACCCGCTCCCCAGTAAGGTCGGCTCTTGACCCAGGTCGCCCCGATCAAGCTGTACCGCAAGCGCGAGAAGATCCACCCGCGCGAGGTGGGGGGCTTCTACCAGCGCTGGCGCTGGGTCTTCGTCGCGCTGACCCAGCTGCTGTTCTACGGCCTGCCCTGGCTGAACTGGGCGACCGAGACCGGCGCGCGCCAGGCGGTGCTGTTCGACCTCGAGGCGCGGCGCTTCTACCTGTTCGGCCTGGTCCTGTACCCGCAGGACTTCATCTACCTGACGGCGCTGCTCATCGTCTGCGCCTATGCGCTGTTCCTGTTCACCGCGGTGGCCGGACGCCTGTGGTGCGGCTACACCTGCCCGCAGACCGTCTACACCTCGATGTTCCTGTGGGTGGAGCAGCGCGTCGAAGGCAGCCGTGCGCAGCGCCTCAAGCTCGACAAGGCGCCCTGGGGCTGGGACAAGCTCTGGCGCCGCGCCGCCAAGCACAGCATCTGGATCCTGCTCGCCCTGCTCACCGGCTTCAGCTTCGTCGGCTACTTCACGCCGATCCGCGAACTGCTGCCCGCGGTGCTGGCCGCCCAGCTCGGCCCTTGGCAGACCTTCTGGATCCTGTTCTACAGCTTCGCCACCTGGGGCAATGCCGGCTTCATGCGCGAGCAGGTCTGCCTGCACATGTGCCCGTATGCGCGTTTCCAGAGCGCGATGTTCGACAGGGACACCCTGGTCATCGGCTACGACGCCGAACGCGGCGAGCCGCGCGGACCGCGCGGCCGCAAGGACGACCTGAAGGCCAAGGGCCTCGGCAGCTGCATCGACTGCGGGCTCTGCGTCGACGTCTGTCCGACCGGCATCGACATCCGCAAGGGCCTGCAGTACGAGTGCATCGGCTGCGCCGCTTGCATCGACGTCTGCAACGGCGTGATGGACAAGATGGGCTATGCGCGCGGCCTGATCCGCTACGACACTGAGAACGGCCTGGCCCAGCACCTGACGCGCGCGCAGGAATGGCTGCGCGTGCTGCGGCCGCGCGTCTGGGTCTATACCGCGGTGATGTGGATCATCATCGCCGCGGTCGGCGCCAGCCTGTGGCTGCGTCCGCCGTTCCGCTACGACGTGGTGCGTGACCGCGCCAGCCTCGGCCGCTGGAACGAGCAGGGCCAGCTGGAGAACGTCTACCGCCTGCAGTTGATGAACGTGCTCGAGCGCAGCCAGCACTACCGCATCCGCGTCGAGAGCGACGACGCCGTGCTGCAGGGCCTGCAGGTCGGTGCGGGCGCGCTGGAGGTCACGCTCAAGCCCATCGAGGCGCGCTGGGTGCCGGTGGCCGTGCACCTGCCCGAGGGCGTGGCGCCGCAGCAAAGCGGCGCGCACCCGGTACGCTTCATCGTCGAGCGCCTGGCCCGGGGCGACGACGGCTCGCACAGCATCGTGGAAAAGACCACCTTCGTGGTCCCGCGCTAGGAGAACGCCCTGAACCCGAACCCTACTCAGCCCTTCTGGCGCTTCCGCATCAACTGGCTGGTCATCGGCCTGCCGCTGACCGCCGTGGTGGCCAGCTTCACGACCCTGTTCATCGCCATCGCCAACCCCGATCCGGTGCTCACGCCGCAAGCCCGCGAGGCCGAGCAGCGGCCGGCCGTCGAGGGCCGCAACCACGCCGCCACCGGTGGCAACCCGGCGCTCAAACCCGCGGAGGATCGCTGAGCACGCGGGCGTGGCGCTCGTGGGTCCAGTAGGCCCAGGCCCAGTCCATCAGCACCACCAGGCGGTTCCTGAAGCCGATCAGGAAATAGACGTGGGCGAACAACCAGAACAGCCAGGCCGGATAGCCTGAGAAACGCAAGGGCCCGAGCGGCGTGCCCAGGTCGACCACGGCGCTGTGGCGGCCGATGGTGGCCAGATTGCCGTAGTCGCGGTAGCGGAACGCTCGTGGGGACTGGCCGCTGAGGCGCCGCAGCAGATTCGCGGCCGCCTGCCGGCCCATCTGTTTGGCGGCCGGCGAGACCCCGGGCACCGCGCGGGGCTCCCGGCCCGGCACATGGCTGTGCGCGGCGGCGAGGTCGCCGATCACCGCGATCTCCGGATGCCCGGCCAGGCTGAGGTCGGGCTCGACGACGACGCGGCCGGCGCGGTCGACGCTGGCGCCGCAGGCCTCGGCCAGGCGCCGGCCCAGCGGCACCGCGGCCACGCCGGCGGCCCAGACCACGCAGGGGCTGTCCAGGCGCACCGGGCCCTCGGGGCCGAGCAGTTCGACGCCGCCGGCATCAATGCCGGTGACGCGGCTGCGCAGCCGCACTTCGACCCCCAGCGCCTCCAGCTGCCGTTTCGCGCTGTCGCTGAGCGCCAGCGGCATCGAGGCCAGCACGCGCTCGCCGCCTTCGACCAGCACGACGCGGGCCTGCCGCGTGTCGATGCGGCGGAACTCGGAGGGGAGGGTGTGGCGGGCGATCTCGGCCATGGTGCCGGCCAGCTCGACGCCGGTCGGGCCGCCGCCGATGACAACGAACTGCAGCAAGGCCTGGCGGCGCGTCGGGTCGGGCTCACGCTCGGCGGCCTCGAAGGCGAGCAGCAGGCGGCGGCGGATCTCGAAGGCGTCGCCCAAGGTCTTCAGGCCGGGCGCGTGCTGCGCCCAGTCCTCATGGCCGAAGTAGCTGTGCGTGGCGCCGGCCGCGACGATCAACTGGTCGTAGCCCAGGCGGCTGCCATCGGCGAGTTGCACCTGGCGCGCCGCCGCATCGATGTCCACGACTTCGGCGAGCAAGGTGCTCAGATTGCGCTGGCCGCGGAACAGGCCGCGCGCCGGCGCGGCGATCGACGGTGCGGACAGCCCGGCCGTCGCCACCTGGTAGAGCAGGGGCTGGAACAGATGGTGGTTGGTGCGGTCGACCAGGGTGATGTCGACCGACGCATGGCGCAGGGCCCGGGCGGCTTCCAGTCCGCCGAAGCCGCAGCCGATGATGAGCACATGGGGGCGGGGCATGCGCCCATGCTAATGCTGCGCTGCAGCGAACTTATGCAGAAACCGCTCCATCGCGCCATCCAGCGTGCATGAAGCGGTGTCTCAAGGGGCCGCCCGCGGCCCGGCAAAGTGGGTCAACAAAGTGGGTCAACAAGCCGCGCTGCTCACGAGCCGCTGCAGCGCCTCGGGCTTGAGCACCGTGATCTGGCGCTGCTTGACCTCCAGAATGCCCTCGTCCTGGAACTTCGAGAAGGTGCGGCTGACCGTCTCCAGCTTCAGGCCCAGGTAGGAGCCGATCTCCTCGCGGGTCATGCGCAGCACCAGGTCGTGGGCCGAGTAGCCGCGCGCCTGCAGACGCTGGGTGAGGTTGAGCACGAAGGCGGCAACGCGTTCCTCGGCGCGCATGCTGCCCAGCAGCATCATCACGCCGTGGTCGCGCACGATCTCGCGGCTCATGATGCGGTGCAGCTGCATTTGCAGCGCGCCGAAGTCGCGCGCCAGATGCTCGATCTCGCCGAAGGGCAGCACGCAGACCGAGGAGTCCTCCAGCGCCACCGCGTCGACGGTGTGCTGGCCGCTGCCGATGCCATCCAGGCCGAGCAGCTCGCCGGCCATCTGGAAGCCGGTCACCTGCACGCGGCCGTCCTCGGCCGACAGACAGGTCTTGAAGAAGCCGGTGCGCACCGCGTACAGCGCGTGGAAGCTGTCGCTGGTGCGGAACAGGGGTTCGCCCCGCGGCACCGTACGGCGCTGGCTGATCAGGCCATCCAGTCGCTCCATGTCGGCCGGCGCCAGGCCCAGCGGCAGGCACAGTTCCTTCAGATTGCAGGCAGAGCAGGCGGTGCGCAGCGGCTCCATGCGGACGGGCGGGATGACGGTGGTCATGGGCTTGATCATAAGAACGCTTTCCAACGCGCCGCTGACGGAGGCCTTGCGGCAGATCAAGGCGGGGTCAAGCCGGCGCGGGCAGCATGCGACCATGCTCGCCAGTCTCAGTCCGTCTCCCTTGCAGGTGCTGCCGCCGGCCCTGCTCGACCGCCTCGGCAGCGCCGGTCCCCGCTACACCAGCTACCCCACGGCCGACCGCTTCGTCGAGGCCCATGGGCCGGAGCAGCACGCGCAGGCGCTGGCCCAGCGCGCGCAGGGGCCGGGCCGGGCCGCGCCGCTGTCGGTCTACGTGCATGTGCCCTTCTGCGAATCGCTCTGCTACTACTGCGCCTGCAACAAGATCGTCACCAAGCACCATGAGCGCGCCGCCGGCTACCTGAAGCTGCTGGATGCCGAGATCGCGCTATGGACCTCGGCGCTCGGCGGCCGTCCGGCCGTGACGCAGCTGCACCTGGGCGGCGGCACGCCGACCTTTCTCTCCGACGCCGAGATGAGCCAGTTGGTCGAGCGCCTGCGCGAGGCCTTCGACTGGCGGCCTGGCATCGAGGCCTCGATCGAGATCGACCCGCGCACCGTGACCCGCGAGCGCCTCGCGCATCTGAAGCAGCTCGGCTTCAACCGCATCAGCTACGGCGTGCAGGACTTCGACGCCCGAGTTCAGCAGGCGGTGCACCGCGTGCAGCCCTTCGAGCAGGTCGAGCAGCTGATGCGCGATGCCCGCGAGCTGGGCTTCGCCTCGATCAATGTCGACCTGATCTGCGGCCTGCCTCTGCAGACAAAAACCAGCTTTGCGCGCACGCTGGAGCAGGTGGCGCAATTGCGCCCGGACCGCATCGCGCTCTATGCGTACGCGCACCTGCCGCAGCGCTTCAAGGCGCAGCGCCGCATCCACAACGCCGACCTGCCGGCGCCGGAGACGCGGCTGCAGCTGCATGCCGACGCCATCGCGGCCTTTCTGGCTGCCGGCTACGAGCACATCGGCATGGACCATTTCGCGCTGCCCGAGGACGCGCTGGCCCAGGCCAAGCGCCAGGGCCGGCTGCACCGCAACTTCCAGGGCTATGCGGTGCAGCCCGACGGCGACCTGATCGGCCTGGGCGTGTCGGCGATCAGCCGCGTCGGCCCGACCTATGCGCAGAACGCCAAGACCCTGGAGGAGTACGCCGACGCGCTGCAGCAGGGCTTGTGGCCGGTGCAGCGCGGCATCGCGCTGAGCCGCGACGACCTGGTGCGCCGTGCCGCCATCATGGCGCTGATGTGCCAGGGCCGGCTGGACTTCGACGACCTGGGCGCCGCCCATCTGCTCGACGCCCGCCAGTACTTCGCGCAGGAGCTGGAGGCCCTGGCCTCTCAGCAGGCCGAAGGCCTGGTGCGGGTCACGGATCAGGCGGTGGAGGTCACGCCGCTGGGCTGGTTCTTCGTGCGTTCGGTGGCCGCGGTGTTCGACCGCCATCTGCAGCAGGACCGCGCCCGCGAGCGTTACTCCAAAATCATCTGAATGAAGGCTGAGCTCGCGCCGCGCTGATGCTGGACCTTGCCCTGGTCGGCACCCTGGCCCTGATGGGAGCGGCCAGCGTGCCGCATTGCGCGCTGATGTGCGGCGCGCCCTGCGCGGCGGCCACCGGCGGCGCGCAGGCGCTGCCGGCGCAGGCGGGTTTCCAGCTCGGCCGCCTGATCGGCTATGCGGCGGTCGGTGCCCTGGCCGCGGCGGCCATGGGCCTGCTGCGCGAGGCCGCGGTGCTCAACGGCCTGCTGCGCCATCTCTGGACCCTGTTGCACAGCGCGCTGTTCGCGCTCGGCCTGTTCCTGCTCTTCACCGCGCGCTGGCCGGCCTGGCTGGGCCAGATGGGCGTGAAGCCTTCGGGCACCGTGCGCTGGCAGCGCGCGGCCGGCAGCGGCCTGCTCTGGTTTGCCTGGCCCTGCGGCGTGCTGCAGGGCGCGCTGCTGGTGGCCGCGCTGGCCAACACGGCGGCCGGCGGCGCGGCGGCGATGGCCGCCTTCGCGCTGGCCTCCAGCCCCGGCCTGCTGGCTGCGCCCTTGCTGCTGCGCAAGCTGCTTGCAAGGCCGGGCCGCGAGACTTGGGCCCCGCGCCTGGCCGGCCTGATGCTGGCCGCCGCCAGCGCCTGGGCGCTCGGCCATGGCCTTTGGGCCAAGGTGGTCGAGTTCTGCGGTCTTTAGAATCCCGCCCCTGTCACCCTTTCCCACCCACCGCACAGCGGAGCCTCACCCATGTACCAGCACATCAAGGTGCCCGAAGGCGGCGCGAAGATCACGGTCAACGCCGACTTCTCGCTGAACGTCCCGAACAACCCCATCATTCCGTACATCGAGGGTGACGGCACCGGCTTCGACATCACCCCGGTGATGATCAAGGTGGTCGACGCGGCCGTGGCCAAGGCCTACGGCGGCGCCAAGAAGATCCACTGGATGGAGATCTATGCCGGCGAGAAGTCGACCAAGGTCTACGGCCCTGACGTGTGGCTGCCCGAAGAGACCCTGCAGGTCCTGAAGGACTACGTCGTGTCGATCAAGGGCCCGCTGACGACGCCGGTCGGCGGCGGCATCCGCTCGCTGAACGTTGCGCTGCGCCAGGAACTGGACCTCTACGTCTGCCTGCGCCCCGTGCAGTACTTCGACGGCGTGCCCAGCCCGGTCAAGGAGCCGCACAAGGTCGACATGGTGATCTTCCGCGAGAACTCGGAAGACATCTACGCCGGCATCGAGTTCGAAGCCCGCAGCGACAAGGCCAAGAAGCTGATCGCCTTCCTGCAGAACGAATTCGGCGTGAAGAAGATCCGCTTCCCCGAGTCCTCGGGCATTGGCGTCAAGCCGGTCAGCCAGGAAGGCACCGAGCGCCTGGTGCGCAAGGCCATCCAGTACGCGATCGACAACGACAAGCCCTCGGTGACCATCGTGCACAAGGGCAACATCATGAAGTTCACCGAAGGTGGCTTCCGGGATTGGGCCTATGCGCTGGCGCAAAAGGAATTCGGCGCTGAGCTGATCGACGGCGGCCCGTGGTGCAAGTTCAAGAATCCGAAGACGGGCAAGGAAATCACCGTCAAGGATTCGATTGCTGACGCCTTCCTGCAGCAGATCATCCTGCGCCCGGCCGAGTACAGCGTGATCGCCACGCTGAACCTGAACGGCGACTACGTGTCCGACGCGCTGGCCGCGCAAGTGGGTGGCATCGGCATCGCCCCGGGCGCGAACCTCAGCGACTCGATCGCCATGTTCGAAGCCACGCACGGCACCGCACCGAAGTACGCCGGCAAGGACTACGTCAACCCGGGTTCCGAGATCCTCTCGGCCGAGATGATGCTGCGCCACATGGGCTGGACCGAGGCCGCCGACGTCATCATCAGCTCGATGGAAAAGTCCATCCTGAGCAAGAAGGTGACCTATGACTTCGCCCGCCTGATGGACGGCGCGACCCAGGTCAGCTGCTCGGGCTTCGGTCAGGTGATGATCGAGAACATGTAAGCCTCGCGGCTTGCCTGCGCAAAGCCCCGCCTTGTCGGGGCTTTTTTGCTTTGGCGGGCGCATGCTTTAGCCCCGCTGCGACGGGGCCTCTCAATTCAGCGCGGATAGGTTGGCAGCGCCGTGTCGTCCAGGCCCACGCGGCTCAGCAGCGCGGCGAAGCGCGGGTCGGCGTGCAGCGGCTTCATGCGCGGATCCTGGCGCAGGAAGATCAGGCAGTTCGAGCGCTTGACCGCCGCGTCCTCCAGCGCTGCGAGGGCCAGCTCCTGTTCGCCCAGGCTCAACCAAGCGGCGGCGGACTCGTAGGGGCAGACGAAGCCGCCGACCTCCTGCGCGCGCTGCAGCAGCGGGCGCACCCTGTCCGGCTGGCCGGCGTAGCCGTAGACCTGGGCCAGCATGACCAGGCTGACGGCGGAGCCGTCGAGCTCGGCACCGCGCTCGGCCAGCGGCACGGCGCGCACGTGATCGCCGGTGATCGAGGCGCCGATGCCGGCGCCGGAGAAGATCACGCCGACATCCGGGTGCTGACGCATCTTGCGCTCGGCCCAGGCGCGCGCCGCCTGCCGTTCACCGGCCATGAACAGCGCCCAGTTGCCCCAGTCGGCCATTTCCGCGTTCAGCGGGTCCAGACGCTCGGCGGTGGCCAGCGCCTGCTTCACCTTTGCGGCTTCACCCAGGCCGGCGTAGTAGAGCGCGAAGCCCAGCTCGGTCTGCGCCAGCCCGGGATCGCGCCGGCGCGCCGCGTTCAAGGCGGTCCAGGCGTCCTTCCAACGCCAGGCCATCACATAGGACAGGCCCAATGACGACCAGACCTCGGCCGAGTCCGGGCGCAGCGCCTGCGCCTCGGACAGCGAGTCGACCACCGCCTGCAGCAGGCTGGCCGGCGGCTCGAAGTAGGCGAACAGCTGGCGGTAGGCATCGCTGCGCGCCACGTAGGCGTCGAAGAAGTCGGGGTCCAGCGCGATCGCCTCGTTGAACAGCGCGATCGCGCGGCGCAGCGACTCGTGCTTGACCAGGTCCAGCTCGTGCCGCCCGGCCACATAGCGCTCGTAGGCCTGCAGGTTGGCGGTGGGCAGCTCGGCCAGCGCGCGCCGTTCGTCGGCGAGGATGGCCACCTTCAGTGCGTTGGAGACGGCGGCGGCGATCGCCGACAGGGTCGCGAAGCTGCCGGTGTCACCGGCGCCGCCGGCGTAGTCCCGCTCCCAGATCACGCGCCCGCTGCGCAGGTCTTCCAGCTCCACGGCCAGGCGAAGCTGCTGGCCGTCGGCGCCGAGCAGGCTGCCGTCGAGCACATAGCGCAGTTCGGGCAGCTGGGCGCGGATGTGCTCGCGCGTCTTGCGGCCCTTGAAGGTGAAGGCCGAAGGGGCCGGCACCACGCGCAGGCCGGAGATCTTGCGCAGATTGCGGATCAGCTCGCGCGTTGCCTGGTCGGCCTGCGGCCCCCAGTCCGCGGGCGCATCGCCCGGCACATCGAGGGGCAGCACCAGCACATAGGGGGGCTCGGTGCCCGCACTGCGGCCGGGCGCCAGGCCCCAGCGGGCGGCCAGCAGCGCCAGCGCGGCGAGCAGCAGGGCGCTCAGGCCCAGGGCCCAGCGCCGTCGCGGCGCTGCGGCGTCGGGCGTGCTCGGTGTTGGGGCGGGCGGTGCGGGCGCTGAGGTCGGCGTCGGCTCCGGCAGCTCTTCGACCGGCGCGACGAACTGGTAGCCGCGGCCGCGGACCGTCTGGATGAGCTGCTGGCGCTCGCCGTCGTCGCCCAGCAGTCGGCGCGCGCTCTTCACGTGGTTGCCCAAGGTCGCGTCGGAGACCTCGCGGCCGTCCCAGACCTCGCGGAACAGCTCGTCGCGCGACAGCACGCGCTCGCGGTGGCGGATCAGGTAGACCAGCAGGTCGAAGACCTTGGGCTCGACCGGCAGCGGCTCGCCGCCGACGCTGATGCGGTAGCGCGCGGTGTCGATCTCGAACTCGGCGACCCGGTATTTCATCGGCGGCGGCTCCCCAGCCTACGACGTTACGCAATGGTTTCGCAAAGATTATGCGAAGCCCATGCAGGGCCGGCGCCCTCGGGACATCGTGGAAGCCCTCCCTCCACCGTTCCAGGAGTCCCCATGCCGACCCCGTTGCCCACGCCGCTGCAAATCCTGCTCGACCCCGTGTCCCTGACCGTGCTGGCGCTGTACGCCGCGCTGATCGGTCTGGAGGCCTTGTTCCCCGCCCGCGCGCTGCCGGCGGTGCCCGGCTGGCGCGGACGCGGTCTGGCCGCCTTCATCGGTTTCTTCTTCCTCTCGTCCTACCTGCCGCTGCTCTGGACCGAGACCCTGGCGCGCTACCAGCTGCTCGACCTCAGCGCGCTGCACCCGCTGCTGGCTGCCGGCCTGGCGGTGCTGCTCTACGAACTGCTCGTGTACCTCTGGCACCGCGCGATGCATGGCTCGACCTGGCTGTGGCGCGGCTTCCACCAGATGCACCACAGCGCCGAGCGCCTGGACAGCTATGGCGCCTTCTACTTCAGCCCGCTGGACATGGTCGGCTGGACCCTGCTGAGCAGCCTGACGCTGACCCTGGGCCTCGGCGCCCAGGCGACCAGCTACTTCCTGTATGCGACGACGCTGATGGCGGTGTTCCAGCACCTGAACCTGCGCACGCCGCAATGGCTGGGCTACATCGTGCAGCGGCCGGAAAGCCATAGCGTGCACCACCAGCGCGGTTTGCACCGCTGGAACTACAGCGACCTGCCGCTCTGGGACCTGGTCTTCGGCACCTTCCGCAACCCCAAGGACTTCGCGGCCGAAGCCGGTTTCCACGACGGCGCTTCGGCGCGCGTGCTGCCGATGCTGATGTTCCGCGACGTGGCCGAGGAGCGCTAGCCAGTCGGGCTCAGTGCCTGGGCTTGGCCGCATTGCCGAGGATCAACGCCCGCCCGGCGAACAGGCCGCCGCTGGTCTCCAGGGCCGTGCGCTCGGCGTCGCGGCGGCGCAGGTCCTCGGCGATCGCATCCGCCTCCTCGGGGCTCAGGCCCAGCGCCAGGTTCGCCTCGCGACCGAGCAGCATGGCCGACTCGAAGCTCTCGCGCACGATGAAGTCGGCGTTCGCCTTCTGCAGCTCGACCAGGTGCTCGCGGTCGTAAGCGCGCACCAGCACCTTGGACTGCAGGCACAGATGCTTGAGCGCCTCGACCATGCGCGTGGCGGCGACCTTGTCGTCGACGCAGACCAGGATCGCCCGCGCATGCGCGGCGCCGGCCGCCTGCAGCACCTCGGTGCGCGAGCCGTCGCCGTAGAAGACCTTGAAGCCGTACTCGCCAGCGCCGCGCACGACCTCCGGGTCGCGGTCGATGATGGTCAGCTCGGCGCCCTGCAGCAGCACATGCTGGCTGACGATCTGGCCGACGCGGCCGAAGCCGATCAGCAGCACGCTGGCGCGCTGGTCCTGCGGCGCCTCGACGCCGTCCAGCGAGGCCGCGGGCGCCGGCCCCCAGCGCTTGTGGGCCAGCACCACCAGCGGCGTCAGCGCCATCGACAGCACGACGATGGCCGTCATGTTCGCGTTGACCACCGGGTCGATCACGCCCTTGGCCAGCGCGGCGGCGAAGAGCACGAAGGCGAACTCGCCGCCCTGCGCCATCAGCACCGCGCGGTCCAGCGCATCGGCATGGCTGCTGCGTGCCAGCCGCGCCACGCCGTAGATGCAAACGGCCTTGACCGCCATCATGGCGAGCACGCCGGCGACGATCAGCGGCCAGTTGCGCCCCACCACGGCGAGGTCCAGCGACATGCCGACGCCAATGAAGAACAGGCCCAGCAGCAGGCCGCGGAACGGTTCGATATCCGCCTCCAGCTGGTGGCGGAAGCTGGACTCCGACAGCAGCACGCCGGCCAGGAAGGCGCCCATCGCCATCGAGAGCCCGCCGAGCTGCATCAGGAGCGCGGCGCCGAGCACCACCAGCAGCGCGGCGGCGGTCATCACCTCGCGGGCCTTGGCCCGTGCCAGCAGGCCGAACAGGGGGTTGAGCAGCCACAGGCCGGCGGCAATGAGCGCGCCCAGCGCGGCCAGGCCGATGCCGACGCTGGTCCAGGCGCTGCCGGCCGCTACCGCGCCGCTGCCGGCCGGCGCCAGAAAGGCGACCAGGGCCAGCAGCGGCACGATCAGCAGGTCTTCGAGCAGTAGGATGGAAACGATGTGCTGACCGCGGGGCGTGGCGATGTCGCCGCGCTCGGCGAGCAACTGCATGACGATGGCCGTCGAGGTCAGCACGAAGCCCATCGCGCTGACGAAGGAGACCGCCAGCGGGAAGCCGAAGGCCAGGCCCACACCGGTCAGCAGCAGGCCGCAGACCAGCACCTGCAGATTGCCAAGGCCGAAGATCTGCCGGCGCAGGCTCCACAGATGCGAGGGCCGCATCTCCAGGCCGATCACGAACAGGAACATCACCACGCCCAGTTCGGCGGTGTGCAGGATGGACTGCGGGTCGCTGAACAGGCCGACGCCGAAGGGGCCGATGACCAGGCCGGCGGCCAGATAGCCGAGCACCGAACCCAGGCCGATGCGCTTGAACAGCGGCACCGCGACCACGGCGGCGCCGAGCAGGGTGACGATCTTCAGCAGCTCGCCGGCATTGCCTTCCATGGCCATCGGCGCCCCTTTTTGAGTGGCCGCGACGCAGCCGGTCGAGGCATTCTCAGCGCGGCAGCAGGATGCGCGCGCGCAGCCCGCCGCTGCTGCGGTTTTCCAACAGCAGCGTGCCGCCGTGCAGCTGCACGCAGGAGCGGGCGATCGCCAGGCCGAGGCCGACGCCGCCATGGCGCTGGCCGTCGCCGCGCACGAAGGGCTCCATCACCTGCGCCAGCGCGGCCTCGGGGATGCCCGGGCCGTCGTCCTCGACCTCGAGGCTCAGCCCGGCCACGCCCCGGTCGTGCAGCCGCAGCAGCACCTCGTCGCCATGCTGCAGCGCGTTGTCCAGCAGATTGCCGATCGCCCGGCGCAGCGCCAGCGGGCGGCCGCGCCAACGCAGTGGGCCGGGGGCGGCGCTCAGCTGCAGGCGGCGGCCACCGAGGCGCCGCGCGTCCACCAGGTCGGCGCACAGCGCGTGCAGGTCCAGCTCGACCGGTGCTTCGTCGCGGCTTTCGTCGCGGCTGAAGCGCAGGGTCTCGTCGACCAGGGCCTGCAGCTCGTCCAGCGAGCGCAGCATGGCCGCCTTCAGCGGCGCCTCGTCGACCAGGGCCACGCGCAGCCGCAGCGCGGTCAGCGGCGTGCGCAGATCGTGGCTGATCGAGGCCAGCAGCCGCGTGCGTTCGTCGACATAGCGGCCCAGTCGGTCCTGCAGCTCGTTGAAGCCGGCCGTCAGCTCGCGCAGTTCGCGGGGGCCGCGCAAGGGCAGGGGCGGCGGCCGATCGCCGCGGCCGAAGGCCTGCATGGCCTCGACCAGGCTGCGCAGCGGGCGCAGCATGCGGCGCAGCGCCAGCGCGCCGGCGCCGACGATGAGCAGTGCGCTGGCCGCCAGCAGCACGGCGCTGAGCGCCCGCTCGCCGGGCGGCGCTAGCGGTGCCAGGCGGGCGTTCAGCCAGCGGCCGTCGGGCAGCGCGAGCGCAACCCGCAAGCCCGGCGGCGCCTGCCCCGGCCACCAGGCTGGCCAAAGGCTGTGCCCGGCTTCGTCCAGACGGTCCAGCGGCCCGAGGTGGACGCGCACCGCCGCAGCGTCCAGCGCCAGGCTTTCGCGCAGCTGCGTGGCCAGCCGGTGCTCATCGGTCGTCATCGCGGCGTCGACCAGCGCCGGCTCGGCCTGGACCTGGAAGCGCGCCTCCGCGGCGCTCTTGGCGTCGAGCAGCAGGCCGATGCGCTCCGGCCTGGCCGTGGTCGCCAGCCGGTAGGCCGCGGCCAGCCGGGCCAGGCCCTGCTCGCGCGCGACCGGGTGCAGCGCGCCGGCGGCCTGCCACCACAGCGGCAGCACCGCGGCATAGGCGAGCAGCAGCGCGCCGACGAGCACCAGCAGCAACTGGCTGCCGAAGCGCAGCGGCGCGCCGGGGCACACTCAGGCCGCCAGCGCCAGCGCGGGGAGGCGTTGCACCGGCACCGCCAACAGGTAGCCGTCGCCCCAGGCGGTGCGCAGCAGCACCGGGCGGCGCGGGTCGGACTCGATCTTGCGGCGCAGGCGGCTGACCTGGCTGTCGATGCTGCGGTCGTAGACCTCGGCTTCGCCGTCGCTGCACAAATCGAGCAGGCGCTGGCGGCTGAGCACCTCGCCGGGGCGCTGCGTGAGCACCGCGAGCAGGCGGGCTTCGCTGGCGCTGAGCGTGAGCTGGCGGCCTTCCTCATGGACCAGCGTCTGCTGCCTGGGGTTGAAGCACCAGCCGCCAAAGCGGTAGATCCAGGCCGTCGACACCGCGTCGCGCACCGGCCGGCAGCGGCGCAGCACATTGCGGATGCGCGCGGCCAGCTCCTCGGGGTCGAAGGGCTTGGCCAGGTAGTCGTCGGCGCCAGCATCCAGCCCGGCGACGCGCTGCGCGGGTTCGGCTAGCGCCGACAGCAGGACCACCGGCGGGCCGCCGGCCTGGGCGATCTCCCGGCACAGCGCCAGGCCGTTGCCGTCGGGCAGCAGCACATCCAGCACCACCAGATCGGTGGGCTGCGCGTCCGCCAGCGCCTGGCGGGCACCGGCCGCGTGGGCCGCGGTGCGCACGGCAAAGCCGCGCCGGCTCAGGAAGGCCTCCAGCGCGTCGCGGATCTCGGGATGGTCATCGACGACCAGCAGATGACCGGCGCTTGCCATAAGTTGACAAAGTTTTAAGAACGGTAATGCGTACGATTCTCATTTGAACATACAAAACCCTGGAGTTCCTGATGTCCCCGCTGCGTCGGAGCCGTGTTTCGGCTCTTGCTTCCCTGCGTCTTCGTCCTGCCGCGCTGGCGGCCGCCAGCCTGTTGCTGGGCGCCGTGCCGGCCTTTGCCCAAGGCAGCGGCCAGGCGGCCGCCTCGGCCCCGAACCCGGACACCACGCTGGCACCGGTCGTCGTCTCGGCCTCGCGCATCGTGCAGAAGATCACCGACGCCCCGGCCAGCATCAGCGTGGTCTCGCGCGAGGAACTGCAGACCCGGCCCTACCTGACTCTGCTCGACGCGCTGCGCGATATCGAGGGCGTGGACGTCGGCGAGACCCGCGACAAGGCGGGTGCTGGCACCATCAGCATCCGCGGCATGGGCGCCGACTACACCCTGGTGCTGATCGACGGCCGCCGGCAGAGCAATGTCGGCGACATCTACCCGAACAACTTCGGCGGCAGCCAGTTCAGCCACCTGCCGCCGCTGGAGGCGATCGAGCGCATCGAGGTCATCCGCGGCCCGATGTCCACGCTCTACGGCTCCGACGCGATCGGCGGCGTGATCAACGTCATCACGCGCAAGGTCGGCACGCACTGGCTGGGTTCGGTGAGCCTGAGCACCACCCAGCAGAGCAAGGACGAGTTCGGCGACGACCGCACGGTCGACGTTTACGCCACCGGCCCGCTGCTGCCCGGCCTGCTCGGCCTGTCGGTGCGTGGCAACTACTACGACCGCGATGCGTCCAACCCGCAGTACGAGGGCCTGCCGCTGCCGGACGGCACGACCTGGAACCGCAGCCTGGGCTTCGGCGGCGGCGGCCGCACGGTCGAGAACCTGACCAAGGCCGGGGGCTTCCGCCTGGCGCTCACGCCGGCCACGGGCCACGAGATCCTGTTCGACGTCGATGTCTCGCGTCAGAGCTACGACAACAGCGAAGCCCAGCTCGGCACGCTGGACGGCGTGGAATCGCTCTGGCGCACCGGCAACAAGGCCACCCCGGCCTATGCCAACCCCTACTACAACGCCAGCTACACCGGCACCGCGGCCAACCTGACGACCTGGAACCCGCAGACCCTGGCGCGCGCCGTCGTTGCGAACCCGAACTTCGACCCGACGCGCGCCGTCAGCTCGTCGAACGCGCCGTTCCGCAACGTGCTGGTCGCGCAGCCCCGGGTCGGCTACACCGAGAAGCAGCGCTTTGATCGCGAGCAATGGTCGCTGAGCCACAACGGCCGCTTCGAGGGCTTCAACACCGAGCTGGTTTTCAGCCATGTGGAAACGGCCAACCTCGGCCGCTCGCAGCCGCTGACGGTCGAGGAGCGCGCCGAACTGCTGGCCTATATGAAGACCCAGGGCCAGCTGACGGCCGGCGAGCTGACCGGCGGCATCACCACCGGCGTGCCCAACGCGACCCAGGCCGCCTGGCTGAGCTCGAACTTCCTGCCTCGTGAGCGCCGCACCATGGAAGTGCGCCAGACCTCGCTGGACGGCAAGCTGGACTTCGAGATCGGCAAGGAGCACTACGTCGTGATCGGCGCCCAGATCCTCGACGCCGAGATGGAGGACGGCGTGTTCGGCATGTTCGGGGGCGGCTACGAGGCCGGCGTCGTGCAGCCGCACAAGCAATGGGCGCTGTTCGCCGAGGACAACTGGTCGCTGACCGAGCAGTTCACGCTGACCGCCGGCCTGCGCTACGACCACCACAATGTGTTCGGCAGCCGCACCAGCCCGCGCGTCTATGGCGTGTGGAATCTGTCGCCCGGCTGGACCCTGAAGGGCGGCATCAGCACCGGCTACAAGACGCCCAAGACCAGCGATCTCTACCCAGGCATCACCGGCTTCGGCGGCCAGGGCGTGAGCCCCTTCGTCGGCACGCCGGGCCTGAAGGCGGAAACCAGCGTGAACGGCGAGTTGGCGGTGTACTTCGAGTCGCGCGAGCTGAGCTTCAACGCCACGGTGTTCACGAACCGCTTCCGCAACAAGATCGCCACCGCGGAAAACGTGCCGAACTGCGAGCTGGCCGCCAGCGGTCAGAACTGCGTCGACCTCGGTGTGGGCTGGGCCGACCTCGGCTACATCAGCTTCAGCCAGAAGCAGAACATCGACCGCGCCGAGTCGCGCGGCTTCGAGCTGGCCGGCCGCGTGCAGCTGCCCTGGCGCCTGAGCCTGCGCGGCAACTACACCTACACCGACTCCGAGCAGAAGTCCGGCGTGGAAATGGGCCTGCCGATCACCGCCAACCCAGCCAAGCACATGGTCAACGCCGGGCTGACCTGGCGCGCGACCGATGCGCTGACGACCTCGCTGTCGATGGAAGCTCGCTCCAATCGCTTCCGTGCACGTGACGCGGCGACAGGTGTGGTCAGCTACTACAAGGACTACGAGATCCTGCACCTGAGTGCCAGCTATCGCTTCAGCCCCAAGCTGACCTTCAACGCGCGCATCAACAACCTGCTGGACGAAAACTTCACCTCCAGCCAGTGCAACTTGGCCGCCACGCAGGATGCCTACACCTGCCTGGACGACTACCTGATGAAGGACAAGGCGCGCAACTTCTGGGTGGGCATGAGCCTGCGCTTCTGATCGCGGGCGGCCCGCCCTCGGCCGGTGGTCGGGGCGGGCGTGTCTGGCGATGCAGCCCGCGGGGATCCGTCCCTGCGGGCTTTTTTCTTGGGCACATTCCATCGCCCCCTTCTTGATCTGGGTCAGCTTTGCGCCTGAGCGCACGCGCCGAAGGAGCCACAGCCTGCCCACAATCGCCGCCGTCGCCAGCCCCTGCGCAGGTTCCGTCGCTGCGGCGGGCCGCGCCCAGCCCGCATGAACACCCCTGTCCATGAGGCGCATGACGCCACGCCGCCGGTCCCCGCAGACCTCCCGCCCCATGCCGAGGCCGCCGCCAGCGCCCGCGAGCGCCTGGCCGTCGGCGACGGCGGCCTGAGCGCTGCGGAGGCCGCCGCCCGTCTGGCCCGCCATGGCCCGAACCGCCTCGCCACAGCGAAGCGGCGCGGCGCGCTGCTGCGTTTCCTGCTGCAGTTCCACAACGTGCTGCTCTACGTGATGCTGGCCGCGGCCGGCATCACCGCGCTGCTCGGGCACTGGGTGGACACCGGCGTGCTGCTCGCTGCCGTTATCGTCAATGCGCTGATCGGCTTCGTGCAGGAGGGCAAGGCGGAGTCGGCGCTGGACGCGATCCGCGCGATGCTGTCGCCGCAGGCTCTGGTGCTGCGCGACGGCCAGCGCCAGAGCATCGATGCCGCCGAGCTGGTGCCCGGCGACCTCGTGCTGCTGGCCTCGGGCGACCGCGTGCCGGCCGACCTGCGCCTGCTGCAGACCCGCGAGCTGCGCGTCGACGAGGCGCCGCTGACCGGCGAGTCGCTGCCGGTCGGCAAGGACACCGAGGCGGTCGCTGCCGATGCGCCGCTCGGCGACCGCCATGGCATGGCCTATGCGGGCACGCTGGTCACCTACGGCCAGGGCCTGGGCCTGGTGGTGGCCACCGCGGCCGGCACCGAGATAGGCCGCATCAACACCCTGCTGGCCGAGGTCGCCGCAAACACCACGCCGCTGCTGCGCCAGATCGACCGCTTCGGTCGCCTGCTGGCCGGCGCCATCCTGCTGTTCTCGGCGCTTGTCTTTGCCTTCGGCGTGGGCCTGCGCGGCCAGGCGGCGGCGGACATGTTCATGATGGTCGTGGCGCTTGCCGCCTCGGCGATTCCCGAGGGCCTGCCGGCGATCATGACGATCACGCTGGCGCTGGGCGTGCAGCGCATGGCGCGCCGCCAGGCCATCGTGCGCCGGCTGCCGGCGGTCGAGGCCCTGGGCTCGGTGACGGTGGTCTGCTCCGACAAGACCGGCACGCTGACGCGCAACGAGATGACCGTGCAGCGGGTGGTCTGCGCCGGCCTGGACCTGCGCGTCAGCGGCGCCGGCTACGCGCCGGAGGGTGAGTTCTTCGCCGGCGAGCGGGCCGTGGACCCCGACCACCACGAGGCCCTGGGCCTGGCGCTGCGCGCCGGCCTGCTGTGCAACGACGCGGCGATGAGCGAGACGCCGCAGGGCTGGCAGGTGGTCGGCGACCCGACCGAGGGCGCGCTCTTGGTGCTGGCGCGCAAGGCCGGCCTGGACCCGGCCCATCTGGGCGCCGCCTGGCCGCGGCTGGACGCGATTCCCTTCGAGTCCGAGCACCGCTTCATGGCCACCGCGCACCGCGACGACGCCGGGGCCGCCTGGATCTTCGTGAAGGGTGCGCCGGAGAAGATGCTGGAGATCAGCGATCGCGAATGGGGCCCCGAGGGCGAGCGCAGGATCGACGTCGACCAGTGGCGGCGCATGGCCAATGACATCGCGGCGCGCGGCCTGCGCCTGCTCGCGCTGACCTGCCGCCGCGGCGGCGCGGCCGGCGAGCGCCTGGGCTTTGCCGATGTCGAGCAGGGCTACACGATGCTCGCGCTGGTCGGCATCGCCGACCCGCCGCGTGACGAGGCGGTGGCCGCGGTGGCCGAATGCCATCGGGCCGGCATCCGCGTGAAGATGATCACCGGCGACCACGCCGAGACCGCGAAGGCGATCGGCGCGCAGCTGGCCATCGGTGCCGGCAAGCCGGCGCTGACCGGCGCCGAGATCGAGCTGATGGACGAGGCCACGCTGCGCCAGGTGGTCGGCGAGGTCGATGTGTTCGCCCGCGCCAGCCCCGAGCACAAGCTGCGCCTGGTGCATGCGCTGCAGGACGGCGGCGAGGTGGTGGCGATGACCGGCGACGGCGTCAACGACGCGCCGGCGCTAAAGCGCGCCGATGTCGGCGTGGCGATGGGTCGCAAGGGCACCGAGGCGGCCAAGGAGGCGGCCGACGTGGTGCTCGCCGACGACAACTTCGCGACCATCGCCGCCGCGGTGCGCGAGGGCCGGGCGGTCTACGACAACATCCGCAAGTTCATCCTCTTCATGCTGCCGACGAACGGCGGCGAGGCCCTGGTGGTGATCGCCGCGATCTTCCTGGAGCTGACCCTGCCGCTGACTCCGGCGCAGGTGCTGTGGATCAATATGGTCACCTCAAGCACGCTGGGCCTGGCGCTGGCCTTCGAGCCGGCCGAGCGCGGCATCATGGCCCGCGCGCCGCGGCCGCCGGGCGAGGCCCTGCTGTCCGGCTTCCTGATCTGGCGCGTGCTGCTGGTCTCGCTGCTGATGATGGCCGCCGCGCTCGGCCTGTTCCTCTGGGAGCTGGAGCAGGGCACCGGGCTGGAGACGGCGCGCACCATGGCGGTCAGCGCCATCGTGGTGGCGGAGATGTTCTACCTGCTGAACAGCCGCTTCATCACTGCGCCGGTGCTCAGCCGCGCCGGCTTCAGCGGCAACCGCGTGCTGCTCGCCGCGCTGGGGGTCTGCCTGCTGCTGCAGCTGGCCTATGTCTACCTGCCGCTGCTGCAGCCGGTGTTCGGCACCGCGCCGCTGGGTGCGGCGGACTGGCTGAAGGTGCTGGCGGCCGGGGCCGTGGTGTTCGCGGGGGCCGAGCTGGAGAAGGCCTGGATGCGGCGGCGGCTGCGCCGCGGTTTGCCCGATGCGCAGCCGGCACCGGGCTGAGCCGATGCCTGGGCCTGTGTTTCAGCGCGGGAACTGCGCGATCAGCTCCACCTCCAGCACCATGCCGGGGGCGATCAGGCGCGGCACCTGCAGCCAGCTCGCCGCCGGCGTCCAGCTGCCATAGAAGGCCTTGCGCTGCGCGTTGGCGCGGGTCAGGGCCTCGATGTCGGTGGTGAACACCGTCTCCTTGACCACATGTTCGAAGCCCAGTCCATGGGCCTTCAGGATGGCCTCGAGGCGCTGGTAGACCTGCGGTACCGCGCTGTCCATCGGGCCGTTGGCGGGCACGCCCGAGATGAAGAGCAACGAGCCGGCGCGCACCGCCTGGCAGAAGCCCAGCGCGCGCTCCGCGCGTTCGTTGCCGAAGCTGCAGCTGGGTGTCGAGGCCAGGGGTGACGGGGGCTGCGACGGACTGGCGCAGGCGCCCAGCAGGGCCACGGCGCAGAGCGCCAGCGTGAGGCGGGAAGGGGTCATGAGGCGGCTCGGACAGGGGCGGCGCGCCAGTGTCCGCCGCGCGCCGGGGCGGTGGCGGAAGTCCTGCCCTGCGCGGCTCAGCGCATGATTTTTTCGAGCGCCTTGCCTTTGGCCAGCTCGTCGATCAGCTTGTCCAACTGGCGGATGCGGCGCATCAGCGGATCCTCGACCGTTTCCACGCGAACGCCGCAGACCACGCCGGTGATCAGCGCGCTGTTCGGGTGCAGCGCCGGCGCCTCGGCGAAGAAGGCCTCGAAGCTCTTGGCCTGGTCGATCTGCTGCTGCAGCTGGGCCGGGCTGTAGCCGGTCAGCCAGCCGATCAGCGCGTCCACCTCGGCCTGGCTGCGGTTCTTGCGCTCGGCTTTTTGGACATACATCGGATAGACCTTGGCGAAGGGCATGCTGAAGATGCGATGGGCGTTCACGGGGGGCTCCTGGAGTTCAGGCTTGACTGGCCGGCTGGCGTTCGATGGTGGAGCCGCGGCAGCTTGGCCGAAGACGAGGACTCCGGTGGTCTTCAAGCGGCGGGGATCGACGGCATCCGCCTTGCCGAGGGTCGCTGCCAGCTGTTCGGGTGGCCAAGTTGGGGGGCAGAAGAAGGCCGCGAGCTTCATTGGCGGGAGTTCATCCGCGGCCGGGCGGATTGCTGCTCAGGCGGCTAGGCGGTGGGCCTTTCACTCGTCACGTCCAGACCGCTGGCTTGCCGGACCAGCCGCCGCAGCGCGTACAGCAGTTGAAGCTGGAGCAGCACCGGAAACAGGGCGACGGCGAGGCCGGTGCGCAGGCCGTCTTCCGCAGCCAGGTACACCGCGAGGACGGTGAAACCAGCGGTGGCAAGGGCCATGAAGGCGAAACGCCCCCATGAACCCACGGCGCTTCGTGCCCAGGCTCTCGGGTGAGTGAACAGCATGCCGGATCTCCTTGTGGGTGACGGTCTTGGTGAATGCATAGGGTTCCAGCGACATCTTGCACGAGCACCCCGGGGGTGCTCATGTTCACGGCAGCGAGTTTTAAATCAACCCCATAGCGCTTGGTAATTTATGGGAGAATTATTATTATCAATTGCAAAATTGCTTAGATGGAAGTGTCCAAAAACACGAACAAGATCCGGGCTTGTCTCGGTCGGAAGGTTATGTGTCGGCTCACACATTGGCGGCGACAAATCGTTCCACTTCTTCAATCATGCTAGCGACGTCGCTGTCCGTGTATTCGCCTGTTTTGCCGTGAGCTGCTGAGTTTCGGATCGCCGCAAGCGCGGTTACGCGCTTCTGCGCCAGAGCGTTGTAAGCCCCGGATTTGACAAGGTCAGAATTCATCTTCTCAACCTTTCCCTCGGGAATTCCTGCGGAAGTGCACAACGATCTCAGTGCCGTCTCCAGAACTACGCCGGCAATGACCGCAGCAGGAGCTAAATATCCCGACTCGCGCAACGCACGTGCCTGATCTAGCTCCGAGCCGAATACCTCTGCTTGTATCAACCCGCGGACGCTCCGTAGGTATCCGCCCTCGTAGTCTTCTCGTGCAGCTAGAAAGATGGCTTTGAGTGCTCCGAGAACGCCAAAGTTAGTTCCGTAGAAGCTGACGTCTTGATTTTTGGCGAATTCTTGGAGGTGCTCAGAATTCGGCCCGCAGGCCTGCGATAGGAGGCTTTTGACCTTTACCTTCCATTCCAACAGAGCGTTGGAATCAATATCAGTAATTGATCTTCCAATATACTCATCATAGACCTGCTTCTTCGACGCCATGAGCTTCTCCATCTGATCCTCTAGCTCGCCGAAACGTTTAGTGTAGAGATCAGTCACGGAAGCCTCCCTAAGACATAACGCGCCACGTAAGGGGTGCCCGCTTGGCCTTGCTGAAGCGATGCGCTGAGTGAGCGTCCCCTTGACCTCCGAGTTAGGCAGGTGACAGATGACATATGGATTCGGCTATTTGACCGAAGCCGGCAAACTTTGGAAAACATGGTCGTAGATTGGTTTGATGCCAAGCTCCGCGAAGACTTGGTTGGTGTACTGGACTGCGCGCTTCAACGCCCAGCTTGCGCAGCCCGCCCCGAGCCACCCATCTGCACGCATGCCAACGGCCCCTGAACGAGGCTTGAATCGGCCCTGTATTTGTTGGGGTAGCTTGCTGTCAAGAAAATTGCGTGGTCGTGCCATGCCAGGCGTGCCCACATCAAACCATTCTGCTTTGTAGTGAACTAACTCGTTGCGAAGGCGAATAGCTGTTGCAAGGTCTTGACCTGGATTGCAATTCTTTGGAATGGGTTTTTTCTGAGCAGCTAGAAGCAGGATGTCAAATTTTTCAGTGACCTTGGATTTTTGAACCGCCTCCGATTTACCAAGGTTGGCTATAAGAGTTATCAAACTATTTTGGATTGGTGAGAGGTGGCCTCCATCTTTCTGTGCCGCATCAGCAAAAAGTTCATTTGCTAATGCCTCCAGAAAGGCCACAGTCGTAAATAAAGATGATGCGGAGTATCCGGCGATCAGAGTGTCGAGTGATCCATTGTGGGATGTGACGTTGCAGCGTCGTTCAAGTCTTTCCGCTCGGCACACAAAGTACCCGGCGACTTGAAGGTGCTGGATGGAGTAGTACGTCTGGCTGGATATCGAGGTGATTGTCATGAGGAGCGGCCTAATTAGTCGCGGGCCGCACCGCGATCGTATAGATATGGCCATTTCTGGCTACCGATAGCCAGAAATGACTATCCGTGAGGCACTTCTCAAAATCTCAATTTTTGGCCATGCAGCCGAATGCAAGTCGCTGATTTTTATGTGGCGTTGTCGGCCGAAAAATGGGTTTCTAGAAGTGCGCCGTGGATTCCATTGCGACCCTCGGGCGTTTCTCGAAACTGCCTTTCCAGCTGGCTGCACTACATACAGATCAAGGATGTGAGCTGGGTCACATGATCAGAAGTCGAGGTTTCGAGAAGTACCCCCTACCTGGCCTGCGCGAACTCATCCGACGCTTCGCGCCGGCCGTGAGAGTTGGCCCCGACACGCTGCGGCAGGAACCAAGCCTCCGTCTTTGAGCCCGGCTGAGGCCGCACGTCGCCCCACCCCAGCGCCCGTCTTTGCGGGCCCAAGTGCTTGTCGCATATCGCCTTTCCCTGGTTTCTTGTGGATACCCATGCCGTCCGCCGCGGCAGCCGCCCGTCGGCGGTCGTTATCGCTTGGCGGATCGATTGCCGCGCCCATCATGCCCGCAGGCCGCCGCCTTGCGCAGCCCCGGATGAACCCAAACAAGCCCTCGGCACCCGTTCGCGGCCTTCGAAAGAGTCCACGGAAATCAAGGCTTTAGACTCGCCCCTATGTCCCTGCTGCTCCTGCTGGCGCTGCCCTTCATCGGCAGCGCGGTTGCTGCGCTATTGCCGACCAATGCGCGCAACCTCGAATCCCTGTGGGCCGCCCTGGTCGCCTTGGCCGTGGCGGTGCCCCTGGCGTTGATGTATCCGGATGTCGCGGCTGGGCAGGTGCTGAGCGAGCGCCTGGAATGGCTGCCGTCGCTGGGCATCAATTTGGTGGTGCGCCTGGACGGCTTCGCCTGGATGTTCGCGATGCTGGTCAGCGGCATGGGCCTGCTGGTCATCGTCTACGCCCGCTACTACCTGTCGCCGGAGGACCCGGCCGCCCGCTTCTACTCGCTGCTGCTGGGCTTCATGGGCGCCATGCTGGGCGTCGTGGTTTCCGGCAACCTCGTGCAACTGGTCGTCTTCTGGGAGCTGACCAGCGTCTTCTCCTTTCTTTTGATCGGTTACTGGACGCACCGCAAGGATGCCCGCCGCGGCGCGCGCATGGCCTTCACGGTCACCGCGACCGGCGGCCTGGCCCTGCTCGGCGGCGTGCTGCTGCTCGGCCATATCGTCGGCAGCCTGGAACTGGATGCGGTGCTGGCCGCCGGCGATGTGGTGCGCGCCCACCCGCTCTACCCGGTGGCGCTGGGCCTGGTGCTGGCCGGCGCGCTGACCAAGAGCGCGCAGTTCCCCTTCCATTTCTGGCTGCCGCACGCGATGGCGGCGCCCACGCCGGTGTCGGCCTATCTGCACTCGGCCACCATGGTGAAGGCCGGTGTCTTCCTGCTGGCGCGGCTGTGGCCGGTGCTGGCCGGGACGGATGCCTGGTTCTGGATCGTCGGCGGTGCCGGCCTGGCCACCTTGCTGCTGGGCGCCTATGCGGCGATGTTCCAGAACGACCTCAAGGGCCTGCTTGCTTACTCGACGATCAGCCACCTCGGCCTGATCACCCTGCTGCTGGGCCTGAACAGCCCGCTGGCCGCGGTGGCCGCGGTCTTCCACATGATGAACCACGCGACCTTCAAGGCCTCGCTGTTCATGTCCGTGGGCATCATCGACCACGAGAGCGGCACGCGCGACATGCGCAAGCTCGATGGCCTGTACCGCGCCATGCCGATCACCGGCACCCTGGCCATCGTGGCCTGCGCGGCGATGGCCGGCGTGCCGCTGCTGAACGGCTTCCTGTCCAAGGAGATGTTCTTCGCCGAGACGGTGTTCGTGAGCAGCAGCCCGGCGGTCGAGTACGGTCTGCCGCTGCTGGCCACGCTGGCCGGGGTGTTCGCCGTCGTCTACTCGCTGCGCTTCGGCCACGACGTGTTCTTCGGCAAGCCGCCGCTGGACTGCCCGCGCAAGCCGCACGAGCCCACGCACTGGATGCGCGTGCCAGTCGAACTGCTGGTGCTGGCCTGCCTGGTGGTGGGCACGCTGCCGGCCTGGTCGATCGGGCCGCTGCTGGCCACCGCGGCGCAGCCGGTCGTTGGCGGCACGCTGCCGGAGTACAGCCTGGCGGTCTGGCATGGCTTCAACACGCCGCTGGTGATGAGCCTGGTGGCGACGCTGGTGGGCCTGCTCGTCTACCTGCGCTTTGCCGAGGCCTTCAAGCGCCGCGGCAGCACGCGCGCGCCCGGCCTGCTGGGCCTGGACGGCAAGGCGGTGTTCGAGAACCTGCTGGCCCGCGGCAGCCTGCTGGCGCGCGCGCTGATGCGCGTGGCCGGCGCGCGCCGCCTGCAGCCGCAGCTGATGTGGATGGTCATCATTGCCGGCCTGGCCGGCGTGGCCTCGGCGCTGATCGTGCCGCTGACCTGGGGCGACCGCCCGCGCGTGCCGGTCACGCTGGAGTTCATCCTGCTCTGGCTGATCGGCGGCGCCTGCGCGATCGGCGCCGCCTGGCAGGCCAAGTTCCACCGCCTGGCGGCGCTGATCATGCTCGGCGTCGTCGGCCTGGCGCTGTGCATCACCTTTGCCTGGTTCTCGGCGCCCGACCTCGCGCTGACCCAGCTCTCGGTCGAGGTGGTCACCGTGGTGCTGTTCCTGCTCGGCCTGCGCTGGATGCCCAAGCGCCTGGCCGCCGAGGACCCGCGCACCGCGCGCCGCGCCTGGCTGCGCCGCCAGCGCGACCTGGTCATCGCCGTCGTCGTCGGCGCGCTGCTGTCGGCGCTGGCCTATGCGCTGCTGACGCGCAACGCACCGCTGTCGATCTCGCCCTTCTTCCTGGAGAACGCGCTGCCGCTGGGCGGCGGCACGAATGTCGTCAACGTCATGCTGGTCGACTTCCGCGCCTTCGACACCCTCGGTGAGATCACCGTGCTGGGCATCGTCGGCATCACCGTCTACGCGCTGCTGCGCCGCTTCCGCCCGCCGGTCGAGGTGATCGATCAGCCGGCGCAGCAGAACATCCGCCCCGAGGACGCCGAGGACGAGCAGGGCGATCTGGCCACCCGGGAGAGTGGCGACACGCCGCAGCGCTACCTGGAGGTGCCGGCGGTGCTGGTGCGCCTGCTGCTGCCGGTGGCCGGGCTGTTCGCCTTCCACCTCTTCATGCGCGGCCACAACGAGCCGGGCGGCGGCTTCGTCGCCGGCCTGGTGGTGGCGATCGCCTTCATCGCGCAGTACATGGTGGGCGGCACGCGCTGGGTGGAGGCGCGCATGCGCCTGCTGCCGCCGCGCTGGATCGCCTTCGGCCTGCTGGTGGCGTTGGCCACCGGCCTGGGCTCGATCTTCCTCGGCTACCCCTTCCTGACCACGCACACCGCGCATGTCACCTGGCCGCTGGTCGGCGAGGTGCATCTGCCGACCGCGGCGCTGTTCGACCTCGGCGTGTTCTCCGTGGTCGTTGGCGCCACGTTGCTGCTGCTGACCGCGATCGCCCACCAATCGCTGCGCGCGCGCCGCCAGCAGGCGGCGATCGAAGACGACGACTACGAAGAAGAAGGGAGGGCCTGATGGAACTCGTGATTTCACTGGCCATCGGCGTGATGGCGGGCGCCGGCATCTGGCTGCTGCTGCGCCCGCGCACCTTCCAGGTGCTGATCGGCCTCTCCTTGCTCTCCTACGCGGTCAATCTCTTCATCTTCAGCGTCGGCAGCCTGGCGGTCGACCGCGAGCCCATCGTGCAGCCCGGCCTGGCGCCGACGCTGGCCAATTACAGCGACCCGCTGCCGCAGTCCCTGGTGCTGACCGCCATCGTGATCGGCTTCGCGACCACCGCGCTGTTCCTCGTCGTGCTGCTGGCGCTGCGCGGCCTGTCCGGCGGTGACCATGTCGACGGCCAGGAGGAGCGTCCCTGATGGCTGCGATGGATCATCTGCTCGTCGCCCCGGTGCTGCTGCCCCTGGGCACGGCCGCGCTGATGCTGATGCTGGGCGAAGGCCGGCGCCGGCTCAAGGCGGTCATCAATGTGAGCGCCACCGCGCTCGGCTTGGCGCTGGCCGTGGCCCTGCTGCTGCGCGTCGCCGGGCAAGGCCCGGCCGCCGCCGCCGTCTACCTGCCCGGCAACTGGGACGTGCCTTTCGGCATCGTGCTGGTCGCCGACCGGCTTTCGGCCCTGATGGCGGTGCTGGCCGGCTGCGTCGGCCTGGCCGGCCTGCTCTATGCGCTGGCGCGCTGGCAGCACGCGGGCGTCTATTTCCATGTGCTGTTCCAGCTGCAACTGATGGGCCTGTATGGCGCCTTCCTGACCGCCGACCTGTTCAATCTCTTCGTGTTCTTCGAGGTCATGCTGGCCGCCAGCTATGGCCTGCTGCTGCATGGCGGCGGGCCGGAGCGTGTGAAGGCCGGCCTGCACTACATCGCCATCAACCTCGTCGCCTCGCTGCTGTTCCTGATCGGCGTTGCCGTGCTCTACGGCGTGACCGGCACGCTGAACATGGCCGACATCGCGCAGAAGCTGCGCCTGATCCCCGAAGCCGACCGCGGCCTGCTGCATGCCGGCGCGGCCATCCTCGCCGTCGCCTTCCTCGCCAAGGCGGCGCTGTGGCCGCTGAACTTCTGGCTGCCGCCGGCCTATGCGGCGGCCAGCGCGCCGGCCTCGGCGGTGTTCGCCATCCTCACCAAGGTCGGCGTCTACGCGCTGCTGCGCCTGTGGACCCTGTGCTTCCCGGCCGAGGCCGGCGCGTCGGCGGGCTTTGGCGGCGCGCTGCTGATCTGGGGCGGCCTGCTGACCCTGGGCTTCGGCGCCATCGGCATGCTGGCCTCGCAGCAGCTCGGCCGGCTGGCCGGCTACAGCGTGATCGCGTCCTCGGGCACGCTGATCGCGGCGATCGGCTTCGACGCCCCGGTGCTGACCGGCGGCGCGCTGTTCTACCTGGCCAGCTCGACGCTGGCCGGTTGCGCGCTGTTCCTGCTTGTCGAGCTGATGGACCGCGCGCGCCAGGTCGAGGTCGGCCCGCCGGAACTGGACGACGGCAACGACGCGCTGCCTTCGTTCCTCGACGCCGAGCCGCCGCCCGGCGTGAACCTGGACGACGACGAGGAGGCGCTGATCGGCCGCGCGATTCCTGGCGCGCTGGTGCTGCTCGGCCTGGCCTTCGTGATCTGTGCGATGGTCGTCGCCGGCCTGCCGCCGCTGTCCGGCTTCGTCGGCAAGCTGGCCATGCTCAGCGCGCTGCTGGAGATCCGCAACCCGCCGGCCTGGACCCTGTTCGGCCTGCTGATCGGCTCCGGCTTGTTCGCCGCGATGGCGCTGATGCGCGTCGGCATCCGCCATTTCTGGATCGAGCGCTCGGCGCCGCGTCTGCGCCTGATCGAAGGCCTGCCGATCGCGCTGCTGCTGGGCGCCGTGCTTGCGCTGGTGCTGCATGCGGAGACCCTGCTGGGCTATGCGCGCGCCACCGCCGAGGCGCTGCATGAGCCCTCGCACTACATCGGCGCGGTGATGAACGCGCGCACCGTGGAGGCCAAGCCATGAAGCGCGTCTTTCCCTCGCCCTGGCTGTCCTTCGGCCTGTTCGGCGGCTACCTGCTGCTGGTGCGCAGCCTGAGCCCGGGGCAGATCCTGCTGGCCCTGCTGCTCGCCTGGGCGCTCCCGCAGTTGATGGCCTCGCTGCGGCCCACGCCGGGCCCGCTGCGCCACATCGACAAGCTGATCCTGCTGATCCTGCGCGTCGGTGCCGACGTGCTGCGCTCGGCCGTCGAAGTTGCGCTGGGCGTGATGCGCGCGCGCCGCCGGCCGCCGCGCGGCGCCTTCGTCGCCGTGCCGCTGGAGCTGCGCGACGCGCATGCGCTGGCCTCGCTGGCGATGATCACCGCCGTCATCCCGGGCACCGTCTGGTCGGAGCTGGCGCCCGACCGCAGCGCGCTGCTCATCCATGTCTTCGACCTCGAAGGCGACGAAGCCGGCTTCATTGCCCACTTCAAGCAGACCTACGAGCGTCCCCTGCAGGAGATCTTCGAATGAGTTCCGGGTTGTCGATGGTGGTCAGCGTGACGCTGGTCCTCTACCTGCTGGCGATGGGCATCGGCCTGCTGCGCCTGTTCCGCGGCCCGTCGGCGCAGGACCGCGTGCTGGCGCTGGACTTCATCTACGTGGTCGGCATGCTGGTGATGCTGGTGCTGGCGATCCGCTACCAGAGCGAGATGTACTTCGAGGGCGCGATGCTGATGGTGCTGTTCGGTTTCGTCGGCTCGGTGGCGCTGGCCAAGTTCTTGCTCCGCGGCGAGGTGATCGAATGAGTATTTCGGAAACCGTCGTCGCGGTACTGCTGCTGGCCAGTGGCGGGGTCGCCCTGGTTGCCGCGCTGGGCCTGCTGCGCCTGCCGGATTTCTTCGCGCGCATGCATGCGCCGGCGCTGGCCTCGACCCTGGGCGCCTGGCTGGTCAGCTTCGCGTCCATCATCTTCTTCAGCACCCGCGGCGCCGGCCTGGCGCTGCATGTCTGGCTGATCATCATCGTGCTGTCGATCACCGCGCCGGTGACGACCATCGTGCTGGCGCGGGCGGCGCTGTTCCGCCGCCGCCAGGCCGGCGACCCGCTGCCACCGCCGCTCAAGTCGAAGCAAGAAGCTTGAGGCCGGCCACGCCGGCCAGGATCAGGCCCAGGCAGAGCAGGCGGCCGGCGCTGACCGGATCACCGAACAGCAACATGCCGAGCAGCGCGGTGCCCAGGGTGCCCAGGCCGGTCCAGACCGCGTAGGCGGTGCCGACCGGCAGGCTGCGCATCGCCCAGCCGAGCAGGCCGACGCTGACCGCCATCGCCGCCAGGCAGAGCAGGCTGGGGCCCAGGCGGCTGAAGCCCTCGCTGGATTTCAGGCTGAGCGCCCAGACGATCTCGAACAGCGCTGCAAGCAGCAGAACGGACCAGGCCATGGTGGAACTCCCGGCGCTTGCGCGCCTTGGTCCAGGCCGTCCCGGTGATGGAGATCGCGGTCGGGTCGTCCCGACCGCTGCAGGTGTTCCGCCAGTGTAGGCAGGCCGGTCCGCAGCGGGGTGCATGGCCGCCCACGCCCTGGGTGGTTGGGGCGCCACAGGGCGGCGCGGCTGGTCAGGCCCGCGGTCTGCGGGCAGCATCGGGGCATGGATGCGATCGCCGAACGCCTGCTCGACGCCGCGCTGGCCCTGGCGGCCGGGCACGGCTGGGATGCGCTGCAGCTGCACGAGCTGGCACTGCGCGAGGGCCTGACGCTGGCCGATGTGCAGCGTCGATTCGACGGCAAGGATGCACTGGCCGAGGCCTTGTTCGACCGTGCCGAGCGCGCGCTGCTGGCCGCCACCGAGCAGCCTGGCTGGGCCGCGCTGTCGGTGCGCGAGCGCCTGGCTGCGAGCCTGCAGGCCTGGTTCGCGGTGCTCGCGCCGCACCACCGGCTGGTGCGGGAGATGCTGGCCTACAAGCTGCACCCCGAGCATTTGCACCTGCAGGCCCAAGGCCTGCTGCGCATCAGCCGCACCGTGCAGTGGTGGCGCGAGGCCGCCGGCCTGCAGGCGCAGGGCTGGCGGCGCGAGCTGGCCGAGGCCGGCCTGAGCGCGATCTACCTCGGCACCGTGCTGCGCTGGCTGGGCGACGACACGCCCGGCCAGTCCGCCAGCCGGGACGGGCTGGCCCGCCAGCTGCGCCGGGCCGAGCGCCTGGCCCGCTGGCTGTAGTAATTATCAATTAGATCAAATTATCGGCGAGGGCTTGGCCCGCCGCCGCGGTCCGTGAACTGGTACACGCGTTGCTGCAGTGGCTTGGGTGAAAACGCGTAAATCGTTTTTATCATTTATGCACTTTCAAGGAGTGCCCATGTCAGACCTCAGCCTCTCCCGCCCCGACAGCCTGCTGATGCCGAGCCGGCCGCCGGCCCAGGAACTGCGCTTCCTCAGCTTCACGCTGGGCGCCGAGACCTACGGCATTCCCATCCGCGAAGTCCGCGAGGTGCGCCTCTTCGAGCGGCCGACGCCGTTGGCGCAGTCCCAGCCCTGGCTGCTCGGCCTGCTGGAGCTGCGCGGCGAGGTGCTGCCGGTGTTTGACCTGCGCCTGCGCTTCGGCCTGCCGGCCGGGCAGGACGAGCACACCGTTTGCGTGCTCGTGCAGGCGCCGGCCGGCTGCGTGGGCCTGGTCGTCGACACCGTGTCCGATGTGCTCGAGCTCGAGGCCGAGTGCATCCGCCCGGCGCCGGCCTTGGGGGCCGGCGTCGACACCCGCCATCTTGCGGGCCTGTGCAGCTGGCGCGACGGCGCGCAGGAACGCCTGATCGCGCTGATCGACATCCCCCGCCTGCTGGCCGGCCTGAGCCTGCATTGATCCTGTCTTGATCCCCAAGGAGAACGCCATGCTTGAACTTGCCAACTACCGCATCCGCACCAAGCTCGGTGCGGCCTTCGCGGCCCTGACCCTGGCCACCGCCGCCGTCGGCGGCTTCGGCCTGCTGCAACTGCAGGCCGTGCATACCAGCACCGAGGACATCGCCGGCAACTGGCTGCCCAGCGTGAAGACCCTGGGCGATCTGCGCGGTCTGGCGGCGCAGACGCGGCAGGCCGAGTCCGAGCTGGCGCTGTTCGCCGGCACGCCGCGCGCCACGGCGCTGGCGCAGCGCATCGACACGTTGGAGCAGCAGCTCGGCACTGCCGAAACCACCTACCGCGGGCTGATCAGCTCCGACGAGGAGCGCAGCGTCTACGAGCGCTTCGCGCAGCGCCACCAGGCGCACGAGGCCAGCGATCGCAAGCTGCGCACGCTGGCGCTGCAGGGCGGCGATGCGGCGCAGCAGGCGCGCGACTACCTGGTCGGCGAATCCGCCACCGCTTACAGCGCGCTGCAGACCGAACTGGACGCGCTGGTCGCGCTCAACGCGCGCGGCGCCGACGCGTCGCGCGCGGCCGCCGAGCAAAGCTATGCGCGGGCGCTCAACGGTGTGATCTTCGCGTTGCTGGCCGCGGTGGCGCTGGCGCTGGCGCTGGCGGTGATCATCACCCGCGCAATCACCCGGCCGGTGGCCCGCGCGATGGCGGCCGCCGAACGCGTGGCCGACGGCGACCTCAGCAGCGAACTCCGCGCCGAGGGCCGCGACGAGATCGCCCAGTTGCTGCGCACCCTGTCGGGCATGCAGCAGCGCCTGGCCGGCATCGTGCGCAGCGTGCGCGGCAATGCCGAGAGCGTGGCCACGGCCAGCGCGCAGATCGCCCAGGGCAATGCCGACCTCAGCCAGCGCACCGAGGAACAGGCCAGCGCGCTGCAGCAGACCGCGGCCACCATGGACGAGCTGGGCGGCACCGTGCGCAACAACGCCGACAACGCGCAGCAGGCGAGCCAACTGGCCCGCAGCGCCAGTCAGGTCGCCGACCAGGGCGGCAATCTGGTGCGCGAGGTCGTCGAGACCATGAAGGGCATCGACGGCAGCAGTCGCCGGATCGCCGAGATCATCGGCCTGATCGATGGCATCGCGTTCCAGACCAATATCCTGGCGCTGAACGCGGCCGTGGAAGCGGCGCGCGCCGGCGAGCAGGGCCGCGGCTTTGCGGTGGTCGCCGGCGAGGTGCGCAGCCTGGCCAGCCGCAGCGCCGAGGCGGCGCGCGAGATCAAGGCCTTGATCGGCGCCAGCAGCGAGCGTGTGGCCGAGGGCAATGCGCTGGTCGAGCGCACCGGCCGCACCATGGACGAGATCGTCGGCGCGATCCAGCGCGTCAACGACATCGCCGCCGAGATCAGCGCCGCCAGCGTCGAGCAAAGCACCGGCGTGAGCCAGGTCGGCGAGGCGGTCACGCAGATGGACCAGGTGACCCAGCAGAACGCCGCGCTGGTCGAGGAGAGCGCGGCCGCCGCCGAAAGCCTGCGCCAGCAGGCCCGCCTGCTGGTCGATGCGGTGGCCGTGTTCCAGCTCGCCGAGGACGGCGCGGCGCGCGGCGCGTCCGCTGCCGCTTCGGCCCACTCGGGCCCTGCGGCCAGCCCGACCGGCGTGGAGCGCCGTGGCCCGGGCCGCGCCAGCAACATCAGCCGCCCGCGCTTCGGTACGCCGCGCACCCGCCCCGAGAGCCCGGCCCCTGCGGCCGCCGGGCGCGAGGCCGGCACCGGCACCGACGGCGACTGGACCTCGTTCTGAGCCGGTCTCAGCCCTCGAAGCGGTAGCCGACGCCGTAGACGCTGCGGATGCAATCGCCGGCGCCCGCGGTCTCCAGCTTGCGGCGCAGGTTCTTCACATGGCTGTCGACGGCCCGCTCGGTGACGGCGCGGCCGTCCTCGTGCACCTGGTCGAGCAGTTGGGCCCGCGCATACACGCGGCCCGGGCTGCCGGCCAGGCTGCGCAGCAGGCGGAACTCGATCGGCGTCAGGTCCAGGTCCTGGCCCTGCCAGCTGGCGCGGTGGCCGGCCTCGTCGATTAGCAGCCCGTTGGCCGGGGGGCGCGGCGGGCTGGGCCGTGCGCGCCGCAGCACCGCCTTCACGCGGGCCAGCACCTCGCGCGGGCTGAAGGGGTTCTTGGCGATGTAGTCGTCGGCGCCCAGCTCCAGGCCCATCAGGCGGTCGGCCTCGTCGGCGCGTGCGGTCAGCATCAGGATCGGCACGGTGGAGCGCGCGCGCAGTTCGTGGCACAGCGTCATGCCGTCGATGCCGGGCAGCATCAGGTCGAGCAGGATCAGGTCGTGCCGGCCGGCCTCCCAGGCCGGCAGCACCTCGCGGCCGTCGGCGACGATCTCTGGCTGGTGGCCTGCGGCGCGCAGGTAGTCGGCGAGCAAGGCGGCGAGCTTGGGCTCGTCCTCGACGACCAGGATGCGCGCCGGTCCGGGATCGGGGAGCAGGGTCATGCACCGCCCCCAGTGAAGGGCCGTTCCCGAGCGGGGGCAGCCCCCTCGGGGGGTGGCGAGGATGCGCAGCACCGCAGCCTGGGGGCTTTCATGCGTCGCCCCCAGCGAAGGGCCGTTCCCGAGCGGGGGCAGCCCCCTCGGGGGGTGGCGAGGATGCGCAGCACCGCAGCCTGGGGGCCTTCATGCCGCCGGCAGTTCCACGCGCAGCCAGAGCCCGCCGAGCGGCGAAGGGCGCGCCTCGATGCGGCCCTCGTGGGCCTCGACGATGCGCTGGCAGATCGACAGGCCCAGGCCGGCGCCGCCGGTCTTGCGGCTGCGGCTGGCCTCGCCGCGGAAGAAGCGCTCGAACAGGCGCGGCAGCTGCTCGCCGCTGACGCCGGGTGCCGAATCGAGCACGTCGATCACCGTGTGCCGGCCCTCGCTGCGCGCGCGGACCTGCAGCGCGCCGCCGGCATCGGTGTAGCGGCAGCTGTTCTCGAACAGGTTGTTGAAGAGCTGGCGCAGGCGCCGCTCGTCGCCGAAGGCCGGCAGCGGCTGCTCGGGCAGCTCCAGCTGCAGCTGCAGGCCGGAGCCGGCGATGCGCTCGCCGAAGGCGCCGGCGGTGCTGTCGATCAGCTCGCGCAGGTCCAGCTCAGCCTTGCGGTAGGCGAGCGCGCCGACATCGGCCAGCGACAGTTCGTAAAGATCGTCGACCAGCTTGTGCAGGGTCGCCACCTCGCCCTGCAGCGAGCGCAGGGCCTGCGCATCGAGGCTGCGCACGCCGTCCTCCAGCGCCTCCAGCTCGCCGTGCAGCACGCCCAGCGGCGTGCGCAGCTCGTGCGAGACATCGGCCATGAACTCGCGGCGCAGCGCCTCGGTGCGCTGCAGGCTGTGGGCGAGCAGATTGAAGTCGCGCGACAGCTGGGCGACCTCGTCGTCGGCGGCGATCTCCGGCACGCGGGCCGCGAAGTCGCCGGCCGCCAGGCGGTGGCTGGCCGCGGCCACGCGGCGCACCGGCAGCAGCAGGCGGCGCGAGGCCCAGAGCGCCACGCCGGCGGCCAGCAGCAGGCCGCCGCCGCCGACGCCCCAGGCGACCTGGCCCTGCGCGTCGGCAAAGCGCTTCTCGGCGCCGGAGCTGACCGACTCGAAGGGCGTCATCGCCAGCCAGCCGACGGTCAGGCCGTCGACGACGATGGCGCGCTCGATCACCTTGTCCGACGGCGGCGGGAAGCCGGCGATGCGCTGGCGGTCGGCGTCGAACAACGTGAAGCGCCGCGTCGCACCGGTCAGTTCGGCCGGGCTGGTCTTTACCGCCGGGGCCTGGTCCTCGGGCAGGCGCGGGCGCAGCAATTGGCCCCAGCGATGCGGTTCCTCGCGCAGGAAGTCCCAGCTGTTGCCGTTCTCGCGGTAGCCGGCGGCCACCGAGACGCGGGCCAGCTCCAGGCGGTTGAGCGCCTGCTCGTTCAGGTAGCCGAGGAAATCGCGGTTCAGGTTGACCTGGGCCGCGACCCCCATGGCCAGCGCGACCGCCATCGCGGTGGCGAACACGGCCAGGAACAGTTTTGCGGTGAGGGGAAGGCGCATCAGCATGACGGAAGACATGGTGCTGGCCCGCGCGCGGGCCGGCAAGCGAAGCCAGCGCAGGGCACAGGCCCTTCAAGCTCTCTCCACATTCTGCGGGCAGCATGCTCCGCCATGCCCAAGACCCTGCCTTCCCACGCCCTCGCCCTGGGCGCCGCGGCCGCCGCGCTGCTGCTGTTTGCCGGCTGCCAGAAGTCCGATGCCGACGCCGCCGACAAACCCAAGCCCAAGCCGCCCGAGGTCGGGGTGGTCACGGTGGCCCGCGGCGATGCGCCGCTGGAGCTGTCGCTGCCCGGCCGCCTGTCGGCCAGCCAGGTCGCCGAGATCCGCCCGCAGGTCAGCGGGCTGGTGCTCAAGCGCCTGTTCACCGAGGGCGCGCAGGTCAAGGCCGGTCAGGCGCTCTACCAGCTGGACGACGCCAGCTTCGCCGCCGAGCGCGCGCGCAGCGCCGCCGCGCTGCTCAAGGCCGAGGCCCAGCTGGGCGCGGCGAAGACCAAGGCGACGCGCGACGCCGAGCTGCTCAAGGCCGATGCGGTGAGCCGCCAGCAGGCCGACGACAGCGCCGCCGCGCTCAAGCAGGCCGAGGCCGACGTGGCCGTGGCCCGCGCCGCGCTGGACGCCGCCCAGGTGCAGCTGGCGCGCGCGCGCATCAGCGCGCCGATCAGCGGCCGCATCGACATCTCCGCGGTGACCGCCGGCGCGCTGGTCACCGCCAACCAGGCGACGGCGCTGACCACGGTGCAGCAGCTCGACCCGATGCAGATCGACATCGTGCAGAGCAGCGCCGAGCTGCTCGCGCTGCGCCGCCAGCTGGAAGGCAAGGGCGGCAGCAACCGCCTGCAACTGGTGCTCGAGGACGGCACGCCCTACGCGCAGCCCGGCACCCTGCAGGTCAGCGGCATGAGCGTGGACCGCGGCACCGGCTCGGTGACCCTGCGCGCCACGGTGCCCAATCCCAAGGGCGAGCTGCTGCCCGGCATGGTCGTCACCGCGCGCGTGCTGGCGGGTGTGGATGCCGGCGTGATCCTCGTGCCGCAGCAGGGCGTGAGCCGCTCGCCGACCGGCGACGCCACCGCGCTGGTCGTCGGCGAGGGCAATGTCGCCGAGCGCCGCCGCCTGAAGCTGGAGCGCGCGGTCGGCAACCGCTGGCTGGTCAGCGAGGGTCTGCAGCCGGGCGACAAGCTGATCGTCGAGGGCCTGCAGCGCGCCCGGCCGGGTCAGCCGGTGACGCCGGTCGCCGCCGGCTCGGCACCGAAGAAGAAGGGCGAGCAGGGCGCCAAGCCCGCGGCCGGCAGCACGGCGGCGGCGGCGAAGTAAGCCATGGCTTCCTTCTTCATCGACCGACCCATCTTTGCGTGGGTCATCGCCATCGTCATCATGCTGGCCGGCGTGGGGGCGATCAACAAGCTGGCGCTGGAGCGCTACCCGGACATCGCGCCGACCCGCGTCTCCATCAACACCAGCTACCCCGGTGCCTCGGCCAAGGCGATCGAGGACTCGGTCACGCAGATCGTCGAGCAAAGCCTGAAGGGCATCGACGGCCTGCTGTCCATCGAGTCCAGCAGCAGCGCCACCGGCAACGCGAACACCCAGCTCACCTTCGTGGCCGGCACCAATCCGGACACCGCCCAGGTGCAGGTGCAGAACAAGGTGCAGTCCATCATCAGCCGGTTGCCGCAGGCCGTGCAGGCGCAGGGCGTGCGCGTCACCAAGTCGGGCACCGATTTCCTGATGGTGATGATGCTGACCAGCGACGACCCGAACATCAGCTCGGGCGACCTGGGTGACTACCTGAATTCGACCCTGCTGGACATCATCAGCCGCGTCGAGGGCGTGGGCGATGTCAACGTCTTCGGCTCCGGCTACGCGATGCGCATCTGGCTGGATCCGCTGAAGCTGCAGCGCTACAACCTGGTGCCAGGCGACATCCGCACTGCGCTGCTGCAGCAGAACACCGAGGTCTCGGCCGGCCAGATCGGCGCGCTGCCCTCGCCCGAAGGCCAGCGCCTGACGGCCATCATCACGGCGCGTTCCAAGCTGACCACGGCCGAGGAGTTCAAGAACGTGATGCTGCGCGTGCAGGCCGACGGCTCGGCGCTGCGCCTGGGCGATGTGGCCCGCGTCGAGCTCGGCCGCGACAGCTACACGACGAATGTGCGCTCCAGCGGCCGCACTGCCGCCGGCATGGCGATCTTCCCGGCCAGCGGCGCCAACGCGCTGGCCACCGGCGACGCCGTGAAGGCCAAGATCAAGGAGCTGGAACCCTTCTTCCCGCCGGGCATGAAGGCCACCGTCACCTTCGACACCACGCCCTTCATCCGCGTGTCCATCAACGGCGTGGTGCAGACCCTGATCGAGGCGATCTTCCTGGTCGTCGCGATCATGTACCTGTTCATGCAGAACCTGCGCGCCACGCTGATCCCGGCGATCGCCGTGCCGGTGGTGCTGCTGGGTACCTTCGGCGTGCTGGCGCTGGCCGGCTTCTCGATCAACTCGCTGACCATGTTCGGCCTGGTGCTGGCCATCGGCCTCTTGGTCGACGACGCCATCGTGGTGGTCGAGAACGTCGAGCGCCTGATGCGCGAGGAAGGACTCTCGCCCAAGGAGGCCACGCGCAAGAGCATGAAGGAGATCACCGGCGCGCTGGTCGGCATCGCCGTGGTGCTGTCGGCCGTGTTCATCCCCATGGCCTTCTTCGGCGGCTCCACCGGCATCATCTACCGGCAGTTCTCGATCACCGTGGTCAGCGCCATGGTGCTCTCGGTGCTGGTCGCGATGACGCTGTCGCCGGCACTGTGCGCAACCCTGCTCAAGCCGATCGCCAAGGGCGAGCACGCGGCGCATGGCGGGCCTTTCGGCAAGCAGCTGGACTGGTTTTTCGGCGGCTTCAACCGCCGCTTCGACCGTTTCACCGAGCGCTATGTGGGCCAGGTGCGCTGGCTCAGCGCGCGCGGCGTGCGCAGCTTCGCCATCTATCTGGCGGTGATCGCCGCCATGGCCTGGATGTACAAGAGCCTGCCGACCTCCTTCCTGCCCGACGAGGACCAGGGCGGCCTGCAGATCCAGGTGCGCATGGCGCCCGGCGCCACCAACGAGCGCCTGGAGGTGGTGATGCAGCAGCTGGAGAGCTATCTGGCCGAGCAGGACGAGGTGCTGTTCTACAACGTGGTGCGCGGCGCCGGCGGCGACCAGGGCTCGGGCCAGGGCTTCATCCGCCTGCGCGACTGGAGCGAACGCAAGGGCCCCGAGCAAGGCGCCGCGGCGCTGTCGGAGCGCTTCACGCGCGAGCTGGGGCGGCGCATCCGCGACGCCAATGTCTTCATCGTCATGCCGCCCGCGGTGCGCGGCCTGGGCGGCAGCGCCGGCATCCAGCTCTTCCTGCAGGATCTCGGCGGCCTGGGCCAGGACAAGCTGATCGAGGCGCGCGAGCAGCTCATCGAGCTGGCCAACCAGCGCCCCGAGCTCAGCCGCACGCGCACCAACAGCCTGACCGAGACGCCGCAGCTGCAGATCGCCATCGACGACCACAAGGCCGGTGTGCTCGGCGTGGCGCCGAACGTGATCAACGAGACCCTGTCGGTCGCGCTCGGCGGTGCCTATGTGAACGACTTCATCGACCGCGGCCGCGTCAAGCGCGTGCTGCTGCAGGGCGATGCCGCGTTCCGCGCCGACCCCGAGGCGATCAAGCACTGGTATGTGCGAAATAGCAGCGGGCAGATGGTGTCCTTTGCCGCGTTCGCATCGAGCAGTTGGGTCAACGGCCCACGCCAGCTGGTGCGCTACAACGGCAGCTCGTCCTACGAGATCCAGGCCGACGTGCCGCCGGGCGTGAGCTCCGGCGCCGCGATGAAGGCCATGGAAGAGGTGCTGCGCGAGATGCCGCCGGGCATCGGCTACGAGTGGTCGGGCCGCTCCTACCAGGAGCGTCTGTCGGGCGACCAGGCCCCTTTGCTGTACGCCGTATCTGTTCTGTTCATCTTCCTTTGCCTGGCCGCGCTGTACGAGAGCTGGTCGGTGCCCTTCAGCGTGATGCTGGTGGTGCCGCTGGGCATCTTCGGCGCGCTGATCGCCAGCCATTTCGGCGGGCAGAACAACGATGTGTTCTTCCAGGTCGGCCTGCTGACCACGGTGGGCCTTTCCGCGAAGAACGCGATCCTGATCGTCGAGTTCGCGCAGACCCTGATGCACCAGGGCATGAGCCTGCTGGAGGCCACGCTGAAGGCCAGCCGCCAGCGCCTGCGCCCCATCCTGATGACCTCGCTGGCCTTCATGATGGGCGTGCTGCCGCTGGTCTACAGCAGCGGCGCCGGTTCCGGCTCGCAGAAGGCGATCGGCTACGGCGTGCTCGGCGGCATGGCCAGCGCGACCGCGCTGGGCATCTTCTTCGTGCCCTTGTTCTACCTGTGGGTGCGGCAGCGCTTCAGCCCCAAGCCGGCCCGCGCGGCGCAGGCGGAGGTGCAGGCATGAAGGCCGCTCTGAGTCTGATCGCAGCGGCCACGCTGCTCGCCGGTTGCGGCAGCCTGGTGCCGGCCCGCGAGGCCAGCACCGCGGTGCTGCGCGACAACTTCCGCCCGGTCGGCGAGGTGAAGCTGTCCGCCGACGTCAATACCGCCTGGGACGGCTTCTTCACCGAGCCGCGTTTGCGCCAGGTGGTGGGCATCGCGCTGCAGCAGAACCGGTCCTTGCGCGCCAGCGCCGCCGCCGTGGAGCGGGCGCGTGCGCAGTACGGCATCACCCAGGCCGACCGCATTCCCGATCTGGACGGCAGCGTTTCCGGCACGCGCCAGCGCACGAATGGGGCTTCAGGAACCACCAGCACGAGCTACAGCGCCAGCCTCGGTCTGGCCCGCTACGAGATCGATCTGTTCAACCGCCTGGGCAGTCTGGAAGGTGCCGCCCTGGCCCGCTTCCTGGCCCAACAGGAAACGCAGGCCGCGGCGCAGATCAGCCTGGTGGCCGAGGTCAGCAACGCCTGGCTGAGCCTGGCCGCCGAGCAGCAGCGCCTGCAGCTGGCCGAGAGCCTGCGCGACAGCCAGCAGCGCAGTTTTGCGCTGACCGAAAAGCAGTACCAGCTCGGTGCTGCCTCGGGCCTGGTGCGCGCCCGCGCGCTCACGGCCTATGAGGGCGCCCGCGGCGAAGCCGCACGCAGCCGCGCCGCCGTGACCCAGGCGCGTCTGCAGCTGGAGCTGCTGGCCGGCCAGCCCCTGCCCGACAGCCTGTTGCCGGTGCCGGAAGCGGTGCCCGGCGCGTTCACGGCCTTGCCCGAGCTGCCCGCCGGCCTGCCGGCCGAGCTGCTGCTGCAGCGCCCCGACCTGCGCGCTGCCGAGCAGCAACTGCAGGCCGCGGCCTACGACGTGGGCGCCGCCCGCGCAGCGCGCTTCCCGCGCATCACGCTCACGGGCAGCGTGGGCACGCGCAGCAGCGAGCTCGACGGCCTGTTCAAGAGCGGCAGCGGCTTCTGGAGCCTCGTGCCGGCGATCGACATCCCGATCTTCGACGGCGGCGCCCGTGCCGCGCAGGTGCAGGTCAGCGAGGCCAGCCGCCAGCAGGCGATCGCGAACTACGAGGCGGCGCTGCAGAGCGCGTTCCGCGAAGTGGCCGATGCGCTGGCCGTGCGCGACAGCCTGAGCGAACGCCTGGCCGCCGCGCAGGCCCAGGTCCTGGCGGCGGAGCAAAGCCTGAAGCTGGCCGAGGCCAGCTACCGCCTGGGCGGTGCCAGCCAGCTGGAGCTGCTGGACGCGCAGCGCCAGCTCGCCAGCGCGCAGCAGGCCCTGGTGAGCCTGCGCCAGACCGAGCAGGCGAACCGGGTGACTCTGCTCAAGGTGCTGGGCGGGAAGTGGGGCGGGGCCTGAGCGGCCTCGCTCAGCCGGCTTACGACGGCTGCATCACCCAGGGGCCTTCGGGCCCCTTTTTCTTGCGCCTACAGATGGAAATGGCCGGCGGCTTCCGGCTGGTAGAGCAGCTTGTCGATGCGGATCCGGCAGGTCCGCTGCGGGATCCGCCAGTCGAAGGCATCGCCGGCCTTGTAGCCCAGGATCGCGGTGCCGATGCCGGAACAGATCGAGAGCCGGCCGGCGTCTTCGTCGGCGTCCTCCGGGTAGACCAGAGCCACCTCCATCGGCTCGTCGTCCAGCAGCAGCAAGGCGCGGGAGTTCATCGTGACCACGTCCGGCGCCACCTGCCGCGGATCGACGACGACGGCCCGCTCGATCTCGTGCTCCAGCTCGAACACCGCCGCCGGCGGCTCGCCGGCCAGCAGGCCCAGCAGCCGGCGCTTGTCGATCTCGGTGATGTGGATCGGTTCGGCAGCTGCGTCGGCGCGGCGTTCGCGCAGCAGGGCCAGGTAGCGCTCCGAACCCAGGGTCAGCGACTGCAGCGTCGGCGTCTGGCTTTCGATCCGGAAGCCGCAGCGCTGGAAGGCCTTGAGCGAGCGCAGATTGTCCGGGTGGATCTTGGCGATCAGCCTCTCGGCGCGCATCTCGAAGAACGCGAGCTTCATGCTTTCGCGGATCGCGCTGGCGCCCAGGCTGCGTCCCCAGTTGTCGCGCTGGCCAATGACCAGCACCATCTCGCAGTCCCGGCCCGCCTTGACGAGGCGCACGAAGCCCACCGGCCTGTCATGCCGGTCGCAGGCCATGAAGAAGCGGCCGCCCTGGTTGAACAAATGGGTCAGGATCGGCAATTGCACCCGTGACACCGTCTGCTCGATGAAGCGAGAAACCTGGCGCGAATCGCTCAGGTAGCGGGTGACCTCTTCGTCCTGCAGCCAGTCGGCCAGGGTCAGCGCGTCGGCGCGGGTGATCTCGGGACAGAGCGATATGAAAGGCCTGTTCATCTTTACCCCAGCGGGTCTCAAGAATGAAAGCCTTCCATGGCCGCGGGCCACGACGGTTCTTTCGGGAAGGGCCGAAGTTTAGGCCGCTGGACTGCAAGCAGAGCCTGGCCGCCGAGCCCGGCCCGGCTTGGCGCGCCGCTAGCCACCTTCGGGCCTCTGCCCGTTACCGGGCGCCGGAGCGGACGGCGCGCCGCGCACCCGGGATAGCCCGAGCGCGCCGTTGCGCAGCGGGCTGGCACAGTGGGCGGGCATTCAGCACCAAGCCGAAGAGGCGCGAGCCACGCGCCCACGACAGGGAGATTCGCATGAGCCTGCCCCGCGACGCCGCGAACGCTGCCAGCCGATGGCCGTCGTCTCGCGTGCTGAAAACCTTCGCCCCCGAGCAAGCCGGCGCGCGCAAGCTCGCCCAGCGCTATGGCAAGGAGCTGTTTTGCGTGCGCCATCGGGTGTCCAGCGACGGCATGCACCGCCTCACCACGGTGGAGCTGCTGGTGTCGGTCGAGCCGATGCGGCGACGCACAGCCCTGGATGCCGAGGTGGCCGTACGCCTGGACTTTCGCGACCGCCAGCACCGGTCAGCCTTGCAGCAGCAAGGGGCCCGCTGGGATGCCGCCACCAAGGTCTGGCGCTTGCCCCGCCGTGTGGCGATCCAACTGGGCCTGGAAGCCCAGATCGTCGTGTGAAGGCGCCGCCGCAAAACCGGATGCCGGTGGAATCCACCGGCATCCATTTATGCCTGCCGGTAGCCATAAATGGCTACGGGTATCCGGTCGCGTTGCGGCTTACATTACGTTAAACGTCATGAACCGAAAGCTTTTCGTGCCTGTTCTGTTTTCCCTGGCAACGACTGCCTTTGGACAGCCTTTGCCGGTGAGTTCAAGCACCGAGTGGTGGACTTATCTTGCCGACTATGACGGAAAACCGGGATCGACACTGGTAGATATGGGGAAAATCAGAGTCGCGCCCGTCGCTGAATTCTCAATTGTTGTGATTTTTGGTGTCAAGTATGAAGCCAAGTCCGAGAGTGGGCTCCCGACTGAGGCGGCAATCGATAGCTTAAACAGCTACAGCGATGACCTTATTCGCTCTGTGCTTGCAGTCCGCGGGGGCTCGTACATTGGGACATTTACGCACGCTGGTGAGCAACTTCACTATGTATATGTGAATTCCACGGAGCAGGTTGAAGATGCATTTAGAAAGGCTGTAGCAGCTCGGTGCGGACACTGTGCTCCAGTTTTTAGGTCAAGGCCCGACCCTCAGTGGAATGCGTATCTAAAGTTTCTCTATCCGAATCAAGCGACAATTGACCATTACAAGGTCAATGGAATGCTAAAAAAGCACCCGCGATGACGATGACGTTTAACCTTTCATTGCAACCGACCCAGGCCGGCTGCGCCGGCCGGTCGGCTGAATTCAAACGTTAGACCTCAGAGGGAGAAACTTGAATGGATGCATACATTGTTATCGGGGAAAAGCACTCGTACAAATCGTCGACGATTCGCTCCTTGAGCGGGAGCCGCATCTATGGTGTGCGCCCCTATGTTTTGCAACCTAATAAGGTTACACAAGTCTTTGTCTATCTGTCTTCTCTCCAGGAAGGAGATGGCCTGCAACCCGACGAGTTCGTGGCCGAAGTTTCAAAGACAGATGCTTCTGCTTGCCTATTTTCTTTGCGCCCCAACGCACGAGGGGTATTCCCAGACGCAGATGCGTACTTGAGCTACTTTATTCAGCAGGGATGGAAAGTCAGGAAAGTTGCTGTTCTCAATTCAACAACTACCCCACTGCACTCAGTGGTGCTTCGGGCGGGTTGCATGCAGTTCTTCCCGTTGGGGCGGCTTCCAGTTCCTGTGAATGGCATCGCAGCGAGTGTCCGCAACCACTTCGGGTGGCTGTAACTTGAGGTCCATTCGGTCAACCGGACTTTCATTCGTTGGGCGTCGCACATCTCAGCATCGGGGGTTCCTATGCAGCGCAAAGAACTCAGGCAGCTCATTCTGGAGAACTTTAACTGGGATAGGAACCAGATCCAGCAAGACATGCCATATGCGAAGGTCACGCCTGACAACGTGTTCAATATGCTGAACGCGGTGTCGGGTAGGTTTAAGACGACGGCTACGCACCTGCTGAAGCGTCTGGCCACCAAGCCCTGGTATATCTACTGCACGGCGCACGAGGGCGGCAGTAGCTTCAATGCTCCCTGGCACATCACTTTGCGTGCCCCGCGTAAAGGTATTCACTTGAACTGCAAACAGAATTCCGACGAAACGCTGTACATCTACGAGATCACTCTGGACGACCCCAATGAAGACTGAGCGCAAGGAGGCATGCTCCTGCCTGTCAGGTGCTCAACATAGCGACGCCTAACATGTCGGTCAAACGGACGCGGATCTTGTTCGTGTTTTGTGGACACTCCCACCTAACCGATGGTGTCATTGATGGGAATGACCGGCCCACAAATGGTCAAGCGTTACGGGGTTGAGTTCAAACTCGCTGCCGTGGCCATGAACGAATCCCCCGGGGCTGGACACCTATGCATTCACCCCTTCATGCTGAGCCGCTGGCGCAAGCAAGTCCGCGGAGGAAAGCTGGTGGGCAAGACCCCTGATGTCGACCCGGATTCCGTTGCCGAGCTGGCCCGGCTTCGCGACGTGGAGAAGCCCACCATGAGCCGCGCCCTTTTTCTTCTGCTGCTCGCCGCGGCATTCGCCACCGCCCAGGCCCAGGAGCCGCCGCCCAAGCCCGGCAGCTTCTGCTGGCCCCTGCACTACGGCGGTCTTGTTCTGGGTGTCTCGCAGGACAAGCACGTCCTGCGTTTGTTGGGTGCAGGCGCTCACCGGCCCCAGGAGGGGGACGGCAGCCGCTACTTCGTGGATGCTCGCCGCACGATGACCCTGAAGGTCTCCACCGCCACCGACGGCTTTGTTGTGGAAATCCTGCTCGAGCAAGGCGTGAACGCAGGCCTGAGCCGTAGCGAGCAGGCCCGAGCCGTTTCCCGGATGCTGGACCCCGGCGAGGGCTTCGGGAACTGGCATGCGTTGCGGCTCGGTGCAAGCCGGGCCGAGGTCCAGGCGAATCTCGGCGATCCCGCCGAGGCGCCCAGCCCGGACCGCTGGGTTTTCAACGCAGCTTGCAGCGGCGACTTGCCCCAGTCCCTGACGCTCCAGTTCCAGGATGGCAAGCTGCATCGCGTGCTGTTTTCGGCCCCGCCGGGGTGAGCAGGGCTTTTGATCGCGGTCACCAGCGTGCGTCTGGTCCGCGCGCGCCTTGAGTTACGGCGGCTGCTGGCCGGCATCCGTCGCGAATCCAGCGAAGATTCACCCACATAGCCCCTCCACCCAGCGCTACCGACCATGACGCTCACCACCAAGCTCCGCCACCTGCAAGCCCTCGGCATCGCCGTTTCGCTGGGCCTGCCCGCCGGGCTGCTGGCCGTTGGCGGTGCTGCCGGCGCCGCCGAAGCTGCGGCAGAGCCGGCCCTGCACGCCGTTCGCAATGCGGCTCCGAACGCCAGCTGCCTGCGCCAGGCCCAGGCCCTGGTGCGGGACGCCGATGTGGTGCCGGATCTGCCGCTGCGCGAGCGCCTGCAGGCGGTGCCGGCCGAGCTGGCGGCTGCGCTGCGCGAGCGTGGCCAGACCCTGGGCCCGCTGGATGCGCGCTCGCTGATCTCGCCGCCGTCGCGCTACGAGCTGGTGCAGCTGCCGGTGCCGGGCGGCACCGCTGCGGCGGCCACCGAGTCCTGCCCGCTGCATCAGCTCTACATCGCGTTTCGCCAGGGCGGCTTTGTTCCGCAGCCGGTCGTCTATTACGGCCCCTTGCGTGCAGCCGCGGCCGCCGAGCCGGCGCAGCGTTCCTGATCGGCATTGCATGGCCAGCAAGCCCGGCACCCGTCACACCACCCCCGCCGACACCTCGGCCGCGGTGGATGCCTTCTTCGCCCAGTTGCAGCACCCGCTGAAGGCCGAGCTGCAGACCCTGCGCGAGCTGATCCTGTCGGCCGACGAGGGCCTCCACGAGGGCGTGAAGTGGAATGCGCCCAGCTTTCGCACGCACGAGTACTTCGCGACCTTCCATCTGCGTGAGAAGCAGGGTCTGAGCCTGATCCTGCACCTGGGCGCGAAGGCGCGCGAACTGGGCCCCGAGGGCCTGCGCATTGCCGACCCGGCGCAGCTGCTGCACTGGCTGGGAGCGGATCGCGCGCAGATTCGCTTCCGCGATGCGGCCGATATTGCCGCGCGGCGTGAGGCCTTCGTGTCCCTGCTGCGCGAGTGGATCCGCGCGGTCTGAGCGGCCGAGCGGCGCCCGCATGAGTCTGTTTCCGCGCTCGGCGATCGGCCGCCGGCTCGCCGCGGCCTGGTTCAGTGCCGCGATCGGCCTGCTGCTTTTCGCCTGGGTCCAGCGCGATGTGCCCGACATGCCGCAGCTCTTCACCTGGGGCCTGATCGCGCTGAGCTTTCCGGTCGGCCTGCCGGTGGGCGCCGGGGTCGGTCTGCTGATGTTGCAGGCCTACCGGCATCTGGGTCTGCCTTACCAGCCCTTCCTGGATCTGCTGCCCTCCTGGCTGCTGATGCTGGGCTTCGGCTATCTGCAGTGGTTCCTGCTGTTGCCGGCGCTGTGGCGTCGCCTGCGGCGGGCCGCCTGAGCGGCCGTAGGAAGGCTAGGCCCGCGATGCGCGCGGGCTGCGTGCAGCCCGGGTCGGTGCCTGCATGCCCACCACCCGCGGAATGGCCTCGCGCATGCAGTCGATGAAGGCGCGCAGCCGCGCCGGCTGGATGCGCGCATGCGGGTGCAGCAAGTGCACGGGCAGGGCCTCGGCCTGCCAGTCGGGCAGCAACTGCTGCAGGCGGCCGGTGGCCAGGTCCTCGGCCACCAGCCAGCTGGAGAGCAAGGCGGCGCCCAGGCCGGCGCGTGCGGCGCTGCGCGCGGCGTACAGGCTGTTGGTGCGCAGGCGCGCGCCAATGGGCACCTGCGCGGTCTCGCCGGTCTCGCGCTGCTGCATCTGCAGCTCGTCGCGGTAGAACAGCGGCAGGCTGATCCAGGGCAGGCGGCTCAGCTGCGCCGGGGTGCCGGGCGCGCGGCCGCGGCCCCAGAGCCCGGGCGCGGCCACCAGCACGCGCGGCACCTCGGCCAGGCGGATGGCGACCAGTTCCTGCTCGGGCACCGGGCCGACGCGGATCGCGCAGTCGATGCCCTGGCCGATGAAGTCGGCCGGCTCGTCGTGCAGCAGCCATTCCACCGTGACCTGGCCGTGGCGCTTCAGGAACTCGGTCAGCGGCGCCACCAGGGCCTCCTGGCCGAAGGCATGCGGGGCCAGCACGCGCAGCGGGCCGCGCGGCAGGTCCTTGGCGCCGCGCAGATCGGCCTCCACCGCGGCCCAGTTCTCCAGCAGCGCGCGGGCGTGGGCGTAGCAGCGCTCGCCGTCCTCGGTGAGCTTCATCGCGTGCGTGGAGCGCTGCAGCAGGCGCAGGCCCAGCAGCTGCTCCAGCCATTGCAGGCGACGGCTCATCGTCGGCTGGGTGCTGCCCAGTTGCAGCGCGGCGGCCGAGAGGCTGCCGGCGTCGACGATGCGCACGAAGGTCTGCAGCAGTTCCAGGCGGTCCACGCCGCCGCGCGCCGGGTTGTTCATTCGTATGGCGTATGAAGCATCTGCATTCAAGCCTACTACACCGGATTGCCATGCATTGGAAGAATGAATCCCTGTCATCGATCCGGAGTCCCCATGCTGTCCTCACCCGCCCTGCCGGCCACGCCGCCTGCGCCCGCTGCCGGGCTGTCGCGCGCGCTGGTGCTGCTGCTGGCCACCGGCGCCGGCCTGGCCGTCGCGTCGATCTACTACTGCCAGCCCATGCTTGCGGTGGTGGCGGCCGAGCTGGGCGCCGGTGCCGGGCCGACCGGCCTCGTGCCCACGCTGGCGCAGCTGGGCTATGCACTGGGCATCCTGATGCTCTCGCCGCTGGGCGACCGCTTCGATCGCCGCCGGCTCATCCTCTGGAAGGCGGCGCTGCTGGCCTTGGCCCTGGGCCTGAGCGCGCTGGCCCCCGCGCTGGGCCTGCTGCTGGCGGCCAGCCTGGCCGTGGGCCTGCTGGCCACGCTGGCGCAGGACATCGTGCCGACTGCCGCCGCGCTGGCGCCCGAAGCCGAGCGCGGTCGCACCGTGGGCACGGTGATGACCGGCCTGCTGCTGGGCATCCTGCTATCGCGGGTGCTCAGCGGTCTGGTCGCCGAGCAGTTCGGCTGGCGCTATGTGTACGCGCTGGCGGCGGGCGCCATCGCGCTCTTCGGTCTGGCCGCCTGGCGCTGGTTGCCGTCCACGCAGCCGGTGGCGCGCATCGGCTACGCGCAGCTGATGGCTTCGATGGCCACGCTGTGGCGCCGCCATGCGCTGCTGCGCCGCGCGGCGCTGGCGCAGGGCCTGCTGTCGCTGGGCTTCAGCGCCTTCTGGTCCACGCTGGCCCTGATGCTGCACCAGCAGTTCCAGATGGGCAGCGCGGCGGCCGGTGCCTTCGGCCTGGCCGGTGCTGCGGGGGCGTTGGCGGCGCCGCTGGCCGGCCGGCTGTCGGACCGCGCCGGCCCGCAGCGCGTCGTCAAGCTGGGCGCGCAGATCAGCATCGCCGGCTTCGCGCTGCTGGCGCTCGGGCCCTGGCTGACGATGGGTGCGCAGATCGGCCTGCTGGTGCTGGCGGCGGTGGTCTTCGACTTCGGCATCCAGGCCGCGCTGGTGGCCCATCAGACCCTGGTCTACGGCCTGGACCCGGCCGCGCGCAGCCGCCTGAACGCGCTGCTCTTCACCGGCGTCTTCATCGGCATGGCCAGCGGTGCGGCGCTGGGCGCGCTGGCGCTGGCGCAATGGGGCTGGCTGGGCGTGGTGGCGCTGGCCACGGTGGCTTCCAGCGCGGCGCTGCTGCTGCGGGCGCGCTGAGGCCGCAGAATGCGCGCCCCCTGAACCCTGTCGGAACCGCAGTCCCATGATCAGCGCCGCCTTCATCTGGCAACCCGGCGACTACGACGCCGACTTCCTGACCCTCAACCAGCGCATCGAGGATGCCGCTCGCGCGATCCCCGGTTTCCTGGGCGTGGAGAGCTGGGTCAGCGAGGACGGCCTGCGCCACAACGCGACCTACTACTGGGACTCCATGGACAGCCTGCGCCAGCTGATGACGCAGTCCGACCACCTGGTGGCCAAGCGCGAGGTGGGGCGCTGGTACCGCGGCTACCGGGTGGTGGTGGCCGAGGTGCTGCGCAGCTATGGCTCGGAAGGGTTCGGGCACCTGACGGAAGGGGCCGCTCCGCTGCCCAGGGCCTGAATGCTTGCTGGATGCGGCGTGCGGAGATTCCGTCCCGCGGGCCGCATCGCGGTACCTCATCGTTGCGGCTGTCGACGGGCAACGCCCAGGCTCAGCCTCTCACCCGGTGCGCCGGCAGCCGAATGCGGAACTGGCTGCCCTGGCCGGGCTGGGAGCTGATCAGCAGCTCGGCGCCATGGCGCTGTGCGATGTGCTTGACGATGGCCAGGCCCAGGCCGGTGCCGCCGGTCTCGCGCGAGCGGCTGCTGTCGACGCGGTAGAAGCGCTCGGTCAAGCGCGGCAAATGTTCGGCGGCGATGCCTGGACCGGTGTCGAGCACCGCGAACTCGCCGCGGCCATCCATCAGGCGCTTCCAGGCGATGTGCACGGTGCCGCCAGCCGGCGTGTAGCGCAGCGCGTTGCCGATCAGATTGCCGAAGGCGGAGACCCATTCGGCTTCCTCGCCACTGATCTGCAGGCCGGCCCCGAGCGCGTCCAGCGGGTCGATCGACAGCTGGTGGCGGCCTTGGTCGGCAGCCTGGGCGTCGGCAAAGCAGCGCTGCAGCAGGGCGCTCAGCGACAGCCAGTCGTCGGCTGGCGGCTTGGGCGCGCCTTCCAGCTTGGCCAGGGTCAGCAGGTCGGTGACCAGCAGCTGCATGCGATCGGCCTGCTGGCGCATCAGGCGTAGCGAGCGGCCGCGCTCCTGCTCGCTGAGCGGCAGCTGCTCCAGGCTTTCCAGGAAGCCGCTGAGCACGGTCAGCGGGCTGCGGATCTCGTGCGAGACGTTGGCGACGAAGTCGCGCCGCATGCGCTCCATGCGCAGGCGCTCGGTGACGTCCTGCAGCACCAGCAGGCTGCTGCGGCCCTGGCGTTCGTCGCCGAAGCGGCGCAGGGTCACGGCCAGCTGCTGCGCGCCGCCGTTGAGCATGGCGCTGCCCTCGGGCAGCTGTAGCAGCTCGACGAAGGCCGGCTGGCGCACCAGGTTGCGCACGTTCTGCTGCAGGTCGCGGCTGCGGTCCAGGCCCAGCAGTTCGGCGGCGACCGGGTTCAGCCACTGGATCTGGTCCTCGGCGTCGAGCAGCATCAGGCCGTTCGGGTAGGCCTCCAGCGCCGACAGGAACTGCTGCAGGCGCTCGCGCTCGCGGCGGCCCTGGGCCTCGCGCTGGCGCAGCGCCTTCTCGACGCGGTAGGCCAGCTCGGCCAGCGGCCCGGCAAGCTGCGGCGGGCTTTCGGCGGCGTCGCGCGCTGCCCAGCGCAGCAGGCGCTGCAGGCGCAGGCGTTCGAGCAGCCAGGCGCCGCCGAAGCCGGCGGCCAGGGCCAGCGCGATCGCGGTGCTCAGCGGCATCGCGGGTCAGGCACGGGGCGCGGTGAGCCGGTAGCCGGCGCCGCGCACGGTCTCGATCAGCTCGGCGCAGCCGGCCGGGGCGAGCGCGTCGCGCAGGCGCTTGATGTGCACGTCGACCGTGCGCTCCTCGATGAACACATGGTCGCCCCAGACCTTGTCGAGCAGCTGGGCGCGGCTGTGCACGCGTTCCGGGTGGCTCATCAGGTAGCGCAGCAGGCGGAACTCGGTGGGGCCGAGCTGCAGCTCGCTGCTGCCGCTGAACACGCGGCGTGCCGCCGGGTCCAGGCGCAACAGTCCGATCTGCAGCGGCGCTTCCAGCGCCTCCGGCGCCTTGCGGCGCAGGAGCGCGCGCACACGGGCCATCAGTTCGGCGGGCGAGAAGGGCTTGGTCAGGTAGTCGTCGGCGCCGCTGTCCAGGCCCTTGATCTTGTCGGCTTCCTGCGCGCGGGCGGTCAGCATGATCACCGGCAGGCTCTTGGTGCGCGGGTCCTGGCGCCAGCGCGCGAGCAAGGCGGTGCCGGGCTCGCCGGGCAGCATCCAGTCGAGCACGACGAGGTCGGGCAGCTGTTCGAGCAGCGCGGATTGCGCGTCGGTGCCGGAGATGGCGATGCGCGGCAGATGGCCTTCGTGGCGCAGATGGAGGGCGATGAGCTCGGCAATGGCCGGCTCGTCTTCGACGACGAGAACACGTCCCATGGTGGATTCCAGGTGAAAAAAAGGGCGCCTGGCGCCCTGGGTGTCAATGGATCAGCTGACCGCGGACTCGAGTCCCTCGGGCGGGGTGTGCCGCACGTCGGCGCCCTTGACGATGTAGATGACTTGCTCGGCGAGGTTCTTGGCGTGGTCGCCGACGCGCTCCAGGGCCTTGGCAACGAAGACGAGGTCGATGCTCGCGCTGATGGTGCGCGGGTCTTCCATCATGTAGGTGACGAGCTTGCGCATGAGTCCGTCGAACTCGGCATCGATCTCGTTGTCCTGCTTGATGACCTGCATGGCGAGGTTGACGTCCAGGCGCGCGAAGGCGTCCAGCGCGCGGCGCAGCGAGGTGGTGGCCAGCTTGGCCTCGACGGCCAGTGCGGTGGTCGGGAACAGGCGGCCGTGGCTGCCCGAGCCGATCAGCCGGTGCGTGGTGCGGGCGACGCGGGCCGCCTCGTCGCCGACGCGCTCCAGATTGCCGATGGTCTTGGACACGCCGATCAGCAGGCGCAGGTCGCGCGCGGTGGGCTGGCGGCGGGCAATGATGTTGGACAGATCGCGGTCGATCTCCAGCTCCAGCTGGTTGACGCGCTCCTCCATCTTGATGACTTCGCTGGCCAGCGACTCGCTGTACTGGCCGAGTGCCTCGACGGCGGCGGAGACCTGCTGCTCGACCAGGCCACCCATCTCCAGCACGCGGGTGGAGATGGAGCTGAGTTCGGCGTCGAACTGGGTGGAGAGGTGTTTGTCGGTCATGTTGATGTCCCTGCTGGTTTAGCCGAAGCGACCAGTGATGTAGTCCTCGGTCTCTTTGCGCTTGGGCTTCATGAAGATGTCGTTGGTCTCGCCGTACTCCATCAGCTCGCCCAGGTACATATAGGCGGTGTAGTCGGACACGCGCGCCGCCTGCTGCATGTTGTGGGTGACGATGAGGATGGTGACCTTGTGCTTGATCTCGCCGATCAGCTCCTCGATCGAGCCGGTGGCGATCGGGTCCAGCGCCGAGGTCGGCTCGTCGAACAGGATGATTTCCGGGTCGGTGGCCAGGCCGCGCGCGATGCACAGCCGCTGCTGCTGGCCGCCCGAGAGATTGACCGCCAGATCGTCCAGGCGGTCCTTGACCTCGTTCCACAGCGCCGCGTTCTTCAGCGCCGCCTCGACCTTGTCCTCCAGCACCGTGCGGTTGCGCTCGCCGCGCACCTTCAGGCCGTAGGCGACGTTCTCGAAGATGCTCTTCGGGAACGGGTTGGGCTTCTGGAACACCATCGAGATGCGCATGCGCACCTCGATCGGGTCGACGTCCTTGTGCAGGATGTCGACTTGGTCGGGCAGCAGCTCGATGCTGCCGTCGTAGCGGTGCCCCGGATACAGGTCGTGCATGCGGTTGAAGCAGCGCAGGAAGGTCGACTTGCCGCAGCCCGAGGGGCCGATCAGCGCGGTGACCTTGTTCTCGTACACGGGCATGTTGATGCCCTTGAGCGCCTTGAAGTCGCCGTAATAGAAGTCGAGGTTCTTGGCCTCGGCCTTCAGTACGGGCGGGTTGGCGGGCAGGGTGATGGTGGAGGGCATGTTCTAGGGTCCGAAGGGCCGCCCCGAGGACCCGAAGGCCCCCTCGGGGGGTGGCGAACGAAGAGAGCCTGGGGGCGTCGGGACTACCACTTGATGTTTTTACGGAGCCGGTAGCGCAACCAGATCGCGATGGCGTTCATGGTCAGCGTCATCAACACCAGCACGAAGGCGGCGGCGGCGGCGTTCTCGTGGAAACGCGGATCGGGGCGGCTGGTCCAGTTGAAGATCTGGATCGGCATCACCGAGAACGGGCTCCACAGCCAGTCGAACAGGCCGGCGGCCTGGCCGGTCTCGACGTTCAGCTGGCCCGGCGCCGGCGGCAGGAAGGCGATGAAGGTCAGCGCGCCGATCGTGATGATGGGTGCGGTCTCGCCGATCGCGCGGCTCATGCCGATGATCACGCCGGTCAGGATGCCGGGCATGGCGTACTTGACCAGGTGGTCGTTGACGACCTGCCATTGCGAGGCCCCGCAGGCGTAGGCGCCCTCGCGGATGTGCTGCGGGATCGCGCGCAGCGCCTCGCGGGTGGCGGTGATGACGATGGGCAGGATCAAGAGCGCCAGCGTCAGCCCGGCGGTCAGGATGCTCTGGCCCAGCCCGAAGGTGTAGACGAACAGGCCGAGCGCCAGCAGGCCGTAGATGATCGAGGGCACGCCGGCCAGGTTGGTGATGTTGATCTCGATCACCGCGGTGAACCAGTTCTTGCGCGCGTACTCTTCAAGGTAGATCGCGCCGGCGATGCCGATCGGCACCGCGACGAAGGCGGTCACCGTCATCACCAGCACCGAGCCGACCCAGGCCGACAGGATGCCGGCCTCGGCCGGGCGGCGCGACGGGAAGTTCAGGAAGAACTCGGCGTTCAGGCGCGGAATGCCGGTGATCGCCATGTCGACGAACAGCGCCGCCAGGGTCAGGATGCCGATCGACAGCGCCAGCAGGCCGAGCACGGCGACCAGCAGGTCGTAGCGGCGGGCGCGCTTGATCAGCGCGCGCAGCTTGAGGGTCTTCTCATTGGCCATTCGATGCTCCTGAGGGGGCAGGGCACAGGTCGATCAAGCGGTCACCGCGGAACCGGCTTTGCCGGGCCGCTGGTGACGCCCCCTTGAGGGGGAGGCGCGAAGCGCTTCGGGGGTGGGCCATCAATACGCCTCGCGGAAGCGCTTGCGCAGGTAGAAGCCGGCCAGGTTGAAGGCCAGAGTGAGCAGCATCAGGCTGAGGCCGGCGGCGAAGATGGTCTGGTAGCCAATCGAGCCGTGCGGCAGGTCGCCCAGCGCCACCTGCACGATGAAGCTGGTGATGGTGGCGGCCGACTCCATCGGGTTGAAGCTCAGATTGGGCTGCATGCCGGCGGCGACGGCCAGGATCATGGTCTCGCCGACGGCGCGGCTGATGCCCAGGATGTAGGCGGCGGCGATGCCCGACATGGCGGCCGGCACGACCACCTTGACGGCGGTCTGGCAGCGCGTGCTGCCCATCGCGTAGGCGCCTTCGCGCAGGCTCATGGGCACGGCGCGCATCGCGTCCTCGGAGAGCGAGGCGACGTAGGGAATGATCATCACGCCCATCACCAGGCCGGCCGACAGCACGTTGAAGCCGGGCAACTCGGGGAAGATCTTCTGCAGCAGCGGGGTGACGACGAGCAGCGCGAAGAAGCCGTAGATGATGGTCGGCACGCCGGACAGCAGTTCCAGCAGCGGCTTGAGCGTCTCGCGGGTGCGGTGACCGGCGAATTCGCTCAGGTAGATCGCGATCACCGTGCCCAGCGGGATGGCGACGAGCAGCGCCACGGCCGAACTGGTCAGGGTGCCCGACATCAGCACCATGATGCCGAAGTGGGCGTCGTCGAACAGCGGCGTCCACTGCGTGTCGGTCAGGAAGTCCCAGATCGGCACATGGGCGAAGAAGCTGATCGACTCGCGCACCAGGATGTAGACGATGCCCAGGGTGGTGAGCACCGAGATGCTGGCGGCCGCCAGCAGCAGGGTTTCGATGACGCGCTCGCGGCGCTGGCGCGCCCGTTTGGCGGCGGCGAACTCGGCCAGCTTGGCGGCGCCGCTTGGGGTTTGGGCTGGGACCATGGACGGGTCTCGGAAGGGAAGGGGCGGGAGGGTGCCGCCGTCACTGTACGGTCACAAAGGCCGGGCTCAGAGCTTCGCTTCGCGGGCCAGAAGCTCTTCGATGGTGATGCCGACCTCGTTCTTGCCGCCGAACACCGTGCCCTTCTTGCCCTTCTGCAGGTGCTCGGCCGCCAGCGTGTAGGCCTTGGGCGGCAGCGGCACGTACTTGACTTCCTTGGCGATCGCCGGCGTGTGCTTCAGCAGGTAGGCCAGGAATTCCTTGATCTCCGGCTTGCCGTAGGACTTCGCGTTCACGTAGATGAAGACCGGGCGCGACAGCGGCGTGTAGCTGCCCTTGAGCACGGTTTCCTCGCTGGGGCCGACATAGGGCTTGCCGGCGCCTTCTGCGACCTTCACCGCCCTGAGCTTGGCGGTGTTCTCGGCGTAGTAGGCGTAGCCGAAGTAGCCGATCGCGTTGACGTCGGAGCTGATGCCCTGCACCAGCACGTTGTCGTCCTCGGAGGCGGTGAAGTCGCCGCGGCTGGCCTTGCTCTTGCCGTTGATGGCCTCGGTGAAGTAGTCGAAGGTGCCGGAGTCGGCGCCGGCACCGAACAGCTTGATCGGCGCGTTTGGCCAGGCCGGGTTGACCTGGTTCCAGCGGGTGATCTTGCCCTGCGCGGCCGGCTCCCAGATTTTCCGCAGCTCGTCCACCGTCATGTTGGCGGCGAAGTTGTTCTTCGGGTTGATGACCACGGTCAGCGCGTCGAAGGCGATCGGCAACTCGTAGTACTCGATGCCGGCGGCGCGGCAGGCGTCCATTTCCTTGGCGCTGATCGGCCGCGAGGCGCTGCTCAGGTCGATCTCGCCGCGGCACAGTTTCTTGAAGCCGCCGCCGGTGCCGGAGATGCCGACCGTGACCTTGACCGCGCCACGCTTGGTCTTCTGGAAGTCCTCGGCGATGCCTTCGATGATCGGGAACACGGTCGAGGAGCCGTCGATCTTCACCACCTGGGCTTTGGCACCCAGGGCCGCGGCGGCCAGCGCCAGCAGGGTCAGGGAACGGGCGATCAGCTTGCTCATCTTGGGCTCCAGCATCGGCTTCATCTTGGGATGTGCGCACTCTAGGGGCGGAATTTGAAGCTTTTGTGACAGCCGCCGTCATGCGCCGCCGTCACACAACTGCAATGGGCGGCGCGGAGACTTCCGTCGGTCGCCGCAGTGGCGGCTTCTCCGGGCTCCCGGCGCCCCTGTTGCCCGGGGCCCGCCGACTTCCCCCATCCCGCTTCGAGGTAATCCTTCATGAAACTGCATCTCACGACCCTGGCCGTTGCGGCCCTGCTGAGTGCCCAAGCTGCGCAGGCGCGCGACGTCATCCAGGTTGCCGGCTCGTCGACGGTGCTGCCTTTCTCGTCGATCGCTGCCGAAGAGTTCGGCAAGAGCTTCCCGCAATTCAAGTCGCCGGTCGTCGGTTCCGGCGGCACCGGTGGCGGCTTCCGCCAGTTCTGCCAGGGCGTCGGCGCCAATACCATCGACATCGCGAACGCCTCGCGCCCGATCCGCCCGGCCGAGTTCGAGACCTGCGTGAAGAACGGCGTGGCCAAGATCATCGAAGTCAAGATCGGCTACGACGGCATCGTGTTCGCCTCGCGCCGTGACGGCGGCAAGTTCGCGCTGGAACCGCGCCATGTCTTCCTGGCCGGCGCCAAGGAAGTGCCGAAGGACGGCAAGCTGGTCGCCAACCCCTACACCCGCTGGTCGCAGATCGACCGCGCGCTGCCGGATCAGGAAATCGTGCTGGTCATCCCCGGCTCGAACCACGGCACCCGTGAGGTCTACGAAGAGAAGATGGTGATCCCGGGCTGCCAGGCGCAGGCGGAGATCAAGGCCCTGGAAGCCACCGACAAGAAGGCCGCCGAGGCCGCCTGCAAGGCCACGCGCAGCGACGGCCGCGTGATCGAGGTCGCCGGTGACTACACCGAGACCCTGGCCCGCCTGGACGCGCAGCGCACCGCCATCGGCGTGTTCGGCCTGAGCTTCTACGACCAGAACCGCGACCGCCTGCAAGTGGCCACGGTGAGCGGCGTGACGCCCAGCCAGGACAGCATCGAGTCGGGCAAGTACCCGGTCTCGCGCCCGCTGTTCTTCTACGTCAAGGACGCCCATGTCGGCGTGATCCCGGGCCTGCTGGAATACGCGCAGTACTACCTGTCGCCGCAAGTGTCCGGCGCCGGCAGCGTGCTGGACAAGGCCGGCCTGATCCCGCTGAACGGCCGTGAGCGCGCCGCCGTGCTGGCCGATGTGCGTGCCCGCAAGGCCCACGTCGCCAAGTAAGCCAGTCCGAAGGGCGCGCGAGCGCCCGGGCCAGGGCCGAGCGGTCCTGGCTGCTCCCCTCAGCGAGTCGAGCGACCCATGAACAACCTGACGGTAGCCCTGGCGCTGCTGATCCTGACGGCCCTGGCCTACCAGATGGGCCTGGCGCGCAGCCGCGGCCTGGCCGGCGGTCCGGCCGGCCGCCTGCATTCGCGGCCGGTCTACCACGGCCTGCTGACGGTGTTGCGCGCGGTGCTGCCGGCGCTGCTGATCTATCTGGTCTGGCGTTTCGCCGGCCTGGCCTGGGTGCAGTCGCTGGCGCTGGGCGTGATCCCGGCCGACCAGTTGCCGGCTGACGCATTGCAGCAGCGCGTGCTGCTGCAGCGCATTGCCAACCTGGCCAGCGGCTTCGGTCTGACGGACGGCGCCGCCGCCCACGAACTGGCGGCCGCCGCCGAACTGCAGCGCCTGACGCAGATCGGCCAGGCCCTGTGCCTGGCACTGATGGCCACGGCCGCGGCCGCCGGCCTGTTCTGGTCCTGGCGGCGCACCACGGTGCAGACGCGGGCGCGCAACCAGGTCGAGCGCGCCGTGCAGCTGGCGCTGCTGGCCTGCTCGGTGGTGGCGGTGCTGACCACGCTGGGCATCGTGCTGTCGATGCTCGGCGAGGCGGTTTCCTTCTTCCGCTTCATCAACCCGCTGGACTTCTTCTTCGGCACCGAGTGGAACCCGCGTTTCTCGACCACCGGCCATGAAAGCCAGGGCGGCTTCGGCATGCTGCCGCTGATGAGCGGCACGCTGCTGATCGCCTTGATCGCGATGGCGGTCGCCGTGCCGCTGGGCCTGATGACCGCGATCTACATGTCGGAGTACGCGACGGCGCGGGTGCGCAACGTCGCCAAGCCGTTGATCGAAGTGCTGGCCGGCATCCCGACCATCGTCTACGGCTTCTTCGCGCTGGTCACCGTCGGCCCGCTGCTTTCGTCCCTCGGCGCGGCGATCGGCCTGGAGATCCGCGCCACCTCGGCACTGACCGCCGGCGTGGTGATGGGCGTGATGATCATCCCCTTCGTCTCCTCGCTGTCCGACGACATCCTGACCCAGGTGCCCAAGGCCATGCGCGACGGCTCGCTGGCGCTGGGCGGCACCAAGGCCGAGACCATCGTCAAGGTGGTGCTGCCGGCGGCGTTGCCGGGGGTGGTCGGCGCGATCCTGCTGGCCGTCAGCCGTGCGATCGGCGAGACCATGATCGTCGTGCTGGCCGCCGGCAATGCGCCGGTGCTGACCATCAATCCCTTCGAGGCGGTGTCGACGATGACCGTCTCCATCGTCAACCAGCTGACCGGCGACCAGGACTTCGCCAGCCCGCAGTCCCTGGTCGCCTTCGCGCTCGGCCTGACGCTGTTCGTGATGACCCTGATCCTCAACATCATTGCGCTGGTCGTGGTGCGCCGCTACCGCGAGCAGTACGAATGAAGCAGGAAACCGCCATGAACCCCGGTTCGCAGGGCTACGCCGCGGTGCGTGGCCGCATCGAGGCCTCGCTGAAGGCGCGCCGCGGTCGCGAGCGCCGCTTCCACGCGCTCGGCGTGGCCGCGGTGGCCACCTCGCTGGCGCTGGTTGCCGTGCTCTTCTTCAGCATCCTGTCCAAGGGCCTGCCCTCGTTCTGGCAGTCCACGCTGGAGCTGGACGTTCACTTCGACCCGGCGCTGGTGCAGATCAGCGCCAAGCCGCAGGCCCAGGCCGGCGAGACCCCGGCCGCCTTTCAGCAGCGCCTGCTGGCCTGGCAGACCGAGCTGGGCTTCGTCGACTTCGGCCAGTTGCTCGTCGATGCCGTCGCCAAGCACATTCCCGAGGCCGCGGACCGCCCGCGTGACGCGCTGGCGCTGATCACCAGCGGCGAGCGCTTCGCGCTGCGCGATCTGTTGGCCGAGAACCCGGCGCTGGTCGGCAAGACCTTGAAGCTGCGTCTACTCGCCGACGCCAATGTCGACGTCTGGTTGAAGGGCAAGATCGATCGCAGCCTGCCCGACGAGCAGCAGCAGCTGAATGCCAATGTGCGGGCCTGGGCCGACCAGTTGCAGGCCCGCGGCGTGATGCAGAACCGCTTCAGCACCGCGATCTTCATGAACCCGGACTCGCGCAGCTCGCTGGCCTCGGCCGGGCTGGCCGGCGCCTTCATGGGCTCGCTGTTCATGATGCTGATCGTCATCCTGCTGGCCGTGCCGATCGGTGTGGCGGCGGCGATCTACCTGGAGGAGTTCGCGCCCAAGAACCGCTGGACCGACTTCATCGAGGTCAACATCAACAACCTGGCCGCGGTGCCGTCCATCGTCTTCGGTCTGCTCGGCGCGGTGGTCTTCATCCTGTGGCTGAAGCTGCCGCTGTCGGCGCCCATCGTCGGCGGCCTGGTGCTGACGCTGATGACGCTGCCGACGGTGATCATCGCGACGCGCTCGACGCTGAAGGCGATCCCGCCGTCGATCCGCGAGGCGGCGCTGGGCATCGGCTCGTCCAAGCTGCAGTCGATCACCGACCATGTGCTGCCGCTGGCGCTGCCCGGCATCCTGACCGCGACCATCATCGGCGTCGCCCAGGCCCTGGGCGAGACCGCGCCGCTGCTGCTGATCGGCATGAGCGCCTTTGTCACCAGCATCCCGGGCACGCCCTTCGACCAGTCGACCGCGCTGCCGGTGCAGATCTATCTGTGGCAAGGCAACGAGCTGCGCAATTTCTTCGAGGGCCGCACCTCGGCGGCCATCGTCGTGCTGCTGGGCCTGATGCTGTCCCTGAACGCGTTCGCCGTGTGGCTGCGCAAACGCTTTGAAGTGAGGTGGTGATGAGTCAGATCGATACGGCCCTGCAGGAGCAGGGCGCCGCGGTGGCCGAGGGTGCCGCCGGCGCGGTCAAGCTGATGGCCCGCGACGTGCGCGTGCACTACGGCGCCACCGAGGCGCTGCACGGCGTCTCGATGGACATCGAGCGCAACGAGGTGGTCGCCTTCATCGGCCCTTCGGGCTGTGGCAAGTCGACCTTCCTGCGCTGCTTCAACCGCATGAACGACACGGTGGCCAGCGCCCGCGTCAGCGGCCGCATCGAGATCGACGGCCGCGACATCCACGCGCCCGAGGTCGACGTGGTGATGCTGCGCGCCCAGGTCGGCATGGTGTTCCAGAAGCCGAACCCGTTCCCGAAGTCGATCTACGAGAACGTCGCCTACGGCCCGCGCCTGCACGGCCTGGCCGGCTCGCGCGCCGAGCTGGACCACATTGTCGAGAGCAGCCTGCAGCGCGCCGGACTCTGGGCCGAGGTCAAGGACCGCCTGCAGTCGCCGGGCACCGGACTCTCGGGTGGCCAGCAGCAGCGCCTGTGCATCGCGCGCGCGATCGCCGTGAACCCCGACGTGATCCTGATGGACGAGCCCTGCTCGGCGCTGGACCCGATCGCCACCGGCATCATCGAGAACCTGATCTCCGAGTTGAAGGAGAACTACACCATCATCATCGTCACCCACAACATGCAGCAGGCCGCGCGCGTCTCCGACCGCACCGCCTTCTTCCATCTGGGCGACCTGATCGAGATGGCGCCGACCTCGCAGATCTTCATGAACCCGCAGCAGAAGCGGACCGAGGACTATGTGACGGGCCGCTACGGCTGATGCGGCGATGCCCCGAACAGAACAGCCGCCCTCGGGCGGCTGTTCTGTTTCCGGCCGATGCGGTTTCAGCCGACCGCCGACTCCAGCCCCTCGGGCGGGGTGTGCCGCACGTCGGCACCCTTGACGATGTAGATGACCTGCTCGGCGAGGTTTTTGGCGTGGTCGCCGACGCGCTCCAGGGCCTTGGCGACGAAGACGAGGTCGATGGAGGCGGAGATGGTGCGAGGGTCTTCCATCATGTAGGTGACGAGCTTGCGCATGAGTCCGTCGAACTCGGCGTCGATCTCGTTGTCCTGCTTGATGACCTGCATGGCGAGGTTGACGTCCAGGCGCGCGAAGGCGTCCAGCGCGCGGCGCAGCGACAGCGTGGCCAGCTTGGCCTCCAGATTCATCGCCGTGGTCGGGAACAGGCGGCCATGGGCACCGGAGCCGATCAGGCGCTGCGCGGTGCGCGCGACGCGGGCCGCCTCGTCGCCGGCGCGCTCGAGGTTGCCGATGGTCTTGGACACGCCGATCAGCAGGCGCAGGTCGCGCGCAGTGGGCTGGCGGCGCGCGATCACATTGGACAGGTCGCGGTCGATCTCCAGCTCCAGCTGGTTGACCCGCTCTTCCAGACGCAGCACCTCGGCGGCCTGGTCCTCGTTCAGATGGGCCAGCGCCTCGACGGCGGCGGCGACCTGCTGCTCGACCCGGCCGCCCATCTCCAGCACGCGGGTGGAGATGGAGCTGAGTTCGGCGTCGAACTGGGTGGAAAGGTGCTTGTCGGGCATGGCTGGGTTCCGCAGGAAGGGTGGCGCAGACCACTCTAGGCGGCCTGCGTGAACGCTTCGTGACGGTACGGCGCTCAGTCGGCGGTGGCTACCGGCGCGAGATCGAGCCGGTAGCCGATGCCGCGCAGCGAGCGCAGGCCCTGGGCCAGGCCCAGCGGCTGCAGCAGCTGGCGCAGGCGGCGCACCACCTGGTCGACGCTGCGCGCCTGCGGCTGGGCGTCGGCCGGCCAGACCTCCTGCAGCAGCTCGGCGCGGCTGACGGCAAGGCCCTGGCGGCGCGCCAGGCAGCGCAGCAGGCGCAGCTCGGTGGCCGGTATGGCCTGCTCCAGCAGGCGGCCCTCGGCGTCCTGCCAGCGCACGCGGCCGGCCGCTTCGTCGAGTTCCAGCCGGTCGAAGCGCTCGGGCCCGCTGCCGGGCGCCCGCAGCCAGGGCTGCAGCAGGCGGGCCAGGCTGTCGGCGCGGCCGTCCCAGCTCAGCGTGCGATCGGCCGGCAGGCGCAGGCCGGCGGTGGCCGCCGGCAGCGCGAGCACCAGATCGGGCAACAGCGTGGCCAGCCAGGCGTCGGCGCGCGCCGGGTCCGGCGTGTGGGCGATCAAGGCCCCTTGCGCGCGCAGTCGCTGCAGGGCCTGCAGGCCGTCGGCCTCGGCGCTGCCGACGGCGAGCAGGGTCAGGGGGGCGCGGGCCATGGTGGGCATGCTGCGCGGTGCCGGTGACAGGGCGGTGACAGCGCGGCTCAGCCGGCGGCAAACAGCGCCTGCGGCTGCGGCGCGGCGGCGCTGGCGAGCAGTTGTCGGTAATGGCCTTCGAGCTTGGCGACGATGCGCGGCCAGCCCTGGTCGCGGGCGATCGCCAGGGCCTCGCGGCCGAGCGCGCGCAAGGCGGTCGGCAGGCGGCCGAGGTCGGCGACGGCGCGGCAGAAGGCGTCGCGGTCGGCCAGCGGCACCAGCGCGCCGGCGGCGCGCAGCTGCAGGCCCTGGCGCAGCAGCTGGCCGGCAGCGGCGTAGTCGAAGGCGACCACCGGCAGGCCGCAGGCCAGGGCCTCGGGCACGACATTGCCATAGGTCTCGGTCAGGCTGGGAAAGGCGAACAGATCGGCGCTGGCGTAATGCGCCGCCAGCTCGTCGCCGCCGCGTTGGCCGGCGAACACCGCGTCGGGGCAGCGCTGCTGCAGCTGCGCGCGCTGCGGGCCGTCGCCGACCAGCACCAGGCGCGCGCCCGGCTGCTGCTGGCGCAGGCGTTCGTAGGCGTCGATGAGTAGGCTGAGGTTTTTTTCGGCGGCCAGGCGGCCGACGCAGATCAGCACGGTGCTGCTGTCGTCGGCGCCCCATTGGGTGCGCAACAGGCGCGAACGCCGCTCGGGCCGGAAGCGCTGCGTGTCCACGCCGCGCGCGACCACCGCCAGGCGCTCGAAGCGCTGTGCGTCCAGGGCCTGCAGCAGATCGGGCGAGGGCACCAGCGTGCGCCCGCATTGGTTATGGAACTTGCGCAGATAGGCCATGATCGGATGGCGCAGCCAACCCACGCCGTAGTGCGCGCTATAGGCCTGGAAGTTCGTGCGGAACTCGCCCAGCACTGGCAGGCGCAGCTGGCGGGCCGCCTGCAGCGCGCTCCAGCCCAGCGGGCCCTCGGTGGCCAGGTGCACGACGTCCGGCCGCTCGAAGCTCCAGCGGCGCAGCAGCGCGCGCTTGGCCGGCAGGCCCATCTTCAGCTCCGGGTAGCGCGGGATCGGCAGGCCGCGCATCAGCATCTCGGCGAAGCCGGGTTCCAGCGCCGCGACATCGGCGCGGTGCTGGCGCGGCCGCACCAGCTGCAGCTCGTGGCCGCGGTCGCGCAGGCCTTCGACGACGCGGGCGATCGAGCCGGCCACGCCGTTGATCTCGGGCGGATAGGTCTCGGTGACCACGGCGATGCGCAGCCAGCGATGGGTCGGGCTCTCGACCTGGATGTCGGCCTCGGTATGCGTCATGAGCCGTCATGCTGGGCGGCTTGCGCAACAGCTTGATGACAGCCGCTGCCATCGAACCGTCATCGGCGCTTCATGTGCAAAGGCCAGCATGCGGCGGTTCACAACCCCCGGAGCCCTCGGTGACGACTGCGACCTTCATGCAAGCCCTGCGCACGCAGCGCTGGGACGACCACCGCTACTACCACCACAGCCGCATCAATCAGAGCCTGCACCTGCTCAGCGCGCTGAGCTTTCTGTGCGCCTACGCGCTGCTCTTCGTCGACCCGGCACTGGCCGCGCTGCTTGCCTGGGGCGTCTCGATGAGCTCGCGCCAGGCCGGCCATTTCTTCTTCGAGCCGCGCGGCTACGACCATGTGAACCAGGCCACGCACGAGCACAAGGAAGAGATCAAGCTCGGCTACAACCTGCGCCGCAAGGTGGTGCTGATGGCCGCCTGGGCGGCGATTCCGCTGGGGCTCTGGATCGAGCCCTCGGTGTTCGGCCTGATCGATCCGGCGACGACGGCGCGCGCCTACTGGAACGATGTCGGCCTGGCCTGGCTGGCGCTCGGCGCGACCGGGCTGCTGGCGCGCACCCTGCACCTGTTCTTCCTCTACGACCTGCAGACCGGCATCGTCTGGGCGACGAAGATCCTCACCGACCCGTTCCACGACGTGCTGCTGTACTGGCGGGCGCCACTGGCGCTGCTCAAGGGCGAGCTGATCGACGCCCAGCATGCGCGGCAGCCGCATTGAGGCCGGGCTGCAGCGGCGGGCATCGAACAGGGGGGGGCTGACTTTTCTCCGGCAGCGGCGCGCTGCCTAGGCTGCGCGCCTTTTCACTGCTCTCCGCGCCATGTCCCCGTTGCTGCTCCAGCGCCGCACCCTGCTGGCCTCCGGTCTCCTGCTCAGTGCCTGTGGCGGGGGTGGCGGCGATGCTTCGCCGCCGCCCCCGCCACCGCCCCCACCCGAGAGCTTCGCGCATCAGGTCAGCGGCCAGGCCTTGGTCAAGCTGCGCAGCCAGGGCGGCACGGTGCTGATGCTGGAGGAGCGGCTCTGCTCCATCTTCGAGCAGGCGCCGGTGCGGCGCCTGGCCCGCCATGCGGCCGCTCAGCTGCAGCGCTGGGAGGCGCCGGCCGGCTGGCATCTGCTCGATTTCGCGCCGCATCCCTCGGGCGAGATCAGCCTGGTGCTGAGCAATGCCACGCAGATCCGGCTGCTGCGCCTGGGCAGTGGCCTGGGCCTGTTGCAGGACCAGGTGCTGGTCGACCCCGGGCTGGCCGGTGACCCCTGCCTGGACGAGGGGGGCATCCTGCGTGCCGACTCGCAGCAGCCCTATCTGATGCGCGACGCGGCGCGGGTGGCGGCGCTGGGCGAGGACCTGATCCTTGCGCTGCGTGCCGGCCTGCACCAGGTGGTGGCCTACCGCTTTGCGCGCGGCGCCGCGCTGCCGAGCTGGCGCAGCCTGGTCGAGCCGGGCTGCAGCGCGTTGGGCCGTTTCCTGTCCGGGGGCTGCTACGACGTCTATGGCCAACTCGAGAACCATCTGCGTTTGCAGCTGGATGTGCGCGCCGACGGGCAGATCGGCATCGCCGTGGCGCAGGCGCCGGGCATCCAGCTGTTCGCCTCGCACCAATGGCATTTCGGCGAGACCCTGGAGGCCAGCCACGGGCTGCTGCTGACGCGCCTGAGCCCGAACGGCCAGCGCCTGGGCAGCACGCTGCTGGCCACCCAGGGCCGCACCGAGCTGCATGCCTTGCGCGCCACACCGGGCGGCTGGGCGCTGGCCGGGCGCATCCGCTCTCGCGGCACGGAGGACGGCTGGGAGGGCTTTGCGGCCCTGGTCGGTGCACAGGGCGAGGGCGGCACGCTGCGCCTGCTGGCGCAGGAGCCGGGCAGTGACGCGCTGTTCGACATCGCGCCGCTGGCCGACGGCGGCTTTATTGCGGTTGGTGCCTGCGCCTATGCGCAGAACCCGGGCGGCGCCAGCATCTCGGAATCGGCCGAGCCGCTGCTGCTGCGCCTGGCGGCGAATGGCGTGGCGACGGCGCGCCTGGCGCTCCCGGCCGGCCCGCGGCACAACGCGCTGCGCAGCCTGGCCTGGCATGGCAGCGGCTGGCTGATCGGCGGGCTGCGCGATGGCCCGGGCACGCACTCCGGCGACAACGACCTCAGCCTGGTGCGTGCCGACGGTTTTGTCAGCGAGCGTCGCGATTTTCCGGCTGCGGCCTGAGCAAGGGCTCCTGCGCGCGGCGGGGGGCCTGCCACGCGGCCCAGAACTCGCGCAGCAGCTGTCCGCGCAGCTGCCGGGCATCGGGTGCGGCATCCCACCAGCCGTCGTGCTGCATCGCCGCGCAGGCGGCGACGAAGCGCCCGGCCACCGTCTCGAAGTCGGCCTCCTCGTAGTCCAGGCTCCAAACCAGGCGGCCGCTGCCCACCCAGCTCAGCTGCAGGCCTTGCGCGCGCAGGTAGTAGGCGAGCATCCAGTGGTAACGGCCCGGTTCGGGGAAGCACAAGGTCCAGATCGACTGCAGATGCGCGACGCGCACCGGGTAGGGCGCGAGCAGTGCGTTGAAGCGCGCGGCGCGTGCGTCCCAGCGTGCGTCCTGGTCCTGGTACAGGGCCTGGAGCGCCGGCGTCTCCAGTTCGTCGAGAAAGGCCTGCATCGCGCAAACCACCTGCGGGTGGCTGTTGAAGGTGCCGCGGGCGAAGCAGATGTCGGCCGGCCGGTCCTCGCGGAAGCGGCGCATCCAGGCCGCCTTGCCGGCGACCACGCCGACCGGCAGCCCGCCGCCCAGGGTCTTGCCATAGGTCACCAGATCGGCCTGCACGCCGTAGTGCTGCTGGGCGCCGCCGGGGGCCAGGCGGAAGCCGACGAAGACCTCGTCGACGATCAGCGCGATGCCTCGCGCGCTGCAGACCTCGCGCAGCCGCCGCAGCCAGTCGGCATAGGCGGCCCGGTCGGTGCCGCTGAGCCGGCGCGCACCCATCAGTGCGCTGTCGCCGGGCGCCGGCTTGTTGGGGTGCAAGGCCTGCAGCGGGTTGACGAGCACGCAGGCGATGTCGCTGCGCGTGCGCAGCACGTTCAGCGAGCGCTCGTCCAGGTCGCGCAGCGTGAAGGTGTGCTCGGCCGGCAGCGGGTTGCCCGGGCCGGGCTGCACCTCGCCCCACCAGCCGTGGTAGGCGCCGCAGAAGCGCACGATCTTGCGGCGACCGGTGTGGTAGCGCGCCAGTCGCACCGCCTGCATGACCGCCTCGGTGCCGGACATATGGAAGCTCACTTCGTCCATGCCGCTCAGGCGCTTGAGCCGCTCGGCGACATCGACCACCGCCGGGTGGTAGCTGCCCAGCACGACGCCCATGCCGGCGGCGCGGCGCGCGCCCTCGGCCATCGTGCGTTCGTAGAAGCCGTGACCGAACAGATTGACGCCGTAGCTGCCCGTCAGGTCCCAGAGGCGCTGGCCGTCGAGGTCGACGAGCTGGCGGCCTTCGGCCCGCGCGACGAAGGCGCCGACGCCGAGCCGCGAACGCAGGTAGCTGCTGAACGGGAAGGGCACGCGGTAGCGGCCGGTGAACTGCAGGTCGCTCAGCGAGGCGCGGGCCTGCGCGCTCAGCGCCAGGGTCTTCGCATGGCGGTCGTTGAGAGCGGTGGCGAGCCGGTCCAGGCCCTTGCGGCGGCGCTGCTGGACGGCCTCGGGCGCGCCGTCGGCACCGAACCAGCGCGCCTCGTCGAAGGCATAGCCGGGCAGCCAGCGCGCCAGGCGCAGCGCGATGCGCGCATGGCCGGCCAGGCCGGGCTGCTTGGCCCGCGACAGCTGCAGGCGGCGCCACGCGCGCGGTAGCAGCAGCGCGGCGGCGGCGGTGGCGGCGGCGCCCAGTGCAAGAAGTTCCGTCGTCATCGGCGTTTCATCAGCGTCGAACACAAACGAGGGTGTAGATCCCTGTCTTGACACCGTCATGAATGCCGAAAAAAACCTGCTCCCGACACGCTGGCGCGACCAGTTGCTGCTCCACGAAGACCTGAACTTCCTGCTCACCAACCGCGTGCCGCGGCGCCTGCTGACGCGCGTCATGGGCTGGTTCTCGAAGATCCGCTCGCCGCTGCTGGTGCGGCTGTCGATCTGGACCTGGCGCCAGTTCACCGCGCTGGACCTCAGCGACGCCAGGCAGCAGCGCTTTGCCAGCCTGCACGACTGCTTCGTGCGCGAGCTGAAAGAGGGTGCGCGCCCGCTGGACCCCGACCCGGCGGCGCTGCTGTCGCCGGTCGACGGCATCGTGGGCGCGCAGGGCCGGGTGGAGGCCGGTACGGTGCTGCAGGCCAAGGGCATGGCCTACCGCGTTGCCGAGCTGATCGGCAGCGAGGCCGAGGCGCAGGCGCTCGAAGGCCATGCCTATCTGACGATCCGCCTGACCTCCGCCGACTACCACCGCTTCCATGCGCCGGCCGATGCGCGCATCGAGCACCTGCGCTACCTCAGCGGCGACACCTGGAACGTCAACCCGATCGCGCTGGCACGCATCGAGCGCCTGTTCTGCCGCAACGAGCGCGCGGTGCTGCGCCTGCGTCTGGCCGATGGCCAGCCGCTGCTGGTGGTGCCGGTGGCCGCCATCCTGGTGGCCAGCATCCGCCTGCACTGCCTGGGCAGCGAGCCCTATCCGCGTCAGCGCGGTGCCAGCGAGACGGCGCTGGACTGCGCGGTGGCACGCGGCGAGGAGCTCGGTTGGTTCGAGCATGGCTCGACCCTGGTGCTCTTCGTGCCGCCGGGCTGGGCGCCGGCGGTGGACAGCGGCCGCCGGGTGCGCATGGGCCAGGCCCTGTGCCGGCCTGTCACAGCCCTGTCTTGAGCCGGGCTCAGCATGGTGGGCCATGCGACGCGACGCCTTGCCCCCCCTGCCCGACACGGACACCGCCGCGCTGCCGCCGCGCGCCGAGCCGCTGCCCGAGGACGACGACGAACAGGGGCCGGGCCGCCTGCGCCTTCGCACCGTGTGGATCTCCGATCTGCACCTGGGCACGCCGGGCTGCCAGGCCAAGGCCTTGCTGCATTTCCTGAAGACCGTCGAGAGCGACACGCTCTATCTGGTCGGCGACATCATCGACGGCTGGCAGCTGCGCCGTTCCTGGTTCTGGCCGCAGGCGCACAACGACGTGGTGCAGAAGCTGCTGCGCAAGGTGCGCAAGGGCACACGGGTGATCTTCGTGGCCGGCAACCATGACGAGTTTGCGCGCAAGTACCTGGGCCACAGCTTCGGCGGCATCGAGGTGCACGACGAGTTCATCCACCACTGCGCCGACGGCCGCCGGCTCTGGGTCGTGCATGGCGACCGCTTCGACGGCGTGATCCAGGTGGCCAAGTGGCTGGCCCATCTGGGCGACTGGGCCTATATGCGGGCACTGGCGCTGAACCATTGGCTGAACTCGGTGCGCGCACGCCTCGGCCTGCCCTACTGGAGCCTGTCGCGATACCTGAAGTTCAAGGTCAAGCGGGCGCTGAGCTATATCGACGACTTCGAGCGCGCGGTGGCTCGCGAGGCGCGTGCGCGCGGACTCGACGGGGTGGTCTGCGGCCATATCCACCACGCCGAGCTGCGCGACATCGAGGGCATCCTCTACGCCAACGACGGCGACTGGGTGGAGAGCCTGACGGCGCTGGCCGAGCATGCCGATGGCCGCCTGGAGATCCTGGACTGGAGCCAGCGCCGGGAGGGGCCGGCCAGCGTGCCGGCATTGGCGCCGGCAGCAACGCTGTAGACCGCAAGAGAAAGGCCCGCCGGTCTCGTGAACCGGCGGGCCTGCGGGTAGCAGCTGTGTTGGTTTTTCAGGCGGGGCTGGGACTCACCTCGACTGGCTGGATGTTCTGCGCCAATACGCCTTTCGGACCTTCGATCATGTCGAAGTGGACCCGACTGCCCTGGCGCAAGGTGCGGAAGCCTTCCATCTGGATGGCGCTGAAGTGGGCGAACACGTCACCGCCCCCCGCTTCCGGCTCGATGAAGCCGAAGCCTTTGGCGTCGTTGAACCATTTCACTGTTCCGAACGGCATCGGTGTCTCCGCGGGGGTGCCAAAAGAAAGCGGCGGATTCTGAAATCCTTGTCAAGCCAGCGTCAATTTGGGAGTGGCCCGATTCGGGTCTGCCCGAACAAGGGGATTGGCGCTTGAGTTCCGGCGCCTCGCCCGCAACTGCCGTCGACGGCGGAAAAGCTACCGCTTTCCCCTGTGTCCCTGCGGCTCTGAGGGCCCCAGGGCCAACCCTAGAATCGATCGCATGTTGTTCACCCCTGGCCCCCGCCTTGCCGAGCCCACGGACTGGTTCCGCCTGGCGACGGGAAGCCCCGTGCCCGGTCCGACGCCGACGCCCCAGGAGGGCGACACGACGGTGGCCGAGCGCCAGTTGCAGAAATCCGAACCGCCCCGGCTCTACCAGGTGCTGATGCTCAACGACGACTTCACGCCGATGGAGTTCGTCGTCATGGTGCTGCAGGAGTACTTTCGCCACGACCTGGACTCGGCGACCCTGATCATGCTGAAGATCCACCACGAAGGGCGTGGGGTCTGCGGCGTGTTCAGCAAGGATGTCGCCGCGACCAAGGTCGAACTTGTCACCGCCGCCGCCCAGCGCGCCGGCCACCCGCTTCAATGCATCATGGAGGCCGCATGATCGCCCAGGAACTCGAAGTCAGCTTGCACATGGCGTTTGTCGACGCCAGGCAGCAGCGGCACGAATTCATCACCGTCGAGCACCTGCTGCTGGCGCTGCTTGACAACCCCTCGGCCTCGGAGGTGCTGCGCGCCTGCGCGGCGACCATCGAGGATCTGCGCAAGAACCTCGTCCAGTTCATCAAGGACAACACGCCCACCGTGGGCGGCAGCGACGAGGTCGACACCCAGCCGACGCTGGGCTTCCAGCGCGTCATCCAGCGCGCCATCATGCATGTGCAGAGCACCGGCAATGGCAAGAAGGAAGTGACCGGTGCGAACGTGCTGGTGGCGATCTTCGGCGAGAAAGATTCGCACGCCGTCTACTACCTGCACCAGCAGGGCGTGACGCGCCTGGACGTCGTCAACTACATCGCCCACGGCATCCGCAAGAGCGAGCCGCCGGAGTCGCCGAAGTCCGAGGGCAAGCCCGAGGGCGAGGGCCAGCAGGGTGGCGGGGCCAGCGAGGAAGGCGAAGGCCAGCCGCAGGGCAAGGCTTCGCCGCTGGAGCAGTACACGCAGAACCTGAACGCGGCGGCCAAGGACGGCAAGATCGACCCGCTGATCGGCCGCGAGCACGAGGTCGAGCGCGTCATCCAGGTGCTGTGCCGCCGGCGCAAGAACAACCCGCTGCTGGTGGGCGAGGCCGGCGTGGGCAAGACGGCGATTGCCGAGGGGCTGGCCTGGCGCATCACCGAAGGTGCGGTGCCCGAGGTGCTGCTGGACAGCACGGTCTACGCGCTGGACATGGGCGCCTTGCTCGCCGGCACCAAGTACCGCGGCGACTTCGAGCAGCGCCTGAAGGCGGTGCTCAAGCAGCTCAAGGAAGAGCCGGGTGCGGTGCTCTTCATCGACGAGATCCACACCCTGATCGGCGCCGGCGCGGCCAGCGGCGGCACGCTGGACGCGAGCAATCTGCTCAAGCCGGCGCTGTCCAGCGGTCAGCTCAAGTGCATCGGTGCGACCACCTTCACCGAGTACCGCGGCATCTTCGAGAAGGACGCGGCGCTCTCCAGACGCTTCCAGAAGGTTGACGTGACCGAACCGACGGTCAACCAGACCATCGAGATCCTCAAGGGCCTGAAGTCGCGCTTCGAGGAGCACCACAGCGTCAAGTACGCGGTCGGTGCGCTGGAGGCGGCGGCCGAGCTCAGCGCGAAGTTCATCAACGACCGCTTCCTGCCCGACAAGGCCATCGACGTGATCGACGAGGCCGGTGCCGCGCAGCGCATCCTGCCGGCCAGCAAGCGCAAGAAGACCATCACCCGGACCGAGGTCGAGGACATCGTGTCCAAGATCGCGCGCATCCCGCCGGCCTCGGTCAGCAACGACGACCGCGGCAAGCTCAAGACCCTGGACCGCGATCTGAAGAACGTGGTCTTCGGCCAGGATCCCGCGATCGAGGCGCTGGCCGCCGCCATCAAGATGGCGCGCTCGGGCCTGGGCAAGCCGGACAAGCCGATCGGCGCGTTTCTCTTCAGTGGACCGACCGGCGTCGGCAAGACCGAGGTCGCCAAGCAGCTTGCGTTCACGCTGGGCATCGAGCTGATTCGCTTCGACATGTCGGAGTACATGGAGCGCCACACCGTCAGCCGCCTGATCGGCGCGCCGCCGGGCTATGTGGGCTTCGACCAGGGCGGCCTGCTCACCGAGGCGGTGACCAAGAAGCCGCATGCGGTGCTGCTGCTCGACGAGATCGAGAAGGCGCATCCGGACGTCTTCAATGTGCTGCTGCAGGTCATGGACCATGGCACGCTGACCGACAACAACGGACGCAAGGCCGACTTCCGCAACGTCATCCTCATCATGACGACGAACGCCGGCGCCGAGACCCTGCAGAAGTCGACGATCGGCTTCACGAACTCGCGCGAGGCCGGCGACGAGATGGGCGACATCAAGCGCCTGTTCACGCCGGAGTTCCGCAACCGCCTGGACGGCATCATCGGCTTCAAGTCGCTGGACGAGTCCATCATCCTGCGCGTGGTCGACAAGTTCCTGCTGCAGCTGGAGCAGCAACTGGCCGAGAAGAAGGTCGAGGTCAGCTTCAGCGACGCGCTGCGCAAGATGCTGGCCAAGAAAGGCTTCGATCCGCTGATGGGCGCGCGGCCGATGCAACGCCTGATCCAGGACACGATCCGCCGCGCGCTGGCCGACGAGCTGCTGTTCGGCCGCCTCGTCGACGGTGGGCGGCTGAATGTGGACATCGATGCCGACGAGAAGCCGGTGCTGGACATCCAAGCCCTGCCGCCCAAGACCGGCGGCAAGTCCAGCAAGAAGGTCGAGCCCGAGCCGGCTGCTTAATCGGCCCCGGGCTCCTGCCTGAAGAAACCCGCGAGCTGTGCGAACAGCAGCGGGTCTTCTTTTTTGAGCCGCTGGGGTTGCACGAAGAAGGCCTCGGAGGCGACCGCGAAGAACTCGTCGAGTTCGGCCGTCCCATAGGGGTCGATGCAGCTCGCCTCGCGGTGCGCGACGCGGTCGGCGAAGCGGTCCCAGGCCAGGGTCAGCTCCTCCAGCCAGCGCCTCGAATCGCTCGCCGAGGCAAGTGGGGGCAGGCCGTCGGCCTCGCCATTGGCCATGTCGATCAGGTGCACGAACTCGTGGATGACGACATTGAAGACCGGCGCATCGGCCGGCTGCTCGCGCCCCGCCTCGATGGCGCTCCAGGCCAGCATCAACGGGCCGCCTTCCATCGCCTCGCCGGCCAGCTCCTCGGTCCATTCGTGGACCAGGCCGCCTTCCTCGTGATCGCGGCGCGGCGCCTCGACCTCGGCCGGGTGCATGACGATGGTGCGCGTGCGCTCGTACAGGCCGAGGCCGAGCTCCAGCACCGGCAGGCAGGCCTGCGCGGCCACCGCCACCGCCATCGCGTCGCTGAGCTGCAGGCCGCCGGCCGCATGGAACTGCTTGCGCGCGAGGAACAGCGAGCTCATCGCGCGCAGGCGCGGGCTGTCCGGCAGGAAGGGGTGCTCGGCCAGGGTCTGCGCCCACAGCGCGTCGGGGATCGCGTGGCGGGCGATCTGGCGCTGTTCTCGCCAGCGCCGCCAGCGCGCGATCGGGTTCAGGTCCACGGGCTGTGCCGCGACCAGCCTTCGGCGGACCAGACCAGCAGATCGCCGCGCGGGGTTTCGCCGTGGTCCAGGTCCCAGTCGCTGAGCACCAGGCGGGCATAGCCATCGCCCAAGTCGTAGCGGCCGGGCCGGTGCGTGTGCCCGTGCACCATCAGCCGGCAGCCTGCAGCGGCGAGCTCGGCGCGGCAGGTCGCTGCGTCGGGGTCGGCGAAGGGCAGGCCCATGGCCTTGTGCGCGCCCTGGGCCTGGGCGCTGGCGTCGCGCATCTGTGCGGCCATGCGCAGGCGCTCGTCCAGCGGCAGGGCCAGAAAGCCTTGTTGCCAGGCCGGCTGGCGCACCTGCGCGCGGAAGGCCTGGTAGGCACGATCGTCCATGCATTGCGCGTCGCCATGGGTGAGCAGCACCGCGTCGCCGAAGGCGGCCAGCCGGCAGTTCGGCGCCAGCAGTTGCAGGCCGCAGGCAGCGGCCATGTCGCCGCCGAGCAGGAAATCGCGGTTGCCGTGCAGGAAGTGCCGCGGCCGGCCGAAGGCGTTCAGCGCAGCGGCCAGCCGGCCGGCCCAGGGCAGGGCGAGCGCGTCGTCGCCGACCCAGGCTTCGAACAGGTCGCCGAGGATGAAGAGCGCGTCGGCATCGCTGGCCGCCAGCCAGCGCTCGAAGGCCGCCTGCGTGGCCTCCATACCCGGCCCCAGGTGCAGGTCGGAGACAAAAGCAAGACGCCGCCACGCGGGCGGCGCCTCGATCCGCTCGAGCAGGGTCAAACCTCGACGGCCTTCTCGATGACGATGGCTTCCAGCGGCACGTCGTCATGGCCGCCGCTGCGGCCGGTGCGCACCTTCTCGATGGCGTCCACCACCTCGGTGCCGGCGACGACCTTGCCGAACACCGCATAGCCCCAGCCCGAGGGCGACTCGCTCTTGAAGTCGAGGAAGCCGTTGTCGGTGGTGTTGATGAAGAACTGCGCGGTGGCCGAGTGCGGGTCGTTGGTGCGCGCCATGGCCAGCGTGTAGTGCTTGTTCTTCAGGCCGTTGGAGGCTTCGTTGCGGATCGGCGCGCGCGTGGCCTTCTGCTTCATGCCGGCCTCGAAGCCGCCGCCCTGGACCATGAAGCCCTTGATGACGCGGTGGAACACCGTGCCGTCGTAATGGCCGCGGCGCACATAGCCGAGGAAGTTCTCGACCGATTGCGGCGCCTTGGCGGCGTCCAGCTCGATGCGGATCAGACCCTGGTTGGTGTGCAGTTCGACGTTCTTGATTTCGCTCATTTCTTGGTTCCTTCCACGGTGACCTTGTTGATGACGACCGGGGTGACCGGCAGGTTGGCATGCATGCCCTTGCTGTCCGTTGGCACGGCGCGGATCTTGTCGACCACTTCCATGCCTTCGACGACTTCGCCGAAGACCGCGTAGCCGAAGCCGTCGCGGCTGTTCACGGCGTCGAGAAAGTTGTTGTCGACGACATTGATGAAGAACTGCGCGGTGGCCGAGTTCGGGTCGCCGGTGCGCGCCATCGCCACCGTGCCGCGCAGATTGGAGCGGCCGTTGTTGGCCTCCAGCGGGATCGGCGGCTTGGTGGCCTTCTGCACCATGTCCTTGGTGAAGCCGCCACCCTGGATCATGAAGTCGCCGATCACCCGATGGAAGATCGTGCCGTTGTAATGGCCGGCCTTCGCGTAGGCGATGAAGTTGGCGACCGTCTTCGGCGACTTCTCGGCGTCCAGTTGCACGCGGATCAGGCCCTGGTTGGTCTCGATGCGGACGACCTGGGCTTGGGCAACGGCAGTCAGCAGCGCCAGGGCGCCGGCGATCAGAAGCTTGGTGTTCATTCGGGTGTGGTTTCCAGCCAGTCGGTGACGCGGCGCAGCTTCAGGCTCAGTGCCGCACGCGGGGGGGTGAGCTGTGCTGCCTTCGCATAGGCCCGCTGGGCCAGACGCAGCAGCACATCGCCAAGATTCTCCTGGGCCTGCGCGTGGTCCGGCTGCAGCAGCACGGCGCGCTGCAGCGCGGCCTGGGCGGCGTCCAGTTCGCCGCGGCCGGCCAGGATGACGGCGAGGTTGTTGTGCGCCTCGGCCAGGTCGGGGAAGTCCTCGACCAGCTCCCGCAGCAGCTTTTCGGCGCGGGCTTGCTGGCCTTGTTCCTGGACCATCCAGGCCAGCGTGAAGCGCCAGCGGGCGACCTGCGGATCCTTGCTCAGCGCGGTCTCCAGCACGCTGACCGCCTCGGCGCGGCGGCCGGCGAACCAATGGGTCTGCGCCTCGTCCAGCGGATTGGAGGGGGTTTGGCTGCTCGCCGCCAAAGGCAGCAGAAGACAGCAGATCAGCAGCAGGACAGCGCGCATGGCGGGGGTAGGGAGCGCGAGGCCGAAGAGGCCTCGTCGGTATACTGACCCGCCATTCTAGGGATGCCCCGAACCTGCGCTCGCAGGCTCAACCGCTACCCTCCACCGCTGCCGGTGATGGGCCCGATGGGCCTCCCGCGCGCCGCTTCCTTCTCCCGTCATGGCCCTGCGCATCCACAACTCGCTGACGCGAGCGCTTGAAGATTTCGTGCCCCTTGAGACCGGCCGCGTGCGCATGTACGTGTGCGGCATGACGATCTACGACCTCTGCCACATGGGCCATCTGCGCATGATGATGGCCTTCGATGTGGTCTATCGCTGGCTGCGCGCCTCGGGCTACGAGGTCAATTACACGCGCAACATCACCGACATCGATGACAAGATCATCAAGCGGGCGGTCGAGCGTCGCATCACCATCCGTCAGTTGACCGAGGAGATGACGGCGGCCATGCACGAGGATTTCGCGCAGGTCGGCATCGCGCCGCCCACGCACGAGCCGCGCGCCACCGAATACGTGCCGCAGATGATTTCGCTGATCGAGACGCTTGAGGCCAAGGGCCTGGCCTACCAAGCGGATGACGGCGATGTGAACTACGCGGTGCGCAAATTCGAGGGCTACGGCAAGCTCAGCGGCAAGAGCCTCGATGACCTGCGCGCCGGCGAGCGCATCGCGGTCGACGACAGCAAGCGAGACCCGCTGGACTTCGTGCTCTGGAAGGCGGCCAAGCCCGAGGAGCCGGCGGACGCCAAATTCGACGGCGGCCGCTATGGCGCCGGCCGGCCCGGCTGGCACATCGAGTGCTCGGCGATGAGCTGCGCCCTGCTCGGCGAGGCCTTCGACATCCATGGCGGCGGCGCCGACCTGCAGTTCCCGCACCACGAGAACGAGATCGCGCAGAGCGAGGGCGCCGGTATGCCCTTCGCGCGCTACTGGCTGCACAACGGCTTCCTGAATGTCGACGGCGAAAAGATGTCGAAGTCGCTCGGCAACTTCTTCACCATCCGCGATGTGCTCAAGAAGTACGACGGCGAGACCCTGCGCTTCTTCATGCTGCGCACGCACTATCGCCGGCCCTTCAATTTCAGCGACGCGCACCTGGACGACGCGAAGACCGCGCTGACCCGGCTTTACACCGCACTCGATGCGGTGCCGGCGGCCGACGTCACGGTCGACTGGAGCCAAGGCCCGGCGGCCGCGTTCAAGGCGGCGATGGACGAGGACTTCAACACGCCGCAGGCGCTGGCGGTGCTGTTCGAACTGGTGACCGAGGTCAACCGCACGAAGTCGGCGCAGGACGCCGGCCTGCTCAAGACTCTGGCGGCCACGCTGGGTGTGCTGCAGGGCGAGCCGCGCGCCTATCTGCAGCAGGGCGGCGGCAGCGATGCGGCCTGGATCGAGGAACGCATCGCCGCCCGCGCTGCGGCCAAGGCGGCCAAGGACTTCGCTGGCGCCGACGCGATCCGCGCCGAACTGGCGGCGCAGGGCATCACGCTCAAAGACGGTGCCGGCGGCACCACCTGGGTCAAAGCCTGATGCCGCCCAAGCCCGCCGCTGGCGCTGCGCCGGAAGTGACGCCCGCGTTCTGGGACGAGGCCTGCAAGCATCTGAGCCGGCGCGACCGGGTGATGAAGAAGCTGATCCCGCAGTTCGGCGAGGCCCGGCTGTCGAACAAGGGTGACGCGTTCACCACGCTGGCGCGCTCGGTGGTCGGCCAGCAGATCTCGGTGAAGTCGGCGCAATCGGTCTGGGAGCGATTCGTCGGTCTGGTCGGCGGGCCCTCGCACAAGATGGCGCCCGCCGCCGTGCTGGGCCACGAGGTGGCGGCGCTGCGCGCGGCCGGCCTGTCGGTGCGCAAGGCCGAGTACCTTCGCGACCTCGCCCACCATTTCGAATCCGGCAGCGTGCACGTGCGCCAATGGGCGCAGATGGACGACGAGGCCATCATCGAGGAACTGGTGGCGATCCGCGGTATCGGCCGCTGGACGGCCGAGATGTTCCTCATCTTTCACTTGATGCGGCCTAATGTGCTGCCTTTGGACGACATCGGCCTGCTCAAAGGCATCAGCGTGAACTACTTCAGCGGCGAGCCGGTGAGTCGCGCTGAGGCTCGCGAGGTGGGTGACGCCTGGGCGCCCTATCGCTCGGTCGCCACCTGGTACCTCTGGCGCAGCCTGGATCCGCTGCCGGTGGACTATTGATGCTCCGCCCCTCAGCCAGGCTGGGCGGCGGCGCGAAAATGGAAAGAAGGAGAATGCAGGCATGAGCAAACGCCACTTCCTCGAGTTCGAGCAGCCCATCGCCGAACTGGAGACCAAGATCGAAGAGCTGCGCTATGTGCAGAGCGAGTCCGCGGTCGACATCTCCGAGGAGATCGACCGGCTCAGCAAGAAGAGCCACCAGCTCACCAAGGACATCTACGCCGGCCTGGCGCCCTGGCAGATCTACCAGATCGCCCGTCACCCGCAGCGCCCGCAGACCCTGGATTACGCGCGGGACATCTTCACCGAGTTCGTCGAGCTGCATGGCGACCGCCATTTCGCCGACGACCAGGCCATCGTCGGCGGTCTGGCCCGCTTCAACGGCCAAGCCTGCATGATCATCGGCCACCAGCGCGGCGCCGACGCCAAGGAGCGCACGCTGCGCAACTTCGGCATGCCGCGCCCCGAGGGCTATCGCAAGGCGCTGCGCCTGGCCAAGCTGGCCGAGAAGTTCCGCCTGCCGCTGTTCTGCTTCATCGACACCATGGGCGCCTACCCGGGCATCGGGGCCGAGGAGCGCGGCCAGAGCGAGGCCATCGGCCGCAATATCTTCGAGTTCGCGCAGTTGGAGATCCCGGTCATCGCCACCGTCATCGGCGAAGGCGGCTCGGGCGGCGCGCTGGCCATTGGCGTGGCCGACCAGGTGCTGATGCTGCAGTACGCCGCCTACTCGGTCATTTCGCCCGAGGGCTGCGCCTCCATCCTTTGGAAGAGCGCCGAGCGCGCCAGCGAGGCCGCCGAGGCCCTGGGCATCACCGCGCACCGCCTGAAGGCCCTGGGCCTGATCGACAAGATCGTCAGCGAGCCGGTCGGCGGCGCGCACCGCGATGCCAAGGCCATGGCAGCGTCGCTGAAGCGGGCGCTCGGCGAGGCGCTGCGCCAGCTCACCGACCTGCGGACCGGCGAACTGCTGCAGCGCCGTCAGGAGCGCGTGCTGGCCTATGGCCGCTTCACCGACACGAAGGATCGGTGATCCCACCGTCGCCGTCGCCTTCAGCGGCGGCGCCGACTCGACGGCGCTGCTGATCGCCACGGCGCGCCAGGCCGTTCCGCTCGGCGTCCGTGTCGTTGCGCTCCATGTCCACCATGGCCTGATGGCCGAAGCGGATGCCTGGGCCCAGCAGGCGGAGGCCGTCTGTGCGCGGCTGGGCGTGCCGCTTCGTGTGCAGCGCCTGAGCGGCCGTCCGGCCCGGGGCGACAGCGTCGAGGCCTGGGCGCGTCGCGGCCGCTATCCGGCCTTGGCGGCGATGGCCGAGGCCGAGGGCGCCAGTCTGGTGCTGCTCGCCCAGCATGCCGATGACCAGGCCGAGACCGTGCTGATCCAGGCCCTGCGCGGTGCCGGGCCGGCCGGCCTGGCGGCCATGCCGATGCAATGGCAGGAACATGGCCTCAGCTGGGCGCGGCCCTGGCTGCAGCGACGCCGGGCCGAGCTGGTCGCGTTGGTCGAGGCCGCGGGCCTGCCGGTGGTGCAGGACCCGAGCAACCACGACCCGCGGTTTGCCCGTGGTCGGCTGCGCAGCCAGGTGCTGCCGCTGCTCGAACCCGCGTTTCCGCAAGCCGTCGTCGTGCTCGGCGAGGTCGCCCGGCATGCCGCCCAGGCGCGGCAACTGGCGGACGAGGCGGCGGCGCTGGACCTCCCCGGCTGCAGCGATGCGCAAGGCCGTTTGCTGCACAAGCCCTGGGCCGCGCTGCCGCCGGCGCGGCGGCGCAATGCGCTGCAGGCCTGGCTGGCCGCGCAGCTGCCGGCGGGTGTGCCGGTCAGCCTGCTCGACCGACTGGGCACGCAATGGCAGGGCCTGGGCCGCGAGTGGCCGGCGCCGGGCGGGCGCCTGCGCTCGCTGCGGGGTGCACTCCGCTACGAGGCTTCGCCGTCAACGAAGTAACGCTGCGGCGGGTTAACCCCAGCCCGCTCCCTAGAATCGCGGTCTTGCGCCGCTTTGCGCGCAGGTAACTCCGTTACATCATGGCCCTCATCGTTCACAAGTACGGCGGCACCTCGATGGGCTCGACCGAGCGCATTCGCAACGTCGCCAAGCGGGTCGCCAAATGGGCCCGCGCCGGCCACCAGTTGGTGGTGGTGCCGTCCGCCATGTCGGGCGAAACGAACCGCCTGCTCGGTCTGGCCAAGGAGCTCAGCCCCGAGGTCGTTTCGCCGGCCATCCAGCGCGAGCTGGACATGATCGCCGCCACCGGCGAGCAGGTCAGCTCGGGCCTGCTGGCCATCGCGCTGCAGCAGGAAGGCCTGGAAGCGGTCAGCTACAGCGGTTGGCAGGTGCCGATCCGCACCGACTCCAGCTACACCAAAGCGCGCATTCAGAGCATTGACGACAGCCGCGTGCGCGCCGATCTGGCCGAAGGCAAGGTGGTGGTCATCACCGGCTTCCAGGGCGTGGACGAGGTGATGAACATCACCACGCTGGGCCGCGGCGGTTCCGACACCTCGGCCGTGGCCGTGGCGGCGGCGCTGAAGGCCGACGAGTGCCTGATCTACACCGATGTCGACGGCGTCTACACGACCGACCCGCGCATCGTGCCCGAGGCGCGCCGCATGGCCACCATCAGCTTCGAGGAGATGCTGGAGATGGCTTCGCTGGGCTCCAAGGTGCTGCAGATCCGCAGCGTGGAGTTCGCCGGCAAGTACCGCGTGCCCTTGCGCGTGCTGTCCAGCTTCACGCCCTGGGACATCGACATCCACGAGGAGGCCAAGTCCGGCACCCTCATCACTTTTGAAGAGGACGCCAATATGGAACAAGCCGTCGTCTCCGGCATTGCCTTCAACCGCGACGAGGCCAAGGTGACCTTGCTGGGCGTGCCCGACAAACCCGGCATCGCCTTCCAGATTCTCGGCCCGGTGGCCGAGGCCAATATCGACATCGACGTCATCATTCAGAACGTCAGCCAGGACGGCAAGACCGACTTCAGCTTCACCGTGCACCGCAACGACTACGCGCGCTGCATGGAACTGCTGCAAAGCCAGGTCGGCCCCGCGGTGCAGGCCAACCAGGTGCTCGGCGATCCGAAGATCTGCAAGGTCAGCATCGTCGGCATTGGCATGAAGTCGCATGTCGGCGTGGCCGCGAACATGTTCCGCACGCTGTCGGAAGAGGGCATCAACATCCAGATGATCTCGACCAGCGAGATCAAGACCTCGGTGGTGATCGACGAGAAGTACATGGAGCTCGCGGTGCGCGCGCTGCACAAGGCCTTCGAACTCGACCAAGCCTGAGCTCGGCCGAATTTGTGCTTAGAATGCAAGGCTTCGCGCTGGAGTCGTGACCGAGTGGCCGAAGGTGCTCCCCTGCTAAGGGAGTATGTGGGCAAAACCTGCATCGAGGGTTCGAATCCCTCCGACTCCGCCAATTTCAGGGCTTTGCCCTATGAGAACAGGCCCCTTGGGGCCTGTTTTTCTTTCCGGCCCAGCAACAGAGAGACCCTTCTAGGGGCTGAATGTGGGGATGCAAATGGACAGCAAGCCAAAGTTCGGTTCAGGGATCGTTGCCTTGTGGCGCAAGTCTCCTTGGCTCATCAAAGCAGCCTTTGTTGCCTTGGTCTTTGTAGCGCTGGGACGGATGGCTGGCGTTGAGACTGGCAGGCCCTCACCAGTTGTTGAGCCCAACTCCCCTACCTCGGCAGGTAGAAACTCCAAAGATTCGGTGGAGGCCTGCGTAGATCGTGGGATCGGCTATTTTCAGTCGATTGACTCTTACCCAACGCTCTCAGATGGGCGCATCGCGGTTGATGTTGCTCGCGAGCGGTGCCAGCGGACTTTGACTGCCTTTTGACTGTTTTCTCCCCCTATAAGCGAGGGAGAAGAATCGTAACGAATCGCTGAAGATCCTGGTGGCACGGGCAGGCTAGTCCACACATGAAGCATGTTGCGACCAAAGGTCGCCCATCGCGTCAGACTTTTCGCAGGCGTGGGGTTGTACTCCGTCCACGGCCCTTGCAATCGGGGCCGGTGGATTGCCCGCGCGCGGGGTCGCGTAGGGAAGCCTCTGGGGGCCGAGGGCCTGACGCGCCGCACAATCGGTGTTACATGAATGAGAACACCCAGGGAAGATTGCAGCTGCCGCAGGCATTTGACGGCATCGGCGTCTATGTGTTCATGAAAGACCTGCAAGGTCGTTATACCTACGCGAACGCCAAGGTCTGCGAGCTGTTCGGCCGACCGCTGGAGCAGGTGCTCGGCCACGACGACAGCGAGTTCTTCGACCTCGTGCGCAGCCGCGAGCTCAAGCAGAACGACCGCGAGGTCCTCGAGCGCGGCGAGGGCCTGGAGCGCGAGGAGCGCAACATCTTGCCCAGCGGCGAGCTGCGCATCTACTGGACCGCGAAGATGCCGCTGCGCGACGCGCAGGGTTGCATCACCGGGTTGTGCGGCATCTCCACCGACATCACCGAGATGTACCGGCTGCGCGAGGAGCTGCGCGTGCTGGCCGATACCGACGTGCTCAGCGGCCTGTCCAACCGCCGGCGCTTCCTGGAGCAGGCCGAGGCCGCCTTCGTGCGCGCCCGGGTGCAGTTGCAGGCGCCGTTCGCGATGCTGCTGATCGATGTCGACCATTTCAAGAGCATCAACGACCGCCATGGCCACCAGGCCGGCGACCGCGTGCTGCGGGCGATCGCCGGCAACTTGAAGGCCACGCTGCGCGACCGCGACCTGCTCGGCCGCCTCGGTGGCGACGAGTTCGCGGTGCTGATGCAGGACTGCACGGTGGACGACGCGCTGCGCATGGCCGGCCGGCTCTGCGCCGGGGTGCGCCGGCTGCCGGACACCGCCCACTGGCCGCGCGCGCTGCAGCCCACGCTGAGCATCGGCGTGGCCGCCTACGAGCCGGCGGACGAAGACCTGCAGGCGCTGATGGGGCGCGCCGACCGCGCGCTGTACCGCGTCAAGGCGCAGGGCCGCGATGGTGCCGCCGCCAGCCGCCCGCGCGACGGCGGCAGCGCGGCCGACCGCGACAAGGTCAGCCGTCCCGGGCCCCTGCTGCCGTCCTAGACCTCATCCGTCCAGGGCTTCGATCGGCCGCAGCGCCAGCGCCAGGCGCAGATGCCGGGCCACCGCCAGGCCGGTGACGGCCAGCAGCAGCAGCGCTGCGCCACCCAGCGGTAGGGCCAGCCCGTCGAATGGCGCGGCGCGGTCGACGAAGCCGCCGAGGTAAAGCGCACCCAGCCAGGCCGCCACCGGCAGCGCCAGCAGCGCAGCGGCGAGCAGCGGCGGTGCAAATTCCCGCGCCACCACGCCGGCCACCGCCGCGCCGCTGGCGCCGTGCAGGCGGTGCAGCACGATCTCGCGTCGCCGCCGGCGCAGGGTGTCGGCGACCAGCGCATAGGCGCCCAGCGCCGCCACGCCGACGGCGAGCAGGGCCACACCAGCGATCAGTCCGGTCATCTGGCCCTCTTGTCGATAGGCTTCGGCCAGTTGCTCGTCGGCGCTGGCCAGGTAGCGCACCAGCGGCGCGCCCATGCCGCTCCAGATCTGGTCCAGCGCCGCGCGCAGCGCCGCCAGATCGGGGCCGTAGATCGTCAGATTGCCCTGCGGCTGCTCGCTCACCAGATAGGCCTGGGCCATCGGCTGCTCGCGCGCCGACTCCTGCTTGACCGCCGCGACCACAGCGATCACCCGGCGCTGCTCCTGGCCCTCCTGCAGGTAGGCGCCACCGCCGCGCAGCAGCTGGCCGACGGCGGCCTGCGGTGTGGCAAAGCCCAGCAGGGCGGCGGCGCGGGCGTCCAGCACCAGCGACGGCTCGCCGCCGACGAAGCGTTGGGCGTCGCCGGCCAGCACGCGCATGCCATAGGTGTCGAAGTAGCCTGGGGTCACGCGGTTCACGCGCAGCACCTGGCGCTGGCGCGTGGCATCGCTGACATGCAGATCGCTGGTCCAGCGCTGATCGCGGGCCGGGGCGTTGTCGCTCAGCGCCCAGTGGCGCACGGCGGGATGCTGCTGCAGCGCGGCGATCAGCGGCGCCGCCAGATGCGCATCCTCCGGCTCGGCCAGCACCGACATCACCAGCCGGTTCTCGGTCGCGAAGCCGCGGTCCAGCTGCAGCAGATGGCGGTACTGCGCGGCCAGCACGCCGGTCAGCGCCAGCAGCAGCAGCGCGCCGCCCAGTTGCAGCGCAAGCAGGCCCTGGCGCAGGCGCCGGCCCCAGGGGCCTTCGCTGGCCTGGCGGCCCTGCAGCGCGGGCGCCGGCGGGCGGCGCAGCGCCAGCCAGGCGGGGACGGCCAGCAGCAGCGGCAGCAGTGCCAGCAGCAGCAGCGCGAAGCCGGCGAGCAGCGGCGGCTCGGGGAAGCCGGGCAGTTGCAGACGCATGCCGTTCGCCAGCAGCGGCAGGCCCCACCAGGCGAGCAGCAGCGCACCGGCGGCCGCCAGGCCCAGGGGCAGCAGCAGCTCGGCGGCCCAGAGCCGCAGCAGGCCGCTCGCATCCGCGCCCAGCGCACGGCGCAGCGCCGTCTCGCGCTGGCGTTGCAGCAGGCGGGCCGCCTGCAGGTTCGCGACATTGACCAGGGCCAGCAGGAAGAGCAGCAGCGCGGCGGCGCCGAGTGCGCCGATCTGCATCCAGCGCAGCTCGTTGGCCTGGCCCTCGAAGGGCAGGCGGTTCAGCGGCAGGCCGCGGAAATAGGCCGGTTCCCGGTTCGCTTTCCAGTCGGCCGGCAACTGCGCATAGCCGCTGCTGGCCACGAAGGCCTCGCGCATCCAACTGCCCACCTGCGTGGCGCTGACCCCGGGCTGCAGCCGGGCGTAGACCCGGCCGTTGATCATGAAGACCGCCTGCAGATCCTCCGCCGTCTTCGGGTTGGCCTGACTGCCATAGCCTGCCAGCAGCTCGTGCTGTGGCTGCGGGCTGCGCGGATCGGGTTGCGGGATCACCGCACCGATGCGGTAGTGCAGCCCGCGCGACTCCAGTTCCCGGCCAATCGCCTGCTCCAGCGGCAGCTCGCCCCAGAGCTGGCGGACCAGGCGCGGGGTGATCGCTAACTGGTCGCGGCTGGCCATCACCGCGGCCAGATCACCATGCAGCGCGCGCTGCTGCATCAGCGGCAGCCAGTCCGGGTCGGCCAGCAGCAGCGGAATCGGTTCCAGCGTGCCGCCCACGCGCAGGCGCAGCGCGTCCTCGCTGGTGCGGGTGATCTGCGCCAGCGGCACGCCACGCTGCCGCAGCCACTCGGCAAAGACCACCGGCGACGCGGTGAACCAGGGGCTTTCGAAACCCGGCGGGTTGCCCTTGAAGTCGAGGATGACGATGCGCTCCGGCTCGTCGATGTCCGGGTCGGTGTCGGCCAGGCGCCAGGCCAACTGGCCGACCAGCAGCAGCGCTGCCAGGCTCAGCATCAGGCCCAGGCCACCGAGCCACTGGCCAGACTGGCGCAGTGCGCGCCAGGCGTCGTGCAGCATTGAAGTCATGTCAGATCCTTGTCGTCGCCATCTGCAACGCGTGTTGCCGGAGATCGCACATCAAGCGGCCGCCGTGGAGCCGGCGAAGCCGGTAAGGGGTGGGCTCACACGGCTTCCGCCGCGTCGACCAGCACCCGGCCGTCGAGCAGGCGCAGGCTGCGCGAGGCCTGGGCCGCATGCTCGGCGCTGTGCGTGACCATCACCAGCGTCGTCCCTTCGCCGTTGAGCTCGCGCAGCAGGCGCATCACCTCCAGGCCATGCGCGCTGTCGAGGTTGCCGGTGGGTTCGTCGGCGAGCAGCAGCGCGGGGCGTGCGGCAATCGCGCGGGCGATCGCCACGCGCTGTTGCTGGCCGCCGCTGAGCTGACTGGGGTGGTGTTGCGCGCGGTGCGCCACGCCCAGTCGCTCCAGCACCTCGGCCACGCGGGCGCGCTGGGCGGCAGTGCTCTGGCCGCTGTAGCGCAGCGCCAGCTGCACGTTGTCGGCCACGCTCAGCTCGTCGACCAGATTGAAGCTCTGGAACACGAAGCCGATGCGGCCGCGGCGGATCGCCGCCAGTTCCTTCTCGGTCTTGCCGCCGATGTCGTCGCCGAACAGCCGGAGGCTGCCGCTGCTCGGCCGATCCAGCAAGCCCAGCAGGCCGAGCAGCGTGGACTTGCCGCAGCCCGAGGGCCCGGTCACGGCCAGGTACTCGCCGGCCTCGATGTGGAGGTCGATGGCGTCCAGCGCCAGGGTCTCGACATCGCCGGCGCGATGGCGTTTGCTCACTTGCTGCAGTTCGATCATGGCAGTCGCAGGTGTTCGGGTTCGTTGGGGGGCGGGGCGGAAATCAAGACCTCGTCACCGGCTTGCAGGCCGGCCAGCAGCTCGACCTGGCCGGCGGCGCGGCGGCCAAGCTGCACCGTGCGCAGGCGCAGGCCGTTGCCGTCGCGCACATAGAGCCGGCTTTGCACGCCGGGGCCGTCGGCCAGCAGCAGCGCGGGGCGGGGCGGGCTGAGCTGCAGGCGCAGGTCCACGGCCTGGCCGGCATGCAGATCGCGGGCCTGGCCGGCGTCTCGCCATTGCAAGGCCAGGCGCGCCTTGCCGCCGCTGACCTGGGGCAGCACCTGCTGCAGGAGCAGCTCACCCTGCGGGCTGCTGGCCGGCAGGCCGGCACGCAGGCGCGGCAGATAGAACTCGTCGGTCTCGGCGACCAGCTGCAGGCCGCCGTCCAGGTTTTCGATGCGACCCAGGCGCTCGCCCGGCCGCAGGCTCATGCCGACCTGCAACGCGAAGCCGCTGAGCCGGCCGGCGATGGGCGCGCGGGCGCTCCAACCCTCGCGTGAGCGCTGCAGCAGCGCCAGGCCCTGCTGCAGGCCGGCCACCGCGCGGTCCATCTCGGCGAGCGACTCGCGGCGCGTCTGCGCCTCGAGCTGCTGGTCTTCTCGGGTCTGCGCCAGCAACTGGGCGGCCAGGCCCTGCTGGCGCTCGGCCGCCTCCAGCGCGGCCGCAGAGACAAAGCCGCGCGCCGCCAGCTCGCGCTGTCGGACGAGCAGCCGATCGGCTTCCTGCAGCGCATGCTGCAGCTGCGTCAGCTCGCGGCGGTTCGCGGCCAGCAGGCCCGCCAGGCTGCTGCGCTGGACCGCCACATTGGCCAGTTGCTGCGCGACCTCGGCCGAGCGCTGCAGCAGCAGCTGTTCCTGCTCGCGGCTGTGCAGGCGGTAGAGCAGGCTGCCGGCCTCGACGCGGTCGCCGTCGCGCGCCAGCACCGCCTCCACGCGGCCGCTCTCCTGCGCGTCCAGCTGCACCACCTGCAGCGGCTCGACGCGGGCGCGCAGCAGCAGCTCGTCGCGGAACTCGCCAGCGCGCACCGTGGCCAGCTGCGCGCTGGCGCCCAGGCGCGGGCTGCCCGGCAGCGCCTGACGGGCCAGCAGCGCGAGGGTCAGGAGTGCCGCCACACCCAGCCCGACGCGCAGCGGCCAGCGGCGCCAGCGCCGGTCGGTGGGCGACAGGCGACGGTCCATGGTCTGGCCGCTGTGGGCGGCGGAAGCTTCGGGCTGAGAGGGCGTCACGGTTCGCAGCCTCGCAGCCTCGCAAGCCGCCGGCCAGGGGCCTGTCCGCTTCCGGACAGCAGCCTCGCGGGGGGCTGCGGGCGGCGGCGAAGATGCAGGCCGTGCAAGAGTCCCAGATCGCCCCGCCCCAACTGCTGCTGCTCGACGACGACCCCGACGTGCTGCTCGCTGCGCAGTTGCTGCTGCAGCGCCGCGTCGGTCCGGTGCGCGGCCTGCAGCGGCCGGCCGAGCTGTTGCCGGCGATCGCGGCGGCACGCCCCGATCTGCTGCTGCTGGACCTGAACTTCGGTCCCGGCCGCAGCGACGGCCAGCAGGGCCTGCGCCTGCTCGAGGCGGTGATGGCGCTGCCGGCGCCGCCGGTGGTGCTGGTGATGACCGCCTACGCCGACATCGGCCTGGCCGTGCAGGCCGTCAAGCGGGGCGCCTGGGACTTTGTCACCAAGCCCTGGGACAACGCGCGCCTGGTCGCGCTGTGCCAGGCGGCGCTGGCCGAGGCGGCCGCGCTCGGGCGGACGGCGCCCGCAGATCGGGCCGATCCCGAGCTGCCGCGCACCCTGGCCGTGCAGGAGCGCGCCGCGCTGATGCAGGCGGTGCACGCGGCCGATGGCAATCTCAGCGAAGCGGCGCGGCAGCTCGGCCTGTCGCGGGCCGCGCTCTACCGGCGCCTGGAAAAACATGGGCTTTGAGCGCCTGCGCCTGCTGGGCGCCCTGCTGCTGGCGCTGGCGGCCGGTGCGGCCGCTGCACAGGGATCGGCGCGCTGGCTGAGCGCGGGCCTCTTGCTGCTGCTGGCCGCCGCGGCGCTCGGGTGGCCGCGCCGTCGGGGCGCGCCGCAGCGCCTGCTCGATCCCGCGCCGCCGCCACCGCCGCCGGATCTGCTGCCGCGCCTGCAGGCCCAGCTGGAGCAGTTGCCGGCGGCGGCCTGGGTGCTCGCGCAGAACCGCCTGCAACCGCTCAGCCATCGCGCGCGCCGGCTGATGGCACCGGGTGCGGTGCAGAGCGCCGCCGCCCTCGAGGCCCTGCTCGTCGAGCGCGCGCGCAGCGGCCAGGCCGGCCTGCTGCAGCTGGACACCGAACGCGGCAGCGAGCGCTGGAGCCTGGCCCTGCAGCCCTTGCAGCTGGCCGGCGAAGCCCAGGTACTGCTGGTGCTGCTTCCGCTGGAGTCGGCGCTGGAGAGCGAGCGCCTGCTCGCGTGGCAGCAATTGGTGCAGGTATTGACGCACGAGATCATGAACTCGCTGACGCCGATCAGCAGCCTGAGCCAGAGCGCGCTGGCGCTGCTGGAGGAGGAGGGCGACGCGGCGCGCGCGCAGCTGCGCCTGGCCCTGGACACCATTGCGCAGCGGGCCCGCGGCCTGCAGCGCTTTGTGGCCGACTACCGGCGGCTCAGCCAGCTGCCGCCGCCGCAGCTGGAGCCGGTGGACCTGGGCGCCGTCTTCGCGCGCCTGCAGGCCGCCGTGGCGCCGCGCTGGGCGGCCCGCGGCGGCGGCGCGCGCTTCGAACTGACCCATCCCGGCCTGCGCCTGCAGGCCGACGCGGCGCAGCTGGAGCAAGCCTTGTTGAACCTGATCCGCAATGCCGAGATTGCCACCGCCGAAACACAGCCACCGCAGCTCGGGGTCGAGGCCCGGCTGTCACGCGGCGGGCGCTTGCGCATCACGGTGCGCGACAACGGTCCCGGCGTGCCGGCGGGGCTGGAACAGCAGATCTTCCTGCCCTTCTTCAGCGCCACCCCGGGGGGAAGCGGCATTGGTCTCACGCTGACGCGCCAACTGCTGCACGGCATGGGCGGGCGGCTGCGGCACGCCCGGCCGCTCGAGGGTGGTGCGGCGTTCGTGATCAGCTTCTGAGCTGCAGCAAAGACAGCGCGCGCCGCTCAGAAGCGCCAGGCGTCCTACACTGGCTGCCATGCACTCCCGCGTCCTCATCGCCACCCCGTCGGGCTTCATCGCGAAGCCTGCGTCGGCCGCGCGCATGAGCTCGACGCTACAGACCGGTGATGGCCTCGTCCGTCCTACGGACGCAGATTCCTGAGCCCGGCGATAGCTCCCCTTCTTCAGCGCTGTTCTCCTATCGCCGGGCCTTCCGCTCCGCGCGTCTGAGTCTGGCGGCCTGTTGCGGCCGTCACGTCTTCGGGAGTTCCCATGCCTGCATACCCCAGCGGCGAGTCGCCACTCGCCGCAGATCGTTCCGCCGCTGGCTTGAAGCCGAGCCTGCTGTTGCTCACCGGCCTGGGCGCCGAAGCCGATGGGCAACTGGAGAAGGTCGCCACGCTGGCCGAGGCCTGGGGCGCCCCTTTGCGCCTGGGCTATTGCGCCGGGCCTGGACCTGACTTCGGCCAACCGCTGGCCCGGTTGCGGCAGCGTGCCCGCCGCCTGGGCCGCTGGCTGGGTCGGCCGGTCGAGACCCTGCCGACAGAGGTTCGCTCGCCGGTCGATCTGCGCCAGGAGCTGGCCGATTGCGCGCTCGTCTGTCTGGCCGGTACGAGCCGCCTGCGCCACGCGCTGATTGAGCAGGTCACCAGGCCGCTGCTGCTGCTGGGCCGGCGCAGCCCGGCCCGCTACCGCAGCGTGCTGCTGGCGCTGTCGCTGGGGACAGGCTCGCCGCAGCAACTGCGCTGGGCTCGCGCGCTGGCACCCCAGGCCTTGCTGGAGCTGCTGCATGTCAGCGAACTGCCGCAACGACCGAGCGGCCCGCAGCGCCTGCTCTCGCCCTCGGTGCTGGACGAGGTGCTGCGCAGTTCCTGGGCCGCGCTGGGTCGGCGCCTGCAACAGCTGTCCCAGGGGCTGGACGAGGGGGTGCTGAGTCGCAGCCTGGTGCACGGCGCGCTGGCGAGCACGGTGGCGCGCCGCTGCGCCGGCGGCGGGCATGAGTTGCTGGTGCTAGGCCGCTCCCCGCGGCGCTGCTGGCTGCCCCGGCTGCAGCCGCCGCTGGCCCTGAGGCTGGTCGATCAGCTCCAGGACTGCGACTTGCTGGTCGTCCCGCAAACGCTGGCGCCTGGGCAGCCCGTCTGGAACGGGAGCCTGTGCCCATGACCCGAGCCGCCCGGGTGGACGTGGATCGCAGCCTGATCCGCGCCAAACGCCCTTGCAACGATGGCTACCGCTGGTTGCTGCGCCGCCCGGCGCGGGTCAGCGACTACCAAGGCCTGCTCGACGACCTGGTCGACGCCGGCCGTGTCGGCGATGCCTGCTGGCTGCTGGATCAGCTGGGCCCGACGGACGAGGTTCTGGAGCTGGATGCGCTGGCTGCCGACGCCCTGGTTTTTGCCGGCACCCTTCGCTGTCGCGGCCATCTGGAGCTCTCCGGCCTGCTGCGGACTGGGGGCGATCTGCAGGTCGGTGGGGGCGTGCAGGCCGGGGGCGGGCTGCAGATCGGCCGCGAGCTGCGGGTGGCAGGCGGCCTGCGCTGCGAAGGTCCGCTCGGCATCGGCGCCGACGGCCGAGTCGGCTGGAGCCTGGACCTGCAGCAGACCCTGGTCTGCCGGGGCGAGTTGCGCGTTGGCGGCGCGCTGCGCGTGCTGCAGGCCGCCCGCGTGGAGGGCCCGCTCGTGGTGGGTGCTGAGGTCGTCGGTGGCGAGCAGCTGCATTGCGGCGACGGCATCAAGCTGCAGGGCGATCTGCAGGTGGCCGGCGATCTGAGCGCCGGCCGTGGCTTGGAGGCGACCGGCAGCATCGAGTGCGGCGGGCATCTGCGCGCCGGCTGGGGCGTTCGTGCGCGAGGCGACATCCGGGCCGCGCGCTCCATCCGTGTCGGCGAGAGCCTGCAGGCCGGCGGCCTGATCGAATCGGGGGCCGGCTACGGCATCTTTGCCGGTCTTGACGTGTCGCTGGACGACTGGAGCACCTGCGCCTTCGTGACCGCTGCGCAGGCGCCGCAGCGGCTGATGAGCGGGCTTTGGCGCAAGGCCTGAATGCTCAGCGGCACGCCAGGCCACGCCGCCGGGTCCGCTAAAATTCTTGCTGGGTGTCCGCGGCGTCGTGTCGCGAGACAGGTTGATGCGTTGGTCGGGCCGCCACGCGGAGCATTGACGACATGACCGCACCCCTGCGAGCGCCTTCGCGCGCCCAGCTGTTGGCCGAACGCGCCTTCGCCCGCCTCGAGCGATTTCTCCATATCGAAGCCGTCAGCGGCGTGGTCCTCCTGCTGACGGCTGCTGCCGCGCTGGTCTGGGCCAACTCGCCCTGGGCGGCCAGCTACCACGCGCTCTGGCATGCGCCGTTGTCCTTCGGCCTCGGCCCCTGGTCGGTGTCGCAGCCGCTGCATTTCTGGATCAACGACGCGTTGATGACCCTGTTCTTCCTGGTCGTCGGCATGGAGATCCGTCGCGAGATCCACGAGGGCGCGCTGGGTCAGCTGCGCCAGGCGGCGCTGCCGATCGGCGCTGCGCTCGGCGGGGTGCTGGTGCCGGCGCTGATCTACCTCGCCTTCAACGCCGAGGGCAGCCGACTACAGGGCTGGGCCGTGCCCACCGCGACCGACATCGCCTTCGCCGTCGGCGTGCTGGCCCTGCTCGGCCGCGGCATTCCCGGCAATGTGCGCGTCTTCCTGCTCGCGCTGGCCATCATCGACGACATCATTGCCGTACTCATCATCGCGCTCTTCTACTCGGGCGGCCTGCAGGCGATGGGCTTTGCGGTGGCCGGTTTGGGCCTGCTGATGGTGATCGGTTTGCAGCGCATCGGCGCTGGCTCGGCCTATGCCTATGTGCTGCCCGGTGCCGTGACCTGGGGTGGCCTGCTGCTCACCGGCGCGCATCCCACACTGGCCGGTGTCGTGCTGGGCCTGATGACGCCGGTACTGCCGATGCGCCTGCACCAGCGCCCGCTGGACACGCTGCAGCAGATGCTCCAGCAATTGCGCGAACGCGAAGCCGGCGCCGGCGCGCTACCGCCGCTGCGGCCGCTGCGCGTCGCGCAACGCGAGCTGCTGCCGCCGGTTCTGCGCGTGCAGGCCGCGCTGCACCCCTGGGTGGCCTATGGCGTGATGCCGCTGTTCGCGCTGGCCAACGCCGGAGTGAGCCTGGATGGCCTGGACTTGACGGCCGGCGGTGCACTCTGGGTGATGCTCGGCGTCGCGCTGGCCCTGCTGCTTGGCAAGCCCCTGGGCGTCGTGGGTGCGAGTTGGTTGCTGGTGCGCCTGGGCGGTTGCCAGTTGCCGCCTGGCGTGAGCTGGGGCGGCATCTGGCTCAGTGGGCTATTGGCCGGCATCGGCTTCACCATGTCGATCTTCATTGCCATGCTGGGCTTCGACGACGCGGCCTTGCTCGACGCCGCCAAGCTCGGCGTGCTGCTCGGCTCCTTGCTGGCGGCGCTGGCCGGTCTCGGCTGGGGCTGGATCTATGTGCGGCGGCTGCGCGCTCAGGCGCAGGCCGCAGCCGGCGGTCCTAGCGCGCCACCGGCTTGATGGCGCCGCAGTCGGCCGATACCCAGCGGCCCTGCGTGCTCGTGTTCAGCACCTCGGATTTCTGCCCGGCCTGGGTCCGGATCGTGAACTTGCCGGTGTAGAGGCCGGGGTTCTCCACGGTGACCGTGCCGTCGCCGCTGCTCCCCGGCCGGCCGTCGCGCGCCGGGCACTGGAAATTCACCGTCCAGGTGTTGCCGCTGCGCGTGGCCTTCTGTGTGCAGCCTTCCTGCGATGGCGGCGGCGCATCGCGGGCGACGTCCTCGGGCGTCAGGCACATGCGCACCTTCTGGCCACCGGCACTCAGGCCGATGCCCTGCTTGGCCATCATCTCCTCCATCATCTTGCGTTGCTGCGGCGTCATGTTCGCCATCGCCGCCTGGGCCTGCTTCATGCCGGCCTCCACCTGACCGCTCTGACTGCGCATCTCGAAGCTGTGCTCCCAGAGGCCGGCCTTGATCCGGGTCGGACTTTGCGCCAGGCCGGCCGTGCAGGCGCAGGTCAAAGCGAGCAGCAGCGGTAGGCGGCGCAGGCTGGGGCTTGGGGAAAGCGGCATCGGGAAGCTCCTTGTGCAAGAGGTGGTGGCGCGGCGTTGCCGCGGGGCCGGGGCATCCTGCAGCAAGGCGGGGGCGCTGCCAAGCACCGCGTTTATGCGCACTTTGGGGCGGAAGCAGCGCGGTCGCGCGTTCCGGAGGCTGCGGAGCCGCCGTTTGCATCGAGGGCACTCAGCGTGGGCATGGGCCTGCATCCTGACACCTCGTCAAGCACCTCCGCGCCAGGCGCGGGAGCGTGCCCAGCACGCGGTGAATAAGTTATTCACCGTGGGTCGTCGTTGCAGCTCAGAGAATTCCCGGTATCGGCGGGCGTATCCACAGGCCTTCATGCGTGGTCCGCCCCAAGCTCCGGCGAGGTGCCGGGAACTGCTTACAGGGCTTGCATGTTCACCGTTTCTGTCAACCGCACGTAGCTGCCATCTGAAAGCTGCAGCCTGACCCAGCGCATGCGGCTGCTGTCGATCGGCATGGCCTGATTTGGCGCGGCCTCGGTGTCGAACTCGATCGCGTCGGGTGCGGGCTCATACCAGCCCATCTCGTCGAGCCGGCCTTCATGCTCGACGATCTGCGGCGTCGCGAATGTCCACAGCGCCTTGCCCATCAAATCAGCTTCGGATAGGCGGCAGCGTCGTTCGCGAGCCGGCGACATGGCCAAGAGCCGGTGACTCAGGTCGCAGACCAGATGCATCGGGGCGCTGGATCCTCGCACCATCCTGCCGAGCGCGAAGTCAGCCGCGCTGTCCAGCCGAGCCGCCATCAAGGATCGAACGATCTGCTGCTCGGGCAGGGTCAGCGCGGCTCTCCCGGACTCCCAGCGCGAGATGCTCGCCTGGGACACGCCGATCTGGTCCGCCAGGGCGCTCTGCTTCAGCCGACGCAGCGAGCGCCACATCCGCAAGCTTCGCCCGAGCTGGCGGGTGTCAGGAAGGGGCGTGGAATTCATTCGAGTCGATCCATGAAAGCACGGACCAGAATTTTCATCTACTACCTCTGCGGGGTCTTCGCCGCCGCGCAGCTGGGCAAACTCGCCGCGCTCGCTCCACTCATCTCGCGGGACTTGCATCTCGGGCTTGCTGCCATGGCCGCCTTGACCTCGCTGCTGGAGGTCTGTGGCGCGTTGTTCGGTGGCGTGACCGGACGCTGGCTGCCTCGATTCGGCATGTCGCGTGGCCTGGTGGTGGCTTCGCTATGCCTGGTCCTCGGCGCCGCTGGCGCCGCTTTCGCGCACGGTGCGCCGATGCTGGCTGTTGCTCGCCTGGTGGAAAGCGCGGGCTATCTGCTGACGGTCGTGGCCGCTCCAGTCCTCATTGCCACCGTGGCCCCACCGGGGCGTCAAGCCGCTGCGATGTCCCTGTGGAGCACCTTCGTACCGGTCGGTGCGGCGGTAGGCACCTGGGCTTACGCGCATGCTGCAGGGTTGAGTGATTGGCGCTGGGCGCAAGGGCTCAGCGTGCTTGTCGGGGTGGCGCTTTGCCTGAGTTTGCTTGGATCGCAGAAGAGGAGGCGTGCCGGCCCGCTCGCGCCGGTGGGCCAACCCGCTCGCGGCCGACAACGCACCGGCTCGATCCTGTGGGCGCTCGTTGCGGCCTTCGGCGCCTATGCGATCGCCGAGACCGCGCTGCTTGTCTTGATGCCGAGTCTGCTCATCCAGTCCGGTCTGTCGTTGACGCAGGCCAGCAGCTGGACGGCCATTGCAGCCTTGGCCAACGTGCCCGCGAGCCTTGCAGGTGCATGGCTGATGCGTCGGGGTGCTGTCCACGGCGGGTGGCTGGCCGGCTGCATCTTGGCGCCGGGTCTGGTCTTTCCGCTGGTCTATCGGCCCGAACTCCCTGCGATCTGGCTGGGCTTGGGGGCGGTGGTCGTCAATGCGATCTCCGGCGTTTTCGCGAGCTTGGTCTTTGCCTTGTTGCCGCGCGCAGCAGGAACTGCGGACCGACTGAGCATGGCCAGCGGTCGGCTGACCCAGTTCGGCGCATCCGGCGCCCTGCTGGGTCCCCCTGCGGTGGCTTGGATCGTCGAACGTTGGGGATGGAGCGCAGCGGGATGGGCCAGCTTGGCGCTTTGCGCGCTCTCTGCGGTACTCGCGCTGTGGGCCAGTTCAAAGGGAGGCTTCGGTCAGATCACGCGACAGGAACCCGCCGCCTCGAAGGCAGAGGCCTGATCATTGCTTCAGCACCGAAGCCGCGCGAGCGAAGCGGTTTGCCTGCCCCGCGTTGAAGAGCTGCACCTTGCCTCTCCCCGAGTCCAATACCTCGATGCCTGACTACCGTACCCTGAGCCTCCGTACCCCCCGTCTCCAACTGCGCCCGCTGCGGCCGGCCGATGCGCCGGCCCTGTTCGCGATCCACGCCGACCCCGAATTCGCGCGCTTCTGGAGCAGCGCGCCCTGGACCGAATTGGCGCAGGCCGAGCGCCTGATCGCGCAGGACCAGCTCGACCTCGCCGGCGGCGAGGCGATCCGGCTCGGCATCGAGCGGCGGGAGGACGGCGTGCTGCTGGGGTCCTGCACGCTGTTCAAGATCCACGCGATGAACCGCCGCGCCGAGCTGGGCTATGGCCTGGGCCCGGCGTTCTGGAGCCAGGGCTATGCGCGGGAGGCGGTCGGCGCGCTGCTGGACTTCGGCTTTGCCGACGCCGGGCAGAGCGGGCAGGGTGGCTTGGGTCTGCATCGCGTGGAGGCCGATATCGACCCGGAGAACCTGGGCTCGGCCCGGCTGCTCGAACGCCTGGGCTTCCGGCGCGAGGGCCTGCTGCGCGAGCGCTGGATCGTGTCCGGCCTGGTGTCCGACTCGGCGATCTACGGCCTGCTGCAGCGCGAGTGGCAGGCCCGCGGCGCGGGGGCCTGATGAGGTGCAGCCGCGCTCAGCGCGGCGCCAGTTCCAGCTTCTGGCCGGCCACGCCGAGGTCGCGGCCGGGGTCGAAGTTCGGCGAGTCGGTGAGCAGGTAGCTGCCGTCGCGCAGCTTCCACGCGTGCTGCCAGTACTGGGGCAGGGCCACGGTGCCGGCGCCATCGGGGTTGCGGTAGCGGCGCACCTCGTTGATCGTGTCCACGGTGGCGCGTTGCTGGCGGTCCTGCTGGGCCTGCTGGTTCTGCCAGCCCTGGTTGCGCATCGTGGCGATGTCCTGCTGCGTCTGCATGCGGATCTCGTGCCGCTTTTGCATCTGCGCCATGGTGTCGCGCGCGCCCTGGGCCTGGATCTGCGCGATGCGCTGCTGCGTGGCGGCGTTGTCGGCGGCCATCTGCTGCATGCCGGCCTGGATGCGCGCCGCCCATTGCGGGTCGGTTTGCAGCGACTGCCAGATGGCGCCGAACAGCTTCTCGCTGAGCTGCCCGGCCGGCGCGCGCCAGCTGATCACGCCGGTGGCCTCGCCGATCAGCGTGTCGGCCGGCGGCACGCCGGGCATCTGTAGGCGGCTGGCGTTCAGCGAGACCACGGTGCCCAGCCATTCGTGCTGGGTCTGGCCATTGCGCTGCCAGCTGATCTGCGCCTGGCCGGCGTCGACGCCGCTGCGCATGAAGCCGGCGGGCATCGGCGTGTTCTGTGGCTGGCGTTGGCGCGCCGGGTTGGGCTTGTAGCCCAGCCATTGCGCGCCGGGGCGGTGGCGCTGCACCCAGGCGCGCAGAAAGGCCTCGGCGCTGGACAGATTGGCGACCGGGCAGTTCGGCACCGGTGGGCCGTAGCTGCTCGTGCCCCAGGTTTCGCCGCCGAAGATCTCGATGGCGGACTGGCCGTCGGGCGATTGCGCGAGCAGGCGCGGGTGGTAGGGCCGACCGCAGGACGGGCCGCGTGCCCAGGCGACTTCGCTCTGCACCTTCCAGCCGGCGGGCACGAGCAGGGTGACGGCGGGCATGGGGCGCTCGAAGCCCTGGCGGTCGACGATCTGCGCCAGCTGCGCGCGCAGGCTGCCGGGAGGCAGGCGGTCCTGGGCCGCGGCGGGCAGGCTGAGCGCCAGCCACGCGATGCCCAGCCTGATGATGGGCTGGGCCAGAGGGCGGAATCGGCAGCGGCGCATCGCGGTCTCCTGCAGGCGGCGGACCGCGGCGATTCTGCGCGCCCTTGGAGCGGCGCGTGGCGCGAAGCCCCCGGGCTGCGGGGGCCTCGCCCCGGCGGGTCTTAGCCGCCCAGGCCCTTGAACAGCAGCAGCGCGGTGGCGGCGAGCAAATAGGGGCTGAGCGCGCTGATGGCGGCGTACTTCAGGTTGAAATGGTGTTGGTTTTGCGAGTTTTGAGCGGTGTTCTTCATGGTGGCGTTTCCTGGCGGAGTGCATGGGTGTGCGCGCACCCGGCCCGCGGCGAGCGGGGGCCTGATGGCGCGATCGGAACGCGGTGCAGGGGCGTGACAAGCCAGCGCGCCGATGGGGCGCGACGGATCAATGCGGACCCCGCACGGCGGGTCGCGAAGGCACTAACGGTCGGGAACGCCGAAGGAGTTGGGCAGCAGCCAGCGGCGACGGCTGGCGATGCGGGGCGCTTGCTGCGGCAATGCGCAGGCAAGGCGTTCGGGCGGCGGGACGGAAGGCTGGAGTCGCCTTGCGTTTGGCCCGCCGAACAGGACGGGTTGCAACATGGGGTCTCTCCGTAGACGGCCGCCTGCGGGTGCAAGCGGTTGCTCCGAATGTAGCGCTTGTGCGATGCCCCAGTAGGCTGCAGGCCTTTGCGTGCGTTCGTCACGCGGTGCAGGGTGGAGGGCTTGAGAAGCCCTGCAGGGGCCGCATCTGCGCGGACAGTTGAGCTGTTGTTCGAGGAGCTGTCGATGCAGATCGTGCGGATCGAGGTGCCCAAGGAACTGTTGGGCGTGGCCCGCCTGGCCCAGTTGCTGGAGGCGGTGGAGCAGGGCGGTGCCCGCTTCGACGCCGGACAGTACCGCGCGCTGGTGCAGCGTCTGCAGCAGGCGCTCCAGGCCGTGGCCGGCCATGCCGGCCTGGGCGCGCTGTTGGATCACTTTCCGGCGGCCTCGCAGGTCTACGAGAACCTGCAGTACGAGAGCGCCGGCCTGTGCCGCACGCAGCTGGACCTGGCCGCGGCCACCGAGGCCGCGGCCAGGTCGCTGCTGCAGCGCTTGAAGCGCGCCGGCTAGACGACGGCGAGCGCCTGCGCGAGGTCGTCGCGCAGATCGTCCAGCGCCTCGATGCCGGCGGAGATGCGCACCAGGCCGTCGGTGATGCCGAGGCGCGCGCGCGTTTCGGCGGGGATGGACGCATGCGTCATCAGCGCCGGCAGCGAGATCAGGCTTTCCACGCCGCCCAGGCTTTCGGCCAGCGTGAACAACTGGGTGCGCTCCAGGAAGCGGCGGGCGCCGGCCTCGTCGGTGTCCAGCTGGATGCTGATGATGCCGCCGCCACCGCGGGCCTGGCGCTTCTGCAGCGCATGCTGCGGGTGCGAGGGCAGGCCGGGGTAATGGACGGTGCGGATCTTCGCCTGGCCCTGCAGCCATTCGGCGAGCTGCGCCGCGCTTTCGTTGTGGCGCTGCATGCGCAGCGCCAGGGTCTTGAGCCCGCGCAGCGCCAGGAAGCTGTCGAAGGGGCCGGTGACGGCGCCGACGGCGTTCTGCAGGAACAGCAGCTTGTCGCGCAAGGCCGCCTGGCGCTCCTCGCCGGCGACGACGATGACGCCGCTGATCACATCGCTATGGCCGTTCAGGTACTTGGTTGCCGAGTGCAGCACGACGTCGAAGCCCAGCTCCAGCGGCCGCTGCGACCAGGGGCTGGAGAAGGTGTTGTCGCAGACCGCCAGCGCCTGCGGGTGGGCGCGGGCGATGGCGGCGACCGCCGCGAGGTCGGTGACCTTGAGCAGCGGGTTGGTTGGTGTCTCGATCCAGATCAGCCGCGTGTCGGGGCGCAGCGCGGCGCGCACCTGTTCGGCATCGCTGGAGTCGACGTAAGTGACCTGCAGATTCGCCGACTCCTTGCGCACACGCTCGAACAGCCGGTAGCTGCCGCCGTAGAGGTCGTCGCTGGCGACGATGTGCGAGCCATACGGCAGGCTGTCGAGCAGGGTGGCCATCGCCGCCAGGCCGGAGCCGAAGGCGAGGCCGAGTTCGCCGGATTCCAGATTGGCGATCGCCCGCTCATAGGCCTGGCGCGTCGGGTTGTGCGTGCGCCCGTACTCGTAGCCCTGGTGCACGGCCGGGCTCTGCTGGCGGTAGGTCGAGGTCGCGTAGATCGGCACCATCACCGCCCCGGTCAGCGGGTCGGCCTGCTGGCCGCCGTGGATGGCGCGGGTGTCGAAGCTGAGATTCTTGTTGTCGCTCATGGGGTCCTTTCAGCGAAGGGCCGCTCCCGAGCTGAAAGCGGTCCCCTCGGGGGGTGGCGCAGGCGCGAAGCGCCGTAGACCGGGGGCTTTACTTGGCGATTCCCTTACGAAGATGGTTAAGCAGGTCGAATCGCGTCACTAGACCATAGAAGCGCTCCGCGTCGGCGATCACCGCGACATCGCCCTGCTTCAGCAGACCCTGCAGATCGGCCAGCGAGGCTTGGGGCGGCAGGGTGCGCACATCCTTGCTCATGGCGGTCTCAACGAGGTCCTTGAACACGCCCTGGTTGGCGGCCAGGCGGGCCAGCAGGTCGGACTCGTCGATCAGCCCGACCAGCTTGCCGGCGACCAGTACCGGCAGCTGCGACACATTGGCTTCGCGCATGCGCGAGAAGGCGGTCGCCAAGGTGTCCTGCGGGCCGGCGTAGACGACCGCCCCCTCGGCCGCCGGGCGCGAGATCAGGTCGCGCAGATCGCCGAGCGGGTCGCGCCTGAGCAGGCCCTGGTCGAACATCCAGTGGTCGCTATAGACCTTGGACAGGTAGCGCGTGCCGGTGTCGCACACGAAGGTGACGACGCGCTTCGGTACCGTCTGCTGCCGGCAGTAGCGCAGCGCCGCGGCGAGCAAGGTGCCGCTGGACGAGCCGGCCAGGATGCCCTCGGCGCGGAACAGCTGGCGGGCGGTTTCGAAGCTTTCCTCGTCGGTGATGCTGAACGCGTCCTTGACGCCGCTCAGATCGGCGATCGAGGGCACGAAGTCCTCGCCGATGCCCTCGACGGCCCAGGAGCCGGCCTCGTCGTGGCGGCCGGTCTTGATGAGGTCGCAGAGGATCGAGCCCTTGGGATCGGCCAGCACCATTGCGATATCCGGGTTGGCGCGGCGGAAGAAGCGCGTCAGCCCGGCCAGCGTACCGCCGGAGCCGACGCCGACGACGACGGCGTCGACGCGCTGGCCCATCTGGCCCCAGATCTCGGGGCCGGTGCCGGTCTCGTGCGTCAGCGGGTTGTTGGGGTTGTTGAACTGGTCGGCATGCCAGGCGCCGGGGATGTCCTTGACGAGGCGCGCGGCGACATCCTGGTAGTACTCGGGGTGGCCCTTGCCGACGTCGGAGCGCGTGGTGTGCACCTCGGCGCCCATGGCCTTGAGCTGCACGACTTTCTCGGTGGCCATCTTGTCGGGCACCACCAGCACGATGCGGTAGCCCTTGGCGCGCGCCACCAGGGCCAGGCCGATGCCGGTGTTGCCGGCGGTTGCCTCCACCACGGTGCCACCGGGCTGGAGTGCGCCGCTGCGCTCGGCGGCCTCGATCATCGCCAGGCCGATGCGGTCCTTGATCGAGCCACCGGGGTTCTGGTTCTCGAGCTTGAGGAACAGCTCGCAGGGGCCGGTGTCGATGCGGGTGACGGGAACCAGCGGCGTGTTGCCGATCAGGTCGAGCACGGCGGGGCGGCCGGCTGCAGCGGTGGCGGTCATTCAGCTTGTCCTTGTGGGAGCGGGTGCGAACAGCCTGCCACCGGCCGGGTGGGCCGGAAGCAGGACGACGGGGCTGGCAGTGTGGCGCCTGCCCCGCATCCTGTCCAAGCTGGAAAACCACTGAGCTGATGCGCGATCGGCAGCGCGCCCGCCCAAGGGTTCAGCGCATCAGGGCTTCAGCGTCAGCCCGCGGCGGCGCAGATAGGCGTCGAGCTTGGGCTCGGAGCCGACCAGCTTCTGGAACTCGACCATGATGTCCTTGCTGCCGCCAATGGACAGCGAGTAACGGCTCAGGCGTTCGCCATTGGCGCGCGTCAGGCCGCCATGCTGTTCGATCCATTCCACGGTGGTGGCGTCCAGCAGCTCGCTCCACAGATAGCTGTAGTAGCCGGCCGAGTAGCCGCCCATGATGTGGCTGAAGTAGGGCGTGCGATAGCGCGGCATCACCAGGGTCTTGTCCAGGCCTTCGGCGGCCAGCACGCGGGCCTCGAAGGCCATCACCTCGGCGGGCGCCGGCACCTCGCTGGCCTTGAGCTGGTGCAGGCGTTGGTCCAGCAGGGTGGCGGCCAGGTACTCGGTGGTCGCGAAGCCCTGGTTGAAGGTCTTCGCGCCCAGCACCTTGTTCAGCAGGGCCTCGGGCATGGGCGCGCCGGTCTGGTGGTGGCGGGCGTAGTTCTTGAACACTGAGGGCCAGCTCTGCCACATCTCGTTGACCTGCGACGGGTACTCGACGTAGTCGCGCGGCGTGCCGCCCAGGCCGGGGTAACGGATCTTGCTGAGGATGCTGTGCAGGTTGTGGCCGAACTCGTGGAACAAGGTGTTGACCTCGTCCCAGGTCAGCAGCGTGGGCTGGCCGGCCGCCGGCTTGGGGATGTTCATGTGGTTGCCGACCACGGGCAGCTCGCCGAAGAGCTGGCTCTGCCGCACATAGCCGTTGGCCCAGGCGCCGCCGCGCTTGCTGGGGCGGGCGTAGAGGTCGACGATGAGCAGGGCCTGTGTCTTACCGTTCGGGCCGAAGACCTCCCAGGTCTGCACATCCGGGTGGTAGACCGGCAGGTCGTGGCGGCGCTTGAACCTGAGGCCGAAGAGCTGGGTGGCGGCGTGGAACACGCCGCGCTCCAGCACGTTCTGCAGCTCCAGATAGGGGCGCAGCTGTTCGCCGTCGTAGCCGTGCTGCACCGCGCGCAGGCGCTCGCTGTAGTAGGCCCAGTCCCAGGCCTGCAGCGCGAAGCGCGGCTGGCTGGCGGCGTCCTGCTCGCGGTCGGCCAGCTGCTGCAGCGCGGCCTGTTCGACCTGGGCCTTGGCCACCGCTGCCGGCGCCAGCTGACGCAGCAGGGTGTTGACGGTCTTCACGTCCTTGGCGGTCTGCTCTTCGAGTTCGAAGTCGGCATGCGTGGCATAGCCCAGCAGCACGGCGCGTTCGGCGCGCAGCTTCAGCATGCGGCTGACCAGGGCGGTGGTGTCGTTCGCATCGCCGGCGCTGCCGCGGGTGATCGAGGCCTTGTACAGGCGCTCCCGCAGGCCCCGGTGCTGCAGGCGTTCCAGCAGCGGCTGGCCGGTGGTGTTCTGCAGCGCGATCTTGTAGCGGCCATCGGCCTGCTTGAGCGCGTCGATCTCGGCCTCCGAGAGGCCTTGAAGCTCGGCACGGTCGCTCACGAACACGGCCGAGGCATTCACGCCGGCCAGCACCTTGCGGCCGAACTCGCTGCCGATCTGTGCGACCTCAGTGTTGATGGCGCGCAGGCGCTGCTGGGCAGCGGCGTCCAGCCGCGCGCCGGCACGCACCAGATTGCGGTGCTGGCGCTCCAGCAGACGCTGCTGGTCGGCGTCCAGCTTGGGCTTGCTCTTCAGCAGGGTGTCGAGCCGGGCGAACAGGCGCGGGTCCAGCGCGATGCGGTCGCGGTGTGCGGCGAACTCGGGCGCGAACTGCTGCTGCAGGGCCTGGCGGACCGGGTTGGTGTCGGTGCCGTTCAGGCTGCCCAGCAGGTTTTGCGTGCGGCCCAGCAGGCGGCCGGCGCGCTCCAGCGCGACGACGGTGTTCTCGAAGCTGGGCGCAGCCGGGTTGCTGACGATGGCCTCGATCTCGCGCAGGTGCAAGGCCATGCCGGCGCGCAGTGCGGGCGCGAAGTCGCTGTCCTGGATCTGGTCGAAGACCGGGTAGCCGAGCTGCAGCGGGCTGGGTTGGAGCAGCGGGTTGTCGCGGGCCTGGGCGCCGGGCAGGAGGCTGGCTGCAAGCAACAGCGGGAAGAGGAGCGAGGTCTTGAGTTGGGGCATGGGGCGCGATGCTGCCACCTGTCGCGGCCCCTGACTTCCGTCACTTGCCTTGTCTAGGGAACTCCCTAGCTCGCGGCTTGCAGGCCGGGCGGGCTTTCATTCCCCATCAGCGTGCTCTTGCCGTCCGCCGCAGGCGGGGCAAGCTCATTTCCTCATCAACGTGCTCTTGCCAAAAAGCGACTCGATCAAATCCACCGCCACCAGCGCGGTGCGGTTCTTCTCGTCCAGCGCCGGGTTCAGTTCGACCAGATCCAGCGAGGCCATGCGACCGGTGTCGGCGATCATCTCCATGCACAGATGCGCCTCGCGGTAGGTCGGACCGCCGGGCACCGTGGTGCCGACACCTGGCGCCATCACCGGGTCAAGGAAGTCGACGTCGAAGCTGACATGCAGATGCGTGTTCGCGTCCAGCGTGGCCAGCGCCAGCTCCAGGGTGTGGCGCATGCCCATCTCGTCGATGTAGCGCATGTCGAAGACCTCGAGATCCTGCTCGTGCACGAAGCGCTTCTCGCCCGGGTCCACCGAGCGGATGCCGATCTGCCGCACCCATTTCGGGCTGATCGCCGGCACCTGGCCGCCGATGCGGGTCAGCTCGGCCGGCCCGAAGCCGCAGAGCGTGGAAACCGGCATGCCGTGGATGTTGCCGCTGGGCGTGAGCTCGCTGGTGTTGAAGTCGGCATGCGCGTCGAGCCACAGGATGCGCAGCTTCTTGCCGGCCTCGCGGCAATGGCGGGCCACCGCGGAAATCGAGCCAATCGCCAGGCAGTGGTCGCCGCCGAGCAGGATGGGCATGCGTCCACCGGCGAGTTCGGCATACACCGCCTCGTGCACCGCCTGGTTCCAGGCGACAACCTCGGGCAGGTGGCGGTAGCCGTCCAGCGGAGGCTGCCAGGGGTTGTGCGGGCCGCTCAGATTGCCGCGGTCGATGACGTCGACACCGCGCGCCTGCAGCGCTTCGGCGAGGCCGGCCACGCGCATTGCCTCGGGGCCCATGGAGGCGCCGCGGGCGCCGGCGCCGACATCGGTCGGCGCGCCGATCAGGGAGACGGAACGTTGTGCGGTCATGGTCAGACGGGGCAGTTGGCGTTGGCCTTCAGGTCGTATTCGTGCTCGAGGATGGCCCAGGCCTCCTCGGCGCTCTCGACGTAGCGGAACAGCTTGTCGTCGCCGGGGCTGATCATGCCGGTATCGACGAGGTGCTGGACGTTCAGCACCTTCTCCCAGAACGCGCGGCCGAACAGCAGGATGGGCCGGCGCCGGCATTTGCCGGTCTGGATCAGGGTCAGCGACTCGAAGAGTTCGTCCAGCGTGCCGAAGCCGCCGGGGAAGCAGACCAGCGCGACGGCACGCATCAGGAAGTGCATCTTGCGCATCGCGAAGTAGTGGAAGCGAAAGCACAGTTCCGGCGTGATGTAGGGGTTCGGGTGCTGCTCGTGCGGCAGCACGATGTTCAGCCCGATGCTCTTGCCCTCGGCCTCGTAGGCGCCGCGGTTGCCGGCTTCCATGATGCCGGGGCCACCGCCGGTGACGACATAGATCGGCGAGCCGCAGCGTTGCGTCTCGCGGGTGACGATCTCGGCCAGGCGCCGCGCCTCCTCGTAGTAGGCGCTCATCTCGAGCTGCATCTGCGCGCGCCGCTCGGCGGCGGCGTCGCCCTGCGCCGCGGCGAGCTGCGCACGGGCCTTGGCCGGCTCGGGGATGCGCGCGCTGCCGAAGATCACCAGCGTGGACTCGACGCCGGCCTCGCGCTGCAGCAGTTCGGGCTTGAGCAGCTCCAGCTGCATGCGCACCGGTCGCAGTTCGTCGCGGACCAGGAACTCGTCGTCGGCAAAGGCCAGTCGGTAGCTGGGCGACTGCGCCACCTCATTGGCCGAGGGGACGGGCCGTTGCAGCTCTTCGGCGGCTGAAGGGAAGTTTCTTTCCCTAAGATCTTTATGCGGTGACATGGCCGTCTCCTTCGTTATTTTCGATGCATTCTTGCATCTGTGCCGGCTAAATACTGATTTAGCTTTCTTTTTGATGGCTCGCGCAGACCGTGCAGTTCGCGCGCCGCCGGACGCCCATCAGCTCGGACTGCAGGCTGCGGCCGTCGAGCATCCAGAGCTGCCGGGCCAGCGGGCTGCGCTGGCCGTCGGGTCGGGCGAGCTGGCGGATCGCCTCGCCGGCCTGCAGCACGCCGGCCTGGCCGACCAGCGGCGCGAACACGCCCATCAACGAGCAGGCGACGTCGGCGACCGGCGCTTCAGGCGGGAACAGGCAGGCATAGCAGGGGCTGGCCGCATCTCCGGGGTCGTAGAGCCCGGCCTGCGCGCTCCAGCCCACCGCCGCGGCCCAGGCCAGCGGCTTGCCGGCCGCCACGCAGGCGGCATTGACCGCCTGGCGGGTCGCGAAGTTGTCGCTGCAGTCGAGCACCAGGTCCGCCTCGGCGACCCAGCCGGGCAGGCTGTGCGCGTCTGCGCGCGCCTGCAGCGCATCGATCTTCACGCCGGGGTTCAGCGCCCGCAGCGCCTGCGCGGCGGAGCTTGCCTTGGGCTGGCCGATGCGCGCGTCCGCATGGGCGATCTGCCGCTGCAGATTGGTCAGGTCGACCAGGTCGGGGTCGACGATGCGGAGGCGCCCGACGCCGGCCGCCGCCAGGTAGAGCAGCGCGGGGCTGCCCAGCCCGCCGGCACCGACCACCAGCACGCTGGCATCCAGCAGGCGCTGCTGCGCGTCGACGTCGAAGCCGTCGAGCAGCAGGTGGCGCGCGTAGCGCTGGAGCTGGTGGTCGTTCAGGGCTTCAGTCGACCTTGGCCTCGGCCTTGCGCTCGACCACGGCCTTGCTGGCCACCACCGGCTTGCCCTGCAGCTGGTTCAGGGCCTGACGCAGCGGCCAGTCCTCCTCGCTGCCGAAATCGGGCAGGGGCTTGAGGCTGTCGCCCTTGGCGCGCAGTTGTTCCTCGAGGCGCTTGCGCTCGGCTTCGCGGGCTTCGCGGGCCTTGACGTCGCCGTCGTCGGCGCCGCTGAGGTGCTTGTCGAGATCGGCCTCACGGGTGCGCAGCGCGCCGATGATGTTGCCTTCCTCGGTCTCGTCCAGCACCACGTCGGGGAAGATGCCCTTGGTCTGGATCGCGTTGCCCTTGGGCGTGTAGAAGCGCGCGGTGGTCAGCTTGACGGCCGATTCGGCGGTCAGCTGGCGGATCGTCTGCACCGAGCCCTTGCCGAAGGTCTGCGCGCCCATCACCACGGCGCGGCCGTGGTCCTGCAGCGCGCCGGCGACGATCTCGCTGGCCGAGGCCGAACCTTCGTTGACGAGCACGATCAGCGGTACGGTCTTCAGCGCGGCGGGCAGCTTTTTCAGCGGGTCGGTCTGGCCGCGGCGCGCGTAATGCTCGGGCAGCGCGCGGAAGCTGGCCTGCGCGGCGGCCAGTTGGCCCTTGGTGGAGACGACGTCGGCGCCGCTGGGCAGGAAGGCTGCGGAGACGGCGATCGCGCCTTCGAGCACGCCGCCCGGGTCGTTGCGCAGGTCCAGCACCAGGCCCTTGAGCTTGGGCTCCTGTTGGTAGATCTCGGCGAGCTTCTTCGCGAAGTCGTCGACGGTGCGCTCCTGGAACTGCGAGATGCGCAGCCAGGCGTAGCCGGGTTCGATGACCTTGGCGCGCACCGACTGGACCTTGATCTCCTCGCGCACGATGGTCACCGGGAAGCTGCGGTTCTCGCTCTTCCTGAAGATCGTCAGCTGGACCTTGGTGGCCGGGTCGCCGCGCATGCGTTTGACGGCCTGCTCCAGCGACAGGCCGCGCACCGCGGTCTCGTCGATGCGGGTGATCAGGTCGTTGGTGCGCAGGCCGGCACGGAAGGCCGGCGAGCCCTCGATCGGCGAGACCACGCGGACCAGGCCGTCCTCCATGCCGATCTCGATGCCGACGCCGACGAACTTGCCGGAGTTGCTCTCGCGGAATTCGGAGAAGGCCTTCTTGTCCAGGTAGACCGAGTGCGGGTCCAGGCCGGCGACCATGCCGCCGATGGCGTCGTTGATCAGCTTCTTGTCGTCGACGGGTTCGACGTACTCCGCCTTCAGCAGACCGAACACGGCGGCCAGTTGCTGCATCTCCTCCAGCGGCAACGGCCCCTGCGCGGAGCGCGCGTTCGCGCTGAACTGCATGGTGGTGAGCGCGCCGGTCAACGCGCCCAGAGTGATCCAACCGGCAACTTTCAGTTTGGCACCCATGATGCCCCCTCGTCGACTACCGCCCCGGTGGGGCTTTGATTCAGTATAGGCAGGGGCCTGAGACCCCTGGCGACGATCAGGCGTCGCTGGGTGTGGATTCTTCGACGGCCGGGGCCGGGGTGGCGAAGGTCACCACATGATCGACCTCGGCGCGGATGCCGATCCACTCGCCGATCTCGTGGTCGTGGTGCGAGGGCACGCTGGCGATCAGCGCGGTGCCGTCGGCCAGGCGCAGGTTGTAGAGGAACTCGGCGCCGCGGAACACCTTGCGCTCGATGCGCGCCTTGGTCGGCGCCGCGTCGTCGTGGACCACATCGTCGGCGCGCAGCAGCACCTCGCAGCGGCCGTCGCCATCGGCGGGCAAGGGGCAGTCGGTGGCGTGCGCCAGCAGGCCCAGCGGCGTGCGCAGCTGCTGTCCCTCGATGCGGGCCGGCGCGAACACGCCGTGGCCGATGAAGTCCGCGACGAAGCGCGTTGCCGGTCGGTGGTAGACCGTGTAGGCCGGATCCCATTGCTCCAGCCGACCCTGGTTCATCACGCCGACCCGGTCGCCGATCGCGAAGGCCTCGGCCTGGTCGTGGGTCACGAACAGCGCCGTGCTGCCCTGTGCCTTGAGGATGGCGCGCAGCTCCTGGCTGAGTTCCTCGCGCAGGTCGACGTCGAGGCTGGAGAACGGTTCGTCGAGCAGCAGCAGCTGCGGTGCCGGCGCCAGCGCGCGGGCCAGCGCGACGCGCTGCTGCTGGCCGCCGGACAGCTGGTGCGGCATGCGCTTGGCGGCGTGCGTCAGGCCGACCAGCTGCAACATCTGCTCGATGCGCTCGGCGCGTTCCGCGCGGCTCAACTGGCGCAGGCCGAAGCCGATGTTGGCCTGCACGTTCAGGTGCGGGAACAGCGCAAAGTCCTGAAATACCAGGCCAACGCGGCGCGCCTCCGGCGGCAGGTGGCGATCGGCCTGACCGTCGCTGAGCAGTTCGCCACCGAGCCCGATGCGCCCGGACTGCGGCCGCTCCAACCCGGCAATCGCGCGCAGCAGCGAGCTCTTGCCGCAGCCCGAGGGGCCGATCAGCACGCCGAGCTCACCCTGGCGCAGGCCGAAGCTGACATCCTGCACGGCCAGCACGGCGGCGCCACGCTGCGCGTACTGGAGGCTGACGCGATCAAGCTGCAGATACATGCCGCCTATGATACGGGCGGGGCGCTAATGCGCCTCGTTCTCATTCAGGTGCATGGCCCTTGCCGGCCTTCCGTGGCCCCGTTCGCTATGCCTTTCTTGATCTTGCTTCTCGGCCTGCTGCTGGCCCTGCCGGTGCTGACCGTGCTCGGCGCCTGGCTGCTGCTCGATGCCGAGGGCTGGGCGCAATGGCAGCACCTGGCGGGCACCGTGCTCGGCGGCTATGCCCGTGAGTCCTTGCTGCTCAGCCTGGGCGTGGCGGCGGGCAGTCTGCTGATCGGCGGCGGCTGCGCCGCGCTGGTCAGCCTGTTCGAGTTCCGCGGCCGGCGCTGGCTGGACCTGGCGCTGTTGCTGCCCATGGCCATGCCGGCCTATGTGGCCGCCTATGCCTATACCGACTTCCTGCAGTTCTCCGGGCCGCTGCAGACCCTGCTGCGCGATTGGACCGGCGCGCAGGGCGCGCTCTGGGGCGATGTGCGCAGCCTGCCGGGCGCGATCGCGCTTTTCGTCGTCTGCCTCTACCCCTACGTCTACCTGCTGACGCGCACCGCGCTGGCCGAGCGCGCCGCGCCGCTGATGGACGCGGCGCGCCTGCTCGGCGCCTCGATGACGCGGCGCGTGCTCACCGTCGCGCTGCCGCTGGCGCGACCGGCGCTGGCCGCCGGCCTGATGCTGGCGCTGATGGAGACCCTGGCCGACTACGGTGTCGGCAGCTACTTCGGTCTGAACACGCTGACCACCGGCATCTACAAGGCCTGGCTGGTCAATGGCGACCGTTGGGCGGCGGCGCAGCTGGCCTCGGTGCTGCTGTTCGCCGTGATGCTGCTGATGCTGATGGAGCGCCGCGCGCAGGCGCGGCTGCGCTTCGCGCCGGGCAAGGGGGGCGGCGCAGCCGCCGGCCGGCATCCGCTTCGCGGCCTGCCGCAGCTACTCGCCCAACTGGCCTGCCTGCTGCCGCTGCTGCTGGGCTTCGTGCTGCCGCTCCTGGTGCTGCTGCGCCTGGTCATCGACGAGGCGCGCTTTGGCGAGATCGGCCTGCCCTGGGTGCGCTTCGGCCAGTGGTCGACGGTCAGCCTGGGCCTGGCCACGGCCGGCGCGGCGATCACCCTGGCCCTGGCCCTGCTGCTGGCCGGCGTGCGCCGCGTGCAGCCGCGCGCCTGGCTGCCGCGCGCCGTGGCCCAGCTCGCCGGCCTGGGCTATGCGGTGCCCGGCGCGGTGATTGCCATCGGCCTGTTGCTGCCGCTGGCCTGGCTGCAACCCTGGGTGCCCGGCGTGGTGCCCTTGATGACCGGCACCGTGGCCGGCCTGCTTTGGGCCTATGCGGTGCGTTTCTCCGGCGTGGCGCTGCAATCAGTCGAGGCCGGCTATGCGCGCATCGCGCCCAGCCTGGACGAGAGCGCGCGCCTGCTGGGCCAGCGCGGCCTGGGCCTGTGGTGGCGGGTGCACCGCCCGCTGCTCACGCGCTCGGCGCTGGCCGCAGCGCTGCTGGTCTTTGTCGACGTGATGAAGGAGCTGCCGGCGACCCTGGTGCTGCGGCCTTTCGACAGCGACACCCTGGCGGTGGTCGCCTACCAGCTGGCCCGCGACGAGCGCCTGGCCGAGGCGGCGCTGCCGTCGATCGCCATCGTGCTGGTGGGCCTGTTGCCGGTGGGTCTGCTGTGGCGGGCGATGCGGCTGAAATAGGCCCACCCCTACCGGTTGCGCCGCCCGCTTGAGGCAAAGAGGCTTCTGGCCTGGGTGCCAGCCCCGGCAGGCGAGCCGCCTGCCGCATCCGCCGGCAAAAGGTCCTCAGGACCTTTTGCGTTTCGGCGGATGTCCCTCCGACAGGAATCGAACCTGTATCTGCCGCTTAGGAGGCGGCCGTTCTATCCATTGAACTACGGAGAGGCCGAACGAAGGGCGCGGAGTGTAGTCGGGCAGTACCCCGGCGACACTGCCGCACCATGAAAGCCTCCCCCGTTCTCGCGATCCACGGCGGTGCCGGCACGCTGCGCCGCAGCCAGATGAGCCCGGCCCAGGAACAGCGCTACCGCGATGCGCTGCAGGTCGTGCTGGCCGGTGCCGGTCGCCTGCTGTTCGAAGGCGCGCCGGCCCTCGATGCGGTCTGCGAGGCGGTGCGCCTGCTCGAGGAATGCGAGCTTTTCAATGCCGGCAAGGGTGCGGTCTACACCGCGGCCGGCCGGCACGAGCTCGATGCCAGCGCGATGGACGGTCGCGATCTGCGCGCTGGCGCAGTGGCCGGGCTGATGCGCACGCGCAACCCGGTGCTGGCGGCGCGCGCTGTGCTGGAGCGCGGCGAGCACCTGATGTTCTGCGGCCAGGCCGCCGACGACTACGTGGCCGCGCTCGGACTGGAACAGGTCGACAACGCCTGGTTCGGCACGCCGCATCGCCTGGCGCAGCTGCATGCGGCGCAGGCGGCGTCGGCCGGTGCGCTGCTCGACCACGATGGTGCGCACCAGGTGCAAGCAACTCAGCAGGCCGGACCGGGGCGCTTCGGCACCGTCGGTGCGGTGGCGCTGGATGTCGCTGGCCATCTGGCTGCGGCCACCTCGACCGGCGGCATGACGAACAAGCGGCCGGGCCGGGTCGGCGACTCGCCGTTGATCGGCGCCGGCTGCTATGCGAACGACGCGACCGTGGCCGTGTCCTGCACCGGCACCGGGGAGGCCTTCATCCGCTGCCTGGCCGCCTACGAGGTCTCGGCCCTGCTGCAGCACCGCGGCCTGGACCTGCGCGCCGCCACCGAGGCGGTGGTCCGCGAGCGCCTGCCCGCAGTGCAGGGCCAGGGCGGGCTGATCGCGATCTCGGCCCGTGGCGAACTCTGTCTGCCCTTCAATACCGAGGGCATGTACCGCGGCAGCTGGCGAGCGGGCGAGGCGCCGCGGGTCGCGATCTACGCGGACGAGTAGGCCGGCGCTCAGCGCCCGCGGCGCGCGTCCAGGCTCCAGGCGCCGGCGCCATGGGCGACCAGCGCCAGCAGCCCGCCGGCGACGGCCAGATTCTTGAAGAACATCAGCTGCTGCACATAGGCCTGGTCTGCCGGCACCGACCAGTAGGCATGGAAGAACACGCTGGCAGCCAGCGTGAACAGCGCGAGCACCGCCGCGGCGATGCGCGTGCCGAAGCCGGCCAGCAGCGCCAGGCCGCCGCCGATCTCGACGACGATGGCCGCGACGGCGCCCAGGGTCGCCAGCGGCAGGCCGGCCGACGCGATGTAGCCGACGGTGCCTTCGAAACCACCGAGCTTGCTGATGCCGGCGGGCAGGAAGAGCAGGGCGAACAGCAGGCGGGCGGCCAGGCTCAGCGGGGCTTGGAGGGTGTTTGACATGGTGATGGGCTTTCTGGGCGGATTGCGAGGATCGCAGCCGGGCTGCGTGTCGCCACTTTAGGAAGCCGCGCCCGGGCCGTCGATCACTGGCGTTGACGACAGCGGCGCAAAGCTTTCAACGATGGCGGCTGCGTCAGGGCCGCGGTGCGGCGCAGGGACGGATTCATGCGAAGCTGGGCGCCTGTTCGATGTGCTGGAGCCTGGCCTCATGTCCATTCACCGTGCGCTGCTGCTCGGGCTGTTGCCCGCACTATTGCTGGGTTTGTCCGCCGCCTGCAGCCAGCCTCAGCCGGAGCCGCCGTCCAGGCCGTCGCCCGCCGTGCTGGAGGGGCAAGCCTGGGTGCTGCTGAGTCTGCGCGGTGAGTCGCTGACCGCGACGCCGCCGGAGCGCCGGCCGCGCATCGAGCTGCGCGATGGCCGGCTTTCGGGCACCGGTGGCTGCAATCGCCTGATGGGCAGCTACCGGCTCGACGGCATCCGCCTGCGTTTCGAGCCGCCGGCCGGCACGCGCATGCACTGCGGCGATGCGATGGCGCTGGAGCAGGCCTTTCTGGGCCTGTTCGGCGAGGTGGCCGCCTGGCGTGCGGCCGGGACCGGCATCGAATGGCTGGACGGCGAAGGTCGGGTGCTGGCCGCCTTCGGCGAGGCCGCGCAGCAGTACCGCTGCGACGACGGCAGCCTGCTGCGCGTCCGCTATGCGGCCGAGGGCATCGCGCTCTCGCATGCCGGGCGCGATTACGCGATGTATAGCGTGCGCGCTGCGTCCGGCGCGCGCTACGCGACCGAGCAGGGGCGGCGCACCGACTGGTCGCTGGAGTGGCATGTGAAGGGCGACGAAGGCCTGCTGCTGGAGGCCCCGCTGTCCGACAGCCGCAAACCCGAGGACCTGCAGCGCATCGCCCGCTGCCGTGCCGGCTAGGGCCTGTGCAGTCGGCGCAGGCCGAACGCGACGAGCAGCAGCACCGGGATCACGCTGAGGCCGGTCAGCAGTTCGGGATGGGGCAGCCAGGCCGGCGCGCCCGGCAGCTTGTGCAGGCCCTTGAGCGCATAGGCGATCAGGCCCAGGCCGTAGTAGCTGATGGCGACCACCGACAGGCCCTCGACGGTTTGCTGCAGCCTCAGCTGCTGCTGCTGGCGTTCGGCGAGCGCGCGCAGCAGCTCCTGGTTGCCCTGCTCGCGCTGCGCCTCGATGCGCACGCGGGCCAGGCTGAGCGCGCGGCCGATGCGCTCGCCGAGGTCGCTGAGCCGGTGCTCGGTGCTTTCGCAGAAGGCCATCGCCGGCGCGAAGCGCCGCGCCAGGAAGCCCCCCAGGGTCTGCATGCCGGCGATGCGCTGTTCGCGCAGATCGGCCAGGCGCTGCCGCACGATGGCGTGGTAGGCCCGGGTTGCCGAGAAGCGGTAGCGGCTGCGCGCCGCCGCGTGCTCGACTTCGGCGGCCAGCCGGGTCAGCGTGGCGAAGGCGCCGGCATCGTCGTGCGCGTCGTCGTTGGCCATCGCGTCCACGGTGGCCTGCAGGCGCTGCTCCAGCGCTCCCAGGGTCTGCGATTCCGTCTGCGCCAGGGGGAAGCCCTGCATGGCCAGCATGCGGTAGGCCTCGATCTCGCAGAGGCGCTGCGCCTCGCGTGCCAGCTGGTCGGGCGGCAGGCCGAAGTCCAGCACCAGGAAGCGGGTAAAGCCATCGGCGCCGAGCTCGAGCGTCGTCAGCACCGCGGCGCCATGGCTGTCGGCGATGAAGGCACCCATCAGCGGACTGCGGTCGTCGGCCGGTCCGCTGCTCAGGCCGCTGCGATGGACGGCCAGCGCCTCGTCGTCGCCACGGGCGTCGATCAGCTGGACATGGGTGGCGGCCAGCAGCCGCCCGGCATCGGGGACCTGCAGCGCGTCGAGAAAGGCCGGGGGCAGCGCCTCCAGTGCGTTGGCCTGCACGCCGTCCGCCGCGGTCAGCGGCCGGTTGATCTGCCAGCTGACGAACTCGCCGTGGCGCTCGTACTTCAGCATCCAGCCCCGCCCCTGCACGCGAGCATGGCGCGCACCCGCTGCGGCCGGCGGCAGGCCGGCCGCCTCGGTCAGCGCCCGCAAGGCCAGCTCGGCGCGGGCCGGCGTCATGTCCTGCTGGATCCAGTAGGCGACCGCGCAGGGCGAGCGCGCCGGCAACGCCGGCCGGGCATGCAGTTCCTCGTGCTGCTCGAGGCCTGCGCGGCGGGGAAAGTGGGCCTCTGGATGCATTGCGGCTCTTCCGTCAGCGGCGGCAAGGGCCGCAAGACATCCTAGGCGCTGGCGCCGCCGAACTGCTCGAAGGCGTCCAACGCGTGCGCGGCGTACATCAATGCCGGTCCGCCGCCCATGTAGACACACATGCCCAGCATCTCTTCGAACTCGGCGCGCGTGCAGCCCAGCTTGACCAGGGTCTCGGCATGGAAGCCCAGGCAGGGGTCGCAGCGCGCGGCCACCGACAGCGCCATCGCGATCAGCTCCTTGCTCTTCTTGTCGAGCGCGCCGGGCTTGGTGGCCGCTTGCGCGAGGCCGCCGAAGCCGCGCAGCAGCTCCGGCGTGTCGGCGCGCAGCCTGGCCAGGCTGGCCGAGACCTCGGCGGTGATCTCCGGGTAGGACTTGGCCATGGCGCTCAGCGCGCCTTGCAGGTGTTGATGCCCAGCAGCGTGTAGAGCGGGCACCAGCCGAGCAGGCCGGTGGCCAGCGGTACCACGCCGATATAGGCCCAGGGGCCCAGCGTGCCGCTGATCGCCAGGCCGAGCAGCAGGCCGCCCGCGCCGATGCGCAGCGCGCGATCGATTCCACCTTCGTTCTTTTTCATGCTTCGTCCTTCAGGGGTTCAGGGAGGGGGGCTGAGGTGCGCGCTCATCGGCTGGTTTCGCGTTCCATCAGCAGATAGGTGTTGTAGGCATTGATGCGGTTCGCCAGGCCGAACAAGGGCAGGGCCTGGAAGCGCGACCAGTCAGTCCGCGCATAGGCCTCCTCGAAGGGCTCCAACTCGCTGGCCGCACGGCCCATGGCGTCGCGCAGGAACTGCAGGTAGTCGCGGGTCAGGCGAAGGTCGGTGGCCGGTTGCTCGGCCACCGGTCCATGGCCCGGCAGCAGGCGCGACGGCGACCAGGCCAGCAGGCCGTCCAGCGCGCGGATCCAGGCGCCGCTGTCGGCCTGACCCACATAGGGAATGCGGGCGCGGAACACCAGGTCGCCAGTGAACAGGGTGCCGGAGCCAGGGTGGAAGACGGCGAGGTCCTCCGGGGTGTGGGCCGGCCCTACATGGCGGATCAGGAAGCGTTCGCCGCCGAGCTCCAGCACGGTCTGCTCGCCGTCCAGCCAGTCGTCGGCCGGCACCAGCCGCGTTTGCGCGTCGATCCAGGGCCCGAGCTCTTCGCGGCTGGCCTGCAGGCGCTGCTGCGCCAGTTCGCTTTGCAGGTATTCGCGCGCCGCCGGGTGGGCGTGGATGCGCACACCCCGCGCCTGGAAGGCCTGCAGGCCGTAGATGTGATCGGCGTGGTAGTGGGTGACGATCAGATGGCGGATCGGCTGCGGCGTGATGCGGCCGATCGCGGCGATCAGCGCCTCGGCCAGCGCCGGCGAGCCCAGCGCGTCGATCACCACCACGCCCTCGCCAGTGACTACGAAGCTGGCGTTGGAGATGAAGTTGCGGTTCACGCTGGAACCCAGTGCCGATTCGCCCTCGACGAACCAGACCCGGTCGGCGACCTGCTGCGGCCGCAGCTCGGCCTGGGCGGTGGTGCCGGCGAGCAGCGCCATCAACAGCGCGCCACTACCGAGCAAGCGACGCAGCACCGAGGAACGGGATCGTGGTTTTGAATTCATAAAATCTTTAGCTCAGCATACGCTGATATAAAGGGCGGCGAAAGCCCCGATGGGCTCAATGCCGATCCTGGCTGTCCTGTTCGATGTGGCGCAGGAAATAGCGGATGTAGAAAACCGCCATGCCGAGCATGAACACGATCACCGCCAGGCTCAACAGACCGACCTCGCTGCTCAGCAGCTCCTTCCACAGGCTCATGAAGACTCCTCGTTGCTTCAGGTTCGCATTGAACGCCAAGGCCGGCGCTCCCGGTTTGACCCAGCGCAATCGGCACGGAGGTGCCGCATGACGCCCGAACGGGAGGCCTGGGAGCGGCGTTATGTCGGTGACGCCTATGTGTTCGGTGAGCAGCCCAACGGCGGGCTGATGCGGCAGGCCGGGCACTGGCAGGCCGGCCAGCGCGCGGTGTGCGTGGCCGACGGCGAAGGCCGCAACGGCGTGGCTTTGGCCCGGCAGGGCTTGCAGGTCGACAGCTTCGATCCGTCGCCATCGGCGCTGGCCAAGGCCAGACGGTTGGCCGAACACCAGGGAGTGGCATTGCATCTGCACTGCGCGGGCTGGGAGGACTTTTCCTGGCCGGACGCCGGCTACGACCTGGTGGTGGCGATCTTCATTCAGTTCGCCCGGCCCATCGAACGCGAACGCCTGTTCGCGCGTCTGCGGCAGGCGTTGCGCCCTGGCGGCCGATTGCTGCTGCTCGGCTACAGCCTGCAGCAACTGCGCTACGGCACCGGTGGTCCGGCCGCGCCGGAGCAGCTGTACACCGAGGAGCTGTTGCGCGAGGCCTTTGCCGACCTGGAACTGCTGGAGCTGAAGGCTTTCGAGGAAGAGCTGTCCGAGGGCGCGGGCCATGCCGGACGCTCGGCGCTGATCGGTCTTGTCGCCCGTCGCGGCGATGCAGCGCCTTCATCGTGCTGATGCGGCGGGTTTACCCGCTGCAGGCCGTGCAACTTGAACGCTGCGCCGCCTGTCCGGTTCGCGAGATGGCCTTGTTCGGCGCGCTGGACGAGGCCGGTCTGGCGCGCCTGCGCGATGCCGGAAGCGAGGCCGCTGGCATCGCCGATCGTCGCCTGTCGGCGGATGCCCGCCTCTATGCGCTTGGTGAGCGCGGCGCTAGCGTCTACACGGTGCGCGAGGGCCTCGTGCGCCTGGAGCGCGTGTCGGAGCAGGGGCGGCGCTGCATCGTGCGCGTGGTCGGGCGTGGCGAGCTGATCGGGGCCGAGGCCTTGCTGGGCCAGGCCTACGCCGATGAGGCCGTGGCCTGCACGCCGGTGGCGGTCTGCCGCATCCCGGTCGCGCTGGTCGACACCCTGCGTGCGCAGGATGCTGCGCTCCAGCTGGCCTTGATGCGTCGCTGGCAACAGGCACTGGACGGCGCGCTGCGCTGGCGCGTGGACCTGCAGTCCGGCCCGGCGGCCTATCGCGTGCTGCGGTTGCTGGACGACCTGGGTCGCCAGGCGGGGGCGGGGATGCCGATCTGGCTGCCGCGTCGGGAAGAGATCGCGGATCTGCTGGGCATGGCGCTGGAGACGGCCAGCCGGGTGGTCAGCCGGCTGCGCCGCGATGGCGTGCTGCAGGTGCTGCCGGGCCGGCGCAGCGCGCGCCTGCAGCCCCAGGCCTTGGAACAGGCCCTGGCACGGGCGCTTGGCACCGCGGAACGAGGCTGAGCCCGGTTCAGACGTGCCTGGCGGCGGGACGCAGGCGCTCGGCCGGCGGAATCGCCGGGTCTTCGTCCAGCTCCATCGCGACCTGCGTGCAAACGGCGCGGCAGAGTTGGGCGACACGCTCGCCTTGCAGGCGGTAGAAGATCTGCGTGCCTTCGCGCCGCTTGCCCAGCACGCCGGCGCGGTACAGCGTGGTCAGGTGTTGCGACATGTTCGGCTGCGTGGTGTCGATCTGCTCCAGCAGCTCGCTGACATTGCGCTCGCCATTGCAGACGGCGCTGATGATCTTCAGGCGTACCGGGGTGGCCAGCAGTTTGAACAGCTCGGCCGCGGACTCGAACACGGCATCGCTGTCGGAAACGTCACTCATGGGTCGGGCGAGAGGGAACTTTGCTGCATCGATAGTAAATGATGCAGCGCAGCAGGCTCAGCGCTTGAACCGGTAGTGTTCCCGGTTCAAGACTGCGGCGACTGCCGTGACCTCTTCGGGAAACAGGCCGAGATTGAGCTCGGTATTGCATTGCTCGACCATGCCGCGCAGCAGGCCGGGGGTGTTGATCCGGCCTTTGGGGCGGTAGATCGCATCGCCCTTGTCGCCGAACTTGCGCGCATGGCATTCGGCGCAGCGGTGCTGGGCGATCAACTGCCGGCCCAGCGCCAGGTCGGCGCCCTGGTAAATCTCCGGCTCGCTGGCTGGAGGGAGCGGCGGTGCCGGCGTCTGCGCCTCGGCAGTGCTCAGCAAACCACTGAGCAGGAGGCTGGAGACCAGATGGCACCGCATGCTGGTCTGCTACTTGGCGCCGGCGAGGATCCAGGCGGCCAGCGCCTGGGCGTCGGCCTCGCTCAGATTCGGCTGGGCCGGCATCGGCACCGGCCCCCATTTGCCGCTGCCGCCCTTCTTGATGCTCGCCGCCAACTGGGCCGCTGCGTCCTTCTGTCCGGCGTACTTCTTTGCCACTTCCTGGTAAGCCGGGCCGAGTACCTTCTTGTCCACCGCATGGCAGGCCATGCAGGCGTTCTTCTGCGCCAGTTGCTGGCTGGCCTGTGCCTGCGGGGCGGCCAGGATCGCCAGGGTCGTCAGTGCGATTGCGAGGGGCTTGTTCATCGTCGGAGCGGCTCGGATTTATAAATTAGTGGATAAGAATATAAAAAACATATCGGCGCGCAATCGGGTTCTCCCTTGAGGCTCAGGCCTTGCGGCCGTCCACCGCCCAACGGGCCAGCTGCAGCAAATCCTCGGGGAACATTTCGCCGGGCACCGCCAGGCCGATCTCGCCCTGGGCATTGATGGGCACCGTGCTCGGGATCACCCGGCGCACCGGCAAGGCCTGGCGCCAGGCGGCTTCGTCCAGGGTGACCGCAAAGCGGTAGCCATGGCGCTCCATGTAGCGGCGCACCGTCGCCGGGTCGCGGTCCAGCGACACCCCCAGCACCTCGGGCGCATCCGGCGTGTCCAGCATCAGCTGGTGCAGGTTCGCGTTGTGGCGCTGGCAGAACGGGCAGTGCGTGGCCCAGAACACCACCAGCAGCGGCTTGCCCTGCCAGTCGGCCGCGCTGCGCAGGCTGCCGTCGAGCAACTGGGTGCGGGCCGGCCAGCGCACGCCGGCCGCGATCGCAGGCAGGCCGGCCAGCAGCGGGGCGGCTGCGAGCAGCCAGTGGCGGCGATGAATCGGGGTGTTTCGGTCTCGCATGCGGGATTTTGCTGAATTTGCATGTACGAATATAGAACCAGAATCCCTGGGCGTCCACGGCATCCCCGAGCCGCACGCGCTACCAGGAGACCTCGAATGAAGACTGGACTCTTCGTGGGGGCGGCCATGCTGCTGCCCCTGCTCGCTGCCGCGCAGCCCTCGGACCCGCAGGCCCTCTTGGCCCGTAGCCTGGCCGCCACCTGCGCCAACTGCCATGGCACGAACGGCCGCGCCAAGGGCGATATGAAACCCCTGGCCGGCATGCCGGCCGACAAGATGCTCGCGATGCTGGCCGACTACCGCAGCGGCAACCAGCCGGCAACGATCATGCACCAGATCACCAAGGGCTATACCGAGGAACAGCTGCGCCTGGTGGCCGGCTACTTTGCCGCGCAGTCGCCGGCATCCGCGCGCTGAGGAGACCGGCATGACGCATAAGCATCCTTCCCGTCGCGGCCTGCTGGGCGCCTCGGCGGCGCTGGGCCTGGGCGGTTTGATGAGTCTGGGGGGCCTGGGCGGCTGCGCCAGCCCTGCGCAGGGGCCGTCGATCGGCCGTGTCGTCGTCATCGGTGGTGGCTTCGGCGGCAGCACCGCGGCGCGCTATCTGCGCATGTGGGGCGGCAATATCGACGTCACCCTGGTCGAGCGCAACCCGCAGTTCATCTCCTGCCCGATTTCCAATCTGGTGATTAGCGGCTTCAAGCAGATGGCCGACATCAGCCGCGGCTACCAGGGCCTGCAGGCACTGGGCGTCAAGGTCCTGCAGGGCGAGGTGGTGGCCATCGACGCGCAGGCGCGCAAGGTCCGCCTGGGCGATGGCCGCGAGCTGGGCTACGACCGGCTGATCCTGTCGCCTGGCATCGACTTCATGATGGAACAGGTCGGCGGTCTGGCCGGCGCCTTCGAGCGCGGCGATGCCACCCATGCCTGGAAGGCCGGTCCGCAGACCGTGGCCCTGCGCCAGCAGCTGGAGGCCATGGCCGATGGCGGCGTGTTCGCGCTCTCCATTCCCAAGGCGCCCTACCGTTGCCCGCCCGGACCGTACGAGCGCGCTTGCCTGGTGGCTGCGTACCTGAAGCAGCACAAACCCAAGTCCAAGCTGCTGGTGCTCGATGCCAACCCCGAGATCCAGTCCAAGAAGGCTTTGTTCGAGAAGGCCTTCCAGCAGCACTACGGCGGCATCCTGGAGTACCGCGCGAATGCCGAGTTGCGCGAGGTGTCCGGCAAGCTGGCCAAGCTGGAATTCGAGGACGTGAAGGCCGATGTGCTCAATGTGGTGCCGCCGCAGCGCGCTGCCGACATTGCCGTCAAGGCCGGTCTGGTCAATGTGAACCAGCGCTGGGTCGGCGTGAACTGGCTGACCATGGAAAGCACGGCGGCGCCAGGCATCCATGTGCTGGGCGACGCGCTGTTCCCCGGCCCGCTGATGCCCAAGTCCGGGCATATGGCCAACCAGCATGGCAAGGTCGCGGCCGCCGCCGTGATCCAGCTGCTCAAGGGCGAGTCGGTCAATCCGGCGCCGGTGGTCATGAACACCTGCTACAGCTTCGTCACTGCGAAGGACGTGATCCATGTCGCCAGCGTGCACCAGTACGACGCGGCCGAGAAGATCATGAAGACGGTGCCGGGTTCCGGTGGCGTTTCAGCAGCGGCCAACCAGATCGAGGGCCGCTATGCCTTGAGCTGGGCGCAGAACATCTGGGACGACATGCTGGCCGGCTGATGCCAGCTCTTGCCGCCTACTTGAGCCCGCTCAGGTAGGCGGCCACCGCCTTGGTCTCCAGCTCGCTGAGCTTGCTGGCGATGCCGTGCATCACGGCGTTGTCGTTCGTGCGTTCGCGGCGGTTGAACTGCTTGATCTGGTTCTCGGTGTACTGCGCATGCTGACCGGCCAGGCGCGGCAGCGTGACGCTGCCGTGGCCGTCCTTGCCATGGCAGGTGGCGCAGGCGGCCACGCCGTTGAACGGGTTGCCGCGCAGGTAGACGAATCGCCCCACATCGGCCAGTTCGCGGTCCTCGACCGCGTGCACATGGGTCTCCTGCTTCTCGAACCAGGCGCCCAGCGCTTTCATGTCGTCGTCGCTCAGGCCTTCGACCATGGGCTGCATGCTGCTGCTCTTGCGCTTGCCGCTCTGGTAGTCGGCGAGCTGCCGGCTCACATAGGCGGCGTTCTGGCCGGCCAGGCGCGGGAAGGCCGGGCTGGAGCTCTCGCCGTTCGCGCCGTGGCAGATGAAGCAGCGGCCCTGAACGATCTCCTCGGCCTTGGCGAGGTCAGCGGCTGAGACGCCCAAGGGCAGGGCCATCGTGAGCGTGAGCGCAAAAGCGGCGAGGCGGTTTTTCGTCATTGTGCGGGAGCCGCCTGGCCAGGCATGGCCTCGTCCAGCGGCTGGGTGGGGGGACGGTCGAGCAAGCGGTCGGTGAGGGCCGCGGCCAACCAGATCGCGCACAGCGACACCCAGGCCGTCAGCGCGAACACCGCGGCGCCGGAGAGTCCGGCGCCCACGGCGCAGCCGCCGGCCAGCATGCCGCCGAAACCCATCATCACCGCGCCCAGCAGGTAACGGCGCATGCTGGCGCCCCCCTCGAAGCCTTCGAGCTTGAGCTCGCGGAAGACGGCTGCGGCCACGAAGGCGCCAGCGAACACACCGACGATCAGGCCCATGTCGAAGTTCAGCGCGCGCGGGCCGGCGAACAGCACGCGGCTGAGCAGTTCGGCCGAGGGGCCGGTGAAACTCATGGCCTGCACCGGATGCGGGTCGAAGGCCAACTGCGTGATGCGGTAGGTGAAGGCCCAGGCGGCGGCGATCGACAGGCCGACCGCGATGGCGCCGGCCCAGCCCCAGGCCGGCACGCGCTGCCGGCGCGCCCACCAGACGGCCGCCGCCAGCCAGAGCCCGCCGAAGGCCAGGGCCGCACCATGGCCTGCGCCGGCATAGCCGAGCAGGTCGCGGGCCGAGCCGCCATCCACGGTCCACCAGCCGGCGATGGCTTCGCGCAGCGGCGCGAGCAGGCCGCCCAGACTGGCCTGCGCGGCCACCGCAAACACCAGGCCGGAGATCACCGAACGCAGATTGCCCTGGGCCGCGAGGATCAGCAGGCGGCTGGAGCAGCCGCGCGCGAGGATCATGCCGCTGCCGAAGAGCAGGCCGCCGACCAGCGCGCCCGACAGGCTGCCGCGGGCCGAGAGCTGGCGGGCGCTGCTGCTGTCCAGCCAGCCGCCCAGCACCAGGGCCTGGGTGGCAAGCACCGCGCTGCCGAAGGCGAACAGCCAGACCGTCAGCTTGCCGCCGCCGAGCTGGCGCGAGAACTCGATGACCGCCGAACGCAGGCAGAAGCGGCTGCGCTGCGCGAAGAAGCCGAACAGCCCGCCGAGCAGCACACCACCGCCAGCCAGCACAGCCGGTTCACCCCAGCGGTCGATCAGCGACTGCAGCATGCGAGCACACTCGCCTCAGGGCTTGATGTAGGCGTGGCCCTGCTGCTGCAGCTTGGCCAGGCGCACCACGCCCGAGGGCGTGAACGAGGCTTCCTGCAGGAACTGGTCCTGCTTGAGGTTGCGGTTCTTCAGCGTGATCTCGCAGACTTCGAATTTCACGCCGCGCGCGGCGAGCGCGGTGACCGGGCCCTCGAAGCTGTTGTCGCTGCGGTCCTTCATGCCTTGCATCAGGAAGTCCACGCCGAAGGCATGGGCGACCACGGTGATCTTGGCGCTGGGGTCCACGTCCAGGTGGTTGCGAACATTGCGCAAGGCCTTGAGCGCCTGGGTCGAGGTGTCGTCGATGTGGTAGACCACGCCGTCCTGCGCGCAGGCCATCAGCGCAGCGCCGGACAGCAGCAGGGCGATCGAGAAATTGCGCAGCAACTTGAGGGCCATGACGCGCTCCGTCGGATTTGGGGACTCAGAGTTCCAGATCGGCGATGACCGCCTCGATGCCGGCCTTCGCACAGGCATCGTCGGCTTCGCCGCCGGGCGCGCCGGAGACGCCGATCGCGCCCAGCACGGCGCCACCAGCCTCGATGGGCAAGCCGCCGCCGATGGCCATCACGCGCGCATGGCCGCGGATGCCGCTCATGGGCTTGCCGGCCTGCGTCTCACGGGCCAGCTCGGTGGTGGGCATGCGAAAGCTGGCCGCAGTCCAGGCCTTGTCGATGGCGATGTCGGGTGTGTGCGCGCCGGCAAAGCGATCACGCAGCAGCACCTGAGGCAGGCCGCCACGGTCGACCACGGCCACCGCCACCTGGTGGCCCTGCTTGCGGCAATGGGCGAGCGCCGCCTGGGCGGCTTGCAGCGCGATCTCGGGCGTCATCAGGCGCACGCCGAAGTGGGCGTCCTGAGCCTGCGCCGGTGCGCCGATGACGAGGGCGCTCAGCAGCGTGATGGCGGCGGTCTTCATGCACCCTCCAGCAGGCCGGGGTTGTTCTTCATGCCGATCAGGCGCGGCGTGTTCAAGTGGCGCGGCCTCACATGGCCGCCGGGCTGGGCCTTGAGCCAGCTCTCCACATGCTCCCAGACCGGCTTGACGCCGGGCTGCCGGCCGGCATCCTCGGCCACCGGCGCCCAGCCGGCGACCTTGTAGCGCTTGTCGGCCGCCAGCGGCTTGCCGTTCAGGCGCATATCGCTGATGCGTTGGCCGGCCTTGGCGTTCGGGTCGATCGCGTACTGCAGGCCGCCGACGCGCACCATGTCGCCGCCCTGCTGGTAGTAGGGGTCGGGGTTGAACAGGTTGTCGGCCACGTCCTCGAGCACGGTCTTGATGAACTCGCCCGTCATCTCGGTCAGCGTGGCGTGCGGGTAGGTGATGGCCAACTGGTCCATCATCAGCTCGCGTGTGATGGCCTCGCCGGGCAGCAGGCTGGTGCCCCAGCGGAAGCCGGGGCTGAAGGCGATCTCTGCCCCCTGTGTGTCCATCAGCGCGTCGCAGACCAGCTGGTCCCAGCTGCCGTTGAAGTTGCCGCGGCGGTAGAGCAGGCCGTCGTTGATGGCGAGCTTCTCGGCGAGCCGGGCTTCGTAGGGCGCGCGGACCTTGGTGATCAGCGCCTGCATCTCGGCGTCGGGCTTGAGCAGCTTGCTGAAGACCGGCAGCAGGCGGTAGCGGAAGTCGGCGAGCTTGCCGCCCTTGACCTCGAAATCCATCACGGCCAGGAACTTGCCATTGCTGCCGGCGTTCGTCACCAGGGTCGTGCCGCCGGCGTTCTTCACCGGGATGGCCATGGGTACGCCGTCATGCGTGTGGCCGCCGAAGATGGCGTCGACGCCGCGCACGCGGCTGGCCATCTTCAGGTCCACGTCCATGCCGTTGTGGCTGATGACGACGACCAACTGCGCGCCCTTGCCGCGGGCCTCGTCGACCAGGGTCTGAAGATTCTCGTCCTGGATGCCGAATTCCCAGTCGGCGACCATGTAGCGCGGATTGGCGATCGGGGTGTACGGGAAGGCCTGGCCGATCAGCGCGACCGGCACGCCATTGATCTCGCGGATCACATAGGGCTTGAAGACCGGGTCGCCGAAGTCCGTGGTCTTGACGTTCTGGGCGACGAAGTCCACCTTGCCCGCGAAGTCCTTCTCGACGATCTCCTTGACTCGCTCCATGCCATAGGTGAACTCCCAGTGGCCAGTCATAACGTCGACGCCGAGCAACTTGCAGGCGTCGACCATGTCCTGCGCGTTCGTCCACAGGCTGGTCGCGCTGCCCTGCCAGGTGTCGCCGCCGTCGAGCAGCAGGCTGCCGGGGCGGCTGGCCTTCAGGCGCTTGACCAGGCTGGCCAGGTGCGCAAAACCGCCGACCTTGCCGTAGCGGCGCGAGGCCTTTTCGAAGTCGAGCACGCTGTAGGCATGGGCCAGCGCGGTGCCGGGGCGCACGCCGACCTTCTTCAGCAGTTGCTCGCCGACCAGGTGCGGCAGCTGACCCTGCATGCTGCCGATGCCGAGGTTGACGCTGGGTTCGCGGAAGCGGATCGGCAGCAGCTGCGCATGGCAGTCGGTCATGTGCAGCAGCGACACATTGCCGAATCGCGGCAGTTCGTACAGCGCTTCCTCGGCGGCGGCGGCGTCGGCCTCGGCCCAGGGGCCGAGGGCCATGCCGGCGGCGCTGGCGCTGCCCAGCAGCTGCAGGAACTCGCGCTTGGACAGATTCATGGTTCAGCAATCACGGATAAATGGCGGGAGAAAAAGGCCCGCCATGAACTCAGCTTCGGCGGGCCTCGGTCGCTACTGATTGACCGGTGACTTGGGGTCCAGCAGCAGGGCCATGATGTGCTTGATCTGCTGCTCGTCGAGCAGCTTGGCATGGCCGAAGCGTGGCATGTTGGAACAGGCCGCATAGGCCTTGCTGTTCCAGAGCTTGCCCCAGGTGTACTCGAGCATGGGCTTGGCGGTCGGGTCGTCGGGGTTGGTCACGCCGCGCAGCTTGCCGTACTGGTAGAGGCTGGGGCCGATGGTGCCGAAGGAAATCTCCTTTTTGTCGATCTGGTGGCAGTTGTAGCAATTGCCGCCATTCGCGCTGGTCGCGGTGCTGGCATCGGTCCAGGTCATGCCGCGGCCGTTCTGCGCGATCTTCTCGCCTTCCTTCCAGTCGCCCAGATAGCGCCCATCGCTGGGCGGCTTGATGCTGGCCATGGCCTGCTGCTCGACCTGTTTGGCAACGGCGTCGCTGGGCGGCTGGTCGCTGGAGCAGGCGGACTGACCGAGGTCTTGTTCGAGCCGGTCAACTTTGGCGATGCCCTGGTCGCGGAACGAGGCCTTCATCATTGCCTGGGCCTGCGCATCGAGTTCGGTCGGCGAGGGCAGCGTGGCGCAGGCGGCGAGCAGCAGGACGGCAACGCTGACGCCGCCAACGATCTTCAGATTCTTGAGCTTCATCTGGGGCTCCCGTTCAGCGCTTGATGCTGGGCGCGATCGACTCGGCGCCCTTGGCATTGATGCCCATATAGCTGGCCAGGGCGATGGTCACCTCGGAGGTGTAGCCAGGGTAGGGGAAGCGCTGCTGGCGGAAGCAGTCGTTGAGCCGGCGCTGCATGCTCCAGAGTTCGCCGCTGCTGACCCGGTAGGCCGGCCAGGCGGCAAAGCCCACGCCGTCACCCGGGTTCTTCGTGAGATCGGGTAGGTCCTGCAGGCGAATGCGCTTGCCGGCCTCGCCATGGCAGGAGGCGCAGGAAAAATCATGCGTGCCGCCGCGGAAGAAGAAAGCGCGCTTGCCGAGCTCGTACAGGCGCCTTTCTTCCGGGTGCGCGGTGGGCAGATTCATCTTCAGGCCCTTGGACTCGGCCGAGATCCAGGCCACCAGCGCGTCCATATTGGCCTGTTCGCCGCGACCGAAACGCTCGGCGGCGATGGCTTTGACGTCCAGCCCCTGCAGGCGCTCCATGCAGGTCAGCAGGCGCGACTCCAGGTCCTGCACCTTGCCGGTGTCGGCAAACCAGCGCGGCAACTCGACGAAGGCGCCCTTGACCACGCCCGGCCCCTTGCCCAGATCGCATTGCTGCAGCGTGGCGTTCTTCGGGCCGCGGGCTTTCTTCCAGAGGTCCTCGCCCTTGGCCTCGAACAGCTCGGCGGGGTTGCCGTCTTCGAGCATCTTGCGGTACTCCGCGATGCCGTCGGCGGTCGACTTGGTCTGCGCGGTCACGGCACCGGTCAGAGCCGCCGCAAGGGTGGCGCCAGCCAGTGCTGCGAGGGGCTTGAGCTGCATGAAGGTCTCCGGGGGGGGTGTTGGACGGGCCGGCTCTTCTGGCCGGCCTCGGGGGCTGACGGATGCCGCGGTCAGGAGACCGTGGCTTCGTCGGTGCGGGTGTCGCCCTTGTTGTCCTTCCAGGTCACGGCGATCTTGTCGCCGGCCTTGGCCCCCTTCACGCTGAACTGAAGGAAGGGGTTCTTGGACACCGAGGGGCCCCATTGCGCCGACATCACGGCCTTGCCGTTGTGGGTGGCGCTGACTTCCTGGATGAACCAGGCGGGGATGGTCTTGCCGGCGCTGTCCTTGCGCTGGCCGGTTTCCATTTCGTGGCTCATCAGCACGCGGACGGTGGCCTTGTCGCCGCTGGACTGGGCGCGGATGCGCATCGGGTCTGCCATGGGAATCTCCTAAAGATTGGAATCAGGTGAACGGGGCTTTGAGTTGCAGTGGCCTTAGCCGCCACAACCTCCCAGGGTCACCTTGATCTCCTTCTGCGCAAACAGCACGCTGCCGTCGGCCATCAGGGCCACCGCCAGCACATTGGACGACTGGCCCATCTTCACGCGGGTGTTGAAGCTGGCCTCGACGGCATCGCTGACATCGAACACGGCGGCCAGGGTGCTGGGGTTTTTCTCGACCAGCACCGCCATGCGCTTGACGCCGGCGAGGCTGGTGGACACGCCGACCGGCACCACGGCGCCGTTCTCGGCGATGTCGGGGCCGGTGATGGTGACATCGCCGCTTTCCTTGGGCGCGCTGCCACCCAGCGCCTTGATCGCATCGGCAATGCTGCGCGCCTCGAAGGCGCTCTGGGTCCAGCCGGCAGCGAAGGCTGCCTGCGGTAGCAGGCCGGCGCCGACCAGCATCGCGGCCACCTTGGCCGAGCGGGTGAGCATGTCGCGTCGTGTCTTCATCGGGGTCTCCTTATGTCAGCCCATACTAATCAACGGATGCTCAGGTTCACAACCCTGACATCCCTCATGCCCTTCAGCGCTTGGCGCCGTCGGCGATCCAGCTGGCGATCTGGGCCGCGTCGCCATCGGACAGGGATTGCGGCGGCATCGGGATCGCCCCCCAGACGCCCTGACCACCCTGCTTGATCTTCTGCAGCAAATAGGCCTCCAGATCGCTGCGGCCCGCGTGCTTGCGAGCGATGGCCTGGAAGCCGGGGCCGACGATGGCCTTGTCCACGCCGTGGCAGGCGCTGCAGCTGTGCTTGTTCAGCAAGGCGGTGGGTGCCAGCGAAACCGGCTTGGCGGCAGCGGTGTGGGCCTTGGGCGGGGGCAGGGCGCCTGGGGCCGGGCCGGCGGCGCCCAGCGGTGCGCTGCGCGGCGGCTGCGTGGTGTCGGCACCACGCTGGGCGCCCACGCTGCGGTTCTGTTCGGCCAGATTGCCGTGGGCGTTGCGGGCATGATCCGGCAGCAGACTGGCCACCCGGGGCTCGGTGCGGCAGTCCTTCATGCAGGCGACGGCCTGTACATCCGGTTTGCCGCCATTGCCCATGCCCTTGCCGGGCCACAAGCCGTGATTACTGGTCGCGCCCTTGCGATTGGGCAGCAGGGCCTGAACCTCGGCGATATTGCGATCGCTCAGCACATAGTCCTCGGGCAGCACGCCCCCCAGGTGCAGCAGGTAGGCGGTGACCCCATAGACCTCCTCGGTGCTCAGCGACTTGGGCTGCGTCCAGGGCATCGCGCGGTTGATGTAGTCCCACAGCGTCGACACCGTCGAGACCTTCATCATCGTGGTGCGGCCGGGGAAGCTCTCATCGAGCAGGCGCGCGACGCGGCCGCTCTTGATGTCGTCCTGGGTGGTGCCGCCGACCAGCGGCGCGAAGACCTCGTTGCTCTCGCCGAAGATGCCGTGGCAGGACGCGCACTTGCCTTCCCAGACCTCCATCCCCTTGAGCACCGAGCCGGAGCCGGGCGGCAGGCCCTTGAAGTCGGGGCGCACATCGATGTCCCAGGCGGCGACTTCCTTGGCCGTGGCCGATCGACCGACGTTCGGGTAGGGCTGTGCCAGCGCGCTGCAGGCCAGCAGCGAGAACAGCAGACCCACGAGCAGAGGCTTAGGAGAGCTGGACATTTTTCACCTCGCCGCTTTCCTGAACCAGCCAGGTCTGGATGGCGTTGTTGTGATAAATCGAGCGCGAGCCGCGCACTGCGCGCAGCTGCGGGTAGCTGGGCTGCACATAGCCGGTGTCGTCGATGGCGCGGCTTTGAATCAGCGCCGGCTTGCCGTCCCACACCCAATCCAGGTTGAAGCGCGTCAGGCATTTGCTCAGCACCGGCGTTTCCAGCCGGGCCGTGCGCCAGTTGCGCCCGCCGTCCACCGATACATCGACGCGCTTGACCTTGCCGCGCCCGCTCCAGGCCAGGCCGGTGATGTTGTAGAAGCCCTTGTCCAGCAGCACCTGGCCACCCGAGGGCGTGGTGACGACCGACTTGCACTCCTGCGTGCTCGTGTACTGCCGATGCAGGCCGTCGGGCATCAGGTCGACGTAGTGCATGACCTCGTCCTTGGCGCCATAGGGCTGGTCGCCGACCTCGATGCGCCGCAGGTATTTGACCCAGCTGACGCCCTGCACGCCGGGCACCACCAAGCGCAGCGGGTAGCCGTTCTCCGGGCGCAGCATCTCGCCGTTCTGGCCGTAGGCGACGATGACCTCGCCGGACTCGACCAGCTCCATCGGCAGCGTGCGGGTCATGCTGGACCCGTCGGCGCCTTCGCCCAGCACATAGCGGGCGCGCTTGTAGTCGACACCGGCCATGTCGAGCAGGATCTTCAGCGGCACGCCGGTGAACTCGCTGCAGCTGATCATGCCGTGCGTGTACTGGCAGGTCGGCACGGCGACGTTGCCCCATTCCATGCCGGTGTTGGCGCCGCACTCGATGAAATGGAAGCGGCTGACCGCCGGCAGGCGCATCAACTCGTCCATCGTGAAAACCATGGGCTTCTTCAGGATCCTCTCGTCGGAGCCATTGATCATCAGCCGGTGCTTGGAAGGGTCGATGTCCCACCAGCCCTGGTGGTGGCGCTCGAAATGCAGGCCGGAGGGCGTGACGATGCCGAACAGCGACTGCAGCGGCGCAAACGACACCGAGGCCTGTGTGGTCTGCGTCAGGCCCGGGCTCTGCCGGCGCTGCACATTGCCCTCGTACTTCGAGGGTTTGCCATAGCCATCGGTGACCACCGCCTGGCCCAAGCCCTTGCTGTGCTCGGGCAGTTCCAGGATGTTGGGGTCGCCGCTGCCGGCCTGTACCGGGTTGGCGCTGGCCAGCACCATGGGCGCGGCCACGGCCGCCGATGCACCTGCGAAGGCCTTGCGGATGAAGTCGCGGCGGCCGGCCTTGGCCTCCTCGAACACCTGGCGGACGCCGGCGGCATCGATGAAGTTTTCCGGCGCCTTGCGCAAGCGGCCATGCGGGTTGGAATCCACGGGGTCTCCTTGGCCTTTGCGACAGGCTCTGGGGGCAGCAATGAAATTCTTCATATGCTTGTCAACTAATATAAGTGAATGCTGTTTTCTTGCTCCTGGTGAAAGCCCGGGGTGCGCTACCTGGCCCTGGCAAGCCGACCGCCAATGCCTGGCGGTACTGCCAAGGAGTACACGGCCGCGGGCGGCATGCCTACCCACAACTCGCGCCACTTTTCCTGGAAGTTCGACAATGAAATTCAGTACCAAGCTGCTGCTTTGCGCGCTGCTGCCTGCCGCCTTGTTCACGACCGGCCTGGCGATCAGCGTCGGCGCGCTCAACCATGTGAAGGACCGCTTCAGCGGCTATATCAAAACGGAGCAGCGCGTCAGCAGCGGGCTGATGGAGATGTACGCGCAGGGCCTGCAGATGGGCCAGGCGCTGCGCAATATCGTGCTGGATCCGGCCAACCCGAGGGCGGCCGAGAACCTGTCGGCGGCGCGGACGGCCTACGACAAGGCCTTTGCCGAGACCCGCGAGGCGGCGCAGGGCACGGACTTCCTGGCCGCGCTTGACGCGCTGGCGCCGCTGCGCGAGACGCATGCTCAGGCCCAGGCCCGCGTGGTCGAGCTCGTTCAGTCCGCCGACGCAGAGACCGTCAAGGTGCTCAATGGTGCCGAGACGCCGGCCTGGCGCAATCTGCGCGGGGAGTTGCTCAAGCAGATCGACAGCGCGAAGAAGGTTTCGGTCGAGACCAACGAGACCGTGAACCGTGAGGTCAATCGCCTGATCGCGGTCGCGCTGGTCTTGCTGCTGGCCGCGGTGTCCGTCGCGGTGGGCTTCTGCCTGTACCTGCTCGGCACCGTGAAACGCGAACTGGGCGGCGATCCGGCCGAGGCGCGCGACGCGCTGGCCGAGATCGCGCAGGGCAATCTGAGCCATGCGGTGCCGGCCGCGGGCGGTGGCAGCAGCCTGATGAACGGGCTGTCGCAGATGCAGTCCTCGCTGCGTGACCTGGTCCAGGAAGTGCGCCGGGCGACGGACAGCATCACCACGGCCAGCGACGAGATCGCCGCCGGCAGCCAGGACCTCAGCGCCCGCACCGAAAGCCAGGCGGCTTCGCTGCAGCAGACGGCCTCGTCGATGGAGGAGCTGTCGTCCACGGTGCGCCAGAACGCCGACAACGCCCGCCAGGCCAACCAGATGGCGCAGCGCGCGCAGGGCGTGGCACAGCAAGGCGGTACCGTGGTCGGCGAGGTGGTGGACACCATGCGCGGCATCCAGGACGCCAGCGGGCGCATTGCGGAGATCATCAATGTGATCGACGGCATCGCGTTCCAGACCAATATCCTGGCGCTGAACGCCGCGGTGGAAGCCGCGCGCGCTGGGGAGCAGGGCCGCGGCTTTGCGGTGGTGGCCTCCGAGGTGCGCAGCCTGGCTGGGCGCAGTGCCGAGGCGGCCAAGCAGATCAAGACCCTGATCAGTGACAGCGTCGAGCGCGTGCAGGCCGGCACCGCGCAGGTGGACCGCGCCCGGGCCACCATGACCGAGGTGGTGGCCAGCATCCAGCGTGTCACCGACATCATGGGCGAGATCAGCGCCGCCAGCGTCGAGCAGAGCCAGGGCGTGAGCCAGGTCGGCGAGGCAGTGACCAGCATGGACCAGGCGACGCAGCAGAACGCCGCCTTGGTGGAGGAGTCGGCCGCCGCGGCGATGAGCCTGCGTGACCAGGCCCAGGGCCTGAGTCAGCTGGTCGGTACCTTCAGGCTCTGAGCGCCTGGGCCTTGTTCAACGCGCGGGTAGGCCCAGGGCCTGGAGTCGCTCGTCCAGGCTGGCGGTCGACAGTTCGCCGATGCGTTGCGCGACGAGGCGGCCCTCGGCGTCGAAGAACAAGGTGGTGGGCAGCGCCGTGCTGTAGGCGGCGCCGGCTGCACCCTTGCGGTCCAGCAACATGTTCTGCAGGCCCAGGCCGCTGCGTTGCAGGTAGGCCTGGACAGTCTCGGCGCGCTCGCCCTGATTCAGGAAGACGAAGTGCACGCCGGGGTGGCGCTGCTGGGCCTGGTCGTCATCCCGGTGCTCTATTTCCTGGCCTATCGCCAGCGCTTAGCCCTGCTGCTTCACAAGGAGTGAATCCATGAAGTCCTGGTCCATCGTGCGCGTCGCCGCCGGCGCCTTCGTCCTGCTGTCCCTGCTGCTTGGTGTCGCCGGCAGCCCGTTGTTTCACAGCCCCTGGTGGCTGGCGTTCACGGCCTTCGTTGGCCTGAACCTGCTGCAAAGCGGGCTGACCGGCTGGTGCTTGATGGAGACGCTGCTGCGCCGCTTCGGCGTCAAGGGCGGTTGCTGAGCGCAGGGCGGGTCCGCTCGCTTGCTCGAACCTGTGTTTGCATACATACTGTATTAAACAACAGGTTCCGGCGCTGCATGCGGTTCCGGCCTGTGCGTGTCCCACCCTGCTTCCGAGGTCGAACATGAGCGAATCCCGTCTGAGCTGCCGCCTGATCTACCAGCCTTCGCGCGAGCCGCGCCTGCCCCGGTGGTTGCTCAGGGTCTGGTACTGGTTCTGAGTTCGTCGACAAGGCGCTCAGCCTGGAGCGCGAAAAGCAAAAGGCCTGACAGCGTCAGGCCTTTTCATCGGGTGTTCCGAGGGTGTTCTGTGGTGCCGGCAAGAGGAGTCGAACCCCCGACCTTCGCATTACGAATGCGCTGCTCTACCAACTGAGCTATGCCGGCGAACCGAAGCCCGCGACTATAACACTCAGGATTCCGCCTCCAGGTGGTAGCGCGTGGCGCGCTCCACCTCGTTCTTCGAACCCAGCACCACGGCCACGCGCTCGTGCAGCTTCTCGGGCACGATGTCCAGGATGCGCTGGCGACCGTTGGTCGCCATGCCGCCGGCCTGCTCGACCAGGAAGCCCATCGGGTTCGCCTCGTACATCAGACGCAGCTTGCCGGCCTTGTGGGGTTCGCGCGCGTCCCAGGGGTAGAGGAAGACGCCGCCGCGGGTCAGGATGCGATGCACATCGGCCACCATCGAGGCGACCCAGCGCATGTTGAAGTCCTTCTCGCGCGGGCCGGTGCTGCCGTCCAGGCATTCGTCGATGTAGCGCTTCACCGGCGGCGCCCAGTGGCGCATGTTCGACATATTGATCGCGAACTCCTTGGTGTCCGCGGGGATCCGGATGTTGTCCTCGGTGAGCAGCCAGGAGCCCATCTCGCGGTCCAGCGTGAACATCGCGACGCCATCGCCCACTGTCAGCACCAGGGTGGTCTGCGGGCCGTAGATGCAGTAGCCGGCCGCCGCCTGCTGCTTGCCCGGCTGCAGGAAGTCTTCCTCGGCGATGCCGCGGTGGTTGGTGACCTTGCGCAGCACCGAGAAGATCGTGCCGATGCTGACGTTGACGTCGATGTTCGAGCTGCCGTCCAGCGGGTCGAACAGCAGCAGGTACTCGCCCTGGGGGTAGCGGTTGGGCACGACGTGGATGGAGTCCATCTCCTCGGACGCCATGGCGGCCAGGTGGCCGCCCCACTCGTTGGCCTCGATCAGCACCTCGTTGGCGATCACGTCGAGCTTCTTCTGCACCTCGCCCTGTACGTTCTCGCTGCCGGCCGTGCCCAGCACGTCGCCGAGCGCGCCCTTGTTGACGTTGATGGCGATGCGCTTGCAGGCGCGCGCCACCACCTCGATGAGCAGGCGCAACTGCTGCGGGATGGTGCCGTTGGCGCGCTGTTGTTCGACCAGGTACTGGGTCAGGCTGATGCGGCTGCTCATGCGAGCTCCAGGGCTTTGGCGATGATCTCGCGCACGTCGTTGCTCAGGGTCGGGCGCTCGACGAGGCGCTTCAGGGCTTCCTGGGCGGCACCGCGGAAGGGTTCCGCCAGGATGGCCCAGCGGTCCATGGCGCGGGCCAGGCGGGCGGCCAGCTGCGGGTTGATGGCGTCGATGGCGGCGACCTGCTCGGCCCAGAGCACATAGCCGGCCGCATCCGCCCGGTGGAAGGCGCCCGGGTTGAAGTTGCACAGCTGCAGCAGCAGGCTGCGCGCGCGGTTCGGGTTCTTCAACGTGAAGTCGGGGTGCTGCAGCAGCTTCTTGGCGCGCTCGAAGACCTTGCCCTCGCGCTCCGGCGTGCGCGCCTGCAGCATGAACCACTTGTCGATGACCAAGGCGTCGTGCGCAAACAGCTGGTGGAAATGCGCGAGCGCCGCATCGGCCAGGGCCGCGTGCGCATTGACCAGGGCCGCCAGCGCACCGAAGCGCTCGGTCATGTTGCTGGCATCCTTCACGCGCTGGTAGGCCTTGCCCGGCCAGACCGGGTTGCCGTCCAGGGCCGAGGCGCGCACCAGCATGGCCAGCGCGAGACTGCTCAGCGCGCGCTTGCCGGCGTCCTGGGCGGTGGGGTGGTAGCCGCCGCTGATCTGATGCGCCTCGAAGGCCCATTCCCAGTCGGCGCGCAGCTCGCTGGCCAGTTGCGTCCAGGCGGCTTCGACGGCCGCGTGGATGGCGACCGGATCGACGGCCTCCAACTGCTCGGCGATGTAGGCGGCCTCGGGCAGGGCCAGGGCCTGGGCCTTGAAGGCGGCGTCGAGCTGCGGGTCGCGCAGCAGGCTGCGCATGGCCTCCACGTAGGCGTGGTCCAGCTGCAGGGCCTGGCCGCTGCGCACGGCGCGCAGGATGCGCTTGAGCGCCAGTCGCTGGCTGGCTTCCCAGCGGTTGAAGGGATCGGCGTCGTGGCGCAGCAGGGTCAGCAGCTGCGGATCGGCCAGGCCGTCGTCCAGCAGCACCGGGGCCGAGAAGCCGCGCAGCAGCGAGGGCACCGGCTCGATCAGCACGTTGTGGAAGACGAAGCGCTGGGTCGCTTGTTCCAGCAGCAGCACCGTCTCGGTGCCACGGCTGCTCAGCTCGCCGTCCAGCTGCAGCGGCAGCTGCTGGCCTTCGCTGCCGACCAGGCCCATGCGGACCGGGATCAGCTGCGGCTCGCTGCCCTTGGTGTTGCGTTGGCTCAGGGTGAGCGTGTAGGTGTGGGCGGCGGCGTCGTACTCGCCGCTGGCGGCCAGGTGCGGCGTGCCCGGCTGGCTGTACCAGCGCTTGAACAGGTCCAGGCGCGAACCCAGGGGCGAGCCGGGGTTGGCGTCGCTCATGGCCTGCGCGAAGTCGTCGCAGGTCACGGCCTGGCCGTCATGGCGCTCGAAGTAGAGCTTCATGCCCTTCGCAAAGCCGTCGCGGCCGAGCAGGGTTTGGTACAGGCCCACCACCTCGGCGCCCTTTTCGTAGACGGTGGCGGTGTAGAAATTGTTGATCTCGACGTACTGGTCGGGGCGCACCGGGTGCGCCATCGAGCCGGCGTCCTCGGGGAACTGCACGGCACGCAACGCGCGCACCTGCTGGATGCGCTGCACGGCGCGGGCGCTCGCGCTGCCGGCCATGTCCATGCTGAACTCGCGGTCGCGGAAGACCGTCAGACCTTCCTTCAGCGAGAGCTGGAACCAGTCGCGGCAGGTCACGCGGTTGCCGGTCCAGTTGTGGAAGTACTCGTGGGCGACGATCGATTCGATGCGCTGGAAGTCGGCATCGGTGGCCGTGGCCGGCGAGCAGAGCAGGGCGCTGGTGTTGAAGATGTTCAGGCCCTTGTTCTCCATCGCGCCCATGTTGAAGTCGGACACGCCGACGACCATGAAGCGCTCCAGGTCCAGGGGCAGGCCGAAGCGGGCCTCGTCCCAGACGATGGAGGCGACCAGCGAGTTCATCGCATGCTCGGTCTTCTCCAGGTCGCCGCGGCGCACCCAGACCTGCAGCAGATGGTCCTTGCCTGAACGCGTGGTGATGCGCTGCTCGCGCGCCACCAGGTCAGCCGCCACCACCGCGAACAGGTAGCTGGGCTTGGGGAACGGGTCGTGCCACTTGGCGAAGTGGCGACCGTTGTCGAGCTCGCCGGTCTCCACGAGGTTGCCGTTGGACAGCAGCACCGGGTACTTCTTCGCGTCGGCACGCAGCAGCACCGTGTAGACCGCCATCACATCGGGGCGGTCCAGGAAGTAGGTGATGCGGCGAAAGCCCTCGGCCTCGCACTGCGTGAAGAAGCCGCCGCCCGAGGTGTACAGCCCCGACAGCGCGCTGTTCTTGTCTGGCGCGCAGGTGTTGCGGATGACGAGCTCGAAGTCGCGATCCGGCGCTTCGATGATGAGCTCGTCGCCTTCCTGGCGGAACGAGACGGATTCGCCGTCGATCTGCACGCGCAGCAACTGCAACTCCTCACCCTTGAGCACCAGCGGGCCGAAGGCCTGCGCGCCGTTGCGCTGGACGGAGAGCTTGCTGGTGACCAGGGTCTTGGCCGGGTCGAGGTCAAAGGTCAGGTCGACCTGGCTGATCCAGAACGCGGGCGCCTGGTAGTCGAAGCGGCTGATCGCCGTGGCTTGGCCTTCACGCATGGTGGAAATCCTTGGGGGATGGAAAACGCCCGGCGGCTGCCGGGCGGTCGGGTGGGATCAGATGCCTTGCTTCAGCGATTCGGTGATGAAGGCGTCCAGATCGCCGTCCAGCACCTTCTGCGTGTTCGAGATCTCGACGTTGGTGCGCAGGTCCTTGATGCGGCTCTGGTCCAGCACATAGCTGCGGATCTGGTGGCCCCAGCCGACGTCGGTCTTGGTGTCTTCCAGCTTCTGCTGCTCGGCCATGCGCTTCTTCATCTCATGGTCGTAGAGCCGCGAGCGCAAACGCTTCCAGGCCACGTCGCGGTTGCTGTGCTGGCTGCGGCCGTCCTGGCATTGCACGACGATGCCGGTCGGGATGTGCGTCAGGCGCACCGCCGAGTCGGTCTTGTTGATGTGCTGGCCGCCGGCACCGCTGGCGCGGTAGGTGTCGGTGCGCACATCGGCCGGGTTGATGTCGATCTCGATCGAGTCGTCGACTTCCGGGTAGACGAAGAGCGAGGCGAAGCTGGTGTGGCGGCCGCCGCTGCTGTCGAAGGGCGATTTGCGCACCAGGCGGTGCACGCCCGACTCGGTGCGCAGCATGCCGAAGGCGTACTCGCCCTCGACCTTGATGGTCGCGCTCTTGATGCCGGCCACATCGCCGGCCGACTCTTCTTCCAGCGTGGCCTTGAAGCCCTTGCGCTCGCAGTACTTCAGGTACTGGCGCAGCAGCATGCCGGCCCAGTCGTTGGCCTCGGTGCCGCCGGCGCCGGCCTGGATGTCGATGAAGCAGTTGCTCGGGTCGGCCGGGTTGTTGAACATGCGGCGGAACTCCAGCTCCTCCACCGTCGTCACCAGCCGGGCCGTTTCGGCCTCGATGGTCTCGATGGAGGCGTGGTCGTCCTCGGCCTTGGCCATCTCGAACAGCTCGGCGTTGTCGTCGAGGTTGCTCTGCAAGTGGTCGATCGTCTCGACGACGCGGTCGAGCTCGCGCTTTTCCTTGCCGAGTTCCTGGGCCCGCTTGGGTTCGTTCCAGACGGCGGGGTTCTCGAGGGCGGCGTTGACCTCGTTCAGGCGGTGGGCTTTGCGGTCGTAGTCAAAGATACCCCCGTAGCGCGTCGGTGCGCGCGCGGAGGTCTTCGATCAGCGTGCCCAGGGCATTGATGCGTTCGGCGTCCATGGTCTTGTTCTGAGGCTGGGCCGCCGTGAACGCCCTCCGGCTCCGGGTCCGACCTGGAGCGCCCCTCGTGCGAGGGGCGGGAAACCGGGGCAGCCCGGCCTCCCTGAGCGCCTCCGGATGCGGAGGTCTGGCGGCAAGCCACGGATTGTCTCATGCAGGCTCCCGGGGACAACCCGCAAGGGTTGGCACCAGGGCCCTGGGTTTGCGAGGGCAGGACTTACACCGAGGCTGACGGCCGCGTAAGAAAACGGTCAGCGTCGCCGAGAAGACTATTCGGACGCGTTCGGGGAACGGCTCCCGCGCGTCCAAAAAACACCTTCACAGGAGACAGGCATGGCTACAGGCAATCCGGCGGCGCCGGGCGGCGCCGAACGCAAGCGACCGATGACGCGCGAGGAAAGACGCGTCATCTTCGCTTCGTCGGCGGGCACGATCTTCGAGTGGTACGACTTCTACCTCTACGGTTCGCTCGCCGCGATCATCGGCGCGCAGTTCTTCTCCTCCTTCCCGGAGGCGACGCGCAATGTGTTCGCGCTGCTGGCCTTTGCCGCCGGCTTCCTGGTCCGACCCTTCGGTGCGCTGTTCTTCGGCCGCCTGGGGGATCTGATCGGGCGCAAGTACACCTTCCTGATGACCATCCTGATCATGGGCATCAGCACCTTCATCGTCGGCCTGCTGCCGGGCTACGACACGATCGGCTGGGCCGCGCCCATCATCCTGATCGCGCTGCGCATGCTGCAGGGCCTGGCACTCGGCGGCGAGTACGGCGGTGCTGTGGTCTATGTGGCGGAACATGCGCCGCAGAACCGTCGCGGCTACTTCACCAGCTGGATCCAGACCACCGCCACGCTGGGTCTGCTGCTCTCGCTGATGGTGATCCTGGGCGTCCGCACCATCACCGGCGAAGACGACTTCAAGGCCTGGGGCTGGCGCATTCCGTTCCTGCTGTCCATCGTGCTGCTGGGCATCTCGGTGTGGATCCGCCTGCAGATGGAGGAATCCCCGGCCTTCAAGAAGATGAAGGACGAGGGCCGCCAGTCCAAGGCGCCGATCTCCGAAGCCTTCGGCAACTGGAAGAACGGCAAGTTCGCGCTGCTCGCGCTGTTCGGCCTCGTCGCCGGTCAGGCCGTGGTCTGGTACACGGGCCAGTTCTATGCGCTGTTCTTCCTGCAGAACATCCTGCGCATCGACATGTTCTCGGCCAATGTGCTGATCGCCTGGGCGCTGATCCTCGGTACCGGCGGCTTCATCCTGTTCGGCTCGCTGTCGGACCGCATCGGTCGCAAGCCCATCATTTTGGCGGGCTGCCTGCTGGCCGCGGCGACCTACTTCCCGGTGTTCAAGTTCATCTCCGCCACGGCGGCGCCGGCGCTGCATGCCGCCCAGCAGAACACCGAGGTGGTGATCATTGCGGACAAGAACGACTGCTCGTTCCAGTTCAACCCCACGGGTACGGCCAAGTTCACCTCGTCCTGCGACGTGACCAAGGCGCTGCTGGCGCGCAGCTCGGTGAATTACCACGCCCAGTACGAGCCGGGCGCCATCCCGGCCCGCGTGAAGATCGGCGCGACCGAGATCACGTCCTACGAAGCGAAGAAGCTGGAAGGCGACGACGCCAAGGCTGTGCCGGCCGCGTTCAGCAAGTCGGTGACCGACGCGCTGGCCGTTGCGGGCTATCCGCCGGCCGGCAAGGCGGGTGACGGTGCGGTGAAGCTCAACGGCTTCTTCGACATCTTCAACGGCCAGACCTTCCCGCTGGTGCTGGTGCTGACCTATCTGGTGATCCTCGTCACCATGGTCTACGGCCCGATTGCGGCCGCGCTGGTCGAGCTGTTCCCGACGCGCATCCGCTACACCGGCATGTCGCTGCCGTATCACATCGGCAACGGCTGGTTCGGCGGCCTGATGCCGGCCACCGCCTTTGCGATGATTGCGCAGACTGGTGACATCTATTACGGCCTCTGGTACCCCATCATCATTGCCGTGATGACCGTCGTCATCGGCCTGCTGTTCGTGCCGGACAACAAGGACAGGGACATCTTTGCCGACGACGCGCACTGAGCGCCTCGGTAGTTCCTGACGGAGTGGGGCGGCGCGAGCCGCCCCTTTTTCTTTTTTCTGCCGAGATGCCGATGCCCGAAGTTCCCCCACCATCCCCCGCGCAGACGCATTGGCGGCGCAGCCGCCGGATGATCCTGGGCCTGCTCCTGGTCTGGGTGCTGGTGAGCTTCGTCGTGCCCTACTTCGCCCGCGAGCTGGACCAGCATCTGCTGGGCTGGCCGCTGAGCTTCTGGCTGGTCGCCCAGGGCGGTCTGCTGGTCTATCTGGCGGTGGTGCTGATCTACGACTGGCGCATGCGCCGGCTCGACGCCGAATTGCTCGAGGCGGAGCGCAGGCGCCGATGAGGGAGCGCAGCAAGCTGGATTTCGAGCGGCGCCTGCATCGCGCCTACGGCGGCTTCATCGCCTGCACGCTGCTGTTCGTGCTGCTCATGCTGGTGCTTGAGCGCCTCGGCCTGTCCCGGCAATGGCTGGGCATGATCTTCGTGGTCGGCTCGCTGCTGCTCTACGCCGGCATCGGCATGCGCTGCCGCACCTCGGACCCGGCGGAGTACTACGTCGCCGGCCGTCGCGTGCCGGCGCTCTACAACGGCATGGCGGCGGCGGCCGACTGGATGAGCGTGGCCAGCTACATGGGGCTGGCCGGCACCCTGTACCTGACCGGCTTCGGCGGCTTGGCCTATGTGCTGGGCTGGACCGGTGGCTTCTGCCTGGTGGCGCTGCTGATCGCGCCCTATTTGCGCCGCTTCGGCAAGTTCACCATCATCGATTTCCTTTCGGCCCGCTACCCCGGCCGCCTGCCGCGCCTCGTCGCCGCGGTGTCCATCGTCATCTGCTCCTTCGCCTATGTGGTGGCGCAGATCTACGGCGTCGGCCTGATCACCGCCAGCCTGACCGGGTTGGACTACCAGATCGGCGTGTTCGCCGGCGTTTCCGGCGTGCTGCTGTGCAGCTTTCTCGGCGGCATGCGGGCCGTCACCTGGACGCAAGTCGCGCAATGCATCCTGATGATCGGCGCCTACATGGTCCCGGTGATCTGGCTGTCCACGCAGCAGACCGGCTCGCCGCTGCCGCAGATCGCCTACGGCCAGCAGATCGACAAGGTCAGCGCCGCCGAGCGCCGCCTGCTCACCGACCCGGCGGAACTCGAGGTCCGACGCTTGCTCAGCGAGCGGGCCAGCGAGTACGCGGACAAGCTCAGCCAAGTGCCCGAGACCCTGAGCCGCGAGCGCCTGCAGGCGCTGGAGCGCCTGCAGCGTCTGCGCGACGAGGGCGCGCCCCATCGCGAACTGCTGACCGCCGAGCGGGCCCGCGAGCTGCTGCCGCGCAGCGAGGCCGAGGCCCGGCAGCAATGGACCGAGGCCCGCGAGCGCATGCTGCGGCAGTCCGAGCCGCTGGCCGGCATGCCGCCGCATGCGCTGCCGTTCAAAGGCGACCCGCAGGGCGACGCCGAGGCTCGCGCGCTGTTCGAGACCGATCGCCGCAACTTCCTGGCGCTGATCTTCTGCCTGACGCTGGGGACCGCGGCACTGCCGCACATCCTGGCGCGCTACTACACCACCGACACGGTGGCCGGTGCGCGCCGCTCGGTCGCCTGGACCCTGTTCTTCATCCTGCTGCTCTACCTGACCGCGCCGGCGCTGGCGGTGTTCATCAAGTACGAGGTCTTCGCCAAGCTGGTCGGCACGCCGATGAGCGAGCTGCCGGCCTGGATCGGGTTGTGGAACAAGATCGACCCGCAGCTCATCTCGGTCAGCGACGTGAACGGCGACGGCCGCCTGCAGCTGGCCGAGCTGAGCATGTCCGGCGCCATCCTGACTCTCGCCATGCCGGCCATCGCCGGCCTGCCCTATGTCGTTACCTGTCTGGTCGCAGCCGGGGGGCTGGCGGCCGCGCTGTCGACCGCCGACGGCCTGCTGCTGACCATCGCCAACGCGCTGTCGCATGATGTGCGCGCGCCATCGCAGCCGCAGCGGGAGGCGGCCCATGCGCTCAAGCGGGTCGCCGTGTCCAAGCTGCTGCTGATGGCCATCGCGCTGGTCGCGGCGGCGATCGCGGTGCGCAAGCCGGGCGACATCCTGTTCCTGGTCAGCGCCTCCTTCTCGCTTGCGGCTTCGGCGCTGTTCCCGGCGCTGGCGCTGGCGGTCACCTGGCGCCGCGCCAGCGCGCTGGGCGCCAGCATCGGCATGCTGGTCGGCCTGGGCGTGGCCGTCGCCTACCTGACCATCAGCCATGCGCCGCTGCGCGCCTGGGTCGGGCTCGAAGGGCCTCCGGAGCTCTGGTTCGGCATCCTGCCGGTCTGTGCCGGCGTGTTCGGCGTGCCGGCCGGTGCAGCGACCATCGTGCTGGTCAGCCTGCTGCGGCGCGATCCGGAACCCCAGGGCGCCGGGCTGGCTGAGGCCTTGCGGCGGCCCGTGCCGGGCGAATAGGCGAGGCCGCAGGCAAGCCATCCGATGCGCGATTCGAGCTCTGAACCCGCCGCCCACCTGCTGAGTCAGCAGTTGCAGCTGTGGCGCCAGTCGCCGCCCTTCGATGCGATGGCCGAGCCGGCGCTGACCCGGCTCGTGCTCGGCGCCGAGCAGCGCTATTTCGCGCCCGGCGAAATCCTGCTCGAACCCGCCGACGGTCCGGCCCGGCAGCTGCATGTGGTGAAGAGCGGCCTGGTCGTCGCCCGCCACGGCCTGGCCGATCTCGAACCCTCCGGCCTGGGCTGGCAGTACGAGCTCGGCGACTGCTTCCCGATGGCGGCGCTGATGAACGAGCGCGCGGTCACCGCCACCTACAGCGCCGAGACCGATGTCTTCGTCTGGGTGCTGCCGGCGGCGCTGGTGCGCGAGGTCGCGAACGAAAGTCCGCCACTGGCCGCGCACCTGAGCGAGCGGGTGCTGCAATTGCTGCAGCTGGCCGGCCGCGAGCAGTCGCGCCAGGCGGCCCTGAACGCGCATCAGGCGCTGGCGGAACAAGCCATGGAGAAGCCGCTGGGCGAGCTCATGCGCCCGGACCCGCTGGCCGTCGGTCCCGACACGCCGCTGGAACTGGCGCTGCGCGCGATGGCGCAGCGCCGTGTCGGCTCCTGCCTGGTCGTCGATCGCGAGCGGCGTCCGCTGGGCATCCTCACGCGCGACGATGTGCTCGATCGCATCACGCTGCCGCAGCGCGCGCTGCACACGCCGATCGCGGCGGTGATGTCGACGCCGCTGCGCTGCCTGGAAATCGACGACAGCGCGCAGGACGCCACGCTGCTGATGAGCCGCCATGCGATGCGCCATGTGCCGGTGCTGGATGCCGGCAGGGTCGTCGGCATCGTCTCGGAGCGAGATCTGTTCGCGCTGTCGCGCCTGTCGGTGCAGCGCGTCAGCAGCGAGTTGCGCGCCGCCGGGGGCATCGCCGCCGTGCTCGAACAGGCGCCGCGCATCCGCGAGCTGGCGCGCCTGCTGGCCGGGCAGGGCGTCGGCGCGCGCACGCTGGGCCGGCTGATCGCCCAGCTCAACGACCTGCTCACCGAGCGCCTGGTCGAGCTGCATGCCGATGCGCTCGGCCTGGACCTCGGCCGTGCCGCCTGGCTGGCTTTCGGCAGCCAGGGCCGCGGCGAGCAGACCCTCGTCACCGACCAGGACAACGGCATCGTCTTCGCCGGTCCGCCGAGCGAGCGGCCGCAATGGCTGCGGCTCGGCGAACAGGTCTGCGCCGACCTCGATCGCGCCGGCTTCCCGCTGTGCCGGGGCGGGGTGATGGCGAGCCAGCCGGACTGCTGTCGGAGCGTCGACGAGTGGCGGCAGGCGTTCCGCGGCTGGCTGGAGCAGGGGCGTCCTGAGGATCTGCTGCGCGTGTCGATCTTCTTCGACGCCCGCGCGGTGGCCGGCGCGCTGCCGCTGGCCCAGCCGCTGCGCGAGCTGGCACGCGGGCCGGCCTCGCAGCGCTTCCTGCACCTGATGGCGGAGGGTGCGCTGCGCTGGCGCGTGCCGCTGTCCTGGCGCGGCGCGCTGGACCCCGAGGAGCGCGACGGCGAGCCCGGCCTGGACCTCAAGCTCAACGGCAGCGCCCTGTTCGTCGACGCGGCGCGCCTGCTCGCCTTGGCCCAGGGCCTGGATGCCGTGGGCACGCGCGAACGCCTGATCGGCGCCGGCGAGGCCCTGGGCCTGAGCGCGGCCGAGCGCGAGGGCTGGGCCTCGGCCTTCGAGTTCCTGCAGGGCCTGCGCCTGCGCCAGCAGCTCGACGAGGCGAACAGCACCGGCAATTGGTGCCCGCTGTCGGCCTTGAACGATCTGGACCGCCGCACGCTGCGCGTCGCGCTGCGGGTGGCGCAGCGCCTGCAGCAGCGCCTGCGCCTGGACCATCTGAGGGTCTGAGGCTGCGATGGGCTGGCTGCGCGACTGGCAGGAACGCCGCAAGGCCCTGCGGCAGGCCAGCGCGGCGCGGCGCTGGGTGCTGATCGACACCGAGACCAGCGGCCTGGACCTGCGCCGCGACCGCCTGATCGCGCTGGCCGGCGTCGGCATCTCGCTGGAGGGCGCGCAGCCGCGGCTGTGCGTGGCCGACAGCATCGAGCTGGTGCTGGCCTGCCCGCCCGATCTGGCCCTGGACGAGGTGGCGCGTCGCAACATCCTGCTGCATGGCGTGGGCCGCGGCGAGCAGGGGGAGGGTCTGCCGCTGGACGAGGGCCTGCGCCGCCTGCTCGCCTGGTGCGACGGCGCGCCCTGCCTGGCCTTCCATGCCGCCTTCGACGCCAGCATGCTGGAGCGCGCCTGCCAGTCCACGCTGGGCCACGGCTGGCCGCTGCCCTGGCTGGACCTGGCGGAGGTCGCCCGCGCGCTGCACCCCGAGCTGCCGCACCGTCAGCTCGACGACTGGCTGGCGCATTTCGGGCTCGCCGCCGGACAGCGCCATCGCGCCAGCAGCGACGCCTGGGTCAGCGCCGAGCTGCTGCAGCGGCTCTGGCCGAGCTGGATGGCCGGCGCAGCCGACCGCACGCCCTGGGCCCAGGCCCGGCTATGGCTGCAGGCCAGGCGCTGGACGCAGGCGCAGTAGCCACAAGGCTTTCCGCAGGCTGACGGCCTGTCGCGCCGCCGCCAAAGCCTGCCCGGGACTGGCGCGGACCGGCCTTGTCTGCCTAGACTGTGACAAAGATCACCAGGGAGAAGCCATGCGCCGCAACGAGCCGGTCACCCAGCGCGAGTACCCGTTTCCGGAAGGCGAAAGCCTGGTCTCGGTGACCGACGCCAAGGGTCGCATCACCTATTGCAACGCCTCCTTCGTTGCCGTCAGCGGCTTCGAGCGCGGGGAGCTGCTCGGCCAGCCGCACAACATCGTGCGCCACCCGGACATGCCGGAAGAGGCGTTCCGCGACCTGTGGGCGACGATCCAGAGCGGCTACCCCTGGACCGGCCTGGTGAAGAACCGCCGCAAGGATGGCGACCACTACTGGGTGCGCGCCAATGCCACGCCGATGCGTGACGGCGATCGCATCACCGGCTACCTGAGTGTGCGCACCCAGCCCAGCCGCGCCGAGGTTCAGGCCGCCGAAGCCCTGTACCGGCGCATGAACGAGGAGGCGCGCAGCGGCCGGCGCACGCTCGGGCTGAACGCCGGCCAGCTGCAGCGCAGCGGCTTGCGTGGCCGGCTGTCGGCCTGGCTGCACCCGGAGCCGCGCACCCTGCTCGGCGGCTTGGTCGCGCTACTTGGTCTGGCGCTGCTGCTGTCGGCTCAGTACCTCGGCGCTTTTTCGATCTGGAGCCTGCTGCTGCTGGTGCTGCTCGTGGTGGTCGCCGTGGCCCAGGTTCAGCGCGGGGTCTACGCGCCGTTGCAGCAGTCGCTGCGTGGCGCCAACGGACTGGCGGCCTGCGATCTGTCGCAGAACCTGGAGGAAGGGCGTTCCGGAGTGCTCGGCCATGTGCAGAACGCGATGCGCCAGATGGGCGTGAACCTGCGCGTGGTGGTCGGCGACACCCGGGGCGGTCTGGACCGCGTGCGCCACAGCTTCCACGAGATCGCCGCCGGCAACCAGGACCTGTCGTCGCGCACCGAGTCGCAGGCCAGCAGCCTGCAGCAGACCGCGGCCTCGATGGAGCAGATCCAGGCCACGGTGCGCCGCACCGCCGACATCGCCATCGAGGGGGCCGAGCTGGCGGCGCGCACCGCCGGCGTGGCCGAGCGCAGCCAGCAGGCGGTCAATGCGGTGGCCGACACCGTCGAGCGCATCGCCGGCTCGTCCAAGCAGATCGCCGAGATCATCCAGGTCGTCGAGGGGGTCGCCTTCCAGACCAATATCCTGGCCCTGAACGCCGCGGTGGAGGCGGCACGGGCCGGCGAGCAAGGCCGCGGCTTCGCGGTGGTGGCTGCCGAAGTGCGGGCGCTGGCCCAGCGCACCACCGGCGCGGCGCGCGAGATCCGCGAGCTGATCACCGCGTCGAACGAGCTGGTCGCTGGCGGCAGTGCGCGCGCCGGCGAGGCCCGCGAGCGCATGCAGGAGGCGGTGCTTGCGGTGCGCCGGGTCACCGAGTCGCTGGAATCGATCCGCACCGCGGCCGTCGAGCAGCAGTCCGGCATCGCCCAGGTCAACGACGCCATCACCCATCTGGACAGCCTGACCCAGCAGAACGCCGCGATGGTCGAGCAGATCGCCGCGTCGACGCAGTCGCTGGAGTCGGAGGTCGAGGCGGTCAGCCAGTCGATGCGCATGTTCCGCCTGCAGCGCGGCGACCGCACGGTGGCCGACGCCGACGCGGTGGAGCTGCGCCGCGCGGCTAAATGATCAGGAAGTCCTCGATCAGCGCGGCCAGGCGCTGCGGCTGGTCGTGGTGCAGCATGTGGCCGCAGTCCGCCACGCGTTCATGGCGCAACTGGGGCACCACGGCCAGGCGCTCCAGCAACTCGCTGCGCGGGTAGCGCGCCCCCCAGTAGGCGGCCAGGCTGTCGTCCTCGCCCTCGATGAACAGCACCGGCGCCGCGATGCGCTGCCAGCAGGCCAGCGCCTCGCCCTTGCGGTAGAGCACCGCATGGCTGTGCTTGTGCACCGGGTCGGCGCGCAGGCGCCAGCGGCCGTCGGGCTGTTCGAAGCCCCAGTGCCCGGCCAGCCAGTCGGCCTTGTCCTGCGGCAGGCGGCGGTTGTTCTTGCGCAGGCGCGCGGCGACCGCGTCGCGGCTCGCGTAGTCCGCCAGTTGCGCAGGTTCGCGCAGTTCATCGAGCCAGCGCGACAGGCGCTCCGGCGCCGCCGAGGCCGGGTTGTCCGGCATGCCGAAGCCCTCCAGATTGACCAGGCGCCGCACGCGCTGCGGCCGCACGCCGGCGTAAAGCATGGCGACGTTGCCGCCCATGCTGTGGGCGATCAGGTCGACCGGCTGTTCCGGACTGAGGAGGTCCAGCCAGGCCTCGAGGTCGCCCAGGTAGTCGGCGAACCAGTAGGCGTCGCGGCCGCCGGTCTCGCTGTGGCCGAAGCCGCGCCAGTCGATGGCCAGCACGGGTGCGGTGTCGTCGGCAAAGGCATCGACGAGGAACTGGAAGGAGGCGGCGAGGTCCATCCAGCCATGCAGCAGCACACGCAGCGGCCGGCCGGCGTCGCCGGGCCAGTGCAGCGCGTGTGCGCGCAGGCCGCGTAGGGTTTCGAAGCGGGACTGCGCCGGTTGGCGCGGCAGGTAGCTCATGGCGGTCTCCTGGGCTTGACCGAGCCCTTCTCGATGCCGCCGCAGCCGAAGACCTTGTTCGGCACCAGGCCGGCATGCGGATGGCCGGGGATCTGGTTGACCAGCGACGGGCGGCTGATGAAGCATTCTCCGAAAGGCCCGAGGAATTTCTTGCCGCCATCCTCCAGCTCGATGCTGCGCCAGCCGGCGCCGCCCATGGCATGGGCCATCTGCTCGGCGGCCGATTCCCGCGGGCTGTTGGCGCGCGGGTCGTTGCGCATCTGCTCGGCGAGCGTGGGCGCCGGCGCCGGCCCGACGCGCGTCGGCAGGCGCAGGTCCAGCGGTGCTGGCGCCGAGGCCGGCAGCGCGGCGCGGCCGGGCAGCGGCGCCGAGGCGGGCGGTCCGGCGGTCAGGGCGGCGACCTCGGCGGCGGGCAGCTGGATCGCGGTCTCGGCCGGCACGCGCGGCAGTCGGGGCAGGGGCGGCAGCGCGGCAGGCGGTGGGGGTGGCGCCGGTGCAGCCGATTGCGGCAGGGCCAGCAGGCGGATCTCGGTGCGCAGCAGGCCGGGCTCGCGCGGCAGTGGCGCGCGCTCGCGCAGCAGCAGTGCGGCGATCAGCAGGTGCAGCAGCAGCACGGCCACGAGGGCGGCCGCGCGCTGGCGGGAGACGAGATCGGTGTTCAAGCGGCGCGCATGATAGGGAGCTTCAGGGCGCGTCGTCGTCGCAGGCCGCGACAATGCGGCCCATGTCGAAGAAGTCCTCCCACGTCAGCGCCACGCCGGCCACCGACTGGCTGCGCGCGAACGGCATCGCCTATACCGAGCATGTCTACGACTATGTCGAACATGGCGGCACGGCGGAGTCCAGCAAGCAGCTCGGTGTCGACGAGCATGCCGTCGTCAAGACCCTGGTGATGCAGGACGAAAAAGCCGAGCCGCTGGTCGTGCTGATGCATGGCGACCGCCAGGTCTCGCTGAAGGAACTGGCGCGGCAGATCCCCTGCAAGAAGGTCGAGCCCTGCAAGCCCGAGGTCGCGCAGCGCCACTCCGGCTACCAGGTCGGCGGCACCTCGCCCTTCGGCCTGAGAAAGCCGCTGCCGGTCTATGTGCAGGCTTCGGTGCTGGCGCTTGAGCGCATCTGCATCAATGGCGGCCGCCGCGGCTTTCTCGTCGGCATCGCCCCCCACATCCTTGTTGACGCACTGGGTGCCCGCCCGGTCGATTGCGCGATCTCCCCATGAGCCTGAACCTGATCCTTGCCGTCATCGCCGCCTATCTGATCGGCTCGCTGTCCTTTGCCGTCATCACCAGCAAGCTGATGGGCCTGGCCGACCCGCGCTCCTACGGCAGCGGCAACCCGGGTGCGACCAATGTGCTGCGCAGCGGCAACAAGGCCGCGGCCCTGCTGACCCTGGTGTTCGACGCGCTCAAGGGCTATCTGCCGGTGCTCGCCGTCTACCTCTGGGGCGCGCCGCATGGCCTGGGGGTGGAGGCTGCGGTGGTGGTCGGTCTGGCGGCGTTCGTCGGCCATCTGTGGCCGGTCTTCTTCCGCTTCCAGGGCGGCAAGGGCGTGGCCACCGCGGCCGGCGTGGTCTTCGGCCTGAACCCGCTGCTCGGCGTGGCGGTGCTGGCCAGCTTCGCGCTGATCGTCGCCTTCAGCCGCTACGTGTCGCTGGCCTCGATGGTGGCTGCCGCGTTTGCGGCCTTCTACCAAGCGCTGATCTGGGGCCTCGGTCCCATCGTCTGGGGCCTGGCCACGATGGCCGCCCTGCTGGTCTGGCGCCACCGCGCCAATATCGAACGCCTGCTTGCGGGCACGGAATCCAAACTAGGAGCAAAAAAGCATGGCTGAGATCACCCGCCTTGGCATGGCCAAGCGCTACAGCGAGGCTGCCATCCACAACGGCGTCGTCTACATCGCCGGCCAGGTCCCGGAGCACACGCTGACCCAGGGCATCGAGGCGCAGACCATGGAAGTGCTGGCGATGATCGATCGCGTGCTGGAGCAGACCGGCTCCAGCAAGAAGCATTTGCTGCGCGTGCAGATCTTCCTGGCCGATCTGGCCGACTTCGACGGCATGAACTCGGTCTGGGATGCCTGGGTCGAGCCCGGCCACGCGCCGCCGCGGGCCACTGTCGAGGCCAAGCTGGCCAAGCCCTCCTACCGCGTCGAGATCGTCGTCACCGCGGCGGTGGCTTGAAACTCAAGCGCAGCGAGCTGCTGATCCTGCTGCTGATCATGGCGCTGGCCTTCGGCGCCGGTCAGTGGCTGCGGAGCAGCCGGCCGGCCGGCAGCGACGAGCAGGGCGAGCAGCTGCGCGCACTGCTCAAGCCGGGACAGCTGCAGATGATCAGCTCGCTGCACTGCCCCTATTGCGTCAAAGCCAGGCTCTGGCTGAGCGAGCAGCGCGTGCCCTTCGAGGAGTGTTTCGTCGAGAACGACGCCGACTGCCGCCAGCGCTGGCTGGCCACCGGCGCGCAGGCCACGCCGACCTTCGTGCTCGGCCGCAGCGCGGTGCTGGGCCTGGATGTGCCGCGGCTGATCGCGCTAGCCGGCGAGGCCGAGTAGCTCCAGGCGGCCCCGGCCGGCGCGCACCAGCACCGCCTCACCGCCGGTGAGGTCGACCACCGTGGTCGGCTCGCGCGGGCAGGCGCCGGCGCAGACCACCGCCTGCAACTGGTGCTCGAAGCGCTCGCGGATCTCCTGCGCATCGTTCAAGGGATCGGCCTCGCCGGGCGGGATCAGCGTCGTCGCGAGCAGCGGCTGGCCGAATTCGGCGAGCAGCTCTTGGGTCACGCGCGAATCCGGCACGCGCAGGCCGATGCTGCGCCGGCTCGGATGCGAGAGTCGCCGCGGCACTTCCTTGGTGGCCGGCAGGATGAAGGTGTAGGCGCCCGGCGTGCAGCTCTTCAGCAGCCGGTACTGGCGGTTGTCGACCATCGCGTACAGCGCCAGCTCGGACAGGTCCTTGCACAGCAGGGTCAGGTGGTGCTTGTCGTCGACGCCGCGCACGCGGCGCAGCTGTTCGGCGGCCGCCTTGTCGTCCAGATGGCAGACCAGCGCATAGCTGCTGTCGGTGGGGATCGCCGCCAGCCCGCCCTTGTGCAGGATCTGTGCCGCCTGCTTCAGCAGACGCGGCTGCGGGTTGTCGGGATGGACTTCGAAGAACTGCGCCATGGCCTGATTCTGCGGCGATGCGGCGGCCCAAAGCGCGACGCCACCCCTGAACGAAGGAGCCGAGACGCGGCACGGCGGCTATCTGCTTGCGCTGCCGCCGAGCCCGACCCGTCCCCCTGCGGATCACCAGACCGTCAGGCGCGGCTCGGCCACCATCGCGTCCCCGGTCTTGCAGGCGAAGGCCTCGCGGAAGGCCAGCGAGTGCGCCATCGGTGCCTGCACGCGGAAGCGCGGTGGCGAGTGCGAATCGGTGCGCAGCTGCTGGATCAGGAATTCCTGGCGGTACTTGCTGCGCCAGATCTCGGCCTGGCTGTAGAAGAACTGCTGCTGCGGGCTGCGGCCGTCGGCACGGGCTGCGGCCGGGTGGCGGACCAGCGATCGCTTCAGACCCTCGTAGGCGATCTGCAGGCCGCCCAGGTCGGAGATGTTCTCGCCCAGGGTCAGCTCGCCATTGACGAAATGGCCGGGCAGGGCCTCGAAGCCGCTGTACAGCCGGGCCACGGTGGCGGCACGCGTCTTGTAGGCCTCGGCGTCGGCCGCGCTCCACCAGTCGCTGAGATTGCCGACGCTGTCGAACTGCCGGCCGCGGTCGTCGAAGTGGTGAATGATCTCGTGACCGATGACCATGCCGATGCCGCCGAAGTTCGTCGCGTCGTCGGCCTGGGCCGAGAAGAAGGGCGGCTGCAGGATGCCGGCCGGGAAGACGATCTCGTTGAGCCCGCCGGCGAAGGCGTTGACGATGTGCGGGCTGGTGTTCCAGCGGCTGCGGTCGACCGGCTGGCCGAGGTCGGCGAAACGCTGCGCCGCCTGCCATTGCGCGCCGCGCAGCAGATTGCCGGCGAAGTCGTCGGCCCGGGTGACCAGGCCGCGGTAGTCAGGCCAGCGGGGTGGCGCGCCGATCTTCAGCGCCATCGCATCCAGCTTGACCAGGGCCTTGGCCTTGGTGGGCTCGCTCATCCAGGGCAGCGCGCGCACACGGGCGCGCATCGCCTCCTTGATGTCGGCGACCAGCTCGGTCGAGCGCCGCGCTGCCTCGGCCGGGAAGGCCGCCTGCACAAAGACCTCGCCCAGGGTCTGCGCCAGCGGCGCGCCGCCGTAGCGGCCGCCGATCGCGTCGACCAGGCGCTCGGCCTGGGCCGGCGCTTCCTTGAGCCCGCGCTGGGCCTGGCCGACGTAGGCGAACTGCGCGTCGCGGTAGGGCTTGGGCAGCGCGGTGGCGAAGGCATCGAGCAGGCGCAGGCGCAGGTAGTCGCGCCAGGTCTGCAGATCGGCCTCGGCGGCGAGGCGGCCGACTTCGGCCGCGAAGGCCGGCTGCGCGACGACGAAGCGCGCCGGCGCCTGCGCCGGAAGCTGCAGCGCCTGGATCAGCGCCGCCCAATCCAGGCCCGGCGCCTGCGCGGCCAGGCTGGCCGCAAGAGCAGGGTGGTAGTTGTCGCGCGGGTTGCGCAACTGCACGCGGGGGCTGCTGGCGGCCGCCAACCGGGCTTCGAAACGCTGCAGCGCGTCCAGGCGGGTCGCGTCGTCGCTGCCGATCAGCACGGCCCGGTAGGCCTGCGCGGCGCTGCGCAGGCGCTGTGCGGTGGCATCGGTCCGGGTGTAGTCGTCGCGGTCGGGCAGGCTCAGCCCGGCCTGCGACAGGTAGAGCGTGTAGCGCCGCGTGTCCATCACATCGGGGCGCACGCCGATGGCGAGCGGCGCGGCGATTTGAGCGCGCGCCAGCGCGGCCATCAACGCCGGCAACTGCTCGCGGCGCTGCAGGCCGTCGATCTGCTGCAGCAAGGGCTGCAGGCTGCGCAGGCCCTGGCGTTCGATGGCTGCGTCGTCCAGGCCGCTGGCCCAGATGCGCGCCGCGTGCTGCAGGCCGGGTGTGTTCGCCGACTTCAGGTCCAGGCGCTGCAGCGCCTGCTGCAGGATCGTTTCGTTGCGCACGCGCAGCTCGTCGAAGCTGCCGATGCGCGAGCGGCTGGCGGGGATCTCGGTCTCGGCCAGCCAGCGGCCGTTCACATGGGCATAGAAATCGTCGCAGGGTTGGGCCTCCTGCGCGATGGCGCCGGTGGCCAGCAACAGGGCGAGCAAAGGGTTCAGCAGGTGTCGGGGTTTCATGCGCGGCAGCCTAGCGGAGGCGCTTCCCGAATCCCGAAGTCAGGGGATCGGGATGTTCCCGTGAGGGTTGGGCCGGAGCGGGAAAGTCCTGCGTTGCGGGTTTACAAGCCATAACTTTTAGATGTCTATGCATGTCTAGTATTTATGCATTGCCCGCGCATCGGTGATCCCCGCGCGCTGGCAAGCCGGGGTGACGCGCCCCGCAGTCAAGCAGTCGGAAGGTGGCCGGCAGCCGTAGCGCTTGCCGCCCGCGTCGAGGCAGGTGCCGGTGAACCCGGCAAGCAGTACGCACCGGTCCGCAATCCCGCGGGCCGTTCTTGTTTCCATCCAGGAGCTTTCCATGCCGTTCCGCAACACGGGCCCGAGCCGGGTCCTGCTGTCTTTGCTCATCGCCGCCGGCTATTGCGCCGGCGCGCAGGCGGGTCTTGCCGCGCTGAGCCCGCCCGAGACCCAGGCCGCGCAGACCGACCGTCTGATCATCAAGTACCGCGAGGGCGTCGCCGGTCGCGGCGCTGCCGTTGCCGCGCTGAGCGACTCGGCCCAGCGCGTCGCGCAGCGCGCCGGCCTGCGTCTGGCGCACAAGCGCAAGACCGGCCTGGGCTCGGACGTGCTGCAGCTGGACCGCGAGATGCCGGTCGACGAGCTCGCCGCGCTGGCCAAGCAGATGATGGCCGAGGACCCGGACATCGAGTACGCCGAGCCGGACCGCAGGATGTACCCGCTGCTCACGCCCAACGACACGCACTACAGCAAGCTCTGGGGCCTGCAGGGCGGCGCTGGCGGCATGCGTGCCAACACCGCCTGGGACAGCACCAATGGTGCCGGCGTGGTCGTCGCGGTGCTGGACACTGGTATCCGCGCGCACGCCGACCTGGCCGCCAATCTGGTGCCCGGCTACGACATGATTGCCGACAGCTTCACGGCCAACGACGGCAACGGCCGCGACGGCGACGCCGCCGACCCCGGTGACTGGAACAGCGCCGGCCAGTGCGGCAGCGGCAGCCAGGCCTCGAACAGCAGTTGGCATGGCACCCATGTGGCCGGCACCGTGGCCGCGGTGGGCAACAACGGCAGCGGCGTGATCGGCGTCGCTTACGGCGCCAAGGTGCAGTCGGTGCGCGTGCTCGGCCGCTGCGGCGGCTACACCTCGGACATCGCCGACGGCATCATCTGGGCCTCGGGCGGCAGCGTTGGCGGCCTGCCGGCGAACCCGACGCCGGCCAAGGTGCTCAACCTCAGCCTGGGTGGCAGCGGCAGCTGCGACAGCACCAGCCAGGCGGCGATCAACAGCGCCCGCTCGCGCGGCGCCACGGTGGTCGTCGCGGCCGGCAACAGCAATGTCAACGTCAGCAACGCCAGCCCGGCGAACTGCTCGGGCGTGATCGCCGTGGCTGCCGTCGGGCCGACCGGTGGCAAGGCCTACTACTCGAACTTCGGCGCGCTGGTCGACGTGGCCGCGCCGGGGGGCGACATCAGTGGCGGCAGCGCCAACGGCATCTACTCGACGCTGAACGCCGGCAGCAGCACGCCGGGGGCCGACAGCTACGCCTACTACCAGGGCACCTCGATGGCGGCGCCGCATGTCGCCGGCCTGGCGGCGCTGCTCTATGCGGTCAAGCCGACGGCCACGCCGGACCAGATCGAGAGCGCGATCAAGAGCAGCGCGCGCGCGTTCCCGGCGACCTGCAGCCAGTGCGGCACCGGCATCATCGATGCGCCCGCAGCGCTGGCCGCGATCAATGGCGGCGGCGGTGGCGGCGGTGGCGGCAGCGCGAGCGAGGTCGAGCCGAACAACAGCCTGGCCACCGCCAATCTGGTGGCCAGCCCGGTGACGGTCAACGGCAGCCTGTCCAGCACCAGCGACACCGACTACTTCCGCGTCAATCTGCCGGCCGGCCGCACGCTCACGGCGACGCTGAACCCGGGCAGCCGCGACTACGAGCTCTACATCTACAACGCCTCGGGTGCCCTGCTCGCTTCATCGACCCGACCGGCCGGCCAGATCGACTCGGCGAGCACGACGAACACCGGCAGCAGCACGCAGACCCGCTATGTCCGCGTGCTCTATTACAGCGGCGGCGCCGGTAGCTACACGCTGGGACTGGGCTGGTAAGCCGTCCCGCTCCGGCACGATGAAGAAAGCCCCGCCTCGGCGGGGCTTTCCGTTGGTGACAGCGCTGCCGCCGCGGCCCGCGGCGAACAGGCGCTAGTATCATGTCCCGCAAATAACTGGCATTAGTCTTGCTCTGTTTTCGGTATCTTTCCGACCGGAGGCAGAGCGTGATCACAGGCAGACCGAAGTCCGAGTTGGTGCTCAGCAGCGAAGAGCGCGCGCAGCTGGAGTCCTATGCGCGCAGCCGCTCGTTGCCGGCAGGCCTGAGCAACCGTGCCCGCATCGTGCTGGCCAGCGCCGACGGCGAGCTCAACAACGCCATCGCCGCGCGGCTCAGGATGACCAAGCAGACCGTCGGCAAGTGGCGTGAGCGCTTCGTGCAGCAGCGCCTGGCTGGCCTGTACGACGGTGCGCGCCCTGGCGCGCCGCGCTCCATCGACGACGAGCGCATCGCTCAACTGCTGCGCGCCACGCTGCACACCAAGCCGGCCGATGGCACCACGCACTGGAGCGTGCGTGCCATGGCCGCCGAGACCGGCGTCTCCAAGTCCAGCGTGCAGCGCTTCTTCCAGCTCTTCGGGCTGCAGCCGCACCGCTCGCGCAGCTTCAAGCTATCGACCGATCCGTTCTTCGTGGAGAAGCTGCGCGATGTGGTGGGCCTGTACCTGAGCCCGCCGGACAACGCGCTGGTGCTGTGCGTGGACGAGAAGAGCCAGTGCCAGGCGCTGGAGCGCACGCAGCCGATGCTGCCGCTGGGCTTCGGTTACGTGGAGGGCGTGACGCACGACTACCAACGCCATGGCACGACGACGCTGTTCGCAGCGCTCAACGTACTCAATGGCGCAGTGCTGGCGCGCTGCAAGCCGCGGCATCGACATCAGGAGTACCTGGCGTTCTTGCGCGAGATCGACAAGGCGGTGCCAGCAGAACTGGACATCCATTGCATCGCCGACAACTACGCGACGCACTCCCATCCGAAGGTCAAGGCCTGGCTCAGTGCCCGCCCGCGCTGGCATATGCACTTCGTGCCGACTTACAGCTCCTGGCTCAATCAGGTCGAGCGCTTCTTCGGGCTGATCACCGACAAGGCGATCCGCCGAGGCTCGTTCACCAGCGTCAAGCAACTGGTGCAGCGCATCGACCAGTTCGTGTCGGCCTACAACGCCGACTGCACGCCCTTCCGATGGACCGCCACGGCCGAGTCCATCCTCGAAAAGCTCAACCGGCTTTGCTCACGAATTTCCGGGACAGGACACTAGGCCAGCTTGAAGCGCTGCACCATGGTCGACAGCTGCGCAGCCTGCAGCTTCAGGCTCTCGGCCGCCGCCGCGGACTCCTCGACCAGCGCGGCGTTCTGCTGCGTCAGCTGCTCGACCTGGCGCACCGCGCCATCGACGGCCTCGATGCCGCTGCGCTGCGACTGGCTGGCGCCATCGATGCGCTCGATCAGCAGCGCCACTTCGCGTACCTGGTTGTTGATCGCATCCATGGTGCGGCCCGCCTCGGCGACCTGGGTGCCGCCGGCCTGCACCTTGTGCACGCTGTCGTCGATCAGCTGGCGGATCTCGCGGGCGGCGTCGCCGGCCCGCTTGGCCAGCGAGCGCACCTCGCCGGCCACGACCGCGAAGCCGCGGCCCTGCTCGCCGGCCCGCGCGGCTTCCACCGCGGCGTTCAAGGCCAGGATATTGGTCTGGAACGCGATGCCGTCGATGACCCCGGTGATGTCGGCGATGCGCCGCGAGCTGCCGCTGATCTCGTCCATGGTGCGCACCATGCGGCCCATGGCCTCGCCGCCTTCCAGCGCCACGCCGGCGGTGTCGCCGACCAGGCCGGCCGCATGGCGCGCCGTCTCGGCGTTGTCGCGCACCGTCTGCGTCAGCTGGTTCATGCTCTCGGCGGTGCGCTGCAGCTGCGCCGCGGTTTCCTCGGTGCGCTGGCTGAGGTCCACGCCGCCCAGCGCAATCTCGGCGCTGCCGGTGGCGATGGATTCGCTGCTGCGGCTCACGGTGCCGACCAGCTCGGCCAGTCGCTGCTGCATCTCCAGCAAGGACTCCAGCAGCTGCCGGGTCTCGCCGCCGCCTTCGACGTGGATGGCCTGGCTGAGGTCGCCGCTGGCCACCACGCTGGCCACCGCCGCCGCCTTCTGCACCGGGCGGGCGACGCGGCCGCCGATCCAGTTGCACAGCAGGTAGAGCACCACGCCGGCCCCCAGCGCGCTGGCGATCAGCAGACCGCGCGCCAGATTGGCGGTCGCCGCGCCGGCCTTGACCTCGGCGTCGGCCACGCCCTCGATGACCTCGCTGAGCGCCTCCATCTCATCCTCGAGATGCTTGAAGGCTTCGTCGAATCGGCCGCGCTCGGCCTGCGCGGCGGCGATGTCCTTGAAGGCCAGGCCGGTGATCCGCGTTGCCGTCTGCGCGTAGCTTGCCAGCGCCGGCCGTACTGCCTGCACCGCCTTGCCGGCGGCCTCGGGCAGGGGCAGGGCGGCGAGTTCGGCGATCGACTTCTCGAAGGTCTCGGTGTGCTCGCGCAACTCGGTGTTGACCGGGCCCTGCTGGTCCTGCTGGCCCTGGCTGCCGGCGAGCAGCGCCGCCAGCACATCGGCGCGCAGCGCGTCGTGCATCATGTCCGCCTGCATCTGCAGGCGCAGCGCGCTGCCGCTGACGGCCAGGCGCTCGTTCTGGCTGACCAGCCGGCTCGCCGCCACATAGCCGACGGCACCGACCAGCAACACGAAGAACAGGCCGGTCAGGTTGGCGGCGAGCAACTGCCGCCGGATGCTGCCATTCAGGAGGCTCATGCTCAAAACTCCAGTTTCAGGCCGAGGCTGATCAGGCGTTCGCGCGGTCGGCTGCCGCTGCGGGCCAAGGATCCATCGAGGGTCCAGCGCTCGGCGGGACGCCAGCGCAGGCCCAGCCCCAGCCCGGGGCGTTCGCTGCCGTCGCCGAACAGCTCCAGGCCGGCGTCCAGTTCGGCGCTCAGGCCGCGTTCGACGAGCAGGGCCCAGCCGCTGCGCGAGCGGCGCTCGGCGCGGCTGTACAGATGGCTGAGGTTCGCATGCAGGCTCCAGCCGTCGGCAAACGCTTGGCTGTAGGCCAGCAGCGCGCCGGCACCGTCCCATTCGCGGCTGCCGCCGGGGCCGTCGACATGGCTCCAGCTGCTGCTCCAGGCCAGGGTCAGCGCCGGGCCCTCGTCGCTCTCACGCCAGATCGAGGTCTTGCCGCCGAGGCCCAGGCTGCGTGCGCGTTCGCCACCGCCGCGGCTCAGGCCGATGTTGAGTGCCAGCTGCGAACGCAGGCCGATGCCACAGCCGATCTGCGTGCCCAGGCTGCTGTGGCGCGCCTCGCCGGGCACCCGGCTGCGGGCGGCCACCGACTCCCATTCGCAGTCCGAGGGCTCCAGCACGCCGGCGTCTTCGGTGATGAAAGGGCGCCCCGCCAAGGCGGGCGATGCCAAGCAGAGGCTCAGCGGTACAAGATAAACCAGCTTCCATCTTGAAACGGTCATCAAGCCTCCCTAAGGCCAGCCCATGCTGCCCCCGGCGGCTTGGGCTGGCAAGCGCTCTACACTGCGCCGCCCCTATCGCTTTCCCTATGGCAGGCCTGCGCCCCGACACCCCTTCGCCGACCGAGCTGATCCTTCACCAGGCCAGCCGGCGTCTGGAAATCCGCTTCAGCGACGGCGCCCACTTCTTGTTGCCGGCGGAGCTGATGCGCGTGTACAGCCCCTCGGCCGAGGTGCAGGGCCATGGGCCCGGGCAGGAGGTGTTGCAGGTCGGCAAGCGCGAGGTCGGCATCGTCGACCTGCAGACCGTCGGCCATTACGCGCTGCGCCCGCGCTTCAGTGACGGGCACGAGAGCGGCCTGTTCAGCTGGGACTATCTGTACCGGCTCGGCCGCGATCAGCAGCAGCTCTGGTCGGCCTACGAAGAGCGACTGGCGGCGGCCGGTGCGTCGCGGGAGCCCGCCGAGCCCGGCACGCCCCAGCCCGCCGCCGACGGCGGTCAGCGCGCTTGCGGCGGCCCGGCGCATTCTTGAAAGATCCATCCAGCATGACGCAGACCCATTTCGGCTTCCAGCAGGTCGAGGAGGCCAAGAAGGCCCGCTTGGTGAAAGGCGTGTTCGACGGCGTGGCGAAGAACTACGACCTGATGAACGATCTGATGTCCGGCGGCCTGCACCGGCTCTGGAAGGCCTACACGGTGCGCGTGGCCGATCTGCGCGGCGGCGAGCAGGTGCTGGACATCGCCGCCGGCACCGGCGACCTGACCCGCGCCTTTGCGAAGGCCGTCGGCCCGCGCGGCACCGTGCTGCACACCGACATCAACGAGGCCATGCTGCGCGAAGGCCGCAACCGCCTGATCGACGAGGGCGTGCTGACGCCCAGCCTGCTCTGCGACGCCGAGGCGTTGCCCTTCGCCAACGAGCGCTTCGACCTCGTCTCGGTCGCCTTCGGCCTGCGAAACATGACGCACAAGGACCAGGCCCTGGCCGAGATGTGCCGCGTGCTCAAGCCAGGCGGCCGCCTGCTGGTGCTGGAGTTCAGCAACGTCGTCGAGCCGCTGAAGAAGCCCTATGACTGGTACAGCTTCAAGGTGCTGCCGCGCATCGGCCAGATGGTCGCCGGCGACGCCGACAGCTACCGCTACCTGGCCGAGAGCATCCGCATGCACCCGGATTCCGCGACGCTCAAGCAAATGATGAAAGGCGCCGGCTTCGGCCATGTCGACGTGCACCGCCTGACCGGCGGCGTCGTGGCGCTGCACGTCGGCATCCGCTGCTGAACGCCGCGGCGGCGACCATCACCGGGTCGCCGGCGCGCCGTCCAAGGGCTTTCCCTCCCCTTTTCCCGGGGGACGGCTCGAATGCCTGTCATACCCGGTGGCTATACTTTTTTTGAACGGTCACCGGGCCCTGCCGCCCGGTTTTTTTTTGTGCCCACCGGCACCTTCTCCCGAGTTTCCAGACCATGAAGCAGACCCTCACGCGCTTGGCCCTGGCCCTGGCTGCGGCCTCTCTCCTGGCCGCCTGCGGCGGCGACAAGGGCGACAAGGCCACGCAGACCGCGGCCAAGGTCAACAAGGAAGAGATCACCGTCCACCAGATCAATTTCGTGCTGCAGCGCCAGCAGGGTCTGAAGCCGGAGCAGGCCGAGGAGGCGGGCAAGCAGCTGCTGGAGCGTCTGATCGACCAGGAACTGGCGGTCCAGCAGGCCGAGGAGGTCAAGCTGGATCGCGATCCGCGCGTCGTGCAGCAGATCGAAGCGGCCAAGCGCGAGATCCTGTCGCGCGCCTACGCCGAGAAGATCGGCGAGACCGCGGCCAAGCCGACCGATGAAGAGATCAGCAAGTACTACCGCGAAAACCCGGCGCTGTTCGCCGAGCGCCGCCTCTACAGCCTGCAGGAGCTGAGCATCGAGGCCAAGCCCGAGCAGCTCGAAGGCCTGCGCGAGCGCCTGCAGGCCTCCAAAGGCCTGCCCGATTTCGTCGAGTACCTGAAGGCCAACGACTTCAAGTTCGCCGGCAACCAGGCGGTGCGTGCCGCCGAGCAGCTGCCGATGGCGGCGCTGACCACCATGGCCAAGCTGCAGGACGGCCAGAGCCTCGTCACCCGCACGCCGAACGGCATGCAGGTGCTGCTGCTGGTCGGTTCGCGCCAGCAGCCGGTCGACGAAGCCCGCGCCAAGCCCTCGATCGAGTCCTTCCTGCTCAACCAGCGCAAGGCCGAGCTCTACGGCAAGCACGTCAAGGAGCTGCGCGAGAAAGCCAAGATCGAGTACCTCGGCAAGTTCGCCGGCGGCCCGGGGGCCGCGGCCAGCGCGCCGGCGGCGCCTGTTGCACCGGCCAGTCCGGCCGCCAGCGGCCTGGATGCCGACGCGATCAGCAAGGGTCTGGGGATCAAGTGATGATGTTGCGCAGTCTGTTCGTTTGTCTTTCCCTGCTGGTCCTGCCCTTCGCGCCCACGGGTGCGCAGGCCCAGACCAGCACCCCGGTTGCCGAGTACAAGCTCGGCGCCGGTGACGTGGTTCGCGTCAGCGTCTATCAGAACCCCGATCTTGCGCAGGAAACCCGCGTCAACGAGGTCGGCGAGCTCAACTTCCCGCTGCTCGGCGTGGTCAAGGTCGGCGGCCTCAGCGTCACCGCCGCCGAGCGCGCGATTGCCGAGGGCCTGAAGAGCGGCAATTTCGTCCGCAACCCGCAGGTCACGCTGATCGTCACCCAGGTCCGCGCCCACCTGGCCAATGTGCTGGGCCAGGTCGGCCGCCCCGGCCGCTATGCGCTGGAAACGGCCGGCATGCGTCTGTCGGACCTGCTGTCGATGGCCGGTGGCGCGAACACCATGGCCAGCGACGTCGTCGTCGTCACCGGCACGCGCGACGGCCAGCCCTTCCGTGCCGAGATCGAAATGCCGCAGCTGTTCGCCGACACCAATCGCGCGCAGGACATCGAGATCCGCAACGGCGACGTGATCTGGGTTGACCGCGTGCGCCAGCTCTATGTCTATGGCGAAGTGCAGCGCCCGGGCCCGATGCGCCTGGAACGCGGCATGACCCTGATGCAGGCCCTCGCCGCCGCCGGCGGCACCACCCAGCGCGGTACCGAAAAAGGCATCCGCGTGCACCGCAAGGACAGCGCCGGCCAGGTGCAGATGCTGACCCCCGGCATGGACTCCGCACTGCAGGACGGCGATGTCGTCTTCGTGCGCGAGAGCCTGTTCTAAGCCTGCCAAGGATTGACGATGTCGTTCATGCAGTTCATCTCCATCCTCCGTGCGCGCTGGAAAGTCGCCGCGGCGGTGTTCGCCCTGGTCTTGCTGGGCACCCTGGCTGTCAGTCTGATCCGTGCCAAGCAGTACGAAGCGACCTCCTCGGTCGTCGTCGACTTCAAGCCGGACCCGATCAGCAACGCGATGTACGGCGGCATGCCCAGCCCGGCCGTCATGGCCACCCAGGTGGACATCATCAACAGCGAGCGTGTCGCGCTGCGCGTCGTGCGCCTGCTGCGCCTGACCGAGAGCGCCGAGTTCCGCAGGGCCTGGCAGTCCGACACCGGCGGCCAGGGCTCGATGGAGCAGTGGATGGTGGCTTTGCTGCAGCGCGAGCTGACCGTGCAGCCCTCGCGCGAGAGCAGCGTGATCCGCATCAGCTACCAGGCGCCGGATCCGCGCTATGCGGCGGCGATGGCCAATGCCTTTGCGCAGGCCTATATCGACACCGCACTGGAACTGCGCGTCAACCCGGCCCGCCAGTACACCGGCTTCTTTGACCAACAGGTCAAGGAGCACCGCGAGAACTTCGAGAAGGCGCAGGCCAAGCTCAGCGCCTTCCAGAAGGAGAAGGGCATCATCGCCACCGATGAGCGCTTCGACATCGAGACCGCGCGCCTCAGCGAGCTGAGTTCGCAGCTGGTCGGTCTGCAGGCCCTGGCCGGCGAGTCGCGCAGCCGCGAGGTACAGGCCGGCGCCGCCGGCGACCGCATGCAGGAAGTGCTGAACAACCCGGTGGTGGCCGGCCTGCGCGCCGACATCAGCCGCAGCGAGGCGCGCCTGAAGGAAATCAGCGCGCGCCTGGGCGACAACCACCCGGCGGTCCTCGAATCCCGCGCCTCGCTGGCCGAGCTGCGTTCGCGCATCGAGGCCGAGACCAAGCGCGTCACCGGCGGGGTCGGCGTCACCAGCACCATCAACACGCAGCGCGAGGCCCAGGTGCGCGCTGCGCTGGAACAGCAGCGCGAGCGCGTGCTGAAGCTCAAGGCGGTGCGCGACGAGGCCGCGGTGCTGCAGCGCGATGTCGACAACGCGCAGCGCATCTACGACGCGGTGCAGGGTCGGCTCGCGCAGAGCACGCTGGAAAGCCAGACCACGCAGGGCAATGTGAATCTGCTCACCCAGGCCGTCGCGCCGATCGAGCACTCCAGCCCGCGCCTGCTGCTGAATCTGTTGGCCGCGACCTTTGTCGGCGCAATGCTCGCGGCGGGTATCGCTGCACTGCTGGAGTTGCTGGATCGCCGCGTGCGCGGTGCCGACGACATCGTCGGCGCGCTCGATCTGCCGGTGGTCGGCGTGCTGCCCAAGCCCGGGGCCCGCAGCTGGCGCCGCAAACCCATCGCCTCTCCCCTGCAGCGCCGCCTGATGGCCTCGCTGCCCTCGGCACCCAACAAGGCTTGACGGACATGGTTCATCTGAAGGAGGCCGGCAACGGCCAAGGCGAGGGCGCGGCAAAGGCCCTGGAACCGGTCGCCGCCGACCGTTCGATCGGCGACATCCTGGCCGAGTTCCGCCAGCTCTCGGCCGAGCAGGTCGAGAAGGTGCTGGAGCATCAGCGCGAACATGGCCTGCGCTTCGGCGAGGCGGCCGTCGCGCTGGGTTTTGCGTCGCAGGACGATGTGCTTTATGCCCTCGCCCAGCAGTTCCACTACCCCTATGCGCCCGAGGAAGAGAAGCAGGTCAGCGCCGAGCTGGTCATGCTGCGCGAACCCTTCGGACCGCGCGCCGAGGCCTTCCGCGCGCTGCGCAGCCAGATCAGCATGCGCATCTGGGCCGATGCCGAGCGCAAGGCCCTGGCCGTGATCAGCCCCAGCCAGGGCGATGGCAAGACCTATACCGCGGCGAACCTGGCGCTCAGCCTGGCCCAGTTGGGCGGCGGCCGCACCCTGCTGGTCGACGCCGATCTGCGCAATTCCCGGCTGCACGAGCTGTTCGGGCTGGAAACCCGCGGCTCCGGCCTGTCGGCCATCCTCTCGGGCCGCGGCGACAGCCGCTCCATCCAGCCGATCGCCCGCGTGCCCGGCCTGTTCGTGCTGCCGGCCGGCACCACGCCGCCGAACCCGCTGGAGCTGGTCGAGCGCTCGGCCTTTGCCCTTTTGATGCGCGAGCTGACCGAGAAATTCGACCATGTGATCGTCGACTCCCCGGCCGCCGAGCATGGCGCCGATGCCGGCGTGATCGCCGCACGCTGCGGCGCCGCGCTGCTTGTCGCGCGCAAGGACAACAGCCGCGTGCGCGCGCTGCAAGACCTCGTCGGCAGCTTTGCCGGCGGCTCGGTGCAGATGGCCGGCGTCGTGCTCAACGAGTTCTGAGTTCCCGATGAAGTCACAGGCGGGCAAGTCGCTCCTCAGTTTGCCGAGCTTCACCTGGCCGGCCGGCCTGGTGCTGGTGTCGCTGCTGGTCCTGCTGGTGCCCAGCTATTTCATGCTGGCCGACACCATCTGGGCCTCGGACGAACAAGGTCATGGCCCGATCATCCTGGCCGTGACGCTCTATCTGGCCTGGACGCGACGCCAGGAGCTGATCGATCTGCCGGACCGTCCGGTGCTCTGGGCCGGCTGGCTTTGCTTCATCGGCGGTGCGCTGCTGTACGCGGTCGGCCGCTCGCAAAAGGTCGACACCCTGGAGGTCTTCGCCCATCTGCCGCTGATCGCCTCGGCGCTGCTGCTGACCAAGGGCTGGGCCGGCCTGCGCTGGGGTCGCTTCTACCTGTTCTTCCTGCTCTTCATGGTGCCGCTGCCCGGGCTCTTCGTGCAGGCGCTGACCACGCCCTTGAAGATCTCGGTCTCCTATGTTGCCGAAGCGCTGATGTACTGGGCCGGCTACCCGGTGGCGCGCACCGGCGTGATCCTCTATGTGGGCCAGTACCAGTTGCTGGTTGCCGACGCCTGCGCCGGCCTGAACAGCATGTTCACGCTGGAGGCGCTGGGCCTGCTGTACATGAATCTGATGGCCTACACCTCGGCGCGCCGCAACATCACGCTGGCCCTGCTCATCATCCCCATCGCCTTCATCGCCAACGTGATCCGCGTGATGGTGTTGATCCTCGTCACCTACTACTTCGGCGACGCCGCCGGCCAGGGCTTCGTGCACGATTTCGCCGGCATGGTGCTGTTCGGCGTGGCGCTGACCATGATGCTGGTCGTCGACGGCCTGCTGGGGCGTTTCTTCTTCAAGGACAAGGCGAAGGCCCAGGACGAGGGCGCCGCCCAGAAGGAGAGCGCAGCATGAAGCGCCGTGCCCTGCTGTTTGCCGCCGGCGCCGGCGCTACCGCGCTGGCCGGCCAGGTGTTGCGGCCCCGCGTGCGTGCCAGCGAGCGCTTCACGCCCATCCAGCTCGACCAGCAGATCCCGGCCGCCTTCGGCGACTGGCGCATCGACCCCACGGTGATGCCCATCCTGCCCGACCCCTCGGTGCAGGCGCGGCTCGATGTCATCTACAACCAGGTGCTGGCCCGCACCTATGTCAATAGCAAGGGCCAGCGCGTCATGCTGTCGATCGCCTACGGCGCCGACCAAGGCAATGACGCGACCGCGGTGCACCGGCCGGAGTTTTGCTACACCTCGCAGGGCTTCATCGTGAAGGGCGGCGGCGAGGCCTTGCTGCAATTCCCCGACCACCAGCTGCGCGTGCGCCGCCTGATCAGCTCCATGGGTCGGCGTTTCGAGCCCATCACCTACTGGGTCACGCTGAACGACCGCGCGCTATTGCCCGGCGTGTCGCGCAAGCTCGAACAGATCCGCCTCGGCCTGCTCGGCCTGATCCCGGACGGCATGCTGATGCGCCTGTCCACGATCGGTCTGCAGACCGAGGAGTCGTTCGCGCTGCAGGACGCCTTCACGCAGCAGCTGGCGGCGGCCATGCCGGCCGAGGTGCGCGTCCGCTACTTCGGCCGCGGCGATTGACGCGGATCCCGGCCGGTATTCCAGGCTCGGCGATCAGATGACTGGCGTGACACAAGGGCAGTCCAGCAGGGGCGCCAGGCGCTGGCGACGCGGCCTGGTCAGCCTGAGCAATCAGGCGATTGCCTCGCTGACCAGCTTGCTGCTGACGCTGGTCGCGCTGCGGCTGCTCAGTCCCGAGCAGTTCGCCGCATTTAGCATCGCCTTCGCTGCCCATCTGCTCGTTATCGGGCTTGGCGGCGCTGCCTGGGTCACGCCATTGATCATCGACCTGCCGGAAGTTCGACGCAGCCAGCGCTGGCGGCGTGCCCGCTCGGCGCTGCGCAAGCTGCTCTTCCTCGCCCGCTGGCCGGCGCTGTTGCTCGGTGCGCTGCTGGGGCTGGGGCTGAAGTTCTGGCCTGCCGCCGCCGATCATCTCTATCTGCTGCTTGCCTGTGCGCTATGCAGTCTGGCCGGCCTGCTGAAAACTTTGATCACCCGCTTTGCGTTCAGTGCGGGCGCCGATGGGTTTGCGCTCAGCGGCAACCTGCTGACCCTGCTGGCCGTCGCGTTATTGCTCCCGGCAGTGCAATGGTGGGGGCCTTCGGCGGCGACTCTGCTGGGCGCGCTGGCCCTCGCGCTATTGCTCGGCACCGCCTACAGCGCGCAGCGCCTGCGGCTCTTGGGCGCCGCGCCAGCCTTGCCCACCAGTGGTCACGCGCATGAGCGCCGCGCCTCGGTGATGGGAGCGGGCGTCACCTGGACGCAGGGCCAGGTTCATACCTATCTTTGCGCCCTGCTGCTCGGCCCGATCGCTGTTGCGCAGTTGTCCGCGGCACGCCTGTTCGCCATGCCGCTTCAGCTCGCATTGCCGGCGATCAATCAACTGCGCCTACCCGGCATGGCGGAGGCACGCGTGCGGCGACCGGAGGCCCTGCCCGGCATGGCCGACCAGCATGCCCGGCGGGTGGCGGTGCTGGGTCTGGGGTATGCCGGCCTGCTGCTGCTGCTGCCGCTGCCACTGATCGGATGGATTGTTGGTGCGCGTTACGAGGCCCAGGATCTGGCCATGCTGCTGCCGGCCTGGGGCGCCGTTGTCGGGCTGATGATGGTCCGTGATGCCTACACCGTGGCCTTGCAGGCGCAGAAGCGCTTTGCACACCTGCTGCGCCTCAATATCGGCGGCGCGGCGCTCACCCTGCTGGCTTGCGCGCTGCTGGGCTGGAGCTTGGGCCCGCTGGGCGTGCTGTTGGGCATGATGCTTGGCGAATGCATGATGTTGGTGCTGGGCCGTTCGATGGTGAGGCGCCACCATGCATGAACCGATGCAGGTTGATGTTTGTGTCGCCACTTTCCGCCGTCCGCAGATGCTGGGCGAGGCGCTGCGTGCGCTGGCGGCTCAGCGAGATGACCCGGGCGCGCCCAGCTTCCGGGTCGTCGTGGTCGATAACGACGCCGGTGCGACGGCGACAGGGGCCGTCGAGGCGGTGCGGGCGGCCACTGGCCTTGACATCCTGCTGGTTCACGAGCCACGGCAAGGCATCAGCCATGCGCGCAACGCCGCGCTGGACGCCGCCACCGCCGACTTCGTTGCCTTCATCGACGACGACGAAGTGGCCTCGGCCGGATGGCTTGTGGCACTTTGCGCTACCCAGGCCCGCGAGCGCAGCAGCGTCGTGCTCGGTCCCGTCGTGCCGGTCTTTGACGCCGGCGTGCCGGAATGGAAGCGCGAGCACCCCGTCTTCACCCGGCCCCGTCACCCCACCGGCACAAAGTTGCGGCTGGGTGCCACCAACAATGTGCTGATCGACCGGCGCTTGATCGCTGAGCAAAACCTGCGCTTCGACCCCGCCTTTGCGTTGACCGGCGGCGAGGACACGGCATTTTTTGAGCTGCTGCGGTCCTTCGGCGCCGAGATCGTCTGGTGCGACGAGGCCGTGGTCAGCGAACGCGTGCCGGCCGAGCGCACGCGGATGCGCTGGATCCTGCGCCGCGCGTTTCGCGGCGGCCAGGGCTATGCCCGTGTCATGTACCGGGCGCGGCGGGGCTGGCGCTTCATCCCCTGGATGGGGCGCCAACTTCTCAAGCTGTTCGGTGGTGCCGGACTGGCGCTGTTGCTATGCCTGCCGGCTCGTGCCCGGGCCTTGCGCGCGCTGACCAGTGCGGCCGGCGGCCTGGGTCAACTGAGCGTGCTTGCGGGGCGGCATGCGCTATTCGATGAATACCGCGCCAGCCGCGTCACGGGAACCTGAGCCCATGACGCGAGCGAGGCGGAACAGGGGCCTAGAAGCCCCTTGGAGTTGAGCGATGTTCGGACTGATCTTTCTTGCCGCCTTGTTCGGCGGGGCCTTGCTCGCCGGCCTGCTGGTGCCCTCGCTGCTGCTGCCGACGGCGATCCGGCGCTGGGCGCCCTGGGTCTTCCTGCTCGCAGCGGTGGGCTTGCTCGGTGGCGGTGATGGCGGCGGCCCTCGGGCCTATGTGCTGAGCGCGCTGTTCGTCTACGCCTTTCTGGTGTTGGCGCGTACCGAAGCAGGCCAGTGGCGCTGGCCCACCGAAGCGCTGCCGCTGCCGCTCTGGGGCCTGATGCTGCTGGCCGTGGTTTCCATCTCTTGGTCGCCGCTGCCCTGGGAATCGACCAAGCGGGTGATTCAGTTCGGGGGCGTCGCGCTGGTGGCCGCGGCCCTGGTGCGCCTAGCCGGCGCGCGCAGCGTTTTCGAGTCGATCACGCTGCCGCTCAGTCTGTTGGTGCTGCTCAGCATCGTGCTGGGACTGGCTTTGCCGGCCTTCGGTCAGGCCGGTGAGGCCGGCTTTCGCGGCATCACCACGCACAAGAATGTTTTCGGTCAGATGGCGACGATGACCTTCGTCTGCGGCGCCGCGGTGCTGGTGGCCGGCCATGGGCGCTGGCGTGGCTGGACGGCCATTCTGGCGGGTGTGGCGGGTGTGCTGCTGTCCGGCAGCGCCAGTGCGCAGCTGATCTTCGTCGGCCTGGCCGGTATCGGCGGGCTGATGCTGCTGAACGGCCTGCAGCCCGTGATGCGTCTGGCGGTGGTGCTGGGCATCTTGGCCCCGTTCTCGCTGCTGGTGCTGGGCCTGACGATCAGCCGCGGCGAGCTGCCCTTCGAGTACATGTGGAACGAGGGCCTGGCGGCCATCGGCCGCAGCAATACCCTGACCGGCCGCACCCAGCTCTGGGCGCTGATGTGGAACGAAACCCAGCATCACCCCTGGCTGGGTATCGGCTACGGTGGCTTCTGGAATGAGCTGGAGGGGCCGTCGCGCAACGTCATCCTGCAGCTGAACTGGGGCCCCCCGACCCAGGCGCACAACGGCTACCTGGACGTCTACAACGAGATGGGTGTGCCCGGCATCCTGCTGCTGCTGGCTCTGGTCGTGAGCCAGGCCCGCAATCTGCGTTCGCTTTGGCTAGCTGGGGATCAGCGCTATGCGCTGCTGCACACCGGCATCCTGCTGGCCGTGCTGACTTACAACATCCCGGAGTCGTCGCTGCTGCGCAGCGCGCATTTGCTGTGGTTCCTGCTGGCGCTGTCGATTGCCGACGTGCAGGCGCGCAGCCGGGGTCTGGCGGGAGCGCAGGGCCGGCGCATGGCGGACCGTTCGCTGCCGGCTGCCGCCGTCTAGCTTGGCGCCGTGCAGACGGCCGTCTAGTCCTGGCGGGCTAGACAGCGGCGGATGCCCTCGCTGAAGCGCTGCGCCATGCCTTCGATCGAGTAATGCGCCGCTGCCTCGGTGGCGCCGCGGGCCAGCAGCTGGCGCTGCGCCGGGTCGTTCAGCAGCCCGATGCAGGCTTGCTCGAAATCCTGTTGGCGGTCGGCACTGAGCAGGCTGTTCTGCCCGTGCACAAGATAGGCGACTTCGGGGCCGTGGGTGTCCGTCGAGGTGGTGAGCAGCGGCAGCCCGGCGGCGAAGGCGTCGAGCACGACGAGGCCGACCGCGCCCGGACTGAGCAGCAGATCGGCGCTGGCCAGCAGCCTGGCCTTGGCCTCGCCATGCACGGCGCCGAGGTAGCGCAGATTGGCCAGCCCGGCGCTTTGCACCAATTCCTGCTGCGGCCCTGCGCCAGCGACCGCCAGCGTTGCCGCGGGGCATACCTGGCCGAGCCGGCGCGCGGTCTGCAGCAGCCAGTCGATGCGTTTCTCGGCGTAGAGCGAGCCCAGGTAGAGCAGCAGCGGGCCGGGCGGCAGCCCCAGGCTGGCACGCAGGGTCGCGGCCGGTTGCTGTCGGGCCGCCTGAACGGCGGTCTGCAGACCGCGGGTGTCGATCGCGTTGTCGAGCTGGGTGATGCGCGCGGGATCGAAGCCGTCGGCCTCGATGCGCTCGCGGCTGACCCGGGTGTAGGCGAACCACCAGTCGACGCGCTGCGTGGTCCAGCGCTTGAAGCGTTCGCTCGGTGCATCCGGGTTCGCCGCCTGCATGTTCCGGCCATGGCCCCAGAAGGCCAGGCGCGGCGGCCTTTGCAGGCCGAACAGCGGCGGCAGGTTGTTCAGCAGCTTGTTCTCCTGCGTGACCACGACCAGATCGCAGTCGCGCACGCGGCCCGCATAGGGCTGCCAGCAGAGCCGGTCCTTGAGCAGGTAGCGGGTCGGCAAGGCTTCGGCCCAGTCGAGCTGGGCGCCATCCTGCTTGGACTCCTCGGCCGGCGTGCCCCGACCATGCAGCAGGCGCAGCGCGATTTCATACCCGGCGAGCTCGTCACGCAGGCGCTCGAACAGGGGCACCCGGTAGTGGACCAGGCGCCGCTGCACGATGGCAACGCGGGCTCTCACGCGGCGCGCCCGACCCGTTCGCGGGCTTCGGCGTAGATGCGCATCAGCAGCGTGTAGTTCGCCTCCTCCTCCCACTCGGCCTCGAAGCGTTGCCGGGCGGCGGCGCCCATGCGAGCCAGGGTCTCGGGCTGCTGCTCGGCCAGGTCCATGCAGCGCGCCAGATCGGCCGCGTTACCGGGCTCGAACAGCAGGCCGGTCTGTCCGTCGGCGACCAGCGAGGGCAGGGCGCCGAGCCGGCTGGCGATGGCCGGCAGCGCCGCGGCGCCGGCCTCGACCAGGGTGCGCGGGAAGTTCTCGTACCAGATGCTGGGCAGCAGCAGGGCCGCGGCCTGCTGCATCTGCGCTTCGACGGCGGCGGCGTCCTGCAGGCCCAGGCAGTGCACGCCGGGCAGGCCTTGCAACTGCGCGGCCTCGGGGCCGTCGCCGACGATGGTCACCGTCTGGCGGCCCTGGCGCAGGCGCAGCGCCTCGGCCAGCACGCCCACGCCTTTCTCGGGCGACAGCCGGCCGACGAAGAGCAGGCCTTGCCGCGGCCGGGCCGGCGGCAGGGCCCGGGCGGGCAGGAAGTTGGGCTTGATGCGCAGGCGTTCGGCGGGCAGGCCGCCCTCGACGAATTTGTCGCGGCAGAAGGCGTTCAGCGCGATATAGAGCGTGACATCGTCGCGCCAGGTGCCGCGCCAGCGGTGCCACTGCAGCATGCCGGCGAGCAGCGCGGTCTGTGCCGCCGAGTCGCGGTAGCAGCGGTGCAGCACGCCGCGCCAGGGCGAGCGGCCGACGCAGTCCTCGCAGACCTTGCCCTCGCGCAGCAGCATGGCCTGCGGGCAGAGCAGGCGGAAGTTGTGCAGGGTCTGCACGACGGGCAGACCGGCCGCCCGCACCGCCGGGTAGACCGAGGGCGAGATCAGCGGAAAGCTGTTGTGGATGTGGACCACATCGGGCTTGAACGCCTGGAGGTGCTCGCCGATCTCGCGCGTCGTGCGCGACGACCACAGGGTGTCGCGGGCGAGCTGGATCCTGGGCAGGCCGGCGATCTCGTCGTTGTGCCGGCGGTAGAGCTCGACCGCATGGCCGCGGCTGCGCAGCATCTCCAGCTCGGCCTCCACCACGCTGTCTTCGCCGCCCCGCTGCTGGTAGGCGTTGTGCACCAGCAGCACGCGCGGCAGCGCGCCGCCGCGCTCAGCGGGCATGGCGGGCGGCGCCGTCGCGCGCGCTGAGCTGGCGCAGCGCGCCCCAGATGAAGCGGGTGTTGGTGTGCAGGTAGCGGCGCCAGAGCCGGCGCGGCTCGCTGGCCAGGCGGTGCAGCCATTCGAGGCCGCTGCGCTGCATCCACAGCGGCGCGCGCTGCACGGTGCCGGCATGGAAGTCGAAGGCGGCGCCGACGCCGACCATCACCGCCTTGACGCGACCGCGGTGCGCGGCCATCCAGAGCTCCTGCTTGGGGCAGCCCAGGCTGACCCAGACCGTGCCGGCGCCGCTGGCATTGATGCGTTCGACATCGGCCTGGTCCTCCTCGGGCGTGGGCGCACGGAAGGGCGGCGACCAGCTGCCGGCGATGCGCAGGCCGGGAAAGGCGGCCAGCAGCCGGTCCTGCAGCCGCGCCAGGGTTTCCGGCGTGCTGCCGTAGAGGTAGATGGACTCGCCGCGGGCCGCGGCCTCGCCGCAATAGGCCCACATCAGATCGGGGCCGCAGACGCGGCGCTGCGCGGGCACGCCCTGGCGACGCAGCATCCAGGCCACCGGTGCGCCGTCGGGCGTGGCCATGTCGGCCGCGGCCAGCGCGGCGGCGAACGGCGGCTCCTGGCTGGCCGTGACCACCGAGTGCACATTGCAGATGCAGACGCTGCGGCTGTCGCCGGCCGCCGCCCAGGCGGCAATGCGGTCCAGGGCCTGGCGCGGGCTCAGCGCATCGATGGGCGTGCCCAGCACGGGGCGGGTGTCGCGGGTGTCCAGGGGCGGCGTGGAATCGGTGTGAGCGCTCAAGGCAAAGATCAGGCGGCAGGGTTCACGGGGTTCAGGAGCGCTCGCCCAGGGTGCAGCCGTCCGCGCCCACGGCCAGATCGGCTGGCGTGTTCGGGCAGCGGTCCAGGTCATTGGCGATGCCGTCGCGGTCGCTGTCCAGCAGGCGCGACTCGGTGGCGCCCAGCGCCACCGCCGCATAGGCCGGCAGGCGCAGCGGCCAGCTGATGGCCCGGCCTTCGCCGGCCACGCGCAGATCGCCGCAGCGGGCGGCGGAAGGGCAATCGACCAGTCGCTCGCGCGGGCTGGCGTTGATGAGCAGGCCGGTCCAGTTCGAGGGCGCCGACAGCTCGATGGGGAGCAGCTGGACGTTGGCGATGCTGATCGAACGCCCGGCGATCAGGCCCTCGATGTCGATGCGGGCGCCGTTGTCCTTGGTCACCGGGTCGCGCGCATTGACCGTCTTGGTGGCCATGAAGACCATGCTGTAGCGGCGCCAGCCCTTGCTGGCGACGAAGGCCAGCGTGCGGTCGCTGAGCGACTCGTAGCCATTGCTGCCGCCGCCGCCGCGGCGCACACGCAGGTCGATGCGCTGCGCGTCCTGGTCGGCGGCGAGGTCGAAGCTCAGGCGGTACCAGGCGTTCTCGCGCACGCTGAAGCGCGGCGAGTTGATCAGGCCGGCGGCGGCGCTGGGTTCGTAGCGCAGGCAGGGGCTGGCATTGCAGCTTTGCAGCAGCAGGCGCGCACCGGCCGAGGCGCTGTAGTAGCCCCAGGCGTTGCTGCCGCTGGTCAGCATGGGGTCGACGAGATTGCTGCCGCTGGCGCGGAAATCGGTCATCGGCGCAGCCAGCGCGTCGCCCCCGTCGGCACTGGCGTTCAGGCGCGCGACGCGCTGCGTCCACTGCGTGCCGCTGATGCCGCTTTGCTGGCCGGCGATGCGCTCGCTGATCCAGGCCTGGTAGGCCGGGCCGAGGTAGTGGTTGGCGCGGAAGCTGGCGAAGCGGCCGGTGTCCGCATACAAGGTGTCGAGCAGCATCATGCTGCTGCCCGGCAGCGTCGGCACCAGCACATTGCCCTGCACGCGGTTGCCGTAGACATCGCCGGTCGCGGCCGTGCGCTGGGTGTTTTCCTGGAACCAGATCTGGCTGCGGCGGTTGCCGTACAGGCGGTTGTTGCTGAGCAGATTGCGCCTGGCGCTATGCACCTGGATGCCGTGGTCGGCGTCGATCACGGTATTGCCGTCAACCGTCACGCCGTCGGTGAAGTCGTCCAGGTAAATGCCCTGAGCGGCGCTGCCGGCGTTCGCCGGCTTGCCGTCGGTATTGCCCAGGGCCTGGATGACGACGTTGTTGAGCACCTTGCTGGTGTCGGCCACGCCGGGCGGCGGCGACCAGGTGTAGATCGCGCCGCAGTCGTCGAGCACCTTGCAGGAGCTGATGACGAGATTGCGTTCGATGAGATTGCGCAGCCTGAAGCGGATACCGATATAGCCGGCGTGCAGCAGCACATTGCCGCTGACTTCGCTATCGTCCCCGGTCTCGATCGCGGCATAGCTCTTTACCGGCAGGCTGTCGACGCCCGCGGCGCCGATGCGGATGCCGGTTTCGCGGATCACGTTGTCGAGCACGCGCATGCGCGTGCCGGCGGTGCTGACGATCGAGTAGCCGCGGATTGCGTCGCGCCCCGTGCGATAGAAGGCGCTGCCGGCGACCGTCAGCTCGCGGTTCGCCGGAGCGCTGACGCCTTCACCCGCGATATCGCGCACCGCCAGCTGGTGCAGCTGCACGTTCTCGCTGTTAGTGGCCACGACGCCGGTGCCCAGATGGCGCAGCGCCAGACCGTGCACGACGATATGGCGCCGGCTGCTCAGCTCGATGCCGACCGGCAGGGTGCCGGCGAAGATCCGCGACACCGGGCGCCAGCCCGAGGGCATGGCGATCAGCAGCCGGCCGGCGGCCTCGTCGTGATGCCATTCCCAGGGGCTGTCGACCATCCAGCTGGCGCCGCTGAGGAACCAGCCCCAACCGGCCTTGATCGGGTACTCGCTGAGCCCGCTGAACTGCACGCGGCTGCCGCTGACCGAGGCGATCGGCAGCTCCTCGATGGTCCAGGCATTGCTGCGCACATGCAGGGTCAGGCCGGCCGTCAGCTGGGCGCCGGCCGGCAGGCTGGCCAGGCTGCCGAGCTGGGCCTCGCGGCTGCGCGGCCGGCCGTTGACGGTCTCGACCGGGCTGTCGGCGGCCAGCGGCAGGAAGGGCGAGGCCGGGCGGCTGGCGTCGATGCCGAAGTTCGGGTGGTGGGCGCGCCGCCAGCCGGCGCCCTTGTCGTTGCTGGTCAGCAGCAGCGCGCGCTCGCGCAGCGTGGCGCTGAAGCGGCCGTTGCCCTGCGCGGTCCAGGCCGAGGGCTCGATCGTGATCGCGCCGTCGATGGTCGGTGGCACGGCGCAGCCGCCATCCGGCGCGCCGACGACGATGGGCGCGCTGGCATGGCCATCGGCACCGAGCTGCAGGGTTTCGCGCCAGACGCTGTTGCAGGCCAGCACGACGCGGTCGCCGGGCTGCAGCTTGGCGCTGCGCAGCTTGGCCAGGCTGCGCCAGGGGCCGCGACCGGCGCTGCCGGCCTCCGCCTGCAGGCCGTTGGCGGCATCGCTGCCGGTCTGGCTGTTGACGTGGTAGACGCGGCCGTTGAGGCCGGGGAAGCTGGGCAGGGCCTGCTCGACGCGCGGCGGCAGCGCGAAGCTGAGCTGGCCGTAGCGGCCCAGCGAGCCGCGCGTGAAGCTGGGGATGTCGGCGACCAGCTGGTCGGCCAGATCGGCGGCGCTGCTGGCCTGGGCCGCGCCGGCGGCGGCGCACAGGGCCAGAGGGATGAGGCTTCTCAGCGGTCGACGATGCATGGCGCGCTCCTGGTTGAGGTGCTCAGCCCCGCACGGCACCTTGCTGTGCGGTGAACCAGCGGTAGGCGTCGCGCAGGCCGTCCTCGAGCGCGATACCGGCCTGCCAGCCTAAGGCCTGCATGCGGGACACGTCCATCAGCTTGCGGGGCGTGCCATCGGGCTTGCTGGCATCGAAGACCAGGCGGCCCTGGAAGCCGGTGACGCGGGCGATGGTTTCGGCCAGCTCGCGGATCGTGCAGTCTTGGCCGGTGCCGACGTTCAGGTGGCTGAGCATGGGCCGAGTATGGGCGCTGAGACGCTCGGCATCGAGCTGCATGAGGAACAGACTGGCCTCGGCCATGTCGTCGACGTGAAGAAATTCCCGCCGCGGCGTGCCGCTGCCCCAGATCGTGACCTCGGCGTCGCCGCGCTGCGTGGCTTCGTGGAAGCGGCGCAGCAGCGCCGGGATGACGTGCGAGTTCTCCGGGTGGAAGTTGTCGCCGGGGCCGTAGAGATTGGTCGGCATCAGGCTGCGGTAGTCGCGGCCGTACTGGCGGTTGTAGCTTTCGCAGAGCTTGATGCCGGCGATCTTGGCGATCGCATACGGCTCATTGGTGCTCTCCAGCACGCCGGTGAGCAGCGCGTCCTCGCGCATCGGCTGCTCGGCCAGGCGCGGGTAGATGCAGCTGGAGCCGAGAAAGAGCAGCTGCTGCACGCCGGCGCGGTGCGCGGCTTGCAGCACATTGCACTCGATCATCAGGTTTTCGTAGATGAACTCGGCCGGCAGGCTGTTGTTGGCATGGATGCCACCGACCTTGGCGGCGGCGAGCACCACCTGGCCGATGCGGCGGTCGCCGAAGAACTGCTCGACCTGAGCCTGGCGGCTGAGGTCGAGTTCGTCGCGGCCGGCGCAGATCAGCTCACGAAAGCCGCGCTGCTGCAGCTTGCGCAGGATGGCCGAGCCGACCATGCCGCGGTGGCCGGCGATGAAGATGGGGGTGTCCAGATCGATCATCGGTCGCCGGCCTCGCGGGCCACCGGCAGGCTGTGGCCGTGGGCCTTGAGCAGGGCCAGGCGCTGCGCGGCGGCGAAGTCCTCGGCGACCATCTCGGCGCACATCTGCTGCACGGTGATCTCGGGCACCCAGCCCAGGCGCTCGCGGGCGCGGGTCGGGTCGCCGAGCAGGGTTTCGACCTCGGCCGGCCGGAAGTAGCGCGGATCGACGCTGACGATGCAGTCGCCGGGGCGCAGCGCCGGCGCCTTGTCGCCCTCGATCGATTCGACGATGCCGCGCTCGTCGACGCCGCTGCCCTCGAAGCGCAGGCGGATGCCGAGCTCGGCGGCCGACCATTCGATGAACTGGCGCACCGAGTACTGCACGCCGGTGGCGATGACGAAATCCTCGGCCTGCTGCTGCTGCAGCATCATCCACTGCATGCGCACATAGTCCTTGGCATGACCCCAGTCGCGCAGCGCGTTCAGATTGCCCATGAAGAGCCGCGACTCCAGGCCCTGCGCGATATGCGCCAGACCGCGGGTGATCTTGCGCGTCACGAAGGTCTCGCCGCGGCGCGGGCTCTCGTGATTGAAAAGGATGCCGTTGCAGGCATACATGCCGTAGGCCTCGCGGTAATTGACCGTGATCCAGTAGGCGTAGAGCTTGGCCACCGCATAGGGGCTGCGCGGGTGGAAGGGCGTGGTCTCCTTCTGCGGAATCTCCTGCACCAGGCCGTAGAGCTCGCTGGTCGAGGCCTGGTAGAAGCGCGTGGTCTCGGTCAGGCCGAGGAAGCGGATCGCCTCCAGCAGGCGCAGCGTGCCCAGCGCATCGACGTCGGCGGTGTACTCGGGCGCCTCGAAGCTGACCGCGACATGGCTTTGCGCGCCCAGGTTGTAGACCTCGTCGGGCCGCACCTCGGCCAGGATGCGGGTCAGATTGGAGCTGTCGCTGAGGTCGCCGTAATGCAGCTTGAAGCGCTGATGCGGCACATGCGGGTCTTCGTAGATGTGGTCGACGCGCTGGGTGTTGAACATCGAGGCCCGGCGCTTGATGCCGTGCACCTCGTAGCCTTTTTCCAGCAGCAACTCGGCCAGATAGCTGCCGTCCTGACCGGTGACCCCGGTGATCAATGCCTTCTTCACTGGCTTGGTGCTCCGTAATCCTGGCGACATTGGGCAAGCCGCAGCGCCGGGAGGAAAAAAACCGGATGCTACGGACATTGCGGCACCCGGCCACGCAAGGCCCCCCGGAAGCCGGGTGCGGACAGCCCTAGGCCTGCCTCAGGCCCGATCCGACAAGCGCGCGGCGAGCAGTTCGACGATGCGCTCGGCCGCCTTGCCGTCCCAGAGCTTGGGGCGGCGGCCGGTCTTGCCTTGGCCGGCGATGACCTGCTGGCAGGCCTGGAACACGACTTCGGGATCGGTGCCGGCGAGGTAGTTCGTGCCCTCGTCGACGGTGATCGGCCGTTCGGTGTTGTCGCGCATGGTCACGCAGGGCACACCGAGTGCCGTGGTTTCCTCCTGCAGGCCGCCGCTATCGGTCAGCACCAGGGCGGCGTCCTTCCACAGGTGCAGAAAGGCCATATAGGGTTGCGGGCCGAGCAGGCTGACCTTGGCGCCCAGATCGATGCCGGCGGCCTCCAGGTTCTTGCGCGTGCGCGGGTGCACCGGGAAGACGACGGGCAACTGCTCGGCGACGCGGCGTACCACGCTGGCGACGCGCTGCAGATTCGCTTCGCCGTCGACATTGCTGGGGCGGTGCAGGGTGACGACGGCGTAACGGCCGCCATTCGCCGTCAGGCGCTGCTTGATGGCGTCGGTCTCCAGCGCGCGGGTGTCGCTGTGCTGCAGCTTGTCGGCCTGGAACAGCACGTTGTCGACCATCACATGGCCGACGTCGAAGACGGCATCGGCCGGCTTGCCCTCGCGCAGCAGATGCGCGCTGCCGGAGGGCTCGGTGACGAAGAACCAGTCGGTGATGGCGTCGGTGACCAGGCGGTTGATCTCCTCGGGCATGCGCAGGTCGCCGCTGCGCAGTCCGGCCTCGACATGGGCGACCGGAATGCCCGCCTTCTTGGCGACGATGGCGCAGGCCAGCGTCGAATTGACATCGCCGACGACCAGGCAGCAATCGGGGCGCTGCTGTGCGATCAGCTGCTCGTAGGCCAGCATGATCTTGCCGGTCTGCTCGGCATGGCTGCCGCCGCCGCAGCCCAGGCGCACGTCGGGTTGCGGGATGCCGAGTTCCTCGAAGAAGACCTCGTTCATGTCGCGGTCGAAATGCTGGCCGGTGTGCACGATCTGGAAGTCCAGCCGGCCGTCCTTCTGCAGTGCGCGCACCAGCGGCGCGATCTTCATGAAGTTCGGGCGGGCACCGGCGACGAGGTGGATCATGGGGCGGTTCATGGCGGCGGATTGTCCGGCCAAGCGCAGACCGCAGTCCCCCCGAGCCGGGGAGGGCGGTCCGGCCGGTGCGTGCGCTGCGGCGAGAATGCCGGCCTCGTTTCCGGAGCCCGTCCATGAAAGTTCTCGTCACCGGCGCCGCCGGCTTCATCGGCATGCATGTCAGCCAGATCCTGCTGGCACGCGGCGACGAGGTGCTGGGCCTGGACAACCTGAACGACTACTACGACCCGCAGCTCAAGCACGACCGTCTGGCCCGCCTGCAGGGCAAGCCGGGCTTTCGCTTCGTGAAGATGAGCGTCGAGGACCGCGAGGGCATGGCGGCGCTGTTCGCCGCCGAGAAGTTCGACCGCGTCGTGCACCTGGCCGCGCAGGCCGGCGTGCGCTACTCGCTGCAGAACCCGCACGCCTATATCGATGCGAACGTGCAGGGCTTCATGAACATCCTGGAGGGCTGCCGCCACCACGGCGTGCAGCACCTGGTCTACGCGTCGAGCTCCTCGGTCTACGGCGGCAACACGCTGATGCCTTTCAGCGAGCACCACAGCGTGGACCACCCGGTCAGCCTGTACGCGGCGACCAAGAAGGCCAACGAGCTGATGGCGCACACCTACAGCCATCTGTTCCGCCTGCCGACCACCGGCCTGCGCTTCTTCACGGTCTACGGCCCCTGGGGCCGGCCGGACATGGCCTTGTTCCTGTTCACCAAGGCCATCCTCGAGGGCCGCGCGATCGACGTCTTCAACCACGGCCAGATGGTGCGCGACTTCACCTATATCGACGACATCGCCGAGGGCGTGGTGCGCGTGCTGGACCGGCCGGCGCAGGCCGATCCGGCCTACGACCCCGACCAGGCCGACCCGGCCCGCAGCAATGCGCCCTACCGCGTGTTCAATATCGGCAACCACGACCCGGTGACGCTGATGCAGTTCATCGAGGCGATCGAGGATGCGGTCGGCGTGAAGGCGCAGAAGAACTTCCTGCCGCTGCAGCCGGGCGATGTGCCGGCCACGCATGCCGATGTGTCGGAGCTGCAGGCCTGGACCGGTTTCAAGCCGGCGATGCCGGTGCCCGAGGGCATCAAGAACTTCGTCGCCTGGTACCGCAGCTACTTCCGCGTCTGAGGCGCTGAAGGCAGCGGCGGCGCGCTCGCCTCGTCCAGGCCCTCGAGGGCGCGGCGGAACACCGCGGCGACGTCGATCTGCGCCAGCCCGCGGTCGAGCCGCGAGCGCCAGCGCTCGCCCTCGGCATGGCGCTGGAAGTAGACATGCAGCGGCTTCTCCTCCAGCAGTTGGGCGCTGTCGAAGACCAGCTGTTCGCGGTAGGCGGCCAGCTCGCCGCGCGGGCCGGTCAGTGCATGGAAGACCGCCTGATCGATGACCACCATGTCCACCCGGCCCAGACCCAGCTTGCGCAGGTTCACGAGGTCGCTGACCGCCGGTTCGGTGCGCAGCCGGCCGTCGCGCATGCGCTGGTCGAAGTCCACGGTGTTGACGAAGCCGCGCACCACGCCGATGCGCTGCTGCGCCAGCTCGTCCAGGCTGCGCCAGCTGAAGGACTGCCCGCGGTGGTAGGCGAAGCCGACCCGGCTGGCGCCGATGCGCTCCGAGCGCAGGCTCTGGCGGTCGCGCTCCTCGCTCTGATAGGCGGGGAAATAGCCCAGGTGCTGACGGCCCTGGCTGCCTTCGAGCACCGCGCGGGCCCAGGGCATGAAGCCCAGTTCGAGCGCATGGCCCTGGCTGCGCAGCGCGGCGCGCAGCACGGCCGTGCTGGCGCCTTGCAGCGCCAGCGCCTCGCCGGTGTAGGGCGGCCAGTCCAGCGTGGCCAGGCGCAGGGTTTCGGCGACGGCGGGCGGTCCGGCCAGCAGCAGGGGCAGCGCCAGCAGCGGCCGTCGCGTCAGTCGCCTCATCGGTCGAGCGCCTGCAGTGCGTGCAGGCGGCTGGCCTGGCGGTCCTTGTCGGCGATCGTCAGCGGGCGATCAATCGCGGGCCAGGCGATGCCCACATCCGGATCGTCCCAGCGCAGCGCGCCCTCGGCCTGCGGCGCGTAGTAGTCGGTGGTCTTGTAGAGGAAGTCGGCGCTGTCGCTGAGCACCAGGAAGCCGTGCGCGAAGCCGGGCGGGATCCACAGCTGGCGATGGTTGTCGGCACTGAGCTCAAAACCCACCCAACGGCCGAAGCTGGCGCTGCCGGCGCGCAGATCCACCGCGACGTCGAAGACCGCGCCACTGATGCAGCGCACCAGCTTGCCCTGGGCATGCGGCGCGCGCTGGAAATGCAGGCCACGCAGCACGCCTTTGCTGGAGCGGCTGTGGTTGTCCTGCACGAAATGCACCGGCCGGCCCACGGCTTGGTTGAAGCGCTGCTCGTTCCAGCTCTCGGTGAAGAAGCCGCGGGCGTCGCCGAACACCCGGGGCTCCAGCAACAGCACGTCGTCCAGCGCGGTCTGGAGGATGTTCATCGGACCAGGCCCTGCAGGTAGCGACCGTACTGGGTCTTGGCCAGCGGCGCGGCCAGCCTGAGCAATTGCTCGGTGTCGATCCAGCCCTTGGCGTAGGCGATCTCTTCGGGGCAGGCGACCTTGAGCCCCTGACGCTTCTCCAGCGTGGCGATGAACTGGCCGGCTTCGAGCAGGCTGTCGTGCGTGCCGGTGTCCAGCCAGGCGTAGCCGCGGCCCATGATGGACACGCTGAGCTGGCCGGCGGCCAGGTAGCGGGCATTGAGATCGGTGATCTCCAGCTCGCCGCGCGCGCTGGGCTTGAGGTCGGCGGCGATATCGCAGACCTGCTCGTCGTAGAAGTAAAGCCCGGTGACCGCGTACTGGCTCTTGGGCTGCCTGGGCTTTTCCTCGATGGACACCGCGCGCTGCTGGGCGTCGAACTCGACGACGCCGTAGCGCTCCGGGTCCGTCACGTGGTAAGCGAACACCGAAGCGCCTTGAGTGCGGGCGTCGGCCTCGGTCAGCAGCACCGGCAGGTCGTGACCGTAGAAGATGTTGTCGCCCAGCACCAGGCTGGAAGGGGCGCCGCCCAGAAAGCTGCGGCCGATGATGAAGGCCTGGGCCAGGCCGTCGGGGCTGGGCTGTACCGCGTAGGACAGGCTCAGGCCCCAGGCCGAACCGTCGCCGAGCAACTGCTGGAAGCGCGGCGTGTCCTGCGGGGTGCTGATGATCAGGATCTCGCGGATGCCGGCCAGCATCAGCGTGGACAGCGGGTAATAGACCATCGGCTTGTCGTAGACCGGCAGCAGTTGCTTGCTGACGGCCAGCGTGGCCGGGTGCAGCCGGGTGCCGGAACCGCCGGCCAGGATGATGCCTTTGCGTGGGCTCATGGGGTGCAGATCTCCTCCAGCATGCGGCGCACGCCATCGCGCCAGTCGGGCAGGCGCAGCCCGAAGGCGGCTTCGAAGCGGTGGCAGTCCAGCCTTGAGTTCAGCGGCCTGCGCGCCGGGGTCGGGTACTCGTGGCTGGCGATGTCCAGCACCTCGCGGCAGGCCAGTTCGCGGCCCAGCTCGCGGGCCGTGGCGATGACGAAGCGTGCGTAGTCGGCCCAACTGGTCTCGCCGGCGGCCGCCAGATGGAAGCAGCCGCCGACCTGCCCGGCGAGCAGCGGACGCAGCGCCTGGGCCGTGCAGTCGGCGAGCAGCTCGGCGCCGGTCGGCGCGCCGATCTGGTCGGCGACGACGCGCAGCTGCTCGCGCTCGGCCGCGAGGCGCAGCATGGTCTTGGCGAAGTTGCCGCCGCGGGCCGCGTAGACCCAGCTGGTGCGCAGGATCAGGTGCGGGCCTCCGGCGGCGCGGATGGCTTCCTCGCCCTGCAGCTTGCTGAGGCCGTAGACCGAGAGCGGCCCGGTGGTTGCGTCCTCGTCGCGCGCCTGTTCGCCGCTACCGTCGAACACATAGTCGCTGCTGTAGTGGACGAGGGGGATGCCGAGCCGGGCCAGCGCGGCCGGCGCCTCGGCATTGATGCGCGTTGCCAGATCGGGCTCGCTTTCGGCCCGGTCGACGGCGGTGTAGGCGGCGGCATTGACGATGGCTTGCGGGGCGAGCGCGCGGACCTGCGCAGCCAGGGCCTCGGGTTGCGACAGATCGCCTGCGCTGCGATCCCAGGCGATCAGTTCGCCCAGCGGAGCGAGGGCGCGCTGGAGCTCCCAGCCGAGCTGGCCTTGGGCGCCGAGGAGGAGGAGCTTCATGGTTGTTGTTGTTGTTGTTGTTGTTGTTGTTGTTGTTGTTGTTGTCGCTTTGCGGGAGAGCCCGCCGGGATTCCGCCCCGGCAGGCGGGTTCCTTTCTTTGCTGCGCCAAAGAAAGGAACCAAAGAAAGGCGCTCAATGCCTCCGGCGGCCTAGGGCCGACCGGAGAGGCGATGCATCGCTCATACGGCCACCAGCCCGCATGGATCTTTGCGAAGACCGGGAGAGCTAAGCGGGCCGGGGTACCGGCCCGACCGACCAGCGAGGACGGATCCGGCCTTTCTGCGACGACCAGGTTGCTGCGGTCTCTTCTCGCAGCTTGGCTCTTCGGGTTCTCGGTGCAGAGTCCGGCCGGTATTCCCGGCCGGCGCTTAGCGCCCGAGACTCGGCAGGCAACGGTATGGGCTCTCGTTGCCCCGTGAGCGACGGTGGCCTGTCCCGAAGGCCTTAGGCCAAGGGACGCATTGAGCGCCTTTCTTTTGCCTTCTTTTCTTTGGCGCAGCAAAGAAAAGAAGGTCCCCTGCCGGGGGGAACTCCCGGCGGGCTCTCTCATAAGAAGCCCAAGCCAATTCAAGCGGAATACTGGGCCGCCACCCAGTCTCGATACGCCCCGCTCTGCACCCGCTCGACCCAGCCCGGGTTCGCGAGGTACCAGTCCACGGTCTTGCGAATGCCGGTCTCGAAGCTCTCGGCCGGCTTCCAGCCCAGTTCCCGTTCCAGCTTGCGCGCGTCGATCGCGTAGCGGCGGTCATGGCCGGGCCGGTCCTTCACGTGCGTGATCAGCCGCTTGTACGAGCCTTCGGCGGCGGGCCGCAGTTCGTCCAGCAGCTCGCAGATCGTGTGCACGATCTCGAGATTGGTCTTCTCGTTCCAGCCACCGACGTTGTAGGTCTCGCCGACGCGCCCGGCCTGCAACACGCGACGAATGGCCGCGCAATGGTCTTTCACGTACAGCCAGTCGCGCACCTGCAGGCCATCGCCGTAGATCGGCAACGCCTTGCCGGCCAGCGCGTTGGCGATGAGCAGCGGGATCAGCTTCTCGGGGAAGTGGAAGGGCCCGTAGTTGTTGCTGCAGTTCGTCGTGAGGACCGGCAGACCGTAGGTGTGGTGCCAGGCGCGCACGAGGTGGTCGCTGGCCGCCTTGCTGGCGCTGTACGGACTGTTGGGCTCGAAGGGGTGGCTCTCGGTGAAGGCCGGCGCATCGGGCGCCAGCGAGCCGTAGACCTCGTCGGTGCTGACATGCAGGAAGCGGAAGGCCTGCTGCCCGGCCTCGGGCAGCGAACTCCAGTAGGCACGTGCCGCCTCCAGCAGCGCGAAGCTGCCCTCGACATTGGTCTTGATGAAGGCAGCAGGGCCGTGGATGGACCGGTCGACATGGCTCTCGGCCGCAAAGTGCAGGATGGCGCGTGGCCGGTGCTCAGCCAGCAGGCGGTCCAGCAGCGCGCGGTCGGTGATGTCACCGTGCACGAACCGATGCCGTGCATCACCGTCCAGGCTGGCCAGGTTCTCGCGGTTGCCCGCGTAGGTCAGCGCGTCGAGGTTGACGACCGGCTCATCGCTCTGCGCCAGCCAGTCCAGCACGAAATTGCTGCCGATGAAGCCGGCGCCGCCGGTGACGAGGATGCTCATGGGATCGCAGTATCGCGATCAAGCCCGCCGCGCGGCCGCCAAGGGCGGCGCAGTCGCGCGACGACGCCGGCTGGGAGCCTCATGCCCTGCCGTAGGTGTCCTCGAAACGCACGATGTCGTCCTCGCCCAGGTAGCTGCCGCTCTGCACCTCGATGATTTCCAGCGGCAGCTTGCCCGGGTTGGCCAGCCGGTGCACCTCGCCCAGCGGGATGTAGGTGCTCTGGTTCTCGGACAGCAGCAGCACCTTGTCGCCGACCGTGACCTCGGCGGTGCCGCTGACGACGATCCAGTGCTCGGCGCGGTGGTGGTGCTTTTGCAGGCTCAAGGAAGCGCCGGGCTTGACCTGAATGCGCTTGACCTGGAAGCGCTCGCCGGCATCGATGCCGTCGTACCAGCCCCAGGGGCGGTGCACCTTGCGGTGCAGGTTCTGCTCGCCGCGGCCGCCGGCCTGCAGCGCCGCGACGACCTGCTTGACCTCCTGGCTGCGCTCGCGATCGATGACCAGCACCGCATCCGGGGTCTCGACGACCATCAGGTTGTCGACGCCGACCGCGGCGACCAGGCGGCTGCTCGCCTGCACCAGGGTGTTGCGGCAGCCTTGCAGCAGCGCGTCGCCGCGGGCGACATTGCCGTCGGCGTCCTTGTCGCCGACCTGCCAGACCGCGTCCCAGGCACCGAGGTCGCTCCAGCCGGCGGCCAGGCTGACGCGGCGCAACGCGAACGCCGAGCCGGGGCAGCGCTCCATCACCGCATAGTCGATCGATTCGGCAGGCACCGCGGACCATTCCGCCTTGCCGGGGCGCACGAACACATCGTCACGCCCCTGAGCCGCGAAGGCTGCCTCGGTGGCGGCCAGGATGTCGGGGCGGAACTGCGCCAGTGCGCGCAGCCAGGTGCTGGCGCGCAGCACGAACATGCCGGCGTTCCAGTCGTAGCCGCCTTCGCGCAGATAGCGCTCGGCGGTGGCCAGGTCCGGCTTCTCGACGAAGGCGAGCACCTGGCCGTCGCTGGCCGACTGGATGTAGCCGTAGCCGGTTTCCGGGCGATCCGGCGCGATGCCGAGGATGACGATGCAGTCATCGGCCTCGGCCTGAGCGACTGCCTCGCGCAGTGCGGCGCCGAAGGCCGCCTCGTCGCGGACCGTCTGGTCGGCCGGCGTGACCACCAGTACCGGATCGGCACCGCCGGCGCGCGCCTGAAGCGCCGCCAGCGTCAGTGCGGGCGCGGTATTGCGCCCGCTGGGTTCGAGCAGCAGCGCGGCGGGCGCGAGGCGCAGCTCGCGCAACTGGTCCAGCACCATGAAGCGGTGCTCCTCGTTGCCGACCACCAGTGGCGCCAGGCCGCCGAGCGCGGCGAGCCGGGCTGCGGCCTGCTGGAACAGGCTCTGATTGCCGGCCAGCACGAGGAATTGCTTGGGGTAGCCGGCGCGGCTCAGCGGCCACAGCCGCGTGCCGCTGCCGCCGGCCATGATGACGGGTTGGATGCTTGCGCTCATGAGGGCTCCAGCGGCGGGCTTGGCAGGGCGGCGCTGAGGCTCAGGCGCCAAACCCCTGCGGGTTCATCGATTGCCAGCGCCAGGAGTCCTCGCACATGCGCGCGAGGTCGTGGCGGGCCTGCCAGCCCAGCAGTTGCTCGGCCTGGCCCGGATCGGCGTAGCAGGCGGCGACGTCGCCGGGCCGCCGCGCGACGATGTCGTAGGGGATGCTGCGGCCGCTCGCCGCCGCATAGGCGCGCACCAGTTCCAGCACGCTGTAGCCGCGGCCGGTGCCGAGGTTGACGGTGAAGCTGCCCGGCTCTGCCAGCAGGCGGCGCAGCGCCGCGACATGGCCCTCGGCGAGGTCGACGACATGGATGTAGTCGCGCACACCGGTGCCGTCCGGGGTGTCGTAGTCGCCGCCGAAGACCTGCAGGCGCTCGCGGCGGCCGATCGCCACCTGAGCGACATAGGGCATCAGGTTGTTCGGGGTGCCGCGCGGGTCTTCGCCGATGCGACCACTGGCATGCGCGCCGACCGGGTTGAAGTAGCGCAGACAGGCCGTCTGCCAATGCGGGTCCGCGGCGCCGAGATCGCGCAGGATCTGTTCGCCGATCAGCTTGGTGGCGCCGTAGGGATTGGTGCTGCTGGTGTCCGAGTCCTCGCGGATCGGCAGCTGCTGTGGCGCGCCATAGACCGTCGCGCTGGAGCTGAACACGATGCGCGAGCAGGCCGAAGCCGCGTGGGCGCGCATCGCCTCGCAGGTGCTGATCAGGCCCAGCAGGTTGTTGCGGTAATAGGCCAGCGGCTGCTGCGTGCTCTCGCCAACCGCCTTGTGCGCGGCGAAGTGCACCACGGCGTCGACCGGCTCGCGCTGCAGCAGCGCGGCCAACTGCCCGGTGTCGCAGACATCCAGCTGCACGAAGTGCGGCGTCTCGCCGAGCAGTTCGCCGAGCCGCTCCAGCACCCGCGGCGAGCTGTTCGCGAAGTTGTCCACGCCCAGCACCTCGAAGCCCGCCTCGCGCAGCGCGATCCAGGTGTGCGACGCGATGTAGCCGGCGGCGCCGGTGAGCAGCACGCGCTGCGTCATCCGGTCACCTGGTACTGCACCGAGCAGCCGACGCTGCTGGCCTTGTAGGGCTGCGAAAAGCCGGCGCCGCCGTCGCGGCGGTCGCCGTTCCACTGGCAGTTCAGCTGGCCTTGGCGCGAAAACGCCCAGCCCAGGCCGACACCGGTGCCGCGCGTGCGGTCGGCGCCGCGCACGCTGGACTGGCCGAAGGTGTCGATCAGTTCGCGGCGGTATTCGGCATGGCTGAGGCTGAGGTTGAGCTTGGCGCTCAGCGAGTAGGAGGCCTGCAGGCGCAGGGTGTCGGTGCGCCGGCTGTTGATGCTGTCGAAGCGGCCGAAGAAGCCGAGGTCGATGACGCGGGTGTCATCGCCGGTGTCGCGGCCCAGCGCCGCTTGCAGCAGCAGGCGTGAGCCCGCCGCCCAGGTCCAGTCGACGCGGCCGGTCACGCCGGTCTTGTCGCGCGCCAGCGCTTCGGTGTAGCGGCTGCGGCCTTCGCTCAGGCGGATGCCGAGGCGGTGGTCCGGCCCGGGCGCCCATTGCAGTTGCGCGTCGATCTCGTTGCGGCGGTAGCGGTCAGCCAGGAAGCCGCCGTTGGTGGTCGGGCGGAAGCGCGGGTAGCGGCCGTTCGCGTGGCGGCCGGCCAGGCGCAGCGAGAGGTCGGGCCGCGGCTGCCAGCGCAGGCCGAGATCGGAGGCGACCTGCTGGTAGTCGAAGGGGTTGTAGAGCTCGATGCTGAAGTCGCGCCGTGACGCGGTGACGCCGCCATCGACCGACCACAGTCCGCTCAGGCCGTAGCGGGCGCCCAGCCGGGCCGACTCGCTGCGCTCGATGTTCTTCTCTTGCGTGACCGGCGCGTTGCCCGGGTTGAAGGGCGCCAGATTGCGCTGCGCGTCGACCATCAGCTGGCCGCTCAGGCGACTGCCGATGACCCAGTCCAGACGCGTCGAGCCGGCATAGCCGACATAGCCGAGATCCTTGTTGCGGCGGTATTCGTTCTGCGTCGCGCGCAGATCGGCGCGCAGGCGCTGGCGGCCGAGCTCCAGGCGCGCGCCGGCGAGCAGGCTGGCGGTGCGCAGGTCGTCGTCGTTGGCGATCTGGTTGCCGCCGGTGCGGTAGAGGTTGTCGACCTGGGTCAGGCCCAGCGAGGCGCCGAGGTACCAGGGTGGGTCGACTTGGGCGAGGGCGCCGCCGCAGGACAGCGCCAGGGCGACGAGAAGGGCAGGGCGCATATCAGTAGGCATTGCGGTCAAAAAGCACCAGACGCACGGTGCGCACGATGATCTGCAGGTCGAGCGCCAGCGACCAGTTGCGCAGGTATTCAAGATCGTATTCGACGCGTTGGCGCATCTTCTCGACGGTATCGGTCTCGCCGCGCAGGCCGTTGACCTGGGCCCAGCCGGTGATGCCGGGCCTGACCTTGTGGCGGACCATGTAGGCCTTGATCAACTGGCGGTATTCCTCGTTGTGGGCCACGGCGTGCGGGCGCGGCCCGACGATGCTCATGCGGCCCTGCAGCACATTGACGAATTGCGGCAGCTCGTCCAGCGAGGTGCGGCGGATGAAGGCGCCGAAGCGGGTGATGCGCGGGTCGTCCTTGGTCGCCTGCCTGACCACGCTGCCGTTGTCCATCACCCGCATCGAGCGGAATTTGTAAACCTCGATCTCCTCGCCATCCAAGCCGTTGCGGCGCTGGCGAAAGATCACCGGCCCTGGCGAGCTGAGCTTGACGCCGATCGCCAGCAGCAGCAGCAGCGGCGCAATGAGCAGCAGGATCAGGCAGGACAGCACGATGTCGGAGGCCCGCTTGACCAGCGCATTGGTGCCGGTGAACGGGGTCTCGCAGATGCCGACCACCGGTACGCCGTTGAGGTCCTGCAGCCGGCCCTGGATGATGCTGATGCCGAACACATCGGGCACGAAGTAGAGCGAGGCTGTGGTGCCCTGCAGTTGCTCCAGCAACTGCTGGATGCGCGGTTGCGAGCCCAGCGGCAGCGTGATGTAGACCTCGCGCACGCCGAGGCGCTCGATCTCGCGCGGCAGATCGGCCAGGCGGCCGAGCACGCGGCGGCTGGCCGCCGCGTCCAGGCGGCCGGCCTCGCGGTCGTCGAAGAAGCCCAGCAGGTCGCGGCCGGACAGGCCGTCGGCCTCCAGCGCCCGGGCGACCTTGGCGCCGAGTTCGCCAGCGCCAACGATCAGCACCGGCCGCACCGCCTCGGGTTGCGCGGCCCGCCAGCGCAGTACCAGGCGGCCGGCAACGATGCCGGCGATCTGGGCCGGCGGCGTCAGCAGGATCCACGCGAGCAGGGTCTCGTTCTCGAAGTACTTCAGGCTGTTCGTCGCGTAGCCGAAGGCGCCGAGGATGGCCAGCAGCGTGACCCAGGCACCGATCACGTCGAGCACGCCGCTGACCGGATGCATCAGGAAGCGGTCGCGCCCCGGGAAGGTCAGCGCGAAGACCAGCAGGCAGAGCACATAGGTCGGCCGCAGCACGGGTTCCTCGAACCAGGCCATGCAGGCCAGCAGCACCGCCACGATCAGCCCCGGCTCCAGGAAGGCGGCGATCAGCGATTGCACCGATTGCGGTGCGCTGTAGAAAGTGCGCTTGTAGCTACGGTCCTCGAACATCGTGGGCTGCTGCGCAGGATCCCGATGCTGCGCGGTTCATGGAACGGCCCGCTGCCATCCAAAGGAAGAGGCGGCGGGCCTGCAAAGGCGGCGATTGTGGGGCAAGCCCATGGGGCAGCTGCCCCTGGTTCTCCCGTGAACGGGGGGCGCTCTTCCTAGAATGCCGGCATGCCCGAATTGCCGAACGCCCTGCCCGAAACCCTTACCGCCGGCCTGCAGGACCGCCTGGTGCTGCTGCTCAACCATGTGCTGAGCCGCGAGCCGGCGGCCACCGAGCGCCTGCGGCCACTGACCGGCCAGGCGCTCAGCGTGCTGCTCGACGGTCAGCCGGCCTGGGCGCCGCAACTGCCGCCGCTGCATCTGGCGATCACGCCGGCCGGTCTGTTCGAGCGCATCGAGGCACCGGTGCAGCCGCAGCTGAGCATCCGCATCGACGGCAGCCAGCCGCTGCAGAACGCGCTGGCCCTGCTGCGTGGCGAGCGCCGCGGCGTCAGCGTCAGCGGCGAGGTGCAGCTGGCGGCGGCGGTCAATTGGCTGATCGAGAACCTGCGCTGGGATCTTGGCGACGAACTGGGCCGGTTGCTCGGCCCGGCACCGGCGCAGCTGCTGTCGCAGGCGGGGCAGGGCCTGCGTGCGGCCCTGGGCAAGCTGCTGGCACCGGGCGCGGGCCGGGGATGAGGCCGCGCAATCTGCTGCGCGCGCTGGTCATCCTCTGGACCTTTGCGCGCTACGGCCTCGATGATCTGGCGCTGTCGGGCTTCAAGCAGCATCGCAAGGCGCGCTGGCTGCGCCGGCTGATTGGCCTGGGGCGCAGCTGGAGTGCACCGCGCGGCGAGCGTCTGCGCCTGGCGCTGGAGCATCTGGGGCCGATCTTCGTCAAGTTCGGCCAGGTGCTGTCGACCCGCCGCGACCTGGTGCCGCCGGACATCGCCAACGAGCTGGCGCGCCTGCAGGACCGCGTGCCGCCGTTCCCGGCCGAGGAAAGCCGACGCCTGGTCGAGCAGGCCTTCGGCCGGCCGATCGAGGCGGTGTTCGCCGAGTTCGAGCCCGAGCCGGTGGCCAGCGCCTCGATCGCGCAGGTGCATTTCGGGCGGCTGCACGATGGCCGCGAGGTCGCCGTCAAGGTGCTGCGCCCGGGCATGCTCGGCGTCATCGACGACGACCTGGCGCTGATGCGCTGGCTGGCCGGCTGGGTCGAGCGCCTGTCCAGCGACGGCCGGCGCCTGAAGCCGCGCGAGGTGGTGGCCGAGTTCGACATGTACCTGCACGACGAGCTCGACCTGGTGCGCGAGGCCGCCAATGCCGCGCAGCTGCGCCGCAATATGGACGGCCTGAACCTGGTGCTGGTGCCGGAGATGCACTGGGAGCTGTGCACGCCCCAGGTCATCGTCATGCAGCGCATGCGCGGCACGCCGGTCAGTCAGCTCGACAAGCTGCGCGCGGCCGGCGTCGACATCAAGAAGTTGGCCCGCGACGGCGTGACGATCTTTTTCACCCAGGTGTTCCGCGACGGCTTTTTCCACGCCGACATGCACCCGGGCAACATCCTCGTGAGCCTGGAGCCGGCGACCTTCCAGCGCTATATCGCGCTGGACTTCGGCATCGTCGGCACGCTGAACGAGGTCGACAAGGACTACCTCGCGCAGAACTTCATCGCCTTCTTCCGCCGCGACTACAAGCGCGTCGCCGAGTTGCACCTGGAGAGCGGCTGGGTGCCGCGCGAGACCCGGGTCGAGGCGCTGGAGGGCGCGATCCGCGCCGTCTGCGAGCCGCATTTCGACCGCCCGCTGAAGGACATCTCGCTGGGCCAGGTCCTGATGCGCCTCTTTCAGACCAGTCGCCGCTTCAATGTCGAGATCCAGCCTCAGCTGGTGCTGTTGCAGAAGACCCTGCTGAACATCGAGGGTCTGGGCCGCCAGCTCGACCCCGAGTTGGATCTCTGGAGCACTGCCAAGCCGTTCCTGGAGCGCTGGATGGACGAGCAGGTCGGCGGCCGCGCCTTCCTGAAAGCCATGCGCAAGGAGGCGCCGCGCTTCGCGCCCATGCTGCCCGAGCTGCCGCGCCTGCTGCATGACGCGCTGCGCAACCAGGCCGAGCAGCGCCAGGGCGACCCGCAGCTGCGTGCGCTGGTGCAGGAGCTCAGGCGCAGCAACCGTTTGCTCGGCGGGCTGCTTTGGATGCTGATCGGCTTTGCTGCAGGCGCGCTGGCGGCAGCCACCTGGCTCGCCTCCTAGGGTCAACCCGCCCCGGTTTCGAGCCCGCTCCCTAGGCAGGCGCCGCCATAATCCGCCGCCTTTTTTTCGTCCTGTCCGCCGCCGGCCATGAACACCACGCTGATCGTTTTCGTCGTGCTCTATCTCTTGGGCACCTTGGCCATCGGCGTCTGGGCCGGCTCGCGCATCAAGAACACGGCGGACTTCGCCGTCGCCGGCCGCAGCCTGCCGCTGGTGATGGTGGTCACGACCACCTTCGCCACCTGGTTCGGTGCCGAGACCGTGATGGGCATCCCGGCCACCTTTGTGCAGGGCGGCCTGGGCGCGATCGTCGAGGACCCGTTCGGTGCCGGCATGTGCCTGATCCTGGTCGGCCTGTTCTTTGCCGCCAAGCTGTACCGGCGCAATCTACTGACCATCGGCGACTTCTACCGCCAGCGCTACGGCAAGGGCGTGGAGATCTTCTGCTCGGTGGCCATCATCCTGAGCTACCTGGGCTGGGTGGCGGCGCAGATCACCGCGCTGGGCCTGGTCTTCAGCGTGCTGACCGGCGGCGCGATGAGCCCGGCTGTCGGCATGACCGTGGGCCTGCTCGCGGTGCTGGTCTATGTGGTGGTCGGCGGCTTCCTGGCGGTGGCCTGGACCGACTTCATCCAGATGATCGTGCTCGTCATCGGCCTGTCGGTGATTGCCATCTTCGCCGCCGACCTGGCCGGCGGCAGCGACAAGGTGATCGACCTGGCGACCAGCAAGAACCTCTGGGAGTTCCTGCCCAAGCCGGGCTTTACCGAGATCGCCTTCTTCGTCGCCGCCGCGCTGACCATGATGCTGGGCTCGATCCCGCAGCAGGACGTGTTCCAGCGTGTGATGTCGGCCAAGGACGCCAAGACCGCGCAAAAGGGCGCGGTGATCGGCGGCGCCGCCTACATCCTGTTCGCCTTCGTGCCGATGTTCATCGTCACCGCTGCCGTGGTGGTGATGGGCAACTCGGCGATGGAACTGGCCGAGAACGACTACCAGCGCGTGCTGCCCGCCTTCATCATGGGCCATATGCCGCTGGTGATGCAGATCCTGTTCTTCGGCGCGCTGCTGTCGGCGATCAAGAGCACCTCGTCGGCGACGCTGCTGGCGCCGTCGACCAGCTTCGTCGAGAACATCCTCAAGCAGATCCGCCCCGGCATGACCGACAAGCAGCAGCTGCTGGCGATGCGCGTGACCATCGTCGTGTTCTCGATCTGCGTGCTGCTCTACGCGATCGCGATGCAGGGCACTTCGATCTACGAATTGGTTGCCGCCGCTTACCAGGTGCCGCTGGTCGGCGCCTTCGTGCCGCTGGTGATGGGCCTGTACTGGAAGCGAGCGACCACCCAGGGCGCGGTGTTCTCGATCTTCGCCGGCCTGTTCACCTGGGTGCTGTTCTTCGAGCAGATCAGCACCTGGGGCGAGGTGTTCCCGGGCCAGCTGGCCGGGCTGATCGCCGCCTTCGTCGGCATGATCGCCGGTTCGCTGCTGCCGCAATGGCTGCAGGACCGCCACGAGCATGTCGATCACCACTTGAAGCCCGAGGCCTGAGCCCCAAATCCGGGGCGGCCCTGCAGCCGTCCCGGGCGGGTTGCGGGCTGCTTCGTAGAATCGCCCGTTTTTCCCGTCAGACCGACATGCCGATCTACGCCTACCGCTGCAGCGCCTGTGGCCATGCCAAGGATGTGCTGCAGAAGCTCTCCGACGCACCGCTGACCGACTGCCCGGCCTGCGGGGCGGCCGCCTTCAGCAAGCAACTCACCGCCGCCGGCTTCCAGCTCAAGGGCTCGGGCTGGTACGCCACCGATTTCAAGGGCGGCGCTGCCGCCCCGGCACCGGCCGAGAAGGCCGATGACAAGCCGGCGGCCGCTCCTGCAGCCCCGGCGGCGCCCGCCTGCGGGGCCGGCGCCTGCCCGGCCTGCGAGTAAGCGGGCATGGCCCTGCTGCGCAAGTACCTGATCGCCGGCCTGCTGGTCTGGCTGCCGCTGGCGATCACCATCTGGGTGCTGCTCTGGGTGCTGGGCCTGCTCGATGGCATCTTTGCCAATGTCACCGGTGCGGCGGCGAATGTGCTGCCCGCGGCGGCCGGTGACGCGCTGCGCAGCCTCGGCGAGATTCCCGGTCTGGGCGTGCTCGTGCTGCTGCTGCTGCTCATCGGCACCGGGGTGTTCGCGGCGAACATGGTCGGCCAGTGGTGGCTGCGCCAATGGGACCGCCTGCTGCACCAGGTGCCGATCTTCAAGAGCATCTACAGCTCGGTGAAGCAGGTCAGCGACACGCTGTTCTCCAGCAAGGGCAATGCGTTCCGCGAGGCGGTGCTGGTCGAGTACCCGCGCGAGGGCGCCTGGACCATCGCCTTCGTGACCGGCGCGCCGGCCGCCGAGATCGCGCCGCTGCTCGGAGACGGTCAGGAGCATGTGTCGATCTACGTGCCGACCACGCCGAACCCGACCTCGGGCTTCTTCCTGATGGTGCCGCGGGCCCGGCTGCGGCCGCTCGCGATGAGCGTCGATGCGGCGCTCAAGCACATCATTTCGATGGGGGTGGTGGCGCCCAACGCGCCGGTGCCCAACCCACCCAATCCGCTCGGCTGAGCCCGCCGGCGTCGGGCCCAGCCATCGAGTCGATCCGTCGATCCTGCATCGCCATCCCCCTTTTTGAATGGAAATACCGCCGGGCTCAGCCCGGTCATGGAGCCTGAAATGCGAACGAGTTATTGCGGCGATGTCAGCGAAGCGCTGCTCGGACAGGATGTCACCCTGATGGGCTGGGCGCACCGCCGCCGCGACCATGGCGGGGTGATCTTCATCGACCTGCGCGACCGCCAGGGCCTGGTGCAGATCGTCTGCGACCCCGACCGCGCCGAGATGTTCAAGACCGCCGAAGGCGTGCGCGGCGAGTTCTGCCTGCAGGTCAAGGGCAAGGTGCGCGCCCGCCCGGCCGGCACCGAGAACGCCAACCTGGTCAGCGGCAAGATCGAAGTGCTCTGCCACGAGCTGACGGTGCTGAACCCCAGCGTCACGCCGCCGTTCCAGCTCGACGACGAGAACCTGTCGGAGACCACCCGCCTCACGCACCGCGTGCTGGACCTGCGCCGCCCGCAGATGCAGAAGAACCTGATGCTGCGCTACCGCGTCGCCATGCTGGTGCGCAACTACCTGGACCAGCAGGGCTTCGTCGACATCGAGACGCCGATGCTGACCAAGAGCACGCCGGAAGGCGCGCGCGACTACCTGGTGCCCAGCCGCGTACACGACGGCATGTTCTTCGCGCTGCCGCAGTCGCCCCAGCTCTTCAAGCAGCTCTTGATGGTGGCCGGCTTCGACCGCTACTACCAGATCACCAAGTGCTTCCGCGACGAGGATCTGCGCGCCGACCGCCAGCCCGAGTTCACGCAGATCGACATCGAGACCTCCTTCCTGACCGAGGAGGAGATCCGCGCGATGTTCGAGGGCATGATCCGCCATGTCTTCCGCGAGGCCATCGGCGTGGAGCTCGGCGAGTACCCGCAGATGCAGTACGCGGAGGCCATGCACCGCTTCGGTTCCGACAAGCCCGATCTGCGCGTCAATCTCGAGTTCACCGAGCTGACCGATGTGATGGGCGATGTCGACTTCAAGGTCTTCTCCGGCCCGGCGACCACGCCGGGTGGCCGCGTGGTCGCCTTGCGCGTGCCGGGCGGTGCCGAGATCTCGCGCGGCGAGATCGACGCCTACACCGAGTTCGTGAAGATCTACGGCGCCAAGGGCCTGGCCTGGATCAAGGTCAACGAAGTGGCCAAGGGCCGCGACGGTTTGCAGAGCCCGATCGTGAAGAACATCCACGACGCGGCGTTGACCGAGATCCTCAAGCGCAGCGGTGCGCAGGACGGCGACATCCTCTTCTTCGGCGCCGACAGGGCCAAGGTCGTCAACGACGCGATCGGCGCGCTGCGCCTGAAGATCGGCCATTCGGAGTTCGCGAAGAAGCAGGGCCTGTTCGAGGACCGCTGGGCGCCGCTCTGGGTCGTCGACTTTCCGATGTTCGAGCACGACGAGGAGAACGGTCGCTGGGCCGCGGTGCACCACCCGTTCACCGCGCCCAAGGACGGCCATGAGGACCTGATGGTCAGCGATCCCGGCAAGTGCGTCGCCAAGGCCTACGACATGGTGCTGAACGGCTGGGAGCTCGGCGGCGGCTCGGTGCGCATCCACCGTGCCGAGGTGCAGGCCAAGGTTTTCGAGGCGCTGAACATCAGCGAGGAGGACCAGCGCATCAAGTTCGGCTTCCTGCTAGACGCGCTGCAGTACGGCGCGCCGCCGCACGGCGGCCTGGCCTTCGGCCTGGACCGCCTGATCACGCTGATGACCAAGGCCGAGTCGATCCGCGACGTCATCGCGTTCCCGAAGACGCAGCGCGCGCAATGCCTGCTGACCGGTGCGCCGAGCAACGTCGACGAGAAGCAGCTGCGCGAGCTGCACATCCGCCTGCGCAATCCGGCGGCCGCAGCCTGATCGGCCTTTGCGGCACCCAGGGGGCGGCTTCGGCCGCCCTTTGTCTTTGGGGCGCGGCCCGATACTGCGGCCATGCCCACGCGCCCGCCGAAGATTCCGCAGTCGGTCCTCGTCGTCATCCACACCGCGCAGCTCGAAGTGCTGCTGCTTGAGCGCGCGGATGCGCCCGGCTTCTGGCAGTCGGTCACCGGTGCCAAGGACCATGCGGACGAGGACTGGGCGCAGACCGCGCGCCGCGAGGTGCGCGAGGAGACCGGCCTGCTCGACGGCGAGCTCAGCGACTGGGGCCTGGAGAACGTCTACGAGATCTACCCGCGCTGGCGCAGCCGCTATGCCGAGGGCGTGACGCACAACACCGAGCGCGTGTTCGGCTGGGCCTTGCCCGAGCGCCAGCCGGTGCAACTGGCGCCGCGCGAGCACTTGGCCTGGCGCTGGCTGCCCTGGGCCGCCGCGGCCGACGCCTGTTTCTCCCCATCCAACGCCGAGGCCATCCTGCAACTGCCGCGGCGCCTGGTCCGATGAGCGCGCCGGGTCGAGCCCTGAGCCGGCTGGCGACCCTGGTGATGCGCCGCCGCCTGGCCTTGGCTGCGGCCGTCGCACTGCTCGGCGCCATCGCCTCGATCGGTACCGGGCTGTGGATCTCGCAGCAAGCCCAGCAACGCCTGGATGCCGAGTTCAGCCAGCTGTCCGAGGGCGTGGTCACCCAGTTGCGCTCACGGCTGGCGCAGCCGGTGCAGGCGATGAGCGGTGCGCGTGCGGCGCTGGCGGCGCAGGGCGGCTTGTCGCGCGAGGGCTTGCGCGCCTACATCGAGTCCATGGACCTGCGCCAGGGCCAGCCTGGCCTGCAGGGCATCGGCGTCGTCAAGCGCGTGCCGCGCGAGGCGCTGACCGACTTCGTGCGCCGGCAGCGGGCCGAGGGCCTGTCCGGCTTCCAACCGCGTTCGCTGTCCGAGCAGCAGTTGGACGATCTCTACCTGATCACGCAATTGGAGCCCGAGCCTGCGGCCATGAACATGCTGGGCGTGGACCTGGGCAGCGAGCCGCAGCGCCGCTGGGCCTTCGAGCGCGCGGTGACCAGCGGACTGCCGACTCTGTCGGCGCCGCTGCGCCTGATCCAGGATCCGCGGCAGCGCGGCGCCGTGCTGCTGGCGCTGCCCGCGTTCCGCGCCGGCTTGCCGGTGAGCACGCCGCAGCAGCGTCTGGACGGCCTGTGGGGCCTGTTCTATGCGCCGCTGGTGATCGAGGAGCTGCTGAAGGACTTCGAGTCCGAGCTGGCCGGCACGGTGCAGCTGGAGCTGAGCGATACGCAGGCCGCCCGCGACGGCCTGCTGTACCGCAGCCCGGCGCTGCCCCGGCTGGGCCGGGCGCAGCGCCATATCGAGTTCGAGCAGTTCGGCCGCCCGCTGCGCCTGAGCCTGCACGCGGGCAGCGCCTTCGAGGCCCGTTTCGCGCAATGGCCGGCCGGCCTGGTGGCCGGCGCCGGCACGCTGCTGGCGTATCTGGCGGCGGCGTTGCTGTTCCAGGCCACACGGGCCCGCGAGGCGGCGGAGGAGCGGGCCCGGGGCCTGACCGCCGATCTGGCCCGCACCGCGCTGGTCGCGCAGCGCACCTCGGATGCGGTGGCGATCTGCGATGCCGGAAGGCAGATCGCCTGGATCAACGAGAGCTTTGCGCGCGGCACCGGTTACCGACTGGCCGAGTTGCAGGGCCAGCGGCCGACCCGTCTGCTCGGCCTCGAGCGCGGAGAGGCGGCGCAGCGCGACCGGCTGCAGCAGGCGCTGGAGGTCGGCGATCCGTTCCACGGCGAGCTGCGCCTGCAGCGCCGCGACGGCTCGATGTTCTGGGCCGAGCTCGAACTGCAGCCCCTGCACGACGGGGGCGGCGGGCTGCAGGGCTTTCTCTTCATCCACCGCGACATCGGCGAGCGCAAGCAGGCCGAGCTGGCGCTGCAGGACGAGCGCCAGCGCCTGGCCAATGTCGTCGAAGGCACTGGACTGGGCACCTGGGAATGGCATCTGCCGAGCGGTGCGGTGACGATCAACGCGCGCTGGGCCGGCATGCTGGGCTATCCGCTGTCCGAATGGCAGCAGCCGGGTCAGCCCGAGGGCCGCATCGACCTGGACCGCTTCAACGCGCTGCTGCATGCCGAGGACGCGCCGCGGGTCTACGAGGCGATCGAGCGGCATCTGCGAGGCGAGGCCGACTACGAGGTCGAGCTGCGCATGCGCCATCGCGACGGCGACTGGCGCTGGGTGCAGGCGCGCGGCAAGCTGCTCACCCGCACCGCCGATGGCGCGCCGGAGCGCATGTTCGGCACGCATTTGGACGTCAGCGAGCGTCGCGCCGTCGAGCAGCAGGTCCAGCGCAGTGCCGAGCTGCTGCGCGGCGCCATCGATGCGCTGGAGATGCCGTTCGCGCTCTACGACGCAGCCGATGCGCTGGTCTATTGCAACAGCCCCTACCGCCTGCTCTATCCCGGGGTGGAGCCGCTGATGCAGCCCGGCCTGCGCTATGCGGACCTGCTGCGTGCGCTGGTCGAGCGCGGCCTGCTGCAGCCCGAGGGCGACGATGCCGAGGGCTGGATGGCCGAGATCGTCGCCGCCCGCCACGCCGGACCGGTCGACCAACTGCGCCACTTCGCCGATGGCCGCACGATCCGCCTGATCGACCGGCCCATGGGCGATGGCCATGTGGTCAGCATCCGCATCGACCTGAGCGAGCTGGTCGGGGCCAAGCAGCAGGCCGAGGAGGCGGCACTGGCCAAGGGGCAGTTCCTGGCGAACATGAGCCACGAGATCCGCACGCCGCTGAACGCGGTGCTGGGCATGATGGCGCTGCTCGGGCGCACGCCGCTGGATGCGCGCCAGGCCGACTACCTGGGCAAGGCCGAGGGCGCGGCGCGGGCGCTGCTGGCCATCCTCAACGACACGCTGGATTTCTCGAAGATCGAGGCCGGCAAGATGGAGATCGACCCGCAGCCCTTCCAGCTCGACCAGCTGCTGCGCGACCTCGCGGTGATCCTCGCGCCGGCGGTCAAGGACAAGCCGGTGGAGCTGCTGTTCGACGTTGCGCCCCAGGTGCCGCGCCGCCTGCTCGGCGACGCCATGCGCCTGCAGCAGGTGCTGGTGAATCTGGGCGGCAACGCGCTCAAGTTCACCGAGCGTGGCGAGGTCGTGGTGCGCATCGCCGATCTCGCCGACGACGGCGACCGCGTGCAGCTGCTGTTCGAGGTGCGCGACACCGGCATCGGCGTCTCGCCCGAGCAGCAGGCGCGGCTGTTCAGCGGCTTCTCGCAGGCCGAGACCGGCATCACGCGCCGCTTCGGCGGCACCGGCCTGGGCCTGGTCATCAGCCAGCGCCTGGTCGCCATGATGGGCGGCCAGCTGCAGCTGGAGAGCCGGGCCGGCGAGGGCAGTTGCTTCCGCTTTTCGCTCTGGCTGCGGCGCCTGGCCGAGCCGGCACCGCTGGCCCTGCCCGGGACCGCGGGGCGCCATCTGCTGATCGTCGACGATCACTTGGCCACGCTGGAGGTGCTGGCCCGGCAGGCGGCCAGCCTGGGCTGGCGCGCCAGCCGGGCGTCCAGCGGCGAGCAGGCGCTGGAGCTGGTGCAGGCGGCACAGCAGGGCGGTGATCCGGTCGAAGCGGTGCTGCTGGACTACCGCATGCCCGGCATCGACGGTTTCGAGACCGCGCGCCGCATCCGCGCCGCCACCGCCGGCGGCAGCGCGCCGCTGTTGGTGATGATCAGTGCCCAGGGCCGCGAACTGCTTGCCGAGCATGCCGGGCAGGTGGCCTTGCTCGACGGCTATCTGGTCAAGCCGATCACGCCGTCGATGATGCACGACGCGCTGCTCGGTGCGGCCTCAGGCGCCGCCGCGGCGCCGCGGCCGGCGCCGGTCGGCGCGCCGCGGCTGGCCGGCGTTCGTCTGCTGCTGGTCGAGGACAACGCGATCAATCAGCAGGTCGCCCGCGAGCTGCTGGCCGCCGAGGGCGCGCAGGTGCGCGTGGCCGGCAACGGCCTGCAGGCGCTGGCCCTGCTCGGTGCCGAGCCCGAGGCCTTCGATGCGGTGCTGATGGACTTGCAGATGCCGGAGATGGACGGCCTGACGGCGACGCGCAAGCTGCGAGGGGAGCTGGGTTTGCGCGCACTGCCGATCGTGGCGATGACCGCCAACGCCTCGGCCGCCGACCGACAGGCCTGCCTGCAGGCCGGCATGAACGACCATGTCGGCAAGCCCTTCGAGCTGCAGCAACTGGTCGAGGTGCTGCGGGCGCAGCTGCGCCGTGCGCCGCCGCTGCAGGCGCTGCCCGCGCCCGCGCCGGCGCGAGCCACTGAGCCTGAACTGCCTCTCGAGAGCGCGCGGGCGGCCGGCGTGGCGCTGGACACCGCGCTGGCGCGCATGGGCGGCCTGCGCGAGGTCTATGCGCACATGCTGGCGCATTTCCTGGCCGAGCTGCCGCAGCAGCTGGAGCAACTGGAGCAGTTGCCACCGGAGCCGGCGGTCGACCGCGGGCGGCGGCTGCACACGCTCAAGGGCATTGCGGCGACCCTGGGCGCCGACGGTCTCGCCGCGCTGCTGCACAGCGCCGAGAAGCAGGCGGCGGATCCGGTCCACCCGAGTCTGCAGGGGGTTTGTGCGGCGCTGCGCGAGGCCGAGCCGGGCCTGCGCGCGCTGCTCGCTGGCCTGGGCGGTCTGGGCGCAGCGGCACCGGCGGCCTTGCCTCCGGCGCCGGCGGATCTGGACTTGGCGCTGCGGCAGCTCGATGCGCTGCTGCAGGCCCAGGATGGCGCGGCGCTGGAGGCCGCCGCCGCGCTGCAGGCCTTGCTGCCGGACGAGCGGCACCAGACCCTGCAGGCGGCGCTGCAGGTTTTCGATTTCGCTGCGGCCCGGCAGCTGCTGCGCGCCTGGCGCGAAGAGAAGGAGGGTGCTTGAGTCTTGACGCTTCGCGACTGCGCGTCGCCACCTACAACATCCACAAGGGCGTGCGCGGCAGTGGGCTGGCCAAGCGCCTGGAGATCCATGCGCTGCAGGGCGGCGTGCGCGAGCTGGGCGCCGACATCGTCTGCCTACAGGAGGTGCGCGGGCATCACATCGGCGACGAGCGCCGCTTCCGCCAGCACTGGCCGAACCGCCCGCAGGCCGAGTTCCTCGCGCCCGAGGGCTACCAGGTGGCCTACCGCAGCAATGCCTACACGCGCGGCGGCGAGCATGGCAATGCGCTGCTCACGCGCTTCCCGGTACTGGACATTGCGCACCGCGACGTTTCCGACCACCGGCTGGAGCAGCGCGGCCTGCTGCATGTGACGGTGGACTGGCAGAACGCGCCGCTGCATGTGCTGGTGCTGCACCTGGGCCTGTTCCATGGCAGCCGGCTGCGCCAGGTGCAGGCCCTGGGCCGTTATCTGGTCGAGCAGGTGCCGGCCCATGCCCGGCTGCTGGTCGCCGGCGACTTCAACGACTGGCGCGAGCAGCTCGACCCCGCGCTGCAGGGCCTGGGCCTGCAGCGCGCCGGACCGCGTGCACGCACCTTCCCGGCCCGCGCGCCGCTGTTCGCGCTGGACCGCGTCTACCTGCGCGGCCTGCAGGCCACCGCGGTCGAGGTGCCGCGCGGCCGGCCCTGGGCGCGCATGAGCGACCACCTGCCGCTGCTTGTGGAGCTGGAGGCGGCCGGGTGATCTTTGGCCTGACGCCGCTGCAGGGCGGGCATCGCCTGCAGCTGCTGCGCGGCGGCGAGCAGCTGTTCCCGGCCATGCTGGAGGCGATCGCCGCCGCCGAGCACGAGGTCTGGCTGGCCAGCTACATCGTGCATACCGATGCCACCGCCCTGCAGCTGCGCGACGCGCTGGCCCAGGCCAGCCGGCGTGGCGTGCGCGTGCGCCTGGTCGTCGATGGCTTTGGCTCGCGCCATGCGCTACCGGCCTGGCGCGAGGGCCTGGCGGGCAGCGGCGTGGCGCTGGCGGTGTTCCGCCCGCTGGAGCGCTGGTGGCAATGGCTGCAGCCGGGCCAGCTGCGCCGCCTGCACCAGAAGCTCTGCGTGGTCGATGGGCGTGCGGCCTTCGTCGGCGGCATCAACCTCATCGACGACCGCATCGACATCCACCATGGCGAGCTGGCCGAGCCGCGGCTGGACTTCGCAGTGCACCTGGAAGGTCCGGCGGTGGCGCAGGTGGAGCGCCAGCTGCGCCGGCTGTGGGCGCGCAGCTGGCTGGGTCGCGACTTCGGCGACGAACTGCGCGGTCTGCTCGCCGCCCCCGAGCCGCTGCGCCGCGCCGGCCGCTGGTTGCGCGGCCTGCTGCAGCGCGGTCGCAGCGCGGTGGACCGCGCGCGCACCCAGCGCCGCCTGCGTCGCGCCGCCGAGGCCCGCGCCCAGCCGGTGCGCCTGGCCTATGTGCAGCGCGACAACCTGCGCCACCGGCATGCCATCGAGCGCGAGTACCTGCAGGCGCTGCGCGGCGCGCAGCAGCGCTTCGACCTGATCTGCCCCTATTTCTACCCGAGCGCCCGCCTGCTGCGCGGCCTGCTGCAGGCGGCGCGCCGCGGCGTGCAGGTGCGGCTGCTGCTGCAGGGCCAGTTCGACTACCGGCTGGCCGAGCTGGCGGCCCGCGCGCTGTATGCCGAGTTGCTGGCGCGTGGCGTTCGGGTGTTCGAGTACCGCCGGGCCTTCTTGCACGCCAAGGTCGCCGTTGCCGATGGGGTCTGGGCGACCGTGGGGTCCAGCAATCTGGACCCGACCTCGCTGCTGCTCAATCTGGAGGCCAATGTGGTCGTGCAGGACCGGCCGTTTGCGGCCGCGCTGCAGACCGAGTTCGAGGCGGCGCTGCAGGGCGCCGAGGAAATCCAGGCCAGTGCGCCGCTGCCGGGCTGGCGCGGCCTTCGCGGCTGGATCCGGCGGGTGGCGGTGGCCTGGTTGGCGCAGGTGTATCTGCGGGCGGCGGGGGGTGGGGAGCCGTACTGAGTGTGGCGGCGCTCCGGGCATGCCGGGGTGCTTGACGGCAGGCGCTGAGGCATCATCTGCTGCGGCCGGTTTCGACCCTGGCCGGACCGGGGCAGCGGCCAGGGCGGCGGCGATGCGCCGCGAGATCAAGAAGAAAAGTCGCTCCCGGCAGCCACTTGGACCAGTGCCCTTCATCACGCCAGAGCTTATTCATGCCAAGTCCCGTTGTGCGCGAGGTTCCAGAGCAATTCGAGACAGAGCGCTTGGTCATACGCTGTCCTCGCTCTGGCGATGGAGATGTTGTTCACGCCGCAGTTGTCGAGTCTCTTGCAGCCCTTCGAGAGTTTCCTGCATCACTCCCCTGGGCTATGGCCCAGCCTTCGCCAGAAGTGTCTGAGCAGTACTGTCGGGAAAGCCAAGCGAACTTCCAGCTCCGAACAAGCATGGCCATGCTCCTCTTTCTCAAAGAGTCGGGCGCGCTTATTGGAAGCAGCGGCGTTCACAGCATCGAGTGGTCAGTCCCCAAATGTGAAATTGGGTACTGGTGCCGCACGAGTTTTACCGGTAGAGGCCTCATCACGGAGGCGGTCAAGGCGATCACTGCCTTTGCATTTTCAAGTCTCGCCATGCGGCGTGTGGAAGCGCTGCCGGACGACGAGAACAAGCCGAGTTGGTTGGTGTGCGAGCGCGCCGGCTATGTGTTCGAAGGAACCATGCGAAACGATCGCATCTGTCCCAAGGGAGTACTTAGGACCACCCGGCGCTACGCTGCGGTTCGATGAGCCTAGCTAGAAGTTCATTTCCTGGGTGTCGATGTCGTAGCCGAAGTCACGGATCACGTGATCGCGGACCGTGCGGCGCAGCTCGCCGGTGACCGGGGTGACGATGTCATTGATCAGGTTGGCCACGGTCTGGTTGCTGGAAAAATTCGCGCCGTGCTGTTTGTGCGATTTGTTGGCGATGCCCCATCGCGTGCAGAAGGCATTGCGTCGCGTCGCAGCCTCGCTGGAACTGACCGTCTCCAACAGCTCGGGGCTCAGGGGCGTGACGATGCGTATGCCGGTGATCAGCTTCGCCGGCGAGCAATTGCAGCTCATGCGGCCAGGCAGCTGCGCGCCGATATGGGTCTTGAAGCAGTCGAGGCATTGGTACTTGTACGAGGCCATGAACGACTCCGGATTCCGAGCGATGGACGACCCAGTGTCGAGGAAGAGCCCGCCAGGTGCGAGGACAAACTGGGGGTGACGGCCCGCCCGCGCCGCGATAGTCCCGGGGAGCGGGTTCATTCGACCGGATTGGCGCGCATCCGTTCGATTCGCACGCCCCAGGCCGGCAGGCGCCCGGCCTCGGCCGGCTGCGGCGTGGCCCAGACGGTGGGGCCCGACGCTCCGATCGCCAGCGCCTTGTCGCCGTAGTTCAGCCAGACCCGCAGCGCGTCGCCCTCGTGGCGGCGCACAAAGCTCAGCAAGGCCCCGTTGACCTGCACCTGTTCGTAGCTGCCCTGGCTGAGCGCCTTGTGCGTGCGGCGCAGCTGGATCAGCTGGCGGTAGTGGTGGAACAGCGAGTGCGGGTCGGCGCGCTGTGCGGCGGCGTTGTGCGTACCGTGGTTCGGGCTCAAGGGGCGGTAGGGCAGGCTGCTGCTGCTGAAGCCGCCGTCCGCGGTCCAGCTCATCGGACCGCGGATCGGGCCGTCGCCGGGCAGTTCGAGCAAGCCTGCCTGGCCGATCTCCTCGCCGTAGTAGACGAAGGGGATGCCGGGCTGCAGCAGGTAGCTGGCGGCGGCGAGCCGGTACTTGGCCTCGTCGCCCTGGACCTGGTCCCAGATGCGATGGCCGGCAAAGATGTCGTGGTTGGCCAGCATCGTGGCCATGCTGTGCGGCCTGCTCTTGAAGAAGTCGGCGATCTTCTGCACGCTCTGCGCCACGGCTTCCGGCTCGCCGCCTTTGAGCGCGTCCATGATCGCCGTCTCCAGGCCGAAGGCGAAGGCCGAGCCGCAGACCTCGGGGCGGCTGTAGTCGGCCGGCTGCGCGGTGGCCTCGCAGACCGCGAAACGGTTCGGGTAGGACTGGATCAGATCAACGAATTGTTTCGTCAGCCGGCGGCTCTCGGGCTGGTCGTTCCAGTCCTTGGCATCGGTCTCGACCAGATGCGGCACCGCGTCCAGGCGGAAGCCGTCCAGGCCGCGGTTCAGCCAGAAGCGCAGGTTGTCCTCGTGCCAGCGCACCACGGCCGGGTGGGTCAGATTGAAGTCCGGCATGTGCGGGCCGAAGGTGCCGAAGTAGAAGTCGCGGCTGCCAGGCGGCGCCGGCGGCAGGTCCTTGACCTCGCCGGTCCAGGTCCAGGGCTGCGCGCCCAGCCAGTACCAGGGGAATTTGCCCCAGATGTCCCAGGCCTTGTCCGGCGCCGTGTCGCTCCACACGAACCAGTCGCGGTAGCGGTTGCTTTGGCTGCTCTTGGCCTGCAGGAACAGCGGGTGTGCCCAGCTGCCGTGGTTGACCACGTAGTCGATGATCACGCCGATGCCGCGGGCATGGGCTTGCTTCAGCAGCTCGTCGAAGTCGGCCATGGAGCCGTAGTCGCGCTCGATGGCGCGGAAGTCCGTGGTCGCGTAACCATGGTCGCGATCCTGGCTTTGCGTGACCGGCATCAGCCAGAGGCCGGTCACGCCGAGTTCCTTCAGGTGGTCGAGGCGCTGGATCAGACCGCGCAGATCGCCGATGCCGTCGCCATCGCTGTCCTGGTAGGCGCGTACGAAGATTTCCATGAAGGGACCGCGCCACCAGTCGACGGGCAGGCTGGCGTTGGTGCGCGGCTGGGCGGTCACGGGGCCGAGGTCGCGGGGCTCGGCGAGCTCAGCGGGCTGGGCAGCGTGACCGGTGCATGCGGCGGCGGCGAGCAGCAAGGCGGTGGCAAGACGTGTGTTCATCGGGCAGGCTTGGCCATGAAGAGGGAGTGGCGGCGCGAGGACCGGCATCCACAACAAGATGTCGAAGGCGATTTGTCGCAAAACTACTTTTCTGGCTTCAGTATCGTTTCAGACCCATGGGACGGGTCCACCCTGGATATTCCGGAGGCCTGTGCGTCGACAAAGCCGGCATGATGTAGTTTTGTTTCATTGGAGATGGGCATGGGGCAGAAGGCGACGCACAGCTTGGTGCGCTGGGGTCTGGGCTTGGGCCTGGGCTGCGGCAGCCTGCTGGCCCAGGCGAGCGGAACGGCGCTGGAGGCTTGCGACGAGACGCGCACGCCCCTGGCCCAGGTGCTCGGCCCGGCCGCGCCGCCGCTGGCGGCGCAGGGCATCTGGCTGGATGCCGAGCGCCTGCTCTGGCCTGGCCAGCCGGCGGACGGCCGCTACCGGCTGGCCCATGCCGAAGCCGGCGGTCTTCAGGCCGAGGTCGGTCAGGCGGTGCAGGGGGCCGGCCGCCTGGTCGCGCTGCAGCCTGCGGCGCCTCTGTCGGCCGCAGCCGCGGCGCGTTGGGCCCATGTGGGCGGTGGCGCGCTGCTGCGTCCGGTCACGCCGCTGGGCCGCGACGAACAGATCGCGCTGCAGCGCGGCGAGTTGCTGCTCCTGCGCCTGGATGCCGAGGACCGCGTGCTGGCGGCGACGCGGCTGCAGTCGCCGGGCGCGCTGGACGCGTTGTTCGCCGGCGCCGCGCTGCCGCTGAACTTTGCCGCGACCGTTGCGGCGAACGAAAGCCGTGGCCGGCTCTGGGCGCCGACCGCGCGCCGCGTCGAGGTCTGTCTCTACCCCGGCCCCGAGGCAGCGCCCTCGGCCCGGCTGCCCGCGCAGTTCGACGCCGCCAGCGGCAGCTGGAGCTGGCAGGCGGCCGGCGATTTGCGCGGCCAGCTTTACACCTATCTGGTCGAGGTCTGGGTGCCGGGACAGGGCTATGTGCGCCAGCGCGTCGCGGACCCGTATGCGCTCAGCCTGAACGCGAACTCGCGCCGCAGCGCGCTGCTGGACCTGGAGGCCGCCGCCCTCAAGCCCGCCGGTTGGGACGCGCACCGCGGACCGAACCCCGGGCTGCGCCTGCAGGATCTGGTGATCTACGAGCTGCATGTGCGCGACTTCTCGTTGATCGACCGCACGGTGCGTCCGGCCTGGCGCGGCAAGTACCTGGGCTTCACCGAGCAGAACAGCGCTGGCATGCAGCATTTGCGCGCGCTGGCGCAGGCCGGCGTCACCGATCTGCACCTGCTGCCGGTGTTCGACCTGGCCACCGTGCCGGAGCGGGGCTGCGTGGAGCCCGTGGTACCGAAGGCGGCGCCCGACAGCGAGGCGCAGCAGGCGGCGGTGATGGCCGTGGCTGGCCAGGACTGCTTCAACTGGGGCTACGACCCGCTGCTGTTCAATGCGCCCGAAGGCAGCTTCGCCACCGATGCGATGGACCCGGCGGTGCGCGTGCGCGAGTTCCGCCAGATGGTCATGGCCCTGCACCAGGCCGGGCTGCGCGTCGGCATGGACATGGTCTACAACCACACCAGCGCCTCGGGCCAGCACCTGAATTCGGTGCTCGATCGCGTCGTGCCGGGCTACTACCAGCGCCTGAACGCCGACGGCGTGGTCGAGCGCAGCACCTGCTGCGACAACACCGCCACCGAGCATGCCATGATGGGCAAGCTGATGCGCGACTCGGTACAGCTCTGGACGGCGGCCTACAAGCTGGACTCCTACCGCTTCGACCTGATGGGCCACCAGCCGCGCAGCGAGATGCTGGCGATGAAGACCGAACTGCAGCGGGCGCAGGGCCGCGAGATCCATTTCATCGGCGAGGGCTGGAACTTCGGCGAGGTCGCCAATGGCGCGCGCTTCGTGCAGGCCAGCCAACTCAGCCTGGCCGGCGACGGCATCGGCACCTTCAGCGACCGCGCCCGCGATGCGCTGCGCGGTGGCAGCTTTGGCTCGGCGGCCGAGCTGATGCAAAGCCGCGGCTGGACGAATGGTCTGCTGGAGGGCGGTGATCGCGCTGCGCAGCTGCGTGCCGCCGACTTCATCCGCCTCGGCCTGGCCGGCAATCTGCGCGACTACCGCTTCCAGGCGGCCGATGGCGCGCTGAAGCGCGGCGCCGAGATCGACTACGGCGGCCAGCCGGCCGGCTACGCGGCGCAGCCGGGCGAGTCTGTCGCCTATGTGGAGAACCACGACAACCACACCCTGTTCGACGCCAACATCCTGAAGATGCCGGCCGCGGCGACCGCGCTGGAACGCGTGCAGGCGCAGACGGTGGCCAGCGCCGCGGTGCTGTTCAGCCAGGGTGTGGCCTATATCCATGCCGGGCAGGAGCTGCTGCGCAGCAAGAGCCTGGACCGCAACAGCTACGACAGCGGCGACTGGTTCAACCGCTACGACCCCAGCCTGCAGGACAACGGCTTCGCGGCCGGCCTGCCCCCAGCTCAGGACAACGGCAACGACTGGGACACGCTCAGGCCCTTGCTGCGCCTGGCCCATGCCAAGCCCGCCCCGGCGCAGATCGCCCAGGCCCGCGAGGCCTTTCTGGACCTGCTGCGCATCCGTCAGGGTTCGGCACTGTTCCGCCTGGCCGACGCCGACGAGGTGCAGCGGCGCCTGCGCTTCCACAACACTGGCCCGCAGCAGGACCCGGCGCTGATCGTTGCGGAACTCGACGCCAGCGGCCTGGCGGGCGAGCGCAGCCTGCTGCTGGTGCTCAACGGCGCGGCGAGCGCGAAGCGTTTGCAACTGCCGACGCTGGCCGGCCCGCGCTGGCAGCTGCATCCGCAGCTCGCCCGCGCCGGCGCCGGCGATCCCCGCCTGCGCCGCGAGGCGCGCCTGCAGGGCGGCCTGCTGCAGGTGCCGGCGCGCAGCGCCACGGTCTTCGTGCGCTGAGCACGGCTTCGTCTTAAGCTCGCTGCTGGCCGCTCGGGCCGCAGGAGATCACCATGGGCTGCACAGGGTTTCGCCGCCTGTTGATGGCGCTGTCGACGTTGCTGTTGTTGGGGTGTGCGCATCAGGCGCCGCAGCCGGCCGTGCAGGCCTTGCTGGCCGGTGCTCGCTTTGAGCCCCGGCCCGAGCCGGACCCGCAGGCGCTGTTCGCGCTCAGTCCGGCGATGCACGACTTCATGAACCGCGAGCTGCGTTCTTCGGTTCGGGCCCATGGGCCGCAGCGCGGCCTGTACCGCGCGTTGTCGGAGGGCGGGCATCTGCGCATCGACTACGACGCCAGCCAGACCCGCACCGCGGCCGAAACCTTCGAGGCGCGGGCCGGCAACTGCATGTCGCTGATGCTGATGACCGCCTCGCTGGCCCGCGAACTGGGCTTGCGGGTCAACTTCCAGCTCGTCGAGGTGGCGGAGATCTGGACCCTGAGCGAGCGTTTCATCATGCTCAACGGGCACGTCAACCTGAGCCTGGGCGAGCCGCCCCGCAGCCTGGGCTTTCCGGAGACCGGGCGCATCGTGATCGACTTCCAACCGATCGATGAAGCGCAGTTCCGTCGGGTCCGTGTGCTCAGCGAGCAGACCGCGGTGGCCATGTTCTTCAACAACCGGGCGGTCGAACTGATGGAGCAGGGGGATGCCGATGGCGCCTTCGCGCATCTGCGTGCCGCGATGCGCGCCGACCCCGGCTACCTGAATGGCCTCAATACCCTGGGCGTGCTGTTCCGGCGCAGTGGCGATCCGGCACGCGCGGAGGCCTCGCTGAAGCTGCTGCTGGAGCTTGAGCCGCACAATCGCAATGCGGCCGCCAATCTGGCCGGCCTGTGGCGCGAGCAAGGCCGGGTGGCGGAAGCCCAGGCGCTGGAGCGCGAGCTGCCGTCCTCTCCCTTCGCCGACTATGCCGAAGGCATGAAGCGGGCTGGCGAAGGCCGCTGGGCCGATGCGGTGGAGGCATTCGAACGTCAGCTGCGACGTTCGCCCGACTTCCATGGCCTGCACTTCCAACTGGCCCGTGCCCATCTCCAGCTGGGGCATGTGCGCCAGGCCCGGCAATACCTGGAGTTCGCCCACGAGCAGGCGCCGACGATCGGCCTGCGCCAGCGCTACCAGAGCAAGGTGGAGGCGCTGCGGCGGGCTAGTTAGGCCATTGCGCTGCGAAGAAGGCGGCCACCTGGTCTTCCAGTCTGCGCAGGAAGGCTGGGCGGTCGAAGCCTGTCGGGTCGGCCGCTGCGTCGCCGGTCGCGGAGGGCAGCGGCATGCGGGACGGCGCCATGAAGGCGAAGTGGCCGGCACCGGCAACGATCGTCGTCTGCACGCCGGGCAGCCCGGCGGCGACCCGTCCGCCGTGGTACCTGCCGACGAGCACTTGATCCTGCTCAGCCATCATCAGGTGCACCGGAACCCGGATGGTGGCCAGGCTCTCGGGTGTGAACACCACGGCCATGGGCGCCAGCGCAACCACGGCGCGGATGCGTGGGTCGGGCACCGAAACGGATTCCGTCTCGGCGTGTGTGGTCGCGTTCGCGATCGAATCCCGGGTCAGTTCGCAGAACACCGGATCGTCCGGCGTCGCCTGGCAATGCCGTGCCAGGCGCGTGGCCTGCGCCTGAGCGCCGGCCAGCGCCAGCCAGCGCCAGCACGCTATAGCCGCCGGCGGAATGCCCGATCGCGCCGATGCGCTCCACCGGGATCCGCGGCCCCCAGTCGGAGCTTGCCAGCAGCGCGTCGAGCAGGCGGCTGAGCTGGCGCGGGCGTTCGCTCAGATACGGCCCCGAGGCCAGCATCGCGCGGTCCTGCCAGTTGTCGCCCGGGTGGCGCAGCGCGGCCACCAGATAGCCGTCGCGGGCCAGGCGGGTGGCCAGGTTGTGGTGGTTCAGCTCCGTGCCGCCGGTGCCGTGCGATACCAGGATCAGCCCTTTGAACGGCCCGTCGACAGCGGCTGCACCCGGGGCCACCGAGGGCTGCCATGGCCCCATGGTGAGACGCCGTTCGGGCGCAGCCGTGGGGTAGAACAGCGCGACCGTGGTCGGCTAGCCGCCGACACGTCCCAGCAGAAGCCACTCCATGAGTGCCTTCTGCACATGCATCCGGTTTTCAGCTTCGTCCCAGACGACGGACTGTGGGCCGTCGATGACGTCGGCATCGACCTCCTCGCCGCGGTGGGCCGGCAGGCAGTGCATGAAGAGCGCATCGGGCCGGGCCACGGCCATCATCTCGGCGCTCACCCGCCAGCGCGCGAAGGCGGTACGGCGCGCCTCGTTCTCGGCCTCGTAGCCCATGCTGGTCCAGACGTCGGTGGTCACCAAGTCGGCGCCGCGGCAGGCTTCCAGCGGGTCGTCGAACACCTTGTAGCTGCCGGCCTTGACGCCAGCCACCTCGTGGTTCACCCCATAGCCGCTGGGCGTGCTGATGTGGACCGTGAAGCCCAGCAGCTCGGCCGCCTGCAGCCAGGTGTTGGCCATGTTGTTGCCGTCGCCGACCCAGGCCACGACGCGGCCCTTGAGCTGGTCCATCTCGACGTTGCCGCGGCGGTCCATGCCGCGGTTTTCCAGCCAGGTGAACAGGTCGGCGACGATCTGGCAGGGGTGGAACTCGTTGGTCAGGCCGTTGATGACCGGCACCCGGGAGTGCGCGGCGAAGCGTTCGAGCTTGTCCTGCTCGAAGGTGCGGATCATCACCAGATCGACCATGCGGCTGATGACGCGGGCGCTGTCCTCGATGGGCTCGCTGCGGCCGAGCTGGCTGTCGCCGGTGGTCAGGTGGACCACCGCGCCGCCCATCTGGTACATGCCGGCCTCGAAGCTGACCCGCGTGCGCGTGCTGGCCTTCTCGAAGATCATGGCCAGCGTGCGGTCGGCCAGCGGCTGGTACTTCTCGTAGTTCTTGAAGCGGCGCTTGATGATCGCGGTGCGCTGGAACAGATAGGCGTAGTCGTCGGCGCTCAGATCCTTGAACTGCAGATAGTGCTTGAGGACCGTCACGGCTTGGGCTCCTGCAGGAAGGCGAGCAGCAGCGGCAGCAGGCGGTCGGCGATGTCGTCGACTTCGGCGGCGCTGACGATGAGTGGCGGCAGCAGGCGCACGACGCGGTCGGCGGTCACGCTGATGAGCAGCTTCTTCTCTTCCAGCGCGCGCTGCAGCAGGCTGCCTGCGGGGCGATCCAGCTCGATGCCGATCATCAGGCCCTGACCGCGGATCTCGACCCAGCCGGCCTGGCCTGCGAGGCCATCGCGCAGCCGGCCCACCAGCCGTTCGCCCATCGCTGCGGCGTTCGCCAGCAGGCCCTCGGCCTCCATGATGGCCAGGGTCTCGACGCCGGCACGCATCGCCAGCGGGTTGCCGCCGAAGGTGGTGCCATGGTTGCCGGCGGTCAGCACGCCGGCCGCCTTGGGGCCACAGACGATGGCGCCGATCGGTACGCCCGAGCCCAGGCCCTTGGCCAGCGGCATCACGTCGGGCTGGATGCCGGCCCATTGGTGGGCGAACCACTTGCCGGTACGGCCGATGCCGCACTGCACCTCGTCGAGCATGAGCAGCAGATTGCGCGCGTCGCACACGCGGCGCAGGCCCTGCAGGAAGTCGATGCGCGCCGGGTTGATGCCGCCTTCGCCCTGGATGGTCTCCAGGAAGATGGCGCTGACCTGCGGGTTGGCGTCCAGCAGGCGCTCGACAGCGGCGAGGTCGTTCAGCGGCGCGCGCACGAAGCCGGGCACCAGGGGCGCAAAGCCGGCCTGCACCTTGGGATTGGCGGTGGCACTCAAGGTGGCCAGCGAGCGGCCATGGAAGGCGCCCTCGAAGACCAGGGTTTGCGGGCTGTCAAAGCCCAGCACCTCGTGGCCGTATTTGCGGGCGATCTTCAGCGCGCCTTCGTTGGCCTCCAGGCCGGAGTTGCAGAAGAAGACGTTCTGCAGGCCGGAGATCTCGACCAGCTTGGCGGCGAGCTCTTCCTGCAGCGGGATCTGGTAGTAATTGCTGGTGTGGATGAGCTTGCCGACTTGATCCTGCAGCGCCGCCGTCAGGCGCGGGTGCGCATGGCCCAGGGTGTTGACGGCGATGCCGGCCAGCGCGTCCAGGTACTCCCCGCCCTCGGTGTCCCAGACCCGGCAGCCCCGGCCATGCGACAGCGCCACGGGCAGGCGCCCATAGGTCGGCATCACGTGGGGCATCGGGCTTTGTGCGGCGGACATCGGCTGCTCCTTTCGAGCGGGGTGTGAAGAGGGGCGCAGATTATGGGTGTTGCACCGCAACAGCGGCGCGATCGCCCTGCGGTGCAGACGGCACAATCGCGGGCTTCGCGCAGCCTTCTGCGCTTTTCCCATGACCGGCAAGCCCCGCGAGCTCTTCATCCAAGGCATCACCGCCGATGGCCGCCCCTTTCGCCCCAGCGACTGGGCGGAGCGTCTGGCCGGCGTGATGTCCTGCTTCCGTCCGCCCGGCAGCCGCGCCAGGCCCGGCGGGCATCTCACCTACAGCCCTTATTGCGTGCCGCGGGTGATCAACGGGGTGAAGTGCGTGATCGTCAACGAGGCGATCCGCGAGGTCGAACCCAAGGCCTGGGAGTTCGTGCTGAACTTCGCCCGCGACAACGGCCTGCAGGTCGTCGACGCCTGCCTGCTGCCCGAGGATCGCGACGCCAGCCCGGGTGGGGCCTGAGCGATGCTGTCGCCGCTGCCTGCCGAGCTGGGAGCGTTTTCCGCCGGCTTGCGTGCACCGGGTGCGCCGCGCACCTGGCTGCTGCTTGGCCCGCTGGCCCGGGAGTGTGCGCTTTGGGATGGCGCCTCGCAGGCGATTGCCGAACAACTGCGGCGCGTGCAGCCGGCGGCGCGACTCGTCGAGTTCGACCTGCCGGGCACCGGCCCGCAATGGCGCGAGCGCAGTGCCAGTCAGGTGGGGGAACTGCTGGAGCAGTTGCGCGCCCGTGCCCTGCGGACAGGTTTGGAAGCGCAGGAGGGGCCGTTCGGCCTGATCGCCAGCTCCTGGGCTGGCTGCTTGGCCACCGAGTGGGCGCGGCGCTACCCGACCGAGGTTGGCGCGCTGGTGCTCATCAGCCCGGCGATGCGGCCGTTCACCCGGGTGCTGCGCTCGGTGCCGCCAAGCCTGTGGTCGACGGCGCTGGCGCTGGCGCTGGGGCGGCGTTCGCCGCTGGAGCGCGAGCGGCGCCTGTGGCACAGCCACACGCAGATGCGCGAGCTCTCGCCCGGCCTGCTGCAGCGCTGGCGCGAACTGCGCCGGGCTCACCCGACGCGGGCGCGCACCGGCATTGCCCAGGTGCTGGCCGTCTGGCGTTACGAGAGCAGCCGCCGGCGGCCGCACCAGCAGGTGCTGCTGCTGGCGGGCAAAGGCGACGCCTGGATGGACTGGCGGGTCTCGGCGGCGATCAGCCGCGCCTGGGGCGCGGCGCTGCGCCTGCATCCGCAGGCCGGCCACGATCTGCTGCTCGATGACCCGCAATGGGTGGCGCGCTCGCTGGCCGAGTGGCTGATGCCGGTGGGGTCCGGCTCACTGGGCCAGGGCCACGCTCAGGGTCTGAGCGGACAATGAAAAAGCCCGCTGGCGGCGAGCCAGCGGGCTTCTCGTTTCTTTGCACCCGTTGTTCAGGTGCCGGGTGCCGCGCTCAGGCGCTGGCGACGCCCAGCGCCTTGATCTTGGCCGACAGGCGGCTCTTGTGGCGAGCGGCCTTGTTCTTGTGGAAGATGCCTTTGTCGGCGATCGAGTCGATCACGGTCTGCGCGTGCTTGAACAGCTCGGCAGCCTTCGACTTGTCACCGGCAACGACGGCCTTCTGCACGTTCTTGATGACGGTGCGGAAGTGCGAGCGCAGCGAGGTGTTGTCGGCGTTGCGCTTCACGTCCTGGCGGGCGCGCTTGCGGCCCGAGGCCAGGCGGACGGTCTTCTTCTTGGCTTTGGACGAGGTGGCCATGGTGGTATTCGGTTGGGTGCAAAGCCGGCAAGTATAGCAGGAAGCTCCGTAATAACCAGGGCTCTGGGCCGCCGCCGTTGATAATCAAGTGCTTGCCCCTGCCAGAACAACAATGAACCTGCTTCGCGCCGCTGGCACCGTCTCCCTGCTCACGCTGCTGTCGCGCATCACCGGGCTGCTGCGCGAGCAGATGGTCGCGGTGCTGTTCGGCGCCAATGCGATGACGGATGCCTTCATGGTGGCGTTCCGCATCCCGAACATGCTGCGCCGGCTGTTCGCCGAGGGGGCGTTCTCGCAGGCCTTCGTACCGGCCCTGGCCGCCGAGCGCGCGGCCCAGGGCGAGGCGGCGACCAAGACCCTGATCGACGCCACCGCCAGCGTGCTGGCTTGGGCGCTGCTGGCGCTCAGCCTGCTCGGCGTGCTGGCCGCGCCGCTGCTGGTGCTGGCGATGGGCGCCGGCCTGCAGGACGAGGCCCGCGACGCGGCGGTCGGCATGACGCGCTGGATGTTCCCCTACATCGCCTGCATGTCCCTGGTGGCGCTGTCGGCCGGCATCCTGAATACCTGGAAGCGCTTCGCCGTGCCGGCCTTCACGCCAGTGCTGCTGAACGTCGCGGTGATCGCCGCTGGCCTGGGCCTGTCCGGGCCGCTGGAGCGCGCCGGCTGGCCGCCGATCTACGCGATGGCTTTGGGCGTGATGGCCGGCGGCCTGCTGCAACTGGGCCTGCAGGTGCCGGCGTTGCGCCGGCTCGGCCTGCTGCCGCGCATCGCCTGGCGGCCGGCGGCGCTGCGCGATGCCTGGGCGCACAGCGGCGTGCGCCGCATCCTGAGGAACATGGCGCCGGCCCTGCTCGGCGTCGGCGTGGCTCAGCTGTCGCTGCTCATCAACACGCAGATTGCCAGCCATATCGCGCCAGGGGCGGTGACCTGGGTGTCGATGGCCGACCGGCTGATGGAGTTCCCCACCGCGCTGGCCGGCGTGGCGCTGGGTGTGGTGCTGACGCCGCTGCTCGCCGCCGCCAAGGTCAGCGACGGCCCCATCGCAGGCCGGGGCGGCGAGTTCAGCGCGCTGCTCGACTGGGGCCTGCGCCTGGTGCTGCTGCTGGCGCTGCCCTGCGCGGCGGCGCTGCTGCTCTTCGCCACGCCGTTGACCGCGGTGCTCTACCACTACGGGCACTTCGGCGCCGCCGACGTGCAGCAGACCGCACGTGCCGTGCAGGGCTACGGCCTGGGCCTGCTCGGCATCGTCGCCATCAAGGTGCTGGCGCCGGGCTTCTATGCCCGGCAGGATCTGCGCACGCCGGTGCGCATCGCGCTGGTCGTGCTGGTCTGCACCCAGTTGCTGAACCTGCTGACGGTGCCCTGGCTGGGCGCCGCCGGGCTGGCCGCGTCGATCGGCCTGGGTGCGCTGCTCAATGCGGGCTGGCTGCTGCTCGGCCTGCGGCGCTGCGGCGCCTACCAGCCGGCTGCCGGCTGGGGGGGCTACGGGCTGAAGCTGCTGCTGGCCACCGCTGCGATGGGCCTGTTGCTGCTGCTGATCGCCACCCGGCTGGACTGGCTGGCCATGGGCAAGCTGCTGCGCGCCGGGGCGATGGCCGGCAGCATCGCCGGCGCTGGCATGGTCTATTTCGCCGCCCTGTGGCTGTTGCGCGTCGACCTGCGGCAACTGCTGCGTCGCCAGGCCCGTTCCTAAAATCCGCCGCCCCATGCCTTTCTTCGCCTCCCTCACCCCCGCTCAGAAGCGCGCGCTCGGCTGGCTCGGCCTGCTGGCCGTCGGCCTGCTGGCGCTCTGGCTGCTGGCCCCGGTGCTGTCGCCCTTCGTGGCGGCGGCGGTGCTGGCCTATGTGCTGGCACCGGCCGTCGAGCGCCTGGCGCGCCGCATGCCGAGGGTGTTGGCGGTGCTGATCGTTGAGGCCCTGGCCGGTCTGGTGCTGTTGTCGCTGTTGCTGCTGGTGATTCCGATCATCGTCAAGGAACTGCCGCTGCTGCGCGAGCAGATCCCGGTGCTGGCGGGGCGACTGAACGACGAGCTGGCGCCCTGGCTGGCCCGGCTGGGCCTGTCGATGTCGCTGGACGTGGCCGGCATCAAGGCCTTCGTGCTGGAGCATTTCGGCGACAACGCCGGCAGTTGGGCCAGCACCTTGCTGGGCTCGTTGCGCATTGGCGGTTCGCTGTTGCTGGCGCTGATCGGCAATCTGGTGCTGATCCCGGTCGTGCTGTTCTACCTGCTGCTGGACTGGCCGAACCTGCTGCAGCGCGCCTGGTCCCTGGTGCCGCCGCGCGCCCGCGAGGCCACCGGCGATTTCCTGCGCGAATGCGATGAGCTGCTGGGCCATTACCTGCGCGGCCAGTTGCTGCTGATGGGCGTGCTGGCCATCTACTACACCGTCTGCTTGAGCGTCGCCGGTTTCGACCTGGCCTTGCCGCTGGGCGTGTTCACCGGCGTGGCGGTGTTCATTCCCTATGTCGGCTTCGGTCTGGGCCTGGTGCTGACCCTGCTGGCCGGCATCCTGGAGTTCGCCTCCTGGTACCCGCTGATCGTCATTGCCGTGGTGTTCGGCTTCGGCCAGTTGCTGGAGAGCTTCGTGCTCACACCGCGCCTGGTCGGCGAGCGCATCGGCCTGTCGCCGTTGACCGTGATCTTTGCGCTGCTCGCCTTCGGGCACCTGCTGGGCTTCATCGGCATCCTGGTGGCGCTGCCGCTGAGCGCGGTCGCGCTGGTGGCCCTGCGCCGCGCGCGAGAGGGCTATCTGCGCAGCGCGCTGTACCGATGAACCCCGCGCAGCAGCAGCTCACCCTGGACCTCGGGCCCGAGCCCGACCATCGTTTCGAGCGTTTCGTTGCGGGCGCGAACGCCGGCCTGCTCGCGCATCTGCAAGCACTGCAGCCGGGCGATGCGCCGACCTTGCTCTGGGGCCCTTCGGGCAGTGGCAAGACCCATCTGCTGCACGCCCTGGCGCAGGCCTGGCGCCATGCCGGTGCGGTGTTGATTGCCTTCGATGCCAGCACCCGCCCGCCCTGGATCGTGCCGCCGGCCGCGCGCCTGATGCTGATCGACGAGGTCCAGCAGCTCGACCCCGACCAGCAGCAGGCCGCCTTTGCCGCCTTCATCGAGGCGGTGGGGCAGGGTGCCGCCGTGGTCGCCGCCAGTCGGGTGCCGGCCGTGGACCTGCCGCTGCGCGACGATCTGCGCACCCGCCTGGCCTGGGGCCCGAGCTTTGCGCTGCAGCCTCTGGCCGAGGCCGAGCTGCGCCAGCTGCTGCGCCAGGAGGGCTTGCGCCGCGGCCTGCAGCTGCCCGAGGAGTTGCTCGACTACCTGCTGTTGCGCTTTGCGCGCGACTCCGCCTTCCTGGTGCCGCTGCTGGCGCGCCTGGACGACTACGCGATGCGCACCAAGCGCGCGCCCACGGTGCCGCTGTTGCGCCAGATGCTGCATGAAGACCCGCTCCCTGAACCGCAATCTCACGCTGTTTGATCTCGACGGCACCCTGCTGCCGATCGATTCCGACCACAGCTTCGGCCAGTTCCTGGTCGCGCAGGGCTGGGTCGATGGTGCCGTCTGGGGCGCGCGCAACGACCAGTTCTATGCCGATTACGTGAACGGCTGCCTCGATCAGGAGGCTTACGTCGAGTTCGCCACCTCGGGCTGGCGGCATCGCGGCCGCGAGGCGGCCGAGGCCATGCGCGAGCGCTACATGGCCGAGTTGCTGCGCCCCAGCATCCTGCCCCAGGCCCTGGAATTGGTGCGCCGCCACCAGGCCGCAGGCGATCTGGTCGCCCTGGTCACCGCGACCAACGCATTCGTCACCCAGCCCATCGCGCGCGCCTTCGGCATCGAGACCCTGATCGCCGTCGAGCTGCACCGCGACGACAATGGCTGGTACACCGGCGCCATCGCCGGCACGCCGTCGTTCCGCGAAGGCAAGATCGTCCGCGTGCAGCAATGGCTGGAGGCCCAGGGCCTGCACAAGGACGATTTCGCGCAGAGCTTCTGCTATTCCGATTCCCCCAACGACCTGCCCCTGCTCGAATGGGTCAGCCACCCGGTGGCCACCAACCCGAGCGCGCAGCTCGCCGCCATCGCCGCGCAGCGCGGCTGGCCGGTTCTGAGGCTGTTCGAAGAATGATCAAAAAACTCATCACCAAGCTGTTCAAGCCCAAGGCCGCCGGCACGAAGACGGTGCTCGGCACCCGCGTCGAGGTGGCCGTGGCCGAGCACGGCATCGACCCCAAGCTGCTGGACGAGCGCGCGATCCGCGTCGTCGAGACCCTGCAGCAGGGCGGCTACGAGGCCTATGTGGTCGGCGGCGCGGTGCGCGACCTGTTGTTGGGCCGCAGCCCCAAGGATTTCGACGTGGCGACGAACGCGACGCCCGAGCAGGTCAAGTCCCTGTTCCGCCGTGCCTTCATCATCGGCCGGCGCTTCCGCATCGTGCACGTGGTCTTTGGCCGTGGGCGTGACCACGAAGTGGTCGAAGTCTCGACCTTCCGCGCGCTGCTCGTCGAGGGCGATGCCGACCGGGTCACGGGCAACGAGAAGACGAGCAAGAAAGAAATTGCCGACAAGGCCCATGTGGTCGACGCCAGCGGCCGGGTGCTGCGCGACAACGTCTGGGGTCCGCAGGTCGAGGACGCGGCGCGTCGCGACTTCACGATCAACGCGATGTACTACGACCCGGCGCGCCAACTGCTGGTCGACTACCACGGCGGCCTGAGCGATCTGCGTGCCCGCCGCCTGCGCATGATCGGCGACCCGGAGACCCGTTACCGCGAGGACCCGGTGCGCATCCTGCGCGCGGTGCGTTTCGCCGCCAAGCTCGGTTTTGCCATCGAGCCGGCGACCAAGGCGCCGATCGCCGCCTGCGCCAAGCTGATGGCCGAGGTGCCGATCAGCCGCACCTTCGACGAGATGGTCAAGCTGCTGCAGACCGGGCATGGTCTGGCCAGTCTGGAACAGCTCAAGATCCAAGGCCTGGGCCGTGGCCTGTTCCCGGTGCTGGATGCGGTGTTGCAAGCCGATGGCAGCCTGCCCGAGGGCTGGCATGGCGAGCTGATCCGCCTGGCCTTGAACGACACCGATGCGCGCGTCGCCGAAGGGCGCAGCGTCAGCCCCAGCTTCCTGCTCGCCTGCCTGCTCTGGGGCGAGGTCAAGGGCCGCTGGGCGGCGATCCGCGCGCAAGGCGAACCCACGGTGCCGGCGCTGCAGCAGGCCATCGACCAGGTCTTCGATGCACGCATCGGCGACATCTCGGGCCGCGGCAAGCTGGCGGCCGACATGCGCGAGATCTGGTTGATGCAGCCGCGCTTCGAGCGCCGCGGCGGTTCCGGCCCCTTCAGCCTGGTCGAGCAGCCGCGCTACCGCGCCGGCTTTGATTTCCTGCGCCTGCGCGCCGATGCCGGCGATGCCGACGGGCTTCTCGCCGACTGGTGGGAGGATTTCGCGCTGGGCAGCGACGACGACCGCCGTGCGCTGATCGACGACGCCAAGGCGGCCGAGCGCCGCCAGCCGCGACCCGTGGCCGGCGAGGGAGCGGCCGACGGCGAAGCCGCGCCGGCCGCGGCGAAGAAGCGCCGCCGTCGCCGCCGTCCGGGGGGCAAGAAGACCGACGGTGACGGCGCCCCGCCGATCGCAGTGGCTGACTGAGGCAACGGAGCCGTGAAGGCCTGGATCGGCCTGGGCGCCAATCTGGGCGATGCACGGGCCGCGCTCCGTGATGCCGCACGGCGCATCGTGGCGCTGCCGGACAGCCGGCTGATCGCCGCTTCGCGGCTGTACCGCAGCGCGCCGGTGGACAGCAGCGGCCCCGACTACTGGAATGCGGTGCTGCAGCTGGAGACCAGCCTGCCGCCCGAGCAGTTGCTGATCGAGCTGCAGGCCATCGAGCTGGCGCATGGCCGCGAACGCCCGTACCGCAACGCGCCGCGCACGCTGGATCTGGACCTGCTGGCCCAGGACGATCTGCGCCGCGATACGGCGGAGCTGCAGCTGCCGCACCCAAGGCTCACGCAGCGCGCCTTCGTGTTGCTGCCGCTGCTGGAGCTGGTCGAGCAACTGCCTGGGCTTGGCGGGCTGGCGGACTACCTGCCGGGCGTGGCTGCGCAGCGCTGCGAGCCGGCCGGCCCCTTACTGCCCTAGCGAGATCTCGAAATAGCGCTGCGCGCTGTAGGCAATGCCGGCCATCAGCGAGCTGCCCCCCAGGAGCAGGGCGGCGATGGCGGCGAGCACCGGTGCCCAGCGCGAGGGCAGTGCTGGTTCGCCGGCGTTGTGCCGCGCATTCCAGCGCTCGTCGGGCGTCAGGCCGATCAGGATCGCATTCAGACAGCCGATGGCGACCATCAGGCAGAACAGCGGCAGCGCCCAGGTCAGCTGCGGCGAATCGACGTTCTCGATGCTGCGCAGTGCTGCCAGCGAGACCAGGGTGGGCAGCGGATGCAGCCAAGCCCAGCGGTCGGCGAAGCCGTAGAGGTAGAAGCGGTGCAGGCCCAGGCTGCCGAGCAGCAGGGCGAGCCAGGCGGTCACGCCTTTGGATTTGACGGCGCTCATGCGGCGGGTGCTCCCGCGCCCAGGCCTAGTTCGCGCTGCATGAAGACCACGTCCAGCCAGCGTTCGAACTTCCAGCCAGCGGCCTGCATCACGCCCATGTCGCGAAAGCCCAGCCGTCGGTGCACGCCGACCGAGCCGGCATTGGCGCTGTCGCCGATCACGGCCACCATCTGCCGCGCACCGGCGGCCTCGCAGCGGGCGATCAATTCGGCCAGCAGCAGGCTGCCGATGCCAGCGCCCTTGGCGTCGGGCGCCAGGTAGATCGAGTCTTCCAGGCAGAAGCGGTAGGCCATGCGGGGGCGGAAGTAGTTGGCATAGGCGTAGCCGATCACCATGCCATCGCGCTCGGCGACCAGCCAGGGCAGCTCACGGCCCAGCACCTCGGCGCGGCGTCGCGCCATCTCGGCCTTGTCGGGCGGGTCCAGTTCGAAGGTACCGGTGCCGTGAAGGACGGCGTGGCCGTAGATGGCGGTGATCGCCGGCAAATCGGCGTCCGTGCTGTTGCGCAGGATCAGGGGCATGGAACTCGTGCAGCCGGTCACATGGAGCATGGCGACCAGACTGTCTATAATCGCGGGCTTTGCGGCGCTGGCCATCCAGGGATGGGGGCGTATCTACGGCGCCGCAGGTCCGCCAGCATATCCGGCTGGCAGTTTTCCGCTTTCGTGCTCCCGACGTGTCCAGGGTCGCTGCGAACGCCTCCATTGTTTTTCGAAGGAATCAAGATGGTCGTGATCCGACTCTCCCGCGGTGGCTCCAAGAAGCGCCCGTTCTACAGCATCGTCGTTGCCCCCAAGCAGGAGCGCCGCGATGGCCGTTTCATCGAGCGCCTCGGCTTCTACAACCCGGTCGCCTCGGGCAATGCCGAAAGCCTGCGCGTCTCGCTGGACCGCATCAGCTACTGGACCGGCGTCGGCGCCCAGCTGAGCCCGGTGGTCGCCCGTCTGGTCGACCAGGCCAAGAAGGCCACCCCGGCCGCTGTTGCCGCGTAAATGAAGAACGCCGCGATGCCGGCCGACGCGGTTGCGGTCGGTCGTGTCGCGGGAGCGTTCGGTGTGAAAGGCTGGATCAAGGTCCAGCCTTTTTCTTTGGACGCTGCCGCGCTGATCGCCAGCGACATCTGGTGGCTGAGCAGCGAGACGCCGCGTCCGCAGCCCTTGCCGGCCAACCTCAAGGTGCTGTCTCTGCGCGAGCAGGGCGAGTTCCTGGTCGCCCAGGTCGAGGGTTTGGACGAGCGCAATGGCGCCGAGGCGCTGCGCGGCGCGACGCTGAGCGTGCCACGCGCCGCGTTCCCGAAGACGCCCGATGGCGAGTACTACTGGATCGATCTGATCGGCCTGGCGGTGCAGAACCTGCAGGGGCAGCTTTTGGGCGCGGTGATCGGTCTCATCGACACCGGCCCGCACTGCGTACTGCGCATCGCGCCGCCTGGCGTCGACAAGCCGGCCCCTGGCGACGAAGTGCTGATCCCTTTCATCAGCCAGTATGGCTGTGAGGTCGATCTGGCCGCGCGGCAGATTCGCGTGGACTGGGCGCTCGACTGGAAGGACGCGGAGTAAGCGCCATGCGCTTCGATCTGCTGACGATCTTCCCCGAGTTGATCGAGCCGCATCTCCAGCACGGCATCACGCGGCGCGCCTTCGCCAGCGGTCAGGTTGCCGTGCACTGTTGGAACCCGCGCGACTTCACCGAAGACAACTACCGACGCGTCGACGACCGTCCCTTTGGCGGTGGCCCCGGCATGGTGATGCTGGTCGAACCGCTGGAGCGCGCATTGGCTGCCGCTCAGGAAGCGCGCGGAGAACCGGCGCCAGTGATCCATTTCAGCCCGGCCGGCGAGCCGCTGACCCAGACCTTGGTGCAGGAGCTGGCCGCCGGCCCCGGCGCGGTGCTGGTCTGCGGGCGCTACGAGGGCATCGACCAGCGCTTCATCCGCCGCCATGTGGACCGCGAGATCAGCCTGGGCGATTTCGTGCTCTCGGGGGGCGAGCTGCCGGCGCTGGCGCTGATCGATGCCGTCACGCGCTTGCAGCCCGGCGTGCTGGGCGATGCTGCGTCGCACGAGCAGGACAGCTTCTCCGCGGGCCTGCTGGATTGCCCGCACTACAGCCGTCCCGAGCGCCAGGGGGATGACGAGGTGCCGGCCGTGCTGCTCAGCGGCCACCACGCGAACATCGCGCGCTGGCGCCGCGAGCAGTCGCTGCGCCTGACCGCCGAGCGCCGCCCGGAGCTGATCGATGCAGCCCGGCGTGACGGACGCCTCAGCCGCGCCGACGAGGCCTACCTGGCCTCGCTTTGAGCCATCCTCGGGTTTCGCCTATACTCGTAGGCTTTTCGATCCTCTGCCGGGCCATTTCAATTCCGAAGCGCCGGCACGATCATTTGGAGTACCCATGGACCTGATCCAGACCCTCGAGCAAGAAGAAATCGCCCGTCTTACCAGCGCGGGCAAGACCATCCCGGCCTTCGCCCCCGGCGATACCGTGATCGTCAGCGTCAAAGTCGTCGAAGGCACCCGCAAGCGCGTGCAGGCCTACGAAGGCGTGGTAATCGCCAAGCGCAACCGTGGCCTGAACAGCAGCTTCATCGTGCGCAAGATCAGCAGCGGCGAAGGCGTGGAGCGTACGTTCCAGCTGTACAGCCCGCTGATCGCCAGCATCGAAGTCAAGCGCCGTGGCGATGTCCGCCGCGCCAAGCTGTACTACCTGCGCCAGCGTTCGGGCAAGAGCGCGCGCATCAAGGAAAAGCTGGGCTGATCCACCGCTCCGCAGACCTTGCCGCAAAGCCGCCCGGTGCAAGCCTGGCGGCTTTGTCGTTTGTGCATCGGCGAGCGAGCAGGTTGCCGCGGGGCTCGATACTGCGCGCCGTGAACCCAGGCCTGCGTCCGATCTTCGATCCCCAGGCGGTGCCGGTCAGCGGTACCGACGCCCATCTGCCCGCCCGACCACACGAGTGGCTCGACGCCGCCGCGCTGCGCCGCCATTTCGCCGAAGTGCCGCTGGCGGCGCCGGAGCGGCCCGGCGATGGCGGCCTGTACTTTCCCGGACGCGTGCCGCGCGCCGCCGCGGTGCTGATCCCGCTGGTGCAACGGGACACCGGCCTGCAGGTGCTGCTGACGCGGCGTACCGAGCAGCTGCGCGACCACGCCGGGCAGATCGCCTTTCCGGGCGGCGCCGTCGATGCCGAAGACGCCGACGCCTGGGCCGCCGCGCGGCGTGAGGCGCTGGAGGAGATCGGGCTGCCGGCGGAGTTCATCGAGCCGCTCGGCCAGTTGCCCCGCTACTGCACGGTGACCGCCTACGAGGTCACGCCCTGCATCGCGCTGGTGCAGCCGGGCTTCGCGCTGCAGTTGCAGACCGGCGAGGTGGCCGAGGCCTTTGAGGTGCCGCTGGACTTCTTGATGAACCCCGCCCATCACCGGCGGCATCGCCTGCAGTTGGCCGGTCTGGAGCGCGAGTTCCTGTCCATGCCCTGGGGTGACTACTTCATCTGGGGCGCCACGGCGGCGATGCTGCGCAATCTGTACCACCAGCTTGGTCAGGGCCGCCCTCTATGATTTCCGCATCATGAGTTTTTTCGCGGTGCTGCTTGCGCTGATCTGCGAGCAATTGAAGCCTCTTCCGCATGGCAATGCGGTGCATGCCGCGGTGGCGGCCTGGGCGCAGTGGTGTGGTCGCCATTTCGACGCCGGCCAGCCGGTGCATGCGCGGGTGGTCTGGAGCGTCACGGTGCTGCTGCCCGCCCTGGTCGTGCTGCTGATCGACTGGGGCCTGCGCCAGTACTCGCTGCTGCTCGCCCTGGCCTTTGATGTCGCCATCCTGTACCTGACCCTCGGCTTCCGCCAGTTCAGCCATTACTTCACCGACATCCGCACCGCGCTGGAGGAGGGCAAGGAGGACGAGGCCCGCCGGCTGCTCGCGCAATGGCAGCATCTGGATGCCTCCGAGCTGCCGCGCACCGAGCTGCTGCGCCATGTCATCGAGCACTCGCTGCTGGCCGCGCATCGCCATGTGTTTGGCGTGTTCTTCTGGTTCGTGCTCGTTGCCAGCCTGGGCGGCGGCCCGGCCGGTGCGGTGCTGTTCCGCCTGGCCGAGTTCGCCAGCCGCTACTGGGCCTTCCGCAACCGCGCGCTGGATGCGCCGACGCACGAGGGCCTGCGCGAGCTGTCGCGCCGCGCCTATGCACTGATGGACCACGTGCCAAGCCGGCTGACGGCCACCGGCTTTGCGATCGTCGGCAATTTCGAGGAGGCGGTGAACGGCTGGCGCCGCGACGCCGCGCTCTGGAAGCACGACAACGAGGGCGTGATCCTCGCCGCAGCGGCCGGTGCCGTCGGCGTGCAGCTGGGCGGCATGGCGGCGCCCGGCGTGACGCCGGACCGCAGCAAGAGCTTCACCAGCGGCAGCGGCCCCGAGGCCACGGCGGCGGCCGGCTCCACGCCGGGCGATCCGCCGGCGCTGGCTCATTTGCAGGCCGTGGTGCGCTTGGTCTGGCGCTCGGTGGTGCTGTGGATGCTGCTGCTGGCGCTGCTGAAGCTGGCCAATCTGATCGGTTGATCCGGCGCGGCACCTGCAGCGCACGAATCGCTTCATCAAGCGGCCGCCGTGGAACCGGCTTTGCCGGGCCACTGGCGGCGCCCCCTTGAGGGGGCCGGCGCAAGCCGGTAGGGGGGGGGGTTACTTCAAGATCGTCTGCTCCATGAACTTCACGATGGCCCAGTTCATGTAGTCGCTGTTCTCCTTGCGCGCGAAGCCATGGCCTTCGTTCTCGGCGCGCAGGTACCAGACCGGCGTGCCGACATCGCGCACCTTGGCGACGATCTGCTCGGCCTCGGTGTAAGGCACGCGCGGGTCGTTCTTGCCCTGGATCACGAACAGCGGCTTCTTGATCTTGCTGGCATTGGTCAGCGGCGAGATGCGGTCCAGGAACTCCTTCATTTCGGGAATCCGCTCGTCGCCGTACTCGACGCGGCGCAGGTCGCGGCGGTAGCTCTCCGTGTTGTTCAGGAAGGTCACGAAGTGCGAGATGCCGACGATGTCGATCGCGCCGGCGATGCGCTCGCTGTAATGCGTGGCCACCGCCAGGCTCATGTAGCCACCGTAGCTGCCGCCGGTGACCATGATGCGATCCGCATCCAGCTCCGGCTGGGTCTTGATCCAGTCGAGCAGCGCGCCGATGTCCTTCACCGAGTCCTCACGCTTGTAGCCGTTGTCCAGCGCCAGGAAGGTTTTGCCGAAGCCGCTGGAGCCGCGCACGTTCGGCTGGATCAGCGTGATGCCGAGCTCCTGGATGTAGTACTGCCAGCGGCTCAGGAAGCCCACCGTCGCCTGGCCCTCGGGACCGCCGTGGATGCTGATGAGGACCGGTCGCTTGCCCTTGAATTTCGCCGGCGGGCGGTTCATCAGGCCGCTGATCTGCAGCCCGTCGAAGCTCTTCCAGCGCACGATCTCGGTGTCGCTGAAGGCTTGCGTGTCGATGCCGGCCGGCACCGCCGCCTGCGTCCATTGCTGGCTCTTGCCCTGGGCGTCCAGCACATAGACCTGGCTCGGACCCTTGGGGCTGCTGACCGAGTAGGCCATCAGCGGCAGCTTGGGGTGGTAGACCGTGCCGCCGACCGAACCGGCCGCCAGGCCCTTGGGCGCCGGGATCTCCTTCCAGCTGGCGGTGTCGATGAAGCGCATTTCGTCGCGACCCTCGACATTGGCCTGCAGCACCAGGGTCTTGCCGTCGGCACTCATCGAGCCGCCGCCGATGTCCCAGGGAATGTGCGAGCTGATGCGGCGCAGCGCTTGGGTCTTCAGGTCCAGCACGGTGAACTCGCGGAACTCGCCGAAGCGGTCGGTGGCCACCAGCATGGACAGACCGTCGCGCGTGAAGCTGCCGAAGTAGACCGCCTTGGCCTCCTCGCTGCCCGGCTTGGGCAGCAGCTGCGCCGGCTTGCCCGCGTTGTCGCCCTCCAGGTCCATCACCCAGAGCTGCGATTCGTTGGCGCTGATGTAGCGGGTCAGCGCCATGCGCTTGCCGTCCTCGCTGATCGAGCCGCCGAACCAGCCGCCGCCTTCCAGCTCGACGAGCTTGCGGCGCTCCTGAGCCGGATCCTTGGCCTCCGGGTTCACCGCCCAGAAGCTGGTCATGATCTTCGCGCGCGTGCCGCCCTGCGCGGTGCGGTCGATCGGCACCGAGCTGTAGACGATCTCGCCCTGCGGCTTGCGCCAGCCGTTCATCGCGTGGCGCTCGTCGCTGGGTGTGAGCTGCACCGCAGCGCTGCCGTCAAAGCCTTGGCGGAACAGCTGCGTTACCTCGTTGCCGCCGCTGGCGCGGCTGAACACGATGTAGCGGCCTTCCTTGGGCTCGTAGCTGCCGCCGCCTGCGGGTTCGGGGCCTTGCGTGACCGGCTTGAGTTCGCCCATCGCGGCATCCAGGCGGAACAGCTGGGCGGTGCTGGCGCCGGCCGCGCGGTGGCCGACCAGCAGCTCGGCGCGGGTCGGGTGCCAGGCCGAGATGCCATGGCCGCGGAACTCGGTGTAGGCGGCCATGCGGTCCGCCAGGGCCTTGGGCACCGGCGGGATGTTCTGGATGAAGAGCGCCGCCGGCGGCGTCATCGTGTCGGCGGCTGCCTCCTGCGCGTGCAGCGCCGGCAGGGCGGCCAGCGAGGCCAGGGCGACGAGGGACTGCGCAAAGGCGCGGCGGGAGCGTGCGGTCATGGTCTGGCGGATCGTCCAAAAAAGCGGATTCTGTGCAGCTTGCAGCCCCCTGCCGAAAGTCCCCTAGAAAGGGCAGGGCGATTCCAGGGTAAGTCCCGGGAGCTCCAGGCCCTCGGCGTGCAGCAGCAGGCGCGGCGCGGGGCGCTGCGGGTCGTAGAGCGCGTCGCCGACGATCGGGTGGCCGATCGCCAGGCAGTGCACGCGCAGCTGGTGCGCGCGGCCACTGAGGGGTTCGAGCCGCAGGCGGCTGCGGCCCTGACCGGCGCTCAGCCGGTGCCAGCGCGTGCGGCTGGGGCGGCCCTGCTCGGCATCGACCCGCTGGCGCGGCCGGTTCGGCCAGTCGGCCGCCAGCGGCAGGTCGATCTCGCCCTCGGCCTGCTGCAGTTCGCCCCAGACCTCGGCGACGTAGCGCTTGCCGATTTGGCGCTGCTCGAACAGGCGGCCGAGCTCGCGCTGGACCTCCGGGCTGCGCGCAAACAGCAGCAGGCCCGAGGTGGCCTGGTCGAGCCGGTGCACGACCAGGGCCTCCGGGTGGAGTGCCCGCACTCGGGCCCAGGCGCAGTCCTGCTTGTCCGGGCCGCGGCCGGGCACCGAGAGCAGGCCGGCCGGCTTGTCGATGGCGATCAGGCCGGCATCGACATGCAGGAGTCTCAAAAGCGGTCCACCCAGCCGGATTGCAGGGCCGATTCCGGGTTGGAGCCGGCGGCGCGAACCTGGGCCAGTGCCGACGTGGTGTCCAGGCCCAGAGCTTTGAGCAGGCAGGCCGCGACGGTACCGGTGCGGCCGATGCCCCAGGCGCAATGCAGCAGCAGCGACTCGCCGTCCTGCAGGCGCTGGGCCAGCGCGCGCACCTGATGCTGGAAGGCCAGCGCATCGTCGCTGACGCCGAAATCGGCCATCGCCAGCATCTCGACCGGGCAGGGCAGGCGATCCTCTTCGATGGCCTGCAGGTAGGCTGGGCTGCGCGCGGCCACTTCGCGCAGCGGCGTCAGGCAGACGATGCGACTCAGGCCGACCTTGTGCGCTGTGGCCAGGAACTCGTCCCAGCTTTCGTCGCGGGCCGGCATGGCATGCAGCCAGAGGCGGCCGGGAACGGTGGCGGGCAGAGGCAGGGGACGCATCGCGACCATTGTCGGCCGCAATGCTCCAATGCGCTCCATGACGACGAACAACGAGCACCCGTCCGTGGCCCGGGTCGCCGCCGCCTTGCTGGCCGCCGGCCATGCACAGACGCCGCGCTGGCTGAGCGACAGCGCGCACACCGCCCAGCAGGCGGCCGACAGCCTGGGCGTGCCGCTGGGCGCGATTGCGAAGTCGGTGCTGCTGGCGCTGCCGCAGGGCGCGGTGCTCTGCATCACCGCCGGTGACCGCCGGGTCGACCCGGCGCGCCTGCCGGCCGAACTCGGCTCGCCGTCACGTGCCGACGCCGACTGCGTGCGCCGGCACACCGGCTTTGCGATCGGCGGTGTGTCACCGCTGGGTCTGGCGCCGGCCGCCGACGTGGCGGCCCCGGCCCTGCTGATCGATCCCAGCCTGTGGCGCTTCGAGCAGGTCTGGGCGGCGGCCGGCCACCCACGCGCGGTCTTCCCGGCCACGCCCGATGAACTGCTGCGCCTGAGCGGTGCGCGCTGCCACGACTTCACGCCATGCTGAGTCCCCTCGAGCCGCCCGAGCCCTCGCCCTGCATCAATGTCTGCCGCATGGATGCCGGCAGCGGACTTTGCCTGGGCTGCGCGCGCAGCCTGGAGGAGATCGCCGGCTGGAGTCGTGCCGGCAACGACGAGCGCCGCCGCATCAAGGCCGAGCTGGCGCGGCGCCGGCAGCAACTGGGCTGGCCCGCCGAGGGCGCTGCCGGCCCTGGAGCCGGCGCATGAAGCGCATCCGCTTCTACTTTGATCCGATCTCGCCGTTCGCCGCGCTGGCCTTCTGGCGCATGCCCGAGGTGCTCGCCGGGCGCAGCTATGCGGTCGACTATGTGCCGATCCTGTTCGCCGCCGCGCTCAAGCAGCATGGCAGCAAGGGGCCGGCGGAGATCGCGCCCAAGCGCGACTGGACCTACCGCCATGTGCTGTGGCTGGCGCACAGCCAGGGCGTCGCACTGCAGATGCCGGCCAGCCACCCCTTCAACCCGCTGCCCTTGCTGCGCCTGGCCTGGGCCTGCGCGCGACCGGGCATGACGCCGTCGCGCTGGGTGGTCGAACGCCTGTTCGCCCATGTCTGGCAGGCGCGGGGCGCGGAGGCCGCCGATCCGCAGCGCTTGGCGCAACTGCAGCTCGAACTGGCACCGCAGCGTCAGCGCGATGACGAGCAGTCCAAGCTCGCCTTGCGAGCCGCCACCGATGCGGCGCTGTCCGCCGGTGTGTTCGGCGTGCCCAGCTTTGAGCTGGACGGGCGCCTGTTCTGGGGGCAGGACGCGCTGCCCATGCTGCTTGCCGCCGTCGACGGCGATCCCTGGTTCGGGTCCGGGGCCTGGGAGCAGGCCGCGCAGCGCCCGATCGGAATCACGCGCGGCTGACGCGATCACGAGGGCTGCGGCTGTCGCAGTTGCTTACCGATCGTGGCGACCGATTACCCCCCCAAAGGAGGGAACTCGGCGATGCTTCCTGCTCGTTTGGCGACAATGCGCGCCGATACGAAATCAAGGTCCGGCCTTCGTCCGGCCACGGGAGTCATGATGAACAAGCTCGAGAGCTGCGCGCCTGCTGCGCTGCGGCTGCTGGAGACCGGCACGGCAGGGGCGACTGGCATCAGCCTGGCCCGCCGTCGGGAAGAGCGGGAACGCCGTCGGCGTCGCACCCGCGTGTTGGCGGGCGTGCTGCTGGCGCTCAGCCTGGCCTTTGTCGCCAACGGTTTTGTCAATCCGCCTGCCGAGCCGCGCGATGCGCTGGCCAAGGAGCAGAGCAAGGACGGCGACGAGTCGTCCTGACCGCGGCGGCCGGTCTGCCCGCTCAGCGGACCGGCGCGACCGTCACCGCGACCCGCGGCAGCGCCTGACCGCCACCGCGGATCACACCGCGCAGCGGTGCCACGTCGGCATAGTCGCGGCCCCAGGCCAACAGCACATGGGCGTCACCGGCCATGCAGTCGTTGGTAGGGTCCAGGCCCACCCAGCCCTGGCTCGGGCACCAGATCTCCGCCCAGGCATGGCTGGCGTCGGCACCGATCAGGCGTGCCTGGCCGGGTGGCGGCTCGGTCAGCAGATAGCCGCTGACATAGCGCGCCGCCAGGCCCAGGGCCCGGCAGGCGGCGATGAAGACCTGCGCGAAGTCCTGGCAGACGCCGCGCCGCAGGCGCAGCGCCTCGGCGGCGCGGGTGCCGACATCGGTGCTCTGCGGCAGGTAGCGGAACTCGCGGTGGATCTGCTGCATCAGGCGCAGACCGCCTTCCAGCACCGGCAGGCCCGGCGCGAAGGCCTGGTGTGCATAGGCCGCCAGTTGGCTGTCGGGTGCGGCGAACGGTGAGGCGAGGCTGAACTCCACCGCCTCGGGGGGCGGCGGCGCATCGCCCGGCGCGTGGTAGCGCAGCTGTTCGGTCACCGCTTCCCAGGCCGGCGAATCCTGCGGGCGCGGCGCGGGTCGGCCGAGCTGCTCGACGCGGAACGCCGAGGCCACTTGCAGGCGCTTGTGCACCTGCGCATGGCTGAACAGCAGGCGCAGATTGCCGAAGGCGTCGCGGCTGGCGTGGCGGGCCGGCTCCCAGCTGGCTTCGGCCCAGCCGTCGGGCAGCGGATCGATGCGCAGCCGCCAGTCCAGCACGCGCTGCGTGGGCGTGTCGCGCGGGATCAGGTAGGCGACATGGTGCGCCAGCTCGACCGGCCAGTCGTGCCGGTACTCGGTGTCGTGCAGCACCTGCAGGATCATGCTGGCGAGCTCCTCATGCCCAGACCCTTCGTTCGGGCGCCGCCACATGGGCGAAGAAGCGCTGGCCGATCGCGGTCGACAGCGCCCAGGCCTGGCGGCCGCAGTCCTGCAGCAGCGCGGCCAGGGCCTGCGCGTCGGCCAGTTCGCCGAGCTGCCAGGTCTCGGGCTGCGGTAGCAGCGGGCGCACTTCCTCGATCCACGCGGGGTCGTGGCGGGCCAGCCTGAGCAGGCCCTCGCGCAGCGTGCGTGCCACCCAGGCCAGCGCGCGCGGGTTGTCGTCGTCGATGACCAGCAGTTGCAGCAGGGGCAGCAGTTCGCGGCGGCCGGGGAAGCGCGCGCGGTAGGTGATGGTCGAGTCGAATTGCGCGAGCAGCAGCGCGAAGCCGTCGTCGTCCTGCGGCAGCGCCAGCGCGCAGCCCTGCAGCAGCGCGTCGCTGAGGAACTGCAGGCGTTCGAGTTGCCGGCCGACGCTGAGCAGGCGCCAGCCGTCGTCGCGCGTCATGCGGTCCAGTTGCGCGCCGCTGAGCGCGACCAGCGCGCGGTCGGTGGCGGCGAACGCCGGCTGCAGATCGGCTTCGGCCTCGCGCAAGGCCTGGCGCAGATGCGCCTGGAAGCCCGGTCCGAGCTCGCGCAGCAGCTGCCAGTGGGCGGGCGACAGGCGCTCGCGCAGGGCTTCGGCGCAGGCTGCCAGGCGGTGCAGATTGAAGGCCAGGCTGTTCGCCTGCGCGTCGCCCAGGGCCTGCAGCAACTGCTGGCGGAAGCGCGCCGGCTCGGCCAGCGCATCCGCCGCCTGCGCGTCTACCAGGCCGTGCTGGCGCGCCATGCCGTCCAGCCAGCGCAGATTGCGCGGATCGCGGCCCTCGTCGCGCGCGCTGGCCGCCAGCTCGGCCAGGCCGAGTCGCGCCATGCGCAGGCTGTTTTCGGCGCGCTCGGTGTAGCGGCCGAGCCAGAACAGGTTTTCCGCGGCGCGGCTGCTGACCGCGCGCTGCGCCTGCGCCAGCTCGTCGGCGCGCAGCGGCGCCGGCAGCAGGCTGGTCGGATCCACCGCCTGGGCGTTCGGGGCCAGCACCCAGGTGTCGCAGCTGGCGCAACCCGACTGCATGGTGAGCAGCGCGTCGGCGCTGCTGGGGCCGCTGCGGCGCTCGCGCGCGACGCGGGTCAGGCCGCCGGGCAACACCGTCCAGCCGCCGGCGCCGTCGCTGAGCGCGAACACGCGCAGCACGGCGCTACGCGGCTCCAGCCGGCCTCCGGCCCAGACCGGCTGCTGGCTGGGGCGGATGCTGTCCTTCAGCGTGTGCGCGGCCGGCTCGGCATCGATGCGTGCGGCCAGTTGCATGCGCGCCGCCTCGTCGAGCTCGCCAGCCAGGAAGGGCGCGAAGCCGCGCGTAGTCTCGCTGCTCGGGAAGGTCGGCACGACCACGCTGTCCGCCAGACGGTCGCGGTTGTCGGCCCAGGCACTGGGCTCGCCGCACCACCAACCGCCGCTGGCCGGCAAGCTGAGCGACTCGCCCAGCAAGGCCTCGGCGACGCCCGGCCAGAACGCGGCCAGGCCCGGCGACTCCAGCCAGCCGCTGCCCGGCGCATTGGCCAGCACCAGGTGCTGGGCGCGTAGCGCCTGCAGCAGACCGGGCACGCCGAGCTGGGAATCGGCCCGCAGTTCCAGCGGGTCCAGGTACTCGTCGTCGACGCGGCGCAGCAGGCCGTGCACCCGTTGCAGGCCCTGCAGGGTTTTCAGGTACACGCGGTTCTCACGCACCGTCAGATCGCCCGCCTCGACCAGGGTCAGGCCGAGGTAGCGGGCCAGGAACGCGTGCTCGAAGTAGGCCTCGTTGCGCGGCCCCGGGGTGAGCAGGGCCAGGCGTGGCGTCTCGCCGGGCAGGCAGCAGCGCTGCGCCAGGCGCAGCAGGCCCTGCAGCAGCACGCTGAAGCCGCCGCCCAGGCGCTGCACGGCCAGCGCGCGAAACGCCTCGGGGAACTGCTCGGCGACGATCAGCCGGTTCTCCAGCAGATAGCCCAGGCCCGAGGGCGCCTGCGTGCGCTGCGCGACCAGCCACCAGCGGCCGTCCGGATCGCGGGCCAGGTCGAAGGCGGCCACATGAAGGTGCACGCCACCGCAAGGCCGGCAGCCGCGCATCGGCCGCAGGTACTGCGGATGGGCCAGCACCAGCGACGGCGGCAGCAGGCCGTCGCGCAGCAGGCGGCCGCCGTCCTGGGCATAGACATCGGCGAGCACCGCGTCCATCAGCCGCGCTCTTTGTCGCACCCCGGTCTCGATCTCGGCCCATTCCCCGCTGTCGACGAGCAGGGGCAGCAGCTCCAGCGGCCAGACCTGACTGGCGCTTTCCTCGGCCGCGTAGACGTTGTAGCTGGCGCCGTCGTCCAGCACGCGGCGCGCGACGCGCTGCCGGCGTGCCTCCAGCTCCTCGGGCGTGAGTCCGTCGCCGGCGGCCCAGAAGCGCCGCCACAGCGCTGCCGCTTCGCCATCGGGTGTGCGCAGCTCGTCCCAGGCGCCGACAGCCGCCGGCAGCGCGAGCGCCAGCGGATCGGTGCCGGGGTCCGGCAGCAGCGAGGGTTGACGGCTCATCCGCCGTTGCTGCCGATGAAGTCGCGCAGCACGCGCAGCGCGGCTTCGGGATCGTCGCGCCAGGCGCCATGGCCGACGCCGGGGAAGCGTGCGAACTGCCGCCAGGCCGGCGGCAACGCGGCGAAGATCTCTTCGGCGTCCTCGATCGGCGTCACCGGGTCCTGTTCGCCGGCCATCAGCAGCACCGGGCATTGCACGGCCGCCAGACCGGGGCGCAGGTCCATGTGCTGCTGCTCGCCGCGGGCCCAGCCGAACAGGATCTCCGGATGGAACTGCATGCGGCCTTTCGCCGCGGGATCCTGCGGACGGGTGTTGTAGAGCGGTCGGCAATGCTGCTCGTAGGCGGCCCAGGTCGCGGCATCCGGCGCAGCCCAGAAAGCCTGTGCGGCCGCTGCGGCCGGCGCGCCGCCCAGCCGTCCGAACCACTCGACCTTGCGCGCCAGTCCGAGGTGGTGCGAGGTGCTGGACAGCACGACCCTGGCCGGGTGGGCCGGATGGCGGTCCAGATAGCGCTGCGCGACGAAGCCGCCGAAGCTCTGGCCAAGCACGATGGGCTTGACGATACCGAGCCGGTCGCAGAGCCGCACGATGTCGTCGGCGAAGGTGTCCAGGGTCCACTCCGCGGCCGGGCGCGCGTCGCTGCGGCCATGGCTGCGTTGGTCGTAGTAGACGATCTGCGCCTGATCGGCCAGGCGGCTGAAGAAGGGCCGGAAGCCGCTGTGGTCGAAGCCGGGTCCGCCATGGATCAGCAGCAGGGTCGGCTGTTCGCGCAGGCGCGGCCCGTCGGGGACGAGGCCGGAGCCTTCGATGTCGACGAAGAGACGGACGCCGGGTTCGATTTCAATGTGCATGTCAGTGGCGCCCGGCCGCCCGAAGCCTCTGACAGCCCCCTCGGGGGGCAGCGAGCGCGAGCGAGCGTGGGGGCGGTTTCATTCCGTGGCGCCCGGCCGCCCGAAGCCTCTGACAGCCCCCTCGGGGGGCAGCGAGCGCGAGCGAGCGTGGGGGCGGTTTCATTCCGTGGCGCCCGGCCGCCCGAAGCCTCTGACAGCCCCCTCGGGGGGCAGCGAGCGCGAGCGAGCGTGGGGGCGGTTTCATTCAGTGCATCGGTTTCTTGATCAGGCGCGCATGCTGTTCGTTGACCAGGGTCAGCGCCGCCGATGCGTACAGGCGGTGGTACTCGGCGACCATCTCGCCCTGCTGGATCACCGGGTCGCTGGCGACATGTTGGCGGGCGGTCTCGATATCGGGCACGGCGAACACGAAGATGCCGCGTCGGCCCTCGACGCCGTCGAGCGGGCCGGCGACCGCAAGCAGGCCGGCATCGGCCAGACGCTTCATGTTCGCGAAATGGCCGCGGAACATCGCGTCGCGCGCCTCGCCCTTGGGCACGGGCGTGCCGCTGGACTTCAGGATCACCAGCACATAGGAGCGCATGCCGTGGTCGTCGGCGCCGGTGCGGCGGGCCAGGGCCTCGTCGAAGTCGGCAGCGCCGGCGGACAGCGCGGCGGCCAACAGCAGCAGGGCGAGCAGTTTTCTCATCGGGGGGGCTCCGAAACGAAGGCGGCCGCCAGGGCGGGGCCATGCAGGACTCTGGCGGGCCTGCCAGTCTAGGCCGGTCTGCCTCGGTGCCAGCCATGGCGCCGGGCTGCCGGCCAGACCCGTGGCAGGCGGTCGGCAACTGGCTGGCAGGAGCCTAGGGGCGCCGCAGATCCAGCGTGAACGGGAACTCCAGGCTGCGCTGCGGCTCGTCGGCCTCGACGCGGCCGGGGCTGTGGCCCATCGCGAAGAAGCGCGCCAGGCGTCGGCTCTCGGCCTCGTAGGCATTGACCGGGAAGCTGGCGTAGTTCCGCCCACCCGGGTGCGCGACGTGGTACTGGCAGCCCCCGAGGCTGCGCTGCTGCCAGCTGTCGACCAGGTCCACGGTCAGCGGCGCATGCGGGCCGATCGTCGGGTGCAGGGCCGAGGGCGGCGCCCAGGCGCGGTAGCGCACGCCGGCCACGTACTCGCCGCGGCGGCCAGTGGGCTGCAAGGGCAGGGTCTGGCCGTTCACCGTCACGCGGTGCCGCGGGTCGACCAGGCCGCTGACCTTGAGCTCCAGGCGCTCCAGCGAGGAGTCGACGTAGCGCACCGTGCCGCCGGCCATGCCTTCCTCGCCCATCACATGCCAGGGCTCCAGCGCATGGCGCAGTTCGATGTGCACGCCGCGCGCGCTGAGCTCGCCGACCTTCGGGAAGCGGAAGGCCAGATGCGGCGCGAACCAGGCGGCATCGAAGGGCAGGCCGGCCTCGCCCAGCTCGCGCAGCACATCGCCCAGGTCTTCGGCGATGAAATGCGGCAGCAGCCAGCGGTCGTGCAGCGCGGTGTCCCAGCGCACCAGCGGCGCGGTGTAGGCCTGCTCCCAGAAGCGCGCGACCAGCGCGCGGATCAGCAATTGCTGCACCACGCTCATGCGCGCATGCGGCGGCATCTCGAAGCCGCGAAGTTCGAGCAGGCCGAGCCGGCCGGTCGAGGAGACCGGGTCGTAGAGCTTGTCGATGCAGAACTCGGCGCGGTGCGTGTTGCCGGTGACGTCGACCAGCACATTGCGCAGCGCCCTGTCGATCAGCCACGGCGGAACTTCTCCGCGCTGCTTGCGGATCTCGCCGATCGCGATCTCCAGCTCGCGCAACTGATCGTTGCGCGCCTCGTCGATGCGCGGTGCCTGGCTGGTCGGGCCGATGAAAAGCCCGCTGAACAGATAGCTGAGGCTGGGGTGGTTGTGCCAGTAGCCCAGCATCGAGGCCAGCAGTTCGGGCCGGCGCAGGAAGGGGGAGTCGGCCGGCGTGGCGCCGCCCAGCACCACATGGTTGCCGCCGCCGGTGCCGGTATGGCGGCCGTCGAGCATGAACTTCTCCGGCGACAGCCGGGTCTGCCGCGCGGCCTCGTAGAGGAATTCGGTGTGCTGCACCAGCTCGGCCCAGTTGTGCGCCGGGTGGATGTTGACCTCGATGACACCTGGGTCCGGCGTGACCTGCAGCACGCTCAGGCGCGGATCGCGCGGCGGCGGGTAGCCTTCCAATACCACCGGCAGCTGCAGCTGCGCGCAGGTCGCCTCGATGGCGGCAAGCAGCTCCAGATAGTCCTCCAGCCGCTGCAGCGGCGGCATGAAGATGTAGAGCACGCGGTGGCTGCGGCCCTGCTGCTCGGCTGCCGGGCCGTTGGCGCGCCGCGGGTCGCGCGCCTCCACGCAGAGCGCGGTGCGGGTGATCCAGTGCGCGCTGGCGAAGCGCTGCGGGTGGCTGCGGCTCAGTTCTGTATCGGCTGAGCTGGCGCCGCCGGGCATCGCGGTCGGCGCTGCGCCCGTGACGGCCGCGCCGCGGCCATGGCGCTGCGGGTCGTAGCCGTCGAATTGCGCGCGCAGCTGCGCGGCGGCGGGCAGCGGTTCGCGCGGCGCGAACGGGTCGTGCGCATGCTGGTGCGGGTAATCGGCGTCATCGACCCAGGGCAGCGAGTCCAGCGGCAGGCGGTAGCCCATCGGCGAGTCGCCGGGGATCAGGTACATGCGCTCGTCGCGGAAGAACCAGGGGCCGGTGCGCCAGTCGCTCCCCTCCTTGGCCAGCGGCAACGCGTAGCCGGTGACGCTGGCCAGGCCGGCGTCGAACACCCGGCGCAGGCGCGCGCGCTCCAGCTCGTCGTCGAGCCGGCTGTCGAAGGGGTCGACATTGGTCGGCAGGCGACGCTCGCGCCACAGGTAGTACCAGCTGTCCTCGTAGCCCGGTTGCACGTAGTCGGCGGCCAGGCCGAGATGCTGGGCGAGCAGCGCGATGAAGCGCCGCGCGTCGTCGCTGCTGCGCTGCTGCGGCACGCGCTCGTCGGCCAGCCAGATGGGGTCCTGCCAGCAGGGCTGGCCGTCGCGCCGCCAGTAGCTGGACAGGGCCCAGCGCGGCAACTGCTCGCCCGGATACCACTTGCCCTGGCCGTAGTGCAGGAAGCCGCCGGCGCCGTAGGCGTCGCGCAGGCGTTGCACCAACTCCTGCGCATACAGGCGCTTGGTCGGGCCCAGGGCCTCGGTATTCCATTCCGGCGCGTCGCGGTCGGCGACGGCGACGAAGGTCGGCTCGCCGCCCATGGTCAGGCGCACATCGCCGGCCTGCAGGCGCGCATCGACCTGCTCGCCCAGGCGAAGCACCTCGGCCCATTGCGCGTCGGTATACGGTTTGGTGACGCGCGGCGACTCCCAGATCCGCGTCACCGCCATCTCGTGATCGAACTCGACCTCGCTTTCGTCGACCGCGCCGCTGATCGGCGCCGCGCTCGAAGGCTGCGGCGTGCAGGCCAGAGGCACATGGCCTTCGCCAGCCAGCAGGCCGGAGGTCGGGTCCAGGCCGATCCAGCCGGCACCCGGCAGGTAGACCTCGCACCAGGCATGCAGGTCGGTGAAATCGACCTCGGTGCCGCTCGGGCCATCCAGTGCCTTCTCGTCGGGGGCCAGCTGGATCAGGTAGCCGGACACGAAGCGCGCGGCCAGGCCGAGCTGGCGCAGGATCTGCACCAGCAGCCAGCCGGAGTCGCGGCAGGAGCCGCTGGCCTTGCCCAGGGTCTGTTCCGGCGTCTGCACGCCCGGTTCCATGCGGATCAGGTAGCGGATGTCGCGCTGCAGACGCTGGTTCAGATCGACGAGGAAGTCGATCGTCGCGCGCGGCTTGGAGAGGTCGATCTCGCTCAGGTACTGGGCGAGCAGCGGCGTTGGCGCCTCGCAGGCCAGATAGGGCGCCAGCTCGGCCTGCTGCGCCGCGTCGTAGCGGAACGGGATCTGCTCCGCGCTCGGCTCGAGGAAGAAATCGAAGGGGTTGTAGACCGCCATCTCGGCGACCAGGTCCACGGTCACCGTGAACTCGCGCGTCTTCTCCGGCACGACCAGGCGCGCCAGGTAGTTCGCGAACGGGTCCTGCTGCCAGTTGATGAAGTGCTGCTCCGGCTCGATGCGCAGGCTGTAGGAGAGGATCTTCGTGCGGCAATGCGGGGCAGGGCGCAGGCGCACGACCTGCGGCCCGAGCTGTACCAGCCGGTCGTAGCGGTAGCGGGTGACGTGCTTCAGCGCAACGTGGATGGACATGCTTAGCGAAGGTATTCGTTGGAGATGTCCACGCCCAGTTCGTTGACGCGGCGCAGGAATGATTTCAGGTAGACATGAAGCTCTGTTGAAAGGATCTCGTCGATGCAGCCGAACTGCAGCTCGGCCTGCAGCTTGCCGGCCCGGCGCAGCGTCTCGCCGCGGCGGCCGCCGCTGACCTTGGTCAGATTGCTGACCACGCGGGTCATGCTGTAGGCCAGCGAGCGCGGCATGCCCGGGTGCAGGATCAGCAGCTCGGCGACCTTCTCCGGCAGGATCACATTGCTGTAGACCTTGCGGTAGACCTCGAAGGCCGAGACCGAGAGCAGCACCGCGCTCCAGTGGTAGTAGTCGTCGACGGCGTCGCCGACCGCCTCGCGCGGCGCGTGGTACTTCACGTCCAGCAGGCGCGCGGTATTGTCGGCACGCTCCAGGAAGCCGCCGACGCGCAGGAACTGCAGCGCCTCGTCCTGCAGCATGGTGCCGACGGTCACGCCGCCCAGCAGGTGGGAGCGGAACTTCACCCACTCGAAGAGCTGGGCCGGGTCGCGCTGATGGAGCTTTTCCTTCAGCAGGCGGCGGAACTCCAGCCAGGTCTGGTTGGTGGTCTCCCAGACCTCGGTGGTCAGCGTGCCGCGCACCGCGCGGGCGTTCTCGCGCATCGCGCGCAGGCAGTTGAAGATCGAGCTCAGATTGCTCTCGTCGGCGACCATGAACTCGGTGACCTTGGCCGGGTCGACCTCGCCGTAGCGGGCCTGGTAGGCGTCACTCAGTTCGGAGATCGACAGCAGGCTGGACCAGCCCTGCAGCGCGTCGCCGGCCGATTGCGGCAGCAGCGAGGTCTGGTAGTTGACGTCGAGCATGCGGGCGGTGTTCTCCGCGCGCTCCATGTACCGCGACAACCAGAAAAGTGAATCAGCAGTCCTGGACAGCATCGATCAATCCTCCAACACCCAGGTGTCCTTGGTGCCGCCGCCTTGGCTGCTGTTCACCACCAGAGAGCCTTCCTTCAGGGCCACGCGGGTCAGCCCGCCGGGCACCATGCGCACGGTCTTGCCGGAGAGCACGAAGGGCCGCAGATCGATATGACGCGGGGCCACGCCGCTCTCCACAAAGGTTGGGCAGGTCGATAGCGACAGCGTCGGTTGGGCGATGTAGTTGCTCGGGTTGGCGACCAACTGCGCGCGGAACGCCTCGACCTCGGCCTTGCTCGCCGCCGGCCCGACCAGCATGCCGTAGCCGCCGGCGCCATGCACCTCCTTGACGACCAGTTCCGGCAGATGGGCCAGCACGTAGCTCAGGTCCTCGGCCTCTCGGCATTGCCAGGTCGGCACGTTGTGCAGGATGGGTTTCTCGCCGAGGTAGAACTCGACCATCTTCGGCACATAGGGGTAGATGGACTTGTCGTCGGCAATGCCGGTGCCGATCGCATTGCACAGCGTCACCTTGCCGGCCTTGTAGCTGTCCAGCAGGCCGCGGCAGCCGAGCTGGCTGTCGGGCCGGAACGCGGCCGGATCGAGGAAGTCGTCGTCGATGCGGCGGTAGATCACGTCCACCCGCTTCGGGCCGTGCGTGGTGCGCATGTACACATAGCCGTTGTCGACGAACAGGTCCTGGCCCTCGACCAGCTCGACGCCCATCTGCTGGGCCAGGAACGCATGTTCGAAGTAGGCGCTGTTGTACATGCCGGGGGTCATCACCACGACCGTGGGTTCGGCATTGCCGCCGGGGGCCACCGAGCGCAGGGTGTCCAGCAGCAGGTCGGGGTAGTGGGCGACCGGCGCGATGCGGTGCTGCGCGAACAGTTCGGGAAAGAGCCGCATCATCATCTTGCGGTTCTCGAGCATGTAGCTGACGCCGCTGGGCACGCGCAGGTTGTCCTCCAGCACATAGGTCGCGCCGCTGCCGTCGGGCTGCGCGGCGCGTACCAGATCGACGCCGGCGATATGGCTGTAGATGCCGCCCGGCGGATCCACGCCGACCATCTCCGGCCGGTACTGCGCGTTGTTCAGGATCTGCGCGGCCGGCACGATGCCGGCCTTCAGGATGTCCTGATCGTGGTAGATGTCGTGGATAAAGCGGTTCAGCGCGGTGACGCGCTGCGCCAGGCCCTTCTCCAGCTCGGTCCACTCGGCGGCCGGGATCACGCGCGGGATCAGGTCGAAGGGGATCAGGCGCTCGGTGCCTTCGCCGTCGTCCTTGTCGCCGTAGACGGCGAAGGTGATGCCGACGCGGCGGAAGATCAGTTCGGCCTGCTCGCGGCGCTCGCGCATCAGCTGCAGCGGCTGGCCGTCCAGCCAGCGGGCGTAGCCGGCGTAGTGGGTGCGCGGCTGGTCCGCGGCCAGCATCTCGTCAAAGCGGGGAATCGTCATGGGGCCTCCTGCCCCATCATGAGCAAAGCTCGGGCCTGCCCCGGCTACGGACTTTCCTGGGGCTGTGCACCGGCTTGGGGCCGCATCCCTGGCAACCCGCCCCGCTCTGGTGCATCAGGCCATCGTGGACACTGGGTGCTCCTTCTTCGTGCACTGTCGCCATGCCTCGCAAGCCTTTTGACGTTGACGCCCTTTGGTCCCTGGCCCGCATTGGCGAGCCCTCCGTGAGCCCCGACGGCTCGCAGGCGGTGGCGGCCGTGACCCGCTACGACATGGAGGCCAACAAGGGCCGCAGCAGCCTCTGGCTGTTTTCGACGCTGGGTGGCGAGCCGCGACGGCTGACCGAGGCGGGCGACAAGGACGGTGCGCCCAGCTTCAGTCCCGACGGCGAGTGGATCGCCTTCATCGCGCGCCGCGAGCAGGACGGCCGCAAGGACGAGGAGGCCCAGCTCTACCTGATCGCCCCCGATGGCGGCGAGGCGCGCCGGCTGGGCTCGGTGCCGACCGGTGTGGACGCGTTCCGCTGGGCGCCGGACGGCAGGAGCATCGTCTTCGTCTCCTGGGTCTGGCCCGAGCTCAAGGGCATGGAGGCGCAGGCGAAAGCGCTCAAGGCCTTCAAGGAGCGCAAGGAATCGGCCTATGTGACCGACGAGGCCCTGTACCGCCACTGGGACCACCACATCCCGATGGGCCGCCAGCCGCAGCTGCACCGCATCGAGATCAAGAGTGGCAAGGTGACGAATCTGATGCAGGGCAGCGGCCTGTCGCTGGACTGGCGCGACCCGAGCGTGCACAGCTTCGCGATTTCGCCGGACGGTCGCCGCATTGCCTTCGCCTTCAGCCCGGCCAAGGAGAAGCGGCCCGACGACGGTTTCGCGCTCGCCGAGCTGGAGCTCAGGACCGGCGCCGTGCGCGTGCTGCTGCAACACGCCGAGTGGAGCTTCGACGCGCCCAGCTACAGCCGCGGCGGCCAGCACCTGGCCTTCATCGCCGCGCAGCAGGGCCGGCGCCACACCGCGCCGGCGCAGCTGGCGGTGCTGGACACGCAGGGCCAGTGGGCGGTGCTCAGCGGTGACTGGGACCGCGAGGTCGAGGCGCCGCTGCAATGGAGCGAGGACGATCTGGCGATCCGCTTCGGTGCCGAGGACCATGGCCGCCGCCACCTGTGGCAGTTCGATCTGCAGCGTCGCGCCGAGCCGGCGTTGCTGTTCGAGGGCGGGCATCTGGCCGGCTTCGACGCCAAGGCCGGCGCCATCGTCGTGCTGCACGACTCGGTCCAGTTCCCGCCCCGGCTGTCGGTGCTGACCACCGACGCGCCGCGGCGCATCGAGGCGATCAACGACGCGCAGCTGGAACAGTTGGCGCGCGGCCGGCACGAGGAGGTCTGGATCACCGGCGCCGAAGGCGACGCGGTGCAGATGTGGCTGGTCTACCCGCCGGACTTCGACGGCAAGAAGAAATGGCCGGCCATGCAGGTCATCCACGGTGGCCCGCACACCGCCTTCGGCGACAGCTGGCACTGGCGCTGGAACCACCAGGTCTTTGCCAACCAGGGCCAGGTGATTGCCTGCGTGAACTACCACGGCTCGTCGAGCTTCGGCTTCGCGTTCAAGGACAGCAGCACGCACCGCTGGGGTGAGTTGGAGCTGCAGGACGTCGAAGCGGGCACCGACTGGCTGCTCAAGCAGCGCTGGGTGGACAAGAAGCGCATCACGGCCACCGGTGGCAGCTATGGCGGCTACATGGTCGCCTGGATGAACGGGCATCTGAAGCCGGGGCGCTACCAGGCCTATGTCTGCCACGCCGGCTGCTACGACTGGCAGGCCATGTTCGCCACCGACGGCTACACCTGGTTCCCCAAGGAGCTGGGCGCCGCCTACTGGGAGGACCCGGCCAAGGTCGCGGCGCAAAGCCCGCATGCGTTTGCGAAGAACTTCCGCACCCCGACCCTGGTCATCCACGGCCAGCTCGATTACCGCGTACCCGATGCCCAGGGCCTGGCCTACTACAACACGCTCAAGTACCAGGGCGTGCCGGCCAAGCTGGTCTGGTTCCCGGATGAGAACCACTGGATCCTGAAGCCGCGCAACAGCAAGCTCTGGTACGCCGAGTTCTTCGCGTGGATTGCGAAGTACACGGGCTGAGGCGGCATATCGCGCCTTCCCGTTGACGGAAAAAGGCCGGGCGATGCCCGGCCTTTTCATTGCGAGGTCAGCAGCCTCAGTGGCCGCTGGCGCCGGCCGCGCCCAGGCCGGTTTCCGAGCGCACCTGCTGGGCCGGGAACGCATCGCGCTCCTTTGCGGCCTGCTTGCTGCGGTCCAGCAGCGAGACCAGCCAGATGGTGATGAAGGCCGCGGTCATGGAGAACAGCGCCGGTGAGGTGTAGGGGAACCAGGCCGAGCCCTTGGGATGGCCCAGCGTGGCTTCCCAGACCGAGGGGCTGACGACGGTCAGCAGCACCGAGCTGATGAGGCCGACGAAGCCGCCGATCACCGCACCGCGGGTCGTGCAGTCCTTCCACAGCACGCTCATGAAGAGCACCGGGAAGTTCGCGCTGGCGGCGATGGCGAAGGCCAGCGAGACCATGAAGGCGATGTTCTGCTTCTCGAAGGCGATGCCGAGCACGACAGCGACCAGACCCAGGGCCAGCGTGGTGATGCGCGAGACCTGCAGCTCCTTCTTGCTGTCGGCCTTGCCCTGCTTGAACACCGTGGCGTAGAGGTCGTGGCTGACGGCCGACGCGCCGGACAGCGTCAGGCCGGCGACCACGGCGAGGATGGTCGCGAAGGCCACCGCCGAGATGAAGCCATAGAAGACGTTGCCGCCCACCGTCTTGGCGACCAGCACGGCTGCCATATTGGCGGTGCCGGCACCGCCCTTGATGACGCCGTCGGCGGCCATCTCGGGGTTGGTCAGCACCAAGGTGATCGCGCCGAAGCCGATGATGAAGATCAGCACGTAGAAGTAGCCGATCCAGGTCGTCGCCCAGAGCACCGATTTGCGCGCTTCCTTCGCGTCGGGCACGGTGAAGAAGCGCATCAGGATGTGGGGCAGACCGGCCGTGCCGAACATCAGCGCCATGCCGAAGCTGATCGCCGAGATCGGGTCCTTGATGAAGCCGCCGGGGCCCATGATGGACAGGCCGGTCGCCGCGGCCTCCTCGGGCGTCTTGCCGGCGGCCACCGCGATCTCGGTCTTCACTGTCACCGCCTTGGCGAACAAGGACTCGAAACTGAAGCCGTACTGCGCCATCACCATCACCGCCATGAAGCTGACGCCGGAGAGCAGCAGCACCGCCTTGATGATCTGCACCCAGGTGGTCGCCGTCATGCCGCCGAACAGCACATAGACCATCATCAGCGCGCCGACCAGCACCACGGCGACCCAGTACTCCAGGCCGAACAGCAGCTTGATCAGCGCACCGGCACCGACCATCTGCGCGATCAGGTAGAAGGCCACGACGACCAGGGTGCCGCTGGCCGCGAAGGCGCGGATCGGCGTCTGCTTGAAGCGGTAGCCGGCCACATCGGCGAAGGTGAACTTGCCCAGGTTGCGCAGGCGTTCGGCCATCAGGAAGGTGATGACCGGCCAACCGACGAGGAAGCCGATGGAATAGATCAGGCCGTCGAAGCCCGAGGCCATCACCGCCGCGGAGATGCCGAGGAATGACGCGGCGCTCATGTAGTCGCCGGCGATCGCCAGGCCGTTCTGGAAGCCGGTGATGCCGCCGCCCGCGGTGTAGAAGTCGGCGGCCGAACGCGTGCGTCCGGCGGCCCATTTGGTGATCCACAGCGTGGCGGCAACGAAGACCGCGAACATCGAGATCGCGGTCCAGTTCGTGGCCTGCTTGGTGGTCTGGCCGAGGTCGCCACCGGCGGCCAGCACGGTGCCGCTGGCCAGCAGCAGTGCGGCCAGGCCCAGGCTCTTGCTCAGGGTGCGCGGCTTCATTTCGCAGTCTCCTGCAGCAGCTCGCGGGTCAGGCGGTCGAACTCGCCGTTCGCGCGTTTCACGTAGATCGCGGTGACCAGCACCGTGAACACGATGACGCCCATGCCGATGGGCACGCCCAGCGAGGTCACGCCCGGGCCCAGGGGTTGGGCCAGGAAGGACTTGTCGAAGGCGATCAGCGCGATGAAGCCGTAGTACACGAGCAGCATCAACGCGGTGAGCAGGAGGCCCAGGGCGTTGCGCTTGCGGCGCAGCTCCTGGTACTTGGGGTGGCGCTGGATGCGCGCGGTGACGGGGTCTTGCATGGACGGCTCCGGGACGGGGTGGGTGCTGCGGGGTGAACGTGCTGTCACCTTGGCGCCCATGCTCGGCCGCGGCGCTGACCGCGGTCTTACGTGCCGTGCCTTCGCGCATCAGGAATGTCCGGGGGGTCTTGCCCGTCGTTTGCAAGCCTTCTGCAAGCTTGGCCTGCCATCGCGCGGGCTGGCGCGCGGCCAACAAAAAGGCCCCGATGAAGGGGCCTTGGTGCGCAGCGCTCAGTGTTCGTCGCCGGGCGGGCGCAGCAGGCGGTCGGTGTAGGCGATCGCCATCGCCGAAAGCAGAAAGACGACGTGGATCACGGTCTGCCAGAGCAGCACCTTCTCCTCGTAGTTCGCGGCGTTGATGAAGGTCTTCAGCAGGTGGATCGACGAGATGCCGATGATCGCCGTGGCCAGCTTGACCTTCAGCACCGAGGCGTTCACATGGCTCAGCCATTCCGGCTGGTCGGGGTGGCCTTCGAGCTGCAGGCGCGACACGAAGGTCTCGTAGCCGCCGACGATGACCATGATGAGCAGATTGCTGATCATCACCACGTCGATCAGCGCCAGCACGACCAGCATGATGATGGTCTCGTTCAGGCCGGTGACCACCGCGTCGCTCTTGTAGCCGATGCTGCTGACCAGCTTGGCCAGTGCATCCTGGTTGCCGAACGCGGCCTCGACCAGATGCACCAGTTCGACCCAGAAGTGGAACACGTAGACCCCCTGGGCGAGGATCAGGCCCAGATAGAGCGGCAGTTGCAGCCAGCGGCTGGCGAAGATCAGATTGGGCAGAGGGCGGCGCATGATGTTGCGGTGCAAAACGGCCGCGGATTCTAGGCAGAGCCCCGTGTCAACCCTAGGTCAATTGGCGGCTTCGGGTCAGGCCGGAGTCAGCGACGATGCGCACCATCGGACGTGAAGTCCATCACGCCCAACCCGCCCCGACCCCGGAGACTGACGATGAGCACCCTGTACCCGCCTGCCGCCCAAGCCCGCATCCAGGGCATGGATGCCTACAACGCGCTGTGCAAAGAGGCCGAGACCGACTATGCCGGCTACTGGGCCCGGCTGGCCCGCGAGTTCCTGAGCTGGCAGCAGCCGTTCACGAAGAGCCTGAACGACAGCCAGGCACCGTTCTTCAAGTGGTTCGAGGACGGCAAGCTGAATGTCTCCTACAACTGCCTGGACCGCCATGTCGAGGCCGGCAAAGGCGACCGCACCGCCATCATCTTCGAGACCGACGGCGGCGAGTCGCGTGCGGTGAGCTACGCCGAACTGCTGGCCACCACCTGCCGCATCGCCAATGTGCTGAAGGCCAAGGGCGTGAAGAAGGGCGATCGCGTCGTCATCTACATGCCGATGTCGGTCGAAGGCGTGGCCGCCATGCAGGCCTGCGCGCGCATCGGCGCCACGCATTCGGTGGTCTTCGGCGGGTTCTCGGCGCAATCCTTGCGCGACCGCATCAACGACGCCGGCGCGGTGGCCCTGATCACCGCCGACGAGCAGCAGCGCGGCGGCAAGGCGCTGCCGCTGAAGGCCATCGTCGACGAGGCCTTGGCCGATGGCGCCTGCCCGACGCTGAAGGATGTGATCGTCTACCGCCGCACCGGCGGCAAGGTCGGCTGGGTCGAGGGCCGCGACCAATGGCTGCACGAGCTGAGCGCTGGCGTGGCTGCGAGCTGCGAACCCGAGTGGGTCGAGGCCGAGCACCCGCTGTTCCTGCTCTATACCAGCGGCTCGACCGGCAAGCCCAAGGGCGTGCAGCACAGCAGCGGCGGCTACCTGCTGCATGCGGCGCTGACCACCAGCTGGACCTTCGACCTGCAGGACAGCGACATCTTCTGGTGCACGGCCGACATCGGCTGGGTCACCGGTCACAGCTACATCGCCTACGGTCCGCTGGCGCTGGGCGGCACCCAGGTGGTCTTCGAGGGCGTGCCGACCTTCCCGGATGCGTCGCGCTTCTGGCAGATGATCGCCAAGCACAAGGTGACGATCTTCTACACGGCGCCGACGGCGATCCGCTCGCTGATCAAGGCCGCCGAGACCAACGAGACGGTGCACCCCAAGCACCACGATCTCAGCTCGCTGCGCCTGCTGGGCAGCGTCGGCGAGCCGATCAACCCGGCCGCCTGGGAGTGGTATCACAAGAACGTCGGCGGCGGCCGCTGCCCGATCGTCGACACCTTCTGGCAGACCGAGACCGGCGGCCACATGATCACGCCGCTGCCCGGCGTGACGCCGATGCTGCCGGGCTCCTGCACGCTGCCGTTCCCGGGCATTCAGGCGGCCATCGTCGACGAGATGGGCAACGACGTGCCCAATGGCAGTGGCGGCATCCTGGTCGTCAAGAAGCCCTGGCCGAGCATGATCCGCACGATTTGGGGCGACCCGGAGCGCTTCAGGAAGAGCTACTACCCCGAGGAGCTCAAGGGCTACTACCTGGCGGGCGACGGTGCGATCCGCGCGGCCGACACCGGCTACTTCACGATCACCGGCCGCATCGACGACGTGCTGAATGTGTCCGGCCATCGCATGGGCACGATGGAGATCGAATCGGCCCTGGTCGCGCACACCGAACTGGTGGCCGAGGCGGCCGTGGTCGGCCGCCCGGACGATGTGACCGGCGAAGCCATCTGCGCCTTCGTTGTGCTCAAGCGCAGCCGGCCTACGGGTGAGGAAGCCAAGGCCATCGCCAAGGAATTGCGCGACTGGGTGGCCAAGGAGATCGGCCCGATCGCCAAGCCCAAGGAGATCCGCTTCGGCGACAACCTGCCCAAGACGCGCAGTGGCAAGATCATGCGCCGCCTGCTGCGCTCGCTGGCCAAGGGCGAGGCGGTGACCCAGGACACCTCGACGCTCGAGAACCCGGCGATCCTCGATCAGTTGGCGCAAGCCAACTGATCGAGGCCGGGCGCAAGCCCGGCGCCGCGTCGCGGCGTTCGCCGGTGGACGGCGCAGCCGGCAAGCCCGCCATCCTGGAGCAGTTGGCGCAAGCCAACTGATCGAGGCCGGGCGCAAGCCCGGCGCCGCGTCGCGGCGTTCGCCGGTGGACGGCGCAGCCGGCAAGCCCGCCATCCTGGAGCAGTTGGCGCAAGCCAACTGATCGAGGTCGGGCGCAAGCCCGGCGCCGAGTAGCAACAAGAACGGGCCCCTGGGGCCCGTTCCTATTTTTTGCAGGCGGCTAGGCCACCGATCCTCACTTGGTGGCCAGCACCCAGTCAGCGAGCTTCTTCGCCTCGTCGGCCGAAACCTGCGGGTTGGCCGGCATGGGGATCGCCCCCCAGGCGCCCTGGCTGCCCTTGACGATCTTCTCGGCCAGCTTGGCGGCGGCCTGCTTGTCGCCCTTGTACTTGGCCGCGACGTCCTTGTACGAGGGGCCGAGCACCTTCTTGTCGACCGCGTGGCAGGCCATGCAGTTCTTCTTCTGGGCCAGCGCCAGGTCGGCGTGGGCCAGCGGGCTGAACAGCAGGGCCGCGGCCGCAGCTTGCAGGAGGAGTGCCTTCTTCATGGTGACTTGCCTTTCGGTCAATGGGGGTTGGCGGGATTGTGCCGATCTCGCGCGGCCTGCGACTACAGTCAGGCCTCTCTAGGAGGTTCCCACCGTGGCCTTTGTGCTTCTGGCCTTGCTCTTCCTCGCGCTGAAGGCGCTGGATGTCGGTTTTGTCGCGGCGACCAGTTGGTGGTGGGTCTGCCTGCCGCTGGGCTGCGCCGTGGTCTGGTGGAGCCTGGCCGACAAGTACGGCTACACGCAGAAGAAGGCCATGGAGCGCATGGACGCGAAGAAGGAAAAGCGCCGCCAGCGTCAGCTGGAAGCGCTGGGCCGCGGCGACGCGGACCGCCGCCGCTGATCCGACTCAGCGGCGCTCGGCCTCGAAGGCGTCCAGCACCGCACCCTTGCTGGCGCTGCTGGCATTGAAGGCGAACTTGGCCAGCACGCCGCGCGTGTAGCGCGGCGCCGGCCGTACCCAGGCGGCCTTGCGGCGGGCCAGTTCCTCGTCGCTGACCTGCAGCTGCAGCAGCAACTGGTGGGCGTCGATGGTGATGGTGTCGCCTTCCTGGATCAGCGCGATCGCGCCGCCCTCGTAGGCCTCGGGGGCCACGTGCCCGACCACCATGCCCCAGGTGCCGCCGCTGAAGCGGCCGTCGGTGATCAGGCCGACCGACTCGCCCAGGCCCTGGCCGATCAGTGCACCGGTCGGCGCCAGCATCTCCGGCATGCCGGGGCCGCCCTTGGGGCCGAGGTAGCGCAACACCATGATGTCGCCGGCCACGATCTGCTTGGCCATGATGGCGGCCAGTGCCGATTGCTCGTCCTCGAACACGCGCGCCGGGCCGGTCATCACCGGGCTCTTCAGGCCGGTGATCTTGGCCACGCAGCCCTCGGGCGAGAGGTTGCCGCGCAGGATGGCCAGATGGCCTTGCGCGTAGATGGGTGCACCGACGTCGCGGATCACGTCCTGGTCGGCGCGCAACTCCGGCACTTCGGCGAGGTTCTCGGCCACGGTCTTGCCGGTGATGGTGATGCAGTCGCCGTGCAGCAAGCCGGCCTTCAAGAGCACTTTCATCACTGCCGGAATGCCGCCGGCCTTGTGCAGGTCGACCGCCAAATACTTCCCGCTGGGCTTCAGGTCGCAAAGCACCGGGATCTTCTTGCGCATGCGCTCGAAGTCGTCGATGGTCCAGTCGACCTCGGCCGCATGCGCGATGGCCAGGAAGTGCAGCACCGCGTTCGTGGAGCCGCCCGTGGCCATGATCACGGCCACGGCGTTCTCGATTGCTTTCTTGGTCACGATGTCGCGCGGCTTCAGGTCGGCTTTGACCGCCTCGACCAGCACGGCAGCGGCCTTCTTGGTGTTCTCCACCACCTCGTCCTCCACGTTCGACATCGACGAGGAGTAGGGCAGGCTTAGCCCCAAGGCCTCGAAGGCCGAGCTCATGGTGTTGGCGGTGTACATGCCGCCGCAGGAGCCGCTGCCGGGGATCGCGCGCTTCTCGATCTGGCAGAAGTCTTCCTCGCTCATCTTGCCGGCGCTGAACTGGCCGACCGCCTCGAAGACCGAGACGATGTTCAGGTCCTGGCCCTTGTAGTGGCCGGGCTTGATGGTGCCGCCATAGATGTAGATGGCCGGCACATTGGCGCGCAGCATGCCCATCATGCCGCCGGGCATGTTCTTGTCGCAGCCGCCGACCACGACCACGCCGTCCATCCACTGGCCCTGCACGCAGGTCTCGATGCAGTCGGAGATCACCTCGCGGCTGACCAGCGAGTACTTCATGCCCTCGGTGCCCATCGCCATGCCGTCGCTGATCGTCGGCGTGCCGAAGAGCTGGGCGTTCGCGCCCGCCGCCTTCAGGCCGATGACTGCCGCGTCGGCCAGCTTCTGCAAGCCTGAGTTGCAGGGCGTGATCGTGCTGTGCCCGTTGGCCACGCCGATCATCGGCTTGCCGAAGTCGCCCTCCTGGTAGCCCATGCCGTAGTACATGGAACGGTTGGGCGCGCGGGCCACGCCTTCGGTGACGTTCTTGCTGCGGCGGTTGAAGCTCATGGGGCTGGCTGTCGGGGTGGCTGGCAGGGGCGACGAGTATCGGCAGCGTCATTGATTCGATCAAGCCATCCATATGCGCATAATTGATTCCATGTTGGAATCCATGGATCCGCAGTCGGCGCGGGTCTTCCTGACCCTGGCCGAGGAGCTGCACTTCGGCCGTGCGGCCGAGCGCCTGGGCCTGCGCCAGCCCCAGGTCAGCAAGCTGCTGCGCGCGCTGGAAGCCCGGCTGGGCGCGCCGCTGCTGCTGCGCTCCAGCCGCCGCGTGCAGCTCAGCCCGGCCGGCCAGGCGCTGCGCGAACCCTTGCGCGACTGGCTGGCCCAGGGCGCGGCGCTGCTGCCGCTGGCGCGCGCAGCGGCGCGCGGTCAGCAGGGGCGGCTGCGGCTGGCCTTTGTGTCACCGGCCGGCTTTGGCGAGCTGCCGCGCTGGCTGCGGGCGCTGCGCGACGCCGAGCCCGGCATCGAGCTGCTGCTGCGCGAAGCCACGCTGGACGTGCAGCAGGAGCTGCTGGCCCGCGGCGAGCTGGACGCTGGCCTGGTGCTGCAGCCCGTGGGGGCAGCGCGTGTGCCGCTGGCGCTGCGCGCGCTCGGCCGCGAGCCCTTCTGCCTGGCGCTGTCGAGCAGCCAGGCGCAGCGCCTGGGTGCGCGGCCCAGCTTGGCGGCCCTGCTCGCCGAGCCGCTGGTGATGTTCCCGCGAGAGATCGCCCCGGCCCTGCACGACGCGGTGCTGGCGTTCTACCGGGAACATGGCGTGGACCCGCAGCCGCGCCAGCGCGCGGTGCAGATGGCAACGCTTATCCACCTGGTCTCGGCGGACTTCGGCCTGGCCTGGGTGCCGGCTTCGATGCAGGCCTTGCAGCGCGCCCAGGTCGAGTACCGGCCGGCGCCCCGCGGCGCGCCGCAGTGCGAGACCTGGCTGCTGGCCGCCGAACCGCGGCCGCCGGTTGTCGACGCGCTGCTGCGTCATCTCGGGCGGTCCTAGAAACCCATGCCGGGTCTGCGCCATGGGCGTTCTAGGATGATGCGGGTCAACTTCAGCCGCTGGGCTGCGTTGCCTGTCGCAGCCCAGCCCCGAATGCCGATGCGCCGATTCCCGCTTCTTGCCGCCCTGCTGATCTCCACCGCCTCCCAGGCTGCGGTGCTCAAGGACGAAACCCTGCAGCGCCTGCTGGACCAGGGCCGCATCGCCGAGCTGGAGCGCGAGGCCAGAGCGCGTGGCGGCGCCGACGGTCAAGCAGCGCTGGTGCTGGCGCAATTGCGCGGCAACGGCGCGCTCGACGAGGCGGTGCGCGCCGGCGAGGCCTGCGTCGCACAGTTCCCGCAGGCGGCAGCCTGCCATTACGCGCTGGCCAGCGCGCTGGGCGTGCAGGCGCAGCAGGGCGGCATGCTCAAGGGCCTGCGCCTGGTCGGCCGGGTGCGCGAGGGTCTGGGCAAGGCCCTGGAGCTGGAGCCGGCGATGTTCGAGGCCCGCTCCAGCCTGCAGTTCCTCTACTTGGTGGTGCCCGGCATCGCGGGTGGCAGCGTCAGCAAGGCGCGCGAGCTGGAGCAGGCGGTGCGCAGCAGCCAGCCCGAGGTGGCCAAGCTGCTGCGCGCCCGCATGGCGGCGCAGGACAAGCGCTGGGAGGAGGCCGAGCGCGAGCTGGCCGGCATCCAGCTGGGCAGCCAACCCAGCTTCCACAACGAAGTCGTCAACGCCTGGGCCGGTCTGGCCCGGCACTGGAACAAGCAGGGCGAGCATGCGAAATCGCGCGCCCGCTTCGAGCAGCTGTCGCAGCAGTTGCCGGCGCTGGCCGCGCCGCTCTACCAACTGGCGCGCACCCTGGGCGACGAGGGGCGACCGGCGGACGCGATCCGCAGCTACGAGAAGGCGCGCGGCCTGATCGGCGCCGACGAGCTGCCCATCGACCACCGCGTCGGCGTGGCCTGGATGGACCTTGGCGACAAGGCCAAGGCGCGCCAGTACCTGCAGCGTTTCCTGCAGGACCCGCGCGCCAACCCGAGCAATGCCGACGACGCCCGGCGCCGGCTCAAGGAGCTCGGCTGACTACACTGCCGGCCCTCCATTGATCGAGCGTGCCCGATGTGGGTTCATGACCTGAAAGCGGTGGCCCTGCAACTGGGGCCCGTCAGCATCCACTGGTACGGCCTGATGTACCTGGTGGCCTTCGGGCTGTTCTTCTGGCTGATGAAGCGCCAGATTGCCAAGCCCTGGCACGCCGCCCAGGGATGGAATGCCAAGGACATCGACGACTTGCTGTTCTTCGGTGTGGTCGGCGTGATCGTCGGTGGTCGCCTCGGTCAGGTCATCTTCTACGAACCGCTGCGCTACCTGGACAACCCGCTGGAGATCCTCATGGTCTGGAAGGGCGGCATGTCCTTCCACGGCGGTCTGCTTGGCGTGATCGCCGCGCTGGCCTGGTTCGCGCGCTCGCGAGGCCGCAGCTTCTGGGCGGTCACCGACATCGTCGCGCCTTGCGTGCCCACCGGTCTGGCTGCGGGCCGCGTCGGCAATTTCATCAATGGCGAGCTCTGGGGTCGCCTGGCGCCGCCGGATCTGCCCTGGGCGATGGGCTTCCCGCAGTCCGGCGACCTGCTGGCCCGCCACCCGTCGCAGCTTTACCAGGCGCTCACCGAGGGCCTGCTGCTCTTCGTGCTGCTCTGGTGGTACGCGGCCAAACCGCGCGCGCGCGGCGCGGTCAGCGCGATGTTCCTGATCGGCTACGGCGCGATGCGCTTTGCGATGGAGTACTTCCGCGAGCCCGATCATTTCGACTTCGGCCTGCGCGCCCTGCCGATCAGCCAGGGCCAGACCCTGTGCGCGGCGATGATCGTCGCCGGCCTGGCCATCCTGGCCTGGAGCCGTGGGAGCAGCAAGGCATGAGGCAGATCTTCTTCGACACCGAAACCACCGGCCTGGAGGCGGAGAAGGGCGACCGCGTCGTCGAGATCGGCTGCGTGGAGATGCAGGATCGGCAGCTCACCGGCCGCCATCTGCACCTCTACCTGAACCCCGAGCGCGACATGCCCGAGGAGGCCTTCAGGATCCACGGCCTGTCCGCCGCCTTCCTGGCCGACAAGCCGAAGTTCGCCCAGGTCGCCGATGAGTTCCTGGCCTTCATCGACGGCGCGCAACTGGTCATCCACAACGCGGCCTTCGACGTCGGCTTCATCAACGCCGAGTTGCGCCGCCTGCAGCGACCGATGCTCGCCGACACCGTGGCCAGCGTGCTCGATACCTGGCAGTTGGCCAAGGAGTACTTCCCGGGCAAGGCGAATTCGCTGGACGCGCTGTGCCGCCGGCTCGAGGTCGACAACAGCGGGCGGACCTACCACGGTGCTTTGCTCGATGCCGAGCTGCTCGCCGAGGTCTACATCCGCCTGACCCGCGGCCAGCACAGCCTGCTGGGCGACGACGGCGCCGGCGACGCCGCTGCGCAGGGCGAGGAGGATCTCGGTCCCTTCGACTTCGCCGCGCTGCAGCTTGCTGTGCCGGCGCCCACCGAGGCCGAGCGGGCCGCGCATGAGAAGCTGCTCGTCGGTCTGGACAAGGAAGCGGGCGGCACCAGCCTGTGGCGCAAGACATTCCCACAGCCCATGGCATAATCTGCGGCTTTCCCGGACACAGACCGGGCGGTTAGCTCAGCGGTAGAGCACTGCCTTCACACGGCAGGGGTCGCAGGTTCGAACCCTGCACCGCCCACCAAGCTCCTTGGTTTCACGGTCTGTCGCTCCCGGGCGGTTAGCTCAGCGGTAGAGCACTGCCTTCACACGGCAGGGGTCGCAGGT